>Ga0207831_100003_pt1 | contig 773142 bp, 611 predicted proteins | sample TtanPargueraPR_7_FD_187741 | JGI IMG/M metagenome (GOLD analysis project Ga0207831, IMG submission 187741) | Aerobic enrichment media microbial communities from Bioluminiscent Bay, La Parguera, Puerto Rico - Tt and M1 (2) (SPAdes) | ecosystem: Environmental > Aquatic > Marine > Unclassified ...
TTTCCAGGATTTAAGTGCTGCTGAAAAAGACAAAGGCAGCTGAGAACACCTAAAACCAACTCATTTTTCCTTAAATCTTAAACAGGTTTCTAAAAATTATAGGGTTGTGCAACGGTTACATTTGTTATGGGCTGCCTTTTAACTTTCACTTGTCACTAATGTTTCAATTTTTGACCAATTCTCTTTATTCAATCTTTTCATTAATACTATCTCTCCCCAACCACACAAGTCTCCGCATGTTATCCAGTATTGCACAATTGCATATGATTTATTTTTTGTCGTCACAGGTTTTTTAAAGTAGCAGATTGCATCTTTTTGATAATACTTTTTTATGCAATACATTAACGGGTCAAGGAAGATTACCCCCGATTCTTTATGATTTTTAAATGCAATTAATGAATCTGGATTGAGTATTGTAAAATATTTATTCTCATTTATTTGGAAGGTATCCAATAGAGAGTTCTCAAATTGTTCCTTTTCAAATCCGTATTTGCTTGTCAATAGTAGGATGTCTAAATGTTCAGTATCAATATTTGAATAAATCAAAGGAGAAACAATAAAATCAGAGTCTTTAATTGTTGAACTCAACTCGTTAATAAGATTTAAGTCGATTTCAGTCAATTGCTTATAACTCCTATTTTGTCCAAATGTTAAATTGGTGAATAAAATAAGAAAGCTAAATATTGAAATAATATGTCTCATTTTTTCTTTTTCAAGGTTGCCGCATAACTTACTTATCCGTTCATATTTTTCAACTCAACCCACCGTATATTGCTAGATCTGTTCATGTTTTATGATTTTACAGATCAGAGCCATTAAGCGGGTTTTTATGTTTTTTTTAAACTTTTCATACTAGTTTATATGTACACGAAAACCCTACAATACTTCCATCTGCAGCAAATTATACCAGGTTTAGGCATACAATATTGAATCTTGTAAGTGTAATTTTTTGTTGTTATTTCAGGGCGCGTATTCAACGGCTATGGTTTTTATTCGGATTTTAAAGTTAGCATAATAAAGAATTAAAACAACACCGGTTAAAATCCCGAACTTGCTATTCTTCTGCCTCTATTCTTGTCTTTTGTAACGGCATTATAAAAATGGCATTATAAATGCCAGGAGACCTTGCCCCTCGTTACAAACGAGGGGTAGCCAGAGGCCCGGAGCAAAACCGGGGGCGCGATTGTTTTCGAGACAAAAGCTTGAAAACAATGTAATAGTTAGGCTTGTAAAAAAACATGCTTACGTTTTCACAAAAACCACGCGTCCTTTTTTAAAAACCACACTATGTTTTTGTAAAAACGTAGTGTGGTTTTTTTATGCTTCTGAAAAGCCCTGTTATCAGGCCTTTTCGTACTTCATGTTTTTTAGCTGGTTTTTAAGCTCGGCACCGGGTGTAAAAATGGTTCGGGCAGCTTTAACCGACTTTGCCGATACCTTATCGGCAGTATCTTCGCCATTACTCGAAATACTTATACGCAGGCTGCCCAGGTCGCCCAAACGAACAATCTGGCCGTCGGCAAGTGCATCTTTCATCACATCTACCATGGCATAAAGCACCGCGCGTATATCGGCACCACTAACCGTACTTACTTTTTCGATGCTTTTGGTGAGTTTGGTCAGCGTCATATCGCCACTCGACTGTGCCAAAGCATAAAACTTTTTTTCGCCACCACCGGCTACTCCGGGTTGGCCTTTCTCAATAACTTTAAATTTAATAGACATAACTGTATGTGTTTTAATTTAACATTTCCGCCTTGAGGCGGGGAATTTATTTTATTGGATTTAGTAGTGAGTAATGAGAAGCTTATTCTTGTCAATTTTCTTCTATCACTACTTTCTATTCGTATACCTTGCCTGTAATTTTATTCAAACTTTGTTCGTTAAAAAGCGGTGTGTTTTCAAATATTTTAGTTGTTTATTGAAATTTATGTGTCTGCAATTTTCAGTATGACAATAGGTTAAACGATTGTTGAAAATAATAATATTTATTTAACTATTACAAATTTTTATTAAAAATACGCTTAAAACCTGTTTGTGAGTAAAGGGAAAGGTTGTTGGATATCGATTTTATTTACTTTCCTTCCATATGCTATTTTGGCGACAAAAACCCGTACTTCTGATCTACTATTTCTTAAAAAAGACAGAAAAACTGATGTATTTTTAAACCTAATTAAGATATTAGCGTCTTATATTGTTATTAAGAACATAATTCAACATGAAACTATTAGAAAACAGATTTTTTGAAGGAGAACGCCCCTTATTTGCAGCAAAAGGTTTACACATTAAAAAAGTTGAAATCGGTATAGGAGAATCGGCCCTTAAAGAAGCAAGCAACATAATAGCTACCGCTTGTACTTTTAGCGGGAAATACCCGTTTTGGCACAATACAAACAGTATTATTGAGGACTGTTTGTTTACCCCCGGAGGCCGGGCAGCTATTTGGTACTGCAAAGACCTGCGAATGGTAAATACCCGTGTGGAAGCCCCAAAAATGTTTCGCGAAATTGACGGATTGTACCTGAAAAACGTAGAACTTACCGATGCACAGGAATGTACCTGGTGGTGCCGAAACATTGAATTTGAAGACGTAAAGGTGACCAATGGCGATTACATCTTTAAAAACAGCGAGAATATAAAAGTTGATAACCTTACACTTCAGGGAAACTATGGTTTTCAGTACGCCAAAAATGTTGAAATCCGAAACTCGCACCTCAACTCGAAAGACGCCTTCTGGAATACCGAGAATGTAACGGTTTACGATTCGGTGATTGACGGTGAATACCTGGGCTGGCATTCGAAAAACCTGCGACTGGTTAACTGTGTAATTGGTGGTACGCAGCCTTTGTGTTATGCACAGAATCTGGTGCTTGAAAACTGTAAGATGAAGGAGGATGCCGATCTGGCATTTGAATACAGCACCTTAAAAGCCGAAATTTCAAGTCCGGTTGTCAGTGTAAAAAATCCTTCCACCGGGAAAATTATAGCACACAGCATTGGCGAAATCATCTTCGACGAATACTGCAAAAGTCCCGGGGGCTGCGAAATCAAAGTTCAAAGCGAAGTAAACGTTAAAGGACTATGCTAAACAAAATCGACAAGAAATCAATACAAATCATTTTTGCCTATTTTCTCATTTATGTGGTTTGGGGTTCAACCTACTACTTCATCGGTTATGCATTAAACGACTTCCCTCCTTTCCTGCTTGGTGCGGTGCGCTTTTCAATTGCCGGAGTTCTTCTGCTGGCATGGCGCTATTACAAGGGGGTGAATGTATTTGAGAAAAGCCTGGTAAAAAAATCGGCAGTTAGCGGACTTGTTCTGCTGTTTATCGATATGGCGGTGATTATGCTGGCGCAAAGTTATGTAACCAGCAGCCTGGTTGCCATTATCGCGTCCTCCACCACTATCTGGATACTGCTGCTCGATTTCCCCATGTGGAAAAAGAACTTTAAAAATCCGTTTACAATCGGTGGTATCGTAATTGGTTTTCTTGGCGTTTTACTTTTATACCTCGAACAATATCTGAACGAAAATATCACCGACATTCATAACATAGGAATCTACATCCTCATATTCGGGTGTATATCCTGGGCTTTGGGTACGCTTTACACCAAATACTTTTCGATGCGCGAAACCAGCACCGATGCATTTGCAGGAGCAGCCTGGCAAATGATTTTTGCTTCCATTATGTTTTGGATTTTCTCGACATCGCTTGGAGAAATGAAAACGATAGAAGCCAAAGAGATTTCAATCTCATCATGGGCAGCTGTTGTTTACCTCATTATTTTTGGTTCTATTTTCGCCTACACCGCATATATCTGGTTGTTAAAAGTTCGTCCGGCCGCCGAGGTGGCTACTCACGCCTATGTAAATCCGGTTATTGCGATAATACTCGGCGTATCGCTGGGAAACGAACTGGTTACCGGAATACAAATTGGCGGTTTGGTTCTTATTCTTGCAAGTGTAACACTGGTGCAACTTAACAAGCTAAGGTTAGTCAGAAAATAACTATGAGTAACAATCCTACCCCGCTTTCTTCGCGCGAACGTATTGATTACATGGACTTGCTGAGAGGCATTGCGATCTTCGGCATTCTAATCGCCAATTTAAGGTGGTTCTCACTTTATTCACCGCAAGTGAGCGGGTGGTTTACTTTCGCGGAAATCGATCGTACAGTCCACCTGCTGCAAGGCGTTTTTATCGAAAGTAAATTTTATACCATCTTCAGTATCCTTTTTGGCTGGGGAATAGCACTTCAGATCAACCGCTCGAAAAAAGACGATACCTCTACCGCCGCCTTCCTTCGCCGACGACTCTGGTTTATGATGCTTCTGGGCGGATTGCATATGTTTTTTATCTGGGAAGGCGACATTGTATTTCTATACGGACTGGTTGGTTTTGTATTGGTAGCACTCCGGAATTATTCCAACAGAATCCTGTTAACCACGGGTATTCTCCTGCTTCTGTCTCCCGTTTTGCTTTATTTACTGAAGATGAGTTGGCCGTGGGTCAACTACCCTTCCGACTATTTATACAGCCTTGGAGAAAAAGTGTATCAACACTTTGGCTGGATTGATCAGGACACCAGCAGAACAGGTGTTTTAAGTGAAAGTACCACCATCATCTCAAACATTAAAATTACCCTGGCTGATGCGCCTTACCGTTTTGCCTATTTATTTGCCGTAAGCCGCATTCCGAAAGTACTGGGTGCCATGTTAATTGGTTTTTATATTGGCCGAACCAATTTGTATTCAGAAATGATGAAGCACAAAAAAGTAGTGTTCAGGGCAACCATTGCTGGATTGATAGTTTTTGTTCCGCTCAATTACTGGCTCGAAGGTGTTCTGAAAAATGACACTGCCTATTATCAGCGTCAAATCGAAGGTTTGTATTATACCATTGCTGATTCGCTTGTGGTGTTTCCTTTGGCTCTTGCTTACATGACGTCACTGGCGCTGCTGTTCGAAAAGACTTGGATTCAGACAATACTGAACCCGGTGCTGGCTGTCGGTAAAACAGCTTTCAGCAATTATGTATTTCAGAGTATAATCGGAATAATTCTGTTTTATGGAGTTGGTTTTGGTCTGGCGCTGCAATTTGGCCCGCTGGCCTGGACTATTGCTGCGGTTATCATATTTAGTTTCCAAATCATCTTAAGTAATTTGTGGCTGAAATATTTCCGTTTTGGCCCACTGGAATGGATATGGAGAAGTTTAACTTACCGGAAAATCCAACCACTAAAACTTGCAAAGGACTAATTGAGGATGTAAATTCAAAGTAAAAAGCGAAGTAAACATTTAATTATGCAACACAATTTCGACGAAAAAATAGTACGCAGAGGCACCAATTCATACAAATGGGATTCAAAAACCAGCGACGATATTATTCCGCTGTGGGTGGCCGATATGGATTTTAAAACTGCACAACCAATTATCGATGCACTGACCAATCGCGTGCAGCACGGCATTTTTGGATACACCAAAGTGCCCGATGCCTATTACAATGCGGTTATTAGTTGGTTTGCCCGCCGGCACAATTTTATAATCGAGAAAGAATGGATGATTTACACAATTGGTGTGGTTCCTGCCATTTCTGCTACTATTTTAGCATTGACAGAACCCGGTGATAAAGTAATTGTACAGGAGCCGGTTTACAATTGTTTTTTCTCGTCGATTCGAAATAACAAATGCGAAAGTTTTTCCAACGATCTGATCTACAAAGACGGCAAATACACCATCGATTTTGATGATCTGGAACAAAAGGCAGCTGACCCAAAAGCCAAAGTGATGCTATTATGCAACCCGCATAATCCGGCAGGCCGCGTTTGGACCAAGGATGAACTGGAGAAAGTTGGTGAGATATGTTTCCGAAATAATGTAATCGTAGTTTCTGATGAAATCCATTGCGATTTGGTGTACCCGGGATATACGCACATACCGTTCGCATCGCTGGGCCAACAGTTTTTAAAGAACTCGGTAACCTGTGTTGCTCCGAGTAAAACCTTTAACCTGGCGGGATTGCAGATTGCCAATATTTTAACCTACGACGCTGATATCCGCAAAAAGATCGATAAAGCGATCAACATTAACGAAGTTTGCGATGTGAGTCCGTTTGCCGTTGAAGGATTGATTGCCGCTTACACACACGAAGATTCGGAAAAATGGCTGGATGATTTACGAGCATACTTGTGGGAGAATTACCTGTTGGTAAAAGGTTTCTTTGCAGAGAACCTCCCCCAATTCCCGATTTTACCACTTGAAGCTACTTACCTGGTTTGGATCGACACTTCTGTTTTAAACATTAAGTCGGAGAAGCTAACCGAATTGCTGATAGAAAAAGGAAAGGTTTGGCTCAACGAAGGAACGGTTTACGGCAAGGCCGGAGAAGGTTTTATGCGCCTAAACATTGCCTGCCCGCGTGATGTTCTACAGGAAGGATTGAACAGATTAAAAACGGCATTTGACCAAATTACGGTTTAAAACATTATAAGATAATTGTAAGGATCAATAATAAATTTCAAACTACTAATTACGAGGCGTTTAATCTCTATCCGGGCTTTACAAACATTATTTCATAGCAATCGTAAAAAATATAAAATAGTAGAATTTAAGCAGAATCAATATATTTGCACCGGATTTGATAAAGTTGTTTATGCAACAAACCTCACATTTTGTTGCCGGTCGGTTAGCCAACACAAACAAACATCAATCCAACGTTCTGTATTATAACGTAATACTATTTCTACTGGGGCTGACTGGTTTTGACAGCGGGTAGAAGAGACAGGTAAGCATGTCGGGTTTTGGTTGTTGACCCGTTAAAAATAATGATCAAAACCATAATTGGCGAAAATAATTACGCTCTTGCTGCGTAATCTAACAATTTAGATTACACTTAATTCCGAAACAAGGTTTTGGAACAAGACATCGCCCGGATGCTAATGCTTTGAAGCGGTCCGATCAGGCGGTGCAAATAAATCGAAGCTAGCATAAACGAGGCTCTGGCGTTTTTGCGAAATTAAAAGAGATAAGGTAGTAGTTGGTGGCTTTGATCCGGCTGCTATTCGAAAATTAAGTCAGAGATAAACATGTAGAAAGCTTGTAGCTTCCTCGTTTGGACAGGGGTTCGACTCCCCTCAGCTCCACCCAACGGGGGATTTCATCAATTTTGTTGTGATCCCTTTTTTTGTGTTCTCTCAAATCCTTTGCTATTTCAGGGATTAGGGTAAAAAAGGAATTGATTCTTGTTGTTCGAACTCGGTCTAATTCTCGGTTGTAGTAAATTCCTTCAGGGAATAATAGATTTTGAAAAATCTTCTTCCCGTTTAAATCGCTGGAGTTCCACATTTTCATGGGATTACGACATAAATCGACCGCATAATTCACTACTTTTTTAAGGTTCGAACTATAGCCACCAACTTTGTTTAATTCTTGTTCAATTGTAAAACATTCCTTTTCGTATTTATTTCTAAATTTATCGTATAGAGCTCGATCTATTTCACCTATAACGAAACGTTCTTCAATAGTATCTACCCTTCTTCTTGTTTCTGCCAATCTCAATTTTAACGCTCTGGCATCTTCTAATTGACTTTTGAAGAAACCCGACATCTGTTCTTCCAATTGAACTTTAATAATAGAGGTCGTTTCGGGATCAATTTGGAACATGTTTAATACGTTACGAAATAGATCATGCATAGTTATTGCACTTCTATTTACATTACATCCTTTTGATCTGCATTTATAATAATATAAATCGTTCTTTTTTACCTTATAACCTGTAATCGAGCTACCACATTTTTCACACTTTGTAAACACCTTTAATGGCAGGTTTTCTCTATCCATATCATGAACAAAGCCATGTACTCGTTTCTCATTCCGAATATTATTCGCTGCCAAAAATAATTTCTTTGAGATAAGTGGAGTATGTTTGCCTTCTACTACTTTATCGGGAATAAGCTTACTTACTATCAGACCACAATAGAAAGGATTAATAAATAGCTCATGTAGTTTCTTATCAGTTATATTTACTCCAAGTTTTTGAAGTTTTCGTACAATTTCAATATTAGGTAATTCAGAATACGCTTTCCACTCAAATGCTTTTTTGAGAATTTCTCCCTCTTTAGTAATGACAATTTGGCGTTCTGTGGCTTTACGCCCCTTATTTAAAACGTCATAACCACGAGGCGGTTTCCAAACCCAATAGCCCTTCATTAACATTTCACGCATGCCGGTAACAACCTTATCACGCCTGAGTTCATTATCCATTTGCCCAAACAAGAATAGTATTTTTTGTTGGAAAGAACCAGATGGTGTGGTTGGATCTAGTTCCTGGGTTGTTGCTAAAGTTATTACGCCGTAATTTTTAAGCAGTTCATCAGCAATAGAAGCACCGTTGATTCCGGAACGAGAAAATCTTTCGTATGAATAAACAATCACGTAGCTGATATTTTTTGACCTTTTTACAAAGGTTAGCATCCGATTGAATTCTTTTCGGTCGTCAGTTTTTGCCGATTCGTAAGTACCACCAAAATAGCCAACCACATTTAAGCCACGTTTGTTCGCATACATTTCACAAAATCTTTTTTGTGAGGCAAGGCTAGTATTATCTTCTTGGTCTGCTGATGATACACGCGTGTAAATTACAGCATTGTTTCCCTCATGAAATTTCTTTGGAGCTTGTGGAGCAAATTGTTTAAACAGGCTTAAATCATTCATGGCTTGAAGAATTTTATATTGGACAGGGATAATAATCTTTGAAAATTACAAAAATATCCAATACAGGTGCAGTTATTTTTTCAACATGAAAGCTTTTAGTATTAGCAAAGCAATCGTTTCAGAATCTTTCATTAGCTTCTCATAACCATCAGAACTCAAATGTTTATACTTGGGTATAGAGCGGATTTTTTCCAAAGGGAGTCTCTTTTTCACCCTTGCTGTTGCCTCTTCTATATTTCTATTTTCGTTTTCCTGCATTGTTTAATATGACCATTTTATAACATGGTTATTGAGTCATATCAAACGTAGACAATTTCACACAAGTAGAAAGAAGCTAGGCCTTTATGGCGGGATGAGGCATTATGTGTCTTTGATTGCGATAGAATTTTTCTTGTGAAGCTTTGACTACAAGCTGTATCTTACTGGTAGATAGTAAAAATGGCTATTGAATAAAATAATTAATGTTTATACTCTGTTTTAACAACATGTTTCTGTGCTTTTATCTTAAACTTCAAATATTGGTCGTCGTGTATTTTTAGTACAGTTAATACAATCAGTTTTAAAAGTATATAATACAAATTAACCAATGTGTTTTCAGAATCAGGATTTGTGCCGTGCATGAAACTATTTCTAATATCTAATCCATTGGTAAACTCCTTTTTGTTTAAGTAATAATTAAAATAGCTCTGTTCAAGCTTATTAAAAAGGGTGCTTTCGGAATACAAAATTCCATCATGTGCCATTTGCTCAATAATACCTCTGCATTCTTTATCGTAATGCCAATAGCTTAGAACTTCTTCTGTGTAAAGCTGCTTTAGGATGAACAACTGATTTACATCTTTCCCCCTTATATAACCATTGTGGTCAACGAAAAGATACCCTTGTTCAAATAAATGGTGTAATCTATCCCTTTGATGTGGCAAATAATCTCCATATAAAACTTCTTCCTTGTCCAATAAATCATAAAGGCAGCTATGTTTACAGCCTTTGAATGGTTCAAGGTATATTAATCCTGATTGGTCGGAAAACAAAAGATACAAGGGGAGTGATAATTTATCCTCATTCAGATAGAAATACTTTTTAGAAATGAAGCTTGGAATTTGACTTAAGCTATACGAACGGGAACTCATACGTAAGAGGTCAAAATCAATCTCACCATCTTCTTTAAACAATTTATACTGTTTTAGCAAAGCATCATATTCAGCTAATAAAGTTCTAATTTTCTCAAAGTAAGTTGTACCTTTTGATGGTAGTTTAAATCGAAAACCTTTTAATCCCAATTTATTAAGATGCTCCACAATGTAATATTCAATTATCTCTTCAATATTACTATTGTGCTTTTTTTGAAGTAAATCATCATATGCAAGAATCTGCATTAGGGATAAGTTTTCTTTTCTTCCAAATACCCAGCTTGTTGGGTATTCGTTTTTAGAACTCATAAATACCTTTTCAGTTGTACAAAAATCAGAGTTCTTGCTAACTAACGAGATACACTGCTGTTCATCGAGATAACAAAACAATGAGTTAAAGAAGGTAAGTAATTTGAAGGGCGTATCTGATTGCAGAATAAGTTTTGTACTATACTCATAAACATAAGTGGTTCCCTCCTTAGTTATTTTAGCTGGCTCTTCTAAGGATTCACTAAAGCCAACACTAAGCCCGAAATCAACACCTCCATTCTTATCAAGGAGCTCACGATTTAATTTATCCTCAAGCTTTTGAGCCTTTAAGCGGGTCTTATCCGATATATCCAATTCAGGCTGTTTCCGAATATTTAATACTAAACGAACAAAGTTCAAGTTCACATCTTTGTCGTCGATATATCGGGAGATAATATCTTCTTTGTCAGCAAGGCTTAAACTCTTTGGGAAATACAATTCTTTTTTATCCTTATCGTGTTTCTCTACATATTGAGACAAGAGTAATTCGGCTGTTTTGTTATAGCTCAACAAGTAGATGCGAATCTCTGAGCCAAAATATTTTACAAGCTTTTGCTGAGCTAAAACTGCCCTAATATTAAAATCTTTAGAATTTAAAAGTTCCGCAAAAGTTGGTTTGTCGAAGTTCTTACAGGTAGATAAAATTGAGGTGATTTCCCAAAACGAATCTTGCAGCGTCCAGCATTCCAGTTGATTAAAAGTATCAATCAAATTACTATAGTTGATTCTATTCCAAAATACAATTATAAGTGCCCAAATATCTTTAACCTTGTTCTTTATTTGTTCAAGTTCATGTTCAGTCCATTCTTGTAGGTAAATCTCATTATCGATATACAGTTTAACCTGATACAATTCAATTATATCGTTAACGTTGTAATCTTTATCTACCGAGAAGCTTTGTAATATTTTTTTTGCTTTTATCATTTCGCTGTAACAGGCTCCGTCGTGTCTTGAATAAAAGAAAACTCTATCTCGTGGCATAGTTTTTATTTTTCATTCCATTCATACTTTACCTTGGGATAAAATAGTTGTGGCTCAAACAATGGGATAAAACTTTCGGGAAGGTTTGTGATAAGATTATATGTTGAGATAAGAGCAGTTTCATTCTTAGAATCATATTCCCATTTCCGCCCCATTTTAGTTAATGAATTTACCAAAAGCAACGCTTGCTCATAGTTCGACATTTGAGCTCTCAAGGTTTTTACGTAATTATATTTTTCCTTAAAAGACAGCAAATACCACGGTTGACTATCAATATATTTTACTGCCTGGTATAAATGCCTAAAAAAGTGCCCCAGGTGATACTGGTGTCCGCCAAAAAATTTTAGTTTCTTATTTTTTACTGATGGTTGCTGTAGATCGTCAAATATCCCGCGATTTGTAAATTTCAAATTGCCGGAATACACAGACTGACTATTTTTACTACATTCATAAACTGCCACTATTGATTTTATTTCGTTTGAAAGGTTTGTGCTTTCTGTATTAGATAGAATTGATTCTAAATATTTTTTTAACTCAATATCTGTATCCAAAGGAATGCCCCAAAAGGTTACTAAATAAGCAACTTCATTGACATTGAACTTCCTTAACCAATCTGTTTTATCAATATCATCACCCCATCCTTTTTCTATATAACTTATCTTAACTTTAGTAAAAATTTCCTCTAAGAAAGCATTAACTTTTGTATTAAATACTCGTTTTTCGGCAACCTTAATTCCAACCTTATATTGCTCAAAAATCGTTTTCAGTACACGCCGACCTGTAACAAACTCTTCATCAACTTCTCTTTCATTATCGTTTTTATAGTAAAATGGATTACGATACCTCATCTCAGTGATATTGTCTCTGTAGTATCTGACCATTTCAAAAAACTTTGCCTCTATTTGCTGCTTTCGAAATGCCCGTGCTTGAAAAATAAGAGTTGCCGCCAATAGAAAAGCTCCTATAAAGGAACCATACCATGCCCATATTTCAGGATTTATATTCCAAGACAAACTACCGGAAGCTCTTAAAAATTGTATTGCGCAAGCCAATACAAGGATGCAAACGACAGCAACAAAGACATTAAACCAATTTACTTTAATATCCTTTTTAAAATACAAGCGCCTACGTATAGTCGCTAACCAAGAACCAATCATTCTTGCTATTTCTCTTTGACATAAAAGTCCAAGTAAAAAACTCAGAATCAAGAGTCCAAATACATATAAAAGATTCATGTTGTTGTTCGTTTAGTTCTACTCTCAAATTGACACCTTTATTTCCCGCTTATTCCATTAATAAAGGTTTCCACGAATGCCAATATTTTATCAGTTAAGCGTTCGGCAATTTTGCCGCGCTCTTTTAATGCAGGGCGCTTGTTTAACATATCAATAATATCGTCGCGCATAGGTTTTTTTTCAGTGAACAAATAGTCTCCAATTACTTTTTCCAGTTTTTCTGAATCCAGGCCTTCATCTTCACTTAAAGTTCTAATGGCATTTTGGCGTTCTTCGCTCCAGAATGATTCAAACTCTTCCGGGATATCGTCTGAATCAGCAATATGGGGTAAATTGTGATTTATAAATTTTTCTATTAACTCACGTTTGCTGCGTAACTGGGTATCGCCGGAAACTAAATCCACGATAGCTTTCTTCTGTTTCTCCTGTTCATCTAATGTGGCATCTTTTAGTTTGGCAAGTAATTTCAAAATATACGCAACATTGATTTCATCCCGGTGAATCAATTCCAATTCAAAATCGATATCGTCGAGAATCGACACTTTTTCTTTTTGGCGGTTCGTTCTTGCTTTATCGTATAAATCGAGATACTTGCTTTTATAATCATCGAACGATTGTTCAGCCATCGACACATCGTCGTACGTAAATTGGGTGAAAGTTGCCAATACGTTTTTCAGGCGCATCAGCTCGCGGAAAGCTTTAATAAATTCGAGTTCTTTTTCTTCATCCTGCAGATCATTAACAGCGTTTACCGTTGGAGCAATTTTCAACAACTCAATAAATGCCTGGTTGAATTTTGCAACGTATTCTTCATAGGGTTGCATTATTATTTCATCCTTGGCATTTATGTTTGAGAATAGAGAAATGGCTTCATCAGTAGCACCTTTCAGATTACGAAAACAAACAATGTTGCCTTGCGATTTAAGCTCATTTAAGATACGGTTAGTACGAGAATAAGCCTGTATTAAACCGTGGTATCTCAAATTCTTATCAACGTATAAAGTGTTTAGTGTTTTACTGTCGAAACCCGTAAGAAACATGTTCACGACCAATAAAACATCAATTTGCTTGTGTTTTACTCGTTTTGCAACATCGTTGTAATAATTGTAAAAACTCTGGCTGTCTTTTGTTGTATAATTTGTACTGAATTCTCGGTTGTAGTCTCCGATAAATTCTTCCAGACAGTCTCTGGTATGCTGATTGTGGTATTTTGGATGAGGCTCGGCTACCTCATTTAAATCCACTTCGTCAAAATCGGAAGTTGTAATACCCAAGGCATCCTTATCAGCTTCGTTGGCATTGTACGAAAATATTGTTGCTACACGTAAATTGTGCAATCCTAGTTCTTTCTTCTGACGGAACAGTTTATAATATTCAACAACCGGTGTCAATCCGGTTTGTGGATCAACGCTTGAAACAGCAAAAATACTTGTAAATTCTTTGTTATGAGTTTTACGTTTATGATTGTTTATAATGTAATCAACTACATTACTCATTCGCTCAGGAGAGTTCATAACTTCTGCTTCATCAATGGCTTCCACATCAATATCCAGAATATGATCTTTCTTTTTGAAGGTACTAATGTATTCCACTGAAAATTTGAGTACATTTTCGTCGCGGATGGCATCAGTAATTACGTATTTGTGCAGGTTGTCGCCAAATAGCATTGCCGTTGTTCGTTTACCAAATTCGTTTGATCCAGCGTTATCCTCAAAAATTGGTGTTCCGGTAAATCCAAACATCTGGCAGTTGGTAAAAAAGCTTTTTATATCGTTGTGTGTTTTGCCAAACTGGCTGCGGTGGCATTCGTCGAAAATAAAGACAAAACGTTTGCTTTTTAGTTCTTCCATTTTACCCAAATACCGGGTTTTGCTAATTGCATTGTTAAGTTTCTGAATAGTGGTAACTATTAATTTATTGTTGCCGGTAAATTGCTTAACCAATGTATGGGTATTGTTTGTGCCGTCAATGCTACCCTTGCTAAAACTGTTAAACTCTTTGGTGGTCTGGTAATCCAGGTCTTTACGGTCGACCACAAAAACGACTTTATAAACCTTTGGATAGTTCGTAAGAATTTGGGCTGCCTTAAACGAGGTAAGCGTTTTGCCCGACCCCGTAGTGTGCCAGATATAACCGTACTTTTTTGTATTTTGAACGCGTTCGATAATTGCTTCAACCGCATAAAACTGATAAGGCCTCAAAATCATTAAAACCTTCTGCGATTCGTTAAGTACAATGTACTTGGTAATCATTTTTGCAATGTGGCAAGGTTCTAAAAACACATCGGCAAACTGTGAAAGCTGTGTTATTAGCCTATTTTCGGCAGTACTCCAGTAAAAAGTTTGTTTAAACGAACGTGCTTTTATCGGATTATTGGCATAGTATTTTGTATTAACTCCATTGCTGATAATAAACAGCTGAATAAACTGAAATAATCCTTGTCCTGCCCAATAAGAATGCCGTTCGTAACGATTGGTTTGATTAAAAGCCTCCTTTAGTTCTAAGCCCCTGCGTTTTAACTCAATTTGAACCAAAGGCAAACCGTTAATTAAAATGGTAACATCATAACGGTTTTTGTAGCTCCCCTCCATTGTTACCTGTTGCGTTACCTGAAACTGATTTTGACACCAATGAATCTGATTGATTAGTTCAATGGTTTTAAATTCACCTTTTTCGTTGGTGAATGGCACACGATCGCGCAGAATTTTAGAGCGTTCAAAAATATTCCCTTTATTAATGTAGTTCAGGATTTGTCTGAAATCATTCTCAGAAAGCAAAGTTTTATTGTGAATCTCCAATTGTTGTTTGCAGTTGGCCAGTAAATCGCTTTCGTCTTTAATTTCTACTTTTTTATACCCAAGTTGAATGAGTTGAGCAACAAGGTTATCTTCCAGTATTTGTTCAGGCTGTGCAGTCATATTAAAATAAAAAAAAACAACCCGAGAGCAACTCTTCTGACACATGCCACACGGGTTTGTTTTGGTGTAAATATCGGTTATTTTTTCCTTTTATATGTAAATATATATTTTTTGCGGTACTTTATAAATCTGCCGGAAATACACATCGGAAAGTATCCGCCTTGATAAAGTTTATTTCAATGAACGGAACATTTGGTTTATTGCTTTCTTCTTTTGTTCGGTATTGGGGTGGACATATAAGTTTAGCGTGGTGCTGATGTTGGAGTGTCCCAATAAAACACTTACTGTTTTATAATCGCAATTACTTTCTATACAACGTGTGGCAAAGCTGTGTCGTAAACCATGGAATTTTAAATCGGGCATTTTAAGTTTTTGCATAAAGCTTTTGTAGTAATTACGGTATGTCCTTGGTTCAGTTGGTTTATCCTCATTGGTTAATACGAAAAATGAGTGGTTTACAATCTTTTTTATGGGTTTTATAATCCGTAAAAGCTCACGGCTCATTGGAATTTCGCGCATCGAGTTTTTAGTTTTGGGTGTATCAATAACTAGCTCCGTTTTACCAATACCATTTTCCAGGCTATAAATACGCTGAATGGTTTTATTTATACTTATTAAACCGGTGTCGGTATCTATATCATTCCAGGTTAGTGCACAAACTTCACCAATACGTATTCCGGTACAGAGAGAAATATATACACCCAGGTTTTTGAAAGTAAAATTCTCCTGTACATAGTTCATAATTGTTCTTTGATCGGCACGGCTTAAAACTTCTAACGGTTGATTCTTTTGTACTGTGGGGAAACGAACGTCAAAAGGTTCATAATGTAAATGGTTGTGTTTTGCACCAAACTTCAATATCATTTTTAAAACAATAAGCATATCCTGAATAGTTTTTTTGCTCAATCCTTCTCCCAATTTCTGAAATACAAAAGTTTGAACTTCATCCTCACTAATCTGGCAACACAGACCAAAGGCCGGTGATAAATGATTTTTCACCAATACCATATAAGCCGAGATAGTTGATTTCTTTACATACTGTTTTTTGTCGTTTAGCCACAATTCACTAATGGTTCTAATGTCTTTTTGATTTTTCATTTTTGATTTTTTGAAATTAAAAAGCCCAAAGAAAGCAATGAGCATTTTATACTTTAAGAAAAAGAATCAGGATTTTTGACCTCGAACATTAGTGGTCATATACGTTCCAAATTTGAGATTCCCGGAATTTAGAGGGGAATGGCATTCAATAATTTTAAGGGATTTATGCTCATTAATAACAAAAGGGACAACTCCTAAAGAATTCTCAAAAGGTGATGTTAATTTCGTGAAAATAGAATCATTAAATGGTATCTATATTTTAAAGGAGAATTGCACCACAATCACATCAGACATACACAATAACGAATTACGTAGGTCAATTTTAGAACAGGATGATATCTTATTTGCTATTGCAGGAGCAACAGTTGGAAAAATAGGGATTGTTACAAATGATATCTTGCCTGCAAATACAAACCAAGCTCTTGCTATTATCCGGTTAAAAGAAAAATCACAAAAAGACTTTTTATTATTTGTACTCGGTTCAGCAACTATGAAAAAATACATTTTTCAAAGTATGAGTGTTGGTGCTCAACCCAACTTGAGTTTAGCACAAATTAATAATTTCAAATTTAATACCCCAACTCTTCCTGAACAAACCAAAATCGCAGCCTTGCTATCTGTTATTACAAACAGAATCAATACCCAAAGCAAAATCATTGAGGATTATAAATTGCTCAAGAAAGGTATGATGCAGAGAATATTTAATCAGGAACTACGGTTTAAAGATGAGCACAATAATTTTTACCCAGAATGGAAAGAAAAAAGACTTGAAGAGGTCTGTAATTTAATCAAAGATGGTTCACATGGTACTCACAAAGATGACAATAGTAGCTTTTGTTTTCTGTTAAGTGCAAAGAATATAATAGCCAATAAAGTAACTTTTGATTCTACAGATAGAAAAATACCTCAGAAAGATTATGATTCTATTTATAAGAATTATCAATTGTTACAGGGTGACATATTATTGACCATAGTAGGAACAATAGGACGTGTTGCAATTTGGAAGGACACATATCCCCAAATTGCATTTCAAAGAAGTGTCGCAATATTAAGGTTTACGAAAGAATTACCCACTTTTATTGCCCAACTTTTTAATTCTGATTCTTTTCAAAAGGAATTATTGAGAAAACAAGTAGTATCCGCACAGCCAGGTCTTTATCTTGGAGATATTGCAAAACTCCTTATAAAATTGCCTTCAATTCCAGAACAACAAAAAATTGCATTAGCTTTATTATCAATTGACAAGAAAATAGAACTTGAGACAGAGTTTTTAAAAAGGCTAAAATCTCAAAAACAACATTTTTTACAAAACCTGTTTATATAAACAGGTTTTTTAGTAGGTACTGTTTCTGTTGTTTATACTGTTCTAAGATTTGCTTTTCATTTTCAATTCTTGTACTTATTGAATAAAAGGATTTAACGATTTTTTGCTGTTCTTCTATAACTGGAATTTTAACTTTAATCTTTTCAATTGTAGTTTTTGACAAACTTGGGACTCCTGATGCTTCGTTATATTTTAACCAGTTAATTTGTTTAAAAAGTAAAAACACAAAATAAGGTAGAACATCCTTAAAAGAATGTGTATAAAATAAAGTGTCTACAGTCCAGAATTTACCAGTTAAGAATACTGGCTTATCAATTGTTCCTTTTCTTCCAATACCCACACTTTCACCTTCATACAAATAATTATCAACGGAATTCATGTATCCTCCGGTTCCATATACTGGGATGTTACCTTGTTGTAATTGTTTGTAATCTCTACCACTACCAATGTGAAATAACTTTCCTAATTTCTTCTCCACCCAATCAGGATAGTAACTTCCATCATTTTCTTTAAACCGTAATTGTTGGGTAAACATCTGTTGCATCAATCCTTTCATTAAGGATTCTTGATGCTCAATGATTTTGTTTTGGGTAGAAATGCGTTCGTCAAGTGTTGTAAGGAATTCAGATACCCTTTTCTGTTCATCTAGCGAAGGAATAATAAGCTTTAAGTTTTTTAATTGACTAGCATACAAATGAACTACTGATATACCTTGTGCAAGCTTAGCTATATGAAGTTTCTTTGCATTATTCAAATAGTAAGATAGAAATACGCCATTCTCATTAGATTTCATTATGTTTAAATCTCCACCTAAAGCAACTCCGCTTTTCTTAACACATGATGCTGTTGCAATATCAATTTGGTTTTCTCCAGATGCAGGAATTATTACATCATTTTCCTCACTTAAAACAAGGTCTTTATTTTCAATGTCTGTTTTAGAAATAACTTGACTTATTACTTCTGAATAATCCGTATAAAGCTGTCCATACCTTATGCATTCAGTTGCACCATTTTCTGAAATGTCCAGTTTTGATATTCCTTTTCCTTTGCTGAATTTGGCAATATCTTCAAATCTCTTTTCGATCCACTCTCCACAAAACTCCGGGAATCTCAAATTTGGAACATTAAGGTTTTTATTACTTTTCATGTTTGTTGAGTTTATTTAGTACACCGGGAACCATTGTATCCATGCGCGAAAAGGCAAACCACTTTTTACCTAAATCTTTTAGCGATGCTCCAAAATGATATAGCTCAGTGTAGTCGATTATTATAAAGCGGTCGTGCGAATTGTTGAACTGCTTAATATTTATTTTGTCGTATTGCTCGTTGTGCTTTTTCAGGTCGAGTTTTAATGTTTTGTCAATGTTTTTTGTGTAAATATTTGCGGAAACTCCTTCGTTTCTTTTCAAAAGCAAAGTAAGCACCGAATCGTCAATGTAATTATCGATTATAATAATTGCCTTTTTTGCCGAACGAAAAATATCTGAAACATAGGTATAGGCGTCGTAAACTTCGCCATTAAAAAATATGCCATGTTTAGGTGGTAAGCTGGTGTGAAGTTGCAAATCAATTTGGTTAACTTTTTCGTTTAAAGCCTGAACATTGTCTTCAATGCGATTCATTCGCGTATTTAAAGAATATCCTTTTAGCAAATAGTCTTTTAATATTTTATTTGCCCAAATACGGAATTGAGTACCCTGCTTTGATTTTACACGATATCCAACTGAAATTATAACATCGAGATTATAAATTTTGATTTTGCGGGTTTGCGTTTTACCTTCTATAGCACCATGTTGAGTGGTAAGTAAGAAATCCTTACATACCACTTCCTTGTCAAGTTCACCTTCTTTGAAAATATTACCAATATGTTGTGTAATTGCAACCCTATTTCTACCAAACAGGTCAGCCATTTGCTCTTGTGTAAGCCAAACTGTTTCATCTTCAATTTTAACTTCAACCTTTATAGAAGCATCAGGCTGATAAATAATTATTTCATTTTTTGCTTGCATAGTTATGCTGTTATTCGGAAATTCCGAACAACTGAACTATCGCATATTTTGCTACAGTTCAGTGTTCTGAATGTAATTTCAATTTCGATATTCATCGTATTTCAATTGAACGTTAAGCAAACGACAATCCTAATTCCTGAAAATAGCCGTTTATTTCAGTGTCCAGCTCGGCGCGTTTGGCTTCCAGCGTCTTTATTTCCTTCATAACCGCATTTATATCCACAGGTTCTTCCTCCTCAAAAGTATCGACATAACGGGGGATGTTTAGGTTGTAATCGTTTTCGGCAATTTCTTTTAGGGTGGCAACATAGCTGTATTTGTCAATAGTTTCCCTACTTCGATAGGTGCTGACAATTTTATCGACATCTATATCTCTTAATTCGTTTTGATTACCCACTTTAATAAAGTTGTCGACACCACTTGCATCTATAAAAACAACATTGTCGTCTGCTTCTCGACATTTTTTAAAAACCAAAATACAAGTTGGAATAGATGTGCCGTAAAAAATATTGGCGGGCAGGCCAATTACCGCATCAAGGTAATTTAGCTCTTCTATAAGGTATTTTCGAATTACTCCTTCGGCTGCACCACGAAACAAAACTCCATGTGGCAATACTGTAGCCATGGTTCCATTCTCGGCCAATTGGTGGATCATATGTAGTACAAAAGCATAATCAGCTTTGGTTTTGGGTGCGAGTTTCCCGTACTGGCTAAAACGTTCGTCTGTACTATTTAACGGATTAGTATCGCTTTTCCAATGTGCCGAAAATGGCGGGTTGGCAACAACAGCTTCAAAACGCATTTCCAGATGTTGTGGATTTTCCAAAGTATCTTCCTGGCGAATATCGAAATTTCGATAGTGCACATCATGCAAAATCATATTCATACGTGCCAGGTTGTAGGTAGTACGGTTGAGTTCCTGTCCGTAGTATTCGTCAACAACATCAACCTCTTTGGCAACACGTAATAACAATGAGCCTGAACCACAAGTTGGATCGTATACCGACTTAAGTTTTGTTTTATCAGTGGTAACCACCTTGGCTAAAATTTTACTTACCTGTTGGGGCGTATAAAACTCTCCGGCTGATTTTCCTGCTCCGGCAGCAAACTTTGCAATCAGGTATTCGTAAGCATCGCCCAGTACGTCAGAATCAACATCCTGTAGCTTAAAATCAATACTATCAAGATGATTAAGAATTTTTACAATTATCTCGTTCCTTGCACCAATGGTTCTACCAATTTTCGTGGATGCCAAATCCAAGTCTTCAAACAAAGCCGTAAAATCATCTTCCGATTCTGTTCCCATTGTACTTTGTTCAATGTGATTCATTACGGCCTGTAAATCTTCAATAATGTAATTGCTTTCACTTTCTGTGTCAGCATTTCCCTTTTTTGCCAATTCCGAAAACAATTCTTTTGGAAGAAGAAAGTACCCTAACTTTAAAAGTGATTCTTCTTTTATTGCTTCCAACGTTCCCTGGTCTGTTACTTCGGTATAGTCGGTGATCTCCTCTCCCACCAATAGCTCGTTGGCGTACAAATATTGTTTCTCACTAAGGTATTTATAAAAGATAAAACCCAAAATATAATCGCGATAATCGTCGGCACTTATTTTTCCTCTTAATAAGTTCGCAATTCCCCAAAGTTGGGCCTCCAATTGTTTCTTTTGGTCTTCAGACATTTGCTTATGATTAGTGATTTTTAATCCTTAATGTAAACCTTTAAAGATATTATTTTTGATATAGGTAGCAAAGGAATCTTTTGCACTTCCAAATAAAATTAATTCTATTGCTCCAATGCCTAAGGGAACCTCATTCCGGGTAGTTCTTCCGACCATATTCGGAAGACTGCATGCATTCTGGAACCTCCGATATAACCCAAGAGTATAGCTCTTTTTTATTCCATTCAAGCTTGCGTCTCAGCTCCTACTACATCCCATGTTTTAGGAAGTCAAAGATCTGTTAGAAACCACACTCATCACAGTTTTTTTTTTGAGCTTAAAATAATAAGAGGCTGTATAACAAAAGTAAAGTATTCTATTTAACGGTCAACAAAACCGTACCATAAGAAAACCGTCCACTTTCAGGAACCAGTAGCAAAACCTTATCTTCTGCCTTAGGCATTTCTGTTTTGCATAAATCATCCAGCGCAGCAAAAATGGATGCAGAAGCGATATTACCTATTTCAGTAAGATTGGTGAACCACTTGTTCGTCCCTAGGTCTAAACCTCTGGCTTCGATTCCCTCAGCAAGCTTACCGTAGAAGAACATAGATGAGACATGAGGAATCACATAATCTACATCCTTTGGGTCAAGGTTGTATTTGTCCAGACAATATTCCAGGTGGTCAACCCAGTAGCGGATAATATTAGGTTTTAATAAGCGGATATCCTGTTTTACGGTTAGTACTGAACGGTTGATAAGCTCCCGGCTTTCAAATTCCTTCCAGCTGGTGAGTTCACCATCTTCTCTGAGTTCAGCTCCCATAAACATGCAGGTGGGCAGCTCATTGGCATATGAGGTCATTTCAACCCATTCGACCTTGAATGAAATTCCATTCTCGCTCTTTTTATCAGAGAGTAATACCGAACTGGCACCATCACTAAGCATAAAGCGCAGAAAATCCTTCTCAAAAGCCATGTATGGATCTTTTCCTACTTGCGAACAATATTCATACTCTTCTTCATAGTTTTTCGACAGCAGCGTAGGAGAGGCAAGTTCTGAAGTAGAACAAATTGCTTTTGATGATACTCCGGACAAAACAGATAGGTAAGCCGTTTTAAATGCCTGCAGGCAGGTAAGGCATACTCCCGAAGCTGAATACAACTCCATTGGCTTGTTTTTCATAAGCCCGTGAACCATGGAGGCATGGGAAGGCAACAACTGATCCGGATTACCGGTGGCACAGGCTAGTACGTCTATGTCTTCAGGGATCTTTTCATCCGGAAATAACTTCTGTATGGAACGGAATGCCAGCTCTGCATTGGTATGGGTAATTTTTTGTTTTTTATCCAAAGCATAGTACCTGGATTTTATTCCGTTTTGTTTTAATACTATACGCCTTACCCTTGACGGTTTGGAATTGATTAAACCAAGATATTGTTCCATATCTTCGTTTTCAACGGGTGAATTGGGCAAAAATTTGCTGACGGATGAGATGTAAACATTTTTATTCATAACAATAAATTATAATGGTTGGTATGTAAAAGTAAGTAAAAATTTACATACAATTGTTATGAATGACCTAGGATTTTAATTTTATTTGCTGGTAAATAGTTTGATATAGTGTAAACAATTCCTCTGTATTGAGCCCATACAAAAGGCATCTGTCGAATGCAAGCCCCAGAAAACAACTTCGAAAAAGCGTTGCATAATGCTTAGTATCTATGGCCTTTATTTCCTTATTCTTTATTGCCGCGGATATCACTTTTTCCCACAGGTTTATCTCCTCAACTGAGTTACGTGTCATAATTTCAGAAAAGTTGGGATAGATTCGAGCTGCCTGGAGATATAGAGAAAAATACTGCTTGTAAATATTGACAACAGAGATGGATAACATCCTGGACATAGAGGTATTTATTCCGCTGATATATAGCTTAATAAACTGCTCAAGAGAAATATTATCATCAAATTTGAATTTCACAGAAGGATCTTGTGTTTTTATCATGTATGTGTCTATAACCTCATTAAATATTTCTTCCTTGTTCTTAAAAAAATAGAATATTGCCCCTCTTGTTTTCCCGACTGCATTTTCCAAGTCGGAAATACTTACTTTTTCATAATTATTATTCAGGAATAATTTAAAAGCCTCTTCAATAATTCTTTCTTTTGTTGTCATAACAATGTAGATCTAATGCTAACAAACTTACGTAAAAAGGATGATTAAGCAAATGAAACAGTCATTTTTATGATTGGAAATATCATTTGGTATTGCGAAGCATTTTTTTGTTTGGATTATTTTTTCATATATTTACATACCGCATATATGGTATTTTATTGGACGCTATGCATACATTATTTGTGCTAAGTGACGTGCCTTTGGCATGCACCGCAGCAGTAAATATTCGTAAAGATCACTTCCTGAAAAAATTATAATTGAATGGACGAACGACCTGATAGTCTCTGTCGATACGACAGGATTATTAACCGTTAACTACCTGGTTATATACTATAGTACACTGAAAAGCTTGCTTAATATACACCTTTTAAATCTATACCATGCGAGACAGAATTATTCATAAGGATGGTAGAGCACTATATGTTGAAACGCAGAATGATTTCAGGAAAAGAGCGTGGCATGTATTTTATATTCGCCCACGCAATGAACGAATTGCGAAACAGATTCTCGCTAATCATGGTTATGAAGTTTTCTGTCCTGCAATCCATGAAACAAGACAATGGAAAAACAGACAACGAAAAAAGATCTGGTTCCCGCTATTCCCCAATTACTTATTTGTCTTTACTTATCACCATGAAATATATACCATTCGAAGAATATCTCAGGTTGTAAACTTTGTTTCTTTTGCCGGGAAACCATCCACAATAACGGAAAAGGAGGTAGATGGAATACGGAAAATGTTGGAAATAGGGAATGTGATTACAGTAGAGAATCAATTCTCCAGCGGAGAACATGTACGAATTGTCTCCGGTCCATTAAAAGGACATGAAGGAATTCTGGTAAAACGACGAAATAGAAGTCGGTTTGGTATTCGCCTGAAAGCCATCAGCCATTCAGTATTTATCGATATAAGCCAATCAGACCTCGAGAAACTTAAAAACGCAGATTAATAAATTTGAACTCCCTGACTAAAGCGACGTCCTTACACTCTTAAAATTACAATTGCTCTTTTTTGAAGAGACATTTGAACCTTATTATTTTAACCCGAGCTCCTAAAACGTTAACTATGGAAAAACACAGTTTATACGATGTTATTTTTAAAATGAGGCCCTTGCCTAAAAAGCTTACAGAACGGTCTTATGTGGATGCGCTGGTTGCAGCCATTGAAGAACGTTTAACCATAACCGAGCACAGATACCGGTCATTGTTACTTAATGCCGGACACACATCAGATTATATGTATTTTGTGGAGAAAGGCATTGCCCGGTGCTTTTCATTTGACGATCGTAGCGGAAGGGAACTTACTTCCATTCTTTGGAAAGAACAGAGTATTGTTTGTGATCCGGTGAGTTTTTTTCAGCGCAAGACTTCTGATGTAAATATAGAAGTGATGCCGGGAAGTTTATTCCTTTCGATCTCTCACCGCCAATTGCAGGACATATTTCATGATTTCCCGGAAGCAAGTGTTTTTGAACGTTGTGTTTCCCTTCAGTATGTTTACTTTTTTGCCCAAAGATCCCGGCAATTGGCGGTGAACTCTCCCTGGGAAAGGTACCTGCACTTATTAGCATCACATCCGGGTATCGAATTAAAAGTATCGAAGGATATCATAGCATCTTATTTGAACATAGCCCCACAGTCACTTAGTAGAATGCTTAGGAAGAAAGGGCATCCCTGATTGTTCAGCAGTTTTGATTTCATCTTATAGGATGATCAGTTGCAATTATACACATTTTGAATTGTGATTCTTTAAGAGTGCCCCATCATTCGGTTAAGATTTTTTTTGATCCGGGTTCTTTCATTTGTTAATACAGGTTCAGACGAATGATCCGGCTCAACTGTACCTTTGTAAATGTATTGAGGCAAATACATGACCTCAAATATTTAACGGGAGAATAGTAATATACATCAACCACTAGTTGTTCAAATAACCTGAAGATTACATTCTCCCGCAGACAGACCTTTAAAACAAACATTTATAAGCTATGAAAAAGCTCCTGACAAAACACTTTTCAATTCTGGTTCCGGTCACCTCCTATTTGTATATCCTGCTTTTTGTGTATGCCGGATTCAGCAAATTGCTGGACTATGAAAACTTCACTGTACAGTTAGCACAGTCGCCATTACTAAGCGCATATGCCGGCATGGTTGCACCTACTGTAATATGCATGGAATTCATGCTGTCCTTATTATTGATTTTTAGAAAGACTCGTCTAACAGGTCTTTATGGATCATTCTTTCTAATGATCGCTTTTACCATCTATATATATCTAATCCTGAATTACAGCGATTTTGTTCCCTGTTCGTGTGGAGGTATCATTGAAAAATTGAACTGGACGGAGCACATGATTTTCAATCTTGCGTTTGTCATCCTGGCCCTATTGGCAATTGTTCTTTTAGAAAAAGAGAAGCATACTCGAAGACACATTGTTCTTTTGAAAACATTGTTACCGTCCTTACTGGCAGTTGGTGTTGTTGTGGGGCTCTTTTTGTCATCTGAGCATATTATAAAAAAAGAAAACAATTTTATTCGCCGGTTTGGCCAACATTCTCTTAGGGATGAAAAGGCACTAGATCTGGGGGTAAATTCCTATTATTTTGCAGGAATCGCAGATGGACAGATCTATCTAGGAAATTATACAGCTCCACTAGTTTTAACCAGCGTGGATACTTCTTTGACAACTAAAGTGCCGGTTAAATTAGAGCTTGATAATAATGCCCTTCCATTTCGTTCCATAAGAATACAAATAGAAGCTCCTTATTTTTATGTATATGATGGCAATATCCCGATAATATACAGAGGAAAGCTGGGCGATTCGCAAGCCCGGACAATCAGTTTTGAAGACTGTTATTTTTCTCAATTGCAGGTGATCGACTCTGTTAATTTTGCTTTCAGGGCACAAAGCAGAAGTACAAAATCCCAGGTATTGGGAAGGCTCGGCCTTAACCGGGAGCCTAAGGTAACCCTCAACTATGGATTGCTGGAAAAACAGATAGACGGAATGTTTGATACCGACGGTAAGTTACTTCGCGATAACAGCACCGGAGAACTGACCTACATCTATAGCTACCGTAACGAAATTCTGGTGATCAACAAGGAACTACAACTTCTGCAAAAACTTCATACCATTGATACCATATCCCATGCTCAGGTTCAAGTACGAAGGCTATCTGACGGAAGATATAAATTAGATGCACCACCACTACAGGTAAATAAGACATCCGTGCTGTATAAACAAGTGCTGTTTAATGAATCCATGTTAATGGGAAAATTCGAATCCCGTAAGGCATGGCAACAAGCTGCCATTGTTGACATGTACAGTACGGGGAGACAAGAGTATTTGGGCAGTTTCTATATATACCACCGCGGGGAAAACAAAATGTCTCAAATGCTTGCCACAGATAATTATCTATTTGTATTGCGTGGCAGTGAAATCGTGCGCTACCGTTTTGCGCAACCGGTGACGGCGAATTTCAAAACGGGGGAAGCTGAAAACCCAAAACAGAGTAAGCAATAATTTAATTTTTTAATTATGAAAAATTTAAAAAGCCTTATTTTACCCGCTGCTATTATATTGATAGGAGCCGGTGCCGCTCTTGCAACTAACGTTGCAAAAAATTCGGATTCTAATTCGCAAACCGGATATTATATCGACAGCTCTACGGGAGAATGTCGTCAATCTCCGGAAATGTGTTCCACCACACCTGGGGATTTATGTACCTGGGATGATGGTTCAAGTATCCACAGTTTGTTCCAGGCTGATACAGAGTGTACAGTTTCATTGTACAAACCTGTGAATTGAGAAAGAAAGGGGATGCCACGTAGGCACCCCCTTCCTCCCATTTTGTAGGAAAAGAATATCTTTCCTTTCTATCATACTTTCCAAAACCTTACAGGATAAATGTCCTGTATGCTTTTTCCCGTTTCCGACTTTCAACATTAGGAGGTCAATTGAGTCTTTTATTAATCCATTCGATGTCTGTATTTCCTTTCAAAAAGTAATCAAACCAATCCAATATTTTGCAAGTAAGATCAAGCTGAGCAGGCTTCTGCTGCAAGCCATGCCCTTCTCCCTTGTAAAATAGCGCTACCACATCTTTTTTGTTCCTGCGCAGGGCGTTGTAAAAGGCCATGCTATGGTCGCTGGTTACATTTTGGTCTTCCAGACCTGACCATAACAACACGGGGGCATTTACTTTGTCGCCCTGATAAATGGGGTTGTTTGCGAGATACAATGCTTTATTCTCCCAAAAAGCTACACCCAGTTTATACATATTAGCTTCTATCCTTACATAATCCGGGAAAAAGAAATTATAATTAAAAGCATTGGCAGCCCAAATAATGTCACTATGCCCTGAACCGGAAACATAAGTAGCAAAACGGTTGGACCGGGTAGCAATAAAATCAGTTTCATAACCACCAAAGGAATGGCCGATTAAGCCAATTCTGTTTTTATCGATTAAGGGATTGCCGTCTAAAGCATCCAAAGCATGGTTAACACAATCCAGCGCATCAATACCTGGCCCATCTTTCCCCTGGATAACAATGTCAGGCAGATACACAAAATAGCCTTTTTCAATCAATAAACGTATATTAAACCCGAGCCCGTTATAATAAAACGGGTACGGATACCGATTTGAAAGGCTACGCTGTTTCTGATAAATGTGCACCACCATCGGGTATTTTAGGGAAGGATTATAATTTGCCGGATAATACAAAACACCTTTCAAAGGAATACTGTCGCTGTTGGTATAGGAAACAATTTCCTGTTTGAGGGATAAAACGGCTTTGTCGGCCTTATTACTTTGATAAATAACCTGTTTCTTTTTTCCCAGTTCTTTATAAATCAGGCGTGGCGGCTGGTTGTAATCCTCTTCCGTATAGCTGAAACGGTTGTACGTACTATTATAAACAAGGTTTTCTATGCGCTTACCTGTTGGTGGGATAACCGTATCCTGCCTGCCGCTTTTCCACAAAACATAAGTACTCGTATTTTTCTGATAGTTATATAGTTTAAGCAACAAAGCTTGCTCTGCCACAATTATTTTTTCGAAAAAATTAAGTCCCGGCAACGTATTGCGTGATGACCCGTTCAGGATGGAAACCTGACAGCCTTCAAAACGGCCCAATTGTACGGACTCTTCTTTCTCTGCCAGGTTGTAACGCAATAGTCCTCCTTCACCTTCGAACAGTACAGTGTCAGTACCTGTTACAAAACAAGGGGTATTTAATTTACTGTTACTGATCGTTCTTTTGATGCCGGTGGGGATATGATATACAGACCATGCTTCGTTTTTTTTGTACAAAACATTCCGTCCGTCGGGTGAAGTATATAGATTCCCGGATGTAGTATCCATCAGTGTATAACTATCTTTCTGCCGGTCGTAAACGTTTACCTTATACCGGGGAGGTTGGGTATAGTCATAAAAGTGATAAGGGTTCAGGCTTATAAAATAACGGTTACTCCCGATGTTTGCATTTTTAGTACGTTGATTGTTCCCTATTCGCTGTATCCTTCGTTTCTCAGGCTCCCACACAAAACAACTGTCTCTGTTTGGAAAGAATTTCTGTCTCAGTCCTTTTTCGTTTCCGTACCAGATATCAACCGGGGAGTCGCTTCCTTTTTTGCGTGGCATTCTAAGTTTTAAGAAATAGCTATTCCTCTCCGGTATTATTTCAATAGATCCCTTTTGAAAGTTTAAGGGTAAAATTTCTTTTAAAGGGTAAGTTATATTATTGCTAAAATCCAGGTAAACAATTTCCTGGTAATCATTCTCAGTCACTTGTTCACAGATTATGATCTCTTGTTCTCCCGGAACTGTGACCAAAGAGACAATTTTATGCGTAGTTTCGTACACTTTTTCTGTGGATTCTCCTTTAAACCGAACGATTTCATACCTGTTTTCTCCGTTTTCTGTAATGGCATAAATATGGTTGCCGCCTGTGGGATAAAACCGGGTCACATGATTTGCAGCATTAATCAAATCCCCCCTGTTATTGCGCAGTTCAAACCTGTTGTTATGCTCCTGGCTGTAATGCAACAGAAAATTCCCGTTACCGCTTAAGGATTGTATGCTTTTTACACCTTTATAGAAAATGCCGGATTGTTTGTCCAGGTCAAGCAGCTCGGTTTGCCGTTCATATTGTAATAATAAGTGATGGTTGTCAACAAACACCACTTTCCATACGTTTTGCCTGTATCCCATAATACTGTGTTTCACAGGATCACGGAGGTCGAACAAAATCAGGGTGTCCTGATCCATATCACCTATTTCCCTCACGGGCATCCTACTCCGCTTGCGTATTGTCAGCCAGTTGCCGTCTTCGGACATTACAGTACCGCTAATATTATGTGATGCTTCATTAGCAATCCGGGACAGGCTGTCGTGTCTGCTTTGTGCAGTTAATTCCCGGCCTGCCAGAATCAGCAGAACCGGGATTATGAAAAGAATTGCGGTTTTCATGCCTTAGTAACCTGTATTTTGAGGGTTGAGATTAGGATTCAATAATAATTCGTTTTGGGGTAACGGCCATACCTGCATATAATCTTCCCAGTTCGCTTTTACTGCGCTTAATTCATCCAGGTGCCCCATACGTTTCAGGTCAAGGAAACGGTGTCCAAACTCGGTAAAGAATTCGCGGTGCTTTTCTGCCAACAGTTCATTAATGAAATCTTCGTCAGATAAAGAGGCAAGCGCAGTCAGCCCGGCCCTTTCACGGATCGCATTCAAATAAGGTAAAGCTTCATTCTGCCGGTTTTGTCTAATCAGCGCTTCGGCCATAATAAAATAGGGCTCTGCCAGGCGAAAAACAACGGAGTATTCATTGTCATTTGACCCGTTATCCTTGTTCTTGTATTTAAACGGCCGGTACCACGATTCACCATCAAAAGATACTTCGGCCATCCATTCCTGTCTACGCAGGTCGTTATTATCAAAGGAATTGACCAGATCAGGAGCCAGGGTATAAGCACTGGGAGCCGCGTCGGTAAAATAGTAAAAGGAGGCTTCTTCGGTGGCATCTCCATCGTTTTCCGGGTCCAGTTGCCAGAGAATATGTTTGCCCGTTTTATGAAATAATTCGCTGATATCCTCCTCAAACTCATATAAGGGCGATTGTATAATCGTACCTGCCATTTGTTCGGCGAGTTCCCATTCTTCCCTGAGCAGATAAATACGGGCCAGCAGCAGTTGCGCTGCCTTTCGGTTCAGGAAAATGCGTTCTGAATCACGGTATTCATCCTCTAATAGCGAAACGGCTTCTGTTACATCGGTTTCCAGTTGTTCCAATACTGCCGTAGCATCTGTCTTAGTAAAATTACGATTGTATTCATAATCCAAACTATTGGTATAAGGAATATCGCCAAAAAACTGTTGCAGATAAAAATAAATGAGGGAACGGATAAGCAAGGCTTCTCCCGTAATTTGATTCTTTTCGGTATCAGAAAGTTTTGTTGAATGGGTTGTCCCATAAATAATGGAATTGGCATAATAAACCTGCCCGTAGGCAGTATTCCATATATTTGAAATAACCGTATTGGTTTCCTGCTGCAGGTTTCGGTATATATCCAGAATCCCGTCCTGGTCATTGGCGTAGCAATCCAATTCGTCGGTGTAAGAAGCCATTAAGGTACCGGCGGTATAAAATCCGGCACCTGTAATAACTGATCCGTCGCGCAATTCGGCATATAAGCCTGCAAGAGCTGCATTTGCGGTTTCAGGGCTTTCAAATACCTGTTCCGTACCCAGCTGGTTAGTTGGGGCGTCAACATCAACCAATTCTTCGCAGGCTGTCAGCAGAAATGCACCGAAGCAAAACAATAAATATATATTTTTCATGATTCTATGTTTTTAAAAGTTAAGTTGTAGGCCAAAAGACCATGTTCTTAGCGGTGGCAAAAAACCGGTCGAGAAAAATTCCGGGTCAAGCCCAAAATAATCAGTAAAGGTCAGCAGGTTTTGTCCCTGTACATAGAGCCTTATATCCTGTACTTTTTTGTAAACCGGTAAACGATAGCTGAGCTGTATGTTTTTTAAGCGGATAAAAGAAGCATCGCTAATGGTGGATGTACTGTTTTTGAAATACCTCAGCAGTTTGTTCTTCTGGGCATCGGCTCCGGAGGTATAGGCCATATACCGGCCATCGGGATTAGATTCCGACCATACATCCAGCACTTCTACAGGCTGGTTGTTCATCGTACCCGGATTCAGCATTAAAGCATTGTAGTTACTCTGCCGTTGTTTTACAAACTGGAACAAAAACGAGAAATCCCATCGTTTATAAGTAAACTGGTTCGTCCAGCCACCAAAGTACTTTATCCCTACATCTTCAATTACCTGGTTGTCGTCGGGGGAGGTAATACTGCCATCGTCGTTATAGTCGGTAAAGGTATAGAGGCCGGTTTCGGGATCGATGCCTTCATAATTATAAACTTTTTTAATGGAGACTGGATAGCCCACCTCGTAGGAGTTGGCGTAGGTGGAACCTTCTATACCGGGGAATTCCACCAGCTTGTTATCAGGAAAACTGATATTAAAATCACTACCCCATCGGAAATCCTTTCTCTGGATTGGTGTGGTGTTGAGTTCGAACTCTGTCCCTTTGTTTTCTACGGTAGCCGGAAGGTTGGCCTGTATACTGCTAAAGCCCGTAGTGGCAGGTAAGGGAATACCTACCAATTGGTTACTTGACCGGTTCCGGTACCAGACTGCAGAAAAGTGCATACGGTCGTTTAGAAAGCCGGTCTCCAATGCAACTTCCAGCTTGGTGGTTTTTTCCCAGCTAAAATAAGGGTTATAAAGCCGCGAAGGGTAAAGCGAAGTACTACCTCCGTAGCTGGTACTGCTTAGCGTATAGGTATCCAGATACTGATAATCGCCAATCAGGTCGTTGCCGGTAGTCCCGTAGCTGGCCCTAAGTTTACCAAAGTTGAACCACGTATTGTTTTTCAAAAAATTCTCTTCGCTGAACAACCAGGCAGCTCCCACAGCTCCGAAACTGGCAAAACGGTTGTTGGTCCCGAAACGGCTGGAACCGTCGCGCCGCCCGGTAAGGTTTACGATGTACCGTTTTTTGTACTGGTAATTTACCCGCCCGAATACTGCAAAATAGCGATATTCGGTTTTGGCATCGTTTTGTACCGAAACCGTATTAGCCGCTTCCAGGTTGGTAATAAGAGCATTGCTCTCAAAACCATATCCAAAGATCTGCAACGAGGTTTTGTCCCGCTGTTGATAAGTGCTTCCGGCCAACAGGTCGAATTCATGATCTCCATACTTTTGCCTGTAATTTAACTGAGGTTCTAAAACGTAGGAGAACAAATGATTTTTGCTTTTATACGCTACAGATCTGGCCGGAGTAATTCCAAAGGCCGGGTTATACTTCGTGTTGGGAGACAATAGTAATTCGTCGGAACCCTGTTGGTTGATTCCTCCATTAAGTTTTATGTAAACTGCAGGTAATAATTCGTAAGAAATGTTCATGTTAAGGTTAATAGTTTTCACCTTACTTGAATAGGTGGCCTCGTATGCAGCTACCGGGTTGTTAAAGGTTTTGTTTTCCCAGTTCAGGCTGCCGTCGTCCTGGTAAAGTGCAGGGGCGTTCGGGCTTAAGATCAGCGTTTTGCTGGTGATGTCGGATTGTACCAGGTTGTTGGACTGATCCGAAAACAAAGTGGTCGCATTTAGAATAAATTTGTTGTCTTCGGAACGGTGATTCAGATTCCAGGACAGGTTATTGGTCTTGTATTTGAAACCCTTACCGTAAACTGTGCTTTGCTCGTTGTGGCTGCCACTGATTAGAAAGCGGGTAGTTTGACTGCCTCCATTTACCGATAGCTGAATATTGGAGTTGGTGGCTGTTTCGCCAATCAGTTCGTCCTGCCAGTCGGTGTAACGACTTTCGTCCCAGGTACCATTTACATCGTAGGCATTGGCCGGATCGTCTGTTCTTCCGTCGTTGGCATAAGCCTGGCGGCGCATGTCCAGGTACTGCTCTGTATTCATCAGTTCCATTTTATTGGCTATGCGGCTAATCCCGTAACTGCTGTTAATACTGAAAACGGTTTTGCCACCCGCTTTTCCTTTTTTGGTGGTAACCAGGATTACTCCGTTGGCACCGCGTGATCCGTAGATGGCTGTTGCATCGGCATCTTTTAAAATTTCGATACTCTCAATATCATTTGGATTGATGGCATTAAGCGGACTGGTTTCTCCGCGTGGTAGTATCGCTCCAGAAAGTGAAGAACTGCTTTCAGCGCTCACCGGTATCCCGTCGATGATGTACATCGGATAGTTACCGGCACGGCGCAGACTGTTAACGCCGCGGATTTGTATGTTGTATCCACCGCCGGGAACTCCGCTACCCTGGGTAATATTTACACCGGCCATACGACCCTGAACTGCCGACAATACATTATTTACAGGCTGGTTTTCGATTTCTTTAGCTGCCACCGAGGAGATGCTGCCGGTACGTTCGCGTTCTTTTACAGTATAGTAACCGGCGTTGACTGTTACCTCGGATAATGTTTTTATATCTTCCTGCAATTGTACATCCACCAGTGAGCGGCCATTTACAGGAATTTCCAGGGTTTTGAAACCTATAAAGGAAAAGGAGAGTACTGCATTTTCTGGTGCGTTTTTCAACGAGTAGTATCCTTCGGAATTGGTACTGGTTCCAATGGTGGTGCCTTTAACAATTATGGTAACTCCCGGTAAAGGCTGATCCGTCCGGTCTGTTACCTGGCCGCTTACAACAACTGTTTGTGCATTTACCTGGTTTACGGCGAGTAAAACCATTATGCAAACAAGGAATAGCAGCCGAAGCCATTTGCGCTTACCGGGCAAGGTTCCGGATTCAAACCGGAAGAATATTATTTGTTTTTTCATAGAATCTATTTTTTAGTTTTATGAGTTGAGGTTGGTTATTAAATGAAATTGTAGGTTGACCGTGAAGGTGTATTATGTTTCGGTCGTTTTAAACGGGAAGGCGTAATTTAATCTGGCAACCTGATCTTGTTGCGATAAAGAATCCTCCATTGGCACAGAAAAAACATGCCTCGGCGAATAACTTTAGGCTTCAAGGCAGTTTCGGCTTTGGAAAGGCAAATGCAGAACGTAGAATAACTTTGTATCAAAAACATGACGTTGTAAGGTTATGGCATGATTGCTTTCTCCGTATATTAACACGAAATAACTGCACTGAATTGAGGTATTTAACAACAATAGCTTGTATCGTACAAATGCGTTGTTGTATTTTACAACAATCCGTTTTGATCGCCTGAAATAATTTGTATTTTTGTTAGTGATAGAATAAATTATCAAAATATTAATCATGGAAACAAACACCGCTGCCCCATCACCCAAGGTACACCACGGAAGGAATATTAAAAGATTGCGGGAAATGCTTGGAGTAAAACAGGAATTCATCGCAAATGAGCTAAACATGACTCAGCAGGCAATCTCAAAATTGGAACAAAAAGAAAAGATTGAAGACGAAATATTGGAACGGGTATCGAAGGTTTTAAATATTCCTTTGGATGCTATCAAAAATTTGAACGAAGAAGCTACCACAAATTATATTAATACTTTCTATAATAATCAGGGCAATGGTTTTTTTGCAAATAACGTCACATTTAACCCGATTGATAAGATTGTGGACCTTTACGAACGGTTACTTGCTGCTGAAAAGGATAAAGTAGCAATGTTGGAGAAGCTGCTGGAGGGGAAGAAATAAGTTTTACTTTCAATCTACATAACAATTGTGTATACTGAGTGTGGAAGGAACGTTAAATTGCGGTATAAAGAGCCCTTAATATCAAATTATCATACAGAAACTGTCGATAAGGTTCCAAAATCTGGATTTCAATATTGTAGTACCTATGTTGTCAGCGAATACAGGAATTATAAAATTCATATTTTTATAAGAGAAGATAAAACGTAAATTTGCAGTGATGGCAACAACAGAGTTAAATCAAATACTTGAAGTTTTAGACTTTAATTCAAAGTCTGTTAGCTCAACATTGTTCTATACTTCGCAAGATTACACCGCGGATCAGCTACTTTTTGAAGAACGATTGGTTTTTGATTTTGCAAAAAAAATCAATGTTACCGCGGTTTATTTTCGTCGGTTTGGTGAAAACCGATCATCGTTGCCTCAGCTTTTCATTTTCGATAATACCACCGGACAATTTTCAGAAAAAGATTTAGCCGAAATACACCGAAAACTATGGAGCAGTGGTATTGTTCCGCTCTATTATGTTTTCGACAACACCAACATTAATGTTTACGATGCCCGGAAACAGGTACAATACGATCGTCAGACCCAATTAATAAGTATCAATCCTTTAGAAATACTGCCAATAGTTGCAAAAACATATAAGCGGCATCAAAAATATTCAGCTAAGCTTTTTGCCAACGGAACATTTTGGGATCAAAAGGAAACAGCCCACCATTTTTTAAGCAAAGAGAGTGCTGAAAACAAATTGATTGAAGGATTGAAACAAATTCGCACCCAGTTTATCCGTGACACACACCTGGAAAAGAACCTGGCGCACCAGTTAATTGTTCTTTCCATTTTGGTGAAATATCTGGAAGAACGGAAAGATGAACAAGGTAACCATGTTTTTCCATCTGATTTTTTCAACGTGTATGATGGGGCAAATTCTTTTTGTGACGTACTTCGGAAAAAGGGAAAAATTGTGGAGCTCTTTGGCGAGTTAAGCAAACATTTCAATGGGAAGATTTTTGAACTCAAACCTGCTGATGAGGCAATTTTGGGGGAAACTGATTTGAGCAAACTGGCTCAATACCTCGATGCCAATGTGGATAAAGACCAGTTGGTGATTTGGCCGCTTTACTCATTCGAATACCTGCCGGTCGAGCTCATTAGCCGCATCTACGAGGAGTTTATCCCTGAAAGGAAAGATGCAGTTTATACACCCATTCATTTAGCCCGTTTTATGGTCGATGAATGTATGCCAATATCAACACCGAAGTCTAATTTTAAAGCAATTGACGTTAGTTGCGGATCGGGTGTTTTCCTTGTTACTGTATTCAAACGGATGGTACAGTGGTGGCAAAAAGAGCAGTTTAACAAAACCGGAAAACTAATCAACCCTGAAATTGATGATTTAAAAGCTATTCTTCTCCATTCAATTTATGGGGTTGATATTGAAGCGGACTCGGTAAGGTTATCTGTCTTTAGTTTAAGTATTGCCCTTTGCGATATGCTGAAACCAACCGAAATCTGGACAAAACTAAAGTTTGAAGATTTAAGGAAAAAGAATATTTATGAAGGCGATTTCTTTCAGTACTTAAAAGAAACAGAAAAAGGGCAATTCGATTTGGTGATTGGAAATCCGCCATTTGAGAAGTACAATACAGAAAAAATTGAGAATTTATTTAAACAATTTGATTTTCAATCTGAATGTAAAATTCATGGTAACCAGATAGCTCTTTTATTTTTACAAAAAGGAATTCATTTATTAAAACAGAATGGACTACTTGCTCTAATTATGCCATCAAGTTCATTATTGTACGGAAATACTCTTCAATATAGGAAATGGTTATTTAACACCTATAATGTTCCTCAGATATTTGATTGCACTAACTTAAGCTCAACTTTATACGACAAGGCAAATGTAGCAACAGCAGTTGCTTTTGTCGAGAACTCTAAACCTGAGAGTGATAATATTATTCAAATCATTGCAAAGAGGACAAGATCAACAAAAGAAAAATTATTTTTTGAACTTGATTATTATGATTTTTATCCCGTACCCAAAGATCAAGCAAAAAATGAAGTTAATGTTTGGAAAACAAATCTGTTAGGTGGAAATTCTTTATTGTCAACGATTAAGAATTTGAGACATAAAAGAAAACTTGGACAATATTTAAAAGAAAAAAAACAAAAAGCAGGCTGGTTTTACGGAGAAGGTTATAAACGAGATAGTAAAGTAAAAAAATTTACGGACGACAATAGGGCTGAATATTTAACTGGTCATAAAATGATTCCTACCAGTTTTTTTCTTGAAGATAAAATTTTAGGGACAAAAATTGAAGAGGCTGAATATTTTGAGTCTCCGCGAAAAGAGAACTATAAAATTTTCTTGGCACCTCACATTCTTATAAAAAGTGCATTAGGTCACAAAATTTTGCCGGTACATTATTTCGAGGAAAATATAGGTTTTATGAGGGAAATATTTGGGATACATGCTCCTATGGATGATATAGAAGAATTAAAAAATCTCACAAATTGCCTAAAAACTTATTCTGATTTGTTTCGATTTATATTAATTGCCAGTAGTGGTCGAGCTGGAATTGACAGATCAATTTATACCTTAAAGATGGAAGATTTTATGAATCTTCCATATCCAGTCAATTTAGAGGAGTTACAACTTTCTAATAACGAAAAGATTATTTGTGATGATATTATCTCGTTTAGGCTCGAAGAACTCTCCATAGGAGAAAAAGCTAAAATCAATACAACAGTAGCCTCCGAAGAGCAATTGGATGAATTTGGGAAGGTATTTTGCGATAGCCTGAATGCCATTTACCAGCAGGACGGGAAAAGCTTCAAACCCATGGAGCCCATCAAAACACTTTCCTATACTTGTTTCCCGTTTTCTTATGGCAATGCCGGTTTCAATCCGGTTCTTGCATCAAAAATACAGGAAGGCGACCTGAGTGATTTGATTGAAAACGAACAGGAATCGGTTCGTTACCGAAGGGTGCTCCGCCTGTACCCAAAAGATATGGTTTTCCTGATCAAGCCAAACACGCTCCGTTATTGGCTTAAATCCATTGCACTAAGAGATGCCAGCGATGTAATGGTCGATTTAATCAACAGTGGTTATTGATGCTCAGGGAACAACTAAATACGAACGAGCAAGCCAATCTTGAATTTTCAATTCCTGAGAATTCTACTGTTCAACGCATTCTGATTTTTCTGAAAAGTTCCTTAATTGAATTTGAAAATGAATTTAAAACCGCTCAACTTCAAATTTACCGCGAAGACGATATATCAGGACAATTAGCACTTTATTTTCAGTCAAAAGCATATAACGAAAAGTTATTGTTTGATTTCAATCCTAAGGTTGGTGTCGATTTTGGCATACATATTTCTCCTTTACAATTGGGAGCAAAACCTATTTTTATTGTTGAAGCCAAGCGATTATCCAAATCAAATAAAGACTATGTAAAAAATCCGAACGGAGGTATTGAGCGGTTCAAACGAGAAAAAGATGGTTTTGGAAAACACCTAAGTCAAAGTGGAATGATTGGGTATATTCAACAAGAAAGCAAAGTGTATTGGGAAACAAAAATCAATCGTTGGATCGAAGAGCTAATCGAAAAAGATACGGATATTGTTTGGGATAACGAAGATAAATTAATTCAGAATTACACAGTTTCAGATTTCATTTCCAATCATCAACGAGTTTCAGAAAAACCAATTAAGCTTTACCATTTCTGGATAAATCTTAATTAACTCTTTACAAATCTAATTGACGCTTATCGGTGTCCGGAGAAGTATGATCCAGGCCTCTCCTTCATCGCTTTAATCGAGCCGACCATGAAACAAAAACCTGCGGCCCCACTCCGCAATCCAATAGGGTTCATAAAACCCAAAGAATGTTTCTCGTGCAAAAAACAAAATCCAGCTTCAAAAAATAGATAAAATCGTTATGCCTGGTGCATTGTTCATTTGCAATTCGCGAATCGCAAATGAAAGATAATGATCATCATTGCCCCGGTTATTCAACTGGGACTAAATTACTATACCCATGTTTTCATCTTTTAAACCAGACCTCCGCTTGTTACAGTTTTGGCGGGTGCTTCCGAGGTACCTGTTTGTTGCAAGCGGAGAACCTGCGGCCAGGCCCTTGTCGGGAGAATTCCTGCGCAGGGGATAATCCATTATTTTTATTTCAATTTTCACTCCACGTGCCGCAGCAGCGGCTTTACCCCATCATTTTATCGGATACTACTTTTACCGCTTCACGCTGTTTGGTTTCGAACAGAGCAGGGGAGATATTGCCCGGTTTTTTGGGGGATGGCCGGCGGTACGTGGAGATTTATATAAATTTAAAAACAACAAATTATGTCGATATTATATTCAAAAATTCAACGGGTGAACCCACGCAACCCACAAGCCGATCGTAAATGGTACCTGGTGCCCAACCGCGTGGAACAAAAAACAGAGAAGGAGATTACCGAAGCATTGAGTAAAAACACCACCTTAAGCCGTGGAGAAGCGGCTTTGGTATTGGATGAGCTGCAAGCGGTGATCCAGAATGCCCTGCTCGATGGCTACTCGGTGCAAATGGGCGACTGGGGCTCGTTTCAGCTAACGTTCAACTGTACCGGCACGGATACCGAAGCAGAATGTACGGCCGATAAAATTACATCGGTCAACATCCGTTTCCGCCCCGGCAAACAGATGAAAGAGGCACTGTCGAAAGCAACCTTTGTGGCCCGTTAGTGGCTGCTTTCCGTTGTATTATCACAACCTCCCGACAGTTTGTTGGGAGGTTGCTGTTGCCGCCCGGAAATCAACAAAGACTTTTCAGAAAATCGTCTTGTTCTTTTCTGAAAATCTTCTTGATGAAGTTGAAAATTCGTCTTCATGTTTTAGCCGAAAGTTCTTTATGAAGTTATTTTGGTTGGATTTATTTAAGTTATTTGCAGGTTATCCTGGTTCTGAAACAGGCTTGTACAGGCAGGTACTAATTCCCAAAAATTGTCACATTGATGTAATTTGAAAAGATTAAAAGAAAAGGATTAACCGGATTCGTGTTCCTTTAATAGAATGATGCAGTTTGAATTGAATCTATTTTGTTTTTTTCCACGCAAATACAAATGAAATCCACCAAACAAAACAGTACACGAATATTGGTGTATCGTTTTTTCTACCTTAATTTAAAGTGGCGTACAAATGACGTATGAAAAACATCTAAAAAATTTGAATAGTATTAAAGCTCCGAATAATTTTGTTTTGAATTTGTAAATCAATTATGATACAACCGGAATTAGGAAAAAAGATTGCTGAACTGAGACAAGCTAAAGGATTAACTCAAACTGAACTCGCAGAGATGTGCAATTTGGGTATACGAACCATCCAACGGATAGAATCTTCAGAAGTAAATCCGAGAAGTTTTACACTTAGAGTAATTTTTGCTAGTCTGGATTATAGAATTGAAGAGAAGCCTGTAAAAAACAAATTCATCATGAAAACAAGTGATTATTTGAATAGGTTGCTAACCGGAGACTTTGATAATATATCCATTGGAAAAACTACAGAGGTTTATTTAAAGAAAGCTTTTATTGCCGGGATTATATCATTATTTCTGGGACTTGTAATGGCTGGCCTTGATATTCAAAGGAGTAATGGTGATTTATCAGTACTTACTGCAGTATTCTACGTTTCTCTAAAAATTATACTAATCATTTTATCTGTATTCTATTTGGGAGGATTCATCGTTTTAGGCAGCAAATTTAAAAACCATATTTTAATCATTAGCTCCCTGATTTCAATTTTTGCAACAATCATTTTTTCATTTTACGAAATTTTCTCGCTTTTCTATGATGCAGTTGAAAAGCAAACCATTGATGGAGGAAAATCCATCACCTTTGGAATTCTTGAAATTGTATTTGGTATCGGCTTACTTAGGTTGGTTAAATCATATGGCGGGTCTGCTTCAATCACGGGTATATTTAATGTCATTGAAGGTTTTTTCTTCCTTACTGTAATATTCTGGTTTGTTGGAGCTATTCTTACAATTCCCACTCAAATCTTTGAAATAATACTACTGTATACAGCTTATAAATATCCACAATTATTAAAAACAGAAACATAAAAGCCGTTCATTTTTATTCAAACCTGAAATAAAGTTTGAGTATCAACTAAAAGCCAACTCCCGGTATATTATAAACACTTAAATTTTTAAAGATGAAAAAACTAATTTTATCATTAATAGCTATAGCTATGTCCGTTAGTGAAGTATTTTCCTGCTCTGTTTTGTTCTATTCGAACAAGGATGTTTGCCTGGCAGGAAATAATGAAGATAATTTTTTACCCTATACACAAATGCAATTTTTTCCGGCCGAGAAAGGAAAATTTGGTTGTGTTTATTGGGGGTATTATCCGATATATTGCCCTGAGGAGGCAACAAAACAAGGAGGGATGAATGAAAAGGGATTGTTTTATGATGGTTTATCCTTACCTCCTGTGCCTATTCATATATCCTCTGACAAACCGGTGTATACCGGAAATCTGATGGAAAAAATTCTTGAAGAATGTGCCACCGTTGATGAAGCTATTAATATACTTAGCAAGTATAATCTAATAAATCTTACTACTGGTCAAACGTTTATAGCTGATAAAAGTGGTAATGCGGCGATCATTGAAAGAGATACCATAATAATGATAAAAGATAATTGGCTTGCTGCTACAAATTTTAGACTTTCAGAAGTCAGGAGTGGTCAATATCCTTGTGACAGGTACAATACAATGCAAACGATGCTTGATACAATGCATTCGGAAACAGTAAAAGAGATCAGCAATATACTTAATCGGGTTTCTGTTAAAGGGCGTGGACCAACAATCTATTCCAATGTATGCGATTTGAAAACAAAGGAGATTTACCTTTATCATTTTCATAACTTTGATAAATTGGTAAAACTGAATTTAGATGAGGAACTTAGAAAAGGGAAGCATACTTTAAGAATTGAGGAATTGTTTCCTAAAAATCCCGAATTTATTGCCTTTGAGCAACAAACAAAAAAAGACTTTGACGAATTAAGTAACAGCCGTAACAGATTGTTGGAGAAATTTGAAAATGAACTTCATGAAACATCAGAAAACATTGATACTGCTACAACAGGAATGGATATATTGAATTACAGCATAAAATGCACAGGAGGCAAAAAAGGGAAGGAATATATCAAAACTTTAACGATAGATGGAGAAATCAATTCCCAAATTGTATTAGGCACCAATGTTGGCGAGTTTAAAGGGAAATTTAAAGCTTATAAAAAGAAAACAGGCGAATATTATGAACAGTTAAGGCTCGATGGACTCATAACAATCGAAAAAACAACCAACGGTGAAATTTCATGGAAAAGAGACACCTACAGTCCTTCGTCGCTGATGGACAAAGCAGAAAATGAGCGGTTTAAATTAAGTGCAGCAATTGAACAAAATGACATCGATCTTTTTGAAGAGATAAAATATCTGGGTGAATTTACTATTAACGGCCATGAATGTTTTAAAATTCTATGCACAACCGTAAGCGGATATTCAATTGCAAAATATATTGGTAAAAACAGCGGTTTAATTTGGGCTGAATTAACAGTTGCTAATAATACCGAAAATGGCCCGGTAAAGACCTGGACAACTTTCGACAACTACCACAACAAATTAATGTTGCCCAATCGTACAATAACTGAAATTACCGAGCAAACACCTTATGCCATAGGAACATCTATTTATATTGTCGACTGCATTTACATTGAAAATGCTTTGGTTGATGAAAATCTATTTCGTAAACCAAATGAATTATTGGGAGAAAATCAATCTGATTAATAGCTAAATAATCTGTTTATTGATTAAAATAAAAATAGCATTGGAGGATTACCCGCAATTATGGAATCGATGCATAATTTGGTAAGAAGTTAAGATGGAAAGCCTCACCTGCCAAGCTCATATCAACGCTTGCCAATGAGTTAACAAAGCCAAGCCTAATTGCCGTCTTTAAGATGGTTGTGGAATTACCACACACAGAAATCAAAATAAATTCGTGCTCCATGTCAAGGTCTGTGCTGATTAATAAGAAAATTGTTAGAACTTGTAATGTCTTGATATTGTGGGTAAATGCCGGTATACTTCCTCGGGTTATAGATGAAATCATATCTAGGATTTCTTTCAAGATGATTTATCTAAATCCCTATATTATATCTCTCCGCTCGCGCCTCCCTAAACTTCGGGATGCGATCAGTGTGCAATTCGGCAGAATTGAAAAATGCAGATTATAGCCATTGGCTGAGAAATGGATTGCAAATCCGCACTAGCGGGGAGGAACAGGCCTGTATAGGTAGATGTATAAGTGTAAAAAATAAAAAAGAGCCATTCAACAATGGCTCTTTCTAATGTTAACCCCCAAACACACAGATGATCAGAATGATCATCTATTGTAAATATAATTATTTTTTAATTGCAATTGGGTGTAAATGTGATCTAAATAATCTATGTTATTCCAGGATTTTATAGGGTAAGCCTACTTCTATCTTATACTTATTGTTAGTACAATATTTTTAAAATGCCACGATCTCATCTTAGCCTTGCTTCAACTTTTATGCGGGCCATCGTCTGTCGAACTATTTATACCACATGAATAGTTTGATCATTAGGAGAGCTACTGATTATAACCACCATTTTTTCGAATAACTCTTGAGCCTCTACCCCATTAAAATATTCACTACAAATCAAAAACTAAAATTTATGCTTGAATACATTACTAATCTGCGAAAACAGACCGATGAACTAATAGACTGTATTGAGTCATCGAACAATAATGTCTTAAAAAAATCACTCGAAGCATCACGCGTACTTGCCGAATCGTTCGATAAACTAAAACAGTTTATTCTTTCTTATAAATTTCGGGACGAAATGGAAGAGATTACCTTTTTTAAAGAGATTAAACCGAAATTTTGTTACCGTTTAATTTATTACCGAAAAATCTACAACATCGAAATGAACCGCCCTGCAGGGGCAAACAAACAAAAGGAGTATCTCTCCGATGAGTTGAATGAAATCAATAAATATAACATTAAGCGGCTCGATTTTATACGGTATTACCGCTCGGGTGCTTCTCATCTGGATTCATTATATTTTCTGCGAGGAAAGATGGATACGGAACAGTACCTGGAAACTTTCTATTTCGAGCTAGATCCAAATTTTTCAACAAACTGCGATTTTAAAGTTGCAAAAATTTTATCAAACGATATGTTATCCGCATATCTGATGCAAGAAATAGAGCTGTTAAATACCAACGGCTTAACGCCATTTCATTTTGGCTTCCCTGCAACCAAACTTACTTGGAAAGGGACAAAAACAGAACTTATGGAACAGCTTTACTCATGGGATAGTGATAATTCTTTCGGAGATGTTCCATTAACGCAATTATCCGATTACATCCAGAAAGTTTTTAATATCCAGTTGGATAAAAACCTGTCGCGTTCTTTTAGTGATATGAAAATTAGAAATGTCCCTACCCCATTTCTGGATAACTTGAAAAATGCTCTCTTAAAACGAATGGGACGCAAATCTGAATAATTATACCGAGTAAATATTCATATTAACTGAAGCAAACTTGCAAAAAGCACAACACTCTCAACACTGTTTATCTGCACCTTACACCCATCACCGGAAGAAAAATGATACCGACTTCCTGATCATCAATACTCCTTCCCTATAAGTTTACAGTAATTTTAAAAGTTACTGAAATGTATATCGACCAAAAATATTTTGATTCGTGGATGAACCGCTTAACAAGTCAACTGGAAAAAATTGGTCGTAAAATTGACCGGCAGGATAATACACTTACACCAAAAATTGATAATGAAATCTTACTCGATAATCAAGACCTCTGTCTCCTATTAAAAGTAAGCCAACGAACCTTGCAGCGTTTTCGTTCATCCGGCAAACTACCTTATCGTCTAATTGGTAGAAAGGTTTACTATTTGGAATCGGATGTCGCTAATTTTATCCACGGTGGATTTCCTATAAACAGATAATTTCACATCTTATTCTTATATTAAATGCTAACATTAAAGGTCTTATTATATTTCCAAAAAATAAATGAATATCCTATCAGAATAATAAATACATGATAAAAACGGAAGGCCATTTCCCAATTCTCATTCAAACCTTTCGTTAAAGGACCACAAGTTAATATATCGATCTTGTGTTGAAAATATAGAATATTTCTTGTTTTTTCATCTTGACAATTTCATTATCTACTTTTTTTCAAAATTCTCATAAGCCAAAATATTGAAGGCCAGTTCATCAAAAGAAATTCAGAACTTTTGATCATGTTCTGCTCATACTTCTTGGGATTTCAAATAAGAATTTCCTGATTTCGTACAAAATAAATATCCTCTAAGTAGGTCAGTCCTCTCTAATAATATTCGCAAAAATCAAAGTTCAATTCTAGGTATTGATGAAATTTAGGAAATTCTTATTTTTAGGTATTTGATTTGAAACTTTTTGTTTTACTTAGGACGATTGGTTTCTATCGGGTGGATTTTTGAATAAAAACTAAGTTTGCTAAATACTTTTCGTTTCATGTTTTTTAGACGATTCGTCTCTTCTTTAATATTATCAAATCCTTTTTCTTTTACATAGTCCAATACATTAAGTATTACTATTTTGCAGAAACAAACGCATTAGCCGAATAATTTAAATTATCTTTTCCAGTATTTCTAGCTTTTTCAAGAGTATTGATACGATCAATTAATTCTGTGAATTTCAGCTTCAAAAGGTTAGATTTTCTATTGTCTTTAAAAACAAATTTTATATCACACAATAAGTAGATATTATATTCACAAGAAACAATTACCTATATTTATGCACATAAAAAACAACTGAAATATTTGGATTGTAAACTAATCATGAATATACTCAAAATTCTTATACTGTCACTATTCCTCTGTACGGTACCATGGGGATTTTCAAATCAATTCGTACATGCCCAGACTGGGCAGTTTTTTATTTTTATTATTTTTAGTGTGGCTATCTTGTCGTTACATCTTTTAAGGTTATCAAAACCTTTGACCTCGTTAATCCTAAACATTACAAAAACAGATATTTTGTTACTTTCTTTAATTGTCCTTACCGGAATTCATTGCTTCATTCAAAATTATTTTTCCATCGCTTTTATTTTGGAAACAATCTCCTATATTTTGCTATACATAACGCTGCGTGGAATAGATAAAAAATACAATGTAATATTGCTATTCTCCTTACTTATAGCAGGAACAGCCCAGGCTATTTATGGCATCCTGCAATTATATGATATTTATCCGTCTAATCACAGCACGTTCAAAATTACAGGAAGTTTTTTTAACCCCGGTCCATATTCCGGTTACTTAGTTTCAATTATACCGTTAGCCCTAGCTCTATTCCTATTAAAATATACAACTCGCCTAAACCATCATAAAAATATTTCCGGGACAGAATTTCCGGCTCCAAACAAATCAACTAATATAAAAGATCTCGGCTCTATGTCGGAATCTGCCCTAGAACCCCTTGTTCAGAAAATCACAAAAACTGCCTATCAGAACCGAACAAAACTATCGCAATATTTAATAGGAATTTCAATTATTACAACCTTATTAGTGTTGCCGGCTTCAAGGTCTCGTGCTGCATGGGTAGCCATAGCAAGTTCCCTGCTGTTTGTTTTTATGCATATGTGGCAACCTGATTTCTTAAGAAACATCACTCTTTTTAAAGGGAAATGGAAAGTCAGAGTTGACAAATTGTTAAGAAAAACTATTATTAAGGTTATAGGTGCGATAACTGTTGTTGTTTTATTATTGAGCGGATTGTTCTCCTTATACACAATGAAACAAGGATCGATTGATGGAAGGTTTCTAATATGGAAAGTATCATCGCAAATCATTAAAGACAAACCAATTTTTGGACATGGAATAAATGCGTTTGAAGCGAAATACATGGACTATCAGGCCAACTATTTTGTTGAAAACCTTATCTCTTATGAAAGTCTTGTTGCTGACAATACGAAATATGCTTTTAATGAGTTTATCCGTATTGGTGTTGAAATGGGAATTATTGGGCTGGTTATCTGTCTGATAATTATTGGACTCGTACTATTTGGTAAAACAACTCGATTAAATCAGACAGAAAAATTATTCCTAATAGCCTTTCGTACAACCTTTGTAGCTATCATTATTTTTGGGTTGTTCTCATATCCAGCTGAAATCATTCCCATAAAAATAAATATTGTAGTACTTCTGGCGTTGGTTGCAAATTATTTAAAACCTTCTCAGGTGCTGAAAATAGTACCAATGAACTTTGATGTAAAAACAAGTTATCAGAATCAAAATACCTTCTTATTGAATTTTGGACGAATACCAATAATTACCCTACTTCTCTTTGGAGGTTATATATTTATTCAGAACGCAGTAAGATTGTACGATGCCAATACGAACTGGAAAAGGGCTTTTACCATATACCAAATGGGAGCGTATGAAATTTGTATAAAAGATTACGAGAAAACATTTCCGTATTTAAGGTATAACGGCGACTTCTTGCTCAATTATGGCAAAGCACTGTCTATGGCCGAAAAGCATGACAAAGCTCTTGAAATATTGGAATATGCCCGGGAATATTATCCAAACACAATATTGTACGCTGCTTTGGGCGATAGCCAAAAGGCCCTGGGGAAAATCGGAAAAGCAGAAAAAGCTTATTTGTATGCATGGCAAATGATTCCGAGCCGGTTCTACCCAAAATACCTACTTGCCAAATTATATGATGAAACCGGGCAAAAAGAAAAAGCAGTAAAGATAGCATACGAACTTTTAAACAAAGAAGTGAAAATTGAATCAGATGCAATTGAAGAAATGAAACAGGAAATGAGAAGTATAATATCAAAACATCAGTTATCATAAAACTTCATATTTATTGTTTTCGAAGCTAGCACTTTGATGAAGAATAAATTGCCCTAGTACTTTTGTAATTACTTGTATTAAATCTGATTACAGTTTTAACTTCGTTAACATATATAGCTTATATATCCTTTCTTTTATTGAATCTCAAAATGAAAAAATAAAATGCGCTTTTAGTTCAATCTATTGCTCAAATTATATGTAGTTTTTCTATTTATGTCGCGAAACATATTTGCATAGATATTATTATTTGTTTTTTCTAACTATTTTGGGTCTAATATATAAACTATTCCATCTAACAATTTTATAAATCAAATTCATTGCCTAAATGAAAACGTATGTAGACCACCAGGAACATTTAATATATACCTTATTGCTAAATGCAAGTTTTATAAACAATATAGGACTACTCAATGGCAAAATGGGTATTTCAATCTTATTTTATCACCTTTCTAGAAAATTTGAGAACAAGATTTATGAGGAGTATGCCGGTGAACTGATTGATGAAATTTATGAAGAGATTACAGCGGATACCCCAGTAGATTTTGAAAATGGTTTAGCCGGAATTGGTTGGGGTATTGAATACCTTGTACAAAATAGTTTTATTGAGGCTGACACGAATGAAGTGCTGGAGGAATTTGATAAAAAGATTTATTTTGAACTACAGGAAAACCATTCTAATATGGAGAAAGGCCTAGATGGGCTTTTGGGTCATTTTGCCTATTTTTCCAAAAGAAAGAAAGTTGTCCCCGAATTAACAAAGCTGTTTTCAAACGCTTTTCTATCAACACCCCCAATTGCACACCAGCTAGAAAATATCATTCTCGATAAATTAAGAAATAGCCTTGAAACTAGCATTTCTAATATTTCAAACGTAAACTCCACTGTCCAAAGCAATGCAAAAGTGATTGCCTACATTATTCGTGACACAGAAAACTTAAAAGTATCCTGATATATCCAAAACCCATTTCCTTATGCTAAAATCGAAAGAAGACAATGTAATTTTTATATTACAAAAGGCTATTAAACATTTCAAAATTAAAGTGACAAATACCTCGGTTAAAGAATTTTTGTTGGCGCATCCCCATTACCCATCGTTAAAGAGTGTTTGCGACGCCCTAAAAAAATGGAAGGTTGATCATTATGCTTTAAACCTCGAATTAGACGAAATTAGAGCTTTGGAAATGCCATTTATTGCTCACTTGAAAACCTCAGGAGGCCAATTGGTATTTGTAGAAAAGATAAATTATGAACAAGTAACTTATTTCGTGACGGGGAGTGGAGGGGTTACAGAGGAATTCGAAAAATTCGCAGAAAGAATGTCAGGAGCTATTGTGGTAATGGAAGGTAGCAAAATTTCAGGCGAAAAGGAATATTCTTATATTCGGCAAAACGAGTTTCTGAATAAAAGCCTTTTACCAATTGGAGCTATAACACTTTTATTATTAGTTGTTTTAAGTTTTACCGCTGGATCGGGTAGTTTATTTCCTTCTCTCGGATTTCATTTTTTTGGATTACTGGCAAGCAAAATAGTTGGGCTGACGGCTTCTATTTTTCTGGTATTACACGAACTCAAGGTTCATACACCGCTAGCAGACAAGATTTGTGGTTTTGGCTCTAAAACTGATTGCGATACCGTTCTGTCTTCAAAAGCATCGAAATTATTTGGTTGGATAAACTGGGCCGATACAGGGCTTGTTTTCTTCTCCGGCTCACTCATTTTTTTATTGGACACTCCAGAAAATAACACGTTTGGGCTACTTGCCATAATCAGTGCATTATCAATGCCGTATCCGGTATTTTCTATCTACTATCAATCGGTAAAACTAAAAAAATGGTGCCCATTTTGTTTATTGGTGCAAGTGATATTAATTGCAGAATTTATTATTTTATTTCCTTCGTTAAAATTTTTTACTTTCTCGGGTATTGAATTGCTACAATTAATTGTTTCATTTTTAGTCCCCGCTTCAATTTGGTTAACCTTTAAGGCTTTTTACCATAAATCTACAGAACAAAAGAAAGAGCATTATTTATTTCTTCAGTTTAAACGAAATCCTGATATTTTCTTGCATCTTTTGAAGGGTAATGGGTTTACTGAATTCCATGAAGATGAAAATAGTTTGATTCTTGGAAACCCCAATGCCAAATTAACGGTAACAGCATTCCTTAGTCCATATTGCAATCCTTGTGCCAGTGCTTTTAATAAACTTAAAAATTTATTAGAGAATTGCCCTGATATAAAAATCAACGCTGTTTTTTCTGTTTATAACGATGAAGAATCAAAAAAACTGATAAATACATTGTATTCCACTTACATTGTGCAAGGGGCTGCACATACCGTTGATTTTCTCGACAAATGGTATTCCCTGTCCAAACAAAACAGGAAATCAATTTACGCAAATGACATATCCAAAGCTTTCGATATTGCTAAGCAAATTGAAGACAAAAACAAAGCGCTTTTTGAAAAATACAAAGTTGAGGGTACGCCAACAATCTATGTAAACGGGTATAAATTCTCAACACAATACGATTACAATGATATTGAATTATTTATTGACGATATTATACAATTAACAAGGGAAAGTAAAAGGCAGGAAGCCTGCGTGAATTGTCATTAGCTGCTTCCTGCCAGCTCTTTCCTTTTCAACAATGAAAGGAGATGGTGGCAAAGATATAAAAATCCGTGAAAGGCTGCCAACCTTGTATAGCGGTATATTATCCCCTTAACTATTAGTGATTAATTTCAAAATCAATAAAAATGAAGAAACTTGGAAAATTATCGATCAACCCTGAAAAGGTGATAAAAAATGAAGAACTAGTAAATCTGAAAGGAGGGTACAATGGAGGTACTTGCGCGGCAATACATGAGGGAATAATACTTTGTAATATTAGTAAGACCGATGCGATTTTTCATGCTAGTTGTGAATATTCAGATGGCACAAACTGTGAAGGGAATTGGTGTTGCGACAGCTGTTCTTCTGCCACCTGGTATACTTGTTAGTTTCAAATAGATATTAGATTGAAAGAATCAATCTAATATCTTCAATTATCATAAAAAACATACATGAAAATCTCAAAAATAATCGTTTTACTTTTTCTTCTATTTTCAATCTCTTGTAAGCAAAAGGTTAGAATCAATAATGATTCCAGCATACCATTACAATCATTCGCGATATTAGAGCAAAATAGTGAAATTCATATTGATCCCAGAACATTTGAGAAAAATGAACTTCAGTTAACAAGTTTCGCTGAAGATATAGAATATATACCTCTTTCCAATAAAGTACTTATAGATAAGATAGTTAAACTCTATGTTAATGATAAAGCTATATACGTTGTTAGCGATAAGGCCCAAGGTGGTGAAGGAAATGGGTTAAAAACATTATTCAGATTTGATATTGACGGTAAAAATCCAAAACAAATTGGAGCTACAGGGAGAGGCTCTCAAGAATATTTATCAAGTGAATACTTTACCGTTGATGAAATAAACAATAGGATTTATATTAACGGCAGACCCAATACGATACTCGTCTATAATACCAACGGAGATTTTATTAGAGATTTCAAGTTTAATAACCATAGTCCATCTTATGCTCAGATAAGTTTATTGGGAAATGATTACCTTCTATTTGCTATGAAAAAACTTGGGGCAAAGTGTGAACACCTCTGGAGTATTAGTGATACACTTGGTAATAACTTGTTTCTGAAGGAAAATACGACACCAGCGTTCAAAACAAATATAGGCCCTCTAGGCGAAATATATAAATTTGGCGATAAAATAACCTATTGGGTTGACTATAACGATACGTTGTTTACGATTTATCCCGATCTTACATTCAAAGCATCCGCAATAATTAGTTCTGGTGATCACAAATGGTCGCCTAAAAACATTGAGATTCGGTCAATGAAAGATTATTTAAAAAAGGTTGGTAATTTGTATTATCCTCACTATTTTATTCAAACCACTCGGTATATAATTAGTAGATACACATATTTTGGAAAATCGTCATACGTTTTGCTTGACAAGCGATCCAAATCTTCATATACCTGTGATTTCGAATGGAATTCGGAATTAAATGAAGGTATCCCAAATAATTTTGACTGTGGATTAAATTTTTTTCCTATTAATTATTTCACCAATATGCGGGCAGAATACTTAGTTGGTACAATAAATGCCTACATAATTAAAAAACATATCAGCACTCCAGAATTTGAATCTTCCAAGACTAACTATCCGCCAAAGAAAAAAGCCTTTCATCAACTCGCTAATCGTTTAAATGAAAATGACAATCCGGTGCTGATGCTTGTAAAACTAAAAGAATAAATGCCAAAATTCCCACACTATAAACAACTTGATGCTATGGACTGTGGCCCCACCTGCCTGCGCATGGTGGCAAAATACTACGGTAAAAACTATAGCTTGCAATATCTTCGTAGTAATTCATACATTACCCGGGAGGGAGTATCCTTGCTGGGGATTAGCGAAGCCGCAGAGAACATTGGCTTCCGTACTAAAGGCTACCGCTTAACATGGGAAGAATTGCGCGATGAAGTTCCCCTGCCATGTATCGTGCATTGGAAACAACGGCATTTTGTAGTTGTTTATTCGATAAAAAAATCACAATCCATTTTAAAAAATCGAGGCAAAGATGAAGCTGTAGTTTATGTTTCTGATCCGGCAAAAGGATTATTAACTTATTCAAAAGAAGAGTTTATTAATTGTTGGCTCAGTACCAAAACCGAGGGGAAAAAAGAAGGGGCAGCCCTGCTACTGGAACCTACGCCCGATTTTTACAAACACGAAGACGAAGAAAAGGGTAAACTAAGATTTTTGTACCTGCTTGAGTATTTAAGGCCATACAAAAAATACATTATCCAATTGGGTTTGGGAATGTTAACCGGGAGTTTAATCAGCATGATTTTCCCGTTCCTTACACAATCGGTAGTTGACTACGGTATTAACAACAGTGATCTGGCTTTTATTGTCATGGTATTGGTAGCGCAAATGGTGCTAACCTTTGGGCAAACTGCAAACGGGTTAATTCGTAGCTGGATAATGCTGCATATTACCACCCGGATTAGTATTTCGCTAATTACTGATTTCCTGATTAAACTGATGAAACTACCCATCGCTTTCTTCGATATTAAAATGATTGGAGACATAATGCAACGTATTCAAGACCATAACCGTATACAATCTTTCCTTACCAAATCGCTAATTGATATTGTATTTGCGGTAATTACCCTGGTTATTTATACGTTGATAATGGCCTCATATCACCTTGGTATTCTTGGTGTATTTTTCATAGGAAGTGTTTTATACATTGGGTGGGTGCTCCTGTTTCTAAAAAGAAGAAGGGAAATTGACTATAAGCGGTTCCAGCAATCTTCAGCCAATCAAAGCAATATTGTCCAGTTGGTAAACGGTATGCAGGAAATAAAACTAAATGCATGCGAAAAACAAAAACGTTGGGAATGGGAAAGTATCCAGGCACGGTTATATCGGGTAGGTATCAAGGGAATGGCATTAAACCAGAACCAACAACTGGGAGCAACATTTATTAACCAGGCCAAAGACCTGTTCATCTCTTTCCTATCTGCAAAAGCGGTTATAACTGGCGACATGACCCTCGGTATGATGATGGCAGTGCAGTACATAATCGGACAATTAAATGCACCCATTCAGCAATTTATTGGGTTTACCCAGCAGGCCCAGGACGCAAAAATCAGTTTGGAAAGATTAGGAGAAATACACGACCGTGAAGATGAAGAAAGACCGGAAGACGAAAAAATAAGGGATATTCCGTCAAATGCTGATATTGAAGTAAAGAATGTAATGTTCCAGTACGAAGGCCCCCATTCCGAAAAAGTACTGAAAAAAATTAACCTAAAAATTCCGGCCAATAAGGTAACCGCAATTGTGGGCACAAGTGGTAGCGGCAAAACCACCCTGATAAAATTGTTGCTTGGCTTCTATGAGCCGACCAGAGGGACAATTAAATTAAATGGTCTCGAAATAAAAAGGTACAGCGAATCGGAATGGCGTAAACGTTGTGGTGTAGTTATGCAGGAGGGTTTCATTTTTTCAGACACAATTGCAAACAATATTGGAGTAATGGATGAAACTCCAAACCTAGATAATACAGAACAGGCTGTTAATACAGCCAATATCGGTGACTTTATTGAAACATTGCCTTTGCGGTACAATACAAAAATAGGCAGTCAGGGGCATGGCCTTAGTACCGGGCAAAAGCAACGTATTTTAATTGCCCGGGCTGTATATAAAGATCCTGATTACATTTTTTTCGACGAAGCAACCAATGCCCTTGATGCAAAAAACGAGCGGGTAATTATGGAAAACCTGGACAGGTTCTTTAAAGGGAGAACTGTGGTTGTGGTTGCACACCGGCTTAGTACGGTTAAAAAGGCCGACCAAATAGTTGTGCTCGAAAAAGGCAAAATTGTTGAAATTGGCACACATAAAGAACTGGTAGCTGCAAAAGGAAACTATTTTAATTTGGTGAAAGATCAGTTGGAGTTGGGAAATTAATGCTCCATGCCTACCGGCAAGTAACTCCCCAAGTGAGAGGATTTGGCCAAAAAGTATATAAAATATGAGACATTTAAATAATAACTAATTGGAAGAAGGGCAGGAAGCAATGCTGTTCTCAAAACTTCCGCTTCCTGCCGCGACTCCTCCATTAACAAAGAAAGGAGGGAAGTGACAAAGATAAACATTTAAAAAATTGGGAATATAAATTCCAAGCCTTTGAAACGATATACATGGCTAAATAAATGTTGAATATAAAATTATAAAAATGAAAAAATTAGGAAGAGTAACAATTAATTCAGAAAAAGTGATTAGCAATAAGGAGTTAGTGAGTTTAAGAGGTGGTTATGGAGATACTGGTTGTTGCGAATGCTTCGATATGGAAAACATTGTTTTAGGCTATGTTGCTGCATCAACGAAAGATGATTGTGATACTGATTGCGAAGCATCATACCCCGGCACCTGGAGTTCGGAATGGAATTGCTAATATTGACATATTGGGTTAGGAGCACTATTTTATAGTGCTTCTTCCTACAATCAAATATGGTAATAAAATATCATCTTTTAAAGAACCCTAATATAGCATAATAAGATAACTCTTTAATATGAAAGAAGATGAAATATCTGTATATAATTATTTTTGTTATATTGTTCATATGTTCATGTAAAAAAAGTGAAGACTCGAAAGTTTTAAAAATTGACCCACGTTTTTTCCCTGAAAGTGAAATGTTATTATCTGATATAGCTAATGATGTAAAATATATTCCAATTGAAAATAAATTCCCAATTGGCCATATATATTCATACAAATTTGCCTGTGGGTATATCTACATGGCAATAAAAGATGTAGGTATAGTTAGATATACCATAGACGGTAAATTAGACAAGAAATATGGAAAGATCGGGAGGGGACCTGGAGAATATGTTTATTTCCTGAAATTTGCGTTGGAGGATACTAATGGTTCTGTTTACGTTTTGGATCAAAAAATGAATGATATTGAGGTTTATAAAAGCGACGGTAAGCATATTCGAAATATTAAATTACAAGATGATGATTATGGATTTGGGTTTAGTGATATTGAGTTTAATAACTCGTTGCTATTTCTTGCTCAGTATATTAATATGGGACATGGAGAATATAACTGGTTAATTACAGATACTTTAGGAGAAATAAAGAAAATAAAGAAAAATCCTTATCCTTTATTTGAAGGTCGATGGGGCGGCAATGGAGGAATATTTAAATACAAAAATTCTATAGGTTACTGGGACAGTCAAAAAGATACAATATTCAAAATATCACCAGATTTAAGCCATCATATGATTGCATTATTTTCACAAGGAGAACATCGGTTTCCCAAAAATAGCGAAGCCTATGATCCAATTGAAACGTATAAGAAAAATAGAGCTAATTATTGCATGTCTTACGTGCTTATTGAGACAGATAACTTTTTTGTTTATAAATACTTCTTGGATGGACTCCATTTGGCCCTGATTGACAAGGAAGACATTATAGCTCAGTCGATTACAATAAATAACAATAAAAAAGGCATAACTAACAATATCGATGGAGGGATTGATTTCAATCCAGAAAACTATTTTGAATGCAAAAATGAAGAATATTTAATATCTATATTACAACCATTCGTAATAAGATACCATATAGCCTCAAGAATTTTCAAGAATTCGACCCCGAAATATCCCGAAAAGAAAGATGCCCTCAGTACCCTGGCGGACAACCTAAACGAAAATGATAATCCTGTACTAATGTTGGTAAGATTAAAAGAATGATTGATGCCTCCAATGCTATTCAAATAATTCAAATCCCGAAAAATGACTAAGAAGCAAAACATAGAAATCCATACCGAAGAAGTAAGGGAAATAATGAAAGAAATTCCGGGGAGTATACTACGCTGGGGATTGACAGTCATTTTCTTAATCTTTGCTTCAATTATAATAGGCAGTTACTTTTTTACTTTTAAAGAAGTAGTTTCAGTTCCATTGATTATCACCACAACCAATCCTCCAGCTCCAATAATATGTAAAGTTTCGGGAAAAATTAACAAATGGTTTGTTACTGACGGGCAACTGGTGCGAAAAGGAGACGATATTGCCCTAATAAGTAATGGTACTAACTTGCATGATTTCAGAAAGCTAAAGGAAATAATAAACTTCCTGAATTATAAAAATATCCAAAGTTCTATGGATACAACTAACTTACCTGAAAAATTGGTTTTGGGCGATTTACAGGATTTGTACAACCAACTTTACAGAAATTGGTATGACTACAAGAACTTTATCAGTAATAATTATATTCCTCAAAAAATTGAGTTATTAAAAGAACAAACTGAAAAACAGGAACAACAATACCAGCTTGCCATCAAACAACAACAAATGATGGAGGAAGAGCTTGAAATTGCGAGAAATGGATTTTCGCGTTATAAGAATCTATTAGATAAAGGTGGAGTGTCAGAATCGCAGATTGAGGAGGCAAAAGCCAGGCTTATCCAGTCGGAAAGGGCCTATACCGGATTTCTTGCCTCACTAAAATCGACTGAAGCAAACCTGATTGGGCAAACAAGGTCATTACTTGAATTGCAGGAACAGCACGATAAACAAATAGTGCAGTTTGAAACAGTAATCACTTCCGGTATAAAAACATTAAAAAGCCAAATTAAAGGTTGGGAAGATACTTATTTGTTGAGCAGTCCGGTTGAAGGGAAGGTCACCCTGACCAGATACTGGAGCGAGAACCATGTGGTTACAGCAGGCGACCGCCTGGCAACAATAGTCCCTGTGGATAGTTCTTCAGTTATTTGCCGGGCGGTAGTTCCTTCATCCGGAATAGGAAAAGTTGAACCCGGGCAACAGGTTCTGATAAAACTGGCTGGTTACCCATCGATAGAACACGGTACTTTAACTGGTGCAGTTAATTCAATTTCACTTGTGCCCGAAAAAGAAGGATATATTGTAGAAATAAATTTAAACGACGGTATGGTTTCCAGTTACAGCGAACAACTAAAACTGGTACAGGAAATGGATGGTACGGCTGAGATTATAACTAAACAAATGAGAATGATTTATCGATTTATTAATCCGTTAAGAATGATTTTTGATAAATAACAAGGGAAGTGTCCGTCAATTGGCGGATAACAAAGGCAGGAAGTGTATGCCAACTACTATTAGTTACTTCCTGCCTACCGCTTCCCATAAAAAAGAGAGCATGGCAAAGATAAATTAAAATCTGTAAAGGCTGCCATCCTTGACAAAGCAGTATGTTAAAACCCAAATATTAGTAATTAATTTTAAAATTATTTATGATGAAAAAGTTAGGAAAATTAACAATCAACAATGAAAAGGTACTTCATTGTGAAGAGTTAATAAACTTAAAAGGCGGAACTTATTACCAAGTACAATGCGAAAATGGTGATTACTGGGGGTGCGGTTCGGATTATTGGGCATGCAGACAAGAAGGTATGGACTGTTGCGATGGAGGATACAATGTAGTTGAAATTTAAAAATGATCGCCCCGTTAAATTAGAAATAGTTTTGTAATGGAATCTATTTGCGGGGCGAACTATAGTCAAATTACGATGAAAAATACAATAAAAAATACAATAAATAAACTATCTAGTTTGAGAATTCTATTTTATTACATATTACTTCTAATCCTTTTCTATGATTCTGGTTGCCAAGAAGCAAAATATTCTGGAGCGCCCGAACGTATCGATATTGTTGCTGCTTACAAAAATAAACAGAACATTAATCTTAGTGAGATAGCTGAGAGTGTTGAATATATTAAGCTTTCTAGCAAAGATTCTTTGGTAAGTTCATCCAAACGAGTATTTGTAGATAATGACTATGTGGTGGTTATTGCATTTAAACAACAATTTCTATTCGATCGGTTTACAGGTGAATTCATTCGTAAGGTTGGACATAAGGATAGGGACCCTAATGGATTTAGCTATACAAAGCATAACTTAGCTTATAACGAGTCGAAGAAGACCATTTATGCCGGAGGTTGGAAAGGCGAAGTTCTCGAATATTCTTTAGATGGTGTAGTTAAACGTAGATTTATCAATCCTGAGAGTACTAATATGTTGACCTCATTTGTATGGTTAAACGACTCGATCCATGTTTCATACATTTCCAATTTTACGGGAGAAGAAGAATCCAAACTTATATTTATTAATCGACTCAATAATAACTTTTCTACACTTTCTACTCATGATAGCTTTGAAAAAAACCCTAAGTTATTTCGTGCATGGGGAGCAGATAAAGAAGGATGGTTTTATCGATTTAATAAACATTTGTTTTTCAAAGAATTATTTAACGATACTCTTTATCAAATAGAAAATAAGAAGATTTTACCTAGGTATGAGTTTTTTTCTGGAGACTTTACTCCACCTTCCGATAGAAGAAATTTTTATTCCAATGAAGAAATGGAGAATTTCCATTTCATTGAGAAAATTTTTGAATCGCCTAATTTTGTCTTTTTTACTCTAAATTACAAGGGTGAACTTCGCAATGGCATATACAATAAAAAAAAGAAGACTACATTTATTACGGATTCTTCTAATACCGATAAATACTATAAGAACAAATCCTATTGGGGATTCAATAACGACATTGACAATTTTGTCCAATTTTGCCCCCATTACATGAATGAAAATAATGAAATTGTTGCTTCGCTCGATGCTTATGAGGTGGTCAAATGGTTTAAAAATAATCCCGAAAAAATAGCTGAACTTCCTTTATATCTTCAAAAGCTAAAAAATATAAAGCAAACAGATAATCCGCTGGTAATGATTGCAAAATTAAAAGAGTAATATTTATGAACCAAAAAACTCCAAAAGTCTCAGTAGTAATGCCCGTTTACAACAGGGAAAAATATATAAATGATGCGGTGGTCAGTATACTAACACAAACTTTTGCTGATTTTGAATTTATCATCATCGACGATGGCTCCACTGATTCTACAGTTGAAATACTCGAATCATACCATGACAAAAGAATACGTCTGGTAAAAAAATGCGAAAACAGAGGGAATTATACAGCCCGAAACGAAGGAATGAAAATGGCAGTTGGCAAATACATTTGTGTAATGGACTCAGATGATGTCGCTCTGCCTAATCGTATCCAAAAGCAATTCGATTTTATGGAGGCCAACACAACGTTTGGGTTATGTGGTAGCTTCGCCCGGGTATTGAATAGTGATGAGATTATTTCCGCTCCGGAGGATTATGCTGAAATAAAGGTTTGGTCAATGAGTAATATTATGTTCCGGCATCCTACTGTTTTTATACGAAAAGAATTCCTTACAAAATATAACCTTAAGTACGATAATTCATACCGTTATGCAGACGATTATGATTTTTTGGTAAAAGCTGCCCATATTTTTCCGGTTACGAATATTCAGGAAGTTTTAATACAATATCGCCGGCATCCGGAGCAAATTTCATCAGCTCATAAGTCGGGTCAATTTGAAGTAGTTGGAAAGGTAATTCTGAAACAGTTGAAATTGTTAAAAGAAGATGTAACCCAAAACGAGAAAAGAGTTCATCTCGCATTAATGAATCGGTTCCCGGTTAAAGATATGGCTGAATTTGAACAGCTCAAAAACTGGGCAAATCATTTGATGGAATTGAATTATGACAAATGCATATATGATTCTTTACAATTGGCCAACTTTTTAAAAAGTCTTTTGAAATATATTTTAAAAGAGTATCAGATAACACAAAACAACCGAAGCAAACAACAGGTTTATATCAAAAAAATAAACGATCAATTACAAATGAAAATTGCACTACCTTTTCACACACCATGGGCTGTGTTACCCGATTTTATTTACAACTTACTTGAGTTGATAATGGAAAACAAACATGCTACAATTGTTGAATTCGGAAGTGGATTATCAACACTAGTCGGAGGCTACATGGTAAAAAACAAATAATATTAAAAGCTGGGAAGGGACCTATCTGCTACGCAGCCCGGTTGATGGAAAGGTCACGCTTACAAAATGCTGGAGTGAGAACCATGTGGTTGCAGCAGACGACCGTCTGGCAACGATTGTCCCTGTTGATAGTTCTGCGGTTATTTGTAGGGCGATAATTCCCTCATCCGGCATAGGAAAAATTAAAACAGGGCAACCGGTTTTAATAAAATTAGCAGGCTATCCATCAATGGAACACGGGACTTTAAACGGTGTAGTAAATTCAATTTCTCTGATGTCCGAAAAGGAAGGATATATAACAGAAATAAATTTAAGTGACGGTATGGTTTCCAGTTACAGTGAACAACTAAAACTGGTACAGGAAATGGATGGTACGGCTGAGATTATAACTAAACAAATGAGAATGATTTATCGATTTATTAATCCGTTAAGAATGATTTTTGATAGATAACAAGGGAAGTGTCCGTCAATTGGCGGATAACAAAGGCAGGAAGTGTATGCCAACTACTATTAGCTACTTCCTGCCTACCGCTTCCCATAAAAATGAGAGCATGGCAAAGATAAATTAGAATCTGTAAAGGCTGCCATCCTTGACAAAGCAGTATGTTAAAACCCAAATATTAGTAATTAATTTTAAAATTATTTATGATGAAAAAGTTAGGAAAATTAACAATCAATCCAGAAAAGGTGATAAAAAATGAGGAGTTGGTGAATTTGAAAGGGGGATATGGGTTTACCTGTTATTGCTATGAATATGGTTCAGGATCATCATTCTATGTGCCGGCCTACGACCTTCAAGAATTATATGAATACGTTTGGGAGGAATGTGAATTTGGAGCTCATTGCGACCCCGCATAAGTATACATTTTAAGGTGTCTGCTAAATAGCAGACACTTTCAAAAAAAACTACATTAATCCGCATTCCCCAAAATTTAATTATCAGAAATATCATTTCAAAATTATTTGATCTTAATAATTGAAAAGCTTTATGAAATACAAAATTACTTTAACACTGATCTTCATTTCCATTGTCTCCTGTATATTAAATGCACAACAAAGGTATCAAAACATACCCTTCGGGTATTCAATGGATAAGCCAGAAGGTGATTGGAAAGAAACTAATAATTTTAATAAACTTATAGAAAAAATTGGAGGATTTGAATTTAACGAATCCAATTTAATTCAATTTATGGAAGATAATTTCAGAGTAGGTTTTTTGGGATATAAAAGTACACGGTTATTATCCTATTTTGGAAACACAGACGAAACCAAATTGCACCCAACAATTAGTTTACATGTACATTTGGCAGAAAGTAGCGACTTTGAAGAATTTACCAAAATGGTAACGGATTTAAAATCTTATCATAAATATGAAGTCCCTAAAAGTATTAGGTATGAGGTTGAACCAAAGATTATCGAAGTATCAGACGTTAAGTCAATCTATTTCTCAGTGATACAAGATATTGAGATAAATGGCGCACAATTACAACTACGTGTTATACGTTGTAAGATCCCACTCGGACAATATTATTTCAGTTTAACATTCTCAGATTACCCAGGTAAGGCTGAATGCAAAGAAACATTTGATAAAATGATTAGCTCAATTATTATCACCAAGTAGATTTGAATATGAAAATGATTAAAGAAAGATTAAGTTTATTCTTGATACTTCTAATAGTAATATCGATTTCAATTGGTTGTCAAAAGAAAAAGACGAAATCAATTTTAGTTGTCGATGTTGAAACAGCGATTCATTCTCCAAATGATATAAAATGTTCGGATTTTATTGAAAGTATCCAATATGTTCCACTGGAAACCAAAGAAAATAATTTAATTCATAAATTAAGAAAGATTGATTTGGTTGATAACTATTTATTGATTCAGGATCTAAATAACTGTTTTGTTTTTGACTGTAAGTCAGGGGAATATATACGTCGAATCTCTAAACGCGGAAGAGGACCTGGAGAATACAATCATCCAATGGGAATAACAGACCCTGTTGAGAGAACAGTCTTTCTTAATACTGCCGGTGCAGATATTCTGGAATATTCGATTCTGAATAAATTAGTCCGGACTATTACAATTCCAGCTTATGACAGCAGCTTTGAAAATCCATCATTTCCATCCAGTTTTGCTATATATCAAAATTGGATGATTTGCTATTTTGCGAATATTAATGGAAAAGAAAAAAAACTATTAATGGGTGTTAATAAAGATACAGGCATCCCGGATTTTATAGTGCCAAATTCTAATTTAACGGAACATGCCACAATGAGTTTTTCATCGAATGAAGCTTCCTTCTATTCATATAAAAACAAACTATTTTTTAAAGAAATATACAACGATACTATTTATCAGTTGGTCGACAAAAAATTGGCACCACATACTGTTTTACAGACCGGAGAACTTCTTTTTTCATATAAGATGAAATTTGAGGGTGGTAACTCTCTTAAAGATTATCTCCTAATTCAGAATGTTTCAGAATCAGAAAGGTTCATCAATTTCAATTGTATTCTTGACAGAAAACAATATTTCATGGTTTATTCAAAATCCGAAAATAAGTCAAGTCTTACAGAATTGGACAAAGGTATTATAAATGATATTGATGGATTCTTAAATTTCAAACCTAAATACAAATCTTGTGGCCTATATTTATACGGTGTTGCATATGCTTATGAAATTCTGCAATGGTTCAATGAAAATCCTAACAAGGCTGCGAAATTACCTGCACATCTCCAAAAGCTAAAAGACATCAAAGAATCCGATAATCCTGTTGTGATGATTGCAAAACTAATAGAATAAAATCTTATGCTAACAAAATCACCTGAAGTATCTGTTGTAATGCCGGTTTACAATAGAGAAAAGTATGTGCAAAATGCGGTTCAAAGCATTTTAGATCAAACTTTTTCCAATTTTGAATTTATCATCATCGATGACGGCTCCATTGATTCAACGATTCAAATAATCAAATCATTCCATGATAAAAGAATACGATTGGTAAAGAAAAGTGAAAATTGTGGGAATTTTACTGTCCGAAACGAAGGGATGAAAATGGCCGTTGGAAAATATATTTGTGTCATGGATTCGGATGACATAGCCTTACCCAATCGTATCCAAAAGCAATTCGATTTTATGGAGGCCAACACCAAATTTGGATTATGTGGTAGTTTTGCTCAGGTATTGAATAGTGATGAGATTATTACCGCTCCTGAGGATTATGATGAAATAAAGGTTTGGTCAATGAGTAATATTATGTTCCGGCATCCTACTGTTTTTATACGAAAAGAATTCCTTACAAAATATAACCTTAAGTACGATAATTCATACCGTTATGCAGGCGATTATGATTTTTTGGTAAAAGCTGCCCATATGTTTCCCGTTACTAATATTCAGGAAGTTTTATTACAATATCGCCGGCATCCGGAGCAAATTTCATCAGCACATAAGTCAGGTCAATTTGAAGTAGTAGGAAAGGTAATTCTGAAACAGTTGAAATTGTTAAAAGAAGATGTAACCCAAAACGAGAAAAGAGTTCATCTCGCATTAATGAATCGGTTCCAGGTTAAAGATATGGCTGAATTTGAACAGCTCAAAAACTGGGCAAATCATTTGATGGAATTGAATTATGACAAATGCATATATGATTCTTTACAATTGGCCAACTTTTTAAAAAGTCTTTTGAAATATATTCTTAAAGAGTACCAGATAGCACAAAACAACCAAAGCAAACAACAGGTTTATATCAGTAAAATAAACGATCAATTACAAACGAAAATTGCACTACCTTTTCATAAACCATGGGCTGTGTTACCAGATTTTATTTACAACTTACTTGAGTTGATAAAGGAAAACAAACCTGCTACAATTGTTGAATGCGGAAGTGGATTATCAACGCTAGTCGGAGGCTACCTGGCAAAAAACAAAATAATAAAACAATTTATCTCAGTTGAACATGACAAACAATTTCATGAAGCAACGCTGGCAGATTTAAAAGAATATGGTCTCGAAAAGTATGTGACTTTAGTTCATACCCCTTTGAAAAGTATATACATTGATGGTGAAGAGTGGCTGTGGTACGACACAGATATTATTGAAACAAAAATAAATGAAATTGACATACTTTTGGTTGACGGCCCCCCCGGTCAATTACAAAAGAATTCTCGCTATCCGGCCATACCACTACTAAAGAAATATTTTAATAACAACACCAGAATCATCCTGGACGATAGTCACCGATCAGATGAACAGGAGATTATTAACAAATGGCTGGTAGAAAGTCCCAATCTTAAACTTAACCAACTTGAAACCACGAAAGGAATGGCTGTATTAAACAGTGGTTAAAGGCAAATTTTTGTTAAATTCAAAATCTCAACAAAACCAAAACAGAATGAAACTTAAGCACTTCTATCAATCGATTCTGCAAGTTGCAGTTCTTTTAGTATTCGCATTATTTATTACTATGGCGTGCACAAACAAACCTAATGCCTCTGCAGAGGTAAACAAGGAAGCCCTTCCTGAAGAAAAAAACACGGTAGAGGTAATCACTCTCGAAGAAAAAGATTTTCTAAAAGAGATAGTTAGCAATGGTAAACTATCGGCTTCGCAACAAGCTGAACTTTATTTCAAAGTTTCCGGCTCGTTGGCTACCATTGATGTGAAGAACGGGAATATCATTAATAAAAATGATGTTATTGCCAGTCTGGATAATGAGACATACCGTCTTACGATGAAGAAGGCAAACATTACCCTGGAGCAGGCAAAAATTGACAAGCTGGATGCATTGATCGGTATGGGCTACTCCACTACCGACACACTTTATACTACAGAACATGAAGCAATTGCGAATATCCGGTCGGGTTATAACCAGGCACTGGTAACTTTTGAAGAAGCCCGGCTGCAATTGGATAAAACATCGCTAAAAGCTCCTTTCTCAGGGAAAGTTTCAGGAATTAAACAAAAACCATTTGAGCAGGCTAATGTTTCAGAACCATTTTGTACACTCATCAATGACCGACGATTCTACATCGATTTCCCTTTGCTTGAAACCGAAATTTCAAAAGTAAAATTAGGTCAAAACGTAAGCATCTCCCCTATTTCCGGAGCCGGAAATACCACTGGTAGAATTTGTGAAATTGACCCGAATATAGACGAAAATGGACTGATCTGGTTAAAAGCTGAGGTAGAAAATCCCGGAGAATATATGCAGGGAATGAATGTAAAAGTAAGTATAAAACAAGCGATAGCCGATCAATTGGTTGTTCCCAAACAAGCTGTTGTGCTACGACAGAACCGCGAGGTGCTATTCCGCTACACCAACGGTATTGCTTACTGGACCTACATAAATGTGCTTAACGAAAACGAAAATGAATATTCAGTGAAAGCTGCTGAAGGGGCAACACTTTCTGCCGGCGATACGGTTATCGTTTCGAATAATCTAAACCTGGCACATGAATCAGAAGTGGAAATAGAGGAATAGTTTGAGAGTTTGAAGAGTTTGAGGGTTCGAACAACAACAAACAACGTCAAACCATATCAAACCTTATCAAACAAATTCAAACAATAAATAAACAAAATCAAAAAGCTATGGCAACCATAAACAATTTTGAAGATTTGGAAATATGGCAATTAGCAAGAGAAATTTGTCAGGATATTCATCGGATTATCAACTATGATTCTTTTAGTAAGGATTTCGGGTTGGTAAAACAAATCAACAATTCTTCCGGTTCTGTCATGGATAATATTGCAGAAGGTTTTGAACGGGAAGGCAACAAAGAGTTTCGACAGTTTCTGTTTATTGCCAAAGGTTCATGTGGAGAATGCAGATCCCAGCTCATCAGGGCTTACGATAGAAAATACATCAAGCAGGATGAATTTTCAATCATCTATAATAAACTAACGACTGAAAGCGTGAAAGTTAAGAATTTCATTTCCTATTTAAGTAAAAGTTCCATGGCCGGAAATAAATTCAAATAAATACCAAACTCCTTCCTACAATGACAAACAACGATCAAACTAATTCAAACAATTATCAAACAAACTCAACCGGATTCAAACAACTGTCAAACTAAAATAAAGCATGGTAAAATTCCTGATCCATCGACCGATAGCTGTAACAATGGCATTTTTAGCTTTCCTACTTATTGGGATAGCCACCACCGTGCATATTCCGGTGTCGTTAATGCCCGACATCGATATTCCTGTTATCTCCATCCGGGTGCCATCGAACGAAATGCCGGCCCGCCAGCTGGAAAATTCGGTAGTGAAACAAATCCGCAGTGTACTAAAAGAAGTGAACCACATTGAGGAGATGAAAAGCGAAACACGTGATGGAACAGCCTGGATCGAACTGCGCTTTAAACACGGAACTTCTATCGATCTGGCTTCGATCGAGGTGAACGAAAAAGTGGATAAGGCTATGAACTATCTTCCACGCAATATGAGCCGCCCGGAAGTGATAAGAGCCAGCGCTTCGGATATACCTGTTTTTTACCTGATGGTGAATAAAAAGCAGGAACTAATAAGCGGCAACAAAGAGGAATTTCTGCAACTAAGTAATTTCACCAGCCAGGTGATAAGAAAACGCCTGGAGCAGCTTCCTGAGGTTGCATTGGTTGATATGAGTGGTTTACAATACCCCGAAATTAAAATTACACCGCACGCTGCCTACCTTCAAAACGGCACGTTTACCATTTCGCAACTGGAGCAGGAGCTGAATAATAACAATATTGATCTGGGAAACCTCTTAATACGCGATGGCCAGTACCAATACAACATTCGCTTTAACACGCGGCTTCGCGATGTTTCTGAGATTGCCGAGATTCCGGTAAACCTGAACGGGAAAGTGGTGTCGCTATCGGAAATTGCCGATGTGAGTCTTCAGCCGCAAAAACCACAGGGAAACATAAAGATCAACTCCGAGAATGCAATTAGCCTGGCAGTGATTAAACAATCCGACGCAAAAATGGCTGACTTAAAAGACGAGCTGAATGAGTTGGTCGGTTATTTTAAAGAAGATTACCCCGAACTGGAATTTACGATCACCCGCGATCAGTCGAAACTATTGGAGTACTCTATCAATAACCTGGGGCAAAGCCTGCTAATAGGCGGAATGCTTGCTTTTCTTATACTATTTGTATTTCTGCGCGAACGAAAAGCTCCCTGGCTAATCGGTATCAGCATCCCGGTTTCGCTGTTACTCGCCCTCTTTTTCTTTTACCTGTTTAAACTCTCCATCAACATTATTTCGCTGTCAGGATTGATACTTGGAGTTGGAATGATGATCGATAATTCGATTATTGTAATCGATAATATTACACAATACCGCGACCGGCATTTTTCGTTGTCACAGGCCTGCGAGGTGGGAACAAACGAAGTTATCCGCCCCTTAATCAGTTCGGTGCTTACCACCTGCGCTGTTTTTATTCCTTTAATTTTTATGAAAGGAATGGCAGGAGCCTTGTTTTTCGATCAGGCAATTGCAGTTACTATCGGCTTAAGTATTTCGTTGCTGGTTTCAATCACGCTCCTCCCTACCCTTTACCGGCTGTTTTATTCAAAAGCGAAACAGGAAAAACAAAAGCGCCGGAAAGATCCCGGTTATTATCGCTGGTACGAAAGCGGATTAAAGTTTGTACTACGCAACCAGGCTGCCACGATCGGACTTGTAATCTTGTTATTAGCCGGTGCGGCGGTTTTAGGGCGAATGTTAACAACCTCGCGATTCCCGGAAGTAAGTCAGGATGAAATGGTTTTAAAAATCGACTGGAATGAACCACTGACGCTCGAAGAAAATAACAAACGGGTAAATGAATTAATGGCTTCTTTAACTACAAAACCACTTTATTTTATTGAAGAAGCAGGAAAACAACAATACCTTTTAAACAGTGGAGAGGATGCCGGAACAACAGAAAACAAACTGATCATAAAAGCAGAATCACCGGCCGGTTTATCGAAAATGGTTAAGTCGTTAAGCGCGTATTTCGCCGGAAATTTCCCCGCTGCCGATTTTAGTTTTGCGGAAGCCGACAACCTGTTTAACCTGGCCTTTGGCAAATCGGATGCTCCGCTAATTGCGCGTTTTTCGCACTTTAATCCGGGCAACAAAAATTACCTCGATGAGCTTTCTGCATTGTTAGCGGATCTGGATAAAAACTATCCCAACAGTTTGCAATCGAAACTTATAACACGACAATTGATTTTACTGGAAACCGATCCGGAGAAACTGATGTTTTACGAGGTTGACAATGACGAACTTTACCGCGAAGTAAAAAGTGCTTTTAACGTCAATACGGTGTTTACCATCAACAACAACAATATGTTTGTTCCGGTAAGTATCGGCAACTCCTATCAATCGGTTTATCAAATCATTCAAAATATACAGGTAAGAAATCAGAACAATGAGGAAATTCCTCTGTCGGGTTTGGTTAAAGTAAATAGTGGTTCGGGGCTAAAATCCATTGTTGCCGGCAAGGAAAACGAATATTTCCCGGTGGAATTTGAGATCAACCCGCGTGATTTTAAAACGGTTTCGGCGGATATTAAAACCATCGCGGCAAATCACTCCTCTTTCGATCTTACGTTTGGGGGTTCCATACTTTCGAACCGCGCCATGCTTACTGAATTACTGCTGATTATTGGCGTTAGTTTACTCTTGCTATACTTCATTCTGGCCGCACAGTTCGAGTCGTTTGTTTTACCTGTAATTGTATTGCTTGAAGTTCCGATCGACCTATTTGGCGCATTTCTGGCGCTAAAACTGTTTGGTGCCGGAATCAATATTATGTCGGCAATCGGAATTATTGTAATGGCAGGAATTATCATTAACGATTCCATCTTGAAAATCGACACCATGAACAAGTTACACGATTCCGGTTATTCCTTGATTCGTTCGGTTATGGAAGCCGGACACCGGCGTTTAAAACCGATTATAATGACCAGTTTAACCACCATTCTGGCCATGCTGCCTTTCCTTTTCCAAAAAGGAATGGGAGCAGAATTGCAACAACCACTGGCACTGGCAATTATTGGCGGAATGGTTCTGGGAACGCTGGTTAGTTTGTACTTTATTCCGATGATGTATTATTTGTTAAAAAAGAAACATATTATTAACCACGTGAGGCATTCTCATTATAAATGAGAATAAATGAGGCAGGGAGTAAATTACGCTTGGCAAAAGATTCTCCATGCCTTTGCTTTCATCTTATATATAAGATTGGCAAAATAAAATTAAACCGGTTAAGGCTGCCAACCTGCAATGAGCCGTATGTTGACCCAAAACAAGTATAAAAAAACAGATTTAAAAAAAATGAAAATGAAAAAATTAGGAAAATTATCAATCAATCCGGAGAAGCTTATTAATAACGAACAATTAGTAAATTTACGAGGAGGATATTTGAATTGTTGTTATGATTTGAATAACTTATTGGGATGTATTACTCTAGGTCAATGTGGCGGCACTAGTGGGCTTGATGAATGTCAGGATGTATGGCCTTCTTCTCGAACTTCATTTTGTGGATAAATTAAAAGACAATGCCCTAAATTTAGGGTGTTGTCTCATTGTATTAAAGAAGCAGTAAATTAAAATAATTATTACTTAATATATTATGCATAACAAATCTATATCTTCAATACTGTTTTCACGAATGTCAATTGGAATGTTTGTTATTTTTTTCACAGCGAGTTGCGTTAAGAAAACTAATAACATTCAGGAAATTTCTTTATCTAATCCTCCAGTAACGAAAATTTCATTATCAAATGTAACTAAAAATCTAGAGTATTTAAATATCGATTCCAGGTTTCCGATAAAGTACATACAACATTTCGAATACGCAGATAACAATATTTTTATATCATGTTCACCGGCAATGATTATCAAATGTGATAAAGATGGAGGAAACATGATAAAAATAGGTGCAAAAGGAAGAGGGCCTGAAGAATACCAAAGGACATTGAGTTTTACAATTGACACAGCTAATAAGCATATTATAGTCTTGGCAAACTCTAAAACTTTGAAATTTTATGATTTTTCAGGACAATTTGTAAAAACCATAAACCTAGAGGATATCTCAGATTTTAATGAAGTTTTATATATCGACAAGGGAAAATTATTATTAACGAGAGGTAATGCCTATGGTAAAGCAAAATATAATTGGGTAATAATTAACTTGGAAGGAAAGATAATTGAGACAAAAAAAAATCATATTACTTTTGATATTCCAGTTAATATTGGAATATTGCCATCCAATATAGTATGCAGACATAGAAGTGAATTTCATTATTATGAAACTTTTAATGATACTATATTTAAAATAAATGAGGATACTTATACCCCTAATTACATCTTTAAGAAAGATGAATTTCGTATGACTCCTAACAGATATGTCGTAGAAGCACCCAATTGGATAAACAAATCTGATCCAACGAAATTGAACAAAAGGACAAAGTATTATCAGTTGTTAGATTTTTTTATGACAAACAAATATTTCTGGATTGAATACTCATTGGATTATAATTCAGAAATAGCAGTCATTGATAGAAAATCAAATGAATTATATAGACTCGATAACTCTGGACAATTGTCAGGAGTAGAAAATGATTATGATAGTGGACTTCCATTCTATCCCAATTTTTATTATGAAGAAAATGGGGAAGAGTATCTTATAACATGGATAGATGCCTATAAACTTAAAAATCACATATCACTAGAAACATTTAAAAAATCAAAGCCAGTGTATCCTGAGGCAAAAAAGGAATTGATAAAGTTTGCGAATAGTATAGATGAAAGTGATAATCCTGTATTGATACTGTTACAATTGAAATGACGATTCATTCTATAAATAAAAAGTCATTTTCATCCTTCTCCATCATAGTGGTGTTTCTTGCATTTATAATTATCGGCATGGCTTTTATTCCACAGCTGGATATCCGGTTTAAGCCCAGCCGTAGTTTACCACAGTTAAACATCAGCTTTTACTGGCCCAATGCATCGCCAAAAGTTATTGAGCAGGAAACATCCAAAATTGAAGGAGTACTGGGGAAAGTCAGCCGGATAAAATCCATAGAATCCACCTCTTCGGTGGGTTCGGGCAGTGTAGTTCTTGAGTTTGATAAATCGGTTAATTTGAACAAAAAACGTTACGAGGTGTCAACGCTTATCCGGCAACTACGCAGTAATCTGCCTGCCGAAATGAGCTATCCGGAAATTACCACCAACGCAACTGATGACGACAACCAGATTTCGTTTATGGTGCTTACACTTAACGCCAACTCGTCGACTTATTACATAAAAAACAAAGCCGAGCAGCTAGTTATTCCCGAGCTGCTTAAAATTCAAGGCATTGCCGATATTTCGCTTTATGGAGCCTCGCCTAACCAGTGGGAAATATGTTACAATCCTGAGTTACTAAAACTTTACGGAATTACACCTGCCGAAATCAGCACCGTTATCAACCGTTTGGGCGATCAAAACTTTTTAGGCAACCAAAACGATGGAGCAAATGTATCGGTCCCGGTTTTGGTTTCCACGCAGTTTATCGAACCTTCGCAATGGATAAGTTTGCCTGTAGCCAATAAAAATGGCCGTATTATCCGTCTCTCCGACATTGCCACGGTTAATTTGCAGGAAAAACCACCTACCTCCTACTACCGCATAAACGGCAAAAATACCATCAACCTGGTGGTTTATGCTGCACAGGGAGAAAACCAGCTAAAACTGGCCGGCGAAATAAAAGACCAGCTTCTGCTAATTCAGGAAAAACTCCCGATGGGTTATTCCGTAATGATCGCTTCCGATTCAACCGAATACATAAAAGAAGAATTGGAAAAAATAGGTTACCGTACGCTTTTTTCGTTGCTCATTCTTTTACTCTTCGTTTTAGTTGCCAGCCGGTCGTTTCGTGTTTTGGCGGTGTTGTCTATTTCACTGGCCGCCAACCTGCTTATTGCTGCAGTTTTTTATTACCTGTTTAAAGTTGAAATTCATATTTACTCGCTGGCAGGAATAACCGTATCGTTTGGTATTATCATCGACAACAGCATAATAATGGTGAGTCATCTGCAACGGCAGAAAGGGCTGCGTGTTTTTATTTCCTTACTGGCCGCCACGCTCACTACACTTGGCGCTTTATCGGTGGTATTTTTTCTGAAAGAAAACCAGAAGTTGATGCTCATTGATTTTACCTATGTAATGCTTATCAACCTAAGTGTTTCGCTGGTTATCGCCTTGTTCCTGGTACCGGCACTGATGGAGCAACTTTATCATACAAAACCCAAACCGATACCAGTAAAAACACTAAAAAGAATAAGCCGCTCAAACCACTTCTACCTTCGTTTTATTCGTTTCGAAAAACGTTTCCGCTGGGCCTTTTTTATACTGGCCATACTTGGTTTTGGCATACCTGTCGGGAAACTACCTGATGAAATAGACAGCACCAAAAAATCAGCTGAATTTTACAATAAAACCTTGGGTGGCGACCTGTTTAAATCGGAAATAAAACCTATCCTCAGCAAGGTAATGGGCGGAAGTTTACGCCTGTTCACAGAGCACGTTTTTGAGGGAAGCTTTTATTCCGATCCGGGAAAAACAACTTTATACGTAAGAGGGCAAATGCCGGAAGGTTGCACCATTCATCAGTTAAATGATGCTGTACGGAAAATGGAACAATACATTAGCCTTTTTGATGAAGTGGCTCAATTTGAAACACGAATAACGGGCTACAAAAACTCGTCGGTTACCATACAATTTACCGATGAAGCAGAAAGATCATCGTTCCCGTATTTGCTCAAAAGTCAGATTGAATCGAAAGCGATTTCATTGGGAGGAATGGATTGGAGCGTTTACGGCGTTGGAAAAGGATTTTCCAACTCGCTGAATATGGATTACAAAAACAGCCATATTTTGCTTACCGGATACAATTACGACCAGTTGTATAAATACGCCGAGCAGCTGGAAGCAAAACTGCTTGAAAATCCAAGGGTGGAGAAAACGGAAATCACCAGCTCAATGAATTGGGGGTCGAATGCCCGTTATGAATACAAATTGAATGTGGATAAAGACTTGCTGGCCGCATATAATCTGCGTTATTCTGATTACACGGGGTCGTTGTTTACCCAGCTCTACTCGCGAAACCTCGATGCCTTTTACAACCAAACCGAGTTACAACCTGTGGTTTTGGTTTCGTCGAAAAACAGCGAGTATAATAACTGGGATTTTTACAATATTCCGGTTCAAACCAGCCGTGGACAGAAAAAACTATCGCAAGCCGGAGATATCGAAAAACGTTTGAGTGGTAAATCGATTTTCAAAAAGGACCAGGTTTACCAAATGTATTTGAATTACAATTTTATCGGTCCCGATCCATTGGCCGAAATGGTTCAGGAACGCGAAATTGAAGCCATTAACCAGGTATTGCCACTGGGTTATAAAGCCCAAAAACCGGAGCGCAACTGGTGGAGCTGGGATAAAAACGATAAAAAACAATACTGGTTGTTACTGCTTATTATCCTGATCATTTACTTTGTAACTGCCATTTTATTCGAGTCCTTACTAAAACCACTGGCGGTAATAAGCCTGATTCCCATTTCGTTTATTGGTGTATTCCTCACTTTTTACCTCTTCGGGTTTAATTTCGATCAAGGAGGATTTGCATCGTTTATTCTTTTAAGCGGTTTGGTGGTGAATGCCGCCATTTACATTATCAACGACTTTAACAACCTGGTAAGAGGGAAAAACAGAACCTACAGCACTGAAACTTACCTGAAAGCTTTTAACAACAAAATTGTCGCCATTGCCTTAACCATACTTTCCACGGTTTTAGGCTTGATTCCATTTATCTGGGGCGGACAAAAAGAAGTTTTCTGGTTTGCTTTTGCCGTTGGAGCTATGGGTGGATTAATTTTTTCTCTTTTGGCCATTGTGGTTTATCTTCCTTTATTAATAGCAAGTAATAAGGAGAAGATATCTTTTGAGAAGGTTAAAACTGACAAGATCATATCATTACCACCAGGTAAAAGTTGAGTCGGTTACAGTAAAAGGCCGGGAAAAGTTTTGAAATTTGTATAGAGTGTTTTTATTCAGGTTGGCAAGATCTAATAAACTGTCCTTATTAACAATAATGGTTTGACTTAAATTCCACCTTCTATTTTCCCAGAAATACAAATAATACTCTTTGTTTTTTTTTGGAGCCTCGTACCCCTTAATTACCTTAATGGCAAATTGTTTCGACACTTTAACACTCGATGTCCCCAAAAATTTCTTTGATCCGTCAGTTTTAAGAATAAACGGTTCAGACACTGGATAAATTCTTTTTTTGTTAAAACAACCAATCATATATAAAATATCCGCTCCCATATTCTCAAAAACCACATGATCCTGACTTATCTCTCCCCATTGCACTGGTTTCCATACTCCGTTATTAAATACGCATATATATAGATACTTTTGCTTAACAGAGAGTGGTTGTTCCAGCATATATTCAATGTTATATGTTTTAATGTATTCCTTCGTTACGTCACTAATATTTCTAACTCTAAAAAACGGAGGTATGTCATTCTCATCATTTACTTGTAAATATAATCCATCCTCATTTGCAGAAAAATTCTTTCGAAAAACTTTTGCCAGTGTTCTGTACCTGGATTTTGCAAAAGTATGTTTGTGTTCTCCGGGGTGTTGTTCCCCCGGCCCAAAGCTTTCTGAATCACCACTTTCGTCAAATACGACGCACCAACTGTGCCCGTAATTGTGTCTTCCGTGTATATCAAAATCAATAGATACGGGTATTCCGAACGATCGCATTACACATAATCCATAAACTGTCAGGTCATCACACATTCCGCTCTTTGTTTCCAGAATATCATGAATACTCTGCACTCCTAGTCCTCTTGCAACCCATCTGTTATCGTATGAAATATCGTTGGCAATAGCAGTATTAAGTGCTATACATGTGTTAATAATTGTCTTTTCCTGAATAGTATCCAAAACATTTTGGTATTTGTTGTATAACTCTTCAGGCCAATAACAAATAGATTCTGATGTCCCTCTATATGGAAGGATATAATTACAAAACTTATCAAAATCAATCTTGTCTTTCCAAGGACTTCCTCTCCAAATTTTAAAACAACGATCAATGTGCTTAATTAGAAAATCCGATCTTAGTTCTTGTATATCATAGTTGATAATAGTTGCAACTTGGGAAACTTTAAATAAAGAATCTTTTGCCTCCCTGACAGAAGGAAAATCTTTATAATCTAACGGATTGAACTGAATCGAATTGTGATATATATCTCTAATTCCTGTTTTTTGCGATGCATGAATTATGCTGTTTGAAATAAGGAATTGTGTCGCTTTAAGTTTCTCTTTATCCTCGTCAACATTTTTATAGTGTGTTATTACTTTCTCTAATTCTCTACGATTTGCTCCTGCCAACTTCAACGCAACCTCCAAGTCATCAACTTTTGCAAACCATGTCTTGTAAACTGCGAATACAATTAATATTCCCAGAAACCACCAATACAAATGAGTTTTTCTCATATCTCTAACTCCTGGAAACCAAGGGACCTAATGACCTCCATCCGCAAATAGATCATTGGCAAGTTCCGGTGCAATCTGTTAACCAAAACGGTCCACATCCTAACCCGGTAGAACAACCTCCACTTACACAACTATAACCAATACCAGCACTACAATCCATTTCACTAGAACAGTCACAACTTTCACTCATAGATTGAAGTGTGTTTTCGCGTTGTTCAATTGAACTTACAGTATATTGATCTTCTGTTATATACAGAGAGTACAAAATATAACGAATATGTTTTGTTGACCAATTTAGATTAACTCTGGCATGATCTAACCAATTCTTAATAAAATCCTGACGTGTAAGGATCTCGGTGGAATCAACTTTAGTCATGTTAAAATATCCTAAATCCAAATGGTCAATTAACTTCTGAATATGCGCCTGTTCTTCTTCAGCATACGAATTAACAATTTGTACTGAATCCAGCTTTTCAAGCCAAAAAACTCTCATCTTTTCTGGAGTAAAGCTCCTGAAAATAGCACGTTGGAATACTAAGTCATATCCCAAGAAATCGTTTAAATTTAACTCCGAAAATTCTTTTGTGGCAGACTTAACTATAGCATTTATTTCAGTATCGCAAGAATATACAAGCTCTTCGTGGTTGCATGAAGTAAAAATAATTGTGAAAATCAAGAGTAGCAAAACCCAATATCTCATATCCCATCATTTAATATTATATAGAGGTGCAATATATAAATATTATCCGAATATTATTTCACAAAGAATCTTTTTCTATACCTAAAAAACAACATAATAAAACCTAAACCAAATATTACCGGGTATATATAACTTAAATCTGAGAAACTTTTTAGAAATTTATAGTTTTCTCTTGTATGACCACCAAACTGATTCCCGATCTCATATTTCAAATATCTTCCCAGAATAAAAAGTACCAATAGAAGAAAGAATAGGACCAAAATTATAAGTGGCTTAATTTTCACCCTAGATAAAAAGGAAATTATTTTTTTTTCCATAAAGAATAACGTAACAATCCCTCCACTGGTTAAAAAGTAACAAGTAATAATGTATTGTTGAATTCTAAGAATATTAAACTCTGCAGGTTGATTGTTGTAATAATCGAGCCAGAAATATAATAGTTCGGCAGTAGCAATAATAAAATGATACAAAATAAAATACACCAGTACGCCTCCAAAAAGAAAAACGACTTTCCTAAGCTGAAAATTGTCATCATTCATTATCTGCATCTCTTCTGCCCAATCATCTGAGTTACCAAAGCGAACTTTCATAACTGCAAAAGCTTCTTCTGTTGTTAAATCTTTTTCTTCAACAAGTTCTTCAATAGTAAGAAGCATATGGTCACGTATTTCAACTATACTTGAAGGAGTCATGTCCTCTTTAGAACAATTAACCTCAATCCAACAGTCTAAAGCAGAATTTAAGTTGAAATCGTTTGTACTTTCCATAAATTATTAAAAATACTTTGCATTAAGTTCCAATCTTCTTTGGCATCTTCCAATGCTTTCTGTCCACCTGCTAATAACTTATAATATTTCCTAGGACGGTCAAAATCCTTAACATTCCAGTAGGATTTAATGTACTTTAAATCTTCCATTTTTTTCAAAACAGGATACAGACTACCTTCTTTCCAGACCAACCGGCCACCAGAAAGTTCTTTAAGCTGTTTCATAATTTCGTAACCATAAGTATCTTGAGAGAGGAGAATGGATAAAATTAGCGGAATTGATGAAGCTCCCATCAATTCCTTTGGAATTTTTCTCATAATGAAAATCAAATTTGTCCTAAACTACAAATCCATATAAGGTAAAAATATCATATACCTTAATACCTAATACAGCTACTAAATAAAAATGTTCAATTATCCCACACATTTAAGAATAGTGCAAATATAATAAGCTCTTTTTAAATAGAACCAATTATGTCATTTTTGTTTATCGAACTATTATAAGTTTTGAAATTTGCCAAAGAGAATTTTAAATAGTAGAAATCAGAATACCCCTCTAAAGTTTTGAATCAATTTGAATCTACTGAGAAAGGGGACATCTTGGATAATTGCGACATATAGAACTTCAGAATCATAATAACCACCAGAGATATTCGCCCAGTATTTATCAATCCGTCTTAAATAGATTTTTTCTAAATTAAATTTCTTTTTGAAAAACATTTTGAAAAACATCAAACTTTTTTACTTTTGATTCTATCATATATAGAACATATATCTATATATGACTGGACGCAAATTAATAAAGAAATTTAGGGGGATATTCCATGTGTGAATAAAAAACAAAACCCGATCAATAGACCGGGCTTTAAAAGCAAGTAATAACGTAGCCGGGCTGCAACCCATAGTGCTACACTAAAACAAACCAAAATTATGAAAAAATTTACGTTTTTATTCGTTTTGGGCTTTATGGCCCTGTCTTTAAACAGCTTTTCACAGATTAAAGTTAGCAGTACAGGAAAGGTAGGAATCAACAACACCTCCCCAACCTATCAGCTCGATGTTAGCGGTACTTTCCGTATTGACGACGGTGGTGATGAAATAACCTTTCAATATGGTGCACTTTCTCCATCCTATTCAAGCTACAGTATGTTAGGAGACTATGGTTCCATGTGGGAAGAACTTTATGCTTCACAGGCTTATTTCAATTACAACCCTTACATTATGTCGGATGTCAACGCAAAAACAGACATCAAGAACCTACCGGATGCCAAAAGCAAACTACTTGTATTACGGCCTGTTTCCTATAAACTAAAACCAAAGTATAAAGGCAATGAAAAAGCAGATGCCAAAATTGCAGAAAAGGCAACAAAAGACCAGCTTGGTTTAATCGCCCAAGAAGTGCAAGAGGTATTTCCCGAGATTGTTTCGGCAAGAGAAGACGGGACTTTAGGTATTAGCTATACCGGGCTTATCCCTGTTCAAATAAAAGCTTTTCAGGAACAGCAGGCTGAGATTGATGATTTAAAGGCAAGAATTGAGAAACTTGAAGGCTCAAAAAAATAGGAGGGAATGCAATATGAAACTTAAATATTTCTTCCTTTCAGTAGTTTGTTTTATGCTGTTTGTTATTAGTGTCCCGTCATTCGGGATGAGCGGTGATACCACTTTTGTATTTACTTACGATGCAAGTGGCAATAGAACAGAAAGGATTATTGACCTGACAAAAAGTGCTGAAATTGCGACAAGTGCATCAAGGGCTAATGAAGAAAAATTATTTGAAGCCGAATTGGCAAATCTTGATATCAGAATATACCCAAACCCGACAAAAGGAGTATTAAAAGTTGAGATCCCGGATATCGATGACATAAAACCCACATTGGTAGTTTATAACCTGCAAGGGAAACAGCTTGTCTATAACATTGTTTCTAACCAAATCAGTACCATCAATCTTTCCGGGCACCCGGCAGGAATGTATATCATGAAGATTGTAAACGGAAATGAATCCCTTGACTGGAAAATTATTAAAGACTAAATCTGCTAACAAACCTTTGTTCAATTAAAATGAAGCAAATACATGTTTTATTCATCATATTATTGATGGGTATTGGCACGGGTTATGCGCAGGAATTTGACATTACCTTAACTGCTGCCGAATCCAGTACCAAAATCCATCAGGCCAGAAACAGTATAACTTTTGGCCCGAACTACTCTTACACCCCCAGTGGTGGCACAATGAATGCTGAAATTGTTGACCCTGTGGTGACAGGAAGTGTGTCGTACAACTATACCGTAGCAGACCCTGAAACCCGGTCATTAAATACTTCCTACATGGTTGGAACCACAAACGGGAGTTTTGATGTAAACCCGGTTGGTGGAGCAACTTATTCCATCCCATTGGATTTGCCTCCCGGAGTAGCAGGTCTACAACCTCCCATTTCTATAAATTACAATAGCCTGGCCGGATCTGGTATTGCAGGCTATGGATGGCAAATTAATGGGCTTTCAGTTATTACCAGAAGCCCTAAAACTTATTACTCTGATGGTACAAGTGTTGGCGTTGACTTAACCACAACCGATAGATTTTCTCTTGACGGACAACGCCTTAGATGCACCAGTGGAACTTATGGTAACAACGGCTCTCAATACAGGACCGAAAACGACGTATTCAGCAAAGTTACCTGTTATACAGGCTCCTATGGCCCTGATAAGTTTGAAGTAAAAACCAAGGGCGGTATTACCTGCCAGTATGGATATGACAACGATGCTGACCAAACCGTTGACGGACATAATGAAACCGTAAGTTGGTACATCAATAAGGCAACCGATGTTTACGGCAATACAATGGAGTACAATTATATAAAAGACAACGGTTTCAATTATATCGGGGAAATAACCTATGGCCCCAATACAGTAACCTTTTATTACAAAGAAAGGAGCGATAAGAAAACAACTTATTTAAAAGGAGAGGAATTAAGCCAAAATCTGATTCTTGATAAGATTGAGATTAAATACAATTCCAATGTTGTCAAAAAATACGAATTCAAATACAATTATCCCAGCAGCAACTATACCAGGCATTCTGTACTAAACGAGATAATTGAATATGGTATTGGTTCAAGTAGATATAACTCTACTGCGTTTACTTATACGTCACCTGATAATGTTACTTTTAACCAGGAACTTTACAACACATCTCATAGTTATGTTACTTATAAATCAAAAATGATTACCGGTGATTATAACGGAGATGGAAAAGCAGATTTCCTATGTTTACCTGATGCCAGCAAAGGGGCTACTTGGACTGGGATGAAAGTTTATTATGGTGATGGAAATAATAACTTCAATTATGGTTTCTCGGAAACGACCAGTTTATCACTTAGCACTTTAGATGATATTAGGGCTCTTGATGTTACAGGGGATGGCCGGGATGATATCGTTTATGAAACTGTATCAGGAGGGGTATCCTACTTTAAATACATGTACTTTGATGGTTCTTCATTTTCTTCCCCAATCTCCATACGATCTATTTCGGCCCGAAGCGATGCTACAGGAATAAGCGGAAAGAAACGGCGAAAAGTTGATAAACAGGAGGATGATAATGAAATGAGCGGAGCCGATTATAATGGAGACGGACTCAATGAGGTATTCCTGAACGATACACAGGGAAACTGGTGGATGTATGAATGTGGCTATTCAGGAGGAAGCTCCATGGCCCTGCGTGCTTTAGGAAATATAAGCACATTGGCAGACCAGGTTTTAAGTGCTGATTTCGATGGTGATGGGAATCCCGATATATGGAGCATCGATGAAGATGGTACAAAAATCTACAGTTACAATGGCTCATCATTAACCCAACTTTACAGTTCTACATGGCCAACCATCAACCATTACTTTACGTTAGGTGATTTTAATGCCGATGGTAAAACTGATATGTTTGTATACGGTTATACAACTTATGACTGGTCTAACTGGCAAGTCCGTTTATCTACCGGTACCGGTTTTACCACCAATTATATTGCCAGAAAAAAAAGTAACCTTAAGAATGATTACGTTCGCCTGGGAGATTTCAATGGTGATGGAGCAACCGATTTGATGGTTAGCTCTTCTGACCAAAGTTGGACAGGAACTAAGTTTTATATTGTAAAGAACAATGGAACAGACTTTTATACCAATACCTTGCCTGCCTACCCTTCGGCATCACACGGTTATTATGTAGCTGATTTTTACGGCAATGGCAGAACAGACTTTCTTTGCACCGACGGACAATCACCTTGGTGGAATGGTTACCAGATTTATAAATCTGGAAGCAAGAATAATATATTACTGGAAAAAATCGGAAATGGGCTGGATCAGTTAACAGAAATCACTTACCAATCCATCTCCGAATATGGTACAACCTATCTGAAAGGTTCCGGGGCTTCATTCCCGGTTATGGACTTTCAGGGGCCGTTACAAATTGTAAAATCAGTTTTATCCGATAACGGCCGGGGCTCACAAAATACTACTACCTACAAGTTTGAGGGGGCTAAAATACATCGTCAGGGAAAAGGGTTTTTATGCCACACAAAACAAACCGTTACCGATGTGGCCAATAATATGAGTACTGAAACTAACTATAGTTATAATACCGTTAGATATTTCCCTACCCTGACAACAAGCGTTAATAAAGCAGGTAGTACTACCTTAAATTCGGTTTCCAATACCTGGACTTATAAATACACTATAGGTAATGCCATCTTTCCGTATATTTCTTCATCAACCCAAGCAAATAGTTTAACGGGGCATAGTGTAAGCACTTCGTTTACCTACGATACATACGGCAATGCAACAGTAATTGGTAAAAGTTTCAACAATGGTGTTACCGAAACCACAACAAACAATTACACCAACGATGCCATCAACTGGTATATTGGTAAACTGAACAGCTCGGAGGTTGAGTATCAGAAATCTGGAGAAACAACCATTACAAATACGGTAAGTTATACGTATTATACCGATGGTATTTTAAAACCGGACTTCATAAAATATTATGAGGGTACCGACAAATATTATTATAAAAACCACGATTACTACAGTAATGGTAACCTGAAACAGTTGTATGTGTATGCCAGTGGTGTTGGAGCCCAACAAACGAACTACACTTACGAAACCAACGGAGTCCGGGTAAAAACCATTTCCGATCCTATGAGCCATGTTACAACCATGACTTACGATAGCTATGGCAGGTTATCGTCTGAAGAAGACTACCTGGATAACTCCATCTCTTATACCTACGATAACATGGGGCGGCAGCTTACCGAAACACAGGCCGATGGTTTTGTTACTACAACCAGTTACCCCTGGGGCTTATCGGGTGGCCCGTCGTATGCATGCTACTACATTCAACAATCGGGCAACGATGGTTCCCTGAGTAAAATATGGCACGATAAACTGGGGCGTGAAATCCGGAGCGACGTACGTGGTTTTAGTGGCTCGTATATTTATACTGCTACCGAATACAATACCAAAGGCCAGTTGTACCGTGTTTCTGAACCAAGCACTTCCACCTCTCCTACGCAATGGAATACCCATTCGTACGATAGTTATGGCAGGATTACCGGAATTACCCGTCCATCAGGAAAGAATACAACCTATGCCTACTCTTCGAACCGGGTAACAGAGACAACCGGTGGAAAAAGCAGCTGGAAAGAAACCGACAGTCAGGGTTTGTTGACCACAGCCCACGATAACGGTGGCGATATTACCTATGCCTACTACCCCAACGGAAAGTTGAAAACGATTAACTCGCCGGGCGGGGCAGTTACAAGTATGGAATATGATGTGGCAGGCAACCAAACTAAACTGGTTGATCCAAGTGCCGGGACAATAATTTATACTTACGATGCATTTGGCAACTTAAAAACCCAAAAGAATGCACGTAACCAGACCACAACCTATAACTATCATGCTGATGGACGAGTAAGTTCTAAGGTTACGCCTGAAGGTACCACTTCGTACACCTATAACAGTAACGAACAATTAACCGGAATTTCTTCGCCGGGCAGCGTGAGCCGGAGTTACACATACGACAGCAAAGGCAGGGTTTCAACCATTGGCGAAACCATTCCGGGGCAATCGGCATTGTCAACTTCGTTTACTTACGATACAAAAGGGCGCTTAAGCACACGCACCCACCCTTCAGGTATTGTGGAAACCAATAACTACAACAGCTATGGTTACCTGGCTTCAATTTCGGCAGGTGGTTCAACACGGTATACCATCAATACCATGAATGCGCGCCAACAGGTTACCGGGGCAACTTATGGAGGCAGCTTGATTGGAGAGTTTGGATTCGATAGTTACGGTTACCCGACTTACTCAAAAGCCAAGGTCAGTTCTACTTACCGGCAGGATTACCGCTACAGTTTTACGGCTTCCACCGGCAACCTTTACTCGCGGCAAAATTACCTGCGCAGTAAAACCGAAACCTTTACCTACGATAACCTCGACAGGTTAACCGGGGTAAGCGGGCCGCAAAACCTTACCATGGCATACGAAAGTAATGGCAATATATCGACCAAAAGCGATTTGGGGCCCGGCACTTATACCTACGGACATGCCACCAAACCATTTGCCGTAACCGAAATTAACTCGGGCAACCAGGTTATACCATCGGCTGACCAGGTGGCAACCTATACCTCGTTTGAACAGGTAAGTACCATCGACGAAGACGATTACCACGCTGCATTCACTTATAACAGCAACAACCAGCGTTGTAAAATGCTGGTTACCGATTTGGGAAGCACCGTACTTACCCGGTGGTATGTAGGCAGCCGTTATATAAAAGAAACCGAAGGAAGCACAACTACCGAATATACATGGATTGGTGGCGATGCTTACTCTGCACCCGTAGTTGCCGAAAAGGTTGGTTCAACAACCAATTATTATTACTTACTGCGCGACTATCTTGGTAATATTACCCATAAAGTAAATACATCGAATACGGTAACTGCCGAGTATAGTTTTGATGCCTGGGGAAGAAGGCGTGATAAGGATGATTGGAGCTATACCTTAAACAGCGAACCTGATTTAACCGCCGACCGTGGTTTTACCGGGCACGAACACCTTTCGTATTTTAATATAGTAAATATGAATGGGCGGTTGTATGATCCGCTGGTAGGAAGATTTTTGAGCCCTGATCCTTTTGTACAGGCTCCTGATTTGACACAGAGCTACAATAGATATTCTTACTGTTTGAATAATCCATTACTTTATGTTGATTATTCAGGATACAGTTGGTTTAAAGATGTTGGGAAATGGATAGGTAAAAACTGGAACCCAATTGTTACAATCGCCGCCACTGTTGTAGTAGTTGCAGCAGTAACAGTCGCAACAGCAGGTATGGGAACAATTGCTGCGGGAGCTATAATAGGAGCTGCTGGTGGTTTTACAAGTGGCGCTTTAGGGACAGCATTAAATGGAGGTAGTCTCGGACAGGTTCTTGGCTCCGGTCTCATAAATGCCGGGATTGGAGCTATAGGAGGGGTCGTAGGCGGTGCAGCCGCAGGCTGGGCCACAAAGAGCGTTGGAAACTTTGCCATTAATAGTATGGGTGTTGCCCATAGGTCAGCTATTGGAGGATTTATAGCCGGAAGTGTTGGTGGTGCTGCTGGTGGTGCTGCAAGTGGATTTGCAGCAGGCCTTTTAACAGGAGATTTGGAAAATGCCTGGAAAATGGCAGGGCAAGGAGCATTAATTGGTGGAATTGCAGGTGGAGCGATAGGGGCATATCGTGGTTACAAAAGTGCCATGCCTGGAACTAATAAGTGGACAGGGAATGCAAAACCAATCCCTGAAACTAGAAATGGCCACTTAGCAGGTGGAACTCACCCAAATACTGGAGTACCATTTGATTCAGATGGATTTCCTAACTTTAAGGAAAATTTATATAAGAATGGTCCAAACGATATTAGAATTAAACCAACTGGTAATAGGCTTGGAGATATTAATGCTGCTAATAATGCTGCAGGATATCAATCGACGCCAAAAGGATACACATGGCATCATCATCAAACAACAGGAAGGATGCAGTTGGTTGAGTCTTTAACACATATGAAAACTGGGCATACCGGTGGATTCTCAATTTGGAAATTCTAAACATATACCATGGTAAATTTTATAAATACAGAAAAAAGAATTGAACTACAAGAAATAAATCAGCTTGAAAAACTTGTTGGTCTGAATTTTCCCAATGAATACAAACAGCATTTACTTAAATACAATGGAGGCCAATGTATTCCAAATGTTTTTTCATTTAAAGAAGATGGCATTGAAACAAAATCGATGATTGACTGGTTTTTAGCAATATATGAAGGGGAATACGATAATCTTAAAAGTTATTTGACTACTTTTAAAATAGAGGAAAAGAGGATGCCTTCTCATATGATCCCTATAGCTCATGATCCATTAGGAAATTTAATATGCATCTCATGCTCACCATACGATTATGGTAACATATACTTTTGGGATCATGAAAAAGAGGTAAATTATGGAATTAGTGGTAATGAGGATTATTCAAATTTGATTCAAATTGCAAATAGTTTCAATGAATTTATTAGTTTGCTTAAAGATGAATAAAAATAAATTCAAAAGATTTTTTCGTCTAAGCTAGATGTAAAGAGGCTGTCCATATTTCTTTTATGGACAGCCTCACTATTCTTTCTTTGAATGAAACATAAATATGATGAAAATTGAAACACTATTCATCAATTCTGAACAAGAAACGGATTCTTTAACAAACATTATTAGTATCCTACAAACTGTTGATTCTAAATTAAACTTATTAGAGTTCTTGTCAAAGGAAATGAATTTCCCTGACTATTTTGGGTACAATTGGGATTCATTTTATGATACATTATTAGATGATTCCTGGATCAATAAGGATGAAATAAATTTATTACATCCACAGTTGCCACTTTTACCACCAGAAGATTTAAAAATCTATTTTGAGATAATTAACGATTTGGTTAAAAATAATGACAATTCTGTTAAAATATTAAGATTTGTATTTTATCAGAAAGATCAATTAGAAATAGAAAGATATTTTAGGAACTGAGAAATATGGATTTCAATAGAATTTAAAGACAAATACAATAAACTTAAATTTTATCAAATGAAATTAAAACCTTTAATTTTTACATTTGTACTACTAGTAAGTACAGGTAATTTATTCGCCCAGGAATATGCCGTTGACAAAGGAGCAACCTTTATTTCCGGGGTAGCAAGTTTTACCAGCCAGGGTGGCGAACTTTTCGAAGATTACGATGGCAATAATGCCACAACTTTTAACTTATCACCAAGTGTAAACTATTTTGTAGCCAAAAACTTTTTTGTTGGTGGCGGCTTGGAGTTTGCCCACGAAAAACAAGGTGATTATAAAACCAACAGTATTGGCATTGGGCCTCAAATAGGTTATGCCTTTGGTAACGAAAACAGTACAGCCTTCCCCTATTTTGATGTAGGTTTACGCTATTATGGTATGAATATAGATTACGGCTCAGACAATTCAGAAGGCTCAGGAACCGATATATTTTTTGGTGCCGGAATTGTTGTCCCCGTTAAATCTCATCTGGGAATCACCTTCGAAGCCGGCTACCATCTAATGGATATCAAAGAAAAGGAATCCGACACATCCTACAGCGGAAATATTTTTGCTATCGGAATTGGAATTGTGGGTTTGCTGTTTTAGGCAAGCCCTCGTTCTGCATGCTTTTACCTAAAAGCCGCAAGTAAAATCTTTCGGCTCAATTGAACATGAAATAGAATTTTAAAGTCCGGATTTGCCGGGCTTTTTTTTATTGACTACCAGTTAATCATATCTCCGGAAAACAAGCCAGAGTGCCCGATGAAGAACAACTATTACAAATAACCGTCTCTTCATCTAAGATCTACTGATTCTCAATTTGCATTAACTTCATTCCATCCATATCTCTATTTTCAAGAAAATTGAATTTCCCCCAGAAAACATAAAACCTAATCCGAATAAAAAGGCAAGTCAAATTTTTATATAGATGTTCTACTTATTGATTTATTTTATTATGTTTGCGATTATAAATATTAAAACATGAAATACATTTTAATCTTATATTGCAAAGATCCTCTTTTGTGAAGATAATAGATGAATACAGACTATTAACTAAAATAAAAAATTATGGGAATAAAACCGGGTCGAAAAAGAATTGCAAAATCAACAGGGAAACCAGACAGGCGTCAAAGAGATAATAAAGAAACTCCAGGAAATACGCCATCGCTAAAACCCCATAAGCATCTGAAGGGAGACTAATCTGAAGGGTGGTGCATTTTTGTACCAGTGGCAAATTGAAAGAAATCCTAAAAGGGTATTGGAGATAAAGTTATGAGCAAAACAGCAAATGAGATTACTCAAGAGATTATCAATCATATTAATGGATGTACTGGCAAATACTATTCTGATTACTATGCAGGAATAAGCAGAAATCCTAAGGATAGACTTTTTAATGAACATCATGTTGATGAAAATAATGGATGCTGGATTTTCCGAAAAGCCATAAATATTGCCCATGCCCGGGCAGCTGAAAAAGAACTGCTTGCTAAAGGGATGAAAGGTGGAGATGGCGGAGGCGATGGTACAAGTATTTATGTATATGCCTATTTAGTAACCGCAACCACAGTTGAATAAAATAATATTAAACAATAATTATCAAAAGTAGATAAACTAATTATGAATAATGAAAAAAAACAACACAATTTAATTAGCCTACGATTTTCAGTAACTGGTAAACCTGTTGTAACTATTGAAAAGGTAAACGTAAATCAACCTCTTCAAGTTTCAGTAGAAAAAGCACTTGTAAAAACAGGAAGTACCAGACCTATTAAGGATTATGATGTCCTTTTCAATAATAATATTCTCGATATCACCCAAAGAATTGAAACACTAGAATTAATAGAAGGCGTACTTCTAATGGTAAGTTTAAGCTCAGGAAAAGGTGGAAAATAAAAAGGCAATTCAATATGTAGATATTGAAGTTACAAATAAGAAATTTAAGCAGGAGATTCAAGAGTTTAAAGAACTTGAAGATGAATATAGAAAAAGAGGTGTTCTTTGTACAGATATTGACAATTGTATTATTAGACTTATTTTCTCTATTCCCCATATCAAGCCATCTCCGATTGTTTTTGCCGTTGAATTAGATTATTCCAATTGGGATGTTGAACCACCCTCGGTTATGTTTATTGATCCATTTACAAAAGCGGTTTTGAAAGGTAATGAAGTTGGTCTCCAGTTTTTTCAATGGAACAATAAAATTAGTAAACCTCAACCGTTATTAGTTGGTAATGATATTCCTTTCTTATGCATTCCTGGTATAAGGGAATATCATGAACATCCTCATCATTCTGGAGACCAATGGATGAGGCATCGAACAAGAGGAGAGGGCAAATTGGCAGATATAATTGAGAAACTAATAAAGCATTCTATTTCATTAATTTCCGGTTATTTGGTAAATGTTAATGGTAATCCAATAGTATTTAATAATATGCCAATTGGTTATGATTTGAAAAAGATCCAACAATGATAGGTTATACCGGGATAGAAACAATTGAGATAAACCAGACTCAGTTAGAATATGCATTTAAATTTCTAAGATATGCGGGAACAAAAGGTGTTGAAGGTGTCGCTCTTTTTGCAGGAATCACATTAGATACTGTTTTTCATGTAAAGGAAACAATTATTCCCGAACAAAAGAGCTACATCCTGGAACAGGGACTAATGTATGCTGTAGATAGTAATGAAATGCATCGACTAAATTTGGAATTATATAAAAATGAAATGCAATTAATTGCTCAGATTCATAGTCATCCAGGATTAGCTTATCATTCAGAGGCAGACAATCGTTATCCAATTGTTGATACTTATGGTGGAATCTCTATCGTAGTACCTAATTTTGCTACTGGCGAAGTATCGCTAAAAGAAGCAGCTGTTTTTCGTTTAGCTCTGGATAAAACATGGAATAAATTATCGGATAAGGAAGTTGATTCACTTTTTAAAGTAAGGTAGATGGCGTTAGCAAAATATTTTTCAAAAGATTTATTGGCAATCAACAGGTTAATAAATACAGACCAGTCAGTATTCGAGGATATTCTTAATAATAGAACAGTTGCTTTGGCTTTTGATGAGAATGCCATTAACTCTTTTGAAGGTACTTGTGGGCTAGAGTTAATAGTTCGTTTATTGGCAAGGTTTTATCCTAAAATTAGTATTGTCGATTTAACAGAAGAAAATGATGAGAAGCAAAAGGAATTAATAAATCTTGCAAATACAATAAATGGCAATATTGAGATTGTAACGAAAACGGGTAATGAAGATATTTTTATTCTTGCGGGTTTTTCTGAAAAGCAAATAATAACTAAAGGATTTCAAATAAATTTTGGTTCAGATAACTGGATTTCAAAATACTCTATTTCTACAATTCAAAGTTTTGGTGATTCGTTGAATCCATTGGGGTGTAGTATGTCAGCATGTATAACCGTATCAAATGCATTTAGAAATCTTTTTTCTGAATACGTTGAACATACAATTGATGAAGAAGTCAATTTTTCTACATTTTCCTTAGATTCTGAATGGAAAGAAAATCCTCCATTTAAAGAAGTTATATTTGATGATGTTGTCATTGGAGGTGTAGGAGCTATTGGCAATGGCTTAATTTGGTCTTTGTCCCAAATTGAACAGCTGAAAGGCAACTTAATCCTTGTAGATGATGAAACAATTAGTCTGTCAAATTTACAACGCTATGTTCTTTTTGTTGAAGATGATGAAAAGAAAGAAAAGGTAAAAGTTGCAAGAGAGTTTTTTAAACAAAAGAACCTTAAGGTTGATACTTGTAAAGGGGAGTGGAAGGATTATATTGAAAAAAGAATAAGTTGGAAAATTGATTGCGTGGCCGTTGGAATTGATAACGAAAAAGACAGAATAGGAATACAAAGTACGCTACCGAGAATAATTTTTAATGCTTTTACTGAACCTGAGTTAATTGGTATAACGCGACACTTGAATTTTGAAACAGATCCGTGTCTCGCATGTTCTTACATTCCGACAACTGAAGGAAAAAATAAAACTGAGGAGATAGCTGAAAACTGTCGAATTCCTGATAAAGTTGATATGGTAAAACAATACTATAATTTCAATGCATCAGTTGATGAAAACATCCAGGGATATTCTGCAAGTCTTTTACAAGAAATATCTCATGCAAATAAAATTCCAATTGAGAATCTTACCCAATATTCAGGGAAAAAGCTTGATGAATTTTATTCTGATTTTATATGTGGCGGGGTGATTCTGAATCTTTCAGCCGATAAGACGGAAATAAAAGAAGTTGATGCCCCTCTTGCTTTTCAATCGGCGATGGCTGGAATACTTTTAGCCACTGAATTAGTTAAGTATCACATGGATTCGGAACTGGCTAAAGTAGCTAGGACCGACTTTTATCATTTATCTCCTTTGAGCGAATTAAATCCATATCACAGGGAACTAGCTAAGGATTCAACGGGTAGGTGCTTGTGCCGAGATGATGTATTCATTAAGCGGTATAATGAAAAATGGAAGAAACCGCGAGCCGAGAAACTGATTATTAATATGGATCAAGAGAGTTAAATTGCTAACGATATAGCTTTCTTACAAACTTCGTGAAAAAGTGTCTCTTCTCCCCGATTTTCAAACTTTAAGTGATAATACTTTATTGTTTTCATGCTTGGTCTTTTCGTTTAAAATAGCTTGGATCCTCCTGTCTAAACCGGAAAGTTTCTCTTTTAACTTCCTTAATTCAGGTTCTTTTCGCCAAACACCATTAACCACCTCTTCCAAAACAGAAACGTCCTTACCGGCTTTTTCTGCATACTTTTTATGATTTTCAATTAAATACGGAATTCGTTCCATGGCTTTCAAAAAGCTAGTGCTTGCCAACTTCGGATCTTTGGCAACATGACCGTTGTTTTGTGTATATCTTAATCCGCTCTCACCTTCAACGAAAAACCGGTTTTCTTTAAAATCAAAACCATCTTTCATACTTGACTCGGTTTTTACCAGGATCGAAAAGCCATACAAACTTCCTATTTGTCGGAATTCATTATTTGTTCGAATAGTCTCACTAATTTCATTAAGTCGGGTTCCGACAAGTTTAGGATTCGAACCGTTCACTCCTTCAATACGGATTTGGTTTAGAATCTTTCCAGATTCATCTTTTTGGAGAGCACCTTTAAGTGCCCTCCAATCAGCCTGCATTTTTGTAATTATTCCCTGATGCGATTCAATACTCTGATAAATATCTTCCAGTCGAAAACGAGCTGTTGACTTACTCCTGTTAAAAGCATGTCGTTCGCTTTCCAATGCAGCTATGCGTTTTTCCAATTTAGCCTTTTCCAATAAATCGGTATTTCCTGAAAGAATGGCCACATACTCTGAAAAGTTCATGCCCGACTTTTCATCAAGACTTCCTTCATCAATGGTTCGTTTACCAAGGTTATTGGTTTTCAACTGCTGAATAAAAAGTTGTTTGTTATGGAGCAAATTGAATTTGTAAGAATCCAAACTCTTTTCAACGGCATAAATAATGACATCCACCTTATTATCGGCGACTAGCTTGGCAATTTCATTTCCTTTGCGGATTGCCCTACCCTCCCGCTGTTCTAAATCCGATGGTCGCCATGGTGAATCCAGATGATGCAACGCGACTGCTCTTTTCTGTGCATTTACACCTGTGCCCAACATATCAGTTGATCCAAATAGTACACGAATCCGCCCTTCATTCATCGCTGCAATGAGCGTCTTCCTGGCTTTTTCTGTTTTTGCTTCCTGAATAAATCGTATTTCATGTGCTGGAATATGATATTCTTCAACCAGTTTTCTTTTAATTTCGCTGTAGGGTGTCCATTCTCCTGGTTTATAGGTTCCCAGATCGGAAAAAACAAACTGTGTTCCTTTATATTCGTCAAACTTTTTGTAATAGGCATGTATCTGCGATGCACAATGCGATGCTTTATTATCAATGTGATCATCATAATGCGGGCTGATCATCCGCATATCCAAAGACATTTTCCGGGCATAGTTGGTCGCAATCAACATCTTTGCCTTTTCTTCTCTTTCCGACAATGGTGGTCTGCCTAGTAAGGTTGCATCACCATTTTTTGCAAAAGCAACAAGTTTTTTAATAAACTCTTCCTGTTGCGGAGTTGGAGGTATATTATGCAGAACTTCTACTTTTTCTGGACGGTCAATGCCGATGTCTTTTGCTGTCCGATAATCGGTAATTTCATTATAAAACGCTGCCAGTTCTGGTACTTTTATAAAATAGCGAAAACGTTCTTTTTGTACAATCTCGTTGGTTACCGAAAATTCATAATCGGTAGTCTTTTTTGCATAAACGGCAGCCCAGGCGTCAAAGGTTTTTATTTGCTGGCGTTCCAGCTCCTTCGGACGTAAGTATTTAAATAGTAAAAACAATTCTGTCAATGAATTTGAGATGGTTGTTCCCGACAAAAAGGTTGCTCCCAGATCTTTACCTGTTCGTTCCTGAATGGTTCGAATTGCAAACAGCATATTCAGCGCACGCTGGCTTCCCTGCGGGTTTCCCATGCCTGCAACCCGATCGTGACGTGTATTAAACATCAGATTTTTAAAACGGTGGCTTTCATCAATAAACAGATGATCAATGCCCATCATCTTAAAATCGACTACATTGTCTTTTCTGTTTTCAATATCATGGGCGATGGTTTTTAGTTTGACCTCAAGGTTTTGCTGACGCTTCAATAATCCCTTTAACATTCCCCGTGAGACTTCGCCTCCTTGTCTTTTAACCACCTCAAGGTTTTCTTCAACACTATCCAACTCTGCCTGCAGAATTTGTTTTTGTACTTCGGGGGATTGCGGTATCATTCCAAATTGGTCGTGGGTTAGAATAATAGCGTCCCAGGAATTGTTTTTAATGTCGTTAAAAATCTTGATTCGTTTTGACGGTGTAAAATCATGCTTACCCGGATAAAGCAATTTTGCATAAGGGTATGCCGTCCGAAATGTTTGTGCGATTTCGTGGATATTGGCTTTTAATCCAACAATCATAGGTTTATTCGCAAGTTTCAGGCGTTTCATTTCGTAGGCTCCGCAACACATTATTAATGTTTTCCCGGCTCCAACTTCGTGATCACAAATACCGCCTCCGTTTTGTTTTAGCATCCAAACGGCATCTTTCTGACTGTTATATAAACCTTCTATACCCAATGCTTTTAAATCGAGATTGGGAAAAATTTGGTGCGAACCATCGTAATTTGGCCGCACATAACAGTTAAAAGTATTGTTGTATAGATCACTCAAATCCTGTTTAAACTCTGATTTCTGTTCGTTCAGCCAATCTGTAAATCCATTTCTTATTTCGTCAATCTTACTGTTGGCTAACTGGATGGCTTCGCTGTCTTTAACTTTTACTTCTTTGTCGCCAACCATTATTCGTTTGGTAATGTTGGGAGTAGTATTCACCAATGCATGCTTTATCAGGGCAATTCCATCGTAGGTGCGACTCTGCGACCTTACGGCATATTTTTCGTAGATATTGGCATTTGTAAACTGGTTTTTTACCGAAAATTCGTCCACCGATGGCGAATAATGAATATCAATCACTGTTTTAAACAAGTGGCTGGCGTACTGTCCATAGATATGTGCAGGTATCCAACGTTCCCCAAAATTAAAATCAAGTTCATCAAAGGCAATAGGTTTTGGAATTGCATTTTGCAATACTTTAAACGACTCCTGTGAGGCTTCATCATTGGGGTGATCTCTCAGGTAATCTTCTACCTTTTGTGCTTTCTCAACAACATTCCCGGCAACAAAACGGTCTGTAACTTCATAGTTTTTTATAAGCGGATTGTAATAAATCCGCCCGTGTAGCTCGCCAACCAGTTCCTCTCTGCTCTTTCCATCCAGGAGGGATAACATATAATCAGTTTGTACTTCTCCGAATTTATTTAATGATGCGGCCAGGGCTTCTTCCGGTGTTTCTACCTGATCCAGTTCGTGGGCATTAAATGCAACAGGCTGAGTGAAAATATCTGCCTTTACAAATTCCCCATTCACCCCTCGTTCTAATGCCAAGACCTCGTTGGCTGACGGATCCATTTTAATCAATCCAAGATTTTTAGGATTGTTTAACTGACCGTAATTTCTTACAAACTCATCGTAATGGTTGTTAAGCAGTTGACGGCTGTTCTTATCTTCCTGTTGTGTATCAGCTTCGTTATGATAAAGCTTTTGATAGACATCCCTAAGCTGTATAAATAAAAATGCTTTGGCCTCCTGCTGAGAACTTACATGCAGTCGTTTAAAAGTTCCCCCGTTTTCATTCCATTCCTTCAGGTAACCTAACTGATTATTGTCTTTTACCAACGAACCTTTTTTATAATGTGCCCGTAACTCTCTGGAATAATTTCTTTCGTTTGGGAGCGTGGGAATTTTGTTATTTTTTATCGTTCCATTTAATTTTCCGGGGGGATTAAACAGGTTTAATTGTTTGCTTTTTGTTTTTGGCTGCTTGCGCCTTCTAAAGGTATTTCTTTGTATACGCTCTTCCTGACTGAAACCAAAAAGATCATATAGGTTTTGAGGGGCTTGTTCTTTCGATGGTTCTCTTGTTGGACTATTCTTTGAAAAACCAACAGCTGTTTTGTTAGTATTCACGTTCTGAAATAATTCAAGATCCAGTCTTGCGCTTAAATCGGAATCCAACATCTTTTTCAAATCGGCTGCAATTCCCGGAATTCCACCTTCATGGATAAATACCTGCGCCGGTTTTCCGTAGGGATCTGTATCGATATATCCTTTGGTATGGACTACTCGCTGGAGATCGTTGAAATAAGAATTATTATAAACTCCACTGGAATATTTTTCACTTTGGACAAAAGCCTTTTCTTGTTGAGTTTGTTTTCCTTTTTGATTGTCTTTTTGCAGGATAACCAGATCGCTTCCAACTTCCGTTCCTGCATAATCTTTAAAAAGGTTGTTGGGTAAACGGATGGCCGAAATCAGATGAGTATTCTCCATCAAACGCCTGCGAATAGGTTCGTTTTTGGGTGAGTTCATTACTCCCTGCGATGTTATAAAAGCCAGTACTCCTCCATCTTTTAGGGCATCAACGCCTTTCAGAAAAAAGTAGTTATGAATACTTCTGCTTACCTGTTGTTTAACCCTATCATTACTTTTCAGATAGGAAATATCAAACGCGGCCACGTCTCCAAAGGGGATATTGGAGGAAACCACATCAAAATAATTATTGTACCTGCTTTCAATTTCCTCAAAACCTTTGGTTTGTATTTTATCGCCAGGATAGAGTTGGCTCAGAATTTTTCCTGTCAGCAAATCCTTTTCAAAGCCTATTGTTGTTTGAATATCGTTTTGACTTTTAAACGCGGAGATAAATTCGCCCAATCCGGCTGAAGGATCAAGAAAACGGGAGACTTCAAGTTGATTGTTTTTAAATGCTTCTGATAATACATTAACGATTTGAGGAGGAGTATAAAAAGCGCTTAGGATGGAATTTTTCAGACTATTTGCGTATAGCTTGTATTGTTGCGCTGTTTTTGAATTTCTCTTTAAAACATCATGTAATTCCATAACCACCGGAAACAATCCCACTTCGGAATCGGGCCACCGGGCAATATCCGACAGATTTTCTACCGGATTAAGAATACATTTTAAAGCCCCGAAACCGGAAAATTGTTTCAGGGCTTTTGTTTCTTCTGCCGTCGGCTTCCGATTTTCTTTCTCTAACTGGAAGCAAAGCTTAATGGCTTCAATATTTGCACGGAGGTGCTGTTCTTTATTAAAGCTCATGTTCTTCCAGCCAGATTTCGATAGCTCCTGTTAGCTCGGTGTACAAATCGTTGAACTCAGAGCTAAAAGCAAAATCATCGTTTAACCTGTATTTTTCAAAAACCGGAACTGCTTCCGGCAGAAACCGAACGGCAAATTCCTTGGCCTCTTCCAACGGGATTATTCCCGGAAACTCATTCCAGATAATGGTTACAAGGGTATCGTGTTTTGAAAAGTGAAGCCCTTTGTACAATTCTTTATGTGCCAGTTCTTCAGCTTCCTGGTAGTTGTGCCCGTTTTTAACGGACTGCGAATAGCATTCTGCGGCAAGATCACTACGGGTATTAAGCAGATCCTTATCGTCTGTTAACTCTGGATGACTTTCGTATAAAAAGTGAAGTAATGACAACTTAAACCATGAGAGTTCTTTAGGTATTGTTTTCATGACTTTGAAATTTGAATTTTAAAATGTTTTGAAATGAAGAGGGAAAAACAAGCGCCCGGAGTTTATCCGAACGCTCTGATAAAAAGGAATTACTATTGATTTGAGTTTTACATGGAGTGCGATTTGGCCCGGTTTCGTTTTGTGGTTTGTTGACGTTCTGACGGATTCACCTGATCCTTTTTCAGCGGTTCTTTTACGTCTTTGGTCGCCTCATTGGTTTTTCCTTCAGAATTAACCGCTACCTGGGTTTTGCTCTTGTTATCGGGTATTACTTCTGCTCCTTTTGTTTGGGCTTTATCAGGATTCCATTTGTAAAAGTCCAGCTTGCCTTTTTTGTCGTTGACCTTTATATAAGCGTTAAATTCCTCGCCTTTTTTATCTTTCATTCCGGCAACATAGATGGTTTCCCGCTTTTCCAGTTTCTGTTGCTGATCCTCGGTTAGCTCCTTTCCCAGAAGAGAATTGGGAATACGCACCTGTTTTTGCTCGTGTTGGTTTTGCCCTTGTTGCTGTTGATTATCAAATCGGAAACCGATACCTCGTTTATCGGCATCAATTTGCAGGTGTGCATTAAACTCTTTTCCGCTACGAGCGGTCATTCCTTCCACGTAAATTGAGCGTCCTTCGGCCAGCTCTTTCTTTTGGTTTTCATCGAGCTTCACGCCCTTAATTTCTTCGGGAATTTTTATTTTATCTGCCCGTGCGGCAACAAGTTCATTGGTGAGTTTATCAATGGATAAAAATACCGGTGTGCTCTCTCCCTCTTTGTACTGTGGATGCACAATTCTTCCGGCATTTCCGGTTTTCAGCAGGTTTTGTTTATCCTCGTCAGTTAAGGTGACGCCAAAATACGGACGGTCGAGTTCGGGATTGTTACGAACGGCATGAACGGCCAGTTTAAAATCCCCATTTTCGTCCTGACGAAAGGCCAACCGTGCATCGGTTCGGATGTTCAGGTTATCGGTTTTAATGGTAATCGGAATCAAACCTGGTGACTTCTGGTAGTTTAACATGGGCTCAAGATTTTTTGTGTTTTTTAGAAAATCTTTTGAGACACCCAGCATTTCCAATTGAGACCAGTCGACTTTGTTCTCATCTATCAGATTGGGCCGTTTCTCCGGAGTTTGTTCTTTCGAAAAGTCACCGGGTTTTACCTCATGCTTTTCCAACATCTCTTTGTTGGACGGTGTATCCGGTTTCTTTAACATCTTTTCCAGAACGGTTGCTGTTTTCTCCACCAGGTTGGCAGGTACTTTGTAAAACTGAAAATCGGTGGGATTTTTATACTGGCGATTGAAATTGGTAAAGAAGTTCTCCAGCGGATTGCTGTGCCTGTCGATTTTTAAGAAACTACCTGCATTGGCTTGTTTGGGAGCCTCTGTTTTTAGTTGGCCTTTCTCATCAAAACCACTTACGGCTTTTAGTTTGTTTTCGTTTTTCTCTTTAACCAGTAATACTTCCTGGTCATTGTTTTTTTGTTCCATGATACATTTCTTTTAATGATTTAAAAGCGAATGTATCGTTGATTGAGCTGTTTATTAAAAGGCTGGCAGTATTTGACTTTGGGTGGGTGGAGGTGGCGTTAAAGAATCCTATTTGATTTTTTTAGAAGTTTGTCATATTCATTTTCTAGTTTTATTCCACTATATTCTTTCAAAACCTGTTTTGCCTCTTCTAATTTAGGAATACTACCCAGTGTCATCTTAAATTCATCATCTATTTTGGCAACTTCATTGGCAAGGTCTACCATCTTTTGCTGCAACTCTTTTACCCTTTCTCTAGTCATTCTATTCATTTCTATTTTAACATCATCGGAAAATTGAATATCTGATTTAAATAAATGGAACTCAAACCCATCGTTACTCTTAAAACCAAGGCTCAAAGCAGACCTTTTTGAATTCTCATATTTCTTTTCACCTAAATCAATTTCATTGATCGTAATCCGAACTTTTTCTTTGATTTTAAATATGTGAGGTAATATTGTATTGCTCATAGCTTTAAATAAATGACCTTGCTTACGATACTTTTTTAACACGTAGGCATGGAGGTCATCTAAATCTTCCATTACCAATAAAGCTCCGACATAGAGCGAACTTTCATTCTGTATAAAGTAAAATTGTTCTCTTTTATCACGATATAATCGCCCAGATGAGTTGTAACCAAGTTTTACTTTATGCCAAACAATTCCATATTCAACATTTTCGGAGAGCTTCTGGAGAAAGATATCCTCTTTATCTCCATCATTTAGTTTGTTAATTATCGTCTTTATTGAATTGTTATGCATTCCCACACTCTTAATATTCTGTTTCAGTAAAGTTATACATAAAATTATTCCCATGCCCAGGCATTTCTCAAATCGCATTTTCAACCACACCGCTGCTCATGATTCGCAGTTCCCCGATGGATTGAAACCGCTCAATCGAAAAGCCTTTGGCAACACACAGCAAAAAAATCCCCTGCATTTTATTCCAGGGATACACTTGCCTGCTGCCCGCCCCAATTAAAATTCAGATTACTGTTCCTGTGCCTACGGAAACTTCATTCCGGGAAGTTTCTCCGAGATACACCCGGAACACTCCCTGCATTCAGTAACCTCCGGCACCGCACACAAGAGTATGGCTTTCATTTCCTTTCATTCACCCTGTTCTCACAGACCTCATTTCTGTACATTCAATCCTTACACTTGTTTTTGCCTCCTCTCGATTTAGAATTGTAGCTTACAGACTTTTTGATAAAGTACTTTTATCATTTAAATGAATTTATAGATTCTTCTTTCCCGCATTCCAAATTAAGAATATGCTTTCCGTCCGGCCCTTGTTGTTCTGTTGTCAAAATAAAGACCATGTTTTTGGAGCCTGCAAGTTCTGGCCTGCTGTTTTGCAGAAAATCTCCAACCTCCTACTGTCGAATAGTATTTCCTGCAAAAAACTTGCAGGTCCAACACTCCATTTTTAACCGTGCCACAAAACAACAACGACCGACCCGATGGAAATACGCATAATCTTAAACGAATGAAATATGGAAAAGAAGAATAGAAATAAATATTTTGAAAATGTGAGTAACGAAAAACAAAACTCACTCTCCTCCGGAATCCGCATAGGTGAGTTTGGAATTGTTTTTGTATTGCTCATAACATCTCAATTATCAACCTTTTAAAACTGCCCAAATGAGAGAGAAAGTTAACAAATTACCGTTTCGATGGATTTTCAGAATCATTGTTATTGTACTGGCTTCTTATATTACCGGATTAAGTTTTTGGTATTGTTTACTGGCTTATATCGCAATTTTATTCCTGATTGAATTTGCCAAAAATATGATAGCTGTTATCCTTGGTATTGCCATAGTTGTTGCGGTAACTCTAGCCATGTTTTTGGGGTTGATAGCGCTTTAATTGTTCAGAAGAATAGTTTTTACACCTCATAATGCAGGGCCTTATCGCCCTGCTTCTTTTTTCATGAGCCTGTGCGGTTAAAAAGAAGCAAAAAACCTTCTTAAAGGATCCTGTTGATAATGATTGATCCCTTAATTTTAATCGCAAAAATACAGGAGTAGCATGGACAAACCACAAGGTTAAATCCGCTGGATTTGATTCAGAATCTTCCTTTTAGTTCCTAAATACGAAAAGCGTATTCCGAATCAAAACCTTGCCTGAAGTCCCTGCTATCCTGTGAATGGTAAGCAATAAAATTATTGTTTAACAATTTAAAGCTTACTGTTATGAAAATTGATTATTTCAAAGTTTCCGAGATTAAAGTGTCGTATACTGACAAAGTAAAAGCATCAGAAAGGCCTCAAATTGGCGCATCAAAAGATGCAGCTCATATTTTCAAACACATTTTTAAAGATTGTATTCAGCACCATGAAGAGTTTTATGTAATGCTGTTAAATCGCGGCAACAAAGTTCTTGGTGTATCCTGTATTTCAAAAGGTGGAATTTCCGGGACCGTTGTCGATGTAAAAATAATTCTGCAACTGGCTTTAAAAGCAAACGCATCTTCATTGATTGTTTCTCATAATCACCCGAGTGGTAACCTAACCGCCAGTGCGGCTGATGTAAAAATAACTGAAAAACTTAAAAACGCATGTCAGTTGATTGATTTAAGTCTTCTGGATCATCTGATTGTTACAGATGAAAGCTATCTGAGTTTTGCCGATGATGGATTGCTCTAAATCCATTTCATAGAAAACAAGGGCTACTCGCATTGAGTGCCCTTGTTTTTTTGTGTTCTATTACTGACTTATATTTTCCCAATATTTATAGCTTTTACCAAATCCTTATTCTTTACAATAAAGCGCTGATGCCTTCCCCCATTCTTTTCAAATAGCTCAACTACCAATTCCTTTTTGTCTGGTATCGTAAATGATTCGAAAACAAAAACAGTTGCTTCAGTAGAATTGCCTTCAATAGTAGTCAGGTTATTAAAAGCACGAACCGGTTTTATAACCGACTCCTGAATGGCTGTTCTTTTGGCGACTTTCTTGTCCACTACTTTGAACGTTAGAAAATCAATTTCAAATGGAATTTCAGAACAATTTTCCAACTCGGTGCGAAAGTAAATCAAACCATTCTGGCTGTACAGGCCGGTTAATGCAAACTCAATTCCAAACTGTTTGCTATTGATATTTTTGATCTGCTTCTTCCTGACCCCGTAAATTTTCTCCATGGCCAACCGAATGTTTTGTGGCGTTTTGTTTCCAAGCTCAGTAAGCTGAATCTCCACCGAGTTGTCCGGCTGGTTTCCCAGTTTGTATTCATGCAGAAAGTCTTTCATTTCTATATTCAACTTTGCAGGATTTTCGGCATAGTTGACAATAAACGAATAAAAACTGCCCTCGTCGGTTATCACGGAAAAGTTGGTTTCTTCTGTAAAATCCTTAACCGAAGCTTTTACCCGGACCACATTTTCTGCACAATCGGCTTTCCCCGCAATAATATTTGAAGAACCAAGATCGATATAGCTTATAGCTGCCGGGAATAGAATATGGACAGTTTTATTGTAGGTTACTTCAATGTGGTAGGATGAAATGACCCGGTCTTTGGAAATGACTTTGGTGTACTGGTTCTGAGCAAAAAGTGAAAAGTTGCTAAATAGTAGTATCGCGAATAATATTTGTTTCATGACGTATGATTTTAAATGAATGAATTGTAATTTATTTGACGGGCATCAACAATATTCGGTGCCCTGTTTTTAGGGTCACTTTGGTGGTTCGGAGTTTTTTGGAAACATACTGCGATGTCCCTTGAATAAAACTTCGCCCCACATCGGCCGCCAGTTGTTCGCCTGCAGTTGTACCCTGGTTGATGCTAATGCTTGTCCCGGCATCGCGTCCCATGGTAGCTGTAATTTCCTTTAAAGCACTAACCTCTACCGAACCGGGAATAAACAAACCTGGCTGTCCATCGGTGTCGTAAGCTGTGAGTTGCACCGGAATGATATTTCCGTTTTGCTCCAGCGAATTGATAAAAATATGCAAACGTTCCCCCTGTATCAGGGCAATGCCTGTAATCAAAGCATTTTTCTGAAATTGGAGCCCTCCGGTTTCAATGGCTTCCAGTAATCGTAACTGCACATTTTGTCCGTTAACCAATTTCTGGGTGCTGTTTACACAGGCATTAATCGTATTACGTTCTGTAGTTTCCTGCTTGCCTTCTGCCGAAATAAATGAATAGTTTCGGGGCTGTGAGACTTGCTTTAGAAATGCCGAATCAGAAACGGTTTGTTGCAATGCTGTCGTTGTACTTTTTGTTGAGACCAGAACCGATTCTGCAACATTTTCATCTGTTTGCAGTTTGGCAGGGTGATCAGTTGTCGGCACGTTAGTTCCTGGTTCTGCTGGCGCATTGTTCGGCATATATTTAGCTGCCATCTGGTATGATTTTTCCATCAACAGCAATTGTTCATCTATGCTTTTGTCTTCCTGTCTTTCGGCCAGCTGTTTCTTCAAAGCTTCAAGCTCTGCTTTTAGCTTTTCATTTTCAGGATTCGCCTTTGGTTTTTCGTAAAAGCTGCCCAAGGTGTTGTTTATGTTGTTGTAAGCAGAAGCGGAATGCTGAATTGCCCGTTTTGGTTGCTCGCTTCCTGAATATTTTTCTGACAAGCTTGTTTCTGCTTTTGCAGAGGAAAGCAAATCGAATTTGGCTGGCTCGTCCTTTTTAATCATCGATGAGAAATCATCCAGCGAGCGCACCGGTTTTTGCTGAAAAAGGGCTGCCTGCTCGAAGGCGTTGATTTTATCCTTCAGCAGATCCTCTTCCTGCGGTAGTGGTATCTCGGTATTTAAACCAATTACTGTTTTGTTTTCTACTTTGTCCGATGGCTTAAATATCAGCCACAGACTTGCCCCAAAAACAAGGAACATCAAAGCAAATACCGCGTACTTCTTTAGCATTTGCTTTTGTCCCGGCTTCAGGAGTGTTTTATTGTTTTTGTCCATCTGTTAAATCTTTTAATTGATTAATGATACTGTCTTGTGGTAAGTCAAGTGGGGTGATGTGTTCAATCTGAAACAGGTCCTTTACTTCGTGATCGCGGAACGAATCCCAAAGAACAAGAGCGAACAGAAGTGAAAACAAAACGCACATCGCCAATACCACCATTCTTCGTTTTTTCTCAGGAATTCTGTCACAACTCCCTTTTAGTTTCTCACGGCTAAGCCCTTTGAACTCCGAAAATATTTTCTGCATGATATTACCTTGTTACCGTTTGAATATCGTTGTTCTGTACTACCTCAAAGTTCTCCACGGTAAAACCATGTGGGTTATTATCGCTTCGAACGGAGTTGATCAGACTGCACCGTGTCACCAGGTTTCGCTCTGTGATATTGCTTTCGCGGATAATCACCTGCCGGGCATAGGTTGATGCCGTGTACGGATAGTTCATAAAATCAACAACGACACTATCCACCTGTAACGTTTGATTGATATTTCCCGAAATAATCCGGTTGAAATACCCCTTTTCAAGCAGGTCTTTGTAATAGGTGTACACGCTTTTATCTGCCAGAAACATGGCCCGGTTGATGTTGGATTCAATGGCATTTTTATCGGGTGAAAGCGTAAAAAACAACTCGTGGAAACGCCGGATATGCTCCCGCGCCTCCACCGGCCGGTTTTGTGCCAGATCCTGGGAAAGGGCAAGAATCAGGGATTTTCCCTTGTCCAGAACATAGATCTTTTGCCGTTGTTTTTCTGCGAAGCTGTAGGCGCTAAACACCGAATATCCGGTAATGCCTGCACAGAGCAGGATAAACACCATCCCGAAAAAACGGATTTGCCTGAAACTTGTTTCTATATTTTTTAATGATTTAAATTCCATAATTCTTTTGTGATTAATTTTTCATTAGTTTTCCTGTCATATTTCCAGCCGATGCACCGGCAACACCTGCAGCCATTGATGCCGTTTTTCCTGCCGACGATGTCACATTCTTACCGTAATTTCCCATACCTCCGGCCATGATGATCCATCCGGCAACGGTTGGTATAGTAAAATACCCGATGATGCCAATAATCATAAAGACAATGTAAACGCCGTTTGAAGCTTCGACTGAATACGTAGCATCGGCCTGTAGTTTATCAATATCGGCTTGTAGCATTAGCACCTGGATACGGGCTAGGATGGAACTAAACAAATCGGAAACCGGTAACCAGAGGTACACGGAGATATACCGCGAGAACCATTGTGTCATAGTTGATTGAAAGCCATCGTATATGCTGATGGCAAAGGCTATCGGTCCAAGTATCGAAAGTACAATCAGAAAGAAGGTGCGGATGGTATCTATAACCAAAGCTGCGGCCTGAAACAGCAATTCCAGAATTTCACGAAAGAAATCGCGGATGTTCTTTTTCATGTTGTACAAGCTACGCTCGATGTACATTCCGGACATAGTTGCCAGATCCGACGGACTCCAGCCCAGTTCTTCCAGTTGCTTGTCAAATTCCTCGTTACTGACCAGGTAGGCTGTTTCCGGATTTCGTTTCATGGCTTCTACTTCCAGTTCCTCTTTTAAATCGCGGTACTTTTCCATATCAAAGGTCTGTGCTTCCAGCATCTGGTTGGTACCAACAACAATAGGGCTAAGCACCACATTGATTGTCCCCAACACAAAACCGGGGAAATACATGATACAGAGACCGATGGCAAAGGGACGCAGGAGCGGGTAAACATCGATGGGCTCGGTGCGTGACAGCGACTGCCACACACGCGAAGCCACATAGAACAATGCCCCCAATCCGGCAATACCTTTTGCCACTCCTGCCATGCTGCTGCACAGGGGTGTCATCTCAAGGTAGAGGCTGCGTAATATCTGATGCAGGTTGTCAAAATCCATCACCAGTATCTTTCGCTTGAATTGCCATACAGTGCCAACATCCTTTCGGTATCGCCTTTCTTTTGTGCCCTCAGGTACGAAACGGCAATGTTCTTATTGGTGTAATAGCTTACTAAATTCCGGTAATGCTTCACCGAATCGTAAACACCGTCTATCACATCCATCCGCTCTTTGTCAGTCAGTGAAAGGGTGCTGGCATTGACAATGCCTTTCAGATCATTCAGCAGGTAGGCGCTTTCTTCCAGTAGTTTGGTATAACCAAAGGCGATTGCTCCCAGTTCTTCCAAACTATAATTTTCATCCTGCAACATACGCTGATAGGCGTTTATATAGATGTCGGTAATCTCGCCTACCATTAAAATGGTTTGTTGTACTTTTCGGGCATCTTTTACCAGGTTGTTTACCGCCTTTAGTGCATCGTAATAGGCCTTGCCCTGTTCATATACCTTTTTTACTTCCTGGAAGTTTTTGATCACATTGGAAACGGTATTGGAAGTCTGAATAATCTCCTTGGCCGTATTGGCAATACTTGTGGCCGTATTAATTGGATCGTTGACCACCCATTGGGCTTTCAGGCTTAACGAACCAAGTATGATCAGCAACCCGGCTATAACTAGTTTTGTTTTCATGTTCTTATTGTTTTGAAGATTTAAGAATTGCGTTTGCTTGCCGCCAGCTGTTTGATGGCAAGTTCAATATTCCCGTCCAGTTGCTCGGTTAAACGGGTAAGTTCCAGTTTCTCGGTTTCTTCGGTGGTGTAAGTGTAGTATTCCTCCAAAGAAACTTCGGTAGCATAAACCGCAGATTGTACACCTCCCAAACCAATCCACACCTCTTTGTACAGGCGTTGAGGGTGATTGGCAAGATTGATGGATAGAATCTGTGATTTTTCTTTTTCTGTTAATCCAAGTAGCTCCTGAATGGAAGCGAACTTGTTCATGTACTTGCGTTGGTCAAGTAGGATCTTGCAATCGGAGTTATTGATGATACTTTCCTTTACGATTTCCGAAGCGATAATATCATCTACTTCCTGTGTTACAACTATTGCTTCACCAAAAAATTTGCGTACGGTTTTAAACAAATACTTGATGTATTCTGCCATTCCTTCTTTGGCAATGGCCTTCCAGGCTTCTTCCACTAATATCATCTTGCGGATGCCTTTTAATCGCCTCATTTTGTTGATAAAAGCTTCCATGATAATGATCGTTACGATGGGAAAAAGCACTTTATGATCCTTTATATTATCCAGCTCGAAAACGATAAAACGTTTGTTCAGCAAATCCATTTGTTTGTCTGAATTCAGCAGGTAATCGTATTCTCCGCCCCGGTAGTACGGTTCCAGTACATTCAGGAAATTGGCTACATCAAAGTCCTTTTCGCGCACCTTTTTCGATCGGAGTAACTCAGTGTACTCATCGCGCACAAACTCAAAAAAGGTATTAAAAGACGGAGCCAACTTACCGTCCGATTTTAACTTCCCGATATACAGGTTAACCGCATTTGACAGTGCCACCTCTTCGGAACGTGTGGGTGCCTCATCCTCGCTTTTCCAGAGGGTAAGGATCAGCGTTTTAATGCTTTCCCTTTTCTCAATGTCAAACACACCATCATCGGTGTAAAACGGATTAAATGCAATCGGGTTATCCTCGGTATACGTAAAGTAAACCCCGTCTTCGCCCCTGGTTTTATAATGTATCAAATCGCACAAACCTTTGTAGCTGTTTCCGGTATCGACAAGAAGAACATGTGTTCCCTGCTCGTAATATTGCCGTACCATATGGTTGGTGAAAAAGGATTTTCCACTTCCCGAAGGACCAAGAATAAACTTGTTCCGGTTGGTAATTATTCCTTTTATCATTGGCAGGTCTGAAATATCCAGATGCAAAGGTTTGCCGGTTAAACGATCGACCATTTTAATGCCCACCGGCGATAGTGAACTTCGGTAATTGGTTTCGCCGGTAAAAAAACACAAAGCCTGCTCGGTAAACGTGTAAAACGATTCTTCCGCAGGAAAATCGGCTGCATTGCCGGGAATGCCTGCCCAATACAGAGTGGGAACATCAACCGTGTTGTACCGTGGTTTACATTCCATCAGGGCAATCTGCGAGCCCACATCATTTTTTATCTGGCGTAGCTCTTCGGGTCTGTCACTCCATGCCAGTACATTGCAATGCATGCGAACCGAAACCAATCCTTTGCTGTGTGCTTCATTCAGGTATTCGTCCAGCCATTGTTTGTTAATCTGGTTGGCCCGGCTGTACCTGGAAAGCGAAAGCATATTACGCGCCATTTTCTCAAAACGGGCAAGATTGGAAGCATGGTCATCGATAAAAATGTACTGGTTATAGATATGGTTGCACGACAACAGCAATCCTATCGGAGCAGCATAAGAGAGCAAACAGGAACTCCGGTCAGTCGAAAGTTTTTCGTAGCGGCTTTCGGTTGATACTTTAGCAGGCAGATCGTCTAAATCGGAAAGCGTATGAAGTATCAGCGAATTGTCGCCAATTTTCAGTTCTCCCGGATTTAATGTAAGATCTTTCAACACATTGTTATGCCCATGGGAAAGTGAAAAATACTTTTCCATTATTCCCTCATGGGCATCAGTCCCGGTAATCTGGTTGGCTGTTAAACGCCTGAGTTTTATAAAATCGCTGTCGTTAACGATTTGCTCAAACTGGTTTACAGCTTCCACAAAACGCAGAACTGTTTCCTTATTTTTTATCTCTTTGGGCACGATAAATCCCCTGCCCAGTGTACTAAAAGTGCTTTGTTGTTTGCTGCGTTCCTTAGTTGTTTTGGTAAGGAACAAATAACTGGTGTGATTCAAATACGGACGCTCGTTAAAGTGCCGTTCAAACGAAGAACTTAAAAAACTTAAATCCTGTTGTGGCTTTTCGGTTTTGTAGTTCTCTTTGATATACCAATCCTGTTTATGCACTATTGAATAGTCGGGCAAAACCTTTATTGCATTGTTCCATACCGAGTGCATGGCTTCGTATTCTTCCGTTGTAACCGTAAATAGCTCCGGGAGCTTTACCTCAAAAGCAATGGTTATATCGGCATCTTTGCTGATAATACATCCCTGCTCAACTGCAAGCAAAGGAAACCGGCTCTCCAAAGTGGCAGCTTTTAGTGTGTTTCTCATACTGCCTCCTTTCTGTTGGTTTTGAACAAACGGGGAATACTACGGCGGTTGATAATCCGGCGTGGGAAATTATGCCTTGCCTGTAATTTCATTAGGCCGTAACGCCCGAATTTTCTATTTAATGAGAAGGTGAGCCAGACAACCACAAATGCAAGAATGAGCCCGGTAAAAATACAGGCCCATTGGTTGATTCCGGCCAGGTACATAACAATGAAAACCACAAATGTCCCCAGCAGGCCCCCTGCAAAAAGAAACAGGTACTGGCTTTGCAGACCTTTAAACTCGGCCGGCTTATTTACCCCTTTATTGATGGAATACACTGCCATAGCTTACAGGAAGAAAGAACGTAAAATGGTGGCAGCAACAATCAGAAAAATACAGGCACCAAACCAGGCGGCTGCAGTTTTTCCGGTGTCGGGATCGCCACTTGAAAATTTACTATAAACTTTTACTCCACCAATCAATCCAACAATGGCACCGATGGCATAAATAAGTTTTGTTGCCGGATCGAAATACGAGGTGACCATATTTGTGGCTTCGGTGATTCCGGCAGAGCCATCGCCCTGGGCAAAAATGGCAGTTGCCAGAAAGGTGAAGAATAAGGTGATGGATATTTTATATGAATTGATTTGTTTCATAGCATTTTGATTTTGCTCCCCGGTCTACCAGACCAGAGACTGTTTTACTTTGTTTTTTTTGAATGATGGGTGGTGAATACCACTCTGGAAATGATCAAATTTTACCCGTAGTCTTTTTCTTTCATGAGCATACCATTTAGTTCGTTTTCAGACAGCAGTTTTGCTGCCTTTAAACCAAATGTATAGGCTTAAAAGCTGGGGAAAATAAAGTTGGATGTAAGTGGTTGTTTGTGGCGGTGTTTGGCGCAGGTGAATGATCATCCATGACTCAATACAATACCCCATGTCCAAGTATCAATAAAGGATTCTATTGCGGGATTATCTGGATATTACATTGAGCTTTATATTGGATATGATGAGAGGTCTATATATTTCTAAAATAGAATAGAAACTTATCATTTCTGATATTTATAATTTATGAAGGAGAGGAGTATTATTTATTGTTTTTGACGATCTCATTAAACTTCCGGTTATAATTATCGGATTCCAGAAATACGTAACACCTTTCACCTTTTATAACCTCACCTTTAAATTGTTGATAAAATGAATTTTTTGGGTCTGATTTTGATTTTCGTTTAGTCCCATTAATATCAAATAGATTGGTTATGGAATCTGAGACCAATTTCCTTTCACCATCTTTTACGTTTGGAATCCATCCCTTTTTACTTAACTCTAAAAATAGTTCACACAGCTCTTGCTGAGAACCTAACCATTCTATGGATTTATTCTTATTATTAACCAGAGTAATTTTACTTGAAGTTCCTAACAAAGTCTCAATATCTGGATTTAAAACCATTAAACGAGCTTCTATAAATTCGATAAGCATTTCAGTTATAATATCTGCAATTTTTTTTGTTAGCTGAATTCCCCAGAAAACACTTAATTGTATTGAATCGTCAGACAATATACTTTTGTAAAGTTTTAATAAATTTTTTAATATAATTGATTCATCCTTCACACCATAAAAGAAGTGAAGCTTCTTTGTATTTTTTAAATATTTCTCGTACCATAAGATTAATTCATGAAAACAGTCTTGCACATATTCATATATCAACCACTCATCACCTTCACGTATCTCAGGCTTGGCAAATCTTTCCTTTACTTTCTCTATGATTGAGTTTTTTATAATCCCATCAGAAGAAATCTCATTGTACAAGTCAAACAGTTCTCTTGTATAAATTGACATGCCAATGGATTGCGATTGAGGCTCTACGTGATAAGGAAATGTACGAAATATCTCATTGAATCTTAGCGTAATATTCTCTTTGGAGAAGTCATGAATAGAATTTTTTCTTATTAACCATACCTTCTTTTCGTAGCTAGTTAATTCCTTATTGATTCGGTCTAAATCATCTGAAAAATGGTCGTATTCTGTAATCATTTTTTTTATTTCAAAATAAATATAAATGTCTCAGTGGTGCAATTACGGCCGACTTACGGTAAGTCAAACTATAACTGCGGAAAGTTCTATTTAACCTTTAAATTTTATTCCGAAGGGACTTTTTCTGGGATAAAAGTTAGTTAATTGCATAGGAGTTATTTATTGCCTCCGTTGGAGTTCTTCCAATCTCCCAAGGATAAACAGATAGAAAACCATACTCAACACTAACTGAGTTTCTCCTTTTTTTGGTATCAGAAAGGTTTGACACAAACATTACATCATATCTTGTTTTAAAGGTTTTATCAATACTATAAACAATACACGGATCTACAATTGCTGGCGAACGATCTTGTCCATGAATATGACCAAATTGCCATTTATTTAGCTCTACCTCTGTTCTTTGAACGCGAGGCAATGGTTTTATTCCTTTTACCTGAAGGCTCTTTTTTTGAAATAATGATTCAATTTTAGAATCAAATTCAACAACTTGGGCAAGAGACATTTCAATTAAGGTCAGAATATTCTCCTTATATGCTTTCTTTTTTGATTTGATACCAGTATTAACCCTTTTGACCATCATCATATAAAAAACGAATTCGTCAAATAAATAGTTAATTGTTCTTTCTGTAACAACTTCCCAGTTATATAAATCATCTGACCGAAGAAAATCCACACCGAGCGGTTCTGTGAAGGCTACTTGGTGCTTCTTCTTTTGATACCTATATATTGGCTCACCATTAGACCATAGGTCTATCTCGAACATTTTAAAAACGTATCTATCAGCCAAGAATTTATTGAGTTCAACTTTATATTCCATATTGCCAATTATTTTATAATTACTTAAGCATAAAATTGCACTATTTAAAGCAATGATACATTACAAACCTTTTGGTACTTTTCAACATTTGGCAAATGTGTTACCTGGTTTGTTCTTAGAAACGAATAATCCGAAATTTCTTTTAACGAACAAACTCTCCAATATCAAATCCATCAACGCCATAGTCGGACACAGGGTCATCATTATACCCCAACCTACCCAAATGCAAATCAATTAAACCGGAAATCCGCTTTTGATAGTTTTCAGAAGTTGAAGCCAGTTGCTCTACCCAATCGGTATTTTTATTTTCATAGAGCAACTTCCCGGTTTGGGATGGTTTTTCCAGGTGCTCATTTTCAACCTCGGTAACTACTTCCATCATTTCTTCAAAAGTAATATCTACAGAAGATCCGTTAGCAAGACCAAGCTCTTCCAATTCTTCATCGATCTCAACATTCTCATAATCCAGAGCAACCTCAATATCCAGCTTACCGGTGGAATTTGAATGGGATTGACTTATTCTGTCCGTATTCAAAACAAAGGTGCTTTTCCCAATAATTCCACTTTCATCTGATAGACTGCTTTTTCTTTCTTCATTGGCAACAGGAGCCGAAAAACGCCTCCAATCTTTAAAAAAAATACGTAGAAGGATTATTAAGCCTATTACTACAATAAATTCAATCATAACTTCCGGTTTGGGTTAAAAAATGCCTTCATTATTTTCGTTGTATCGTTTGACAATTTCGGCCTGGAATTCGTCAAAATGATGTGTCAACACATTATCGATATAGGTATAAATCGAAATCTCGTCCTTACCGATCACTCGGATGATTTGCTGGATCCTTTTATGATATTCCTGGCGAATGGGAACATTCTTCCCAAAGCGTGCTTTCGTTTTGGAATCTGTGAGGAAAAGCTCATCATAAGCTTGATTTGGCTGTTTTCGTCTTACAACGGTTGTTGGCTTTTTCTCCTTTGTCTTTACTGCCTCCGGTTTTTCATTCTGAATCGTGGAAATGATAAATTCTTCATCTATTTCGTCCGGATTATATTTTTTTCGTGCCATGTTTTTTACAGTTTAATGGTTTTTAGAATTTCGTCAGCCAGTGCAATCAGGTTGCTTCCCTTTAAAAGGCTGTTGTGAGCTGGAAAAAGAGTTGAGCGGAATACTGGCTTATGGCCGGAAGTCAGCTCTCGGCGAAAACGTTTTGAATCGGGCACAAATGTTTTCAGAATATTCAAGCCCAACTCACCGATTACATTTTCATACACATCGTAGAGTTCATTTTTCTCCCGACCATCAACCATATTCCAAATCAGGTACAAACCTTTAATATCACTCCTCCCAACACTAATCAGATTTTCATTCAACATAGTGGCAAATTTCAGTGTGCTTTCCATTACAACACGGTCGGCACTTACCGGCGAAAAGATATAATCCATTCCGCCAAGTGTTTTTACCACTCCTCTGCTGTTTAAAGTTCCGGGGAGATCGAAAAATATTATATCGGGCTGAGTTGTTGCACCGTCAATCAGATTCTCTGCGACATCAATGGCATCTTCGGGCATACTTTTCTCTACCTGGTAAGCCTTTCGTTTTAGTGCAGTAAATTGTTTATAGGCTAATTGTTTGTAATAGTTATCTTTCATCACCTGTTCCATATCGCGCTGGCGCATTTCAGCAATACTGTGCTGCGGATAATCACAATCCACCACTGCAATTTCCAGGCCTTTTACATAGTGCAAATAACTCGACATTAAAACGGTAAAAGCTGTTTTCCCAACACCTCCTTTCTGTGTGCTGAATGCAATAAATAATGTTTCTTTTTCCATGACCTTTGTTTTTTTGATTAGTAAATTATTTCTATGGTTATTCAATTGAATAGGACAATGTCTGAATCAACAATCGATTAATGAGCTGTGTAAATTAGTCTGTGTCGCAATGTTTAGTTAATGAAGTGTTGCAACGTTTCAACATTGAAATATTGAGATCCTTAAGCTCTTCGTTGTTACGTTATTCAACTATTCAATTCTTTGCCAAAATCAGTTTTTAAATATTTCGTTTGCAACATGTTTCATTCCCATTTCAAATATTCCGGCTAACATATCTCTGTTTACACCAACCATTCAATAAACCAGTATTTTCCCGATCAAATGAACAAATAAAAAGCTGTTAAAACCGTGCTTTTTAAAGGGCTGGAAGTACTTGGCCTTCTCTGTCAGCATTTGGCTTATTTTGATATAATTAGAATTCAAAACACCCATTTTACCTTTGTTTCCAACAATTTTTAAGAGTAAAAACATGATCGGGAAAACGGCTCTGCCCAATAACTTTTATGGTAACGCTACAAGGTGTGCACTGGCACACGGCAAGTTGTGTTTTGAGTAACTCAAAACGTTTCGGGTTACCCGAAACCACTTGCCCCGTTGGGGAAAATCATCACTCCGAAGTCGTGTGATTTTTTATAAGAATTCAGATAATGATTAATGCTTTAAATACAATAAAATGGAAATAGAAAAACAAGAAAATAGACACAAAGGGGGACGTAAACCGAAAAAAGATCCGTGTAAACATCGTTATGCAATTAGCTTAAATGATGTTGACAATGCACGATTTCTTGCTCTTTTCGAAGCCTCAGGAATGGAAGTTAAAGCACATTTTATTACTGCCTGCATTTTTGATAAGCCCGTTAAAGTGGTAAAAATCGATAAGGGATCTATGGATTATTATATGCGTCTGACCTCATTTTATTCTCAATTCAGGGCGATTGGCGTGAATTACAACCAGGTTACCAAAGCAATAAAAAACAACTTTTCGGAGAAAAAGGCACTGGCTTTTCTTGCACAACTTCAGAAAGCAACTTTTCAATTGGTTGCGATAAACCAGAAGATATTGGATTTAACCAAAGAATTTGAAAAAAGATGGTTGCAAAAATAAGCTCAGGAAGTTCAATTTATAGTGCATTGGCGTACAATCAGGATAAGCTAAAAAAGGACGCTGCGTCTGTTTTACTGGTCAACAAAATGATTGAACCTTTTGATGGAAAGTATTCCATTGGTTTATGCACGCGTTCTTTTGAACCGTATTTAAGTGCCAATAAACGAACCGAAAATCCGGTTATTCATATTTCGTTAAATCCCGATCCAAAGGATAAGCTAAACAATGAACAATTCTCTCAGATGGCTGAACAATACATGGAAAAACTGGGCTACGGAAATCAACCCTACATCGTTTACAAGCATGAAGACATTGACCGCCATCATTTGCATATTGTTTCAGTAAAAATTGACGAGACAGGGAAAATGATTCGGGACAATTTTCAACACCGGCTATCTATGCGTATTTGTCGGGAACTGGAGCAGAATTTTGGATTAACACCTGCCGATGAAAAACAAAAGAAAAGAGTTTACAGCTTAAAGCCGGTTGAATTCGAAAAGGGAAATCTAAAACAGCAAATTGCCAATGTAGTTCGTCCTGTATCGAGGACTTGGAACTTTCAATCGTTTAATGAATATAAGGCCTTGCTTTCATTCTATAAGGTTCAAGCTTCTGAAGTAAGAGGAGAAAAGAACGGGAAACCTTTTCATGGGATTGTTTATGCGGCATTAGACAATAAAGGAGAGGTAGTTGGCAATCCAATCAAGTCATCAAAAATTGGAAAATCTACGGGCCATGAAGCTTTACTTATTCAAATTGAAAAGTCTAAAGAACAGATCAGAAATAAAAAGCTAAAAGAGCGGCCTAAGGAAGTAATTTCCAAGATATTTCATAAGAGTGAGAATAGAAAAGACTTCGAGGATCAATTATTTAAACAAGGTATTTCGGTGCTGTTTCGGGAGAATGATTCCGGGAGGATTTATGGAGCAACCTTTATCGACCATAAGCAACAGTTTGTGTTCAACGGTTCACGCTTGGGTAAAGAGTTTTCTGCCAATGTTTTTAATGAACGATTTGGCATAGAAAACAATACGGATGAACAATTCAAGTCACCAGATCAGGGCCATTCAGAATTTCCTGACAACAAAGATTCATGCATCGAGAATCTGGCCGGATTGTTCGGCATTGAGGCTCTTGGCGAGGATTACCAGGAGGAAGCTTTCATTAGAAGAATGAAACGAAAGAAAAGAAAAAAACGAAAAAACTAAGCTATGCAAAACGAAGACGATGTAAGAGCCCTTGCAAAAATTATTGAGCTAATCCGGGCAGTGAGTATCCTAATTCTAATATTTCATATTTACTGGTTTTGTTACGAGATCCTTGTTGAGTTTCATGCAACAGTTGGCATCATCGATAAAATTCTGCTGAATTTTCAAAAATATACCGGAATTTTCTCTTCGCCGTTTTGGTCGAAGGTGGCAAGTTTTGTTTTGCTGGCTATTTCCTGTCTGGGAATACGAGGTGTAAAAACAGAGAAGGTGACCTGGACCAAGATTCTGATATTTCTCGTTATCGGATTAGGTTTCTATTTCTTTAATGGTTTTACACTGAAGCTTCAGACCTCGCTAATAGCAAAAAGTATTCTTTACATTTTATCGTTGTCAATTGGATATATCCTGCTTTTGAAATCGGGATTATGGATGAGTCGATTATTAAAAAATAACCTGATGCACGATGTTTTTAACGACGAAAACGAATCATTCATGCAGGAAATGCAATTAATGGAGAATGAATACTCTGTAAACCTTCTCACGCGGTTTAAAAATAAGGGAACGAATTACGATGGCTGGATTAATGTGGTGAATCCTTTCCGGGCAAGTATTGTCTTAGGTACTCCGGGAAGCGGAAAATCTTATGCCATTGTAAATAACTATATCCGGCAGCAAATTCAGAAGGGTTTCAGCATGTACATTTACGATTTTAAGTTTGACGACCTGAGCGTGATTGCTTACAATACGTTATTAAAAAACTTACACAGATACGACGTACCTCCGAAATTTTATGTAATAAATTTTGATAACCCGGAACGTAGTCATCGCTGTAATCCCATTGCTCCGGAATTTATGACTGATATTGCGGATGCTTATGAATCGGCTTATACGATCATGCTGAACCTGAATAAAACCTGGATTCAAAAACAAGGCGACTTCTTTGTTGAATCGCCAATTATTCTTTTGGCTGCTATTATCTGGTACCTGAAGATTTATAAAAACGGAAAGTATTGCACTTTTCCTCATGCAGTGGAATTCCTGAATAAAAAGTATGCTGACATTTTTACGATTCTCACATCATACCCAGAATTGGAAAATTACCTCTCGCCGTTCATGGATGCCTGGGAAGGTGGGGCACAAGACCAGTTGCAGGGGCAGATCGCCAGTGCCAAAATCCCTTTATCGAGGATGATATCTCCGCAACTTTACTGGGTGATGTCTGGCAACGATTTTACTTTAGATATTAATAATCCAAATGAACCGAAGATTCTTTGTGTTGGGAACAATCCTGATCGGCAGAACATTTACTCTGCAGCACTGGGGTTATATAATTCCCGCATTGTAAAACTCATAAATAAAAAGGGACAGTTAAAAAGCTCCGTAATTATTGATGAGCTACCGACTATATATTTCCGTGGATTGGATAACTTGATTGCAACTGCAAGAAGTAATAAAGTTGCGGTTTGTTTGGGATTTCAGGATTTCTCGCAGCTAAACCGGGATTATGGAGATAAGGAAGCAAAGGTTGTTATGAATACGGTAGGAAATATTTTTAGCGGCCAGGTAGTTGGAGAGACTGCCAAAACCTTGTCGGAACGATTTGGGAAGGTATTGCAAAAACGCCAGTCGATGACCATTAACCGGCAGGATAAATCCACTTCCATTAACACTCAAATGGATACTTTAATTCCGGCTTCAAAAATCAGCAACCTTACACAAGGAACTTTTGTGGGTGCCGTTTCGGATAACTTTGACGAACGTATTGAGCAAAAGATTTTCCATGCAGAAATTGTCGTTGACAACGAAAAGGTTGCCAGAGAAACAAAAAATTATAAACCTATCCCGGTTATCACAAACTTTACCGATAAGGACGGCAATAACCAGCTTCAACAAGAAATTAATTTTAATTATTCCCGCATTAAAAGTGAAACGGCGCAGATTGTAGTAGATGAATTGGAAAGGATAAAAAACGATCCTGGGTTGGGGCATTTGATAAAAAATTAACTACTGTTTATCAGTATTTGACATTCAAAAGGCAACATTCCCGCTAAAATTGTTGTGCTCTTTTTCTCAATTATCTAAGTTCCCTTTATCTACTAAAGATTTATGGCTTTAATATTTAGCGAAATAATTAACTGCTATTGTATTATAATTTAAGCCGCTTTTTTTGTGTTTCGGCGCTCATAAACTTAAAAACAGCATCATAATCTTCAATCAAAAAGTTCGACACCTCTCCGCTTGGGACCACTTTTTATATTTAAAAGAATATTCAAATAAATTTTGCGCGGGCCCTGACGATCAGTCTAAAAACTGATGTCAGGATGCTGACTGCAAACGTCAGCATTCGACTCCCGCCAGCTCCACAATCTTACAGATCAGTTGCAAAAAACAATAAAGCACTAACATGCAAAATGTTAGTGCTTTATTGTACTTTATCAAATCATAGTATAAACACGCTTCTATTCTCGCTAAGCTATTTTATAAACGATGGAGTAACGGACAACATCAGGTAAGCCCAATGCTGCCCAACAGAACTATCGCCGCCTTTCAGAATTTCCATCGAATCGCCTGCAAACATCGTTGAATATCCAAGCGTAATTGAGGTAAACGGATTTACAATCCATTTACCGGAAAGATCAAGCTCGGTACCCAAATAGCTGGAAGCGTCGGGAGCAACTTCCGCTGCAGCTCCAAAATAATGCAGATGCACATCAAACACAAATTGATCTTTCGTGTACTTGTATTTCAAATAAATATCGTTTAATCCTACCGAACCGATATGGCTGCCAACATAAAAATAATCCATAAAGCCATTGAATTTATGGTTGGTTCCGTATAGCGGTGTAAACGATTTATATTTCTCCGTTTCGTTGTAATCGGTTCCTGAAAGACGTTCATATCCTGCAACAAAGTTTTTATATGCCGCTTCAAACAATACGTTCAACGCACTGATCTTAGCACCCGAAACGTGTTTCCCGGTTTGCAAATAAAGATTTCCGGCCACCTTCACCTCTTCAACAAGCGTGGTATATCTTCCACCAATGGTCTGGCCGTATCGGTTTTTCTGTTCATCTGCCTGCATATACGGAACACCATTATTCAAAAGCATCAAACTCAGTGCACTGTTCTCCCAGCTTTTATTAAACCATATGAACTGAAGATCTTTGTAGGCATCGGGGCCATTGTAAATGTTATTGGTAATGTCGTTGTTTTCGTTATGCGCAACACCAAAATGTAGCTTAATATCATCTTCGTATTTAAAAATGGCCATATCGTGCGAGCGTGCCTGTTGAGCCCATCCCACGTTTCCAAAAATACGATGGTCGTCGTATACCACTTCCTGCCGTCCGGCTTTTAACGAGAACCGGGGCGAAAATAACACCTCGGCCCATGCCTCGTGTACCGAAAGCGCATAATCTTCGTTACCCACCAATTGCGGCTGACTCCCCCATTGCCTTACATCTTGCAATACAAGGCTGGTGATAATGTATTCGTTTTTGAACATGGCATTTAGCCGTGTACGTTGCGAGGTGATCAACGATGCTTTTTGGTCTTCAATGGTAAGCGACTTGTAGCCACGGCTTAATTCGGTTCGTGGCCGGTATTCTCCTGTTAGTGAAAACTGTGCTTTTGCAGCAAAAGAAACACACATAATCACCAGTACCAAAATGGTAATTCCGGAATTCTTCATAATCTTCGGGTTTAGCTTTTATTATTCCTGCAGCTTTACAACAGCATCGTAAGTTTTCTCGCGTTCTTCGGCTTCCTGCATCCATTTCGGCACAATGTTTTTCAGAAAATCCTGCTTTTCATCGTTCAGTTTATCCATATCTAAACCGATAAACTCCTGCGCTTTTGCTTTGGTTGCAATATCGGGATATGGAATTGCCTGATTATGCCCAAGATCTGCGAGTAAGCGTGCCAATTCAATTCGTGTTTCCTGGGCAATGGTAATACCGGTTGAAATTACACGTCCCACTTCAACAGGCGAATGGAATGAACCTCCGTGACTGGCTGCAGCGTAATCCCAGCGCCACTGCGCATGACGTATTCCCATCAGGATATCTTCCATTTGAGTTTCGTTGGCTCCAAGATCCCAGGCTTTTTTAGCCTCAACATGAGCACGTACCAACAATTCTTCCAACTTATCGCGGTTTTCGATAATTTTGTCCTGACGTTCGTACACATTAGCCAGTAAAGTTCCTGCCTCTTCGCGGTGACAAACCTGGCATGAGTTAGCTATATTGTTTAGCGGCGACTGCATATGATGGTCGGTAAATTTCTGCCCCCCCTCGCTCTTATATGGCATGTGGCAATCGGCACACGACACTCCGCGCTGCGCATGTATTCCGGTCATATAAATCTCATAACCCGGATGTTGTGCTTTCAGCATTGGCGCCTTGCTCATGGAATGTGTCCAGTCACTAAATTCCATATTGTCGTAATATTCTTCCATGGCTTCAACACTAAATCCATTGTCCCACGGAAAAGTGAGATACTGAGCACCTTCAACCGTTTTCTTATTGAAATAATATTCAACATGACATTGAGCACAAACCAAACTACGCATTTCCTGGTGGCTGGCTTTGGTAACATCTTTTCCCATACGCTCAAAAGCCTCAACCAAAGCCGGGCGTGTAATGGTAAGGTTCATCGTTTCATTATCATGACAATCGGCGCAACCGATCGGATTTACCACCTCTGCACCTAATTCGGCCCAGGCTCCGGTGTAGAACGCAGCCACACCCTTTTCATTCATCAGCCGCGGCACATCGGGGCTTTTACACGTCATACAGGTTGCCGGCATCGGCCCTTCTTTTGGAGTTTTTGGAGCACCGGTGCGTAATGTATTTTGAATATCGGTTATTGCATAATAGTGGCCTCGTCCCTGATTATAATCTTTTGAGAAGCCATAACCTGCCCATAAAACAACAAGCCTGGGGTCTACTTCAAGCATGTCGATCATGGTATTGCCATTGTATTTACTCTGAAAGCTTGTATCAGCCGTTCCGTAATACGATTGAAATTCGCGGGGATAATTCTGTCCCCACACTTCGTTTCGTGGCTCGAACTTGCCAATTTCAACTTTCGGAACATTAACGTAAGCTGCTTCTGCTCTTCTTTCAACAATTGACGAAGCCAGCAGGCCAAGAAAGAAAACCACAACAACAGTTGCTAAAAAGAATATCCACGCCAACCACGGGCGTTTCTCGGTTAGTTTTTGTTTTGCACTCATGATTCTGTTTTAATTATTTTTTATGTATTGTTTTATCCAGTTCGGAACGGGACTCTCGGGTAATGGTACCCGAGCATTGGGCACACTCGAAATACTATTTACACGACCGTGAGGTACTTCGCGATGACACTCCACGCAACGCCGGTCTTCGCGATGTGCTTTGTGCGCCTCAACATTTCCTACCAGTTTGGGATCTTCCAATAGTTTCTGATGACAACGTATGCAATTATTTTGCACTACTTCAGCTCCTTCTTCGTGAATATAGATTACCTGAGGCTCTTTTCGTAAGGTGAAAATTGTAGCGTGGCGCAAACCGTCTTTAGCTTTGAAATAATATTTGTTGAATACGTTATTGTGCGGAACATGACAGTCGTTGCAGTGGGCAACCTCACGATGCGAACTGTGGGTCCAGGTAGCGTATTGCGGTGCCATTATGTGGCAATTCGTGCATGTCTCAGGCTTATCGCTAAGATATGAATGTGCTTTTGAAACATAAAGCAGAAACATTACAAGACCTGCAAATATGCTTGAAATGAAAATTACCGGAAGTTGCCATTTTTTAGGCGGAAGTAGTTGTTTTAACATAGCAATTGGTTGATCAATCTTTTATGCAGTAAATATCTTTTGAATCATACATAAATTTTGTACCAATTGTTACAATTTGGATATATTGAATATAAATATTGGAAAATTAGAAGCCGGGGCTGGGTTAAAAGAATCAGTCTTGTCTTCCCATGAAAAACCTTACAAACAAAGTTTTTTATTTTTGGAAACTAAAGCTACACAGACGGTATTGCAAAGCCCATTTACTTCGGGGTAAATGCAGACTTTATGAGTGGCAAAAATATGGTGAAGCCAGTTTTAATTATACCGATCAACAAGGTAATTATGCTTTTACACTAGTGAAAAACATCATGCACAATCCGGTCCACCGAACAGATTTGAGTAGAAAAACTTACAAAAAACCAGGCACTAAAATCTTTATCCCATCATTTGCGTGGGCGATTTGCCAAAATGTTTTCTGAAAACAGTGCTGAAATACCCCACACTGGCAAAACCACAAAGCTCGCTTACCTCTGTAATATTATATTGTTTGGTGCGCAACAAGTCGAGCGAATGATTTAAACGAACCATTTTTATAAAATCGGTAGGCGACTGATCGGTTAACGATTTTACTTTTTTGTACAGTAACGACGGACTTACGTGCATTGCCGAAGCAAAATCTTTTTTCGAGAATTGCGCATTGGCCATATTTTCGTGAACCACTTCTACCATCCGTTTCAGGAATTTATCGTTGAGTTCGTTTTCTACAATTGCTGAATCATCACCTCCTTTTATCACCTTTAATGCCTTATCTCTGATGATCTCCCGATTTTTCACCAACGAGCGAATTCGCTGTTGCAAAATGGAAACATCAAAAGGTTTGGTAAGGTAATCGTCAGCGCCAAGCCCCAAACCTTTTAACTGTTCAGCTTTTCCGGCCAGTGCCGTTAATAAAATTACGGGCAGATGCGATGTTTCGTAAGTTGATTTAATTTTACGGCACAACTCAAAACCATCCATTTCCGGCATCATTATATCGGACACAACAAGGTCAGGTGTTTGCTTTTCAATCAGCTCCCAGGCCTGTACGCCGTTTTTTGCCAGGTAAACCTGGAACTGCGGCTCCATTGCCGTTTTTAAAAACTCGCGCAAATACTCATTATCCTCCACAATAAGTACTTTCATTTTCAGTGCCTCGGGTTCTTCATCTTCATTCGGCACAACCGGGCTAAACTCTTGTTTTGTTACCGGAGGTTGCAATTCTTTACGCTGAATACTTTCCTTTTCAATGGGCTCTGATTCCAGCTTTTTGGTTGGAATAACAACCTGAAACATTGATCCTTCGTTCAACTGGCTAAAACAATTGATTTTTCCGCCGTGCAGATTCACATAATTTTTCACCAGCAGTAAACCAATTCCGGAACCGACAATCTTAGAATTTACCACGTTTTCGGCACGGTAGTACTCTTTAAAAAGCTGCCGTTGTGCCTTTTTGCTAATTCCTATTCCAAAATCCTGCACCTCTAAAACCCATCGCTGTTCCGAGCAATGTAGACTTACATTTACATCGCTATCCTTATTCGAATATTTTATGGCATTCGAAATTAGATTATCAACAACCTTGTCGATAAGTGTTTCGTCGACAGCCGTAACAAACTTCGGTAAATTTGATTTAAAATGAATCTCAATATTTTTACTGTTGCCATACGATTCGAACATCATAACACGGTTTTTAGTGGCCTTCACCACATCAACCATTTGCAGCGAAATACGTTCTTTACCAATGTCTGATTTCTGAAAATCCATCAGCTGCGTTACCACATTTAACAGCCTTTGTGTTTGTTCGGTAGCCAAATGTAAATAATGATGGCCCTTTGATGTTAACACAGGCTCTTTGTTCAACTCTTCAACCGGCCCTTTTATAAGGGTTAACGATGTACGGATATCGTGCGCGGTATTGGCAAAAAAGCGGATTTTCTCTTCGGAATGCACCTTTTTCAGGTTTTCGATATAGTATATCATAAAAAATACAACCAAACCGAACACGAATAAAATTATAAGTATCCGGAACCACCAGGTGGCCCAATACGGCGGAATTACATTGAGTTTGATATCACGCTCGGCAAGAAGTTGTGTATTTGAACTGTCGTACATTCTTATCCGCAACGTATAATTTCCACTTGGAATATTTGAGTACGACAGGATTTTGTTGTTGGCAGGTGTTGTCCATTCGGCGTCAAGATCGTCCATTTTCCACGAAAAACGGGCCCCGGGAGATGTTACCCCGATTGGCAGCATTTCAAGGCTAATGGTATTCTGTGCATATTTTAACGACAGTTTCTCAAGATCGTTTAAAGGTTTGGTAAGCGATGGAGATTCAAGTTCGTGAATTGAACGCCCCGAAACGGTAAGTTCCTGCAGGAAAATACTTCCTTTATTTTCAGCAGGTTTAATTTCATTCGGATTAAAAATTAATGCTCCGTTGTTGGTTCCCATCATTAACCTGTCGCCATCAAGCACTTGAATGGCCCTTAGGTTGTACGACACATTACTTACGGCAGGCAAGGCGTTAAAGGTTAAAATCGACCGGTCGCTTTGTTTAAAACGGCAAAGTCCCTGCTCTGTTCCAATCCAAAAATAACCATCCATGTACTGAATACTTGAAACAAAGTTGGACGGCAAACCATCATCAACGGTAAAATTCTCCTGTTCGTGTGTAATAAAATCGTAACGAATTATGCCACTTCCTACGGTACAAAGCCAGGCCACATTATCTTTCAGATAAATATCGTTTACAATATACCCTTCTACAATAGTTTCGGTCTGCCCTGTATTTATATCAAATTCAACCAATCCGTTGGTGTTCCCAATCAGTAATTTGTTTTCTTTATAATTCAACAACTTACCCACAGTCATATTCGGATACGACCTGAAAGTTTCGGTTTTAATATCATAACGGATTAAATCTCCGCGAACGCCACCAATCCAGAAATTACCATATTGATCGTCCATAATCTCGAACACAAAATTATTTCCAAACTGGCCATCGGTTGATTCGAGACTCAGATGTTTTAACTCTTCACCGCTTTTATTGTCGAGTAAATAAACCCCCGAAGCATACGAACCGGCCCAAATACGTCCCCGGCTATCCTCTTTTAAGGTTAAAAATACCTGTGCATGCTTCTCGTTATTGTGATAAAAAGATTTCCATTGTTCCGTAGCGTTATTCCTGAAACTGATACCATTATTCGTTGCAAACCAAAAATTTCCGTTGCTGTCTTCCAATACTGCGTTAACATCGTTATTTACAAGCGAGTTATTGTTATTTGCAATATGATTAATTTGGGTTACAATGGGGTTGGCCATATCCATGTACGAAACTCCCCCGCTATAGGTACATACCCACACTCGATTATTATTGTCGCGGTAAATATCATAAACACCATTACCTTTTAACGAGCCCATGTTATCGGCGTTCTCTTTCATTACGGCAAGCACCTCATAGCTGTTTTTATCCAGCTCCCAAACTCCTTGCCCATCGATACCAATTAACACCGATGATGTGGTAAAATTCTCGATCGCCAATATTGGCTGGCTGGGTATATCTACAATAGGAGTCAGTTTCTGTTCCGCTTTACTATCAAACACAAAAAGCCCGCTTCCCATAGTTCCTATCCACCAAACATCCTGCAGTTCATCGTGTAAAAAAGAGGATACTGCATAGCTTGTACCTGAAGGAAACATATAAAACGGTTTGTAAACCAATTCATTAATATTGAATAGTTTCAACACATCCTGTTCAGCATAAATTATGTTTTCGGTATCGTACCAGGTCATTGCCGAAACATTATTCACCACAGTGGTTGCCTTAAGCCCATTTTCTTCGCTGAAGTAATACATCCCGGTAGTTGACGATATCCATAAACGTTTTTCGTGATCGACGAGCATTCCTGTAACACCTAGATAGGGATTTCGAAGAACCCGCGACAAATTGATCAACAATTCAAAACGGTCTTTAATGGAATTGTATTTGAATATCTGCCCGGCATTGGTATAAACGTATAGATTTTGTTGGCTGTAAGTTAAATCGGCGGTTACCACATTGGTACTTTCGTAGGGTAACTGGTAGATTCTGATATCGTCTTGCGTATACCGTATGATTCCCATCTTCGACGCCACCCAGATAAAACCGTTATCGTCGCCACACACCGAATTGGTTTCGCGCAACGAAATCCCGAATTTGTCGTTGAGGTTATAGAAATGGACGTTATTCTTGTTTTGAGCTATTGAAAAACCTGTAACCAACAAGCTAAACAGGCTAAATAGTATATATTTTTTTATCCTCATTTATCACCCTTCTAAATTTTGTCCCTACTGCAATGATAGGAAAAAAGAAACTTTCAAAAAAACAAAAACTTTTGCTTTACATTAAAAAACCATACTCACATTATCCTGATTTTATAAAACCAACGGGTCATGGTTCGAACTGTTCAATTGCAGCGGCCCCACTGAATTAAAACAAATACGAACAACGTACACTGATTGATCATTCCAAAATTTCGAAATAAAACACAAATCCTTTGTATTTAAAAAACATTCAAAATAAAACAGCGGGCACTGTAAACCATACTGCAATAGATTTATTAACCGGATAATTCGCATCCGTTTAAAAATTTCTATTTTTACTGTACCTCTAATTCGCTTGAAACAGAAGACATCAAAATCGTCTTTCTTTTACAGGAAGATTTTGCTGAATTATTACATTTATAATACTAGACATTAAAACATGCGCTTAAAACTACTACTCTTACTTATTTCAATCCCTTTATTTACAACTATTCAGGGATTTGCCCAACCTACAGAAATCGTTTATCTCTCGGGAACCGATGCCGATAATACGGTTGAATGGGACTTTTTCTGTACCGATGGCAGAAACAGCAACTCATGGACAAAAATAGCTGTGCCATCCAACTGGGAACTTCAGGGTTTCGGTACCTATAATTACGGCCACGACTGGTCCAACGAAAATATTAAGCTGGGAAAAGAACACGGCCTTTACAAACACGAATTTGAAGTGCCGCGCAGCTGGAAAGGCAAAACCATTAACATTGTTTTCGATGGATCGATGACTGACACCAAAGTGAAAATCAATGGTAAATCGGCCGGAGAAATGCACCAGGGCGGTTTTTACCGTTTTAAATACGACATAAGCAAATTACTAAAATACGGGCAAAACAACCTGCTGGAGGTTGATGTAGCCAAACACTCGGCCAACGAATCGATCAACCGTGCCGAGCGCCAGGCCGATTTCTGGATTTTTGGTGGAATTTTCCGCCCGGTTTTCCTGGAAGTACTTCCTGAGGTGCACATGAGCCGTACAGCAATCGATCCTAAAGCCGACGGTTCTTTTAATGTTTTAATCGATTTGAACGAATCAAAATCAGATCTATCAGCCACAGTTGAATTATTCGACTTGGGAGGAAATGAAATCGGAACACCTGTTCAGGTGGAGATTGAAAAAGGTAAACAAGAAGCCTGGGTATCGGGCAAATTTGACAATATCAAAGCCTGGAATCCGGAATGGCCAACCTTGTACAACATGAAAATATCGCTAAAAAAAGGTAGCGATGTTTTGCATGAAGTTACCGAACGAATTGGATTCAGAACCGTTGAACTGCGTAAACACGACGGCTTTTATGTAAACGGCGAGAAAGTGCTTTTTAAGGGTGTAAACCGCCACTCCTTTTGGCCAGAAACCGGTCGTTCGCTTAGCGACCACAATCACATTATGGACATCAATTTGATGAAAGAAATGAATATGAATGCTGTTCGCTGCTCGCACTACCCACCCGATAAACGTTTCCTCGACCTTTGCGACTCATTGGGACTTTTTGTGCTCGATGAAGTTACCGGCTGGCAGCAAGGTTACGACACTATTGTTGGCCCGAAACTGATTAAAGAAACCATTTTAAGAGACGAAAACCACGCGAGTGTTGTCATCTTCGACCACGGAAATGAAGGTGGCTGGGATTTCAGAAACGAAAAGACTTTCCATGAATACGATATTCAGAAGCGTCCGATAATTTACCCCTGGTTGTTACGAAATGGCGCCGACACGCATCACTACCCTCAATTTGATTATGCCATTGGACGATATATTTATGGCAACGATCCGTTTATGCCAACCGAGCTTCTGCACGGATTGTACGATGGTGGTCATGGAGCCGGACTGGAAGATTATTGGCGAAATTACCAGACTTCTCCACTTCACGCCGGAGGATTTTTGTGGGTTTTTGTTGACGAAGCTGTATTGCGCACCGATAAGCCGGGAACCGTTTACGATGGCGATGGCAACCACGCTCCCGATGGAATTTTGGGACCTCACCGCGAAAAAGAGGCCAGCTTTTATACCATTAAAGAAATATGGTCGCCGGTGCAGGTAGAGCCGGTAGCCATTGTAAAAAGCTGGAACGGCCGCTTGTTTTTGTCGAACAAATATATTTACACCAACCTCAACCAATGCACGTTTAAATGGGAAGCCGTAAAAACAGGTCTCAGTCCTGAAGATGAAAAACAACTTGGTTCGGGAACAATAGAAAGCCCTGACGCGAAACCGGGTGAAACGGCCCAGGTGGAAATAGCGCTGAACAATTCACTTGAAAATGCCGATGTGTTCCGTTTTACTGCCATCGGCCCACATGGCGAACATCTTTACTCCTGGAGCTGGCCGGTTATTCAGCCGGCAGACAAAGCAAAAGAATTGCTTGCCGAACTCAACACCGGAAGTTCTGAAATCTCAGTTATGGAAACGGAAGAGGCAGTAACAGCATCAGTAGCCAATGTGGCAATTGAATTCAGTAAAACTGACGGAACATTGAGATCAGTTAGAAACGGCCAAGGAAACATTTCGTTCACAGGTGGACCAGTGGCGACAGGTGTTGAGCATGAAGTTACCGGAACAGAATGGAAAATGAATGAAGATGGTAGTTTCGGGTTTGAAATTACCACCAAAACCTATCCACGCAAAATAACCTGGACACTCGAAAAAAGTGGCTTACTGAAACTACTTGCCAATCCGCTTCGCGACAGAGTTTCCGATGTTGATTTTGTGGGGATTTCATTTAATTACCCCGAAATCAAATGTACCGGCGTTAAATGGATGGGAAGCGGGCCTTATCGTGTTTGGAAGAACCGCTTAAAAGGCAACGAAATTGGCGTTTGGGAGAAAGAATACAACAATACCGTCACCGGCGAAAGTTTTGAAAATATGGTTTATCCGGAGTTTAAAGGCTACCATGCAAACCTGTTCTGGACAACACTGGAAACAACCGAAAGTCCGGTTACCATTATCTCGGAAACGCCCAACCTGTATTTCCAGCTGTTTAAACCAGCAAAACCACAACACGTGGCAGGTGGTACTTATCCGGCATTTCCCGAGGGCGATATTTCATTCCTGTACGAGATTCCGGCAATTGGAACCAAATTTTACCAAACCGACCGGTTGGGACCGGGTTCTAAAAAAGGAATGTTCTCCGAACGCCGTGGCGACGAAAGTTATCCGATAACACTGTGGTTCGATTTTAGAGCCAAATAGTATTAGCTCAACTGTTAGAAAATGGCTGCGGGATCAATCTTGCAGCCATTTTTTTTGCGACTTATTTTCACAAAAGAACTTTTTAAAACTAATACCGGAGAATTATCCAAATCGATATCAGTGTGAGCTTTAAATGAATTAAAACAGCTTGTCCTGAAATCTTTCGGGAGAAATTACGGATTGAAAAGAGGAATTACTCAAATAAGGTTCATTTTGAATTCAGGTCAATATTAAAACCAGATACTGACTTATATGCACTGAAAATCAAAGCCGTCATACCACACATCAAAACAAAATATCCATATTTGTATTACATATTATATTATACACTAAAACAAATTGTTAAATCCGGCCTGAAAATCAAAATACAACCACTTTACCTTCGCCACACAGCAGCCATTTCGACTTGCATACAAGTAATTTAATAACACAATGACATCAATAAATAACAATTACATCTTTTTGTAAATTAAATACAATATTGTAATTTTTTGATTTTTTGTCATACATATTACAAAAATACCTTATATTTGAAGACCTTCTTTTGAAAAACAGAAGAAAGTTGACAAACCTGGTTCCTAAAAACGATTGATGAAAACAGCAAAAAGGTATCTGGCTCTTGATGTTCTGCGCGGTTTAACCATAGTAGCAATGATTACGGTTAACAATCCCGGCAGTTGGTCATACATCTATCAACCACTTAAACACTCGGCATGGAACGGGTGTTCACCTACCGACCTCGTTTTTCCTTTTTTTCTTTTTATTGTGGGAGTTTCCATGTACTTTTCATTTTCAAAGTACGGAAATACATTAAATCACGAATCGTTTAAACGGCTGGCAAAACGAACAATTTTAATTTTTGCCATCGGTTTATTTCTCAATTCATTTCCGCAATGGGCCAAAGATTTCTCAAAACTAAGAATACTGTGTGTCCTTCAACGTATAGCCATTGTTTACGGAATAACATCATTAATCGTACTATCAGCTAAAAAATCGTGGTTGCCCTATATTTCCGGCGCTATTCTTTTATTGTATTGGGGCATCCTTTTTTACTTTGGGAAAGAGGCTCCTTTTAGTTTGGAAGGCAATGCAACAATAGCTTTCGATCGGGCAATTCTTGGCGAAAACCACATGTATCATGGTTTTGGCATTCCACTCGATCCTAAAGGCCTGTTAAGCACCATTCCGGCAATTGTAACAGCATTACTGGGTTATATGGCGGGTGCCTTCATCCATAAAACTGAAGAGACAAAAATCCCGCGATGGCTTTTTCTTGGCGGGCTGGCAGGTATTGCTGCAGGGTTAGTGTGGGGATTGGTTTTCCCTATCAATAAACCACTTTGGACAAGCTCCTATGTGTTATATACTGCAGGCTGGGCTTCGGTTGTACTGGCAGCACTCATTTGGATCATCGACATAAAATCGCACAAAAAATGGACATCCTTTTTTGTGGTTTTCGGAATGAATCCATTGTTCATTTTTGCTCTTTCGGGCTTATGGGCCAATACCTTAACAAGGGTAATTAAATTCACGAATAGCGAGGGACAGATAACCAACGGATACAGCTGGCTTTATCACCAGATATTTGAACCACTGGCAGGACCGCTAAACGGCTCGCTACTGTTTGCACTCACGCATGTTGCCTTTTTCTGGCTGATTGCCCGAATCCTCTACCAAAAGAAAATATTCATAAAAGTTTAAACCGTCATAAATTCTATTTTTTAACAGCATACAGAAATGATCTGGAACATCAAACAAATAGCTTTATTACTCCTTATTCTCATTGCATTCCGGGGAACAGCTATGGCACAAACACAGCATGCTGAAACCGACAAAAACCATTGGGTAGATTCTGTTTTTCAATCACTGTCGGCCGAGCAGCGCATAGCTCAGTTAATATGGGTAAACACCGCGGCCGATAAAAACATAGCCGGTCAGCTAAAAGTAGCCGAGCTGATTAAAGAATACAATCTCGGTGGTGTGATATTCTTTACTGGCGATCCGGTTAAACAAGCTGAACTTACCAATTTTTATCAGGTATCGGCGCAAACGCCGCTCTTTGTTGCCATGGACGCCGAATGGGGAGCCGGAATGCGACTTCCCGGTGTTATGCCTTTTCCGTACAATATGATGATGGGTGCCTCGCACAATCCGGAATTGATAAAACAGGCCACCACCGAAATGGCCAAACAGATGAAACGTTTGGGCGTTCAGGTTAGCCTTGGCCCCGTTGTCGATATAAACACCCAACCACTAAATCCAATTATCGGGATGCGTTCGTTTGGCGAATCACCCAAACAAGTTGCAGCGTGTGGTATTGCTTATATGCAAGGCTTACAGGAAAATAATATACTGGCCATTGCCAAACATTTCCCCGGACATGGAGATACACAAACTGATTCGCACCTCACCCTACCACTGGTTCCGTATTCGCGCGAACGACTGGATTCGGTTGAACTGTATCCGTTCAAAGAATTGACAAAAAAAGGCGTTGCTGGTGTGATGAGTGCCCATTTGAATGTCCCTAAAATTGATAGCACAAAAGGAATTCCATCCAGTCTGTCGACAAAAATTCTAAACGAAATTCTTCGCGATGAATGGAATTACCAGGGGCTGGTAGTTACCGATGCCATGAATATGGCCGGTGCTAAAAGTTTTGGAGCACCGGGCGAAATTGAAGCGCTGGCGCTAAAAGCCGGTAACGATGTGATTGAATTTCCGAAAGATGTAGAACTGACAATCGCCGGAATCAAAAAAGCAATTGAATCGGGGCTATTATCGCAAGAAGAAATAGATTTTAAATGCCGGAAAGTACTGGCTGCAAAATTCGATGCAGGTTTAAACAAGCTAGCTCCGGTTTCACGTGTTAATCTCATGGAGGAATTAAACACCCCTCAGGCCGAACTGATAAAAAGAAAACTGATTGAAGCTTCGTTAACGCTGCTGGAAAACCAAAACGATATCATTCCGCTAAAAGGCCTCGATACCTTAAAAATCGCCTGCCTGACTGTTGGTGAAACAGCAGAAACTCCGTTCCAATCGATGCTTTCGAAGTACACAAAAACGGATAACTTTTTCCTTCCTGAGCAGTTTTCGGAAGAGGAACTAAATGCGATAAAAACAAAACTTCAGGATTACAACCTGGTAATTGCCGGCCTGCATTTGTACGAAAGCAAAACCAGACGGTCGATGCAGGTGGGCAGCCTGCAAAAGGCAAGGCCCAAACGACCATATGGTTTAAGCAACGAAACGGAAGATTTACTGCACTATCTGTCCAATAACAAAAAATCGATTGTTGTATTTTTTTCCAGTCCATATGCTTTAACCGAAGTACGTGATTTCACTCCTCCGGCCGGCCTGATCATGGCTTATCAAAAAGACTCGCTGGTACAGGAATTAGCTGCTCAGCAAATTTTTGGTGGTATAGGTGCATCAGGTAAACTTCCGGTTACGCTTGGCAACTACTATAATATAGGCGATGGATTAACCGTTAACAAGGCTGTTCGTATGAAATACACCATTCCTGAAGAAGTTGGAATGAACAGCACACGTTTGAATCATCGTATAGATTCACTGGTTAGCGATGCCATTGCAAAACGGGCAACACCGGGCTGCAGCGTTCTGGCGGCAAAAGATGGTAAAATAGTATTCCGAAAAACCTATGGTTATCACACCTACGACGAACGTATTCCAGTTTCGGAAAACGATTTGTACGACCTGGCTTCGGTAACCAAAGTAACGGGTGCGCTGGCCGCCGTACTCAAACTTACCGACGAAGGAAAAATCAATATCAACGATAAATTCTCAGCTTACTGGCCCGACTGGAAAAAACGTTTGTTTCACTCGTCGGATAAAGAAGATTTGGGCTGGCGCGAAATTCTGGCACATCAGGCCGGACTGATTCCCTACATTAATTACTGGTCGGAAACAGCAAAAGACGGGCAGCTAAAAAACCGTTGGTATTCCGTTCAAAAAACAAGCGATTATCAGCTGGAAGTTGCTCCTAACCTCTATCTAAAAAACGATTTCAAGAGAAAGATCTACAAAGAAATCCGGAAATCGAAATTAAATCCTCCGGGCAAATATGTGTACAGCGGTTTATCATTTCTTCTTATTCCTGAAATCACAGAAAATCTTTCGGGACAAGCTTACACTGATTTTTTAGATGCCAATTATTACCACTCGCTTGGAGCATACAACATTACCTACAATCCGTTAAATAAATTTCCAAAAAGCCGCATTGTTCCTACAGAATACGATTCGTACTACCGGAAACAGCAGGTTCAGGGTACGGTACACGACGAAGCTGCGGCCGTATTTGGCGGTGTGGCAGGTAATGCCGGCCTTTTTGCCAATGCCAACGATTTGGCTAAACTAATCGAGATGTACATGCAAATGGGCACTTACGGTGGCGAGCAGTATCTGAGCAAAGCCACAATGAAAGAATTTACACGTGTTCAGTTTCCGGAAAATAACAACCGCCGGGGATTGGGGTTTGACAAACCAATGCTGAACAACAACGAACTTAGCCCGGAACAAACATATCCTTGTCCGGGAGCAAGCCCCGAAAGTTTCGGGCATTTCGGTTTTACCGGAACATTGGTATGGGCCGATCCTACTTATAACCTGGTTTACATCTTTCTAAGCAATCGCGTTTACCCAACCCGCGAAGAAAATATGCTTGGAAAACTGAATGTTAGAACCAACATTTTACAGGTGTTTTATGATGAAATTGAGAGTAAGCAATACAAAACCATTACACGGCAATAATCAATCAAACAAACACTAATATACTGATTTACAAAATATTGAGTTATACGCGATGAATGTAAAAATTATGAAGACAAACATTAATTTAATTTAAATTCAAAATCCTTATCTATCATGAAGAAAGGCTTATTATTTATTCTTTTTCTGTGCATGGGCATTATGGTTTTTGCGCAGAAACGTCAGATTTCCGGTGTAATACGGGAAGAGTCGACAAATGAACCACTACCTGGTGTCTCGGTCCTTGAAAAAGGAACCACCAATGGTGTTGTTACTAATATTGACGGGCAGTACCAAATTACCGTCAGTGCTAACGCCACCATAAAGGTTAGTTTTATTGGTATGGAACCACAGGAGGTTGTAGTTGGTGATGCATCAACTTACAATTTCTCGCTAAAACCTTCGTCGGAAGAATTGGACGAGGTTGTTGTTGTGGGTTACGGAATCCAGAAAAAAACCAACTTAACAGGTGCCGTTGCATCGGTTAACACCAAAGAACTGGAAGCAAGACCAATACCCGACGTGGGTCGTGGTTTGCAAGGTCTAACCCCGGGTTTGAACGTTGTTGTACCGAGTGGAGAAGTTGGCTCCGACCCCATTTTGAAAATTCGTGGTCAGCTGGCTTCGTTTGAAGGAGGTACCGCTCCTCTGATCTTGCTCGACAACGTTGAGATACCTTCTATCCAGCTGGTTAATCCCGACGACATTGCTTCTATTTCTGTACTGAAAGATGCTGCATCAGCATCGATTTACGGAGCAAAAGGTGCTTTTGGTGTTATCCTTATTACCACAAAAAAAGGAGCCTCAACCGAAAGCGTAAATATCTCTTATTCTGCAAACCTTTCATTCCAGAACATTTCGAAAAAAATTGAAATGGGTGGAGTTGAAGCGTTGGAGTATTCAATTTTGGCAGCCGAAAGAGTTGGTGCAACAGCTACCGGCGCTTTCTGGAAAGTTACCCGCGACAGCTACGAAAGAGCAGCACAGTGGGAAGAACAATGGGGCGATGTTGTAAAACCAGGCGACCCAATGCTTTACGGACGCGACTGGTATGTTGATGCCAACGGTTACAAACTGGGTTTGCGTACGTATGATCCTTACGATTATATGATCGAAGAATGGACACCAAGTCAGCAACATAACCTTTCGGTTAACGGAAAAACAGGCAAAACCGACTTCAATATTGGCTTTGGTTATCTCGACCAAAATGGTATGATGAAAACAGCCAAAGAAGATGATTTTAAACGTTACAACGGTTCGATAAAAGTTGGAACTGAAGTTAACAGCTGGTTGAAAGTTCACGGAGGATCGATTTTCTCGAAACGTGTAAAAAGATATCCTTTTGCGACAGCATCTACTACTGCCGACCCATGGTTATACCTTTACCGCTGGAGCCCGATTTACCCGTTAACAACCGAAGAGGGAGATCCGATCAGGAGTCCTGTTTCGGAAGTTGCACAGGCTAACACAGCATTCCAGGAAACCAACTACACCAGCATGAACGGTGGTTTTGTTATTACTCCGGTTGACGACTGGAATATTAACTTCGATTATACTTATGCCAACCAGGAGTACATTAACAGACGCCCGGGAACACGTTACACAGCGCGTAACAGCTGGAGTTCGGCATTGCCTAAATACGACGAAAGCGGCAGCCGTATCTATGTAAACAATGCCGGCGAGCAAGTTGCTTCAACTGCCGATGGTGCTATGGAAGCCTACGAATTGAACTTACTAACATACACCGGAGTTGGTGCCAACCCCGACCGTATTTATCGTATTGCTCAAAACAAAAAGTGGTCAACAATTAATTTAAACACCACTTACGATCTTACTTTAGACGAAATACATAAGTTTAATTTTATGGCCGGTATGAACCGCGTAGCTTACGACGTTGCTTCAAACTGGTCGCAAAAAACTGAATTGATCGATTATAACAACCCTCAATTCGACTTGGCTACCGGTACTCAAACTGCCGGCGGAAGCGAAGCCTGGGAGTCACAACTTGGATTTTTTGGCCGTATCAACTATAGCCTGAAAGACAAATACCTTTTGGAAGCCAACCTGCGTTACGATGGTACTTCTAAATTCCCTACGGACCTTCAGTGGCGTTGGTTCCCTTCTTTCTCTGCCGGATGGCGTGTTAGCGAAGAAGAATGGATGAAAAATTTGCAACCGGTACTTAGCTCGTTAAAACTTCGCGGATCGTGGGGTACAATTGGCGACCAAACTGTAAACAATTCATTGTATATCCCTACCATGTCGGGCGGATACAACAACTGGATTATTGGTGGTTCAAAACTTTATGATTTCGGAACTCCAGCTTCGGTAGCAGCTGCCATTACCTGGCAAGATATCACTACACTCGACTTAGGTTTCGATGCACGTTTTATCGATAACAAACTGGGAGTTTCATTCGACTGGTACCAGCGCGATACCGAAAACATGATTGTACCTCAGGAAGGACTTCCAACTACCTACGGAACATCGGCACCAAAAGGCAACTTTGGTTCGTTGCGTACCAACGGATTTGAATTGCAATTAGACTACAATCACCGTTTCCGCAATGGTTTAGGATTAAATGTTGTGGCAACAGTAGCCGATGCAAAAACCAAAATTACCAAGTACGGATCGACACAAGTTGTTGACAGCTGGTACGTAGGAAAAACATACGGCGAAATCTGGGGTTATGAAACAGACCGTTTGTACCAGGCTGACGACTTTGTTTACGAAAATGGCGAATTGGTAACTGTAACATCATCTGACGACAGAAACGTTTACCAGCTTGCTGATCCAAATGCACCAACACAAGGATACCTGCAGTCGGGTAACTTTATGTTTGGCCCCGGCGATGTGAAATTCAAAGACCTGAATGGCGACGGAGTTATCAACGATGGAAGCCGCCTTTTGGATGACCATGGTGACTTGAAAAAAATCGGTAACAGCACACCTCGTTACGAATACAGCTTCAGAATTAATACCGACTACAAAGGTTTCGACTTCTCTGTATTTCTTCAAGGTGTTGGTAAACGCGATGTTTGGGGTAACGGATTCTTTGCTATTCCCGGATTTAACGCCTCAGACGGTGCAATGCCTGAAGCAATGGCTACCGATTTCTGGAGAGAAGACCGCACTGATGCCTTCTACCCACGTCCATACAATTTAGCTAACAGTAATAATAAGCTCAACCTGGTAAGTCAATCACGCTACCTGCTTGATATGTCGTACCTGAGAATTAAAAACATCACTTTTGGTTATACCCTGCCGGCTCAGCTTGTTGAAAAAGCCAGCCTGAGCAGCTTGCGTGTTTATGTATCGCTCGAAAACTTCCTGACTTTCGACAATTTGCGCGACCTGCCAATCGACCCGGAAGAGATTGCCGGTTACTCCATGTGGAACAGCAGCAACTATAACTTAAGTCGTACAGGTATTGGAACACCAACCTTTAAAAGTGCGTCAATTGGTCTTCAGTTAAATTTCTAAAATCGACACAATCATGAAAAAATATAGTTTAATATTAATAACACTGGTCTTACTGGCATTTACCAGCTGCGACGATTTTCTTGACAGACCGTCGCTTACCGAAATGAACGACGAGACCTACTGGAGCTCGGAAAACAATCTGCGTTTGTTTGCCAACGGTTTTTACGAAAATTACTTTGTTGGATATAACTCATCTTGGAGTTCGTCGTACACCCCACTTCGCAGTTACTATTTCTCTGATGATTTTACTTCTCGCGGAAAGCAGGGAGGTTTTGAAACACAAGCTCCATCGTCAAGAGCCAGCACAAGCTCTACGCCGAGCATGATGACAACTTATGCGGGCCCTAGCTGGAACTTTTCGTGGGTAAGAAAATCGAACCTGTTTTTAGAAAGAATTGAAAATATGGATGCCGGAATTCTTACCGAAGATGCACAAAATCACTGGAAAGCAGTTGCCCGCTTTTTCAGAGGTTACGAGTACAGCCGTCTTGTAAGTGTGTTTGGCGACGTTCCTTATTACGGAAGCGTTGTTGCAGACACTGAACAGGATATTTTATACAAAGACCGCGACGACCGTACCGAGGTAATGGACAAGGTTTACGAAGACTTTGAATACGTTTTGGCCAACATGAGATTGTCGGATGGCGATGCGCAATACCTTAACCGCTATACCGCTGCCGGATTTATTTCGCGCTTTATGTTGTTTGAAGGAACCTGGCAAAAGTACCACCTGAACAACACAGATAAAGCAAGCAAATATTTACAAATGGCTGTTGATGCAGCGGCTATCGTAATGGAATCGGGTAAATACTCTTTCTCAAGTGATTTCCGTTCGCTTTTCGGATCTCAGGATCTGGCCGGAAACCCCGAAGTTATTATGTACCGCCACTACGATGCTGCACTGGGTGTAACACACACTGTTGCTTCTTATTCAAATATAACGGAAGGACAAGGTACCGCAGCAAACCTTGCATTGGCAAAAGCATTTATTTGTACCGATGCGAAACCTTACCAGCTTTCGTCGGTTGAAAATGCTGACAAACTGGATATTCAAAATATGGTTGCCACCCGCGATCCACGTTTTGAAGCCACTTTCTGGGATACTCCAAAGAAAGAATCAGCGACCTTGTTGTATGCCGATAAATTTATCGACAGAGTTGGCCCAACTTACTATGGTTCGGGTTATCCTCCAATGTACGGTTCAAACACCAATACCAACGATGCTCCGGTAATGCGTTTGGCAGAGGTTGTTTTAAACTGGATTGAAGCAAAAGCCGAACTGGCAACTATGGGAGGCGCAGCAGTTACACAGGCCGATATTGATGCATCTATTAATGCTATTCGCGAACGCCCATTGGATGATGTAGCGATTGAAAAAGGTATTACAAAAACAGCGCCGCTATTGCTGAGCGCATTGCCTGACGATCCTGCCCGTGATACAGATGTTCCTGCATTAATCTGGGAGATCAGACGCGAACGACGTATGGAATTTGTATACGAGCACTCTCGCCTGCTCGACATCAAACGCTGGAATAAAATCGATTACATGCGAGCTTCTGAGAATCCGGATATCATGCGTGGATTATGGATTGATTTCCAGTCAGAATTCCCGGAATGGCTGGTTGCCGAAAAAGAAGGCGTTTTAAGAGTTGAAAACGAAAATGGAACAATTGTTACCTACGATGGTACAAACGCCGCTGAAATGGTTGGTTATTTTGTTCCTGAAAGTATTGCCGAACGCGACGAATTTACCGATCGTGTATATCTTGCTCCTGTAGGAAATGCACAAATCAGTGAATACACTGACAAAGGCTACACATTAAGTCAAACACCAGGGTGGAACTAGAAATATAAGCCTGGATTTAATACCAAAGAGGCTGCTTTATCTTATCGCAGCCTCTTTTTTTTTAATCAATAAAATTTTCAGGAATGAAACAGCATGTAATATCAGGTATAATTCTTCTGTCGTACATCCTTTTTACAGGTTGCGGAACTACAACACAAACTTCGCCACAAGAGGTAGTTGTTGGTGCCGGGCTCACAGATTCGTATCTCCCGCAGCTCGAGAACAAAAACGTTGGCTTGGTTGTCAATCAAACCTCTGTTATTGATTCGGTTCATCTTATCGATTATCTCTTTAACAAGGGGGTTGCCATAAAAGGTATTTATGCGCCTGAACACGGGTACAAAGGCAATGTTGAACGCGGAGAGCATGTTGATGGAACTACTGATCCCGACACCGAAATTCCGGTGTACTCGTTGTATGGTAAGTACCGCAAACCTACGCCGGAAATGCTCGAAGGTATCGATGTGATGATCTTTGATATGCAAGATGTTGGTGTTCGGTTCTTTACTTATATCAACACAATGACCCGGGTAATGGAAGCGTCGGCCGAAAATGGTATAAAAGTTATCGTTCTCGATCGTCCGAATCCACTTGGATATTATGTTGATGGACCGGTGTTAAAGCCGGGGTTTGAAAGCGGAATAGGCTTGTACCCCATTCCGGTTATCCACGGAATGACGGTTGGCGAATATGCTAAAATGGTGAATAGCGAAGGCTGGCTAAAAGACGGCATTCAATGCGATTTGGAAGTGGTTAAAATGGAAAACTACACCCACGAAACCAAATACCAGCTGCCGGTACTTCCCTCTCCTAACCTGGCCGATATGAAATCGGTTTACCTGTACCCTTCCATTTGTTTGTTCGAAGGGGCCGATGTAAACGAAGGCCGGGGAACTGATACTCCTTTTCAGGTATTCGGAGCGCCCTATTACACACCAAAAGACTTTTCGTACATACCTAAATCGATACCGGTATTAGCACTGCATCCCAAGTTTGAAGACGAAACCTGTTACGGCTACGACTTGTCGGAAACCCCAATGGCCGAGCTTCAAAACTTAAAACAGCTTGAAATAAAATACCTAATCGATTTTTACAATAAATCGGATGACAAGGAGAATTTTTTCACACCGTTTTTCGATAAGCTGGCAGGAACCGACCAGTTACGAAAGCAAATTATTGCCGGATTGAGCGAAGAAGAAATTCGCGAGTCGTGGCAAGCGGATCTCGATAGTTTTAAGCAAATGCGTAAAAAATACTTGTTATATTAAACGACTGAAAACAATTTTATGATGAAGAAAACACTCATACTGGCAAGCTTACTTCTTTTGTTGGTGCCCTTAGTGCAGGCGCAGCAACTGTGCTTTGCCCATATTACCGACACCCATGTTGGCGGAAGTACGGGAGCTGAAGACCTGATTCGAACAGTAAACGACATTAACAGTCAGGACGACATCAACTTTGTTATTTTATCAGGCGACGTAACCGAATTTGGCTCCGACGAAGAACTCAACGAAGCAAAATCAATCCTGTCAAAATTCAATAAACCCTGGTATGTTGTTCCCGGCAATCACGATTCAAAATGGTCGGAAAGCGGCAATAACAGTTTTGTTCGCATTTTCGGCTGCGAAGAATTTTCGTTCGAAGCCGGTGGTTACCTGTTTATCGGAACGGCCAGCGGGCCAAACATGCGAATGGCACCCGGACTGGTTCCTCACGAACAGATCGTTTATCTCGATTCGGTTTTGCAAAACATGAAAGATCCTGAGCAACCCATTATTTTTGTTAACCACTACCCGCTCGACAATTCACTGTCGAACTGGTACAAAATCATAGACCGGTTAAAAACACGCAACATTCAGGCAGACTTGCTGGGCCACGGACACGCCAATAAATTGTTCGATTTTGAAAGAATTCCGGGTGTAATGAGCCGATCGAACCTGAGAGCAAAAGACGAAATTGGAGGATACAATATTGTTACCATCAAACAAGATACGATGTTCTACGCCGAACGCACTCCGGGAGTCAAAACACATGAAGTATGGTGCAAGATACCACTGATAAATCATCAGTTTAGTGAAAAAGAAAACGACTACCCACGCCCCGATTATTCGGGAAACCTGGAATATCCTGAAATAAGCACGGTTTGGGAGTTGCAGGATGTTAGCGATATTGGAACAGGATTAGCCAGCGAAAAAGGAATTACCATTTACGGAAATGCTGCCGGCGCCATTGTTGCATTGGATGAAAACACGGGCAAATACCTTTGGCAATTTCAAACAAACGGGAAAATCTATTCCACACCCTCCATTGCAAAAGACAAAGTGGTTTGTGCATCAACCGATAATAATATCTACTGTCTGAACCTGATAACCGGCGAGAAAGAATGGAGTTTCGCTACCGGAAAATCGATTGTGGCCTCACCTGCAATTCACAAAAACTCGGTTTACATCGGATCGTCTGAAGGAATATTTCGTTCAATCGATCTAAAATCGGGGAAGCTAAACTGGACGTTCAACGAGGTGAATAATTTTGTGGAAAGTAAACCACTTGTTTACGAGGGTACGGTTTATTTTGGCTCGTGGGGAAATACGTTTTATGCCCTCAATGCCAAAACCGGAAAACTGGAATGGAAACGCGAAAAATACAATAACCGTATGTTATCGCCGGCAGCCGTTTGGCCGGTAGCTGCCAACGGTAAAATATTTATTGTAGCACCCGATCGGTACATGACAGCTCTCGACGCCAATACGGGACAAGAAATCTGGCATTCAAAAGAATACTCCTGCCGCGAATCAATTGGCATTTCGAACGACGGCCAACTGGTTTACATTAAAAATATGACCGAAGGGAATGTTGATGCTTTTTACACTTCAGCCAACGAACAAAAGCTGGCATGGGAATGCAAAGCCGAGTTGGGATACGAAATCGCTCCATCACCGATAACTGAGGCCGGAAACCTGGTTTTTGTGCCTACAACAGAAGGAATTGTATGCGCCATTAACAAAACAACGCATCAGGTAGCCTGGAAATACAAACTATCAAATGCGCTGGTAAACCACATTCTTCCCATCGATAATCAACGCGTGCTGGTTTCATTACTCGACGGCAAAATTGTGTGCTTGCAATATTGATAAACAAAGGTTTTACAATAAAACTAAAAGAATAAATAGAATAAAACGGCCGCTTAATGTGGTCGTTTTTTATTGGGAACTGATTTCAATTGAAGAACTTGCGGAAAAATCCAGGAATTATAACAAGGTTTTATTAACTTCTTACATCAGTCCCTTGTCCACCAAAACTTTCTCTATCGTCTCATGATTTTTCCAAAACCGATCTTTTATCTTTTGAAGCGTTTTTCGGTATTCCGGATTGTTTTCCATGGGTTTCAAAATCGGATCTATATCCTGGAAAACTAAAATCCAGTACTGGTAATTGTCCTGTGTTGCAAAGATTTTAAGCTGTTCGATCGCCTCCTCGTATTTCCCCTCATAAGCATACATTACCGCCATGCTCGCACTTTTATAAATCGATTCATCGTTTTTGCAATAGGCCTTATAATTATCGAGAAACTTAGAAGCCTGTTCTTGCAAACCCATCTTCTGATATACCCAGGCAATTTTAATATCCTCCTGCGGATAAATATTCAGTCCGTATTTGTCGCGGGCTTCAACAAACTTTTCGAAATAATAAAAGGCACTGTCATAGTGTTCCTGGTAAAAATAAACTTTTGCCACTTCCTGCAAAAGATCCAGCCGGGTAGTATCCTTGCGCCACTCCTTAAGCATTAATTTTTTGGTCCGCTCTGCATCGCCGTCTTTAGCGTACAAAATATAAGTTTTCACCAGCGGCGCATAATAGTTCTCAGGATTGTAGTCCAGCGATTTGTTAATATATGTAATTGCTTCATCAACAAACCCATTTTGAATAAGTGCATTACTCAGGTGTAAGTAGATGAAACTTTTGCCAATAGAATCGTTTGCCACAATATTGAGCCGAATACCTTTTAGCGCATACTCCAAATATTTTGCGGTATTAGGAATTACGCGTGCATACAGGTCGGCGAGCATCTGCACCACCGCCGACGAGTTGGGATTATACTCCAGCGCTTTCTCAAGATGCGGCAGAGCCAACTGATACTCCTCCATTTGCATATAATAAAGCGCTTTGGCAATAAGGCTTTCGGCGGAACGCGAATCGTAAAGCAGCGCTTTATCAGCAAAATTGTTGATTTCCTCAGCGTATTGTTTTTCCTTTTGGTTCACATCGAGAAAGTAATACGAAATAGCCACATTGGCATAAGCCAGCGCAAACTCACTGTCCTCGTCTATTGCTTTCTCAAACAAAGAAATCGCCTTCTCCAAATTCTCCTGCGTTCGGTTATAATACAAGTTAAGTGCCTGCAAATAATAGTCGTAAGCCTCTATATTTTCTGTCGGTATTTTCTCAATTTGTTTTAACTCGGCAGGCGTAACAACGGCTTCAATGGCACCGGCGATTTTTCGCGCCACTTTATTCTGAAGCGCAAATACATCGTCCACTTCACGGCTGTATTGTTCGCTCCAAATTGGCCGGTCGGTGGCCGCTTCAATCAACTGAATATTCAGCAAAACCTGGTTCCCAAAACGTTGGCCACTTCCCTCCACCAGGTAATTCACATTCAATTCTTCTGCAATTTCCGGAATAGCTTTATCGGTATCGCGATACTTTGCTACCGAAGTCCGGCTAACAACACGCAAATCGCCAATTTTCTGCAGATTGTTTAATGTCGATTCCATGAGCCCGTTCACAAAATACAGGTTCAGCGAATCGCTGCTTTCGTTTACAAAAGGCAACACGGCAATCGATTTCTCCAATTCAACCGGAGTCTCGTTTTTTCTGCTGAGAAGTAAAACCGATACAACAATTACGACGATAACCATCGCCCCAATTCCATACCATTTGTATTTTTTGAAACCACTTTCCTGAACATCATCGTTCTTTTCCAGTACTACTCCTTTCCGCACTTCGCCGGGAGAATACCCATATTGTTCGCGAAAGCATTTAATGAAATACGAGGTGTTACCAAAACCAACCTGGAACGAAATTTCGGCTACCGTTAGCGAGGTTTGCTTCAACATTTCCAGTCCTTTTGTTACACGCACCTGACGAATAAACTGACTAGCCGAAAGCTGTGTATGTGTTTTTATTTTTCGAAGCAAACTGGAACGGCTCATATTCATGAGATCGGCCAGTTCGGAAACGCCAAATTGCTCATTCGCGATATTCTCAAGAATGATCGCTTCTGCTTTTTCGATAAAATCTGCTCCAAAAATTGATGTGTCCGACATGCTGAATTTAATTGACCCGAAAGTAGAAAAATTTATGAAAATGCAGACGTAAAAAAGCCCGCTTGCTTCAAATGTGGCATTATTGCATCATAGTTTTCATACCCGATTCAAACTTAACACTTATCGCTGCATATGGTTTAAATCAAGCGTTTACGAATCCATCATCTTTGTACAAACAATTTTCAAAATCAAAAACATTAAAATTTTAAAAGATGAAGACACTAAAAAGAATTTCAATGAAAACCGTAGTAAACTTTTCGTTCATTTTACTTTTAATATTAACGTCGTGCGCTAATTCAGGAAGTAATAATACAGAAAACAGTACAAAAGCAAAATCGACAGTTGAGAAGCCAAAAATCGGCATGCAAGAGGCAATAATGTCGAACAACATCGAAGCCATAAAACAACACATTGAGGCAGGAAGCAATATTAATTTAAAAGACCAGATGAGTGGTTCAACACCCTTAATTTCGGCGGTGTCGTTTGGCAGAAAAGAAATTACCAAAGCATTGATTGATGCCGGTGCCGATCTGAACCTGAAAAACAACGACGGATCGACTGCCCTGCATTCTGCCGCCTTTTTCTGCCACCTCGAAATTGTGCAAATGCTTATTGATGCAAAAGCCGACAAAACCTTAAAAAACAATTACGGCGCAACTGCCCGCGAATCAGTTTTGGCTCCGTTTGCCGAAATGAAACCTATTTACCAAATGATGCAGCAACAATTAGGGCCACTCGGCATAACCATCGATTTAGAGGAAGTGGAAAAAAACCGCCCTGTAGTTGCCATGATGTTGCAGTAATCAGTTTAAAGTTAAATGAAAATGAAAACAGAAAGAAGATACGATATTGATTGGTTACGCGTTTTGGCAATCGGGTTATTACTGATCTACCACATTGCCATTGTATTTCAACCTTGGGCCATGTTTGTGGGCTTTATAAAAAGCACCGAAAGCCTTGAAACTTTGTGGAAACCGATGACATTGCTTAACGTTTGGCGAATTCCACTCTTGTTCTACGTATCGGGAATGGGTTTGTATTTTGCCATGCAAAAACGCAACTATGCACAGTTACTAACCGAACGTACCCTCCGGATTCTTATTCCATTGATTTTTGGGGCATTAGCCATTGCGCCTCTCCATTTTATCATTTTTCAGAAGTTCTATAATTTGCCTTTAGGTTATTACCCGCACATGGGACATTTGTGGTTCCTCGGAAACATCTTTGTTTATGTGTTGGTATTAACTCCGTTGTTTTTTTACCTGATGAAAAACAAGGAAGGAAAATTCAGAAAAGCACTGTCTGCTTTAATGAAAAATCCATTTGGACCTTTAGTGTTATCAGTATTTTTCATTGCTGAAACACTGCTTGTAAAACCTCAAATTTTTTCTGTTTACGCTGAAACATGGCATGGCTTTTTTCTTGGTTTGCTGGCCTTCTTTTTTGGTTTTCTGTTTGTATATAGCGGACAGCAATTTTGGCAAACCGTATCGAAATGGAAATGGCTGCACCTTGGCTTAGCCGTGGTTTTATACGTCATTCGTTTGCAGCTATTCGAAACCAATTCGCCGGCTTATCTCATGGCAATCGAATCAAACTGCTGGATATTCGGCATCTTCGGTCTGGGTTATCAATACCTCAATAAACCAAGTTCCGCACTCAGTTATTTAAGCCAGGCTGCTTATCCTGTTTACATAATTCATATGTTTGCGTTATATGCAGGTTCACTGCTAATTTTACCAACGCAACTGCCGCCAATGGCCAAATTTTTTGCAGTATGCGCATTTACTTTTGTTACCTGCTATGGTATTTATGAATTTATGATAAGAAGGATTGGTTTTTTACGCCCACTGTTTGGGTTAAAACCAAAAATCAACAAAGCAGAAAAGAAACTGTTACAGGAAGCTGTATAAGAAACTTCACTGAGAATAAAATTGCTAGTATGAAAAAGAAACACACAATACTAATAATACGAATAATGTTAATAACCGGAACCGCCATATCCATGTTTTTTGTGCCATGGTTACTGCTCAGAATCATGCTCACTCCACTGCCTGATACCGTTCAGGAACAACTCGATAAAAGCATAAAATACGGTTTCGACGGAATAATCGTATATGTTGACGAAGCCGGGAAAGAACCTGCGTTTTATGCTGCCGGGTACAAAAACCGGGAAAACAAAATTCCGGCCGATCCACATTCATTATTCAAAATTGCCAGCATCAGTAAATTATACGATGCTGTTGCAATAACCAAATTGGTTAGCGACGGGCGTTTATCGCTGGATAAAACACTAGCCGACTACTTTCCGGAATTGGTGGGAAGAATTGAAAATGCCGACCAAATTACCCTGAGAATGATGGTGCAGCACCGCAGTGGTATTCCGAATTTAACAGACACCCCAAACTTTTGGGCAGAACCACCATCAAGCAGCCAGGAAGCACTTGAACGTGTGCTTGATTTACCGGCCGATTTTGCCCCCGATGCCAAGTATCGGTACTCGAACACCAACTATTTGTTGATTTCGATGCTGATTGAAAAAGTGACCGGAGAAGAAGTTTTCCAGACGATTAAAAAAGAAATTTTGGACCCGCTTGGCCTGAAAAACACTTTTGCTTCGATTAACGAGGAAAACATCGACGATGTGATGAGTGGTTATTATGTTGGCATAGAAGAAGATATTAAAGCCGGGGATTATGGAACCAAACTGACTTCGATGGTTGCCAGCGCTGAAGATGTCGGCATTTTTCTGCGGGCATTAAATGATGGTTCAGTGTTTAGTAATGGCGAACAGGAAATATATTCCTCTATTTACGTTTACGAACATACCGGATTAATGCCGGGTTATATGAGCATTGCCAAATACCACAAAGACATCGACGCGGTTGTTGTTCAATTTGTAAATACAACCGATTTTCAAGGACTACATTGGAGTATAATGGAAATTGTATACCGGCGGGTAGTAAAAATCGTGAAGCACCAACACAACAAATAAAGATGAACAAAAGGATCCAAAACTTACTTATAAACCATATTTAAAGCAGCGCCGATAATTCCGGCGTTGTTTTCCATTTCGGCAGGTACAACAGGAGTATCAACATTAATGTATTCTTCAAACTTGTCCATTTTCTTACTGACGCCGCCGCCAACAATAAACAGGTTGGGATTAAACATCCTGTCGTAATAATCCAGCGCATTGTTAAAACGTTTACCCCACTCTTCCCACGACAGATCTTTTCTTTTTCGCACCGAATCAGCTGAATAGCGTTCTATGGTTTTGCCTTTAAATTCAAGGTGGCCCAGCTCCAGGTTCGGCACAAGGTGTTTATCGATAAAAATAACGGTCCCGATTCCGGTTCCTACAGTAAGTAAAAACACCATGCCTTTTGCTTTGGCTCCGGCACCAAAATGGATCTCGGCAATTCCGGCAGCATCGGCATCGTTTACACACTCTACTTCGCAGCCTGTTTTCTCGGATAATTGTTTGTTAACTTCCTGCCCGATCCAACTGTTATCGATGTTCGCTGCCGTCAGCATCACACCGTTTTTTACTACGGCAGGTACACCAACGCCAACTTTACCTTTCCAGTTAAAATGTTCAGTAAGCTCTGCCATTACCTCCGCCACAGCATCAGGAGTTGCCGGTTGCGGGGTTTCTATACGATGTCGTTCTGTAACCAGTTCTCCGGTTTTTGTATCAACAATTGCTCCTTTAATTCCCGATCCGCCAAAATCAATTCCAAGTACTTCCATTTTTTTATCGTTTTGATCTTCTAATTTACGATAATGATTTCGTTCAGTTGCAATGATTTTTAATTTAGCTCGAATCAGACCATACTTCCGCAAGTAAAATAAAGTGTCACGCAGATCTCGCAGATTTACGCAGAAAAAAACTTTCACCCCAATGGGTGAAAGAAAATCAGCGATAATCTGCGTTATCAGCGTGAAATATCAAAATATTGCGAATTATAGCTTGGAAACGGCTAAACACAAAAAAAAGCGAATCTCCTTCCGGAAACCCGCTTTTATATTTTCTTGTCAATTTGCTACTACAACTGATAGAGTTCATCAGCCCGTAACAATTCGGTTTTATGTTTTTGCAACATTTCCACACAACGCTCAACTCGTGTTGGACGAATTACGGTAACCGCTCCTTCATCTTTCATCGAAAAGGCATACATGTATTCGATAAACACCTCTTCTTTTTGCAGAATATCCAGCAACTTGCTTAAACTGCCCGGTTTATTTGGTGTTTTGGCCAAAACAACATCAGTGGTTTTTACCGAAAACTCGTTTTCTTTTAATACCGCGCTTGCTTTATCCGGATCGGAAACGATCATGCGCAGAATCCCGAAATCAGAAGTATCGGCAATGGTAAACGCCGACAGATTTATTTCGGCATCGGCCAGTATTTTTGTCACTTCGTTTAATCGTCCTGACTTATTCTCTAAAAAAACAGATACTTGTTTGATGATCATGACTTTAGATTTTACGGTTATCGATTACACGTTTTGCTTTTCCTGCAGTACGCTCAATGGTTTTTGGTTCCACCAGTTTCACATCTACTGAAATCCCCAGCGTACTCTGAATATTATGCGTTATTTTCTTTTTCAGTTTTTCCAGTTCACGCACTTCATCCGAGAAAAACTGCTCCTGCACTTCCACCATCAATTTCAGCACATCGAGCGTACCTTCGCGCTCCACAATTAGCAGGTAATGTGGTTCAGTTTCGCTCATTTCGAGCAATACACTTTCAATTTGCGACGGGAATACATTAACTCCGCGAATAATCAACATATCATCCGAGCGGCCTTTACATTTTTCCATACGCACCAATGTACGTCCGCACTCGCATTTGTCGTAAATCAAGCGGGTAAGATCGCGCGTACGATAGCGCAATATAGGAATTCCCTCCTTGGTGATGGTTGAAAATACCAACTCTCCCACTTCGCCAGGTGCAACGGGCTGCAATGTTTCCGTATCGAGAATTTCAGGAATAAAATGATCTTCGTTTACGTGCATGCCCTCCTGGTGCTCACACTCGCACGAAACTCCGGGGCCAATCACTTCACTCAATCCATAAATATCGATGGCTTTCAATTTTAATTTGGCTTCAATCTCCTTGCGCATGCTTTCGCTCCATGGCTCGGCACCAAAAATACCAACACGTAGCTTCAGCTCTTCCGGATCGATACCCATTTCCTGCATCACTTCGGCCAAAAACAAAGCATACGATGGTGTACAGGCAATTACCGACGAGCCAAAATCCTGCATCAGCTGAATTTGCTTTTGGGTATTTCCACCCGAAATAGGAATTACGGTTGCTCCAAGGTTTTCAGTACCATAGTGTAATCCTAAACCGCCAGTAAACAGACCATAACCGTATGCCACCTGCACAATGTCGTTACGTGTTACACCCGACATACACAACGAGCGGGTAACCACTTCGGCCCACATACTCAGATCGTTTCGGGTGTAACCGACAACGGTTGGTTTTCCGGTAGTTCCCGAGCTGGCGTGCACACGCACAATTTCGCTCATGGGCACGGTAAACATTCCGAAAGGGTAATTATCTCGCAGGTCGGTTTTATTGGTAAACGGCAGTTTTTTTAAATCTTCTACCGAACGCACATCGCCGGGCAGCATTCCAATTTCCTGCATTTTGGCGCGGTAGCTGGGTATATTGTGGTAAATACGCTGAACGGTTTGTTTTAGACGTTCGCTTTGAACTGCGGCCATCTCATCGCGAGAGGCGCATTCTATCTTTTCATTCCAAATCATAAAATTTAGTTGATCTTAGTAACTGTTAGGAATTTATAATTTCTAACTGCTTCTTTGGTTTTACATGTTGTTTATTGGTCTACAACCGGGCATTTCGGTAGTTGCTATTTTCCGTAAACTACTTTGTCGTCAAGAATTTTAACATGGTTGATTTCCAGACGACGAATGGCCTCCAAAACATCGGGAACTTCAAGTAAAAGAACCGCCATATTATTTTCGCCAATAAGTCGCGTATAAGCACTTTCGATATGAATTCCGGCACGTGCGATCTTCACCAGAATCTCGTCCAAACCACCCGCTTCGTCTTTCATTTCAAGCGCAATCACCTCTTTCATAGCCACAGAATTTCCGTGGTCGGTAAGAATTTTATAGGCTTCATCAGGATGGTCGACGAGCAAACTTAACACGCCCCATCCGTGCGCCATATTATTTAAAGTAAGCGTTCGAATGTTGATTCCCTTTTTTTTCAACAGCGCGGTAATCGCTTCGAAATGGGTTATTTTGTTCTCGAGAAAAACAGATATTTCAAATGCCATAATTGTAGTTTTTTAGTTTATTCAACATGGTTTCCGTAAAATTAAAGTTTATTGGGTAAACATTCACCAACGGAAATCATATTTTCAATTCGCTCAAAACCCGTACCGTTATTTTATTCCGTGTCTTCCGTCGATCTTTCTTCCCCGGGGTTTCAAACTCCTCCTGCCAGAATTTTTGCGTAATCCTTTAAAAATTATAGGTCAGCATTAACAGAATCCGGTGGTTGATGGCGTTTACCGTATCGTCGTAAAGTCCATCTGAGAAATCGAAAGTTCCGGTTCCGTAATCAGCCGAATCAATTTCATATTCTGCTACAAAACGAAGGTTTTTATAGTTATATGCGTAATACGGAGCTATGCGCCATGCCTGTTTCATGGTTGGCATCAAACCTTTAGTTTTTGCTGCTCCATCGAAATTATACAGGGCATCTTTTGTACCAAAATTAGTTGATAAGCCGGCAAACAGGCCCAGCTGCTTTTGAGTACCGTAAACCACATTTACCAAAGTAGTAGATGTGGTATAGTTGGAGTAGGTCATTCCTCCGGTTCTTTCGTCGTACGATTTTACACCGTAACCGCCAATCATCAGCATGTTCGACAAATTCTGTCCAACCAGTTCTTTTACCAAAAAGAACCATTTATCTTTTTTGTAACCCGCATAACTCATTACGGCATAACTGGTGTTCAGCTCATTGCTCTGAAATTTACCGTCTGTACCTTCAGTTACATCAATAGGTTTTATAGCATTAAACTGACCAGCAATTCCAAGGCTAATTCCATTGTCGTTGTAGTACAAACCGGCCACCAACTCAGGGATTCCGGCATTACGCTTTGCAAGGTTCTTGCAGTTGGTATTTGGCACATCGTAAAATCCAGGAGAGGCATATTGCTGTTCGTATAGCGCTGTTAACGACAGTGTTGTTTTAGTCCCAAGTTTATAATCGAAATCGATTTGTGGCGAGCGGTTAAATGGGTTATAAGGGCTACCGGTATTTAAACCTCCTACCTGCGGATAAAAGGCACCGCTGCCATTCCATAAGGGATGCCAGGTTTGCCCGATCAGTAACGATGATTTTTCCCAATCGAGTTTTACATATGCTTTTCGCAAACGCAACACTTCGGGATACTCGCTTACAATTCCGGCAAAATCGGTTTCGAAGTTTGCAGATGATTTAGCTCCTAAAATTTCAGGTCCGATAATGTTAAAACCAAAACGGGTTGCCATGGCGGTAAAACCATGAATCCCCTGATGATTGAGATCGTTCCCTTCAGCATCCTCTCCTTTGTAAAGCGGGAAAAGGTAAAAGTTGTCCTGGGCAGCGTTAAGTCCTTTGTAGGAATCGTAATAATACTCGCTTCGGATAAAACCATAAAGCTCGATCGATGATTTTTTTGCAGTGACTTTGTTGTCGTCTTGTGCCATTATAGAAATGGAAATCAGACACAGAATAGCGGTTAATGATAAATATTTTTTCATTGCGAAAATGATTAGTTGTTTTTGTTGATTGAACAATGATTGCACACCCGAAGAAAGCGAATTAGCCCTTCGGGTAAGAACATAAGTACTCTAATAAGAAATAATATGTTGCTGTCTTAATCACGAGCCTCAAAATTAGCAATTTTACAGGCCTGCCCAAGGTTGTATTTACAATTTGAATCTCAAAAGTGCTTATTTATTTTGATTTCAAACTACACATAAAAAAGCTGTCATATACTAATCTGAAATTACCATAGGTTTGATAGAATTGGTATCGGCAAATAAAAGACTTAATTTTGACTAACCCCGACATTTATGTCGGGGATAAATCATTACCTATGACACGGGCTTTAGCCCTCAACCATTCAAGTTATGGCATACGTAAGAATTTGGATACATTGCGTTTGGGGAACAAAGAATAGAGTTCCATTTTTAAACAAATCGAACAAAGGGGTTATTCTTGGGCACATTAAAGCAAACGCAAAAGAAAAAGGAGTTTACCTTGATTTTATTAACGGTCACCAAGAACACATCCATTGTATTTTATCATTGAGTGCAGATCAAACACTTTCAAAGTCAATTCAATTATTGAAAGGAGAATCTTCATTTTGGATAAACAAAAACAATCTGTGTTCCGGTAAATTTGAATGGTCCGAAGAGTATTTTGCAGTATCGGTTAGTGAATCACAAATCAATGCCGTTCGAGAGTACATAAAAAACCAAGAAAAGCATCATTCCAAAAAATCATGGCATGAAGAGTACAATGAATTCATCAAGAAATATGGATTTGCCAAGATGAAGGGCTAAAGCCCTGTTGGGCCTTTGCTCAAACCTCCGGCATAAATGCCGGAGTTAGTCAGCATTACTGATAGAGCATCAGAACCATTAATTTCCATAAAAAAACCCGTTCGCGAACACTTGTCCGGAATGGGTCTATTATAGATGGTTATTAATTTTCTATTTGTTTGCCATTGCAAAATCCAAACCGGCCTTAAAAGCTTTCCGGTTCATTTCTACCACGGCCTCGCCTTTTCTACTGAAAATATGTGCAATTCCGGCTTCTATTTTTTCCGGTTCAATATTCAGAAAAGGAGTAGCTGCTCCCAACATCACCACATTCGATGCACGTTTGTTGCCAATTTCTGCCGCAATTTTATCAGCGTCGATAGCCACAAATCGTGGTTGTTTTTCTATTTCTGCCAAAACAGCGTCTACATCCGGGTAATTCGGGATATTAATAAAAGGTGTGGTATTGGTTACCACATACCCTTCGGGCGAAAGAAACGGCAGGTAGCGCAAAGCTTCCATAGGCTCCACCGACAAAATCAAATCGGCTTTACCCAGGGGAATCAGGTCGGCAGCAATTTCGCAGTCGGAAATACGCAGGTGCGACTGTACTGCCCCGCCACGCTGGCTCATTCCGTGTGTTTCGGCCTGTTTTAAAAACAAATTCTCGTTAATGGCAGCATCGCCAATTATCGATGCAATGGAAAGAATTCCCTGTCCGCCAACTCCGGCTAATATTATATCTGTCTTCATTTTTACTTATTTATTGGGGTTATCTTTCATTTTCTTTTCCTTGCGCAAACGTTTTGCCGCTGCCTGAATACACTCGCGGCGAAAAACAATTACCGACACACCGTCGTAAGCAATCTCTTCTTCAAAAGTCTGCACCATCATATCGTGGTATTTTTTCAGTGGAGTTAATACGCGAATATGATTTGGATCAACACCAACACCGGTACAAATGCTTTCGATCTTTCCAAGTGCTGATGACTCCTGTCCACCGGTCATCGATACCGATTCGTTATCAGAAATGACAACCACGATATTTGCCTCATCGTTAACGGCATCAAGCAAACCTGTTATTCCCGAGTGCGTGAAAGTTGAGTCGCCAATAACAGCTACGGAAGGAATCAAACCTGCATCGGCAGCACCTTTTGCCATGGTTACCGAAGCGCCCATGTCAACACACGAGTATATACTTTTGTACGGCGGCAAAGCACCCAACGTATAACAACCGATATCGGAGAAAACGCGCCCTTTGGTATATTTATCAAGCGCCTGGTTAAGGGCTTTGTACATGTCCTGGTGCCCGCATCCCTGGCACAATGCCGGCGGACGGTTTACAACCAGATCCGGAACATCGGCACCAAGCTGTGTTTCTTTTCCCAGTGCTTTTGCAACCAGGTCGGCATTCAGTTCGCCGTCGCGTGGCAAAGCACCACTTAATCGCCCCGAAACCTGAATATCCTTTTTAAATGCAGCCTTTATGTGCTCTTCAACAACCGGATAACCTTCTTCCAGCACCAGTACCTCTTCGCAATGTTTGGCCATTTTATCCAAATATTTTTGAGGAACCGGGTATTGCGAAAGTTTCAGTACGGTATACGGACAATCGTCTTTCGGATAATTTTCCTTCAGGTAATTGAATGCAATACCGCAGGCAATTATTCCAAAGCTTTTGTCTTCGCCTTTTATGTATTCGTTGTATTTCGATTTTTTTGCCGTCTTCTCAAACAGTTCCTGTTTCTCAAGCAGCCCCTTGTATCTTCTGCGGGCAATGGCCGGCAGCAAAACAAACTGGCTTGGATCAGCTGGTAAAACCACCTCTTTTTCGGGCAGTACTTCACTGCGAATCACTCCGGCACGCGAGTGTGCCAAACGAGTGGTTATACGCACCATCACCGGAACTTCCAGTTTTTCTGACAACTCAAAACCTTCACGAACCATATCGTAAGCTTCCTGCTGGTTACTTGGCTCCAGAATCGGGATCATTGCAAACTTGCCATAGAAACGCGAGTCCTGCTCGTTTTGCGATGAGTGCATCGAAGGATCGTCGGCAACTGTAACAATCAAACCGCCGTTAATACCTGTGATTGCTGAGTTGATAAATGCATCGGCAGCCACGTTAAGCCCCACATGTTTCATACAAACCATGCTGCGTTTTCCGGCGTACGACATTCCTAAAGCAGCTTCGTAAGCTGTTTTTTCGTTGGCCGACCATTTGCTGCGAATACCTTTTTGAAGAGCAAGCTCATTCTCTTGAATAAACTCGGTTATTTCGGTTGAAGGAGTTCCGGGATAGGCATAAACCCCTGAAATTCCGCCATCAATGGCTCCCTGGCCGATGGCTTCAACTCCTAAGAATAGATTTTTTTGCATTTTGGTTTAATTTTCGAAGCCAACAAAAGTATTACTTTGAGGTTTTTATACAATTAGGAATGTCATGTTTTGTCTTTATAATGAATACAAATTAGGAATCGTTGATGACTTTATATTGCAAGCGGTATGTTTTCCATTTTGTACCAATTGTTACAACACGAGTTGCAAATGTTAAACATATTTGCGCAACAAAGAACTACCGTATGGCCCGAAAAAATTGGATAAAGACCTTTAAGAAACTACATAAATGGCCGGCAATTGTAATTGCCTTAATTGCCATTCTTTTTGCTGCATCAGGAATTGTGATGAATCATCGGCAACTGTTTTCCGGTGTTGATGTTTCCAGAAACCTGCTGCCCAAAAATTATCACTACAAAAACTGGAACCTGGCAGCGGTTCGTGGTTCCATTCAATTGGAAGGTGCCAATTTGCTGTACGGAAACATCGGTGTTTGGAAGACAGATGATGATCTTCAAAAGTTTGAAGATTTTAACCAGGGATTTCCGAAAGGAATGGACAACCGGAAGATCTATTCCATCATTCAGTTTAAGGAGGAACTTATTGCCGGAACACACCTGGGTTTATACAAACGAAGCAAAACAGACGGCTTCTGGCAAAAACTGGAAATACCGGTGGATAAAGAACGTATTGCCGACCTGGAAATAAAAGACAATACCTTACTGGTACTTACACGGCATTATTTGCTGGAAAGTACTGATGGGCTAGATTTCAAAAAAATACAACTACCCGAACCAATAAACTACCAGCGAAAAACCGGCTTGTTCAATACCTTTTGGGAGTTACACAGCGGAGAGCTGTTCGGACTTGCAGGAAAACTGTTTGTCGACCTGCTGGGGCTGGTAACCATTCTGCTTTCACTAACAGGGCTGCTGCACTTTTTCTTTCCGAAATTTATTAAACGAAAGAAGAAGAAAATTCAGGCAAGAACGGTAGAAGGAAATCACCCCCTGCCCCCTCGAGGGGGTAACCGAAATCTGAAGATTTCTGAAGATGAAACGGGATCCGTTGAGAAACTGGTAAGGTTTAAAAAGCTTAACCTGAACTGGCATAACGTAGTGGGTTATGTATTTGCGCTGTTCTTACTTATCAATACCTTTTCGGGGATGCACCTGCGACCACCTTTATTAATTCCAATTGCCAATAAACAGGTAGGTATTATTCCGGGCACACATCTCGACAGCCCTAATCCATGGTTCGATAAACTGCGCCGTATCCACTGGGATGCTGCTAACCGACGTTATATATTCTCTACCGTTGATGGTTTTTTCTTTGCTGATGAGAATCTTAGCAACAAACTCATCCCTGCCCCGGTTCAGCCTCCGGTAAGTGTAATGGGCTGTAATGTACTGGAATCAATGGGCGATAACTACCTGATGGTTGGATCGTTTAGCGGTATGTTTGTTTGGAATATGCAAAACGGAATGATTGCCGACCTGTTTACCGGGAAGCCTTACCAAACCCCTCAAGGAATGGTGCGCCCCATCGGCGCCAACACCGTTGCCGGATTTGTACAATCGGGGAACAAAAGCTGGTGGTTCGACTACAGCAGAGGCGCCATCGCACTCAATGCACAAAACGAGCCGGAGGCGTTTGCAGCCATGCCAGATGAAGTACGTAAAGCTTCGTCCATGTCGTTGTGGAATGTGGCATTGGAAATACACACCGGCCGTATTTTCGAGCATCTGGTGGGTAGTTTCTATATTTTAATCGTTCCACTGGCGGGGATTTGCCTGATGCTGGTAATTATAAGCGGATTCTTCCTTTGGTGGATGGTATTTCGGAAGAAGAAAGAAAAGCGGAAAAAATAAAATTCTATATTAGCGATTAAATGAAAAGCTTCCGCTGAGGCTGATTATAAACGCACAATCGCTATCGAATGGATTATATCAATATCAACAAAAAACTTTGGAACGATAAAACGGATATTCATTATAAATCGGATTTTTACGATGTTGAAGCATTTGTAAAAGGAAAAGATTCATTAAATCTCATTGAACTTGAGCTGTTGGGAAACATAGAGGGGAAAAAGATCCTTCACCTGCAATGTCATTTTGGGCAAGATACTATTTCGCTGGCACGGCACGGCGCAAAGGCAACCGGGGTTGATTTCTCGGAAAAAGCCATTGAAAAAGCCCGGCAGCTGAACGAACAGGTCGGAACCAACACTCAGTTCATTCAAAGCGATGTGTACAAATTGCACGAAGTGCTTGATGAAAAATTTGATATCGTATATACCTCGTACGGTGTTATTGGCTGGCTCCCCGACATGAAAAAGTGGGCAGCAATTATCGAACATTTCCTAAAACCCGGCGGGCAACTGGTGTTTGTTGAATTTCATCCCATCGTATGGATGTTCAGCTACGATTTTAAGCGCGTGGAGTTTGATTATATGGAATCGGACGCGATTGTAGAAGAACTGGAAGGTACATACACTGATAATGATGCGCCAATTAAGGGAAAATCGGTTTGCTGGAATCATGGTTTAAGCACCGTTATCGATTCGCTGATAAAAGCCGGCCTTACGATTACCGACTTTAAAGAATACAACTATTCGCCCTACAATTGCCTCGAAAATTTAGTTGAGGTTGAAAAAGGAAAATATAAAATTAAAGGGCTGGAGAATAAGTTCCCTTTGGTATATTCGCTTAAAGCGGTAAAAAGCTAAGATCGTAAAACTCATCATCGAAAAGCTATTTTCTGATTTCACTCCCTCGTTTTATTTACATAGTATTTATTTCTATTATTGGACAATTTTAATCATAAGCGGAAATTAACGTCGATTATATGCGCCTACCCAATCACCTGTAAACAAAGCACTTCGCAAATGTGTCATAAAATTGTCGTAATAATTTTCAAAGAGAAATAATTGATTATAACTAGTTTTGGCTTAACAAAAGGTAAACGATGCGCGATAATCAATTAGCACAAAACATAAAAGCACTTCGAAAAAGAAAAGGGTACTCTCAGGAGGCTCTTGCTGAAATTTCAGGACTAAGTATCCGAACTGTTCAGCGAATTGAAAACGAAAACCGGAATCCTTCCGGAGATTCATTAAAAAGGTTATCATCAGCCCTGGGTGTATCGCCTGATTATCTACTGGAGTGGGAACCCAACGAGAATTCCAATTTTTTATTAATTCTCGCCTTCTCTCCAATTCTGTGTATAATAAATCCGTTTTTGGCCATTTTAGTCCCTTTAATATTGTGGTCAATACAAAAAAATAAAATCCGTGGTGTTAAACGTTTAGGTGAAAAAATCTTAAAAACACAGATCATCTGGCTGGTGATATTTTTTATTTTCAGAACAATAAACTTTCTTCGGTTGAAATATATTGTTCAAAACACTAACCAGTTCGTCGGCGATCAATGGGACTCATTTTTGGCCGATATTGAAACGCAATCGTACCTGAAAACATTTTTTATCGCAATAAACATTTTAATCATTTTATTTATGACTTACAAAACGTACCGAAACAACCAGAAAAATCAACCAAAACGCACTGTGAAAAACCCGAACATGAAATCTTATCTGTTTATAATCGCAATTCTTTTTTTTACTGCTTGTAATAAAAAAAACCAAACTACTTCGCAGCGGTATATTGAACCCTGTGAGTATTCAATAATGGGTTATCAGGTTAAAAATGTGGCTTATCATGACTCCGTGAAAAGTTTCTTAACCGATGACTCATATATTTCGGTTTCAGGCGATTCAACATTTACGATTACAAACAAACTGGGCGAATTTCTTTTTGATGGAAATAGCTTCGGTTATAAAATTATAAACGACTCGCTGATTCTTTCGAACGACAAACAGCGGTTATCCTATAAAATACTGGAACTTAATCCAAACTCATTCAAGCTTGAAGTTGACAATAAATATTTTGATCGAATTGATTTCATTAAACCGATAGAAAAAAGACGAAGAATTGAAACAGTTGTAGAAATTGAATATTAAAAGCGCACTACATTTGGATTCAGATCATTATTCCAGACACTTTGACCATGAAATTTATTAGAAAATTAAAGCGAACATTCAAATTTATCCTTTACATTTTTCTCTTGTGGATTATTACCTTTTCGGTAATAAATGGCAGTGCTTTAAAGGATATAGCAGCTTTCGGAATCAACTCGATAAACTATGAACAGAAGTCGAACGACACGATAAGCCACAATGGAAACTACAAGGTTCTGTATGACCTGGCTGAATTAAACGGGGAAGAACAATTCGGGATTTTAGATTTTATGAACGTACCGAATGACTCCATATCCAAATTAAATACAAACAACAAAAGGATGTTCTATTTAATGAACTACCTGGATTCAATCGGAGTAACGTATTCTAGCATGAGCGTACCCTATAAAAATGTAACAAATCCGACAAGTAACATTTTTATAAAACAAGGCACGAAAAATGAATTTGTGCTGATTACGGCACACTATGATATTCTATTTCAAAATTTCCGACAATATGAAGGTGCGCTCGACAATTCCGGTTCTGTAGCAGTTTTGTTAAATGTAATTCAAAAAGTAAAGTCCGACCTAAAAGATAAAAATGTGGCATTTCTTTTTACTACCGAAGAAGAAAAGGGAGTAATTGGTGCCAGAAGATTTGTTGAATATGCAAAAAAGCAAAACTATAAAATCACAAAGGTAATATGCCTCGATGGTGTTGGAAGAGGGAATTTGGCCGTAATGCATAATAGCAAAAGTGGATATGGCTTGGTGTTCCGCGATTTATTTTTCAATTGGAAACTGTTTACCGGTAGTCGTTTTGTAAATACCCCTGAGTTTTCAGAAATTGATAAAACGGTAATTGACTTCAAAAAATATAATATCAAACCACTGAAGTCATTGGTTTCGTCGACTGATACAAGAGTTTTTGAAGCAGAGCGAATTCCTTCAGTTCATTTAACCTCCGATGATATTCCGCACTTTTTGAATGTAGTGCATAAGTTTTCGGACCGTATTGACGGCTTACATTATAACTCACTAAAACAATGTGAAGATGTATTATGCGATTTTATATATCAATTATAAAGTTATAAGCCCGATTAAATCCATGCGGACTAATTAGACGAAATAAAACACCCTTAACTCACCACCTCTCCCACCGAACCATTTTCTGTGGGTTTAAGTTCAAAAACAAACGCAGGTTTTAAATCGGGCTCCGTTCGGTGCGAAACATAAAGAATAGCCGTTTGACTTTCTGCCGCTATTTTATTGATAAGTGCCGACAGCTGTGCCGCACTTTTATCGTCGAGTCCGGTTGATGGCTCGTCGAGAATCAGCAGCGGCGGATGTTTTATCATGGCACGGGCAATCAGCACCATCCGGCGGTGTACCTGTGAAAGATCGACAAAAGCCAGGTTACCTTTATCGGCCAGTCCCAGCACCTTTAACCATTCGTTAGCAACATGTTTTTGTATTTCGCTTGGCCGATGATACAATCCAATGGAATCGTGAAAACCGGAGATTACCATTTGTTCAGCGGTGTGGCGGCGTTTAAACAGTTCCATCATCGATGGCGTAAAATACCCGATTTTCTTTTTTATCTCCCAAACACTTTCACCCGTTCCTTTGCGGCGGCCAAACAACTCAATGTTCTGCCCAAAAGCTTTAGGGTTATCCCCATTTATCATGGTTAAAATGGTGGTTTTCCCCGATCCGTTCGGCCCCTTTAATTGCCAAAACTCACCGGCTCTAATCGTCCAGTTGATCTTATTTAATATTTGTCTTTCCCGGTATTTAACCGAAACATTATTTAGTTTTATCAACTCGTTGTAGCTCACATTTTGCCCGTGCAAAGGCCCAGGAATTTCGATTGAAAAATGCATCTCCGCTTCCGGCTCATATTTTTCAAGGTATTGCTTTATTCCATCGTTGAAAACTACTTTTCCATTATCAACACGCATGGCATGTTTAATAAACAGCAACAGGTCACTCTTTCTTTTAAACACCTGTATTACGGTCATTTGGCCGGCAATGTTCTCCAGTCGTGCTTTTAAGTGCTTTACTGAAGCTACATCCAGCGCATCAAACGGATTGTCCAGAATAATAAAACCGGGCTGTTTATCCATAAGATATTCAAGCAACGCCTTTTTTTGCTCTCCGCTTGACAAGGTGCGTATGCTGCGGCCATAACTTTTGGTCAGTTCAAAATTATCATGCCTGAATTCTTCTTCAATAAATTTCGCCAGCGTTGTATTTGAAAACAACACTCCCCTTTTTCCTTTTAATTCAGGAAAATGCTCCGAACACTCCCCTTTCAGAAGCTGTTTTATAAAGGTCGAATCCATCGCCAGATCATCGCCGTTTAAGGCCACATGTTTATGCATACACTTGTATTTTCAATACGCCAAATTAGAAATATCTGATCAATTTCAAGGATGGACTATCCACATTCCAGTAAATCCTTTTTAACATTTTATTTTGAATTAATCTTAATAAGGTGTAAATTGATTTCCATTATCCCGCTGCATATTTTTTAAACCAAAAAAACATCCAAAATCAGCCTGCTTTAGCGGAATGGGAAGCTATTTATGAAATATAATTTAAAGTAAGAACTATGAAAAAAAACAACTTTGTCTTGCTGATTTTTGGAGCCATGTGCCTGGCCCTTGTTAATTTTTCGTGCACCAACGGATCGAAACCGGCGGCAGCTGAAGCTCAACCCGTCGAATTAACCGGTGAAGAACTGGTGGCTCGTGGCCAGTACCTGGTAACAATAATGGGTTGTAACGATTGCCATTCGCCCAAACAAATGGGTGCCAACGGGCCGGAGCTTATCCCCGAGTTGCTGTTATCGGGCTACCCGGGAGACCGCCCAATACTCGATTTAAATACAGAAATGACCGCGCAGGGTTTTGCCACCTTTTATCCCGATTTAACAGGAAGTGCAGGGCCATGGGGAATGTCGTTTGCCGCCAACCTTACACCCGATGATACAGGTATTGGCACCTGGAGCGAAGAACAGTTTAAAAAAGCCATGAAAGAAGGCAAATTTAAAGGCCTTGACGGAACCCGAAAACTTTTACCGCCAATGCCGGTTGAAAATTTCAGGGATATAAAAGACGAAGATATCTCAGCTATTTTTGCCTATCTGAAAAGTCTGCCACCTGTTAAAAATGTAGTTCCGGCGGCTATTCCTCCCGGTGAGCTGTAGAGGTATTTAAACTTACATTATAAACAACGAAGTCACGAAGAACACTAAGATTTTGCAAATCCTGTTTTTCGTGACTTTGTTTTTTAGTGGCTAAAAACTAATGTTCTATCCGGATACGGGCATCAACAGCCATAATTTCCTGTTCGTTACCCAACAGCGGATTAATGTCAATCTCTTTTATCTCGGTGGCAAAACGCAGTAGCCACGACAGGCGCACAATAATATCCACATACTTATCGATATTCACTCCTGCCTGTTTGCGAAATCCCTTTAGTATTTTGTACGATTTCAGACTGGTAACCATCGAACGTGCTTCGCTGTGTGTAAGCGGCGCCAGGCCCGAGGCCACATCTTTCATCACCTCCACATAAATACCGCCCATTCCGCACAAAACAACATGCCCGAAAGTTTCTTCATAGGTAGCTCCCAAAAACAGTTCGGTTCCTGCAGCCATCTGGGCAATCAAAACTCCTTCGGTTCCTTCAATCTGAAACAGGTGATGAAACTCTTTGCGTACCTGGGTAACATTCCGAACATTCAGGATTACGCCGCCAACTTCGGTTTTATGCACCGGACCAACGACTTTCATTACCACCGGAAAACCGATGTTCATGGCAGCCAGCACTGCTTCCGACTCCGATTTAGCCACCATTTCTTTCACCCGTGGAATGCCTGCCAAATCAAACAGTTTATGAATCACTTCCGGTGGCTGGTAGCCATTTTTCGTCCCGGCAATTACGGCTTTAACTGCCTCCGGATCAATACCCTGCGGATCTTCTCTTTCTGCAACAGGCTGTGGCGTATTCATAACCTTTGTTAGCGCTCGTCCCAGCAACACTTCGTCGGGAAAATTTACATTGCCCCGCGATAAAAAGTGGGCAACATCGTCTTTTACGTTTATAATCGATGGAAGAATCGGGTAAATTGGTTTTTTGCAAACCTTCATTTTTTCGGAAAGCACATCGTAAACATCGCCAATCGGAAATAATCCCGGGCTTCCGAAAATCACCGCCATTCCGTCAACATCAAAATCATTCTCGCAGGCATCGATAATATGTCCCAGCTGTTCTGCGGTTCCTGTTGCCAGAAAATCGATGGGGTTTTCCACCGAAGATCCGGGAAACAATTTTTGCAGCAAAGCAGTTTTTGCTTCCGAATCATCAATCTCCGGTATTTTTAAACCACCGTCTTCCAAAGCATCGGTAAGCATAACACCGGGTCCACCGGCATGTGTTATAATTGCCAGTTTCTCGCCCTGCAACTCTTTGCACATAAACACGCTGGCCACGGTTGTCAACTCTTCGCGACCATAACAACGCACAATTCCGGCTTTGCGGAACAAGGCTTCCACTGCGGCATCCGAACTGGTAAGTGCCCCGGTGTGCGACGATGCTGCACGGCTTCCGGCCGATGAACTTCCGGCCTTAATCGCAGCGATTTTGCATCCTTTTTTTATTAACGAAGTGGCGTGATACAGCAATTTATCGGGATCGTTAATATTCTCGATATAAAGCAACTTTACACGCGGACTTTCCCCATCGACATAGTGTTCATCGAGGTAGGCTAAAACATCTTCAACGCCGGTTTGTGCGCTATTCCCGACTGAAAAAACACTGGCAAAACGTAAACCTTTCGGGATTCCCGATTCCATGATAAAAACAGCTGTGGCTCCCGATCCGGAAATAAAATCGCAACCTTCGGAAGTCAGCTCCGGAATAGGCGTGGTAAACACGCTGGCATGCCAAGGCGTCATCACGCCAATACAGTTTGGCCCTATCAAACAAGCATCGTGCTCCTCAACAACCTTTACAATTTGCTGTTCGAGTTCTTTACCCGCTTCACTGGTTTCGCCAAAACCCGCCGAAATGATGATAAATGCTTTGGTGTTGTTTTGCTCCGCCAGGTCGGTAATGGTTTGCAAACAATATTTGGCGGGAATGGCCAAAATAGCCAAATCAACCTCCGGAAGCTCCGCCACATCGGGAAAAGCCGGAATTCCCTGAATTTTTGATTCGTTGGGATTGATAGCAAAAAGATCGCCTGCAAAATGGTTATCCAGCAAGTTTTTAATAATCTTTCCACCGGGTTTTGCAATATTGTTTGATGCACCAACCACCACAATACTGTTGGGCCGGAGCAGTTTTTCGTTAATCATAGTTCGCGATTTAGCAGCATAAAAGTAGGTAAATACATGTTAACCTTTCCTGATTTTTTTCAACATCAAATAAAAGCATGGCTTAAAACCTTATTTTTACGTGAAAAACAAGAATGACCGTTAGCAAAGAGCAGAAAATAGTTGTGTTTACCGAGCTGAAAGATTCGGATCAGGGCCTGATCGTTCATGGATTGAAACTAGCTTCTATTTTCAAAAAAGAGCTTTGTTTACTCTATAACTACCGCCCCAAACAAAAAAAGCAGCACGATGAGTTTAAGCAAAAATTGCAGAATTATGCGGCCATTGTAAAACAGGAAGTAGCGAAACAGAAAGTTTCAACACTTTTGTTATCCGAGAGTCAAACGCAGCTTCCCGATCTGCTTGCAGAAGATTATGAGGCGATAATCGTGGTAGTAAATTCGCTGAATTTTAAAGACTATTCAACCGCGCTTGCAGAGACTTCAATTCCATTTTTGTTTGTTCACCCCGAGTCGAAAATTATGGATTACAACCACCTGCTGCAACCCATTGACCTGCGCAAAGAAATAAGCGACAGTTCGCTGTGGTGCTCGTATTTTGGCCGGTTTAATGCTGCCCAAATCGTTTCCATTTCGGCAAACGACAAAACCCGGGAAGCCAAACAGAATGTATTGAAGAATACAGAACTGACGCGTAAACTGTACGAAAAATTCAAGATCGTACATAAACGTTTTAGAGGAAGCAAATCGAGTTTACGCAATGTTTTTGAAGCACTTGAGCTGGCCCTGGCTTCCGATTGTAACTTGCTGGTAATTTTGGGAAGCTCGAACATTACCCCGCTTGACTTGCTGATTGGATTGCCCGAAAGGAAGGTGATTAAAGGAGCAGGGAAACTACCTGTTATGGTCATCAATCCACGCAAAGACAACTATATTTTGTGTGACTAAGTTAGTTAGCAGTCGCAGTTTCCAGTCGCAGATTACAGTTCTTCAGTTGAACAGTTTAACAATTTAACCGTTTTTCAATTTATCAATTGACGAAGCTTTTATTACTTTCGCAAACAAACATTTCAGAATGAAAAAAACGCTACTCTTACTACTGATATTTATGGGGTTTTTAGCCCACGCTCAGGAATTTAAATACCAGCTATTATTTGAAGGCATTGGCGATAACCGCGAGTTTTCGCCGCCTTATGCCTACCCGCAAACCATCATGGGAAGCCGCGGTGCTTTTGAAGTGGGTGTTGATATCGACAACCATCAGTTGCGAGGAGGATTAAGTCACTTGCTGGAATTTGGCAGCGATTTGGATGCGCAAAAACCAAAACTGACTTTGTACTACCAGTTTCAGGATGAAAACAAATTGTTTGCTTTTGGAGCTTTTCCGCGCCGCGATAAAATTGATTTCCCGCTGGCCATGCTAACGGATACTTTACAATATTATCAACCCAACATTGAAGGTCTGTATGGAAAAATTAGCTGGGACTGGGGCCATCAGAATGGTTTTGTTGACTGGGTTGGCCGCCAAACCGAAACACAACGCGAGCAGTTTATGGCCGGATTTTCAGGCGAGATCTTTCATAAAAACCTGTTTTTGCAGAATTACCTCTTGATGTTTCACAATGCCCACACACTGCACAACGATCCGCCATTACATATTGAAGATTATATGGGATTTGCCCTTCAGGCAGGAATCCGCACACCTGAAACCATTGCTGTTCAGGGAGATTTAAAAATGGGAATGCTTACATCGCAATATCGCGAGCGAAATGTTACCGATGGTTACGAAACAGCCACCAGCTTTTTCGCCGAAGCCAATATGCGTTACAAAAACCTTGGTGTAATATCGGTGATGAGTTTGGGTGCCGGACATAAATTTGCTTTTGGCGATCCGTATTACCGGGCAAAAAACTATTCGCGTACCGACCTAATCTGGTATTTTATCAATCACGAAAAAATAAAAGGGAAATTCAATCTGTCGATGCATTTTGTTGACTGGGATACACTTGATCAACAGCAGCAACTTTCCATTATTTACGTTTTTGGCAATTAACTGACACCAAGGAATTCGCAGACTTGATTTTACTGTTCCCCCTTAATTGTAAAAAAGAAGGTACTTCCTTTTCCGGGTGCGCTTTCAACCCAAATATCGCCGTTACGGTTGGTTATAAAATCTTTGCATAAAGAAAGTCCGAGCCCAACCCCTATCTCGCCGTTTGTGCCTTCAGCAACGTTAATATTCATGTCGTCGCTAAAAATAGCTGCTGCGTAGTCAGCCTGCATTCCAACACCAAAATCCTGTACTGAGAATTGTACTTTATCCAACTCGGTTTGAACCGCATCAATATAAATGCGACCTTCCTTATTGCTAAATTTTATGGCATTCATCAGGAGGTTTCTCAGGATAAGCATAACCATGTTCCTGTCGAAGTATATTGCCAGCTCCTGATTCGCAAGTTTGCTTTCAATTTTTATTTGTTTTTTTAATGCCGTCGACGAAACTTCAACCATAACATTTGAAAAGATTTCGGCAATGTTTAAACGCTCCGGTTTAAATTCAATTTTTTTGTCCTGGCTTCTGGCCCAGTGCAGCAAACTGTTCAGCAAATCAAAAGCATTGTGCGACGATTCGTGTATATGCTTTATTATCTCCATTCTGTTTTCCTCATCCATACTTTGGTGCCCTTCTTTTAACACATCCGAGAAACCTAAAATTGCATTAAACGGATTTATAAGATCATGGGCAATTATGGAGAAAAGTTTGTCTTTTGTAGCATTCGCCGTGGTTAGCTCAGTATTTAATTGAGAGAGGTTTTCTGCCACTTCAGCAATTTTATTTGCCTGTGTTTCAATTTGCTGTTTTTGCTGATTTAGCAAGGTGTTTTTTTCGTGGAGTTTCTCTTTCTGAAGCTCCAGCAAACGGTTTTTATCGTTTAGTACCTTGGTTCTGTTTTGCACTAATTCTTCCAGTTTGTGTTTTTCAGCCTTAAGCATAGCCACGCGATACCTGAAAATTACAATCACCAGAAAAACAAGAAATATAATTATGCCTGAAATAAACCACCAGGAAAACCACCATGGTGGTTGAATTTCCACTTTCACCGACGCTCCCTCGTTATTCCATACACCGTCGTTATTTGCCGCTATTACCCTAAACACATAATTTCCATGTGGCAGGTAATTGTATGTTACATCAGGATGATTGGTTTCAATCCAATCATCTTCAAGTCCCTCAAGTTTGTACTTAAATTTATTTTTTACGTTATCCACGTAGTTGGTTGATGAAAATTCAAAACCAATGGTGTTTTGGTTGTGTTTCAAATTTATTTCATCGATGAACAAGGGGCTCTTTTCCAGCATTTCATTTTCGCCAAACTTCTCCACTTTCTTATGCTGAAGGAAAATTCCACTGATATATACATCGGGCACCTCCGTGTTTAAAACCAGTTTCTTCGGATCAAAAGCAGCGATTCCTTCATCTCCTCCAAAAAACAGCACATTATCTGCATTTTTAGCACTACACCCCGGTTTAAATCTACCGGGAGGAAGTCCGTCCGCTTCATCAAGGTTGGTGATTAATTTTTCGGTATCAGGATTAAAACCAGTTACTCCGGTAACTGAACCCACCCATAAATTTCCGTTTTGGTCTTCTTCTACAGAACAAATATTCTGCACCGGAAAACCGGGATCAACCCGATAAAAATCATCAGTTTCCGGGTTGTATTTGCACAATCCCGAGAATGTGCCAATCCAGATACGCTTTTTTGAATCTTCGAACAAACAATTGATGTAATCGTTGGGAATTGTATTGGAATTTTCCGCTTCATAATAATAGGCTGTAAATTTCTTTGCCCCTTTTTTCAAAACACTAATTCCACTGGGTGTTGCTACCCAAAGATTTTCATCCGAATCAAGCAGAAGCTGGAATGGCCAGTCATTCGACAGTCCGTTTTTTCTAACGTTGTAATTATAGAATTTTTGTTCCTTATAATTAAAATAATCAATTCCCTTTCCATGCGTTATCACCCAGAAATTACCATCGGCATCTTCCTGTAGTCCCCTGATGTCGTTATTCGAAATTGACAATGAATCAGACGGATCGTTCATATAAGTGATAAAATTGTCGTTCTCCGGGTCGTAGCACTGCAGGCCTCCGAGGTTGGTACCCACCCACATTCTGTTTTTACTGTCGTTGTATAAACACAGAACGGCTCCCAGCCCCAGGCTGTTGGCATCATTCAGGTTGGAATGATAAACCCTGTGCTGTTTATTCTTAAAATCAAAAACATCAACACCATCATTCCCATTTCCAATCCAGCACACGTTATTCGCATCGAAAGCGATCACAGAGATATTATTATTGATCGTATGCCAGAAATTCGCCCGGTTTTCATCATAAACGCTTATCCCCTTCGCCGGATATCTTAGTCCAACACCACTGAGCGCATTTACCGTCCAGTAATTTCCCTGTTTGTCCTGAAGTATCTGAGAAGGAAATTCTTCAATCAATTCTCCTGAACTATTAAGGCTTTCTATGTTCGCAAAAGTATCGGATGTTTTATCATACTTTCGCAATCCACCTAAATCGCAAACCCAAACATTTTTTTGATTGTCGATATAGGTCGACAACACATAATCGGAATAGGTATTATCTGTTCCATAACGTGTTATTTCAAGGGTTTTGGTGTTTAAAACATTAATACCGCCTCCATAGGTCGCTATCCACAGTTTCGAAGTTCGATCGTAAGAAATATCGTGAATACTGTTGTTACTTATACTTCTGCTATTTGTTTTTTCGGCAACAAAACTTCTACTTGTCCCATCCGTGGTGTTAAAATAAATCAAACCCCGGTTTTCTGAAGCAATCCAGATGTTATTGTTTTCGTCGAAAAGAAAGTCTGTTATCCTGAGTTCGGGATTGTGGTATATAATTTTGTGTGTATTTTGCTGCTGATCGATACTGTAAATTGATCTTTCTACTGCTATATAAATCGTGTTATTTTGATCCTGGTTTATAACCGAAATTTGATGAAACTCATCATCCTCCAATTCAAATCCATTCAGAATACGGTTAAAGTTATCCAGGTACGGATTGTAGGTGCATACTCCCCTCATTGATATCACCCAAAGCAAACCAGACTGATCGATAAACAGTTTCTGAATACGGTTATCGTATAAACTGGTACTATCAGTTCCTCCCGATAAATAGCTAGTTAAATTGTTTCCTTTAAGGCAATACAATCCGTCGTTGGTTCCAATCCAGATAAAACCATTATCATCCTGAACAATACATGTACTGTTTTTGCTCTTAAATTCTTTATCCGGAATCGGATCTGCATATATCAGGTCGATGTTTTCGGCAAACGAAACCACAGGAATAATGATTGTACAAAACAGTAGGAGAATTTTAGCCCAATATTTTTTCTTAATCAGTTTTATCATATAAACCCCACTCTTAGCAATGTAAAAGTTAGCTGGTTTCGGCTTCTTTGTTGAAAGTCCCCTTCAAACATCCAGGTAATTTTTATCCCTTCCCGATTGAATAAAAATTTACCATCGATGTACACACAGGTCGAACACAAAAATATTCCATTTTTTAAAAGTCAGGAGGTTAAAACGGATGATATTGCCTTCAAAAAAGATTAAAAATTGGTGTTAAAGCCTAATCCAAAACGACTGTTTATTTATTTCACAATCTCCATTTCATCCAGTAAATAACCCGCTCCGGCGAACTTATCGATAATAAAAAGTGCATACCGAATGTCGATTGAAATATTACGGCAGCGCTCCGGGTCGTACATGATGTCGCTCATGGTTCCTTCCCAACAACGATCGAAGTTCACCCCGATCAACTCGCCGTTACCGTTTACAACAGGGCTGCCCGAATTACCACCGGTGGTATGATTTGAGGCCGTAAAACAAACCGGTACATCGCCGTTTACTTCGTACTGGCCAAAGTCTTTTGTCTGATAAAGCTCCTTTAAACGATCCGGTACATCGTAATCGTAAATCTCAGGATTGTCTTTTTCCATTATCCCGGTCAGCGTTGTATAGTATTTGTATTTCACGCCGTCTTTGGGCTCGTAACCTTCCACTTGTCCGTAGGCCACACGCAAGGTAAGGTTGGCATCCGGGTAAAAGGCCTGTCCTTTTTTCATTTCCATCAACCCGGCCATGTAAACTTTCATATTATCGTCTATTGATTTGCTGATCTTCCGCACCTCGTGAATAATATCCTTTTCGTAAATAAAGTTCAGTTGATTGTACATCGCAATCAACGGATCTTTGCGCAATTTCAACAATTGTTTTTCCGATCCGTTTTTTAGCAGGTCTTCAAGCTTTTTGCGATCGGTTAATATCGATTTCTGATAAACTTTTTTAATAAGTTTCTCCCGGTCGTTCTGCTTAATTGTTTCCACCACTTCGGCAGGTAAAAACGAAGCATCGAGGCCATTAATCAGCTCGGGCATAAGTGCGGCAAACAAATCTTCGTCGGTTGGCTGGTTAAAATCCTTATAAAATCCGGGAAGCCCGTTAAGCATAGCCGAACGAATACTTTCAGCTCTTTCACCCTGGTCGTTCTCAATGTTATTAATGATAGAATTGACGGTGCGTGCCTGCTTAAACACCTCTACTCCGCTTATTACAATTTCGCGGTAGTAATCGTATGCTTTTATGTAGGTTGCATAGTCGGTGTACAGCTTTTCAAATGCATTAAAAACCGATTCGTATGTGTTATCCCAGGTGTTGTTTTGCTGTGCCCATTTTTTAAATTCTTCTTCGTAAGCCAGCTTCTTATTTACGGCATCGAGGCGTTTTAAACCTTTAATTTCGCCCTGCCATTTTTTCCACGAATTGCTTATCGACTGATATTTTGCCGCGTACTGAATACGAATTTTCGGATCCGATTCCATATCGCCGCCAATAATATCAAGTTTAATGTCGCGCAGCATTATGCGGTCCGGATCGCGTTGGTTCATGGTTACATCAACCGCCTGGTGTGGCCAGTATTGCATGGTGGTTCCGGGGTTACCAAAAACCATTGTAAAATCGCCGGGCTGGATACCTTTCATCGAAACCGGGAACGATTTTTTGGGTTTAAACGGCACATTATCGGGCGAATATTCTGCCGGTTCGTTGTTTTCATCGGCATAAATACGGAACAACGAAAAATCGCCGGTGTGCCGTGGCCACATCCAGTTGTCGGTATCGCCGCCAAACTTGCCAATGGCCGATGGAGGTGCACCTACCAAACGCACATCTTTATATACTTTGTAAACGTACAGGAAATACTGGTTGCCATAAAAAAGCGGCTTTACCGAGGCGGTAAATTTCCCGTCGTTGCGGGCTTCTTTAATAATGCGATCGGTATTTTCATTTATCTTTTTGTCTGCTGCTTCGCCATCCAGGTTTTCGGTTCCTGCCAGTACCTTGTCGGTAACATCTTCCATATACTCCAGAAAACTTACCGTTAATCGTTCGTTGGGCAGTTCTTCGTCGCGGCTCATGGCCCAAAAACCGTTGGTAAGGTAATCGTGCTCTACCGTGCTGTGCGACTGAATCTGGCGATATCCGCAGTGGTGGTTGGTAATCAGCAGCCCTTCATCCGATATCAGTTCTCCGGTACATCCGCCGCCAAAAATTACTACGGCATCTTTCATGCTCGAATGGTTTACATCGTAAATATCGTCGGCAGTGAGTTTAAAACCCATTTCCTGCATCTCTGCCAGGTTGTATTTTTCCAGCAGAATCGGTATCCACATGCCTTCTTTAGCCGAAAGCTGAAACAAACTAAAACCAAGTAACAATAGCAACAAACTCTTCTTCATCATCTTAAAAAAATTTTAAAGCGTCAAAGAGAATAAAAATGCGGAAATTAAAAAATGATTTAAAACATTTTGAAGACAGATTTGTCATATACCTGACAGGATGCCTTAAAAAAGTTAATTTTGTGCAACTAGCAACAAATACTGAGTATGATTGATTTTTTACCGAGTAACAGTCTGATTCAATTACTAACGGCTTTTACTGCAATCGGAACAAGTATCCTCCTTTGGAAATTCAGAAAAGCTATTGAGGTACGCTTTCTGATTTTACTCGAAATTTTTGTTGCAATTTGGGCATTTTGTTACGCACTTGAATTTGGAACTACCGTTCTGGAAGAAAAAGTTCGTTACTCGCAAATGTCGTACCTGGGCATTGCATTTATTCCGCTTACTTACTTCTTTTTTACCACCTCTTACAGCCAGAAATTTCGCTTGGTAAATAAACGTAGTATTCTTATTACGCTTTTGATTCCGATAATTACGCTGATTCTGGTATTTACCAACGACAAACACGGGCTTATCTGGAAAGATTACACCCTGGACAGCAGCGCCAATATGTTGTATTACAAACATGGTATTTGGTTCTGGTTTTTCGATATCTATGCGTTTACGCTAATTGCATGGGGGATTTTTAACCTGGTTAGTTCAATTTCAAACTTTACGAGCTTTTACAAAAAACAAATTCGTATATTAATCGTTGCCTCGCTTATTCCGGTAATTGCCAACCTGATGTATATTTTTAATATTAATCCGGTTCCGGGTTTCGACTGGACTACCGTCTCGTTTGTTTTAACCGGGTTGATTATTGCTTTTGGCATATTCCGCTATAAAATATTTGAACTAATACCGGTTGCACGCGAGAAACTGCTGAACACCATGAATGAAGGTGTTTTGGTAATAAACAGAAACGGGATTATTGAAGAAGCCAACCCGGCGCTGATACAAACTTTTGGGCTGAACGAAAAAACATGCATACATTCCAACTTTGTGCAAACCTTTGAACAGTTTCCAGAGATTATTAAGCTTCTGCAGTCGGATGACGATCGGTTTACCGACTTTGAAATGCAACGCAATAAACAATCATTTTATTACCAGATACGGATTACATCGCTACACAACCAACTGGGAAAACTTAGCGGAAAACTGATGGTTTTAAGCGATGTTTCGTCGATACGCAGGACTAAAAATCAGCTTACCAAAAAGAACAACCTGCTAAAAGAACAAAACAGACGTAACGAAAAACTAATCGACGATTTGGATGCTTATGCCCATACGCTGGCTCACGATCTGAAAAACCCCTTAAGCGTAATCTTTTCATCAAGCGATATAATATTAGCCGCTGCTGAAGAGGGCGACATGGAAACGATTAAGGAATTTTCGGCAGTGATAAAAGAATCGTCGGCTAAAACCATAAGCGTAACCAACGAGCTGTTAAAAATGGCCACTGCCGGACACGAAGATGTTGAAACCGCACCAATTGAAATGGAACAGGTTTATACGGCAGCACTGGCGCAAATTACCGATAATATTCTCGATTACAAGGCTAGCATTGAAGTAGAAAACAGTTGGATAAATGCGCAGGCCTACGCACCGTGGATTGAGGAAATTTGGATAAACCTGTTATCGAATGCGATGAAATACGGTGGCGTTCCGCCACAAATTAAAGTGGGTTGCGAACTTAACGGACAAGGAATGGTAAAATACTGGGTGAAAGACAATGGCGATGGTATTCCGAAAGATCAGCACATAAACGTATTCCGGAAACATACGCGTTTGCAACCCGATAAAGCCGGCGGTTACGGACTTGGGCTATCGATTGTCAAACGTATTATCGAAAAGCTGGGTGGTAAAGTAGGTGTTGAAAGTACCGGCGAAAAAGGCGGAGGCTCGCTGTTCTATTTTAAACTTCCGGCGGTAAGGGTTGAAGCACTTAATGAGGTGCGATAATATTTCCCAGATATTATCGTGAAAAAGAATTGACCGTATAGAATAATAAGGCGCCTCTCCCATTCTCACAACTACAATCCCTTTACCCGGTAAATGGTATTACTTGTACAGCCTTCGCCTAAACAGGCCGAGATTTTATCGTTTACGGAACGAAAACCTTCCTGCTGTGCAATGCCTGCCCAAAGTATTTTGGGTAATGGCGAAAACACTGCCGGGAAGGTATCGGCTAAGTCGGTTAAAGCTACCCGAACCATTTTTACACCCGGTATCGGGCTGAAAAATCAGCAAAAAAAACTGAAGTACGAAAAGGCCTGAAAACAGGGCTTTCCAGAAGCATACAAAAAACACACTACGTTTTTGTAAAAATGTAGTGTGTTTTTAAAAAAAAGACGTGTGTTTTTTGTGAAAATGTAAGCATGTTTTTTTTCAGCTTTCATTTAAAGTTTAAAAAGCCCTTTTTACATGCAAGCATTTTTGCCACAATTTACCTTACCCGCATCAGCCGATTCGGGAAATAAACCAATGTTGTTTTAATTCATTATTATGCTAACTTTAAGCTCCGAATAAAAACCATAGCCGTTGAATACGCGCCCTGAAATAACAGATAAAAAATTAGTAACCATAATATGTGTTGTTATCACCCCGATATGGAGGTATAACAACACCTTTTATCGCGATATAAGCGATATAAACGCAATGATGATATAGAATAGTTAACCATCATATTAAATAGAACCTATGAAAACTAAAAAATTGCTAAAAAGAATTGGTCAAGGTTTACTAATTTTAATAGCCATCTCATTACTTTCAGGTTTTGTGTATGAACAGATTGGTTCTAAAAAGGCAGAAAAAAAGTATAACGAGTTTATCAAATATGGGAATTTTATAGATGTTGGAGGTCACAAACTATACTATCGGAAGGGAGGGGAAGGAAAGCCAACAGTTGTCTTTGAATCAGGTGCGCAATCAGAACATATGGTCTGGGGTACATCTGGGATAATTCAAGAAATTCAACAGCATGCAACAACAGTTATTTATGACAGAGCAGGAATACTTTATAGTGAAAGAGGAGATGAAGAAATAAATGCTGAAAATATAAGCCATGATTTGAATGTTCTTTTACAGAAGGGCGGATTTGAAAAACCATATATTTTAGTTGGACATTCTGCTGCAGGAATTTATCTAAGACCTTTTGTCCAAAATCACGACAATGATATTAAGGGTATTGTACTTATCGACCCCTCACATCCAGACCAGCTATATAGTGCACCAGATGAAATTAAGAGGTTTTTAAAAATACCAGTAATCCCACCAAAATGGCTGGTCAAGTTTGCAAGTGAAGTGGGAATTGTTCGGTTAGCTTCAAATGACTGGATGCTTTGTTATAGCGTAAAGAGTGGGGCAATATATGACGAATTCGTGTATCTTATGAATGAAACAGGGAACAAATCATCACTAAGTTCTTTTGGAGATATACCTTTGGTCGTTATTTCTGCAGGATTAAAATCTCGTTTTGATGATAGAATAAAAGATGAGGAATTGAAATTGAAAATGTTAACCTACTTGGATGAACTACAAGAAGATATTGCGAACTCATCAAGCAAGGGAACCAGAATTATTGCTGAAAAAAGTGGACACAACATGTTGAATTCAGAACGGGAATTAATAGTAAATGAAATATTAAAATTAATGCAGCCAAAAGATATTTTAACAACAAAATAAATACAATGGTTAACACAGTACATATTGCAGGGCGGGTTTGGTGGTACGCCAACTGCGGATTCTCATTTCGCAGTTCCGTGTCCTTCGGACAGGAACGCTCTCCGAAATCCGCCCCGACAACATGTACCAACCGTTAGCGTTTATTGTAAAGAAAGATGGACATTGAAAATAAAGAAAAAATAAAAATGGATGAGCATTTAAAGTTTTTGATAAATCAAACTGAAGAAAGAATTAAGCTCGTTGATACCAAAGCTTCAATTATCGTTGCATTTTTTGCTTTAGTTTTAAGCAGTAATTCCTATTTTCAGTATGTGGTATTAACATATAATATCCCGATTTGGTATTGTTATTTGATAATCTTATTTCTACTTTTCTCATTTTTCTTTCTCATCTTAACTATTAGACCTGTAAAGAATTGGAAAATTTTATGGGACTTCAAAAAAAACAAAAAAAACGAAACTACTAATGAAGTTAGTTTCTGGATTGAAACGGAAAAGCAAGCGGACAATTTTGATATTAATAACGTTTCAGACCTTGAATCAAATTATCAAAAATTACTCATCGAATTGTCAAAAAGAAGAATTCTTAAATATAAAAATTATAGGCGTTCAATGTGGTTTTTAAGAATCGCCATTTTTTCATTGGTCCCGTGCTTAATTATTATTGTAATTAAAAGTTTATATAGCTTACCATAAGAATGGAAAACAAATATTTCCCATTTGGACAGAAACTTAAAAAAGTTGAACAAAAAGACAGAACTCCAAAGAAAATTTTTGTCTTGGGGGTTTATGCAAGTGCCGTTCATGCTCGCTGGATTGACAAAAATGGAAAACAGAAAGTTTCAGCGTTAGCAGTTGCAAGCGAACCCGAGATATTCTGGACAGGAGAAAATGCAGTAGAAATAATTTCGGAAATAAAAATTCCAGAGAAATTAGGACGACTGACTGCCCCAACAAATAAAATGCTCAATGGACCATCTGGAAGAGCGCTTAACTCTCTATTTTTGGAGCCTCTTGGATTTGACAGAAAAGTAGCCTGGCTGTGTGATTTGCTGCCTGAATCAAGAGTAAATGAAAAACAAAGAAAAGCAATTGATAAACATTATTCAGACAATATCATTGAAAAATTCGGGCTTCCTAAAGCCACGATTCCAGATTTTGACAAAACAGAATTGAATTTAAAAACCAGACGAGATGAAATATTAGAAGAACTCGAAAGTTCAAAAGCTGAAAATTTAATATTGTTAGGCAATTTACCAATTAAATGGTTTCTGCGATTTCATGACAAACGATTTTCAAGACTGGCTCAATTTGGTGAATCAGAAACTACTTATGGCAGACAGCATGAAATTAAAATTAATAACAAAAAATATAATGTAATCCCACTTTGTCATCCAAGACAAGCAGACCGCTTAGGAAATTCAAATGCCAAATGGGGAAATTTACACGATTATTGGATAAAAGAAAAACAACAAAACGCTAACAAAAGCTATATGTAATGCGGGGTTTAGCGGGTAATTCAACCACAGTACTTCGTTGTAACAACGCCAATTCGTCTTTGACGATTTGGCTATAAAAACTAAAATATGAATAAACGAATTGGCTCAGTGGCAGCCTGACTGTGAAGCGTTTCAAAGTCCCGCACTCCACATAGCCAAACCGTTATGGGCAAGTTTAAAATGCAGAAATAAACCTTTAATATCATAAAATCTGGAATATTAGAACTGTGTTAATAGAGTGAAAATAGTATCTCGAATAAAAAACGGAAAATAGTGGTCAAGACTAAAAAAGAAAAAATAGGATATATAAGAATCGGAAAAAGAAAGATTCACTTTCTCCACTTAATATTGATAGGAATAGGCTTATTTTTTCTTATACATATATCTGCAGGGACAATTCAAACAGCTTTTATCGCAAAGAATGGTATTGTTACTAAAGGAAAAATCGTTGATATTAGAAAAATTGGGAGCAAAGGGAATAGAGAATATTATTATCAATTTTCGTATAAGGAAAAGACCTATTCAGGCAAAACAATTTATTTATCAAAAAAGATTGGAGACGAAGTGGAGGTCATATTTATCCAGGATAATCCTAATAAAAATAAACTAATTGAAAGATTGGAAAATACTTATAAGTTCTTTTTGAAAAACAATAAAAAACTGAAATGAATAAAAACCAGCCCATAACATTTTGTATAGTGCATAGGGCAGGTTTGCTGTATTTGAAACATTTCCGCTTTCTTCAACTCCGCCGAAGAGCAGCTTTCACGGTTAGTCAAATTGCAGGTGTCAAACCTGCGCTTCAGATACTTAGCAGCTTGACAGGAAAGTGCTTTCTAATGCCCTACGCACCATACAATTTACCGTTATTTGGCAAGACCCGAAATTAAAGAGTTATCGATAGGTGAATAATTCGTTACAAACGATTAGAAAAAAATGACAAAACGATTGAGAAATAGGATTCTAATTGGAATAGCAATATTCCTGATTCTCTTGGGTGGAATTGTTATTTACTTACTCAGAGAAGTTAGCAAGGCTTTGAACCCTGACCCTGAATTTAACACCGTGTTTACAGAGAAATATGATTCAAAAAGATTCGATAACATTAAAGCAGGTGACCAAATTGATTACGTTATTGAAATTATCGGTGAACCTTGTAAAATTGATACAATTGAATTTTTTGAGCAGCTTTTATATACCAATTCACCCAACGATGTTTTTTTCATAGAAGGTTCTGACGGATTAAGATTTCATGGAGGAAATGATAGTTTAAAATACTCGAGCATATCATTGGATGAAAATGGTGATGTAATAAATGTATTTGCAGATTTTGAATTAGGAGGAAAAAGTAAAAACCAATTAATGTTACTTAATAAGGAGCAATTAATAGATTTGTTTGGTAAACCGCAAAAGCATATGATTTGTGATTGTAAATGCATCGTATTTTCTTATTCCAAACTTAAAGAAGGACCTTACCGAGGAAAATTACCTATAGTCGGATTGAGAAAGATAATGTTTAAAGACAATATAGTGGTTGGCAAAGTAAAACGCGATGGGAACCCTTATAATAGTTATGTTGGAACCTGTAATATAATAATAAACTAAGCCTAACAATGTGTATAGTGCACGCAGGTTTCAGCGGTTTGCGAGCGTTTTTGGCTCGTAAAAAAAGTTGGTGTAACTTGATAGGAAATCGCTTTGTAATCCCGCACGACACCATACACTCAACGTTGTAGCCAATTTTAAGAAGCCGAAGTGCACATGAGATACATATTCACAATACTGATTATTACGATTTCATTTTTTACTTACGGGCAGAATTTAAATGATATTTCTGTTCGGATAAATAGTGAGCCACTTGATTCCTTGCCTAAGTTTGTAATCAAGATGAATGAGACTGAATATTTTTTAGATACTATTCCAGATTCAATAAATCCAAACTGGATTGAAAAAATTGAAGTTTTAAAAAGTGAGGAGCAAAAATACATTTATGGAAGTGATAAAGGAGTGGTTTTAATTTATCCCAAGAAAAAATATTTCGAACAAATTAGCTTTTTGCTTAAAACAACTCCTAAGAATCAAGAGCCAATTGACAAACAGACATTGGATAGTATTTATTTAAAAGCCCTAAACAGTCGGATTGACTTACAATTATCGAGTGGATGGAAATTCATTGAGCCAAACGTGCAGACTGAAAGGATAAAGAATAATTTTGACCAAAATAGTGTTTATAAATTTCTGTCATCCGATGAAATATTTGATTACGCCTATAAACACGGGAAGACATTAAAGTTATATAGAGTTACTCATAAACAGATTTCAAACGATACGATTGATATTAACTTCGGGGATTTAGCATTAGAAGTAAAAAAAGGAATTTTCTTTAAAAATGGATTACATTTTAGAGAAGCAAACTATGTCCTAGATTGTGGCGGTACAATTGGATACATCCCAGATTTCAGATTTGCATATAATAAAGAAGATTCAACTTGGGATATAATCGGTGATACTTACAAGTTATCTGACTGATGAAAAATGAAGAAAAAATAAAAAACTGGCTACAACATACTACATATTTCAGAGCAGGATTGGTGGTTTGCAAGTCGCGGCTCTCGCATCATCGTTCCGTCCTCGCGGACAGGAACGAAGCTCCGAAATCCGCAACGACAACTTACAAGTGACCGTTATGCCCAAGCTGAAAAGAAAAAATGAAACTACTCGATAAAATTGCATTTGCCTCATTTATAATAAATTTGATATTCCTAATTTCAGTAATTCTAATGCCAATTTTTGCATTGACATTCCCAGAAACTTTTGACAGCATATTTTTTAGTAAGGATAGGACAACCTTTAACTTAATTGTAATGCCTTTAAATTTAATAATCTTCTTTTTTTGGGGGTATTGCTTGTGGTTTCTGTTTAAGTATGACAAGTATTCAAAATCAATATTTCCTCTTTTCTTTTTCAACGCATTATATGCACCAATTTATTACTATCGGGTAAAGATTAGAAAAAGACCATTACGTAATAAAATCAATAAGCCCATGCAGATGGAATCAGAGGATAATTCAATTAAAGAGAATGAGTTTCTTGAATTGACAAGGAATAATATAATAGAAGTTTTAAAACTATGGTCTTCCAAAGACGAGCAATTAGAATATCAAAAGAATGTTCCACATGTTAATGTCGTTGGAGAATTATATGGACAATGGGATGATTTTTATGAACCTGGCTTAGAAGCAATAAAAGATGCTTTTTCTCAAAGAGAGCTGGTCTTATTGGAAAAATTTGATGCAGAAATAAATGTGCAAGTAGATAAATACAATATTCAACATCTTCAACTTGATGATTTCATTTTTACAGAAGAATGGAAAGTGTTGAACTATCTATCGACTGATATATTGAATCAAATTAAAAATTAAATACGGTTGGTAATAATGTACAAATTGCAGGGCGGGGTTCGGTGGTACGCCAACTGCGTCCCGAGGCTTCGGGATCGTTTCGTGGTTCCGTGTCCGCCAGCTGGCGGAAGGGAACGCTCTCCGATCCCGAAGCCTCGGGACGCAACGACAACATGTACCAACCGTAACGTAATATTGAAAAAAGAATTGCTGCATAAATAATTATGACTACTTTTGATAGTATCATATGATAGTATCAAGATTTTAAACTATGAAACCACCATACGAAATAACAGGTAAAATTTTAAACTTAATTGCTTCTATATCTGAAAAAATCGGAGAAGTAAATGCTGTTCATTTATACAAACCTCCTACTGAATTAAGAAAAAGAAATCGGATAAAAACAATTCAGTCTTCATTGGAAATTGAAGGAAATACCTTGACTATTGAGCAAATTACAGACCTTCTTGACAACAAAAGAATTCTTGCTCCGAAAAAAGATATTTTAGAAGTCAAAAATGCAATCAAGGTTTATAATCAACTTAATAAATTCAAAGTATTCGAATTAAAATCTTTGTGTAAAGCACATGAGATTCTAATGAAAGATTTGATTGAAAATCCGGGGAAACTTCGAACCGGTTCAGTAGGGATTGTAAAGGGCAGCGATATCGCCCACATCGCGCCATCTGGAGAAATGGTTCATTCGTTAATGACTAATTTATTTGAATACCTTAAAAACGACAATGACTTAATTCTTATAAAAAGCTGTGTATTCCATTACGAATTTGAATTTATTCACCCTTTCATAGACGGTAATGGCAGAATGGGAAGACTTTGGCAAACCATGATTTTAAAGGAACACTCACCTGTTTTTGAATTTCTACCGATTGAAAGTTTAGTAAAATTAAGACAACAAGAATATTACAATGTCCTTGGGAAATCGGACAAACAAGGAGCCTCGACTTCATTTATTGAATTCATGTTGGAAATTATACAAGATGCTTTGGAAGAGTTATTAAAAGTTCAAAATATAAGTTTGACCAACAACGACAGAATTTTGAACTTTAAAGAAATAATTGGCACGAAAGAATTTTCAAGACAAGATTATTTAAGGGCATTTAAAAATATATCTCCTGCAACTGCTAGTAGAGACCTAAAAATTGCTGTTGACGATGGAATTATTGAGAAACAAGGTGACAAAAGAACAACAAAATATAAATACAAATAAAAAACTAAACCTAACACGTGGTATAAGTCATGGCTGGGTTTGTGCGCCCCGAAGCTTTGGGGCGACAAGTCGAATCTCGTCCCAACCTTAGTTTCGGTCCGACTGGTCAGACTCTCGTCTGACCACCATGGCAATGGACAAGTGTCTTGAAAATTCAAATCCTTCGCACTACCAATACCAAAAGGTTATGTTAATAGTATTTGTCGCCCAAACGACTATAACATAAAAAATATGTTTAATTTTAACGCCCTAAAACCGGTATTCGTGATGACGCGCCACGAAATAGCCACAAAAAATAACATTTACAATTTTGAAAATTATACGCCTGACTCTGCTCGCGCCGATTTGCATTGGTGTGCAATTCGATAGAATTGATATGAATTTTTCAGGCCTATGTCTGGCGTATGGATTATCTGCACCGGCGGCACCAAAACGAACCATTAATAAATTAGTTATAGGAATAAATTTTTACATCATGAGAAAACCATTGTTACTAACCATTTTAACCTTTGTTTCACTATTAACCCTACAGGCTCAAAACGTAGATAAGGAAAAGATCAGTTATACCTATTTGCGTAACCCCATTGAGAAATTGGATGCGTCGATAAAAAAATATAACGTTGAGGTGGATATTTTATGGATACAACGCGAACAAGATAAGCTTGCCGAATATGAAATGGAACTGGCCAAGGCGGAAGAAGAGTACCAGGCTGAGATGGAAACCTACAACAATAAATCGCTGGGAAAAGTACTGGCAGAACGTGCATTGATTGGAGAAGGTAAAAAACCGGAAAAACGTCATGTTAAAAAGCCTGAAACATTAGCTATTCCTGAGCTTAGCATTTTAGAGTCGAAAATCGCGTTAGACGGGTATGATAAAGGAACTGACGATGCAATTTTAATAAAAGTAACCTATAAAGAAATTGCCTGTAGCGCACCTATTGATGCCCCCAAAGAGAAGAACGGAGAGAGCTATAAATTACGTAAAGTTAAGGTTCAGCAGCCTGTTGAAGTGTCGCTTATCACTTCTGATGGAAATGTTCTGTTTACTGAAGTCATAAAAAAGTCGAATTACGAACATGAAATTCTGGCTCCTCAAGGAATTAAAGATTCGGAATGGGATAAATATGTTGAAAATACCTGGCCGGCTTATTTTAATTCGCAGCTAAGTGCTTATCTGGAGAGTTTGGCTACGGAAGTGAACGAGCTAATTAATTACAAGTTTGGTTACTCGAATGTAAAGCGTTATACAGAGCTTTATAAAGGTGATGGCAAAAAATATTCGTATGATTCGCACCTGTTAACCTTAAGAAAAGCTCAGCGGGCCTACGAAGGGCTACTTACCGATAGTCAGGAATCAGTTAACCAACTGAAAGAGTCGATAGCAGAATGGAGTGAGGAATTAAAAGAAGCAGATCCATCAGATAAAAAAGCCCGGATAAACAGCGAGGTCGAACAAGCTTTATTAATCAACATTATTGAAGCGTATGTAATGACGGGCAATTATGATGAAGCTACTGCTATTTGTGATAGAATTGAGCTAATGCCCGATGCAAAGAAAAAATATTTAAGGGAAGTTGAAAATCTGAGAAATTTTATAAAAGATGAGAAGCTAAGAAATAGCTAGAATTAGAACTCTATGTATAAGTAATTGCAGGTTTTATAATCTGCAATTACATATACAATTGTTTTTTTTTACTAAAGTTAACCTTCGGCACAATTCAGGACAACAACAATACTCCGAAAATTATTTAGTCGATTTAATTCTTGTTGCAAATTGAGCTGCGGCATTTTCCAGGTATTTTCCAGCATTTTTAATTGAATCTTCAACATCGGCCGCTTGCTCCATCATTTCAGCCAGATAATCGATTTTATGCGCTTTTATTTGTTGTTCGTTTAACTCACTTAAGCCGCAAAAAACAGCCAGTTGCTGGTTGGTTCTTGAATCGAGCACACCTTTAATTACTTTCCCCGAAAATGTCTGTTCATCAAATTTGCCTTCACCGGTAACAATCCAGTCGGCATCTTTTACCTGCTCATCAAAATCAGCAATTGATTTTATTAGTTGGGTTCCTGATTTTAATTCGGCATTCAGAAACAACACACAACCTGCTCCCAGTCCACCGGCAGCACCGGCCCCGGCAATGTTTTGCAGGTTTTTACCAAATTGTGTTTCTACTTTTTCATTAAAATTTCTCAGACCGGCTTCCAACTCTTCCACCACCCTAATTGTGGCTCCTTTTTGCGGCGCGTAAATATGTGCGGCACCATTTGGGCCAAATAAGGGATTATCCACATCGCAGGCCACTTCAAATTTTATATTTCGCAACTCCGCGTTTACCATCGAATTATCGATGTGTGCCAGCTGGTTTAAATCCTTTCCTCTCCCCTCCAACAGTTTGTTTTCAGCATCAAAAAAACGAAACCCGAGCGCACTGGCCATTCCCATTCCGGCATCGTTGGTTGAGCTGCCGCCAATTCCCAAAAGAATATGTCTGGCACCACGTTTTATGGCATCCAGTATCAATTCGCCGGTCCCGAAAGTTGAGGTTTCCAACGGATTCAGTTCTTCGTTTTTCAGCAAGCGAATTCCCGAAGCTTCGGCCATTTCGATAAAAGCCAGCTTTTCTTTTTCGGCATACAAATAATTGGCTTTTATGGGGCGTAATAAGGGATCGTGCACCCCGGCAGTTATCAACTTGCCTCCGGTATAAAATTTCAGGGCATCAACTGTTCCGTCGCCACCATCGGCAAGTGGCAGTTTTACTATCGTCACATTTTCGATGTGCTTTTTTATGCCACGTTCAACGGCATCGCAAAATTCAATTCCGGTTAACGATCCTTTAAACTTGTCGGGTGCGATTACAATCTTCTTCATTTCCTGATTAATGGTTGATCCCATACAACTTATTGCTGTTAGTTTGCTTACTACAAAACTTATTACCACTAAGAACACAAAGACACAAAGTTGAATCATGTACATCTTGTGCAAGCTTTGGATCTCTGTAGGTTTTCCTGCGAAATTAATTCGCTTTTTTACTTCTGGATTTTCAATCCAAAGGTCTTAAGTTCCCTAAAATAAGAATATTTATCAGGAATTGGCAGGTAACAAAAAACGGGAAGCCCAAATTGGCCTCCCGCTTTAATTAAAATATATAATCAGAAATCGTATCTATACCTACTAAACTTTTGGCAACTGCCAGTTTTTATTGTAGTTCAGTTTCATCAAATCGTTGGCTGCTGCTTCGTTAAACAACTGCGAATCATTATTCCAGTGAATTCGCTGCCCAACACGATAAGCCATATTTCCCATCTCGGAAACGATAGCCGTTTTTGCGCCAACTTCAACCGGAGCATTTAAGGTGCCGCCTTTTCGAATACACGACAACAGGTTTTGAACGTGCTCGTCGAGACCATCGCCATAATTTTTCTGGGCCTTAGCTTCAAAGAAAGGACCTTTTAATTCCAGGCTGTGATCGGGTAATATTTCGTAACCACTTCGTGTAACTACGAGGGTTCCTTTTTGCCCGACAAAAGCAATACCATGCCCTTTTTGGTAGGGACCGATTCCAGGATTTAAGCCACACTCCCAAATCATGGTATGTTTTGGGTATTGATAAATGGCCTGCTGAATATCGGGTGTTTCAATGGCTCCCGGCTGGTGGTAAAAAATACCGCCGCCCGGAGAAATTGATTCAGGCATACCGGCGTCCATCGCGTGTAAGGCAAAATCGAGCAGGTGAACGCCCCAATCGGTCATTGCGCCGCCTGCATAATCCCACCACCAGCGAAAGTTGTAATGAAACCGATTCATATTAAACGGACGTTCTGGTGCGGGGCCCAACCACATATCGTAATCGACATAATCCGGTGCTGCGGAATCTTCCATTACCGGATACGCTGTATCGTAACCTTTGTAAATCCACGCTTTAACCAGGTGAACTTCACCCAGCATTCCTGACTTTACAATCTCAGACGCTTCAAACCAATGTTTTGAACTGCGCTGCCACATGCCCACCTGGCAATATAACTCCGGATGTTTGGCCTGGGCAGCTACCATTGCATTACATTCTTCAATGCTGTGGCCCATCGGTTTTTCCACATAAACGTGTTTTCCTGCATCCAGCGCCATCATCATCATTAAAGCGTGCCAGTGGTCGGGTGTACCGATTATTACCGCATGTACATCTTTGTTGTCCAGCACATCTCTGAAATCAGCGTAAATAAGTGGCCGTTTTCCCGTCATTTTCTCAACTTCGGCAGCTTTTTCCTCCAATACTCTACTGTCAACATCGCAAAGCGCTACACAGGTAACATTGTTCTCTTTTCGTAAAAAGCTTTTCAGGTTGTTAAATCCCATCGAGCGACAACCGATAAGTGCCACATTAACCTGCTCGGCAGGCGATGCACAGGCATTTAAAAGCCCCGGGGCAACGCCGACAGCCGCTGTGGCTATTGCCGATTGTTTTATAAATTCTCTTCTGTCAGTCATTAGTGTATTAAAATCTTATGTTCTTAGTTGTTACAATTGTTTTATTCATCCAGTAATTTTGCAATTTTTTTTGCATTCATTTTTCCTGAATAAACAATAAGCGAATACTTCAAAACAAGTGGTTTTGTAGTAGATAGTGCCACCGGTTCAGCACCCGGCCAGGCCATATTTTGCATGCTGTTCTTTTCGCGCAGGATGAGATTTTGCGGATAACCGGGATTTTCTTTGTTGTCAAGAATTACAATACCGGCCTTAGAATTTCCTTTCCCCAGCGATCCTGAGATGTTAACAAATCCCTCCGACTCAACTGCAGTTTCCATAGGTTTTATATTGCCATTTTTTCCAGAGAACTGAACATCATCGGGTAAAATCATACGAACCGAAAAACCACCGTAACCTTTTTCATCTTCGGAGCCTCCAAGTCTTAAATTCTCTTCCAGTGCCAGCAGGCTGATTTCAAAATCAATTCTTCGGTATTTTAGCGCGCTTTTGTGTATGTGAATGGAAACGTTCTCCTGAATATAGGGCTTAGGTTTGCCATTCTTTTTCCACTTACCGGACGACCAAAGTACTTCGCTTTTCAGCCACACCGTTTCGTCGGGATCTTTCATAAATTCGATCTCGGTAATCTCCTGGTCAAAATCTTTTATTTCCCACGGATCGCCAATACGCTTATCGCCAATCCAAACCTGATGCCAGGCCCAAAATACGCCGCGATGATGTAAATGATCGGCAGGAAAATCCTCGGTAAGCACCTTGCCGTTAAGCCCCCAAAGCGGATGAATATAGTTGCAACGCTCGTATGCGCCATCTTTGTTCAGCGGATGCATCTGGTAAAACAAAACGTTTGAAGAACCATCAACGATTTTAATTCCATCCTGTTGTTTCTTCATGGTTAATTGTCCCCAAACCAAACCATTGGTAAGCAGAACCAGGAGTAGCGATATTACAAAAGATCTTTTCATGACCGATCCTCCTTTTCTATTATCGTTACCTTTGTTTTTACATCATCATCGGTGTATTCAACTTCCAGAATTTCAACATCATTCAGTTGATCAGAAATAATGGCCTTATCATTCTCGGGAAGAATGAGCCAGATATTGGCAATAAAAGCTCCCATGGTTGCGGAGTCGGCTTTCACTGAAACTGTTCGTTTTCCGTCAACGGGAATACCGGTGGCCGGGCTGATGATTTTGCGGGTTTTCATTCCTTCGCCATCGTCGCGAATATAAACAGTTCCGGTTGTATAAACGCTTTGCCCCGATACTTCAAAAACATGTACAAATTCGTTTGGCTGCTGCTGATTCCGGATTCCCAGAGGCCAGTCTGTTCCGGCCGGGTGATTTCCGAGTGCCAAAACCACATCTTCCTCAAAACTGATTATGGCATCTTTTACACCCAGATCGAGTAAAAGAGGTTTAACCAAATCAAGCGCAAATCCTTTTTCAATGGCACCAAAATCCAACTCTACTCCGTCTTCTTTAAAACGAAGTCGTTTGTTATCGTGATCGAGTTCTATTTTATCAAAACCACATTTTTGTTGCGCTTCTTCCAGTTCGCTATTTTCAACAGTTTCCTTTTCAACCCAAAGCGATTGCACCGGAAACATCGTTACATCAAAAGCGCCCTGGCTCATCTGGTAAAAATCGTTGGCAATGGTCAGGATTTCCCACAACTCGCCTGAAAGTTCTATCCAAACGTCTTTTTCTGTTTGATTAAGCTCGTGAATATCGGACAGTAAACTAAAGCGGCTGATTGTACTTTCCAGCTGCTCCAATTCGGCTTTTATTTGTTGGAATATATTTTTTGCAGTATTGGCCTCAAGGTTTGGCAGCACTACATCGCAATGACTGCCAAAGGCCAGAAAAGTATCACTAAATATAGTAGGTTCCGTCATTCTCTTAGTTTTATGGTTCCTGCAGAGCACTAAATTAAAAAAGTAAGCGAGATTTACAGGCCTTCGCGCCTACAAATACAAAGCCATAGTTTATTTATACTCCTTCTTTTTAATAAAACGGAAACAAAAAAAGGCAGGGAAATCCCCGCCTTTTAAATTCTTTTATATTTCTATAGTTTTGGTTCCCAGTTTTTATCGTACTCTCTGCCCCACAATTTCATAGCGTCGCGGTCGTACATAATTCCGGTTTTATCGCAAATATCAAAACCGTGTCCGATTCGGTAGGCAACATTTGAGTAATGCACCATTGTCTGACTTATTGCACCTTCCATAATGTGTGAATTCAGTTTGCCTTTACCACGAATTGAGCTAAACCAGTTTTGAACGTGAGCGGTTGACGTATCGCCACCACCACCAAGTGCGGTACCGGCTTCCTGCGAACCTGTTACGCTGTCTTTTACAATTTTTCCGTTACGATCGTACACAATATATTTTCCACGGTCGACAAAAACAGTTCCTTCGCTACCGTAAATAATCGTTCCGCGGCCTCCCAAACCATAAGTATCCTGACCGGAGCGGCTACGGCCGTCCCATTTAATTACTTTGTCTCCTCCGAAAAGGAAAGTTGCATCCATGGTATCGTACATTTCCCAGCCATCCTCGAAGAAATGACGTTTGCCGGCTTCAACATGCACATTGTTTGGTAAACCTACCTGCAATGCCCAACGCGCTACATCCAGCTCGTGAGTTGCATTGTTTCCGGTTTCTCCGGTTCCGTAATTCCAACCGTACCAGTGCCAGTTGTAATCCCATGTTTCTTCGGTATAGTCGCGGTGAATTGCAGGTCCCTGCCAGATTTCCCAGTCAAGGCCGGCAGGTACAGCAGCTTTTTTCTGTACAGGCACCTCACCTCTGTTGTTGATATAAAAGGCCACTGCCCGATAAGGCACACCAATAATGCCGTTATGAATTTCGTTTATAATCTCGATGGTATGCTCCGACGATCGCTGCTGGTTACCCATTTGTACAACCTTGTTGTATTTCTCGGCGGCTTTAACGATCATCTCATTTTCGGCCATGTTATGGCTGCATGGTTTTTCAACATATACATGTTTTCCGGCCTGCATAGCCATTACCGAACCCGGAGTATGCCAGTGGTCGGGAGTGGCATTGATAACACAATCCACATCCTTGTCATCAAGAATTTTTCGGAAATCGTTCTCGAGTTTAGGTTTGTAATCAATGTGTTTAGCAAACCTCTCGGCAGCACGATTACGCTGATGCTCCATTACATCGCACAGGTATTTTAGCTCAACGTTGCTTTCCTTTTCAGCAATTGGCTCGTAATATGCACCCAAACGACGGCCCAGCCCCATAATGGCGACATTTAGCTTGTCGTTGGCACCTATAATTTTACTGTAACTCTTTGCCGACATACCCATGGCAGTTCCTCCAACTGCAACACCGGCTGCACCTGCCGACACCTTTTTTAAAAAATCTCTTCTGTTAGTCATTGGTTATAAATTTCTTATTTTTAAACTTCTAAAGTGAACAGTATCGTTGTGATCCTGCAATAAAACAGGCCCCTTTTCAGCCATTCCAAAACCTTCAAACCCGGCATATTTACTACGTGCCACAAGCGCTTTATAAATATTACTGCCACGCGTGTATTCCACAACTTTTCTTCCGTTTAACCAATGTTGCACTTTTCCGTCTGGGAAAACCACAATCCGCCCACGATTCCATTCGTTAGGTCCATTTGAAAAACGTCTTTCTTTGCTTGATGGAATGAGATCGTACAACGATGACATGGTGCGGTTACCTACAACTCCTTGTTTGGCATCAGGATGCTTTTCATCGTCCAGAATCTGATATTCCAAACCTATACCCGGGCCGTTGTTGCCAATTCCGTATTTAACACCACTGTTTGCTCCTTCGGTGTACATAAAATCAAACTTGAACTCAAATGGCCCAAACTCCTCTTTTGTAACAATATCACCACCTCTTTTACCCGGATCATTTTGACTTGACAATACTGATAAAATTCCATCTTCTACCTGCCAGCCTTTCTCCGGGAATTCACCGGTTTTTGCACTTTTCCAATTGTTGGTTGACTCACCATCAAAAAGCAACCTAAAACCTTGTTTTCTTTCCAGTTCGCTTAAATCGTTAGCCACTAAATTTTCAACATGAATGTCGGCATAGATTGCCGGTTCCAGGTTCTCAGTTTTTATGCGGATATTGCGCCACTTAATCTGCTCACCTTCTTTTTCCTTGTTGTTGCCAATTCCATGTACCTGAAGAGCAATAAAACCTTCAGCGGTCATATCGTCGATAACATGAGCAACCGGAATATCATTTAACCATGTACGAATTGAGTTTCCGATACATTCGATGCGGTACTTATTCCACTGCCCCATTTTCAAGGCTTTTCGCGCTTCGGGATTAAGGTCGAGCGGATACAGCCAACCCCGTCTTGCTTCATCGTAGATACCGCCGCTCCAGGCTCTTTCCGACGGGTCAACCTCGCACTGGTAGCCATGTACGCGTCCGTTGTTGTATTCGGGCACACTTAAGCTTCTGAACTGAATACCCGAATTCATATTAGGCTCAACCAGCAATTCAACTTCAAAAACAAAATCGCTGTAATTTTTTTCGGTACACAAAAAGGAATTAGGTGTTCCGGCAACCGTTGTTCCAACAATTACCCCATCAACCACTTCGTATTTTGCTTCACCATTACGTTGTATCCACCCATCAAGGTTTTCACCATTAAACAGGTTTACCCAGCCATCCTGGGCATTTACATTTGTTACTAAACTTAAAGAGATAGTAAGAAATAAGATTGAAATAAAGTTTTTCACTGTATTAGATTTACGTTTTAATTGGTTTATTTTCGACCGTGTACGAACACGGCACCAACAAAATTAATCAAATTTTGGATTTTGCAAGGAAATAATGGTAGAATTCAAAAATAAATTTGAAGGAATAAAAAAGCCCCGGCAATAGTTTGCCGGGGCCGATTATTTAGTACTTCTCTATTCTATTCCTAACTGGTCGAATATAAATGCATATTCCAGTGCCGTTTCTTTTATCCACTCGAAACGGCCGGATGCCCCACCATGGCCGTACTCCATATTTATATGGAATATCAACGGGTTATCGTCGGTTTTTAACTCGCGCAATTTAGCTACCCATTTGGCGGGTTCCCAATACTGTACCTGCGAATCGTGCAGTCCGGTTGTAACCAGCAATGCCGGGTAATCTTTCGCTTCCACATTATCGTATGGAGAATAGGAAAGCATGTAATGATAATACTTTTCGATTTTTGGATTTCCCCATTCGTCGAATTCGCTTGTGGTAAGCGGAATACTTTCATCGAGCATTGTGGTAACCACATCAACAAACGGTACAGCGGCAATTACACCTTTGTACAAATCAGGTCGAAGATTGATGCAGGCTCCCATTAAAAGTCCGCCGGCACTTCCGCCCATGGCAAATAATTTTTCGGAGTTGGTGTATCCATCATCGATCAGGAATTGAGCGCAGTCGTTAAAATCGGTAAAGGTGTTCATCTTTTTCAAGAGTTTACCGTCTTCGTACCACTGGCGGCCGTTAATCTGGCTTCCGCGAATGTGTGCAATTGCATAAACAAAACCACGATCGAGCAAAGGCAAACGTCTTAGCGAAAAGCTGGGGTTATTAGTGATTCCGTATGAGCCATAACCGTACAACAAGGTGGGATTATTGCCATTCTTTTCCATACCTTTTTTGTAAACAATGGAAATAGGAATTTGTGTTCCATCACCTGCCGTTGCATAAATTCGTTTGGTTTCGTAATCATCTTTGTTAAAACCACCCAATATTTCATCCTGCTTTAACAAAGTGCGCTCCTTTGTGCTCAGGTTGTAATCGTAAATCGAATTTGGTGTTGTTAAAGAGGTATAGCTAAAACGGAAAACATCGGTATCAAAATCGAGGTTTACATTCGGACTAACTGTATAAACTTCTTCGTCAAAATCGATAAAATATTCTTCACCATGCCACGGAATTACTCGAAGTTGGTTAATTCCTTCGATACGTTCAGTAACTACCAGGTAATCTTTGAAAATTTCATAATTATCGAAGAAAACATCGCTGCGATGTGGAATAACCTCCGTCCAGTTTTCTTTTTCAGTAGCAGAAACAGGGGTTTTCATTAAACGAAAATTCAATGCATCAAGGTTGGTGCGTATGTAAAAATCGTTTTCAAAATGATCAACCGAATATTCCAATCCTCTTTCGCGCGATTGAATGATCTTAAATTCTCCCTCGGGATTGTTGGCATCCAGAAAACGATATTCTGAAGTTAAGGTACTTTCGCTTCCAATTATCAGGTATTCTTGCGACTTGGTTTTAAAAATAAACACCGAAAAGGTTTCATCCTCTTCGTAGTACACCTCTTCATCGTCTTCAACCGGTGTACCTATTACGTGCTTCATAATCTTTTCCGAACGCAGCGTAACATCATCTTTTAAAGTATAATAAATTGTTTTATTATCGTTGGCCCAAACCGCACTACCAGTAGTTAAAGGAATCTCATCCTCCAGCGTTTCGCCGGTTTCCAGATTCTTAAAATATATGGTGTATTTTCTGCGGCTAACGGTATCAACGCCATATGCAATAAGTTTGTTATCCGGGCTTACCGACAGGCCACCAAGCATAAAGAAATCCTGACCTTCTGCCAGCACGTTTTCGTCGAGCATAACTTCTTCTTCGGCATCAAGACTTCCCTTTTTCCGGCAGTTTACATCGTATTCTTTTCCGGGTAGTTGTTTGTAGTAATAGTAGTATCCATTCTTTTTGTACGGAACCGACTTATTTTCCGGCTTAATTTTCGATTTAATCTCCTCAAACAACTTTTCCTGAAGCGGTTCGGTATGTTTCATCACCGCATCTTTGTAGGCATTCTCCGCTTCCAAATGTGCGATCACTTCAGGGTTTTCGCGCTCGTTCATCCAGTAATAATTGTCAACGCGCGTATGACCATGTATCGTAAGTTCTTTCATTATCTTTTTTGCAACAGGTGGCTCAATCTTCTCTTTCGAAGTACATGCCACTAAAAATAATCCCCAAATAAAACTCAAATAAATTAACTTCTTCATGCTTTTGGTAATTAGTTGATATTCTTAATATTTTTTTCAGGAAGTTTTGAAATTACATTTAAACCGGCAGCTTTCAAAATAAATATCTATTCAAAACTGCTTAAAAATCCGCCCCCGGAAAAAGGAAGCTATTTATTTCTGAAATTTATCTTCTGAATGTTTTTCGAGATTTCAATCCGGTTATAAATCGATTCGATAACCTGATCGTACAATTTATCTTTTAAAATGTAATCCTCAATATCCACATCGATGTTCGGATTATCATTCACTTCAACCACATAAACCTTATCGTTTACCAGCTTCAGATCAACGCCATACAAACCGTCGCCAATTAAAGCTGCCGCTTTTAAAGCTGTTTTTACCACTTCTTCAGGCACATCTTCGATGTTTACTGTTTCCGAATCGCCCGAATACTCTTCAGCTTCTCCGGTCCAGTTGTAAATTTGCCAGTGCCCTTTCGACATGTAATATTTGCAGGCAAATAACGGTCGGTTGTCCAGCACCCCGATTCTCCAGTCGAATTCAGAATAAAGAAACTCCTGGCATACAATCATATCCGATTTTTTGAACAGCTGATTAATTGCATCAAAAGCTTCTTCCTTATTTTCCACTTTTGTTATTCCCAATGAAAATGCACTGTCGGGTTGTTTTAACACCAGCGGGAAATTCATATCGTCAAGATCTTTCTTTTCAAAAATATTCTTGGTAAAAACAACCGTTTGCGGAGTTAGTATTTTGTGTTTTCTGAAAATCTCGTTCTGAAATATTTTATTGGAGCAACGTAGTATCGACCACGGATCGTCAATAACCACCAACCCTTCGGCGTAGGCCATACGTGAAAATTCGTAGGTATGGTCGTTTACATTTGTGGTTTCGCGGATAAAAAGCGCATCGAATTCGTTTATTTTATCAAAATCGTTTTTTGTGATAAACTCGGCATACAAACCTTTACGGTTGGCCGCCTCTTTAAACTTTTGAAGCGCCCGTTTACACGATGGTGGCGTTTCTTCTTCAGGATCAACCAAAATGGCAATGTCGTATTTATAATTGATAAGCGTGGTTTTATTAAAACGCCGCTTGCTAAAATATTTACGTGCAAACTCGTAGATAACCTCAATTTCACTTTCGGGCAATTTGTTTAAAGTAAGTACTTTAATTCCCTTAATGATCCATTTCTCCTGTTTTACAAACTCAATCTCGAAAAGCGGCGTTTCAAACAGCAGGTAAAGCCGGTTGGCAATTGCGTTAAATCCTTTTGTGGCTGTCTGTCCGAAATAGATTTTCAACTGAAATTTATCGTCTTTTACTCTTTGCAGCGCTTTGTTTATCAATTCATCAATATCGTACGATGTGGAATGGATTACCTTCAGCATTTTAAAATCGCGCAGTGTAACCGAACTGGGAATTACACGGTGCCCGCGGGCTGCAGCCAGCAACGACACATAATAACCGTAACTTTGGTATTTGTACGAACTGCAGAGATTAAAAACACGTATGTCGGCACTGTTCTGGTAAACCGGGTTGCTAATGTATTCTTTTACCGATATAACTTTAGCGTTAACATCGGTAAAAGTCCATTTGTGTGGTTGGTTGATTACGATAATATTTGTGGTCTTTTTCCGAACCTCTTCCGCTTCCAAACTCAATTCCATTTTTACAGCATCTTCCCCACTCGCGTAATAATCAGCAATGGTATGCGACTCCTTAAATCCCTTTTTTTTATACCACTCAATCAGCTCGTTGTTTTTCGACTGAACCTCGATCAATATTTTTTGAAAATGATTTTCGATTGCCAGGTTCTTCACATAATTCAACATGAAAGTACCTAAACCGAAATTTCGGTATTCTCCCACCACAGCAATCGAATAAATGCGTAATGCATGTTTATATTTAAACAAAGTGAGTGCCCCGGCGGAAGTTACTTTTTTGCCTTCTTTCAACTCTACAATTAAAACATCCTGAAACGCACTATCCAGGCTGTGTTTGATACTTTTGCGAGAACTTTTTTGAAACTGCGGAAAAGATTCGTTTTCCAGCTTTTCAAGGAAATTAAAATCACCAGATTGTGATTTTCTGATATTCAAATCCATTTATTGCGTTATAAATCAAAACTAATTGAAACCTAATTAACACTTCAACCCCGTTAAGTTTTTTGTAGCATTAAATGCCATAACTTATTTTCGGGATCAATAAAATGAATACGCTTTCCTATTTTATTTTATTGACAAGCAAAAATACAATATTGAAACATTAATTGCGATATTTGTCTGCGAATTATGCAAACAGAAATAACCATACTTATTTATTTTGTTTTTATAGTTGGGATTGGCGTTTATTCGGCCTTTCGAATCAAAAATCCATCAGATTATTATGTGGCCGGAAAAAAAGCCGGATTACTGCCTGTATCGGGAAGTTTACTCGCCACAATTCTTGGCGGATCGGCATTAATGGGAACCATTGAATTGAGCCAAACCAGAGGTTGGGCAGCATTATGGTTTTTGTTCTCAGCCGCAATAGGTTTGTTTATTCTGGCACCTATCTCCAAATACGTAAGCCGTTACGGGAATTACACACTTCCTGAACTTCTAGGGAAATTTTTTGGTAGAAAAGCTGAACGATTTTCTACCGTCATTATTCCTTTGGCGTGGTTAGGAATAGTAGCAGCGCAAATTATTGCCGCAGCCCAAATCCTGCAGGGACTTGGTTTTATTTCGTATCAGAATGCAGCCATTTTATCGGGGCTGGTTTTTATTGCTTACACCTTGTTGGGCGGCCAGTTAAGCATTCTGAAAACAGATACTTTGCAAGCCGTTTTAATTATCTGCGGCTTGGTGGCTCTGCTGTTTTTTGCTATTCAGTCGCCTGAACATTCGCAGGTTGAGCCTTTAAAATTTTCAGCTTTGTTCAATTCCAAATTTACGGTTGTCGATCTCATCGTTCTGTTAATGACTTATTCGGTAACATTTGTTGTTGGGCCCGATATTTACTCCCGCCTTTTTTGTGCCGGAAGTGAAAAAATTGCAAGAAGAAGTTTAATAATTGTTGCATCAATATTAATCCCCGTTTCATTTGCCCTCACCTATTTAGGTGTTTATTCCGGAAAAGAAAACGAAGGAATTATGGCATTTGCAGGCCACCTGCTTCCGAACTGGGCTTATGGTTTGTTTATTGCTGCATTGCTGTCTGCGGTAATGTCTTCGGCCGATACTACATTGCTTACTTCAAGTATGATTTTAAGCGAATTATTAAGCGGTAACCTTGAGAAAAAACAAGCGCTTCCTCTCACCCGCTGGCTGGTTGTTGTAATTGGGGCTTTAAGCCTGCTGATCTCGCTGTATATTACTTCAGTAATTCAGGCTTTACTTTTGGCGCTCAGTTTTTTCTCCGGGGCCTTTGTTGTACCTGTATTGTGCGGATTGCTGGGATTTAAAGTGAACAACAAAAACGTAATTTGGGCTATTGTTCTTGGAGGAGTTACCGCTCTGGCAGGCAAGCTGTTAACCCTATTTGAATATCCGAGCCTGGGAAACGGCGTTATCATTCTTAGTTATTTTGTAAACAGTCTTTTCCTGTTTCTCGGACGTAATTCACAAAACACATCTGAACGATCAACAGATTTCAAAGTTTAGCAGATTTTAAATTCTTTATAATTTGATCTGAAATTGCTAATCTATATTCAATCTTCTTACAATTGTTTTTATTTTGTTGCCCATAAATAATTATCGTTACCATACGAAATTATTGTTTTAAACTGTCGGGAGGGGACATTCGACAATTTAAAGATGCTGGACTAAACAAGAGGGGGGACTATGAAATACAAGCAGCTTATTGAAAGCCTGGGAAACGAATATTTCTTTTATTCACATAATATAAATGGTGATTACCTTTATATTAGCCCATCGGTTAAAACCATTTTGGGTTACGAAGTAGAAGAGGCCAAACTTGGTCTTGTAAAACACATGACCGACAGCGAATTAAATAAAAAAACCATTGAAGTACTAAAAAAAAGTGCCACCGGTGAAAAGCAAAAAACATTTCAATTTGAATTATACACAAAAAGTGGCTCGATTAAAGTAATTGAAATTACCGAATCGCCCTTATACAATGAAAAGGGAGAGCTTATTTCGATTGAAGGCGTTGCCCACGATATTACAAGGCGTATTGAGCGCGAAAAAACCATCAAAGAACAAAACGAAAAACTTAAACAACAAACAGAGGAACTTGAGGCGACCATTGCCGATTTGAAACAAACCCAATCGCAATTGGTACAGTCGGAAAAGATGCGTGCGCTCGGAAATCTGATTGCAGGTGTGGCACATGAAATAAACACCCCTATTGGAGCGATAAATGCCTCAATCGATAATATTTCGCGTTCTTTGGACGATATTTTGGCGAACATATATACTTTGTTTACGCAAATATCGGAGCAACAATTGTTGGCATTTCTTACCCTTTTGAAAATGATCCGCCGCGACAAACCACCACTCATTTCGAAAGAAAAACGCTATTATAAAAAACTGGTAAAAGAAAAGCTTGATAACGCCGGTTTTGAAGACACATACACCATTACCGATCACTTGATCTACCTGAACCTTTATGAAGACGCAGACCAGGTTATTCCGATATTACAGATTGAAGATCCCGTATTTATTCTAAAATCGCTTCACAATATTTATTCGGTCAGAAAAAATTCGGAGAACATAAAGATGGCTGTCGAAAAGGCGTCGAAAGTTGTATATGCCCTGAAACGTTTTACGCATAAAGATCAGGGAATGGCAAAAGAACTGAGCAACCTGAAAGAGAATATCGACATGGTGCTAACCTTGCATCATAATCGCATAAAACAAGGTATTGAGGTGGTGCAGAACTACGACGACAATATTCCGTTGATTAACTGTTATCCCGACGAACTGGTTCAGGTTTGGACCAATTTGATATCCAACGCCATTCAGGCAATGGATAACACTGGACAACTTACCATTACCATAAGAAACCTGCAGGAACGTATTCAGGTATCCATTGCCGACACCGGCTGTGGAATTCCGGAAGAGATTCACGAAAAGATTTTTGAACCATTTTTCACCACTAAAAAAGCAGGAGAAGGTACCGGTATTGGACTTGAGCTTGTTTTAAAGATTATTGAAAAACACCAGGGTAATTTAGAGTTCGAAAGCAAAGTTGGAGAAGGAACAACGTTTACCATTACTTTACCAGTTAATTAGTTCAGTTATGAAAAAGAAGGCAATAGTTTGTGTTGATGATGAAAGCATAATTCTCGACAGTTTAGGCGAGCAGATAAAAAACATTTTCGGAGATGAATATTTGTATGAATCGGCAGAAAATGCAGAGGAAGGGCTGGAAGTAATCGAAGAACTGACGAAGGAAGAAATTGACGTACTTGTAATTGTTTCCGACTGGCTAATGCCGGGTAAAAAAGGCGATGAATTTTTAATAGATGTCCACAAGAAATTCCCCAGAATAATAAAAGTAATGTTAACCGGACAAGCTGATGAAGAGGCCATAAACAATGCAATTAAAAATGCCGAATTGCATGCTTATATTTCAAAACCATGGTCGGCAGGAGATTTAGAAAGAGTAATAAAAACTGGTTTGTCTAAAATTGAAAATAAGGGGTAAAAATGAAAAAACAAACAATCATTTGTGTTGACGATGAAGAAATAATCCTGGAGGCGATACAGGAACAACTTCAGTCAACTTTTGGCGAAGAATATAATATTGAAACTTCGGACAGTGGCGAGGATGCGCTGGAGTTTTTTAAAGAACTACTGGACGAAGGCCAGCAAGTTCCGGTAATTATATCCGACTATATTATGCCGGGAATGAAGGGCGACGAATTATTGAAGGAAATACACAAACTTTCGCCCGAGTCGTTAAAAATACTTTTAACCGGTCAGGCCAGTATCGAAGGAATTAGCAATGCCATAAACAATGCACAACTTTATCGTTTTATTGCAAAACCCTGGGATAAAGATGACCTGGTATTAACCGTAAAAGAAGCGGTAAAAAGCTTTCTCCAGGAAATTAAAATTCGTAAACAAAACAAAGAACTGTTGGAGCTGAATGCCTCTTTAGAAGAGCAGGTTGCTCAGCGAACCGAAGAATTAAGAGAGGCCAATGCCGCTAAAGACAAGTTCTTTTCCATCATTGCGCACGATTTGAAAAGCCCGTTTAATGCACTATTGGGTTTAACAGATGCTATGCTCGAAAACTGGGAGGTATTTGAAGATGAAAACAAGCTGGAGTTTGTTAAGGATATTCACGATACCTCTAAAAACACCTATGCATTGTTGCAAAACCTGTTGGAATGGTCGCGTTCGCAGATCGGATGTTTGAAAATTAATTCTGAAGTTTTTAACCCGGCGGAGTTGGTTTATCAAAATATTGAGGTTTTAAAACAACATGCCGACACGAAACAGATCTCCATTACCAATAAAGTAGCTAATGAAGTTCTTTGTCAGGCCGACAGAAACATGATCTCAACGGTATTCCGCAACCTTATTTGCAATGCAATTAAGTTTACTAATCTGCAAGGAAATATAGAGATATCCGGTTGTACGCAAAATGAATTTCATGAATTCTGTATTACCGACGATGGTATTGGCATGAATGAAAGAACTAAGAATGAGCTGTTCAATCTGAATAGTAAAACGCAGCGCGCCGGTACGTCTAAAGAAAGCGGAACAGGCCTGGGACTTCTTCTTTGTAAAGAATTCGTTGAAAAGAACGGTGGCGAAATATCAGTTACCAGTAAGGAAAATGAAGGCAGTACCTTCTGTTTTACCCTACCGGTAGCAAAATGAACTACCTCCTGACAAGCTACCAAGGTATTAAAAAGGGAATTCTTAAGAATGATTCAAGCATCTGATTATTAACTCATTTATCCCGATACACCCCTGCTATCGGGATTAGTTCGACTATCTCATTACAGTTCGTTTCTCTCCGGTAATGAGAGTCTCACTGAACTAAATTTCGGCTGTTAATTCATCCAGAAATTTGTGATACTTATCCTCCATCAGTGGCTTTAACTCAGCGTTTACCCACTGATGGTAATCGTTTAGCCATTTGCGTTCTTTATCGCTCAGCAAATCAACTTTTATCAACGAAGTGTCGATAGGGCAAAGTGTAAGCGTATCAAAACCAAGAAAACGCCCGAATTCAGTGGTTTCACGTTCTACACAAACCATCATGTTTTCGGTTCGAAGTCCGTATTGCCCTTCTCGGTAAAACGCAGGTTCGTTCGATAACACCTGTCCGGGTAGCATCAGGTTTTCGTTGTATTCCAGCCTGATTGCCATTGGCCCTTCGTGAACATTCAGAAAATGACCAACACCATGACCGGTACCGTGCCCATAATTCATACCGTTTTCCCATAATGCCTGTCGCGCAAGAATATCAAGGTGACAACCCTTTACTCCGTAGGGGAATTTGGCTTGTGTTAAACCAATCATTCCTTTCAGGGTAAGTGTAAAATCAGTTTTAAACTGATCAGAAACTGCTCCTAAAGCAACTGTGCGGGTAATATCGGTAGTTCCATCGATGTACTGACCACCGGAATCAAAAAGCACTACCCCGTCGGCTTCCAACGGCAAAGCATCTTCGGCTCCAATATGAAGATGAACAAGCGCACCTCGGCTTTTGTAGCCAACGATAGGTGGAAAACTTTCGCCTTTAAAATCCGCTTGTTTAGCCCTGAATTCGGCCAGCTTTTTCCCGAATTCGTAATCAGTTATTGTTTCTTTTCCAATCGTCTGTTTTAGCCAGTGCAAACACTCTACCAGTGCCACGCCATCTTTTTTCATTGCACTTCTGAAACCTTCCAGCTCTGTTTCATTTTTTATGGCTTTTTGAATGGCCACCAACGAAGTCCCTTCAAGAAGCTCGTTTTTACCTGCCAAGGCACTGTAAGCTGCAAAATTTAACGTTGAGGCATCGATATAAATCGTCTTCCCATCAATTTCTGACAAGTAGTTGTAAAAAGTAGTATAATCTTTCACCTCAACACCATCGGCGTCAAGTTTCGATTTCAGCTCTGAATCGATTTTGGCAGGATCGACAAAAAGAACACTTTCATTCTCGCCAATAACGGCAAAAGCAGTAAAAACCGGATTATAGGGCACATCCGATCCTCGCAAATTGTATAACCACGCCAGTTCGTCCAACATCGAAACGATATGAAAATCTGTACCAAACGAAGCTAAATCAGCAGCAATTTTTTGTTGTTTTTCAGGTCGTGTAACTCCGGCATATTTTACGTCCAACTCAAAAACTTTATCGTTTGGAACAGCTGGGCGGTCTTCCCAAATGGCTTCAAACAAATCGGGTGTTTCCACCAGTTCGATATCTTTTTTCAAAAAGCCTTTTTGCAAACTCCTGAAAGCGTCAACTGTCAACGATTGCGCATCGAGCCCCACTTTGCTTCCGGCTGGCAAATTAAGGCTCAGCCAGCTGTCGGGCGATACAGCATCCGTAACGCGCAACTTCTGCATTTCAATGCCGGTACCTTCCAGTTCTTCCTTAGCCTGTAAGAAATAACGTGAATCGGTCCATAAAGCTGCTTTGTCAAGCGTTACTGCTACCAAACCATACGAGCCTGTAAATCCCGAAATGTACTCGCGTGTCTCCCATCGTTTGGGTAAATATTCGCTCGAATGCGGATCGGTACCTGAAATGTACCACGCATCAACACCATACTTTTTCATTTCGGCGCGTAAGGCCGCCAGTCGTTGTTTTATTTCTGTCTTCATCGTTTATGCCTTTGCGCCTTGAAAATAGTCTTTTACAAATTTCTTTATTGAGGGGGCAGGAATATCATCGTAATTCAAATCTTCTTCAGCGTAAAACTTATAATCGAGAATATCGTCCATCGGTTTCAGTTCCTCAACCGATTCGGTTGTAACCTGAAATGCCATATCGAGTGTAAATACGGTGTACGCCGAAAAAATATATTCGTTTGGCGCCGAGCCAAGGTATTTTAACGCTTTTACTTTTAAACCCAGCTCCTCTTTTAGTTCGCGTTTTACAGCATCTTCTGCCGATTCCATTGGGTCGATAAATCCGCCTGGCAGATCGAGTTTACCGTAATTAGGTTCAACACCTCGTGTTACCAGCATTAATTTCCCTTTATCATCGGTAACTAACGCAGCCACAGCAGCCGCAGAGTTTATAAAAAAATGAAAACCACAGCCAGCACATTTTAATGACCGCTCGCCGGATTTGTTAAACTCTGCCGAACCACATTTCGGACAATATTTTAAAACTTTTAAAGGATTGGTATCCATTTAATTCGATTTGCGAATGATGATTAACGATTTATGATTTAAGATCTTTCCTTCGTAAATCGTTAATCGTCATTCTACATTCATCATTCAATTATTTCTCTTGCTTTCAGCCAGTCGACAAATAAATTTGGCCAGTTATCAGCCGGAATTCCGTTTTTGCGAATACCAAAGCCGTGACCTCCTTTTTGAAAAATATGCATTTCTGCCGGCACGTCAAACTCTTTCAGTTTCGAATAAAAACTGATTGAGTTTTTAGGCACAACAGCAGTATCGTCGTCGGCCAAAACCAAAAATGTTGGAGGCGTTTCAGCACTCACATTTAACTCGTTCGAATATTTACGGATCAGCTCTTTATCATGTCCTTTGCCGATTAAGTTTCCGCGAGATCCCAAATGAGTGAATTCTTCATCCATGGTAATCACCGGATACAACAACAACATAAAATCGGGCCGGCAACTTTGCTGTTCAATCTTATCTGAACTTTCTTTATTTCCATAATCGAAAACAGTTCCGGCAGTTGAAGCCAGATGACCACCCGCTGAAGAACCTGCAATTCCAATCTTTTCAGGGTTGATGCCCCACTCTTTTGCATTGGCACGCACGATTCGAATGGCTTGCCGTGCATCGCTCGACGGAACTTCGTGATTTTCGTAGGGCAAACGATATTTTAATACAATTCCGGTAATACCTTTGGTCTGTAAAAAACGTGCAATGTCGAATCCCTCGTGGTCCATTGCCTCTACCCAATAACCACCGCCCGGACAAATTACCACGGCAGCGCCGGTATTAATTTCGGCTTCTGGAGAGAAAACATACATTTCTGCTTCCGACACTTTTCGTACACGAACTCCGTCGTATTTCTCTTCGGGTTCTGTCATCCCGTTGTCGTTTGGTGCGCCATTTGGCCACACTTTTAATGTTTTATTTTGTGCAATAACAATCACGGTTAGCAATGAAAATAGTAGGATTAGGTTGATTTTTTTCATCTCATTAAAATTGTTTAGTTCATTTGTTTTTGATGAAACTCCCGATAAATTTTGATTCTTCCTGTTTGCGATTTGAAGAATAAAAATTCATGTTCGTTTCATCATTATTTAGTTTTTGCTCCAACAAAATAATGCTCCTTTTCGGCAAACAATACATTAAAAGTTGTTAGCGAACCATAGGCACGCGTTATGTATTGCTGGATATTTATTTTTTCTTCGTCGGTAAGCGATTTACTGCTGTTGATATTTTGCTCCAAAACACGCAGCCTGTCGCGTAACATTACAATTTTGTGAAAGAAGGTTTCAACAGGAATTTCCTTTGGTTTTAAATCCGGATTGGCCGGTTGAAGTAGCATTGTTCCGCCTTCCCATTTTTCGCCTAAAGGAACCACTTCATTCAATGCTGCATGTTTATCAAGTACATAGCTTAAAACCTTCTCTATTTCGCCAATTGAAAGTTGCGATTTTGGTGCAGCTTCATTTGCTTCCAAAACCGTAAGGTCGGTATTTCGCTTAGTAATCTCTATTTTACCGCCACGCTCAAAAAATATTTCGTAAGCAGTAAGGTTGTCTTTACTAATTATTCCTTCTCCATACCGCGGATGCTCAACCCTTGTTCCAACAGTTAAATCTTCCATTTTAAGTTTAATTTATTGATTGGTTACGATAAAATATTTTCAGGAAAAGTGTACAAGGTGGCTACCAACTGTTAATATTCTGAGGCCATAATCAAACGTGGCTGCCCCTTCACACGTTTACGTTTTACTTCGTAATCGCGGGTATACGAAATTACAGAAACCCCTTCATTCATATAACCACCAAACTGTGTAAGCTGCCCGAAATGATAATTTCCCTGCATTTGGAAAGTATGCAGGTAAGGCAGGCAAGCGGCAAAATCGTTACCGTAAGTTATTAATGCCGTTAAAAAATACAGCGTTACATCGTAGCCCTGGAAACTAAAATTATCAGGTTCTGTTCCGAAATTGTTCTTGTATTTTTCAACGAAATTAATGGTTTGCTTATTGGTATAATCAGTGTAGTATGGCGCAATGTATTTCAGCTTCAAATTATGAAACTGCTCCAACTGAATACTCGAATAGTTTGGATAACGGTTTGAACCGATCAAGGTAATCGAATACTCATCAGACAGGTTGTTTAAATTCGAAATGGCCACACTTAACTCTCCTTCGTTTTCCGAAGGAATGTAAACCACATTTTCTTTGGTTTTCGACATTATTCGTCGCAGGCCAAAACTGCCTTCGTTTTCAAAATCGTAAATCGTAAAGTTAACTCCCTCGAAACTGCTTAACATTCCTGAATTGAAGAATTTTTCGCGCAACAATTCAACCAGTTCGCCTTCGGGAGTTCCCGAATAATTCGAGGTTTTTAAAATAATGAAGTTACTGTTAAAGTGCTCTTCGGCCACCATCTCTGCCGTTTGACGAGTCAGGTAATCACGCGACGGATTTACCTGGAAGTAATTGGAGTTCGACTGTGTAATCGTACTCTGCGAAGCAAGTGGTGAAACAATTGGAATTCGATTCTTCGCTGCATACGCTGCAATTTCCTGCTGTACTCTTGGAAAAATGGGCCCGATAATTAAATCAGTCAGGAAAAAATCGTTAGCCATAAAATACTGGCGTATCGAATCTTTGTTTCGCTGTGTATCAAAAACATTGAGTTTTACATTAAAACCAATATTCTGCAAGGAATCAACTGCTAAAAGTACACCTTCATAAAACTGTACGAAGTTTTCACTCCCGCCGTAAAACTGTTTAAACAATTCCTTTCGCTCTTCCAATTCAATGGTTGTGTCCTGCGCAATTTCTGTTTCCTCACTTGTAAAAAGCGCTGTTGAATCAATTACCAGATCTTCACGGTTCAGCGTGTCATTTGCTTCGTAATAAAAAGGCAAAAACAAGGCTACATTGTATGTTTTCCCCGAAAACGAACCTGAAAAATCAGGCACACACGACTCGGGAATTTCTACCGGCATTTCCACCGCATAAAATTCTTCCAGCATTTTCGCCGAATCAATATCGGCAATCACAATGTTGTCACTTTCCGGTTGGGTAAATACGTCCTCAGGTTTTTTAGGAATTAAAATGGTTTCACCATAGGCCAGATTCCGACGATCGAGTATTGGATTATACTTTATAATGTCGGGAATACTAACATTGTATTTTTTGGATAAACCGTATAAAGTCTCGCCCCTTTCCACCAAATGCTGCTCAAAAGCTTCTTCGTTTACCGGTTTAGCCATTGGTTCGCTGGCTTCAGCAACCGGAATTTTAATTACTGCTCCTGCCGGAAATCCCGTATTCAAAATCGGGTTTATCACTTTCAGCTCCTCTTCCGACACATTGTACTTGCGGGTGATACCCCACATGGTTTCACCCGATTCAATAATGTGTTCGATATAATTTCGACCACCGGCATATTCAATTGGCTGGGGTTTATTTACATCTCCCACCGATGTGCCGGTTTTTATTATCAATGTCATTCCTGTTTTTAGCTGACTTGCATCGGGATTTTGTACCAGAATTTCCTGTTCAGTAATTCCGTATCTCCGTGAAAGCGAAAACAAGGTTTCGCCCGAAACCACCTGATGCACTATTGTGTGCTCGCCCGTTTCGGTTTTTTGAGTTAAATCGTCGGTTTCTGAAGTTGTTTCTTTTTCCCAGTATGGTATATTCAGTTCAGTTCGCTTTTTAAATTTCCGAACGGTTGGATTGTAGGCATACAGTTCCTCCACGGTTATTCCAAACTTTTTGGCTATGGAATAAGCCGTTTCTTTTCTCGACTCAATTTCATATTTGGTAAATCCTGACGGATCACCTTTTTGGTCTGATGAAGAATTTGGCAGTTCGATGCCTTCAACATAAGGAATCTTTAGCACCTGCCCTATCGTTAACCCCTTATCAATTCCCGGATTGTTTTCTTCAAGCGCTGATTCTGATACACCAAACTTCTTGCTTAGCGAATAAACGGTTTCGCCTGTGCGCACCTGGTGCATAACAAACTTTTTGCCTTGAAAAATAACCACCTCGTTTTGTGCAAAATTCTGCCCAAAAACCTGTTCGGTTGGTAACAACAGTAAAAATGCCATGCATAGCAGCAAAAGACTTCTCATTAAAAAGTGGATTTAAAAATTCGCTCAAATTTAGTAATTCTGAAAGAACACTTAAATCTTAACGCATAGTTTCGGAATTAATTTTACATATTTTGGGGCAAACACAATCCTAATATTAACACGAACCTTAATTTCATTCACATTTGAAAAGATTTTGACACGTTATTAGTACTTTTGTGCTTTCATTAACTAAAGAAGTTTTTCATGCAGGAAAAGATTTTAATCCTTGATTTTGGTTCTCAATACACACAATTGATTGGACGTAAGGTCCGCGAACTAAATGTTTATTGCGAAATTCATCCTTTTAACCACTTTCCGGAAATTGATGAGAGTGTAAAAGGTGTGATCCTTTCGGGTAGTCCATATTCGGTTCGCGACGAAGATGCACCACGTCCTGACCTATCAGAAATTAAAGGCAAACTGCCGGTATTGGGTGTTTGTTACGGAGCACAGTATATGGCTCATTTTTATGGTGGCGAAGTGGCTCCTTCGAATACACGCGAATACGGAAGAGCAAATCTGGGATTTATCGATCACGATAGTATTCTGTTTGAAAATATTAGTCTGCACTCGCAGGTTTGGATGTCGCATGGCGATACCATTGTAAAACTTCCTAAAAATTATAAGGTAATTGCATCAACTGAAGATGTAAACTTCGCCGCTTATAAAGTTGATGACGAAAAAACCTGGGCAATTCAGTTCCACCCCGAGGTTTACCACACCACAGAAGGAAAGCAGTTGCTACAGAATTTTGTTACCACAATTTGTGGATGCGAACAAAACTGGACTCCTGACTCATTCGTGGAAACAACTGTTCAGGAATTAAAAGATCAACTGGGTAACGACAAAGTTGTTCTTGGTCTTTCGGGTGGTGTTGACTCATCGGTTGCCGGTGTTTTATTAAATAAGGCCATTGGAAAAAATCTTACCTGCATTTTTGTTGACAACGGTCTGCTTCGCAAAAACGAGTTTGAGGATGTTTTGCATTCGTACGAAGACATGGGACTAAATGTAATTGGCGTTGATGCCCGCAAAAAATTCTGGGACGATTTGGCCGGAGTTACTGATCCGGAACAAAAACGAAAAATTATCGGTCGCAACTTTATCGAAGTTTTTGATGAAGAAGCGCACAAAATACAAGATGTAAAATGGTTGGCACAAGGAACAATTTATCCCGATGTAATTGAATCGGTATCGGTAAACGGACCTTCTGCAACTATCAAATCACACCACAATGTTGGCGGACTTCCTGAAAAAATGAAGCTAAAAGTGGTTGAGCCGCTTAAACTTCTATTTAAGGACGAAGTGCGTCGGGTAGGTGCTGCTTTAAACATTAAGAAAGAATTGTTAGGCCGTCATCCATTCCCGGGACCGGGATTGGGAATTCGTATTCTTGGCGATGTAACTCCTGAGAAAGTTAGTATGCTGCAGGAAGCTGATGCGATTTTTATTAACGGACTAAAAAGCTGGGGACTGTACGACGAAGTTTGGCAGGCTGGCGTTATGTTACTTCCTGTTCAATCGGTAGGTGTTATGGGCGACGAGCGTACTTACGAAAATACCGTTGCTTTGCGCGCTGTTACCTCAACCGATGGGATGACTGCCGACTGGGTGCATCTTCCCTATGATTTTATGGCAAAAATGTCGAACGAAATCATAAATAAAGTTCGCGGTATCAATCGTGTAGTTTACGATATTAGTTCGAAGCCACCTGCAACAATTGAGTGGGAATAGTTGTTGCAGAATGTAACGAAATCAAATTTGGCAGACTTATTGCGTAATTGTTTCGTTATAAATAAAAAATGAGAATTATGGCTGTAACAAAAATTCAACATATTAAAACAATTGGCTTAGGTATATTTTTAGCTTTCTTTCTGTTTGGACCTGTTTCAGTTCAGGCACAAAACGAAGTGCAGGAAAACCAGGTAAAATTTGCCCGGTTACTGCGTTTGGTTGATGGTTATTATGTCGACTCATCAGATGTTAGCGACTTAACGGAAAAAGCCATTGTTCATTTGCTTGAAGAGCTTGATCCGCACTCAACGTATATTTCGAAAGAAGAAGTGGATAAAATGAACGAACCGCTAAAAGGTAACTTCGAGGGGATCGGGATTTCATTCAACATCTACAAGGATACCTTGATGGTGACTACGGTAATTGCCGAAGGACCTTCCGAGAAAGTTGGATTGCGTGGAGGCGACCGGATTATTGAGGTTGATGGCAAAAACATTGCCGGAATAGGCTTGAAGAATTCGGATGTTTTTGATTTGTTACGTGGAGAAAAAGGAACTAAGGTTGACTTAACAATTGCCAGAAAAGGCGAAACCAATCCGCTTGAATTTACCATTGAACGAGATAAAATTCCAATTTACAGTCTGGATGCTTCGTACATGCTGGATGAGTCTACCGGTTATATCAAACTAAATAAATTCTCGGCAACAACTACCGATGAGTTTTTAGAGGCCATGTCGGATTTAAAAAAGGAAGGAATCCAAAACCTGGTTCTCGATTTACGAAACAATGGTGGTGGTTACTTAAAGTCGGCCATTGAATTAGCTGATCAGTTTTTAACCGATGATCAGATGATTGTTTATACTGATGGAACAAACGATCCGAAAAGAGACTATAAAGCAACAGCAAAAGGTTCGTTTGAAGACGGGAAAGTGGTTGTTTTGGTTAACGAAGGTTCGGCCTCAGCAAGTGAGATTGTATCGGGAGCCATTCAGGACTGGGATCGCGGAGTAATAATTGGCCGTCGCTCGTTTGGTAAAGGTTTGGTGCAAAAACCTTTCTTCCTGAATGACGGGTCGATGATTCGTTTGACAACGGCACACTATTACACTCCAAGTGGCAGATGTATTCAAAAGCCTTATGAAGAGGGCATTAGCGAATACCGTAAAGATTATGCCAACCGAATTAGTAACGGTGAGATGTTTAATGCCGACAGTATTCATTTTGACGATGAATTAAAACACAAAACACTGGTTAATGGTCGCAATGTATACGGAGGTGGCGGTGTGATGCCTGATATTTTTGTTCCGATGGACACATCTTCGCATTATGCCTACATAAATAACCTCAGAAGAAAGCGGGTTACCTATAATTTTGTTTTGGATTATGTTGACCTTAATCGTGAAGACATTGCGAAACAGTATCCTGACTTTGACAAGTTTAATGACAAATTCGAAATCACTGAAGAGAACATTGAACAGGTAGTTGCCGGTGGTATTGAGGAAGGAATTGAGAAAGACGAAGAAAGTTTATCATACCTTAAAGATGAACTTAAGCGCGAACTCAAAGCTTTGATCGCCCGCGATGTTTACTCCAGAAACGACATGTATAAAATTTTGAACGAAGAGGACGATGCTATTTTAAAAGCTCTTGAGGTTTTTGATAATCAGGATAAATATGCAACGCTCTTGGTTACAGTTGATACCGTTGATTAAATTTTATGACTGATATAGTTTTGGAATGGCTCTTAGGTAATTATATTGAAATACTGGGAGCCATTCTTGGTTTAGTTTACATTTTCTTTTCCATAAAACAACACATTTTAACGTGGCCAACCGGGTTATTAACTTCGGCACTTTATGTAGTTGTATTTTTCGATGCCCGCTTATATGCCGATATGGGACTTCAGGCCTATTATGTTGTAATTAGTATTTACGGATGGTATTTTTGGCTTTCGGGAAAAAAACAAAACGAAAAGAAAGTTGCAGTTAAAACCACACGAAAAATTCTGTGGTTGAAGTTGGCAGTGGTTTCAATCGCCCTTTATGCCCTACTCCTTTTTATTTTAAGCAATTATACCAATTCCGATGTTCCACATATGGATTCAGTTACAACGGCGCTAAGTATTGTTGCCACCTGGATGCTTGCCCGAAAATACATCGAACACTGGCTGCTTTGGATATTTATCGATGCATTTTCGGCTGGATTGTACGTGTATAAAGGTTTGTGGGCTACGGTTATTTTATTTATTGTATACACCGTTATGGCTCTGCTGGGCTATCTTGAGTGGAAAAAAGACCTGAAAAGTATTGAAGCATAAAACTAAAATAATTGCCATTACCGGAGCCGAATCTACCGGAAAAAGTACACTTGCCAGAGCATTGGCAACGCACTACAATGTGCCTTTTGTGCCCGAATTTGCAAGAAGTTATGTAGAACAATTGCATCGGTCGTACACCTACGATGATGTTATTCTGATAGCGAAAAAGCAAATTGAACAATACAACGAAATGCTTTCGCAGGAACCGCCACTAATTATTCTGGATACCTGGCTTCTAATTACTAAAATCTGGCTGGATGTTGTGTACGGGAAAGTTCCTGTGTGGATTGATCAGGCGATAAAAGAAACCCGTATTGACACTTTTTTAGTATGCGATACCGATTTGCCCTGGGTAGCTGATCCTGTTCGCGAGAATGGTGGTGCTGATCGTGAAAAACTTCAACAGACTTACATCCGGGAATTGAAAAATTACCACTTCCCTTTTCATACAATAAAGGGAAATTACGAAGAGCGGAAAAAAGCTGCCATTAAAGTTATCTCAAGTTTAGATTAAAAACCTTCAACAAGTAGCTTCTTTTATACGTTATATGTTACAATTCTTAAATGATTGTAATTAGTTTTGTAATATAATTCAACAACATGACAAGTAATACCGTTGACCAAAAGATTTTAGAAACAGTTTCCAAGTTAAGTAACCCGGAGTCGTACAAATTGGTTTGTCATAAACATATGATGGGAGAACCTCTTCCATCGAATAAAAAACTGAAACGAATAATTAATCTGGTTCGCGAGATACTTTTCCCCGGCTATTTTGGAACAACCACTTTAAAAACATCTATAACTCCTCACTATATGGGGGTTTATGTTGATGAATTGCTCGAAATGCTTACCGGTGAGATTTTAGCTGGCTTGTGTTTTGAATGTACCGATGAGTCAGAACTCCGAATTGAAAAGCATAAAAATCCTGCACAGGAAAAAGCGGTTGCCTTTATTGAGTTTCTTCCGGAAATCAGACGAAGATTAGTGGCCGATGTTGAAGCTACATTTTTAAATGACCCGGCAGCAAAGAACTTTGGAGAAGTTATTTTTAGCTATCCGGGAATCCGGGCAATTACCAATTACCGTATTGCGCACAAACTGCTGGAACTGGATGTTCCGCTAATCCCGCGTTTTATTACCGAAATGGCGCACAGCGAAACCGGAATTGATATTCATCCACGTGCTCAAATTGGCGAGAGTTTTACAATCGACCACGGTACTGGAGTTGTTATTGGATCGACATGTATTATTGGCGATAATGTAAAAATATACCAGGGAGTTACATTAGGAGCAAAAAGTTTTCCGCTCGACGATGATGGGAACCCGATTAAAGGAATTCCTCGTCATCCGATACTGGAAAACAACGTAGTTATTTATGCAGGTGCAACCATTCTTGGCCGTGTAACTATTGGCGAAAATTCGGTTATCGGAGGCAATGTGTGGGTAACCAGCGATCTGCCAGCCAATTCTCGTGTAGTGCAAAAACGCCCAAGAGATATTCCGTTTATGGACGGAGCAGGTATTTAAGAAACAAAAAATCAAATCATTGAAAGAGTATAAATTGATTGCTAAAACCTTTTCCGGTTTGGAAGATGTTTTGGCCAAAGAAGTGAAGCGTATTGGCGGAAAAAACGTTCGACGCGGGAAACGTGCCGTATTTTATGACGGAGATCTTGAATTGATCTATAAATCGAACTATAACCTTCGTGCGGCTTTACGCATTTTAAAAGAGATTGAACATTTTAATTTTAAAACTGTCGATCAGTTTTACTTAAAATGTAAAAGAATAAAATGGCAAAACTATTTTAGTGTCGATCAGAATTTTGTGATTAACAGCGTTGTCGTAAATTCACGTGATTTCCGAAACTCGATGTTTGCATCGCTTAAAGTGAAAGATGCCATTGCCGATTATTTTCGTGAAAATTTCGGAAAACGCCCTAGTGTTGACACCGATAATCCTGATATTATTATTAACGTTCATATTTTCCAGGATAACTGCACTTTGTCAATTGACAGCTCGGGAGAATCTCTTCATAAACGAGGATATCGGGTAAAACAGGGAGACGCACCATTAAACGAAGTCCTTGCTGCCGGAATGATCTATCTCACTGGCTGGCTTGGAAATTCGGATTTTATGGATCCCATGTGTGGTTCGGGCACTATCCCCATTGAAGCAGCTATGATTGCCCAGAATATTCCTGCTGCCAAATTCAGAAAAGAATTTGCCTTTCAACTCTGGAATGATTTTGACCCTTTGCTTTGGGAAAAAGTTACAGAACCGGTTGAAAAACGAGAATTCAGACATAAAATCTATGCATCGGATATTTCGGGAAGTAATTTGCTAAATGCGCAAACCAATGCCCGGCGTGCATTAGTGTTTAATAAAATACAATTTTCCTGTACCGACTTCAAAAATCTGGATATAGATTTGAATAACGCAACCATCGTAACAAATCCACCTTACGGAGAGAGACTAAAGGAGAATGACCTTGATGGTCTTTATTCAATGATTGGAGAGCGTTTAAAGCACCAGTATGCAGGTAACAGTGCCTGGATCTTAAGCTCTTCGATAGATAGCTTAAAGTTTGTTGGGCTAAAACCGTCGCAACGAATTGATTTATTTAACGGGGCGCTAAAATGTAAGTATAATAATTACCGATTATTTGAGGGAAAGGGAAAATAAGGACATAAAAAAAGGGTTAAAACCGTCCTTGTTTTAACCCCTGTACTAACAACTCAATTGGTTCTGTATATAGGCTAATCTTCTTCAAATTCATAAATATCTTTATCTCTTGAGTTTGGCTGTCCTCCTCCACGTAATTCATTTAATTCATTTCGTGTAAGAATCTCAAAATTGAAATCCTCTATATTTTTTGTAGTTATAGCTTTCATTGTATATTGTTTTCTTAATTTAATCTTCTTCGAATTCGTAAATATCTTTATCTCTTGAATTTGGTTGTCCTCCGCCACGAACTTCGTTCATTGCTTCCTGAGACAATACTTCAAAATCTCTTTTGTTTTCTGTAAAAAAATTAGCTATAACTTTCATATCTTCAAATCTTAACAGTTAAATACTTAAAATTAATCTTCTTCGAATTCGTAGATGTCTTTGTCTCTTGAGTTTGGTTGTCCACCACCACGAACTTCGCTCATTGCTTTTTCGTTGATTACTTCAAAACCAAAAACTTCGAAAGTATTTTCTGTTGATTCAAACTGTACTCTTTTCATCGTATAATAAATTAATTCGTTAAACTTTTAAACACACATTCACTAGTATATTCTGATAAGTAGAAAAAGGTAACCCCCCTTTTTTGAAAAAAATTAAAAAAAGTTCTATTTTGGTGCTATAAATCGCAACGTCAGATGACCATTTTCAAGAGAATAAGATTAATTTTTCATATACTATTTTTACCTATAATCCTAACTGCGCAGGAAAGCAATAATGAATCCTACACCCTAAGGGCCAACCAATTAAGAAGCGAAGGTGCTTACTTAGGAATGGAAGGTAAACACACAGAAGCATTGGACTCTTTTCTTCTTTATCTTGATTATCGAAAAAAAATTTACGGAGAAGCAAATTATTATTTGGCATCACCCTATATGTTTGTAGGTATAGCCTATAAAAATTTAGGCCAGAATGATAAAGCTTTAAATAACTATAAGCAGGCTGAAGCTAATATTTTTTTGCGTGATGAACCAAATAAAAATTTATTAAGTAGTTTATATGTAAATATCGGAAATGTTTATAGAGCTAAGCTCGACTATATGAATGCCTTAAGTTACTTTAACCAGGCACTGAACACTTATATGTCGATTTCTCCAATAAATTATGAAGATATTACTAATGCTTATTATTCGATTGCAGAAATTTATTATACCACGTTAAATCATCAAAAGGTTATTGATATTGCAAAGGAATGTTACCTTTCTGCTGACACTTCTACCCAAATCTACTTCGATGATATATTAGGAGGAAGTTTTTATAATTTAAGCAATAATAACAAAGCAGATTATTATTATCGCCATGCAATATCTCTCTCAGAAGAATATTATGGCAGTAGCCTGAATTTGGCCTATGCATATATGAATTATGCAGATTTCCTCTCTCGAATCAATAAATACGACAAAGCTGTTGAGAATCTATCTTTAGCATTTAATATATTGGAAGGACAGCAAGAGACTTTAGGAAAAGAACTTTCCATATATTACAAGTACGAAGGAAATATTTACAGAAACCGTACAATAAATACACAGGAAATTAACCGGTTCAAAAGGGACAAACGACAAAACCTGCTCAAATCAATTGATTCCTACAAAAAAGGACTAGCTGCATTGGAAGTAAGCCAAATTGATCCTGAAAGTTCCGATATTAAAATCCAACAAACACGTTCGCTGATGGATTGCCTTGACCTGATAAAAGCAATTGGAGATGTATATCTTGAAATAGCCCTGCTTGATAATGAAAATAAAGGCATTGATTTCAGCGAAAATCTCGACTATGCGCTAAGCTGTTATAACAATACGAGTAACCTTATTCAACAGGCGCGAAAAGAAATTTCAAACGATGAGAGCAAAATCCAGCTTTCAAACCTGCAATACCAAACCATCGGTAAAATTATTGAAACGGCTTATCTTGCTTATAATTATTCTGGAAATCAAGAGTTTCTTGATATTGCCTTTAACAATTCGGAGCAACTAAAAAGTAGTGCACTATTCGATAAAATTGCCAATGAACTGGCGCAGGAAAATAGTTTAATCCCTGACAGCCTGCTGGAACTGGAGCGTAAATTGAATAATACCATTGCCAACTATTCCGAATTACAATACGAGGAATTAAACTACGATGAACCGGATAGTTCGTTGCTGGAAGAATATAACGATAAAATCTTTAATGCATCGCGGCAAAGAGATGAGCTGAATCGATTTATGGAAGAAAGTTACCCCGATTACTACCAATTAAAATATTCCAATTCGACCCTCAATTTAAATGATATACAAGACAGGCTTGAAAGGAAGGAAGCAATTGTTGAGTATTTTTTAGCTGAACCAGCATCAGAGAAAATAGAAAACGGCAGTAAAGCTGACACATTAACTTCGTTGTACACGTTCTTTATTACCAGCGACAACATTGAATTTCATAAAAAAACACTTAGTAATTCTGAAATACAAGCATTAGAAGAAACCTTTCGGTTTATGTCATCAACTGATTACTTGTTCACACGCAACGAAGACGCCAAACAGTACTGTATCTCTTCACATAATCTCTACAAGGTACTGATTGCTCCTTTTGAACAAGACCTTAGTGAAAAGCACCTGACAATAATACCTGACGGGAAACTAAATTATATCTCATTCGACGGGCTGTTGAAAACGCTACCCGATACGAGTGAGGCAATCAGGTTTAACGAACTGAACTACCTGGTTAAAGATGTAAATATTAATTACGCCAATTCAGTAAACATCTTTCTGAAAAATAAAGCGTCGAAACCAAAATTGCGCAACCATACCCTTGCTTTTGCTCCTGAATACAATTCTGAAAAATTTAGTTTAACAGGTTTAAGTTACATACTTGCACCTCTGCCGGGAGTACAAAAAGAAGTTGACGAAATAGCAAAATCAGTAAACACAACAATTTATAGAAGCAAGAATGCCAGCGAGCAAAATTTCAGAAATGAGAGTGGCAACTTTGACATTCTTCACCTGGCTATGCATGCCTACATAAACGATTCATTGCCTGCCTACTCCCGTCTGGCTTTTAGTCAAATAGCCGACTCGACCACATTGGATAATGATGGTTGGCTAAATACGGCTGATATTTACAATCTCGATTTAAATGCCAGTATGACCGTGCTAAGTGCATGTAACACAGGTGTTGGTAAACTTCAAAAAGGAGAAGGACTAATGAGTTTGGCAAGAGGATTTTTGTATGCAGGATGTCCATCAGTTGTAATGTCGCTTTGGGAAGTGGAAGATGCAGCCGGTACAAAAATCATGACTTACTTTTATAAATATTTAAAAGCCGGTAAAACAAAAGACGAAGCGCTTCGGCTTGCTAAATTAAAATACCTCGAAGGCTCGAACTCAAGACTTGCACACCCGCATTACTGGATGAGTTTCAAATGTATAGGTGATAATTCTCCGGTTTACACCAGCTACGATCTTTACTTTTTTGCAATTCTTATTCTTTTGATCATCGCATTTTCAATCGACCAGGGAATTCGCATAAAAAAAGCCCGTCGAAACCGACAGGCTTAATTGAATGTGTATATGTTTTCGAATTAATCTATTGGACGATTCTTCGATTATTTAAAAGAGTACTTTAGCTTTCTTAAAATTGCCTTTGCATCTTTTTCGTAATGACCTTTACGATCTATCACTGCAAGCAATTCTTTCTTCGCCTCTGCCCTTTTATTCATTTTCAGGTAACAAAGTGCTTTGTACCACTCAGCCTCCTCAATAAACATGTTATTTCCGTGATCAATAACTTTGGTATACTCAGTTACCGCTTTCGGGTATTTATTTAAATTCTGATAACTCAATCCTTTATAAAACTGTGGAACAAATTGCTCATCAGCTTTAACCGTTACATTATTCAACAAATCAATAGTCTTTTGGTACTCATTCTGCTGATAGTATACTTGAGCTTGCTGTATTATGCTCATTTCGCTGTCAACCGAACGTTCAGATGCCCATGTCGTTGACACAAAGTGCTTATCGTATGAATTATCAAGCGTATTGGTATTCATTCGCATAGCGCCAAGTAATCCAACCACAACCAGGACAACGGCTACACTGCTTCGCCAGAATTTGGTGGAACCAATCTCGAATCGAGGCATTATTATCGATTTCACCTCTTTCTTCTCGGATTCTTCTCTTGCGTCTTTCAGTTTCTGGCGTAAGCCCATGATATCCGCCTCTGAAACGGCAGCGTTTATATTCTCGCGAAGTGCCACTTCCGCCATCAGATCGGTATTTTCTTTTAATTCAGCACTGAATTCCTCTAATAAACTTTCCTCCAGTACTCCATCAATAAAGTCTTCAATGGCTTGTTCACTAACATTCCACGATGTTTCAGACTCCATGATATTTCTTAGTTCGCTTCTCAAGTTCATTACATCCGTTTCTGCAACAGCCATTTCAAGCTCTCTATGCAGATTTACTTCTGATTGTAACAGTTCATTTTGGTTCAGTTCACCTTCAAATTCGGCTAAAATATCGTCGCCCATTTCTCCTTCAAGATACGCGTCGATATCTTCAACTGAATATTGTGGTTCAACCGATTTTGCAACCTGCTGCAATGTTTCGCGCAAGTTCAAAATATCTGTTTCCATTATAGCTTCTTCCAGTCCTTCCAGACCTTCCATATCAAAACCGTTCAGGTCATCTTCAATAACGACTTGTTCAGAACCGTTTTGCTCTTTGTAATAATGGTGTATGTTTTCGTTGCTGGTTCGTTCATGCTGATATACATGAACTTTTGGAAGCGATTCGAAACTTTCAATGAGTTCCTCGGGCGTTAACTCTGCTGTGGCTTCTTCAAATTCGCTGAAGTCGTCTAACAGCTCAAAAGAGCCATTTAACTTGCCATTTTTTGTACTAGTTGATTGAATTTTTTCGAGTTTCCCTTTAAGATCAAGAACATCCATTTCCAAAACGGCTGACTGGATATTTTTGTGAAGTTCAACTTCTTCTCTTAACTCCTGGTTTAACTCTAATTCATTTTCAAATTCTTCTCTCTCGTGTTTGTTTAAAAGATCTAAACAGTAATCTTCAATGCGTCCAAATAATTCTGCTTTAGGTGTCATCTTCAAGTATTTTTTTAAATTCTGTATCTTGCTTAATGCGCTTTATCAACAGTTCTTTACATTTATACTTTCTTGTTTTAGCATATTTTTCAGATTTGTATCCCATAATTCTCGCAATTTCTTTTAGCGGAACCTTTTCGAAAAACATCTGCAATAGCTTCTGACAATCTGTACTCAAAGTTTTGAAATGCTTATGATACAATCCGTATTTTTGGTTTTTATCCACCAATTCAACCAGGCTGTCGTCGTAAACGTCTTCCTGGAACGGTAATGAATCGTTCAGCTTTTCCTTCTCGATACGTCGTTTCTCCAATTGCTTTAACCACAAAAATCGACACACCGAGAACAAATAACCTTGAAAAGAACTCTTTTCGAAAATTAAATCGTTTTCTTTTAATTTCCTGTAAATTACGATAATAGCTTCCTGAAAAATATCACTGGCATCGTCCTCACTTCCTTGGTTTTTCTTAATGAAATAATTTACTTTATAGTAGTACTGTTTGTATATGTACTGCAAAATTAAATTATCGTGCCTTAAGATTCCTTTCAGGATTTGCGCATCCGTATAATTTATCATCTTCTAATATATTATTCGATTATTGGTCAAAAGGTAACCCTCTATTTAAAATTATTCTATACACAACTTAATAACTGCATTGTTGGCAAACATGTAATTTCGCTTATTAACAAGCCGTTACAAGATTGGATAAAGATAAAAATTTAATTAAAAAAAGAAGTAAACTTTTGGATTTAATGTTCTGGGTGGACTCTAAAAACAAAAAGGACGGGTTCAACAACCCATCCTTTTCTCATTAAACTAACTAACCTAACTAAACCTAAACTTATGAAAATAAACGTACCGCAAATATAAGGGCATATTGTAAATCCGACAAGGAAAAGATGTTAAATGGTGTTAAACCTTTCAACAATTAACATTTTATTTACTGTGCTACAAAAGTGTATTGGATTGTTCCTTTTTGACGTGTGGGCGCTGAATTATCGCTGTTAAAAACAGTTCGTATTGCCGCTTCTTTAGCATAGGCAAAAAGCTGCTTATCGCGGATAGAATTATCGTCACGAGGTTCGGCATCAACAACCTTACCCTCGCGGTTTACAACGATATCAACAATAACCGTTCCTCCGCCCTGACTCAAATATACCGGTACCGGTAAACGTATGTGGTAACGATTTTCCAGGTAGTAAACAATATTACTTTCTCCGGCATAAATTACGTTCTTTATTGAATCGCGGTCCATGCCTTCAGTAGTTTCAACAGGCATTTCTATATCGCTTAAATCAACGGTTTCTTTTGCAAGGTTTTTATTGACATTTGAGACGAGTTGTTTGGCGGCTTCAATTTCTTTTAAATAATCATCGTCGAAAAACTCGTCGGTTGAAGTGGTGGTGTTTTCTGTAGCCGATCGGTTTGAAGCTACGTTTGTTCGTGTATTGTTGGGTTGCTCGATATCGGGTTGATCTGTACGTTCTTCCTCCACCGTTTCGGGTTCATTAATTTCGGGTTCGAGCATTTCTGCCGGAAATTCAATTAAAATTTCCTCCTCTTTTACATTGCCTTTCATATCTACATCGGCCAGTAAAAACGCAGAAAATAACAGAATATGGAAAACCAGGGTACCGATTACTCCATAAACATTTCTTCTGTATAACTCTCCTATCTTCATTTGCAGCAAAAATATAAAATTAGCAACGATAAAAGCCCGAAATCAGAGAGAATACTAATTTATTTATGTTGAACATTATCCGGGATACGCACATAAAAAAAGAGTTTCCCAATCATGGAAAACTCTTTTCTGTATACTGTCTTAAATCTATTTTGTTGCGGCGACCATTGCCCTGAAATAACCTATTGATTCGGCAATTCCCATAAACGGATCATCCATATTTCGTTCGTGTTCCAGACTTACAGCACCGGTGTAATTTACTTCGCGAAGCATATTTACAAAAGCCGGAAAATCAATTATACCTCGCCCCACTTCAACCGAATAACCTTCTTTTGTGCGCCCGGTAACATCTTTTAAATGAATATCGAACACCCTGGTGTGGTATTTTTTTAAATCGGCAACCGGATCTTTCCCATTTCTGGTATCGTGGCCAATATCGAGACACATGCCAATTCGCGGATCAAGATCTTTTGTATGTTCCCAAACATCTTCAGCATCCGGATATACTGCGATATCCGGGCCATGCAAGTGAATGGCAAAATACAAACCTGTTTCCGCTACTTTTTCATTTACATATGGAAGCAGTTCGTAATCGGGCACACCCACAATCGTGTTAACTCCAACTCGTTTTGCATAATCGAAATATTTATCAATATCCTCTTTACTTTTCATATAAAGCGGTCCAACCGCATAACCGGTAACACCATACTCGGCACACTTTTTATGAAATGCCTCTATTTCTTCATCTGTACTCTTAACAGGTAAATGGAAATCTTTTATACAAAGGTAATGTACATCACACCGTTTCATGGTTTCCAGCGTGGTTTGTAAGTCGAAACGTACAAAAGTATACCCGGCCATCCCGAGCTTAAAAGATTCATTTGTTTCAGGTGCCGGTTGAGGATCGGGGCGTTTTACATCTTGCGCCGTTAGCGTAAACGTCAACAATAGTAAAAACAGAAGAGAAAGTGTTAATTTGTTCATTGTATTAAATTTAGTTGATACAGGAAAACAAATGTAACAATTAAACTAATACGTAACTGACCTTACACGCGCGTGTTTGAGTAATTTTCAAGTTTAAATTCCGGGCAGCGATTTACAACCGCTAAACTAAAAATTAAACGAAACAGCTTAAAATTGAAGTAGAAGGTTGAAAGTAATTATACCGTTTGCCAGCGGGTTGTTATATTATAATTCTGAGCATATTCTTCCCGCTCCTTCTCATCTGCGGTTGGTCTGCTTTCAGCTTCCAGATTCTGCAGCTCAACACATGCATGACTAATGTCATTTTTCTCCGCTTTAAAGAATTTTTTCTTTATTATATCGGCCGCACATCTAAAGAATAAATTAACCTTTTTCATGTTTTTGTTATTTTGAGTTATTTCTTTGAATCGTTCAACCGTTGTAACAAAACAGCGGCAAATGAACTCATCGATGTATTCTGAATAATTACATCATCCGGCAAATCAAGTATTTCATGGGTGAAATTCCAGATCGCCTTTACACCACAGTTCACCAAGTCTTCAGCTACTTCTTGTGCCACATCATTGGGTGTGGTCAATATGGCAATCTCAACATCCAACCGGTTCGACAGATGAAACAGCTTGTTATACTCCAAAACCGGAGTATTTCCAATGTGTTGCCCGATCTTTTTTTCATCTACATCAAATGCTGCTATTACTTTCAAACCCAGCGTTTGATGCTCCTGATAAGCCATTAATGCAGAACCTAAATTACCGGCGCCAACCAAAAAAGCTTCGTTTACATGATTGAATCCCAAAAATTCTTCCAGTGCATGGCACAACTCATAAGTATTGTACCCCACCCTGGGTTTTCCTTTTACCCCGGTAAATGCCAAATCTTTTACCACTTGTGTAGGATCGCATTTTAGTTCCTTTCCAATTGATGGTGCTGAAATATTCATTACACCCTTTTCACGAACTTTTTCAAGAAAAAATAAATAGCTTGGCAACCTTCTTAATGTTGGTTCCGGAACTTGTTTTTTATTTTTCCTTACTGCAATCACTTTTGTAGCTTTTGTCATTTAGTTCATTTTAAAAATACGAATAACTCAAATTAGAGAATTTTTTCTTTATTGCTTTTATATGAATATTCACTAAAAGTTAACATATAAATCCTACTGATTCTCAATTGCAAAGAGCAGTTTGCAATTTACCAACAATGGTGCAAAATTCATTATACAGAATCTTCTAATCGGTGACAGGATAAGTAGACAACTAAAAATTATGCAGCAACAAAAGGTCAGCAAATTCCCAAACTACTGACTTTAGAAAAATAATTTCTCATCATGGTTTGGAAAAAAAATTCCCGCATCTATACGGATCCTGTCAAGCGTTTGTATTAAATCCTCACTCATTATCCAGGTCATCTTCGGGCTTTCTATCAACCCGGCATCTAAACACTCCATAACGTGTTTGGCTTCGTATTGGTATCCCGCTCCTTCTTTCGTTTCATTTGGAATTAACTTTCGCTCTTCGTCGCCTTTCCAAACCGTTAAATCGGTTGGAGTAAACCAGCGCGGATGCAAAATAACATAACCCTTCTCGCAACAAAATTCGGATTGTACCGGCGAATGGACCGCAAAACTTGAGGACAAACTGGCCATCTCTCCACCTTTGTATTTAAATATCATTTGGATGCTTTCCTCGCTTCCGGTGGAACTAAAATCGGCAGAAGTTTTTATGAGGTCAGGAACGCCAAGGGTTGACAGCGCTGCAAATACCGGGTAAATACCAATATCCAAAAGTGAACCGCCCCCCAATTTAACATTGTACAGGCGCTTTTCCTCATTGAACTCGGCATTAAAAGCAAAATCCGACCGCACCATTTTCAATTTTCCCAATTCTCCGGAATTGATAATCTCAAGCGCTTTTTGAAAACTTGGCTGAAACATGGTCCAGAAAGCTTCCATAAGGAATGTGTTGTTTTCCTTTGCACATTGTATCATTTGCGCCACTTCGTGCTGATTCATAGCAAAAGCCTTCTCACAAAGTACTGCCTTTTTATGCTCGAGACACAACATCGTATGCTCAAAATGGTGCGAGTGTGGCGTTGCAATATAAACTACATCAACGTTTGGGTCTTTAACCATTTCCTTATAACTGCCATAAGCCTTTTCAAATCCCAGTTCGTTGGCAAAATCCTGTGCACGGTTTAAATCGCGCGAAGCCGCCGCATACAGTTTCGCATTTGGCAACAATTTCAGGTCGTTAACAAACTTTTTGGCAATTTTACCACATCCTAATACTGCCCAATTGTATATTTTACTCATGATTTTTTAGATTTAGTTTGAAGGCTAAATGTACAAACTAAATAAAGATTCAGAAAGCCTGAAGGTAGAATTTACACTGCCATTTGCTTCGATTTTGGCATATCGAAATATTTTTGAAACAGTGCAAAGCGTTGTGACTTGCTCTGCGTGCGCTTCTTTCGAAGGTATGAGAAATGTAGAGGCGATACTTTTTCTATCTCTTTTAAATAGTCGTTACTATACCATGTTTCATTTAACCCCACCGATTCAACAACCATCATTTCAATGCTCCGGTTCATCAAACCTAAAAAATCGTCGCTTTTTACGCCATTAAAACAGCGCATTTCTTCCAGTGCCATGCGCCCAAAATGAATGGTTTTATTCACAAATCGCCCCAGGTCTTTTTCAGGCAAACAAGAGAAAATGGTTTTGGTAGATGCTAACGAATCCTCTTTTACATCCTGAATATCGTCGAGCAGCTGCAAATAAATTCCATAGCCAAAAAGCGCTTGTTCCTGTTCTCTGGTCATATCTCCGGCCACAAGGTAACCATCGGCTAAAACCGATGCCCCGCCTTTTTCAAAACAAATGTTGCAGATCTCATCATCAGAGATTCCGTTCTGCGTTATCATTTTCAAACTATTGGTTTGCCCCTGCTGAATGGCATATAAACTCTCATACACCCTTGGGAATTTATGGCGTGGAAACTCTCCTTCAAACATACTTATTAAGTGGAACAGCTGTTTTTCCGTGTGATTCAAAGGAATCTCCAGGATGCCATGTAAACGACGATCGAAACGTACTGAGAAGATTTGTTTTAGTTCGTTACTTATTTCAGGATTGTCCAGTAAATTATCGCTGTAGGGGTAGATCATGGAATACGCGAAGACCGATGGGGTGATTTTCACCGGTTTTTCAATCATCAGCTGCAGGCCATTCATTATCCACACATTTCGCATTCCCTGGTATATATCTTCCGGATCTAATTCCGGACCGAATGCACGTGCCCGATAGAAAAAATCTTTTGAAACATCTTTGAAATCTTCCGAGAGGATAATTTCGAGGTGACCGGGATCAAAATCAAAAACAGTCTCCAGAAACGACCTGAACATGGGAAAAAACGACTTTGCAGGATCTCGTTGAACCTGCTGTACTTTACGAACATTTTGCAGCTCTTTTAACTTATTTTGAAAGCTGTCGAAATTATGTTCGTGGGCAAATTTTTCTTCTGATGAATACGTTTTATGAAAATGCGGAAAAGAATCGGGGCTTCGCTCCCACATTTCTTTAAAATGGTTGATGTAATCCTGAACAGGTAGCATAAATCTTTGTTTTCCCCGAAAATAGGTGAAACAAAGCAAATGCATACAATTTATTAGATAATCGTGGGAATTTTGAGGGTTAAATGGGTTTTTAAAACTGTAAGTATCATTTCAAACGCTGAATTGGATTCAGTACCGCCTGAAATGATACTTGCAGGTTATTATGCAATGTTGGTGTAAACAGCCTGAACGTCTTCGTCCTCTTCCATTTTATCCAACATCTTCTCGATTTCTTCCATTTGTTCTTCGGTAAACTCTACCGGAGTGGTTGGAATACGCTGAAGTTCTGCTTTTTTAACGTTAATTTCCAGCTCCTCAAATTTATGCGCCATGTCGCTAAAACTGGTGTATTCGCCGTAAGCATAATACGTTCCTTCGTTCTCTTCAATTTCATCCAAACCGGCATCAATCAGCTCCAGTTCAATATCTTCCATCTCCATTCCTTCCGGCATATCAAACTCGAAAACAGCTTTTCGTGAAAACATAAACTCCAGCGAGCCGTTTGGCACCTGGCCTCCACCTGCCTTATTAAAATAACTTTTAACATTAGCCACTGTACGGGTTGTATTATCGGTTGCTGCTTCAACAAAAACCAATACGCCATGCGGGCCTTTTCCTTCGTAGGTGGTTTCAATATATGCCGCTGCATCTTTTCCCGATGCACGTTTAATCGCTGCTTCAATATTCGCCTTAGGCATGTTTTGTGCCTTCGCGTTCATGATAGCGGTGCGTAGTGCAGGATTCAAATCCGCTTCAGGGCCACCTTCTTTAGCTGCAATGGTTATTTTCTTCGAAAGTTTTGGAAAAACTCTCGACATTTTATCCCAGCGTTTCTCCTTCGCTGCCCTCCGGTATTCAAATGCTCTTCCCATGAATAAGTCTGTTTTGAAAATTTGTGCGAAAATAAATACAGAAAACTTAATTACCAAAAACAGAGCTAGTGTTTTTACCTTTATATCACTACTGTTAGAATTTTCTGTACGAAATGTACAATATATATGTAGCCGGTTATTCCACCTTCTGGATTGAAATTTTCTTCGGTTTACAAACCTTGTCTTCCTTCTTTACTTTGGCTCCACATTTTTTGCAACTGTATTTTGGATCTTCTTTATCCTGAAAATCCTTTTTTTTACATGCCTTTTTACTCATCTCCAATTTTCCTGTTCACGATGTACTACAACAACATTCACAGGATAATTGTTTTGCAAATACTCTCCAATTTTCTCGGCCGAATATACCGACCGGTGCTGTCCGCCGGTACAACCAAAACCAAGCGAAAGATGCGTAAATCCACGTTCAAGATAAACTTTCACCGATTGATCAACCAGCACTTTTACGGCATCGATAAAAAGCCTTATCTCTGATTTTTGCTCCAGGAATTCCTGCACCGACATGTCCTTTCCACTTAACTTTTTGTACTCCTCGTAACGGCCGGGGTTATTTATAGCACGGCAATCGAAAACATGCCCGCCACCATTACCCGAAGGATCTTCTGGGTAGCCTTTTTTATATGAAAAACTTGTAATTCGTACGGTAAGATTCGATTTTTTCTGTCCAATTTCCTTTAAAACCTCGGAATGAGTAAGCTGCTTTAATACGCTGGTTAGTTCAGGTAAATCAACCGGCAATCTTAAATCGGAAAGTAATACTTCCAGGTTTTTTAGCGCGTAAGGAATACTTTTCAGGAAATGTTCCTTTTTCTCGTAAAAACCACGGAATCCGTAGGCGCCCATCGCCTGCATAATACGAATGAGAACAAAACCTTTAAAGTAAGCTGAGAACTTCTCTTCATCAACTTTCATGTACTTCTTCAGTTCCGAAATATAAAAATCGTAAAGCTGAGCGCGTACACTTTCCGGGATATCGGCTTTTCCATCATATAGTAACGATGCCAGATCATATTGCAGCGCCCCTAAACGTCCGCCCTGATAGTCGATGAAATACACATCATCATCTTTTAGCATCACGTTTCGCGACTGGAAATCGCGGTATAGAAAATAATTGGAACTAGCACTCAGCAAATAATTGCTAAACAACTGAAAATCATCTTCAAGTGCCTGCTCATCGAAATGTATTTTTGCCAACTTCAAAAAATAGTATTTGAAATAATTCAAATCCCACATCATCGACTGTTTATCAAATGCTTCGCGCGGATAACACACCGAATAATCCATTTCTTTTCCGGCAATGATCTGGATTTTAGGAAGCGCCTGCAGCACCTTTTTGTATACTGAAATTATATTTTCCGAAAATCCTTCCTCTTCACGTGTTTTAGTAAGAAATTCAAAAAGTGTGGTGTTTCCCAGATCTTCCAGCAAATACTTTTTCAAATCGGAACTAACAGCATATACTTTCGGCACTTTTATTCCTTTGTTATAAAAATGATTACTGAACGAAAGAAAAGCCGTATTCTCTTTTACATCGTTATTGATGGCGCCAATTACTGTTCGGTGCTCGTTACCTAAACGGCAATACTGGCGGTATGATCCCGACGGAGGCAGCAACTCAAAACGTTCAACTTTTTCGTTAAAATGACTCTCAAAGAGTTGGACTATTTCGTTTTTTTCTGTAGTCTTCAATGATCTGATTTTTAAATTAAACTTACATTTATGGTCTTAAACGTGAGCTATGTTTAAAACAAAATTCAAAAGTATCCTTTTTTTGAGATTACTACGAAAATTCTTGGTACTGATTGGTATTTTCTTTGTTGTTTGCCTCGTATTTTCTTTTACCGAACAACCTTACCGGGCTTACCACTGGCTGGGAACAAGCAAATCGGAACTAAAATGGGAACCTAAAACTATTATTTTGCTGGGAGGTGGAGGTATGCCCAGCCAAAGTAACCTGATACGCAGCTGGTACACTGAAAAAGCGGCAAAATCTTTTCCCAAATCAAGAGTGGTTGTTGCCATGCCCGGCACGCTAAGCGACAGTTTAAGCACGCCTCAGTTAATGAAATCGGAACTCGAACTGAGAGGTATTTCTGCTGAACGCATAGCATTTGAAGCTGAGGGAACAAACACACGCTCGCAGGCATTGAAGTGCCAGAAAATAATAAAAATGCAGGATTCTATTTTATTGGTTACTTCTCCCGAGCATATGCGTCGTGCGGTTTTGGCGTTCAAAAAAGTTGGCTTTGAGAAAGTGAACGCCCTGCCCGCTTTTGAAAATGCCGCCGAAGCCGATTTTTCGTTTACCGACGACGAACTGGGCGGCAATTCAATACTAATTCCCGATGTTGGCAACAACATAAATATGCGCTACCAAATGTGGAACCACTTAAAATATGAGATTCTGATTGCCCGCGAAATAGTCGCACTTACTTACTACAAACTTCGGGGTTGGATTTAATTACTACAACTGTACAATTAAAACAGTAGGTTCTTCGTCTCGTAAAATATCAACAGAGATGGTTGCACCGGCTTCCAAATTTTGCAGACGATCCATGTACTCGTAGATATTACCCACCTTTTTTCCGTCGATTGCGATAATAATGTCTCCCTTTTTCATTCCGGCAGCATACGCCGGTTTACCTTTCGAAACGGCATCAACACGCATTCCACGTTTTTCCGCACCTGCAAAATCAGGCATTACGCCCAGCGTAACTTTAAAACGACCTCCCCGGCTGCGCTGAAACTTGCTCCCGGCCTCCTGAAACGTTAATTTCTCAGCACGGTTAACCACATCGTCGAGCAAGGCAGCCGAATAATTCATTACTTTTTGTGCGCCTTCAAAGTTGATCAGTTCGGCATCGTCCTGCGGGGTATGATAATCGGGGTGTGCACCGGTAGAAATATAAATTACAGGGATATTCTGCAGATAAAACGAAGCATGATCCGATGGTCCGATTCCTTCGCCGGTAAATGCCAGTGTAAAATCCGGGTTCAGATCATTTAACAAATCTTCGGTTTCTTCAGCAGTTTTTGTTCCGCCAATATTTAGGCTGTTATCCTCTTTTAGGCGGCCAATCATATCAAAATTAAACATGGTCACCATTTTATCCGTTTCAACCGGAGATTTCATTGTGAAAGTTTTCGAGCCCAGCAATCCCATTTCTTCGGCACCAAAGGCCACAAATAGTACGCTGCGTTTATTGCTTTTATCTCCGGCTAATTTTTCTGCCAGCTGAATTACTGCAGAAACTCCCGAGGCATTGTCATCTGCACCGTTATGAACGGCAACGGTATCGATGGCACGCGATCCGGAACCGGGTCCACCCATACCCAAATGATCGAAATGGGCACCCACAACTACATATTCATCCTTTAAGTTTTCGTCGTTGCCGGGTAACATTGCAACCACGTTTCGGGTAGTTGTTTCCTTCAAACCAACATTTACAGCAGCACTAACCGTTACCGGAACCTCCAGGTTTAAACCGGCATTTTGCTCCAGTATTTCAGCTTCCAGTTTTTCTACCGTCTGCTCTGTTCCTTTTAACATCTCATTGGCCACCTTTCGCGTTACCTGGATAACAGGAATAGAAAAACGGCTGCTGTTTTTATCAAAAAACAATGACGACAATTCATCCGCTTCACTGAATTTTGTGCCGGCCACAAAAATGATCCCCGCAGCGCCTTTATCCGATGCTTTTAATGCCTTTGCACGTTCGCTTGAAAATTCGAGGTACGGACTGTTGGGATTATCCAAATCCGGATCGCCCTGAAGCACCAACATCCATTTTCCAGTTACATCAGCGCCATCAAAATCGTTCCATTTTAACGAATCGCGGTTTACTTCAATACCAAAAACGGTAAAAACAACTTCGGTCGCTACTGTTGTGTTCGCAGAAAAAGCATAAGGCAAAAAGTCGGTTTCAACTTCGTATTCCGTATCGTTAACCTGTAACTGATTTCCTTCGGCAATTTCTGCTGATGTTACCAAATTGAATTCCTGAAAACCGTTATCAAACAGCAGTTCCAAACCTGCAGCCTCAAATTTGCCGGCAATGTATTGTGCTGCCAACAAATCGCCCTGTTCGCCCGATTTTCGTCCTTTTAACGAATCGGAAGCCAGGTAGTCGATATTCTCACGAATATCATCAAGCGTTATTTCTTTATCGAATTTTGGGCCACAAGCCGCCACAAGAATTACAAGCGCAGCAAATACGAAATTCTTCATAAACACGAAATTTATTTTTGGTTTTGAAAACATCGAGGAATATTTTTGGTTTTATGTTTTGTACACACTTCAACAGCGTTGACAAATGCATAGCAATAATAACCATAAAACGCGATATAAAAAAAGGAGATGTGTATATTTACCACTTCGTAAAAAACAAACAATTTGATCTCATTTGGCATAAAATACTGGTTTATATTGTTGCTCTCCATCACCGTTGCATCGGTAGGTGTTGCAATTTTACTTTACTACAAAAACAAAGCGCTTAAAGAACTTTCGAAATTTCAGCGCAGCCTGTTAATGGCGCTAAGGTTTCTGGCTTTCTTTCTTATTGCCTTTTTGCTTTTATCGCCTTTTATCCGAAACATGAAGAAGATTACTCAAAATCCTGTAATCATTGCTGCGTGGGATAATTCGGGATCGGTTGTATCGCATGCCGACTCCTTACAACTGGCCCAAACGATTAGCGATGAAAAAGCGCAGATAGAACGGCAATTGGGAGCCGATTTTGAGCTGGTGAGCTACACTTTTGGCGAAGAAACTCAAACCGGTAACGATTTAAATTTTTCCGAAAAAGGATCGAACTACAGAGAATTAATGTCCACGATAACCAATAATCATTTTAACCAAAACATCGGAGCGCTGATCGTTGCCGGAGACGGTATTTATAACCAGGGAAAAAATCCGCTCAACATGCTCGAGCAGGTGAGCTTCCCGATTTACACCATCGGCCTTGGCGATACTACAGTGATTGCCGATGCCCGTGTTCAAAACATTCGCGTTAACCGCACGGCATTTTCGGGAAATAAATTTCCGGTTGAGGTGGATCTGCTATTTTCGAAACTAAAAAACACGCCGTTAAAACTTTCACTTTTTCAGGATGATGAAGAGTTACAAAGCGTGATGATCACCCCATCGAATGAGAACTATTTCGATACAAAAGAATTTGTTTTGGAAGCCGGTTCTGCAGGATTAAAACATTACACATTGCAGATTCAGGTTGCAGCCAACGAGCGAAATACCAAAAACAACAGCGCCGGTTTTGTGATCAACGTTCTTGAGAACAAACAAAAGATACTCATCATTTCCAATGGCTCACACCCCGATGTTGGTGCCATAAAAAATACACTCGATCAGCAAAAAACATACGAGGTTTCGGTATTTACCGACGAACCTTATCCGAATGATCTGAGCGAATACAACCTGCTTATTTTAAACCAGCTGCCAAGTACCGGGAAGTCGATGGCCGAAGTGATGGAAAAAGCAGATAACAACCGTTTGCCTATCCTTTTTATCGTTGGAAACCAAACATTCCTGCCGCAGCTGAATATTTTAAGCCAGGGAGCAAGCATTGAACCACTGGCCGGAAGCAGAGAAGAAGCGCAACCGGTTTTTAATTCGAATTATGCAACGTTTAATTTGTCGGAAGAGCTGATTGAAATTATTCCACAATTTCCTCCAGTGCAGGTTCCGTTTGCCAATTACGAGTTGAATCCGGAATTCTCGCCACTGTTGTATCAAAAACTGAAAGGTATTACAACCGGAAAACCACTAATCGCCACCGGAAAACTGGAAGGCAGGAAACGAGGTTATATATTCGGCGAAGGAATTTGGCGCTGGCGGCTGTTCGATTATTACCAAAACCAGGAACATACCCATTTTAACGAGTTAATCAATCAGCTGGTGCAATACCTAGCTTTGCGCGAAAACGAGGATAACTTTATTGTTGAATTCACCCCGGTTTACACCGAAGTAAATGACGTGGTTTTAACAGCCGAAGTATATAACGATGCTTTTGAGCGAATTGGTTCGGAAGAGGTAACCATTAAACTGCAAAACGAAAACAACGAGGAATACAACCTGACTTTCGATGTGCAGGATAAAAATTATTACCTCAACGCGGGGCACCTGCCTCTGGGCGATTATTCGTTTACTGCCGAAGTAAGCATTGGTAACGAAACCTTTACCGAAACAGGAAGTTTTACAGTGATTCCGGTTAACGTTGAGAATATCATTACGCAAGCCAACCACACCCTGCTATACCAAATGGCGAACTTAAGCGGTGGAAAATTCTACCCGTCATCGCAAGCCAGCAATTTGGTTAAGGAGCTGCAACAAACCAGTAAATTAAAAGCAACAACATACTTTCAGGAGATGGTAAATCAGCTGATAAACCTTCGTTGGTTATTTGTTGTTTTACTAGTGCTGTTAAGTACGGAATGGTTTTTGAGAAAGTACTGGGGAATTTACTAAACAACATTCATTTTACGATGAGCATTTTCAAACAAACAAATTACATACTACTTGTTAGCCTTGTTCTTTTGTCGTATGCTTGTAGCCCAACAAAGCGGATTATGGTTGAGTTTCCGCAAAAACCAAAAAACGAGATTTCGCAGGATATACAGAGCCTGCTTTTGGTTAACCGCACTGTTGATGTTAGATACAACGATCTGCCCGCCGATTCGCTGCAAAAATTATTTTATCAAAAGGATTTTAAACTCGATACGACCATATACGATCTCACGGCAGTTGACACATCGTTAAAGGCCTTGGGCGAACTGCTTTTCGAATCCGGCAGGTTTGATTATGTAATTCCCGAAGACCGTTTTCTGAACGCCGAAAAAAATGCATTCTTCTCCAGTTCGATGAGCTGGCAGGAGGCGAAAGAACTTTGCGACCTGTATCAAACCGATGCTGTTCTGTCGATGGATCTGTTTAAAACACACGTAGCCACTGAACTCTCTGAAGAATCAGTTTTCGATCCGAATGAGGGATTTTTCAGAACGGCCGTTGGTGCAAAAATGGTTGTTGTTTACGATGCCCTGTTTCGCATTTACGATCCGCAGCAGGAAAAAATTCTGGCACGCGAAGTATTTCAGGACACCCTGCTTTGGGAAAATTATGCACTGAGCATAAGAAATCTGTTCGCTGATTTTACACCGGTAAAACAGGCACTCACAGAAGCAGGAATTGCCGTAGCACTTGATTTTTCGGAAACAATAAGTACCCGCTGGCAAAGTGAATACCGGGTAATATTCGACAAAGGAAGTACAACCTTAAAAGAAGCAGCCATACTTACCGATAGCGGAGATTGGGCAACAGCCATTGAAGCATGGCAAAAAATTGCCGCCGAATCGGGATCGAAAAGCGAAAAAAGCAAAGCATTATTTAATCTCGCCACCGCTTGCGAAATACAGGGAGATATCGACTGTGCGATACAATATGCACTCGAATCGTATAATACAGCCTACCACCCTATCACTTATCAGTACCTCGAATTGCTTAAAAGCAAGAAAAAACAACCGAAAAACAACTCAAAATGAACCGATTGATCTTATGGACTATTCTACTACTAAGCACCGTTTCATGCACGGTTTACAAGGATTACCCCATTGAAATTTACAAACCCGGAGAAATTGTTTATCCGGCCAATGCCGAAAATGTAGCTATAGTTTACCGGAATTTTAAATACAGCAGCGACACGCTAATTCACTATTTCCAGGACGATTTCCGCCTGAAAAAAGCTAAAAACGATCCGAAAAATCTCGACAGTATATTGGTGAATATAAGCATGAGTGAACTGGCAAAAAATTTGAAGGAGAAAAATGCTTTTAAGGAAATAAGAATATTCCCCGAACTTTTCGAGCCACATACCGGCGACAAACTTCCGGCGTTAAATATGGAGATGGTTCAGCAACTCGCCCGGAAAACCAACACCGACCTGGTAATTTCACTGGAAACCTATTCCAGTTTTTACTCCGAATATTCAACAACGGCCGAAATGCCAACAAAATCGAACGAAGTGATTACCGCTGCTGTTTGGGCGGTTTACAGTCCTTTTGAGCAGCGACTGATTGAGCGCAAAACAATGATCGACACCATTTTTTGGAACGGCTACGATGCAAACGGAAATTATAACCGGAAAGCCAAGTTGCCACCGCGTATCACTGCGCTGAAGATCGCCTCGCAAATGGTTGGCGAAAATTATTCAAAACGCTTTTTTGCTTCGTGGGAAAATGTGAACAGGATGTATTCTGTTCCGCCACTACCCGACTTTGCCATGGCCGACGAATATGTACAAAAAGGCGATTGGGACAATGCCATTATGCTTTGGAAACGTTATGCCGACGACAGTAATGGGAAAATGGCTATTAACGCACGATACAATCTGGCACTGGGTTACGAAATGAAAGACGATTTTGAAACAGCCGAAAAATGGTTAAATGCAGCCTTACAAATTGCCACCGCCTACAACAGCAAGGATGATCTGAAAATGATTTTCAAATACCAACAGTTACTTGCTAAAAGAAAAAAAGATATCTTGCGTTTAAACCAATAGCAAATGAAGAACCGCGCTGTTTTTTTTTCAGGCGTTTTAACACTTTTTGTTTTAGCAAGTTGTAATACGCTGTACAATACAAAAACCATTGATATTGAAATTGTTGAACCGTCAACAATGACTATCGCGCCGAAATTCAGAAATATCGCCGTTCAATACAATAATGTTAACTGCTCGCCAAACAAGTATTTAAACCAGTACGAAGAATTTGGAACGCAAAAAACAGAAAACGAAAACTCCGACAGTATTGCCTCGCATATCTTTTTTGATCATTTTATTTCGGAGCTTAACAAACAGGCCTTTTTTGACACTTTAATTATTATAAACGAGCGCAATTATTCCACCACAAGAGTTGTTGATACAATTGATTATGAGCCCTATTTCAGGGAAGATTCGACAACTCATATAAGCATGACGCCGGAACAAATCAATGTGTTTAATTCAGGCTATTTTCTGCAGGCCAATTCATCGTCGGTTCATCCCAAAAGCGATTCGCTGATTCTGCATCCGCAATTCGGGTTATACACTCCCGGGCAACTTCAGGATATTCATGAAAATACTGGTGCCGACCTTTTACTTTCGCTCGATTATTTTGGAGCCAGTGATGGACGCTACTACCATCGCCAGCTTGAAATTGGCAGCAAACAGGTGATCAACTGGACACAATGGAGCTTTTATGACCTTATTGACATGAAATATTTGTTGGCCTATTCGAAACTCGACACGGTGAAGTGGATGGAGCACTCCCCGGGCATAAAGAACGCGGATGACGTTTTACCTCCGCGAACCGATGCCATATACAATGCAGCCGAAATATCAGCTGAAAATTTTGCGACATCAATTGTCCCTCACTGGGTGCAGGTTCAGCGAATGTACTACTCGTCGGGACATGTGGAACTGCAACAAGCCGATGAGCTTATTCAGAATGCCCAGTGGTTGGATGTGGCCGAATTGTGGCGCAAACAGCTTAATAACGAGAACAAGAAAATTGTTGCAAAATGTATGTATAATCTTGGTTTGGCTTGTGAAATGGAAGGCGACCTTGAGACGGCTATGGGCTGGGTGGTTAAATCGTATCATACTCTGGGGCCAAAGAATGAACTTCATGCCGAAAATTGTATGCAATACATCAGGCTGCTGAGTACCCGGCAAGCAGATATGAAACTTCTGGAGCTACAGTTTGGCCGGTAGCGCCCGGGTGTCGCTTATACACAACCAGCATTTTACTTTTTGCCTATATAAGCGTTGTACTTTTTAGGAAAAAGTACATTTTCATTAAATATCAATTTCAATTTTTTAGGAAAATGTACATTTTGATTAAATGTCAACTTAAATATTTTAGGAGAATGTACCTTTTGCTAAAATATCTACTTCTAAATTTTAGCAAAAAGGGAAGTTTTATTAAATATAGCAGTCGACATTTTAGGAAAATGTAACTTTTCATTAAATATTCGTTTGTATATTTTAGCAAAATATACCATTTCCTAAAATTAACACCGCATTATTAATGCACCATTCCGATTTTCATACAATTGTTGGCCAACAATTGCATGGCCCGTCTTCGTTTGCCCTGAGAATTGGAACTTACGTGGCCGGAGATAATGTACATGGAAGCTTGTTAAAAGAAAAGAGGGAAACCACTGTCTCCCTCCATATTTAACCAAAAATCACAACATGAAAATATTGTAGTTTTAAAATTAGAACTTTTAGGTGCAAAGTTCCAAATTCAAACTTATGTTTTAAAAAAGGAATTTAGCTTTTTAACATTTTAATCCCGTCGGAAACAAAAGAAATCAGTCGTTTTTTATACAATCCACCAATCGCTTTTTTAAAATTTTTCTTGCTTATGCCAAACATCGCTTTAATAATTTCGGGTGATGATTTATCCGATACGGCCATAAATCCACCACTGGCCTCCAGTTCTGCCAGAATCTTTTCTGAAATGGTATCAACTTTTTCGTATCCCGGCTCTTCAAGTATCAAATCGATCTTTTCATCGCTTCGTACTTTAGCAATGTAGCCTTTTGTTTGGCTGCCAATTTCCAGTTTCCTAAACACCTGGTTTTTATAGAGCATTCCGGTATGCTCCAGGTTAACAATGGCTTTATAACCCAAATCTGTTTCTTCCAGAATAATCAGGCTAACTTCCTGCCCGTTGGTATATTCCGGCGGCGTATTGTCCAGAAACTTATGCAGCTTTGCCGAAGCCACAACACGATTTGTCAACAAATCGAGATAAACGTATACCCAGTAGCTGCCTCCTTCCTGCATTTTACTGCGCTGTTCGCTAAACGGAACCAGCAGATCTTTAGCAAGCCCCCAGTCGAGAAATGCGCCATATTTGGCGGTGGCTTTAACCGTTAAACGGGCAAACTCGCCCACCGTTGCCAAAGGTTTTTCGGTTGTGGCAACCAAACGGTCTTCCGAGTCGGTATAAACAAAAACCTCAGCAGTTCCCCGTTCTTTCATTTCCTCCTCAACATATTTTCGCGGCATTAAAATCTCGCCGTGTTCACCACCATCGAGGTATACACCGTTGTCTGTTTCCCGGAGAATTTCCAGGGTATTAAATTTTCCTATTTCTGCCATGAGTGAATTTGTCAAATGCGCAACAGTTCTTCTGCTGCTTTAATTGTTGTTTCCGTAAGGTTTTCGCCACCCACCATTTTTGCCAGCTCTTCTACACGTTCGGCGGCATTCAGCGCTTTAATCGAAGTAAAAGTTTTTCCCTTTTCTTCGAATTTATACACCCTGAAGTGTGTATCGCCTTTAGCAGCAATTTGTGGCAGGTGCGTAATATTTATAATCTGCGTATTGGCCGAGAATGATTTGATTATGGCACCCATTTTTAAAGCAATCTCGCCCGACACGCCGGTGTCAATTTCATCAAAAACGATGGTTGGCAGCGCTTTTGAGTTGCGAAGCAGATTTTTAATGGCCAGCATCAACCGCGACATTTCACCACCCGATGCAATCTTAGATATTTCATCAGGTTCCGAATCAGGGTTGGCGCTAAACAGGATTGCAATCTCATCTTTGCCATCCGGCTGAAAATCTTCCAGGTAATTATGTACCACCTGTAGTTTGGCTTTCGTCATTCCCAGCTGGTTCAAATCGCCAACTACCGAACTTTCGATCTTTTTAAAAGCCTTTTGCCGCGTTTTACTTAAACTTTCAGCCAACTTTTCCAGTTCGGCTTTCTGGTCTTCCAGTTTATTTTTCAGGGTTTCAATTTCATCATCGTAACCCACTGCTTTATTTATTTTCTGATCAAACTCGTCGCGCAAAACAATTAATTCGGCTACGGTAGCCACATGATGTTTTTGCTGCAGCGAATACAGTAAATTCAACCGATCGTTCACCTCTTCAATACGAGACGGATTAAATTCCACTCGCTCAGCCAGCATTTCCAGTTCCTGGTGAATATCGCTCAATTCTATGGCTGCACTTTCCAAACGCCCGGCAAAATTTTCTGCATCTTTCAGGTAGCCGGTAACTTTATTCAACGTACGATGGCTGTCTTTAACAGCCTGTAATACCGAGAATGTTTCGTTATCCAGCAAAGCCACCGTTTCGGTAAGTGCTGTTTTAATTTCTTCGGCGTGGTTTAACTGCTCCAGTTCTGCTTCCAGGTCTTCCTGTTCCGTTTCTTCCAGCCTGGCTTCTTCCAGTTGGGTAAACTGAAACTGGTAATAATCCAGGTCGGCCTTTGCCTGCTCTGCATTTTCCTGCAGTTGTTCAAGTTCCTTTTTTGTGCTTTTGTACGCCGAGAACTGTGCCTTGTACTTTGTTAAAGCCTCATTAGCACCAGCAACCGAATCAACCAGATTCAACTGAAACTTCTGGTTACTGAGCTCCAGGTTTTGGTGTTGCGAGTGGATATCTATTAACTGCAATCCCAGTTCTCGCATTACTTTCAGGTTAACCGGGGTATCATTGATAAAAGCCCTTGATTTTCCTGAAGGCGTAATCTCGCGTCGTAAGATCGTTGAAGAATCGTAATCCAGATCATTAATCTCAAAAAAGCGTTTTAAAGGATAGTTACTCACTTCAAACTGCCCTTCAACAATGCACTTTTTATCCTTCTCTTTTAGCACCGAAAGATCGGCACGATTACCCAGTATAAGGCTTAAAGCCCCCAGAATAATCGACTTACCGGCACCGGTTTCACCCGTTACGGTGTTTAAATTGGCATGGAAATTAACCTGCAATTTATTGATGAGTGCGTAATTCGAAATGGATAATCTGGATAGCATAATGACAATTGATCTTCATTAATAATTTCTTTGGCTAAAATAGCCAAAATGAGGACACGTAATTACTTTCTGGAAAAAATGGGGATATCTTTTACTAAAAGCCTTCGTTTTCGGCAATCTTCTCGTACTTCCTGCCATTTGAAGGATCTACCTCGTTTAAAATGGCCATAACACGATTTCGTTCATCCGGGAATGATTTCGAAAAAATGTTAACCAGCTCATCGGCTTTGGCATCAAAAAACATCTGGAGAATGTAGGTAGACGGACGACGGCGAAATACTTTCTGAATATCGCGAAGTGCATCGGCAATGTTTGCCCTGCCTTCTTCTACCTTTTCCGACATTAAATCCAATCCATTACGATGATAATTGTACATGCAGGTGCGGAACGATGCGTATGATTTATTTAATACATTCTCGATTAACCAGTAGCGATTCCGTTCACTCTCGAAAGCCTTCCAGCCGCGTTCGCGTGCATTCTGCGAATTATTTACAATCGCCTGTGCTTTCTGAAAATATTCTGTTCCGCCTTCTTCCGAAAAAGTATCGTAATCAAACCCCAGAATCACATAGGCATAAAACGCCATAATGTTGGTCAGGTTATCACGGTTCGACGTTTCGTTAAATTCCAGCGGCTGAAACTCAACATACTTACAATGAAAATCATTGTCCTTAATATTAAGCACAGTTGACGTGTAACTGGTATTAAATATCGGGCGTGTTAGCTGCACCTGGATAGATCCTTTAAACTCGTCGGCAGAAATTTGCTCGTCGAGACGGATTAGAATATTACATCTGATTTTTTCATCGTAACTGTACACATGATCGGTCCATTTTCGGTTATTCATAAAATCATACAGATCCGACTGCATGGTTCGGAACAGGTTTTGATTCGCCCCCTGGATACCTCGTGCCGATACAGTTACGTTGCAACGAAGTTCCTGAGCTACACCATTTCCCACGAAAATAAACAGAAATAAAAGTGCTGTTACGATTTGCTTTATCATATGCTAATTATTCAGTTCTATAATTTTTGCTACGATATCTTTTGCTACCTCAGCTTTATCTTTTAACTCAAAATCGGTTTGTTTATTGCCTTTTTCGATGATCGTTATTTTATTGGTATCAACACCAAATCCGGCTCCCTTGTCTTTTAACGAATTCAGGACAATAAAGTCGAGGTTCTTTTTCATCAATTTACCCTCAGCATTAGCCAGTTCGTTGTTGGTTTCCAGGGCAAACCCCACCAGAAGCTGCTTATTGGTTTTTAATTGACCCAATTCGGCAGCAATATCTTTTGTTGGTTGCAACTCTATCTGCCAGTTTTCTTTACCACGCTTGGTTTTCTCCTCCTCCTTTTTTGCGGGAGTAAAATCGGCAACTGCAGCACACATTATTGCCCCATCAACACTTTTAAAATGCTCAACCGATGCCATGTACATTTCTTCCGCCGATTCAACCGCAACTACGGTTACACCGGCCTTTTGGGTAGAAACAGAAACGGGGCCGGATACCAAAGTTACTTCGGCACCCTGTTCAGCCAGTTCTTCGGCAATGGCATAACCCATTTTGCCTGAAGAGTAGTTACCAATAAAACGAACAGGGTCGATTTTTTCGAAAGTAGGACCGGCAGTTACCAGGTAGGATTTATTCAGAAGTTTTTTTTTTACTCCAAGCTGTTGAATAACTGCTTCGAGTATTTTTTCAGGTTCTTCCATCCGGCCCTTGCCGGTTAAACCGCTGGCTAATTCTCCTTCGCCGGGTTCAACAATACTATTTCCGTACTCTTTCAGAATAGAAATATTTCGTTGAGTTGAAGGATGTGCAAACATATCGAGGTCCATTGCTGGTGCCACCATTACCGGGCATTTTGCCGAAAGATACGTTGTAATCAACATATTATCGGCAATACCATTGGCCATTTTCCCCATGGTTGATGCAGTTGCCGGTGCAATAACCATTACATCGGCCCACAATCCAAGGTCAACATGGCTATTCCATGTACCATCGTTTGCTCCAAAAAACTCGCTGATAACAGGTTTGTCCGACAATGCTGATAAAGTTACGGGTGTAATAAATTCTTTTCCGGCAGGTGTTATTACCACCTGCACTTCGGCACCCTCCTTTATAAAAAGCCGAAGAAGCATTGCTGCCTTATAAGCTGCAATACTTCCTGTTATTCCGAGTATAATATTTTTTCCTTTGAGCCTCATATCAGGGCATCAAAAAATTAGATACGTTTTTTGTTCTCGCGCGTTGGGTTACGGTGGTAAATTTCACCTTCTTTTAATTCTTCAAACGCAATAAGAGTTGGCTTTGGCAAACGCTCGTAAAATTTAGAAATCTCGATTTGTTCTCTGTTTTCAAAGATTTCCTCCAGATTGTCGGTATACGAAGCGAATTCCTGTAATTTCTGGTTAAGCTCTTCTTTTAATTCCGACGAAATCTGATTTGCTCTTTTAGCAAGAATCATTACGGTTTCGTAAATATTTCCGGTTTCCTGAGTTAATACTTCAAGATCGCGTGAAATAGTAGACGGAGCTGCTTTTGTTTTCTTGTAATCCATATTCTAATTAATGTTTAAATCTTCTTCTTTATAATTCAATATCTCAGAGGCTTTTTCGTAAAATTTATCTACCTCTTTTCTGTGATCACTTTCAGGATATTCATCGATAAATGAAAAATACTCGTCGAGTGCATTTGTATATCGTTCGTTTTGTTTATCAACAATACTTTTCTCAGCCAGTAAATACTTCGATTTTAGTAACATAAACTTCAACTCTTCGCGGTATTTACTTTCAGGATATTTATCGAGGCTATTACCCAAGGCAATTACTGCCGCTTTGTATTGTTCAAAATCGTAGTACAATTTAGCACTTAAATACGATTTATATACCAATTTATCAACCAATTCGTCGATTAAGCGGTTAGCCTCTTCAACACGGTCGCTATACGGATACAAGTTAATGTATAGTTGTAAGGCATCAATAGCCTCTTGAGTTACCTGCTGATCGAGCCTTGCTTTCGGCGACAATAAGTACGAGCAGTAGCCAATCATAAATTGTGCTTCCTCGATATATTCGCTTGTTGGAAACTCTTTTACCAGCGATTTAAAATAATGACCCGCCATTAAATAGTCTTTCTGACCGATCATACTTTTAGCATAGTAATAATAAATTTTGTCGGCTCGCGAGGTGCCGCGGTAAATGTTCACCAATTCTCTAAACAGCGTTGCTGAACGAACATATTCGCCGTCTTCGTAATACTCAACAGCTTTTTTGTATTTAAACTCGTAATCGGTACTTTTTACAATCTTGTTATAGTCTCCGCACGAAGCTGTGATCAATAAAATTGCTAGTAGTCCGATCCCCAAAAATCTCATTTTCATAAACATGGCGCAAAAATATACTTTTTTTAATTAATTGAAACGAATTAACCCTCAAATTTTAAGGAATTTACAGCTTTAGCCAAATATGTTATTTCTCTCATTAACAAATGCATAGCCGTAATGCCTCGAATTATGGTCTGTGAAAATAAGGCAAATTCATTACGTTAAGTTAATGTGTTAGTATTATTTAACACATTTGCTGAGATTTTAAAAAAGATTACATTTGCATCCTTATAATTTAAACTTAAAAACAAATCATCGTGGATATATTTGATAAATTCAGAAATAATAAAGGTGATATTGGCAAGTGGATGGACCAAATTCACGGGTATTTTGCGTTTCCAAAACTGGAAGGTGAAATTTCAGCCAGAATGAATTTCCGTGGTAAAGAAGTATTGACATGGAGTTTGAACAACTACCTGGGATTGGGTAACCACCCGGAGGTTAGAAAAGCTGATGCTGAAGCTGCAGCACAGTACGGTATGGCTTACCCAATGGGCGCCAGAATGATGTCAGGACAAACAGTTAAACACGAACAACTGGAGCGTGAATTGGCTGCTTTTGTTAGCAAACCTGATGCATTTTTATTGAACTTCGGTTACCAGGGAATGGTTTCTGCAATCGACGTGCTTGCCAGCCGTAACGATGTAATTGTTTACGACTCGGAATCGCACGCTTGTATTATGGACGGCGTTTTCCTTCATAAAGCAAAAGGTGGAAAAAGTTTTGTGTTCCAACACAACGATATGGAGAAATGCCGCAAAATGTTAGGTTTCGCTACAAAACGCGCTGCCGAAACAGGTGGTGGTATTCTTTTAATTACTGAAGGTGTTTTTGGTATGACCGGTCAGGTTGGTAAACTTGATGAGATTGTTGCACTGAAAAAAGAATTCGATTTCCGTTTGTTTGTTGACGATGCACACGGTTTTGGAACAATGGGACCAACAGGTGCCGGTTCGGGTGAGCATTTTGGCGTACAGGATGGAATTGATATTTACTTCGGAACTTTTGCAAAAGCAATGGCCGGAATTGGTGGTTTTATTGCCTGCGAAACTGATATCTGCTACATTTTACGTTACAATATGCGTTCGCAAACTTTTGCGAAATCGTTACCAATGGCAATGACAATTGGTGCTTTGAAACGTTTGGACATGATTCGTACAATGCCTGAGTTGCGCGAAAAACTATGGACAATCGTAAATGCGCTGCAAAGCGGATTAAAAGAAGCCGGTTTCGACCTTGGAAAAACCAATACGCAGGTTACTCCCGTGTATATGAAAGGTGGCGAGGAAGAAGCAACTCAAATGATTTACGATCTTCGCGAGAATTACGGAATTTTCTGCTCAATGGTAGTTTACCCAGTAATTCCAAAAGGTGAGATCCTTCTGCGTTTGATACCGACTGCAATGCATTCTTTAGAGGATGTAGAAATTACATTGAAAGCCTTTAAAGAAACCCGTAAAAAGCTGGTTGCCGGTGAATACCGTACCGGTGAAATTGCAAAGGTTGAAGTGGATATGTAATCCAATTAATAGAATATAATTTCAAGGGCTGTATTAAATTGATGCAGCCCTTTTTTTATTCTGCTGAAGAAATTTCATTTATTGGTGTCAAATCCAGTTTCCGAAACTCAACCACGGCGCCTTCTGCCTGAACGGCAATTTTTCCTTTACGGGCAGTGCAATTGAATCCATAATTTACCAAATCATTATTCACCCAAACTTTAATTGTATCCGCGAAACATTCAATTACCATATTGTTCCACTCGCCCAAAGGTTTTTCCGAATCGTCTGTCAGGTTCGGTATTCTTCGTTTTTTACCTTCAGTAATCCCCCACTCATCTTTTGGTCCGCGTCTAACAACCATATTCGGCACTTCAATATCTTCAACAATACACCAAAAATCGCCGGCATCGCCATGCTGCATTTGTACCTCCAACGATTTAGGAAACATATCATACAAAGCCCGCGGTGTTGAAGCATGAACCAAAACGCCGCAGTTCCCCGGCTCTCCGGCAAAGCGATATTCCACCTCCAGCCGGTAGTTCTGATAAACCGAATCAGTTATTAAATGGCCTCTCGGTTCGCCCATACTCACCAATAACGAGTCGCGTACCACAAACGAAGGATCAACTTCAGGATTATTATCAGCTTCGGGAACATCAGTATGCCAACCGCTTAAATCTTTCCCGTTAAACAGTTGAATGGTATCGTCAGTTCCTGTATTACACGATGAAATAAGAAACAGTAAGACTAAAAAAACAATCGCATTCCTCATGATGATATTTTTACTTTTTATGCCCCGATACCGGATGCTATTTTACAAATTCAGATGCCCATTTCAAATACTGTTCCCAATCGTATTCGGTAACATCGTGTTCTCCTGTTCGGATGTGATAGGCAAGCGTGTTTTGAATGGGCTGATTTACTGCCGGCATTTCTGTTTGTTCTATTCCCTTTTTTCCATAAAGTTCATAAACAGGAGTGGCGTACAAAGCCCCAAGAAATTCACCTTTTGGATCCGACCACCGATCCTCTTCAGCACTTGCAATATAAACCGGACGCGGAGCAATCAAAGCAATCAGTTCGTGCTGATCAACCGGCAAGGCCTCCTCGTTTTTACTGTAATTTCTGAAGTTTTTACAAAACCAGTGCGGAAAACGATTATTGATTCGCCACAATGTTTCGCCAAAGCGTCGTTTCGATAACGCGGCGCCACCACATCCTGATTCATTTGAAATGACACCGGCAAAACGCTCGTCGCTTGCACCGGCCCACAAGGCAGTTTTTCCCAATCGCGAATGACCAAACACAACTACCCTTGATTCGTCGATAGCCTCATCCTGCTCAAAATAATCCATCGCACGGCTTAATCCCCACGACCATGCACCAATCGCTCCCCATTCGTCGGCAGCCGGTTGTTGCTGATCGTCGATATACAATAAAGGATGAATACCATCCGAAAAATCATCTTTATCGGGATCTACTTCGCCGTAATAAATTACAGCCAGACCAAACCCTGAATCAATTATTTTATTAACGCACCACCGGTTGGTTCTCACTCCTCTCGACTGTTCGGTTAACTGGTTGTTTATTATCCCGAACGAAGGATTGTTGTTTGCCCAGGCTTCAGAAATGAGAACTTCTACGTCCTCGGTTATGGTATGATTTCCGTAAAAATTGTAACCCACAAATAAGGGTACCCGCTCTTCGGTTTTTGGCAGATATATTAAGATGGTAAAATCAAGTGTTTTCCCGCGATTTTTAAATACCAGGTCAACTTGTTTTCGTACTGCTTTTCCGTTTAATGCATTGTTACTCTCTTCCAAAATATCAACGGATGCAATTTCCAATTCGCCTGGCACTTCACCAAACATATTTTCGGTGAAAAAATTCAGCAGTTCCGGGCGTCGTTTACTCTCCCACTTTTTAGAATTCCTAATTTTCTGCCCATTAAACGTTTTTAGCGGATCGGGTAACTTAAATTCAGGGACTTTACTTTCGTCGTAGTTGGCATCAAACTGGGCCGACACATTAAACAGGAAAGCAAAAAATAAAAGGCACAAGATGAATTTTTTCATGGTCGATAACTGTGAATTGAATCAATACTGCTTAAAATTGGGAAATTGCGATTGTTATGCCAAAGGATTCTGTGAATTTTTAATGTCTCAACGCAATTCTTCCGGATTCCAGCGAACAGAAAAGTCTTCTACTGAGATTATTGCTGCAAAATTCTTCCCTCTTTTTTGTATTCTTTGCGTATTCCGGCCAGCAAAGTTTCCTTATTCAACATAGAGTTTCCCTTTTGGATGGATAGCAAACCTGCATAATGAATACAATTGACGATGTTGGCGCCTGTTAACTCATAATTCTTAGCCAGCTCCTCCAGGCGAACATCCTTATGCACTTTGTTTTTTTGGGGCATGTATAATTGCCAAAGTTTCAAACGTTCAGCAACCGTAGGAGGATCAAACTCAACAAAAGCATTAAAACGGCGGGTAAAAGCACTGTCGATATTTCCTTTCATGTTCGATGCTAAAATCACCAAGCCGTTGTGGGCTTCTATGCGCTGCAACAGGTACGAAACCTCCTGGTTCGCGTATTTATCGTGTGCATCGCGCACGTTGGTGCGTTTACCAAATAGCGAGTCGGCCTCATCAAAAAACAATATCCAGTTTTTGTGTTCTGCCTTGTTAAACAATCCCGACAGATTTTTCTCTGTCTCACCAATATATTTCGAAATTACCATCGACAAATCAACGCGATATACATCTCTTCCGGTATATTTTCCCAGCAAACAAGTGGTCATCGTTTTTCCGGTTCCCGACGGGCCATAAAACAATACCCGAAATCCTGGTTTAATTTTATCGCGCATGCCCCATTCATCCATCAACTGCTCATTGTAATTTAACCAGGTTTCCAATTCTTTAATTTCTTCCAATGTCTTTTCTTTTAAAACCAAATCATTCCATTCCTGATTAGTGGTGATTCGTTGCGCCGGGAAATCACTGCTAAGTTTAGGCCTTGAAACCTTTCCCGACGTAAACAGATCAACATATTCGTCGTCGAGTACAAGGCGGCCACTCATTTTGGGTTCGCCCGCAGGAACCGGCTCAATATTCAACACATTTTTTTGGAAAAACAAATGTTCCTCGTCAAACAGTTTTGCTACTTCTATACGTTTCTCAATGTCTCGTCCGGCAAGAATATACAAAACAGTTTCGCCGGTTGGCAATATTCCACGGTGGTTCTTTCCTTTTACTCCGCCAAATTCAGGAAAATCGCCACCATTTGGCAGGTATTCAGCTATGATATTATTGAAAAATTCGGGCGAAAGGTGCGGAACCAATGCTGTAAAAAGAACAATTGTTTCTGCTACACTTAATTTATTTTCATGAATAAAATGTTTTATAGAATTGTTAGCATGACCGACAGGGACAAACTCAGGAATGACAGACTTATTTCCTTTTAATTCATCATCAAACCGAAGTCGTACAACTTTGTTCAGATAATCTAAAACAGCTTTTATCATTATTGTAGCACAATTAACTGTTATGGTTTAAATGTTAGCCTACCGAAAGCTTTCCGCAATTGCGCCGGAGAAACCAATCCAGGATGCAGGATTGACCACGGATTTGAAGTTTGTGCACCGGCAGCCGACAACGATGTGATAGAATAAATATGAGCCGGTGCCAATAAAAGTCCCTGCCCCAGACAGACTGTCGACAAAGTTCCACTTATAATTGCTCCCGGCGTGGCCGATGCATTAATAATTGCCTGTATCCAATTCGGATGGTCTGCCTTGGTGGTGAAAGCAGGTCGTCCGTTAAGTGGGCCAAACGGATCCAGAATAATAAAATCGGAAATGTAATTTGCAATCTCTCTCCAGGGAATCCACGCTGTAGTTACTCCATCGTTTCCGATCAAACGAATACCTCTTCTTCTGTCAGCAGAATCAACAATAAAACTTGTGTTATAAATCGTATTCAGGGTGTCATAGGTCCACGATGTTACAATGGTATCATTGTCGGTCGCATTATTCAAAATGGTTAAAACATTAGCAAGCTGAGCCAGACTGTATGAGGTTAAGTCGAAAACCTGGAAAGGAATTTCGCCGGTTAATGCCATTATTGGCAATGCCGAAAAACCTCCTTCAATACGATTAAAACCACCTGCCACCGCTGCATACGCACGTTCAATGGCCCATGGCCAAACAATTCGTTTCGTCCAGTTTACATCAAAAGAATCTCCTGCCTGAACTTGCGATGCATAACTGCTATTCTGCACCAACTCACGCGCCTGTGCCTGAGTCATTGTTCCCGTTTTTTCCCGTAATTCAACTCCATTCGGATTATGATTTCGGCTTAACGAAACACGAATTCTTGAATTTGGATCAACGAGTGCCTTGTTGCCAACTATTTTTATTCGATAAAATTCGACATTAAAACCATTCCCTGATTCACTAACAGCGTTTACCAACTGTGTGCGCCCTCCGCCTCGGGAAGCCATACTTTGCAGGGTAGCAAGCAAATAACAATCTCCAATAGCATTTTGAATCACGTCGGCTAAAGCCGGTTGTGGATCAAACAATTCATGTGTGGTTAAATCGATAGTCCATTGCCGCGGACCACTCGCTGCAGGTCCGGCAATTTGCTCGGTATCATTCAACCTTTGTCCGCCTGTAAGCCCACGATCATTTACATCTATTATCGTTTGCCCGCCTTCTTCATGTGAAGAACGATTACTCAGCCGCTGAAACGACCTTACCTGGCGGCCCACATCTCGCCCACCCTGGTCTGTACCGGGTTGATGTCCGGGATAAACATAGGCGTCCCAGAATTCTCCAAGCCAATCACTCCCACTTTCAACGGCAAACTGAATAGATCCAGAACCGGCATTGGCACCTCCCGGAATAGTTGACAAGATCGATTCCGCACTTTTTCCCTGCACCACTCTATCGGCTACCGCATCGGCATGCTGTTCATACGAATCACCGGGTTTGCCAATACCTGATTTAAGGCTTACCCCTTTTCGCTGCTGCACTACATGTGCAGCCTCGTGTGCAGCCGTATGCAGTGTTGGTGAATTACGAAATGCAACTTTGTTTCCTGCAGCGTAAGCCAGTGATCCCATTTTACGATTTGCATTCCCGGCATTAGCGTCTCGGTAAGATTGTATACCTGATATATCATGTTTTCCAAATGACGATTGAATTTGATGGAAAAATGGATAAGTCACCGGACTTCCCATAAATCCTGAACGCGCAGTTTGTTGTATCTGATGGCCGGGTTTTGCTCTTTGCATCTTTGGTTGAACCGCTTCTTCCTCCTCCTCGGATTGGGCCTGAACGACTTCCTCTTCTTCCTGTAGCTGCAGATTTCCTATATTTTGTGTTTGAACGGGTTCTTCCTCCTCTTCTGACTGCATTTGAACCGACATTTCAGTGCTTAAATCCGACGACGCAAAAAACGAATCAGCTTTTGTATTCGAAAAAAAAGGAGCACGGTTCCCGCTACTCTTTACTGCATCTTGTTTTACTGCATTTGCTTTCATAGGCTTACCATTCTACAAATATTAATTCCTTCTTCCACGGCAGTTTAATTATGGAAATGTTCCATTGTAATTTCTCCAGCAGGATGTCCTGTGTTTTTCGTTCAACAATCAATTTAAAATTCCGATCTTTTTGTATCAGCTTTCCACTTCGTTTTATAAACATTTCCCGTAAACCATCGGGCGAGGTATTTTTTAATGCCGGCCAGTTTTTGATGAGTTCGCGAAGCATATTGTCTGCCTCCGTTTTGACCTCCTCATTCAGCATACTCGAAGCCGGCAATGTTGTTTTCAACTGCACATCACACAGAAATTTTTCCAGCACCAGATCGCCTTCAAAAAACTGTTCATTTCCGGTGGCACAATAATGTAGTGCCTGCACAGCCTGAAATCGATAATCATTTTTGATTTTCCCATCTTCATCAAGCCAGTTAAATTGCTGGAAAAATAGTTTCAAAAAGGGGTGAAAAAGAACCTGCCCTGCATTTTGAACGGTAATCTCGCCGGCCTCTTGCTCAAAAAACAGCGGTTCTTTTTCCTCATTATAGCTATCCCTATGCGAAATAATGGTTGGGCTATCTTCAATGTTTCCCCTTTTCTGATTTGTTACTCCCTTTTTAAAGGGCTGATTCTGTTCATGCTCTTTTAACAAAACCAAAACCTTATCGCAATCTTGTTGCGAAAGCACTAAACTTGTGTGTAGAGAAATATTTTTAAGCTGTTGAATTTGTTCGTGTATTGATTTTTTGGAGTAATTATCCGTTAAGTAAGCTGCGTAAAAATTCAGCAGATCAGGTTTCCAATTTATTTCAGGCTGTTGTAAAACTCTCTTAAGCAGAATGGAAAGGAACTGATTTCGGAGCGCATAATTCAGGCTTTCAACAAAAGTGTTCCTTTTGCGAATATCAAACAGATCAACTGTTTCAAGTGAGTTAATGAACTGCAATACATTTCGAACCGTTAATTGTAAAACAAACCTATTCAAGGCCGTTTCATCCGATTTCAGCAACTTTTTTAGTTCTGTCGAAAAACGTTCCGATTGTAAACTTTTCAACCACTCCTTTTCAGAGAACAGCTCATCGATATCCGATTTATGGCCGAACCAGGGCAAATGACCATTTTTGAGAAAGAATAAAAATATACTTTGTTGATTCTGCTCACCTGATATTTTATTGACCTGATGGTACTCTGAAATGCGGTTTGATCGATGTTTCTCACCATTTACCGGATAACGTTTTTCAATGGCCGCTTTTGCCAGTTTCTCTTTAAGTTGACTTTCGATTTCCAATCGCAGGGCATCGGGATTATCCCAGCTATCCAGCGAAATCTCCAGATCGATCCTTTCAAAACGTGAGATGCTATCACCGACATCCATATCATTAAAAAGTTGTTCCAGCCCCGGAAAAATCTGGTCGTTCAGAAACAAACTGATATGGTCTTTTAGCCGATAAGCTTCCTTCTCATTAATCGCATCGATATCGAGAAAAACCTTGTCAATGATATGTCGGTCGGCATTCAAAATCAAATAAATTTATTCTCGATGATCAATTTCATATGGTCAGCCAATAAAAACAGATCAGCGACTTTTTGTGCGTATTCATCAACAAATTTTTTCATGGTATCGCTGAAAATGATTTGCATTCCCTGTAACTTCTTCAACATCCCCAGTATCTGGTTGAGAATGTTATCAATAAGATCTCCAAATTTCCTGATCACTTCGTTGTCCTGACACCCTAAAATGTTGTAGAAGAGTCGTAATTGCAATTCGAGCAAGATCAATGCCTGTTTTTGTAATTCCGGATTATTTACCAGCTCCATCACCATTCCTGATGTATCGTTCAACAGTTTCGGGAACATAACCTCCAGTTCGGCGTTGGCTTCACCATTTAAGAACTCGTCGATTCGGTTGAGAACACCTTTATTGAAATCGCCGGAACCGCCATAAATAATGCGAGTTCGCTTAAGTATATCAGCCAAAATTCCGTCTGTATCCGGTTTAATAGTTGATAATATCTTCGCATCGTCCAGTATTGCCGCTTTTGTTTCTTCAACACAGGTATTTACCGGCGTTTCCTCAATGTACTTTGTTGTTACCGTTGTGCTCATCCGATCTGCCGGGCACACATCTGCACCTCTTGCCACCAGCGTGATCTTCCATTCCGATGGGTCAGTCGGTTTAATAGTAATCGTTATAGGATCGAGATTCGTTGTTGTCCGCGACGAACCATTTATCGTCCATTCAAAAGTTGAAGCGTTTTTAGATTCGTTGGTTAGAACCAGTAGATTTTGATTATCAAGCTGTTTTGGCGTACAGGCCGCTACCGGTGCTGCGTGAACAGTTACCGATAGTCCTGAGTCTTCACCATTTAACAGGAAGGTAATCGTTCCGGGTTTTGCTGCCGCCGGAACAAAACTAAATCCTCCGGCATTATTCGGAATTACGCCATCTCCTGAAATCTCAACTTTGGCGCCTTCCGGTGTCACTTTAAAAGGATATTCCGTTTTATCGCTGGCACAGAATGCATCGGGATCAAGACTGATCTCCGGCTGTATTTCTTCAAAAACAATATCGTGCTCAACGGTTGTTTTGCAAATGCCGTTAGCTGCAGTGGCCGTTAAGCGCACCGTAACTTTGTTCTCATCATTAACCGGCAATTTATAGGTGTGTGAAGGATTTTGTTCAGTAGCAGTTGCACCATCTCCAAACTCCCAGAAAAAGCCTGTTCCTTCCAAATCGCCGGTAGGAACAAACCGATGGGTAGCCTCGGTAGTTGGTTCGGCAGGCACGCCAAAATCTACCTGAATTCCCCGGTAAACCGTCAATAACGCATCAGTTACCTGGTTATCGACTGTAAATTTAATCGCCTGACCCAACATTTCTTCAGGGAAATTATTGGCAACGATGGTAATTTTGCCGTTCTCAATGCTCACTCCTGCAACCTGAGGATTCATTCCAATTTCACCATCGCTTGGCGAAACTTCAAACAGAATCGGATCGGTATCCGTTAGCAGGCAATACGTGTTGCGTGAAAGCCGTAAAGTTGCCGGTGGTTTTGAAATGATGTAATTGATCGGAGCACAATCAGAACAACACATGTAGGGCAATGCAAAATCGGAGACCACTGTGTTATCGGCAATTTGCGCAGTTGGTATCAGGCGGTTGAGCAGGTTAATCTCTTTTATACGCGACGAATAATCTTCATATTTAATGAGTTCCGTAGCGCTTTTCAGAACCGTTGACCGCTCCGATAAAGACAAATTCTCCAGGTTCATGATCTTATCTGAGATCATCGCCTTTGAAATATTAAAATTATCAGCAGAAACCTTTGGTCGAGAAAGCACGGCATCGGAAAGCACATTACTTACATCGCGCGTAGTTTCGCTGTTTTTATAGACAAGCACCAGCGTTCCACCCGGCTCAACTCCGGCTTTATGTTCCAGCCCCGGATGTTGCTCAATAAATTTCGAAAGCTGCAAACGTAACAGGATCTGTTCCTTTCGAGCATTTACTTCATCCAGTAAAACCTCCAGCTTTTTGCCCGAACAACAAACTGTCGACAACTGGTTAATCAGCAAACCTGTAAACGACTGTAATCCAACCGAAAGTTTCGTTGATTGATACTTCGCCTTTAGTTTTTTTACCAGGCTGCACAACTGCGATAACGACAATTTATAATCGTTAACCCGGCTTACATCAACGAGGTTAACAGCGACAGGCATTCGCTGCGTTAGCACGTATGTGTGTGCCATCAGTTCAACCGATTTATTCACCACAAATTCTTTTAAATCGGGCTCGGCATTCCACTCTTCGGTATTTACCTTCGCCTCCAGTTTTTTGCCGGCGTTGGCAATAATATCGTTTACCGATCCTCCTTTGGTCTCTTCTATCGCCTTAATCATTTCTACACCAATGGTATCTGCAACGGTCGTGATATTATCTTCCACTGCCTTACCTTTTACTACTTCCTCGTACAATGCTTTTGTTGCAGTTCCAACCGTCGATTTATAATAAACAGGTTGATAGGCCATTGCGGCAGTATAATTTACATCGAAGTTGGTATTGACAGCAGTCGCCTTTTTCAAATCGAGTTCGGATTCGCGAATATTGGCACCTGGTATCTTGGTACTAAAAGCAGAAAAGAAACTTGCTACTTCGGCAAGAATACAATCCTGCTCTTTTGTCCAGGCTTTCAGCATAACTTTTAAATCCTCAAATTCGCACTCGTAATCGTCGATGTCGAGATTATCCGTTCTGAGATTAACTGACAATGCTTTTACATCGAACGAAAGGCCATACTTTTTTTTCTGATCGTCGAGCTCTTCCAAAACATCTCGATAATCTTTTCCCTGATGACCTTCAATACGGTAAAAGTCGGACGAATCAATGTTGAAACTGAGCGGATCCTGCACTTGCGGTACCGATGCCAGATTTTCAATCCGATACCCAAGGTTGTAATTGTGTTTAAACAATTTTGTTTTCGAATAATCCCAGGCCTTTAAAAAGTTGGTATCGAGCTTATAATAAAATGGAATGCTTCTCTGACTCAATTCAGGCAATTTATTCGAAGGTGTAATCCTGATCTCACCCGAATTGATGTTATAATTATTAATCAACTCAAATAATTTCAGCAAAAGGTTTTTGGCTTTTTCAATCTCTTTACCATCGCAGCCGGAGGCAGGCGAAGGGTAAAAATCGTGACGCAAATCTTTGGGTTCACTGTTAACTTCCGACAACAAACCCAGCATCAGGTGTTTTGGAAAAGCCGTAATATCGGGCAAACAAAGTTGTTTGAGCTGAAGCAGCAAATCTTTCAATTCGTTGTAGGTGTCCACCAGGTCTTTCAACAGGTCGTAACGGTACTGAATATCGAAAGGAACGCCATACGCACTGAAATTAAAATAACTATTCAGTTTTGATAGTGCTGAATTCAACGCAGTTTGGGAAATACTGACCTGCAACAACTTGCCAAAGTTTTTTACGATCAGACTGATGCCTTGTCCGAGTTGTGTAACCGTACTGTTATTATTCAGCGTGCTGCCCTTAATGGCGTCATAATAAGCCCGCTTCAGCTCTTCGTATTTCGAGGTATTGATTTGATTAAGTATCACTCGTTTCACTGCCGGTTCAGGAAGGTTAAAGTACTGTTCGAATCGGTCGTGGTTGGTATAAACTACATCGTTGGAAGCTATAAATTCAGCATCGGTCTTCGAAACCAGTAACACCCGAAGTCGATTGATCTGGGCAACTCCCTGATTATCGCAATCAATGGCCGTGCATAGGTCGCCATCATCGGCAAACGACTCCAGGTAAAGCAGAACCACCATATTATTCAAATCCGCCAGTTCGCTCAGAGGGATAACATCTTCCACTTCTGTATCTTCAGGATGAAGTTCAAACAGATCAAGCACTTCGAAAGCCATTTCTTCACCACCCGACAGTTTTCGGAAACGTGAATAGGAAGCGGCATCATCCTTAAATTTTTTATACATGGAAAACGTTAACGAACCGGTTACCAATTTCTTTAAAGGCGACTTTTTAACGGCCTTCTGCAATTGAATTAAATCGCCGTCGGTAGTTACACCAACACCTTGCGAAATAGTAATTTTCGTTCCGCTTCTGCTGACCTTGAATCCGCAAACAAGTCCAACCCCGTTCAGGAAAACACGCGTCAAACGGTCCTGATCGTCGAAGTAAGTAATAAACTCATTCAACTGTTTTTCAGTCAATACCTGGTTTTCGACAAAAGTATGATACTTGGTTGTGATTTCTGTTAATTTCGATGCCATCACTTCTGTAATTAAAGGTTTCCAATATTTGTTCGGCCCAGAATAATCCGGCCTTTCAACGAATCTTCTTCATCATCGCAATCGATCAACCGGCCTTCGGGGTAAATCGAATTCAGTTGTTCGAGTGCTTCTATCAGCTTTTTCAGTTTTGTTTCCACTTGTTTCTGCCCTGATTTTGTTTTCGAGAGCAGAAAATCTTTGTATGCTTTTTCAAACTGAACCATGTCGTTTTTTTCGTCATCAACCCAGCCTTTGGGTTCGCCAATCCAGCAAACTCGCGCCAAAACATGAGCCGGCAACTCCCGGCGTATCAGCTCCTCCATAAAGTTTCTGAAATCCATGTTACCAAAGCGGTACGTCCAGCCGGGTAAAATCACCGTTACACGATACGAATACGGATCGATGGGTTCGCAGCTTTCGCAATTATCGGTACACACCGACATAAACTGCTCTTTTAATCCCTCTTCGGCAGTTACATCGGGGCGCAGCAGAATGTGCTCAACAATGTACATACCCTCTTCTTTAAAATCGTTACGCAGGAAAAGTATCAAATCCAGGATCGCCTGTTTCAGCTCTTCCTGTGTATCATAATAAAGAAATTGCCGGGCAATAATACGGTCGGTGCTATCGGGATCGGCATTCAGGTTGATTACATCAAATGAATACTTGCCGCTCTCTGCTTTTTGTATTTCAAAATTGCCAACTTCAGCCTCGTCATTAATCGTTTTCTCAAAACCTTTATTAATGATCTCTGGATCGGTCTCCACCACTTTTACTACAGACTGGTACATTTCTTCGCGGGCGGCCCCCGGCGTTTTGTAGTTTATGGTTGCCGAAAGCACAGCCTCGCCTTCATCGTTCCTTATTCGCCAGCGATAAACTGTTCTTTCATCGGCATCTTGCAATTCGTAAATCTTGGCAAACGAACCGGACAAATCGCGCCGGCTAAAATCCTGCACACCACACAGGCGGGCTATTCGTTTTTGCGCACCGGCTACATTATTGGTATCCCAGAGTTGAGCAGGCTTCTGATCGAAATAATTGAATGCGCTGCCCCGCCAGTTACTTATGCCTTTATTTTTAAGTTCTTTTACACCGTTTTGCACCTTTACGATCTCGCCATATTCCGAAAGAAATTTTTGTTTGGCGTCAATAACCGCTTGTCCGGCATAATTTCCATACAGTTGTTTCATTAAAAATGAATACTGACTGAAGTTTTCAGCAAAGCGTGCCAGTAAATGATCGAGCAATTGATTTTTGCGGGCAATATTATCATCGAGATCTGCCAACAATTTTTTGGTCAGTTGTTCGTCATTTGATATTGGGTAGTCTTCTACCAAATCGGAAAAACCCTTTATGTCTTTCACTGCCTGCGTAAAATAGGTACTGCTCAAACTGTTGTCCACCGATAGCACTTCTTTCACCTTATCCAAATGTGCAAAGTAGGTGGCAAATATCTGATCGAAAAACAAAAGGTAAGCTTTTAACTGCTTCGCCTGTGCTTTGCGTGTTACCGATGCTCTTGAATTCAATCCCACCTGCCCGATTCCATAAGTCTCCGGAAAATCGTTCTGAATGGTAGTGGTTTCGCCGGTTCCCAAATACTCGCCTTCAGGAACGGGAATAGCTTTATCGAATGCCGAAAGTTCCTGTTTGGCTTCTTCTTCGCTGTCCAGTTCGGCAATATATTCTTTTACTTTTTTGCTGTTTACATTTACCGGAAGAACGCCTTTAGAATAACTGAATGCACTAAGATGACAGCGAACGGGTTTCTTTCCTTCATCCACACAAACCAGCCACACATCCTTTTCTTCTTCCGGGTTAATGCAATCATTTATCGAGATGTCTTTAATAAGTTTTACCCCATCAATTTTCATGATTAGCTGAACAATGTCGGACAAGCGAATTTCTTTTCGCAGTCGGGCATTTTCCAGCTCTTCGGGATCGATAAAACCATGCTCGAGAACCGGTCCGTCAAAAATCTGGTCGCTGGAATATCCTTTGTCGAATAGTTGCTGTAAGGAATAAAACCAGAGCTTTGGTGAAAAATACGCATCAATGGCGCGCAAAACCTGCGCATGAACTTTTTCTTCGTCCACCTCAGGGTTGAGTGCAATACTTGCACACACCTGTATTGGCTGCGTTTCCACCTTTTCAACTTCCACCAAATCTTCGCAAAGGTTACGATTGGCATGGTATGTAGTAATTATTTTCTGATTTATTTCCTCAATTTTGGCTTCCTCATCATTCGCTTCTTTAAGAACGCGTTCGTCATAATCCACAATAATTTTGTACAATCCGTTTATAATAAACTGCTTTTGTTCCTTTTTATCAAGGGCCTCAAATTCCTTTGGATCGTAGCTTAGTAAATCGTTCTTACAATCTACATGCACAGTTTTTTCATACTTCTTTAGCCAGCAGTTTTTCACCCCGTCAATATCAATAAATAACTTCCTGTAGTCGGCTTCAGTTACCGGTTTTGAAGGCAGTATCTGTTGGGCATCAAAAAACTGATCGTTAAGCGAACCCGAGCCTGATGGTGTTAAAATGTTTTCGAGCGGCATTGAAATGCGTGCTCCCAAATCGGTAATGGCATAACTCAGCATTTCGAGGATGGTAATTCCGGGATCGTGTTCGTTGTAGTCTGTCCAGATATTTCCGGCAAGCTTTTCGATGTATTCCTGTCCTTTTTGGCGCAGGAATTTATAATCCAGGTCATCGCCTGTTGCCACATTTTTCGGAATGCTAATATGTTCGTTTAACTCTGACATGGTTCTGCAGGTACGATTTTAATGTTTGAACAATAGTTTTCAGCGTCGCCAATATTGTGTCGTTTTGACGACACCAAAATGGCTTCGGGACTGTTCGGACTGGCAATTTTCACTTCTGTTTCGTTGCCTGTTGCGGCATTGGTTTGAAACAGTTTTAAATCGCTGACAAAGTCAACGTATTTCAGTTTTTCGACATAATCAAGAACGATGCTTTTGTGCAACGAAATACCAAACTGAATGAGTGCTTTGCTATCGAAAGCCCAGGGTGAAAGCAGTCGCGTAAGATCTTCGTTTAGTACTGATTTGTAATAAACCTCGTCGTATCCCTCGTGAAATTGTACTTTCAGATCGACACGTACTTCCTCGTATTCCGGATTGATAATTTTTGTATTAACCAGAGGAGCGTTAAGTTCCCGGAGGTAATTTTCAATACGATTTAGTGTTGCCTTGCTAATCCGGGGCTTGTATAAATCAAAAACATTTCTGTTTACAATATCGGGAATCACCACCAGCACCACATTCCCGGGTGCCAGATAGCTTGTTTTTCTTTTACCTTTCTCTACTTTCGTTGAGGTATGATTCAGGCACTTCACTTTATGTATTTCAGGAAATTCCTGAAGCACCAAATGTTCGTAATCCCACAAGGTAATGGCCCGGTTTTTATGCCGTAAACGTTCACTTACCCGACGATAAAAAGCTGAATCACTTTCCGTTGGCTGGCCTCCAAATGAATTGTAAGGTTGCGAAAGCGACTTAATTTTTGGCGGCCTCACTACCATTTTTGAAATGGTATTGGAAGTCAAACCATCAGACAAATGATCCAGCTTGTTATCGTTGTTTTCAAATTTGGTTTCTACTGCTTGAGCATGAATACCTATAACTTTTGAAACCGCATTGTATTTTTTGTGAATCCGCGCTTTTAACCACATTAGTCCGCCAGGAAGCAAAGTATTATTGGTTGTGGCTTCTTTTGGAATTTTGAACTTAAAAATACCCGACTTCAAGAGGTTATCGGTTTGGTTAGAAATAATAGAAGAACGCTCCAGCCGTTTCCATTCGTTGCTGCACAACATCCACCACTCCACTTTTTGTTTGCCCACAAAGGATTCTGCTTCCGGGTTTTCACTTCCTTCGAGCACCTGTATCAGTAGCGACACATTTTGCTGAGGCCGTGCGTTTTCAAGTCCGATGTAAAGTTCACCGCCATTACAATAGGTGGGCACTGCATGCTTTATTTTTGCTTCGTCTGCAGGTAAAATCTTATTGGCCATTTTTTGCTCAATATCCTCTACAGCCTGACCAAAAGGATGCTCATGGTACAACTCAAAATCTTTAAACTCGTAACTGCTCTCTTCCGGTTTAAGTTGTGCAGAAGCAAAGTAGTCCAGCGTTAGTTTTTCGATAAACGGCGTGTAGGGTTCGTTCGGAATCAGTACATTTTTGTCTTCATTGCTCATCGCAGCAGCGTACAAGCGCGGGTACATTTCATGTAGAAAAGTACGATTTAGCGACAAACGCACCGGACCATTTTTTTCGGAAGAAGAAACAGGATTTGAGACACTAAAATCCAGGGTGTAGAAAATTTCATCATCACGCGTTTGTTTGTCAAACAGTGCCAGATTTTTCAAACCTCCAACCGTTTCCCAATCCTCTTGTTTACTGATTTCTACTTTTGCATTAAAATCACTTAAATCATCAATAATCCGATCGTCAAATTTATACTTCTCAATTTTCGTTTCAGCATTAGTTCTGCCCGGCAATTCAATCTTTCTAGCCTTTATCTTAGGTAAATCTTCCAAACTTAATTTGTATTCTTTGCTAAATATCAAATCCGAATAATCCAATACACTTAACTGTGTAAGAAATGGCTTTCGATATGCGGCGTACCAACTTAAAAAGTCGTCCGGCGTATTTTTCCATTCCACATTAATGTTCAACTTGTTCCATTTCTTATTGTACAACTCGGCATAATCCAAATAAAACTTCGATTTTTTTACGGGCTGTGTACCAAAGGGATAAAAGGGTTTTGCGGCATTTACAGCTCCTATATCGTTGTAAAGATTCAGGTTCTCAACTCCTACCGCCGCCACATCAATCAAGAGTTCGTTTAGTTTTTTATCCACCAAATCGCGGTAAAGTTCGTGTCCTGTTTCGTTGCTCGTATTGATAAGCACACGGCAAACCGGAAATTCAGTTTTGAAATTCTCGGCGTGTATTTTTTTATTGTAAGCCACAACGGCTTTCTCGTCTTTTGGAATCTGGAAAAGAATGCGAAGAATACTCAAGTCAGTGGCGTCGGAGCCCGATGAAAAATTAGAGCCGATTGCGTCGTTCTCAAATGTTCCGATGATTTCGGCGGATTCTAGCCAGCCTTTTTCTCCGGTACACAGAATTTCAAGGTTGGCTTTTAAATCAGCAGACGAATACGATTTTGAAAGTGCCGTGTCGAAATTGAGTGTCAATTGCACATAGCGCTCACCTTCCTGCAACTCCAGAATTTCGCCCGAAACCGCAAAACCAATTTTGGCATCCGGTAATTCAGGGAACTCGCGTAAATCAGGTTCATCGCCTTCGGATGGCAATTCGTAGTAGGCAAAAGGCCACCATTTTACATTTTTATCCGGGAAATCGGCGCCGGCACCATCGTAGGAATTGGCAACACCGGCAGCTTTTATTTTTTGGTATTCGTGATCGTTGTAAACACTTTTTAGCGCCGCCACTTTAGCCCGGTTGGCAACCAATTCTACTTCGGTTTTGTATATGAGTTTTTTACCTCCCGAGTCTTTCCCTGCATCCAACGCCGTTGATTCAGTTATTATTTCCGATTCAGCGTTTTTTGCCAGTTCAAATAAAACATGAACGGTATCGGGTGTTGCCGCTTGTTTTTCAAGTTTTAATACCCTTTGGTAATAGAAATCGAGATGCCGTTGTGTTAAACGGTTAAAATGTTCTTTGGTGGTATCGAGCAGTTTTATAAAAGTGACAAACAAAGCCAGGTGCGGTGTGATTTCCGAGCCAGTCTCAAGCTCTTTCAGAAAATCTGTCAGTTCATCTTTTGCGATGAAAAAGTCCTGCCAGTTACCGGCAGGAACCTGGTCGTTTTTTGTATCGAAATACTTTACATGAAGCGCAAAATCCCAGGCAAACTTCATCCACTCTTTCAGGCCAAAATCGTTCAGTTTTACCCAAGCGGGATTGAGCGCTTCAATAAACCTAGATTGTTGTTCCGTTCCCTCACGGGGAAGTAATATGTCTTTTCCGCAATTTGCCATTTAAGTTTCGTTTATGTTTCGCTGCCTTCGGTTTTATAGAATGGGAATACCATATTTCTCCGCGAGTTGGTCGACCGGATAGTATAATCGATGTTGATCAGCAGTTCGCCCTCCTGTTCATTGATTGGATCGATGGCGATTTTATTCACGTCAATCCGCGGTTCATGATACAGAATGGCCCTTTTTATCAGGTCGATCACATAGGTTTTCAGCGTAAGATTTAATGGTTTAAAAAGCAGTTCATCAAGGTTACATCCGTAATCGGGAACCATAATTCGTTCGCCCAGGCGGGTCGACAATAATATCTCCAGACTGCTTTTAATGTCCTCTTCGTTTTCCAGAAGTTTCACACTTTTTGTCCCCTTTTTGAATTCCGGGGGAAAACTCCATCCGCGTCCTAAAAATGAGTTGTATTTCTGCATGTTAACCTCCAATTATTACGGTTGCACTTCCCATTATTATTGATCCGCCATGTGCAGTAAGATCTCCTACACGGGCTGCCGGCATTCCGCCAATTAACACGGTTCCCGATCCCATAATAATCGTATCGGGCGGACCGGAACAGGTGGCCATATCGCCTACCCTTGCTGCGGGTAATCCTTCAATCATAACCGTTGGTTCGCCAGGTGGTAAAATCGGCCCTCCAACATGTGGTGCCCCGCCAGGGTTTACCATCGGGCAAGTGTGCATATCGTTAATTCTTGCTGCTGGTGGCATATCAATTTATTTGTACTAATGATCCTGTAACTTTTGTTATCGCCGGAGATGCCAGTTCAGATCCGGCACTGCCTTCGGCTTTAAATTCAGCAGTGGCTGTAATGCCAACATTCGTTCCTTCGATGTTTACATCGCCCGTAGCTTTTATCGAAATATCACCGCTACTCTCGAGTGTTATTCCATTGGAATCGAAAGTGCTTACATTTCCTGATTCGTCTTCGATTTTTATGGTTCCTGCATCATCATCAACCGTAATGATTTTGCCGCCGGGCGTTTCAAGAACTACCGACTTTTTCTCGTCGTTAAACAAAAATTTTAACTCGCTGCGCGTCACAAATCCTTTTTCGTTGTTGGCTTCTTCGGGTTCAAGTGGCGAAGGCAAAGCACTACTGTGCAGCATACCCAGAATCACCGGATCGTTTGGATCGTCATTCAGAAAGCCAACGATCACCTCATCATCAAGCTCAGGGCGGAAAAATGAACCGCGACTGTTGCCGGCATCAAGTGTTGCCACACGCGCCCAAACGCCTTGTTCGTCGTTGTTGATGATGGGCATACGCACCATCACGCGGTACTCGCCATTTGGGTCATCGTGAATTTGCGTGACCTTTGCCACATGCAAACCACTAACGGCACCAATCAATCCGGCCGCCGGCATTTCATTAATATCAACCGTTTCGGAAAACCACTTTGGATTGATTCCGAACTGGGTGTCAATGGTCCAGTTGCCTTCGGTAATTTGATGACGAACAGCGGAAACATACACTTTTCCGTTAAATCGATCGCCTACGCCCGATAATACAACTGTTGTATTTGGCTTCACATCGGGAACGCCCTGAAAACGCACCCGTCCGCGTGTTTTCGACAGTTGATTAAACAACTTTTTAGCATTGGCCCACTCCTGTAAACCGGCATCAGTGCTGGCACTTCCATCGCGTAGCTCCAATTTATCCAATTCAATTACTGAAGCCAGTTCATTGGGCGAGATATTTCCGTTTAATTCTACATCGGCATTATTAGCCTCCTTCTCCACGATCTCCTGGTTAGCCACATCCCAACCAAAACTGCTTACGTTAGCAAACTGGTTTCTTGCATCCATCTCCGCATCAAAATCAAGAATAGTAGCCCCATAAACCAGCGTCATTTTTTCTTCCTGCGAATAATCGGGAGCCAGCACCGAAAACTTACCATCATCGATCACACAAACTTTTCCGTTTGCCTGAGCACGCGTAATGCAAAAATCCCAGTCGCTTACACGGTACTGCACCATTTCAGGATACACTACACCGGTTTCCTCCACATCGGCTTCCAAACCATGAGTAGAAATAATTTCGTCGATAATATCGCTGTCTTTACTGTCGTAGAAATATTTGCTTTTACGGCCGATGCTCATTTTTACGGCCTTGTCTTTGCATTCAATTTCCAGCTGTGCTTTGTCGGACCGGATCTTCAGATTATGTCGGATTACAATCCCTTTAAAAATGGTTTCTTCCTCGGAATGGTAACCGCTTTTTATCTCAATTTCCTTTCCGGGAACAAAGAAACTTTCGTTGCTCAGCACAAAATCCTGTGCCGCAGGATCGCCGTCGAGCAATATGATTTTTGCCCAGGGAATCCGGTTGATCTCCTTTTGCACCGTGATGCTTAAAACCTGGTTAACAGAGGATAACTCTTCCCCTTCAACAAGAATTTTGAAGGTAACCAGGTCGGCCGACCGTGCAGTTGGTATGACTCGCGTTTCAGGCATATTTATGAGACTTTATCGATTGGCGGAAAGAATATTTTCTGTCCAACCTTCAATTTTCTAAAATTGGTGATTCGGTTTGCTTTGGCCACTTCGAGGTAATATTTCGGGTCACCGTAAATCCGGTGCGTCATCAAAGGCAAAGTATCGCCTTCTTTCACTTCCCGAATGTGGGTAAGATCGGGTGAATTATTGTTCTCGGTAGCCACGCGCAACGTATCCTCAACAAAACCTTTAAATTTTGCGTTGGCTGTGGCACGTAGTGGCGTACCGTCGGCTTTAAACAGTTTAAACGTAATATCAACTTCGGTTAAGACACCTTTAAACAACAGTGTTCCCCACAAAATAACCAGGTAATTGGGTCGGTGCTCGTCGCCATTGTAATCAAAAACCACCCGTTTAAACTGATCGATATCTTCCTTAATGCCGTTTCCTTTATCCGCCGAAAGTTCATTATCATCCGTGGTTGCAGGATTACCGTAATTCACCAAAACTCCTGTCCGGTCGAAAATAAACTCCAGTTCGAGATCTTCAGGCGGAGTACGGTTATAGCGCGGCGAAGAAGAACTTGTACCAGACGCCTGCTGGTTGTTTTGCTCTACCTTATACTTAAAAACATACTTTTCCGGATTCAATAAAGTCTGAAATTCTCCATTGGCGACTTCGTTATTAAACTGTTCGTCGCTGTAGGCTTTTATCTGCAGTTTTGTAAGTTCTCCCGACATATTAGCGTTCCTCTTTTTTCGATAATATTTCCATCACCTGTTCCACACAGGCTTCGATGATCTTCTCTTTTGAGCTTTCCATATCACTACCACCGCTTCGTGGTTGTCCCGAATCGCCGGAAACATTGATCTTGATGTGTAATTCCTTAATTTCTATGGGCATAATAATTATATTACGTTGAAATAGTTATAAGTCAATTCCAGTGTTTCGATGGCCAGTTTGCTTTCTTCGGCATTAAAATCGCTCATACTCCATTTTACCGGATAGGCATGAACGACATTCCAGCTCATCAGCGGCTCATGTTTTTCATTCAGCAGTTTCACGATAAGGTTGGTGGGCTTAAAGCTGAAGTTTTCAACCGCATTGCGACACCATTTTATCACCTCCGAATCCACCAGCAACCCGCGTTTCAAAACCAGGTTTGGATACTTGGTCCGAACCGGAACTTTGTGTTTAAAGCGGTTTTCTCCTCCTTCGGCAATTTCTTCAGTGTCCACGTCAACAGTTAGTCCTGAAACCGACTGAAAACGCTGATCGCCGCTACTGGAAGAGATATCCGGAAACTCAACGCTGAAATGAAATCCTATGGGTGGATGGAATTCGCTCATTCTATCATAGTGAGTTTTTCATGTACAAACTCGGCGGTTTCAATCGCAATTTCGTTTCCATCGGCTTTAAAATCGGTTGCCTGAATTTTGGTGATGTAGGCATTAATTGCTTTCCAACTTACTACCGGCTCGTGGCTTTCATTCAATAAACTAATTACCAGATCGCCGCGATATTTCTCGCCTTCCTCCTGGAAATAAACGGTTTTCACCCATTTCTCGTAGAACTCGCGCCCTTTGCCGGCGAAGGTTCCGCGTTTTAGTGTAATGTTGCTGTATTTCGATAAACCGGGTTGTTTGCCTTTGTGGTATTCGGCATCGGCACCGGCGCGGTACTCAATCACTTCGCGTTCGAAGTCGAGGCCTGAAATTTCGGTGCAGTTAAATTCTGTGTCGCCAAAGCTCACTTTAAAATGAAACTTTGGTAATGGATATGTAGTTGCCATAATTTATTCTTTTAAAGTTTTATTGATTTAAACCTCCTGCATTTTGTGAGAGAATTGAAGTACAATGAATTCGGCAGGACGAACCGCTGCCATGCCGATCTCAATGATCATATATCCGTTGAGAATATCTTGCGCAGTCATTGTTTCTCCCAAACCAACTTTCACATAAAAAGCCTGCTCGGGAGTTGTACCTGCCAATGCACCAGCTTTCCATTGGTTTATCAGGTAATTGTCGATCATGGCTTTTACTTTTACCCATGTGTTGGCATCGTTGGGTTCGAAAACGAAAACACCGGTTGCTTTTTGTACCGACTCTTCCACCATATTAAAGAAACGACGGACAGAAATGTAGCGCCATTCGTTGTCGTTACCCGCCAGTGTTCGTGCTCCCCAAACGAGTATTCCTTTGCCGGTGAAAGCACGAATTGCATTAATGGATTTTCCACCTTGTGTATGCACATTCAGGTCGTCCTGAATATCGTTGGTTACTTTTACTGTCAATCCCGAAACATAATTCAGGCTCACATTTGCGGGTGCTTTCCAAACACCACGTTCGCCATCAACGCGGGCATAAACGCCGGCCATGGCAGCACTTGGCGGTAATTCAAGCGGAAGGTTTCCAATCTCGGTAAGTATTTTATTGTACGTGGCATCGTCTACCTGTTGAACAGCATTCAAACTCCGTCCGTTCATGGCACCGTTATTCTTGTCTTTACCTTCTACTTTTCTGATCTCGGTAATCAGATCGTTCATGTTTGTAACCAAATTTGCAAATGCATCGAAGTTTGATGTAATGCCCGTTTGCGTATTCAGTGGCGTATAATCTTCAAGCTTTTTCAATTCAGCATCGAAGTTTACAGCGTTTACATCCAAGAGGTTTTTGATTTTTGTAGAGGTATCGGCATTTTGCATTTTTACAAATAACTCCTGCAGGTTACTGTATACCTCATCAATTTTTCCTGCACCTTCAAAATCGGCGTTAAACGTAGCCAAAGCCGCATCAATTCCGTCGGCAATTGTCTGATCCTCATCAGAGATGGTATCTGAAGCCGCTTTGGCTTCGGTGTTCAGTTTTGTTTTAAAATCATTGAGCTCGCCGAGTGATCCGAGCAATGCTTCCACTGCATCGAGGAATGCCGTCTTTTTGGTACTGTCGCTCGAAAAAGTTCCCCCCAAATCGAAGCCGCTGGCGCTATACATTTGCAACAGTACATCGCTCACTGCTCCTGATATATCTCCGGGCGTGGTTGTCAGATCCACCAAATCGGCCACAGTAGCAGGCAATCCCGAAGCGGGACTTTCAATAGCAGTTACATTGGCATCGATAGTTTCATAGGCGGTTGCATCGTACGAATAATGCGAAACGATAATCTTCTTTGCATCGAACTGATAATTCAGAATTGTTTTCAGAAACGGATAATAAGCCGCACCGTATTTCAGGTATGCTTTATCGGCGCTGATAAATTTTCGCAAATCGGCAATGTTCGAATCGGTCGGGCTGGCTGCATCATAACTCAGTGTATCGATAATTGTAAACCGATCCTGAAGTTTGTTACACTGCGCCAAAGCATCGTTGTACAAGCTATAAAATTCTGATGGAGTTGACAGTGCGGTTGCATCAGGAAAAACAAGCAAAGTAACCTCATCCACTTTGCCCACCTCGGCCAATCCGTCGTTAAAATCATCCGAATTGTTTATTGATGTTACCTGAGTGTCGTCGTCATCCAAATCGGTTCCGTAGCGGCCAACTGAAACAATGTAACAAGGCCCGCCGCCGTTTGCAAAATAAAGTTGCATAGAATAATACATCAGGAAAGGTTCCCTTGATGCGGGCTGTGTTACCACCAAATCGCGTTTTGTTATACCATTCAGAAGGGTATCGTTAATCGTAATTCCAATGGAAGTTTCAGGTTTTGCAGCGCCAAAATATGTTTCGTATTCCAGCATCGAGGTAATCCTTGTGGGAACACCTTTAAGATCGCCTTTTATTTTATTGGTCGCTTTTTCAGTATAACCAATAAAAGCAGGGATAGCTGTTTCAACTTGCGCTACCGATGGAGGCAATTTGGAAATTTCCTCGATGTAAACGCCCGGTGTTTTGTACGTTGTTGCCATAACTGTTTTGATTTAATGTGTTACATGTATATTTCTGAGTATATTTTTGTTAATGTGCTGTTTGCATTTATTTGCTGCACATCGGGATTAGGCAATTCCTGATCTCCCAATTTTATGCTGATAAAGCCTTGTGCGGTTAGCGGATGTTCTGTTTTTGTTACCAGCTGGCGGGCATCTCCGTTTTCCTTTTTAACATCGTCGCTGTTATGCGTTTGCTGGTTGGTGTTGAAAAAATAGCGCCAGGTTGTTTTCCGGTTGGCAAAAACAATGTTGAATTCGCGCGGATCGTTTCTTAATGTCCCGTTTGGTTTGATTACATCATACGAGCCGTTTTCGCCCGTCATTCCAATTCGGATAATACCAATCAGGTTGTTTTGTTCGTTACGCGTTAGTTGTTGCAATTCATTTTTGATACTTTCTGAATTTAATCGGTAAGTGTCATTGATTTCAGCATTGCTATTCGATTTTTTAATTAAAGGAAACCCCGGATCTTCAGTCGACAAACGATTATTGGAAAAGAAAAACAATTGACCGGCATTTGACAGCCCGACTTGTGTAAAGTGATTGAATGTGCTGTTTAAAGTTTTCAGCAGAAAAGTGAAGTGCAGAGAGTCGTTTAATGGAATAAAGGGACTGTTAGAATCGCTCTCTGATACTTTTGTCCAGACCATAAAACCCCGGTTGGTGTTTTTGAGGATTAGTTTATGACCGTTAAGTTTTTGACTGGTAATTGCTGAAGGAACGATAGAAAAGAGGTCGGAAAGTGGATAGCCGGCCAACTGTTTTTCTTTTTCAACATCAGACATACTGAAATAATCGTCAGTTCCTTTATTCAGGAAGTATTTGTGTAAAATATTTACACCGAATAAAGGCTTATATATGGATGAAAAGCTCATTAATTAATATCCTTTAGGGTTCCTTTTACTTTTGTTATTAGTTCTGTGCTTGCTTGTTTCTTGCGTCGGTCTACCTGTAGCAGTTGTACTTTATAGATTACTGAGGGTAACTGGCGTCCGCCGTGAGTTCCCCAAATCTGATTCCACACCTCGAAACCCGGTGTATAAAGATCTACAACAAACTTAAAATCATCGAGTTCCTGCATCGATACGTTCGAGCGATTATACGCTGTATTTTGAGCGGTAAACACTTTTTTCCCCTGGAAATATTCCAGTGTTTTTGTAATGCTGATTAATGAATTGGAATACATTTCGCAATTGGCACTAACCATAAAAAAGAGGTTAATATTTACGGCCGGATTATAATATTCGGCTTTATTATTAACCACATGACTAGTGGGAAGATTTTTTAGCGTTGATTCTTCCTGAACACTCAGCAAAGAGATAATCACCTTGCCTTCAAGGTTCTTGGCCTTATCGCTTCCGGAATCCAACAGCGCCAGATTTTCCAGAACGACAATTTTTCCCAATCCGGCATTGTCCAGATAGTTTTCCAGTTGTTCTTTTAGAATTTGAAGAGTTTCGTAAACCATAATCACCTTTTCAGTTTATGTCCACTTACAAGTAAAACATAGTTATTTGCGTCCTTAAAAAAGGAAATCCTATACGAAAAGGGCTGTGGTTATTATCTTCTGTATTTATTGAAACTTTTAGGAGCTTCAATCATTTAATGGTGATTACAAGTTACGACAATAAGAGTTATAAGTCAACACTTAAACTAATTCTAAATAAGCAGCGGACTATTAAGAATTAGTAATCAACCACTTACAAGAAAGGCATTCTAGAAAGAGATGATTATTAAGAAAGGTATTATGCTAATAGTTTTCCTTTAGCAGGATAAAAAGTTGTTCAATTTCCTTGATCAATGTACTGTGCGAACCACCAAAATGGTTAAACATAAACGAGAATGCCAGTTTGTGTCCCTTATCGGTGGTAAGGTAGCCCGAATAACAACGTACACGAGTCATTGAGCCGCTTTTTGCCTGTAAGGTTTTCCCGGGAAGTTTTTCGGTATCGAAACGTTTAAAAGTTCCCTTGCCCGCAACAGGCAACGACTCAACAAAAGCATCGTTTGCTGCCATTTGTGTTAAAAAACGGGTAAAGAATACAGGAGACACCGCATTAAAGTGCGATAGTCCGCTGCCGTCTTCCATAAAAATGCTTTCCATACTTAGCCCCTGCTCTTCCCAATAGGTTTTTACCAGGTCAATAGCGTCATTTCGATTTCCCAATCCATTTTTCTCAACAGCAATTTGTTTCAAAAAATGCTCGGCAAACAGGTTTACACTTTCATAATTAAGTACCTCTGCAATTTCTGCTAATGTTGGCGATTCCTGGGTATAAATCAACGTTGTTTTATCGCTCACATTTTTCCCGAAGCGTGTTTCGCCATCCACAAAAACACCTTCAGCTAAAAGATTTTGTAAGAATGCGGCAGCCAAAATCTCTTCAGGAGCAGGGACAGATGCTTTAATTGTGAAAGCTAGACGGTTCCGAGGAATGGTACCACGAATTATTCGATGCTTATCAAAAGGGCCGCCAAAAACATAGGCGTTATCGCTGTTATTATCAGCCGAAAGTACTTCGTTATCGATTTGCAGACCATCAATCTTCGGATAGGTTTGAATCACCTTTGTTAGTTTTCCTTCCTTTTTTGGCGATGAAAATGTTATTCGGTACATATTATCAAATACCGTAAAAGCATTGGGTCCGGCGCCGTAATAATTGCCAATATCGCCCCATACCCAGCTATCCGGAATTCGTTCCGAATCGTAAATTCCACCGTCAAGAATCAAATTGCCTTTTACTTTTCTTATGCCCGAAGCTTTTACCTGTTTGGCCCAGTTTTTCAAAAACTCAAAATAATGATCCTGAAAATATTCCGATCCCAAAGCCGGATCTGCCCCGCCAATCAATACTAAATCGCCATCTAAAACGCCATTTTTATCGATTTTTCCGGTGTACGATACTTTTGTTTTAAAACGGTAATCAGCACCTAAAATTTCCAAAGCTGTTCCCGAAGTGATCATCTTCATGGTTGAAGCGGGAACCAACAATTTTTCAGAATTCAGGCCATAAACCGTTTCGCCCGAATGGAGGTCGACCACATTAATTCCAACCGAAGCATTTTTGTAATCTTCTTGCTGAAGAAGTGTTTCAATTGCTGATTTAAAACTGTTCTGAGCGAGGATCTGCCCGTTAAAAATCAGAAGAAAAAGTAGAGAGAAATATCGTACCTGCATTTTTTACTATTTTTGAAAGCTTAAAAATAACAGATTGTTTGGCTTGGCTGTACAAATCGAAAATAATTTGTATGACAAATTCAATCAATTAATATCAAAAAAACAAAAACATGCTGCGAACAATATTACTGGTTGGCACCGGAGGTTTTATCGGAAGTGTTTTACGTTACCTGGTTCAGATTTTCGTTGAGAAAGGGATGAGCACTACTTTTCCGTGGGGAACATTTGTAGCCAACATGGCTGGAAGTTTTATTATTGGTATCGTTTTCGCGCTGGCGCAAAAAGGCAATTTGCTGAATGCCGAGTGGCGTATGTTTTTAGCAGTAGGTTTTTGTGGCGGATTCACTACTTTTTCATCGTTTGCCTACAATAATCTCACGATGTTAAAAGAACAAACCTACGGACAATTTTTCCTGAACGTGGGCGGAAGTTTGTTTTTTGGATTGCTGGCGGTTTACCTGGGAATGATTTTGGTACGGGCAGTAATTCATTAAAAAGTAAAATCCGGATCACAACAATGTAACCCGGATCTGTTCCTTATTAATTTTCTATACGATTACTTTTTTACCCCATCCAGTTCGGCAATCCCCATTCCTTCAAGCAATTCTTTTCTGATTGGATCAACCACATCATTTAATTTTTGCAGTCCAAAATCGAGGCCTCCAATGGTTCGTAACGGTCTTGTTCCTGGTTCCGCATTAATCAGATCTTCAAAAATCCGAACAATAATCATCGGATCTGTTGGCGCATTCTCATCGGCAAATAAATTCATTACATTCTGTGCAAAACCATCAGCAAACTCTTTTACATGCTGATAAGCCTGAGCCACTTCTTCGTTTTCGGCCTGAACAAGGTTTCCAAAAAATTTCGTTTCAAATGGTCCGGGTTCTACAATGGCAACATCAATTCCAAAGGGTGCCAATTCATAACGCATGGCTTCGCTCAACCCTTCTACGCCCCATTTACTGGCATTATAAACGCCAAATGCAGGAAATGCACCACGCCCGGCCACGGAACTCAGCTGAATGATAAGTCCTGACTTTTGCGCACGCATACCCGGCAGAACCGCCTGAGCAACGCGAATATTACCTACAATGTTTAAATCAAGTTGCGCAAGAACAGCATCAGGAGAAAAGGCTTCCATTGCACCGCCATAACCTAAACCGGCATTATTGATTAAAACATCGATAGTTGGCAGTTTTGCAGCTGCCGCCTTAACACTTTCATCCGAGGTAACATCCATTTCGAGCACCTCCATTTTGTAATTATTTGTTTTGGCAAATTCCTTAAGTTCAGCTGCCGGTTTCAAGTTTTTACTATCAACGTTACGCATTGTGGCAATAACATGATGTCCTTTTTCAGCCAAATATTTTGCCGCTAAATAACCGAAACCCGAACTGCAACCTGTAATTAAAATCTTTTTCATCTTGTAGTTTTTGGTGAGAAAATAGCTCTATTAAAATACCTTATGGTATTATTTTAAAACATTCACTTACAGTCAATTGTTCAGCCATTAAAATTCTTATCTGAAAGAATCCCCACTTAAAAATTCTGAGCTCCATAAATCCGTTCAATTTGAAACTAATTGGCTCGGTTTTCTGTAAAACCTTGTAGTGAAAACCTAAAATTAACAACGCTATGAAACGAGCATGAAAATTCATCGCTACTTAAGTTTTGATCAAAGTGCGAGTTCCATACGATACAATAAAAATTAAACAATTTAATCGTATGAAAACAACAGAAAAAACAGGAATCCTGAAGATCTACATCGGAGAATCGGATAAAATAAATGGCCGGGTGTTGTTTGAAGAAATTGTGTTTGAAGCACGAAATGCCGGTTTGGCAGGCGCCACCGTTTACAAAGGAATAATGTCGTTTGGTGCCAGCCACAGCATACACACCATGAAGATTTTTGCCTTGTCGAGCGATTTGCCCGTTACCATTGAAATAATCGATAACATTGACAAGATTGACCGTTTTATTGAAAAGCTAAACCAAATACTTGACAACAGCCAGCGCGGTGGGCTGGTAACTTTCCAGGAACTGGATGTGGTTCGTTACGAAAAAGGGCTAAAATACCGCGAAGAATATCATTAATACGCCATGCTCTCCCCCATCCTCTTTTTACTCTTTTGCAGCTGCAGATTATACCGATTTAAGTTCGGTTGTTAAACACATGAAACTCAAACAGCAATAAGCAATTCAAGACCTTTTAATCCTTTACTTTCAATACTTTAACTAAACGTTAATAAACAAAATGTAGTTTCCAATAAGCATTTTTAGAGGGTACTGTAGAACAATTATTTAATATTTTCACGCCGCAGTTAAGACAGACCTAAAAGCTCGGAATTTAGAGCCTATTTAGCTGTTTCAGCAAAAAAACCAGAAAATAAATATTAATATGAGTTTTACACACGAAGTTGAAGGTATGATTTGCGTTGCTAAGGGAGCAAATCATGGCCCGGCTCCAATTCCACAGGAAGGAAGTTGGACTAAAGCCAAAGAAGTTACAGACATTTCGGGTTTAACCCACGGTGTTGGTTGGTGTGCGCCACAGCAAGGTGCATGTAAATTAACATTGAATGTTAAAGAAGGAATTATTGAAGAAGCGTTGATTGAAACTATCGGTTGTACCGGTATGACTCACTCGGCTGCAATGGCTTCAGAGATCCTTCCCGGAAAAACAATCCTTGAAGCATTAAATACCGACCTTGTTTGTGATGCTATTAACACTGCAATGCGCGAGTTGTTCCTGCAGATCGTATACGGTCGTTCACAAACTGCTTTCTCTGAAGGTGGTCTTCCAATTGGTGCAGGTCTTGAAGACTTAGGTAAAGGTTTGCGTGGTGTTACCGGTACATTATACGGAACATCGGCAAAAGGACCTCGTTACCTTGAAGTAGCTGAAGGTTATGTATCGAAAATCGGTTTAGATGCTGATAACGAAATTATCGGTTACGAGTTTGTTCAGCTTGGAAGAATGATGGACATGATTAAGTCGGGCAAAGATGCTAACGAAGCATTGAAAGAAGCTACCGGAACTTACGGACGTTTCGCCGATGCAGTAAAAACCATTGACCCACGTAAAGAATAGGAGGAAAGAATTATGCCATTATTTGAAAGTTACGATAGAAGGATTAAACAGATTGAAGCTGTTTTAAATTCATATGGAATTGCTTCGGTAGAAGAAGCAAAACAAATTTGCGACGACAAAGGAGTTGATGTATACCAAATTGTAAAAGATACTCAGCCTATCGCATTCGAAAACGCAATGTGGGCTTATATCGTTGGTGCTGCAATTGCCATCAAAAAAGGCCAGACTGTGGCTTCTGAGATTGCTGCAACTTTAGGCGAAGGTTTACAGGCTTTCTGTATTCCGGGATCGGTTGCCGACGACAGAAAAGTAGGTATCGGTCATGGTAACCTGGCTGCTATGTTGTTGCGCGAAGAGACAAAATGTTTCGCACTGTTGGCTGGTCACGAATCATTCGCTGCTGCTGAAGGTGCGATTAAAATTGCCAACTTCGCTAACCGCGTTCGTAAAGAGCCTTTACGTGTAATCCTTAACGGATTAGGAAAAGACGCTGCAAAAATTATCTCACGTATCAACGGTTTTACTTACGTTCAAACGAAATTCGACTACGTTACAGGCGAAGTTGTAGAAGTTAGCCGTAAGCGTTATTCTGAAGGATTACGCGGCGAAGTAAACTGCTACGGTGCCGACGATGTACGCGAAGGTGTTGCTATTCTTCATAAAGAAGGTGTTGATGTATCGATTACCGGTAACTCAACTAACCCAACTCGTTTCCAGCACCCGGTTGCAGGCACGTACAAAAAAGAATGTTTAGAGCAAGGCAAAAAATACTTCTCAGTTGCTTCTGGTGGTGGTACTGGTCGTACACTTCACCCGGATAACATGGCTGCCGGTCCTGCTTCTTACGGTATGACTGACACTATGGGACGTATGCACTCTGATGCTCAGTTTGCCGGTTCTTCTTCAGTTCCTGCTCACGTTGAGATGATGGGATTGATCGGAATGGGTAACAACCCGATGGTAGGTGCTTCTGTTGCTGTTGCAGTAGCAGTTTCGCAAGCTTAAGATTTACAACATTCGCAACAATTTGTTGTGAAAAAGATATAGCTGAGGCACAAAGTTTAGGAGAAATCCATAGCTTTGTGCCTTTCTTTTTAATCATATGTGCGCAAATACAAATACCACAAAAGAATTCATCATTTCAGAGGCATTAAAACATTTTGATGAAGGTTATGCTTGTTCGCAGTCGGTGTTACTTGCTTTTGCCGATCATTTTAAACTGGACAAAACAATGGCCAAGCGCATTTCATCTACTTTTGGCGGAGGAATGGGACGCCTGCGTGAAACCTGCGGAGCTGTAATCGGTGGTTTTATGGTATTGGGACTGGCATTCGGCAACGAAGAGCCAAAAGACATGGACACCAAACTGAACAGCTACACAAAAGTTCGCGAACTAAACAAACTGGTGGAGGATATTCACGGAACTACAAATTGCCGCCAGCTATTAATTAAACACGCTACCGAAGCTGAGGTACAAGACCGGAAACACCACAAAATTATTTGCCGGAAAGTTGTTGGCGATGCCACTGCTCTTGTTTATGATATTCTGAAAGAAAATAACGAGATTTAGTTAAGAACACTCCCGCCATTTGCACGTCATGCGGTCCGTCAGCTAACGGATTCAGCATCTTGTCCCTAATAACAAAACACTTCAACATAAGACGGATCACCCTTAAAATCCGGTAGATTAATATTTCAAATCTCAACAGAGATGCGGCGCAGGAAGGTTTTGCGTTTCAATCTTCTTTTGCATTTGCGCCTTGTTAAAATATATAACCTATTTACTTGGGCGACGCAATTGCCTGTCGACAATTAGCTTTGCCCAAGGCTGAATTAAATCGCACTTTCAGCGCTGTAAGTTGAAACATACGAGAAATATAGAGCGCTGTAAGTGCGACTTACTTTAGCCCGGGGCATACGATTCCGAATGGCATTCGGAAGAGTTTCGCCCCGGGTTAAAAATAGGTGAACACCAAAGGCGCAACCGGTAAGTTCTTTGAAACGGAATGATTGTTTGCGCCGCAATTCTCTGGCGTAGATAAAATGATCCTCCACTAAAAATTCAATGTAATCCCATAAGACCCTGCACTAAATTCAGGGTGACGTTCAGACTCATCCGGCAAAAGACATTCATATAGATTATAACACAATAAAATCCTTGCCCGTTGAACACATTATATTGTAAACCAATTTAATGATCTTAAATTCACATTAAAAAGGAGTAAACTATTTATCAATCTTCGTAATTTCGTGAAACAATTTAAGCGCCTCAGCGTTTACAATCCTGTAATTGCACTAGCAATCTTGAAAGTTAAATAAATAAAAACTACTTACAATGTTAATTAGCGACGTAAAAGCAAGAGAGATTATCGATTCTCGTGGTAACCCAACTGTTGAAGTTGATGTAATACTCGAAAGTGGTGCATTCGGCCGTGCGGCTGTTCCGTCAGGAGCATCAACCGGAGAAAACGAAGCACTTGAATTACGTGATGGCGACAAAAGCCGTTACTTAGGAAAAGGCTGTTTAAAAGCAGTTGCAAACGTTAACGACGTTATTGCAAAAGAAATTATTGGTATGGATGCTACCGACCAGGTGGCTATCGATAGCAAATTATTGGAACTTGATGGTACTAAAACAAAATCTAACTTAGGTGCAAATGCTATGTTAGGAGTTTCACTGGCGGTTGCAAAAGCGGCTGCTGAGTACTCTGAGCTTCCTTTATACAAGTACATCGGCGGAACAAACGCAAAAACATTGCCTGTTCCGATGATGAACATCATTAACGGTGGTTCTCACTCTGATGCAACCATCGCTTTCCAGGAATTTATGATCCGCCCGATTGGTGCGCCTACTTTCCGCGAAGGTTTGCGCATGGGTGCTGAAGTTTTCCACGCACTGAAAAAAGTATTGGCAGCTAAAAACCTTTCAACTGCTGTTGGCGATGAAGGTGGTTTTGCTCCAATGTTAGGTGGCACTGAAGAAGCGATCGATTCAATTCTTACTGCCATTATAAACGCCGGTTACAAACCGGGTCGTGCAGAAGATGGTGGTGATGTTTCTATCGCTATGGACTGTGCATCATCAGAATTCTACAAAAATGGCGTATACGATTACAGCATTTTCGAACCAAACGGTGTAAAACGTACTTCTGACGAACAAGCTGCTTACCTGGCAGAATTGATTTCAAAATACCCTATCGATTCAATCGAAGACGGTATGGACGAAGGCGACTGGGACGGATGGGTAAAACTGAACGCAGCAATTGGCGACAAATGTCAGTTGGTTGGCGACGACCTTTTTGTAACCAACGTTGAGTACCTGCAAAAAGGTATCGAATTGGGTGCTGCTAACTCAATCCTTATTAAAGTAAACCAAATTGGTACTTTAACTGAAACCTTGGACGCAATTGAAATGGCACACCGTGCCGGTTACACTTCGGTAACTTCTCACCGCTCGGGTGAAACTGAAGATTCAACTATTGCCGACATTGCAGTGGCTACCAACTCTGGTCAGATTAAAACAGGTTCGATGAGCCGCTCAGACCGTATGGCAAAATACAACCAGCTGCTTCGTATTGAAGAAGAACTGGGTGCAAGCGCCATTTACGGATACAAAAAAATCTACAAGAAGTAAACATACTTTGCGCAAAATATGAAACCGTTCCGTCAGATGATGGAGTGGTTTTTTTATTCCCTTTACCAATATTCAGAATAATCAGTTTTGCACCGTCCTTTAGGGCGGTGGTTATGATATTAGATGCGAGATGGCTTTAGCCGTTAATATTTTGTTTTAATGGCTAAAGCCCAAATTCATTTGCACACAGGAAATCACCAAGCTAAAGCATGGTGCAAAAGCTTCCGTCGAGAAAGAGACGTTTTGTTTTCCGAAACATCGCTATATCGTTGAAATAAAACGAATATCATTGAACAAACCACCCCTCCAACTTGCTTTACTAATAAAAATAATAAACTTACAGCGCATGATAAAAAAAACAGGCCTATTCACCTTTTTACTTTTGATTACAGCAGTTGCAATGGCACAGGCTCCGAGTGGTATTCCTACGGGCACCCCAGAGCCTCTGGAATTGAACCTGACCAATATTATCGTTTTTATTGTGCTGCCGGTAATAATAGTTATTCTTTACATTTACTGGCGCCGTAACAGGCGAAAGTAATTAAGAAAACCCCTTACTTTAATCCTTCAATCCACTTCAGAATCTTGCGGTAGTGTGTTCCTTCCCAGTAAATCTGTCCGCAACCATCACACTTCCAGAATTCGTTACACATCGAAAAAGTATCTTCAGGAACTTTGACTTTTACCTCTTCGGCATCAACTGCTGTTAAACTTCCGTTGCAATTGGAACAGCGCGAAAATGGCCGAAAACTATTCTGAAGTTGCAACCGTTGCACCACCTCATGAAGTTGTTTTTGCGGATCGCTGTTACGCACCCAGTAACCGTGTGAGGCTGCTGTATGTTTCAAAACGCCTTTATCGCGGGTTAAAATAATTCGCTTTTCAGTCACCGAGATTTGCACAATCTCATCATCCTCCAGGTTATTACGAAAAAGTGTATCAAATCCCAGCAAACGTAACTTCTGAGCCAGTTTCCCCAGGTTAACATCCACAACAAATCGGGTTTCACGCAAAGGTTTTGGGCGTAAACGAACCACAGGCGAAATGTCCATCGACTCAAAAACCGGATAAACAGAAACGTGCTCACCTCCTTTCAGCAAAGTCTCAAAATCAACAGATACACCGTCAACCAATATTAAATCCACTTCAGTGTGCGGAACACCAATTGCTTCGATGCTGTTTTTCACCGATGGCGTACCCGTAAAAGTATATTCAAACGGTTTTTTACGTTGATGAACAGGCAGAAAATCATTCAACTCTTCGTAAAACCGAAATATACACCTACGACTCAGTGCTTCATGATTTGTTGCTGATTCATTCACCCTGTATTATTTTTATGGATACTTAATTTACAACTATTCCTTTAAGAAATCGTTCCCCAACAACAATCGACTTATAAGTAGCTCTACTTTTTTTCCGGTTCTAAGTCTTAAACTAAAGTTTAAAACCAAAAAACCGGCCGCTGAACGTTTAAACAAACGTTTAAGCCTCAAAAGGAACGCCCGACACCGTTTAAACAAACGTTTAAGCCCCGAAAGGAACGTCCGACGCCGTTTAAACAAACGTTTAAGCGCCAAAAGGAAGACCGGAAGCGTTTAAACAAACTTTTAAAGGCTCACCGGAGCTCCGCCGGCGTTTAAACAAAAGTTTAAGCCTCAAAATTGTTTTTTGCTTTAAAAGTTTGTTTAAGCCTGTTTTCTCCCGCTGACCCTCAGCCAAACAGGCTGAAAATAAGATGCAAGCCATTTTGGTTTGTATCCCATGATGACACGAATTCCATCGCATTCCGAAAGAAAATAAATCATACGCGGCGGCAAAATTCAGCAACATAAAATTAGCCTGAAAGGCTTTATTAATATAGCCCAAGGTAACACCTTGGGTATTGTATATTCATTACAATACAGCGCCCTGAAAGGGCAATTCAGCTGCCCCTTCAGGGCGAATATTTGTGTCTGCTAATTCTACCGGGGCGTTGCCCCGGGCTAAAATAAAGGTGGCTTTCAGCCAATTGTACCTCAGATGTACCTGTCTTCAATCTTTTAGGTTAAACATTCGGGCCGGATGTGCAGCCTCCGGTTTTAGCGAAGTAAAGTTCTTAAATACTTTGATGTCTTTAAAAACCACGGTAAAAACAAAACGCGGCTCCTGTTCCAACCGATTTGGGAAATAACCGAATTGCAGGTGCATAGCCGGAAAAATCAAACTCTCGTTTTTTGTGCTGGCCCAAATACCAATTTCAGAATAACGATCGACTTCTCTTGTGGCTGCGTTTGATTTTGATAACCAGCCAACATTTATGTAAGGATTAAACGAAAAACGAAATCCCCAAATCTGGTAGTTGGAATAAAAAACCGGCCGGTAAAACACCGCCAGATTCGAATAGTTTTTGTAGCCCGTTAAATAATCGGTTGCAAAAGTGCGTGTTGAATAGTAAGGAATAAAATACCGCGGATTGCGCACAGCATTTAATTTCAGTTCAAAAATATTTCGTATTTCGTATTTCCCCAGCCGGCTTAGCGGACTTAAATAATCGAAACGCAGTCCGGCAAGTCCGTCTTCCAGCTTCGAGTCGTTTAGATAACCACCCGCCTCGGTATAAGCCGAAAAAATACCGGCATTGTTAAAATACAATGAGTAGTTGGCACGCAGCCCCGAGTACGAACGCTCGTAAAAACTGGTTTTCTCCCACCCCGCTGTTACATTCAGGTTGTACCCGATTGGCACATCTTCAACCGTTCCGTATTGCAACAGGCGACTGGTTTTTATGTACGACACCTGCTGCCACGACAAACCCGCCAAATACAACTGCCGGTTATGAAACTGGTAGTTTGTTGTTTCATCCACCAGTGGTTGGTTTTTGTATTCATACGAAACGTAACGCGCCGCAACATTCAAAAATGGCCGGGTAATATCTCTGTGAAAAAAGAATGAATGTCCCAGCCACAAATCAAAATATGACAAATTATACCGGCTGTTATCATTCTCGAGCGAATCGTTTACATAGGGGTGGTCCGACACTTTTTCGCGCAGGTGATCGTAAATTATCTCGCCCCCGTTTCTGGTATGCGTTGTTACAAACGTTTTTTCAAACTGTATCCTGAAATTCTCACGATCAACACCATTTTGGTAGCGGATTTCACTGTCGAAAAAAGTTCCCCACATATTGTTTATGCCATAAAAAGCCCCATAACCGAACTTCTCTTCCGTGTCGGCATCAAACTCGCCAATTATCCCTATGCTGTGCCCCAGCCCGGCAAAATTTCGCGAATACGGCTCCACCTCAAAAGCATTGTAATTGTTTACATCGCCACTTACACCAATCGGGTATCGGTCTTTAACCATCACGGTTACATTTACTGAGTCGCTTGAATTCCCTACCGGTGAAATTTTAATAAAAGCATCTTCGATGTAGGAGAGCTCGCGAAACAGGCGCTCGTTATCCGAAAAAATACGTGCATTCACCCGTTCGTTTTCCTTAAAATGAAGGTTTTTACGAATCACACGTTCGCGTGTCGGGCTGTATGTTTTGTTCAGAAAACGGCCAAATCCGGAGAGGTCGACATTGGTCGTATCAAAAAGATTACCGTCGAGCACCGCTACCCGTTCAATCGTAATGTTTTTTATTACCCGGTTTTTATAGAAGGCAAAATACTGGTCGGACGGGTTGAAATCCTTAGGCAGCTGTTCTTCCCTGCTTCGTATCGAGCCCATCAGCAAACTCCCGTAACGACTATTCAAACGTGTAGCCGATTCAATCTTTTCAGGATGCTTTTCGTAATACGATGGTTTTCGTACCAGGAAATTTTTGATGATATCGTGCTCCGTATCCGCTTCAAGAATCACCACCGAATCATTCACACCATAGTAAATGGTGTCTTTCAGCATTAACAACTGATCGAAACGAATGCGAATGGTATCTTGCTTTTGCGCTTTTGCAACAAATACCAAACCCACCAGACTCAGAAATAATAAGTGTTTAATGTGTTTCTGCATCGAACAGCTTGTACTTCAATTCGGTATTCAATGTTGATTAAAGATAAGAATTTAAGGAAGATAACGCCCAAGCAGAAATCAAAATGCTTCCACAAAATTGAAGTATACGCCCTTAGAATCGCGTCCCACACCAAAATCAACACACACATTCATTCGTGGCTGCAATTCAAGCCGGTAACCAATTCCGCCATTCGGAACCCATTTTGATAAACCTACCACATCAGGAGCAATACTTCCGGCACCAAGCCAAATTACCATTCCACTTTTACTTAATCCACCATTTGCTTTTTGGAAAGTGTAACGCCATTCGCCAAGCATAAAAGCAGTGGTATTATCGCGGTAATGGCCCATTAAATAGCCCCGCAGGTTTTTCCCTCCCGAGAAGTCGGATAACTCAGTTATTGGCACATCGCCATAGGTGCTTCGGGTAAAAAACCGAAACGCCAATACATTGCCCGGTCGCGTTAGGGTTTTATAGTGCCGCAAATCGAGTGTATATTCCTGGTAATCGTACTTGCTTCCCCACAAATTATCGTAAAACATAGCTGCGAAATGGAAATAAACACCGTGCCAGGCATTTACAACTATATCGCGGGTATCGTAGGCGAAAAGGGCTCCAATTCCGTTCAGAAAATATGTATCGCCGAACTGCGACCGGTATGGATCATTTTCTACCGGCTGGGCAAAGTCTTTTGTTATAACATATGCCGGACGTAAACTGGCCCCCACATAAACCGACGGTTTTAACTTGTAGATTAAGTCAATATCAAAAGACGAATTTGTTTCGTGGTACAAAGTTGTTGTATCCGATTGGTGTGTGGCTTCAATCTGATCAAAGCCCTTTCCATAGAAGTTGTTGTCTTTATCGCGAATAACAAGGCTGGCATTCATTCGAAATTTGTCCTCCAGCCAAAACGTTCTCAGATGCGCCTGAATGCCAAAATTTCCTTTGGTGCTGTAGAATATGGTGGCCGGAAGCGATGAACGTTGCGAGATGCTGTCGTTTTTATTTGCCCGGAATGAGTACAACATGCCTCCGGAAATCAACAAGCCGGCATCAGCAGTGTAGGCCGGAGCAAACATGGGCGACAACCACGGTTCGCCGGCCTTTATAACAGCCTCCTTTCGTGCATTACGCTCATTCCAGGCATCCTTTAATTTGCCCTGAGCTTTTGAATCACAAAAGCTAAAAAGTAAAAGAAAGAGAAGTATAAATGTTGCTGGTTTCAAGAGTCAAGTGTATTTTGATTTAATCAAATATACGACAATACACCTGTTAAAATCAAATACTTTGGGAAACAAAAAAGCCACATCCGAAGATGTGGCTTGTAATTATTTCGCTTCTTTTTGAGCTTTCATTAGCCAGTAGAGTCCCTTCACCCCGATCTTTATATCGTCGAGTTTAAAGAGGACAAATATTTTTTCGGTGTAGGCTACAATTCCCCATCCTACTGCGAGGTAGAAGAACCAGGCGTAGAACCCAAAGACAAATAATACAAAAAAGAATATACTTTGCACATATCCGGCCGAAACAGCTGAATACAGATGTAGTCCCGGTATCTTACCGAAGCGTGCAAACGACACGATGTAGCTTACTACAAACAATCCCAGGAACAGGAATAAAAACCAACTGTGTGGTTCAATTTCGGCCCACTTAAATACAAACAAACCTAAAATGGCCATTGCATAAGTACAAATATCGGCCAGGTTATCGAGCGCGGCACCAAAATGCGTTTGTAGCTTTAAGTAACGTGCCAGATTCCCATCGGCAACATCGCTTACTAAACTTATACAAAGCAACCATACAAACAACGATTCGTTACCGACAAGAGCAGCATAAAAAATTACAGGAAATGCTAATAAACGGTATAAACTAATCGCATTTGGCAGATTTACAATATTCTCGCCACGTACAAAAATTTTCTTCATAATCCTCGTTTAAACTTAATTGGTGTAAACCTAAAAATTAGTTGGTGTAATAACAATGATTTATACCGCAGCCTTTATTTCGTTTACCTGTTGGTCGGTATCGCCGTTAAGGAAGTAGCTAAGCATACGATGTATCGATTCGGCAGTTACCTCGCTCACTTCCTCTTCAACAATCGAATCGAGATTTGTTGTATCGAAAGCAATATTGGTATCGATATAAGCACCTGTAAACGACATGCCGATAGCCATAATCCGCTCGAGCGAATTCATTTGTTCCTTCTCCAGCGTTAAATCCGGCACCAGGTTAATCGGCATTAAACTGCTGATGCTTCCCAGGATATCTTTATTTCTCACCGAGGTTTTGGCAATTAAATTCAGAATAACCGGTACCTGCTCGGCTTTTACGGCACTCATCAGGTAAGCTACTGCGGTATCGATAGGAATAAGGTTTTGAGTTGATTCGGGATCAACCTTTAAGCGAATTACGCTACCGGGATATTTTTTTGCCAGGTTTTGTACCCGCTTCGAGAAATCAAAAATACCGTAATCGGTTTTGGTTACGCCGGTTTTATTGTTTCCAACCACCTGCGACAAACGCAATATACATGCGTTTAAACCCCTGTTATCAATGTATTCTTTAATTACATTTTCAGCATATCGTTTCGATTGTTCGTAGTAATTACGGAAGGCATCAATTTCTGCATTATCGTAGAACTTTTCTTTAAACGGCTCGTTAATACGACCGCACGAATAGGCCGTGCTTACAAAATAGAAGCGTGATTCTTTTGCCGAATATTTCTGAAAAGTATTGATCGAATTGGTTACTCCCTGCAGATTGGTACCAAAAATTTCTTCTTTCGATTTTATGTCAAATTTTAAACTTGCTGCAAAATGAAAGTAATCGACGTTTCCCCCGAAAATGGTTTTCAACTCACTTTCCTGCAATGCAAAATCCGCTTCAAATAACGAATAGTCGTGAACCTCAAGATTTGTAAAATCAATAGCCTCCCCGTCCTTCATCTCTTTTAAGGCAGCTTTCACCCGCTCTTCGGCAGTAAATTTTTTATTACTGCGTGCGAGCGCAACTACCTTGTAGTTCTCTGACAATAATTCGTTTATAAAATTAGAAGCAACATAACCGTTTGCTCCGTTTATAACAATTTTCTTCATGACGTAATATTTGATTCGGAGACGCTAAAAAATCTCCACTTTGCTATTCAGTTTTCTTTACTTTCTGTTTTACTATATACAAATTACTCCTTTTTTAGCAGAAATACCAGCATCGCCTCTACATTTTACATATTTACATTAATAGTAAAAGTGTAACTGCTGCCCCAAGAGGAATGGTTAAATTGTCGGACCCGCGCCAACTGAGTAATTCTGCCAGTGTGCTAACAACAGCTACTGCCAGTCCAATATAAAAGGTTTTCAAATCGAAAACACCGCGATTAAAATACAGGGCCAGCAGGCTGATAACAAAGCTGGTGAGTAAAAATGCACCCGATCCGAAAATTGATTTTCCGGTATCGATGCCCAATATTTTTATTTTATGATTGTTTGTTTTAAAGCTGATTCCTACAATGGCTGCCATCGGGTCACTGATTCCCAAAATCAGCATTGGCAGGATGAAAATAAATTTACTATCGAGTATATCCGATAGTAAAAATGTAAGATAAATTGATGCCGGTAACAGGTAACTACCAATCGATTTCCGGTCGATATCGTGAATGGAATTCAACTGTTTGCTGTATTGTGTAATAAATAAGGCCGCAAAAAAGATGAGCGCCAGCACAAATACATACCAATGACTTGAAAAAATGTATGGAAAGGGTACCACAGCAATGGTGGCGGTGAAGTGCGCAAACTTTCGTGTAAACTCGCCTTTTACTTTTAGTCGTCGGTAGTTAAGTTCGTTAAATGCCAGTAACAGTATTATTGCAATAAAATATACTACTGACAGCGTAATAGTGTTCCCCATAAAAATATTTTATTCTCTGGTTATCTTCCCTCTAATTCCCGCTCCGTTTTCAATAAACAAAGTTATCGCTATATAAGTTTCACCACTTCATTTATTGATCGAACTGTTATTATCCTTTCCTGAAATGCTCAAGTTAAGAACCAATCATCAGAAAAAAAAATGTTACCCAGGCTCCACCCGCAATTAAACTGTCAAAGCGGTCGAGAAATCCTCCATGCCCCGGTATCAAATTACTGTAATCTTTTACTCCGAATTTTCTTTTGTACAACGAAGCAGCAATGTCGCCTAAAAAAGCAAACACAATTATTCCGAGTGTAAGCCCGGCAACCACATACCATTTATTGTCGTATAATCCGTGAAGAAAAAAGCCGCTTGCGAATGCAAATAAAGCACCACCAACCGTTCCTCCTATGGTTTTATTGGGGCTGATATCAGGTGCTATTTTTGTTTTTCCCCACAACTGACCCGAAATCTGGCTAAACGCATCAAAGATCGATAAGATCAGAAATGCAAAAAGCACCAGTTTGTTATCCATAGCTCCAAACAACCACAATCCTGTACCCAAAACGGAATAGATGATTAGCGAGATGAATACAAAACCTGAATGTTCGAATCCTGCCCGTTTAAACAGTAGTAAAAGTTCGAAAGCACCTGCTAGCAATATTATTCCAACCAAAACCTGGAAAAATACCGGATTTATCGTGATGCTAAAAAACAGAATGTGGATAATAATAAAGTAGCTAATGAATTTTGTCCAGCTTTTTCGGGCCACTGCTTTTTCCTTTTTCCGGTTAATAAAAAAGAATCCAACTGCACCCAACAGGAAATACGACAGAATGAATATGTATATCGTTAAAATCATGTTATCTGTTTACTATCATTAAAATACCGATTGCTGCAACCACAGCCGCGTATATGTACTTCACCCTATTCTCCGATTTTCCGATCTTCGCTTTTGCAAAAAGCCGCGGCCCCAAAAACGCACCAATTACCGATCCCGATGTAAGAAAGGCAATTAGAGTAAGATCGATACTGCCCATTAAAAAATGGGCACCAACCGCAAATACGGTATTTACCAAAACCACCAGCAACGATGTGCCAACCACTAATTTAACAGGTAATCGCATCGAAAACAATCCGGCAATAATCGGCGCTGTTCCGCTGGTTCCAAATGTTCCGGCAATCAGTCCGGCCGTTAAGCCAAAAAATGAGCCTTTCCCAACACGAACGGCTTTAAGTTTTGTATTATTTTCTTCGTCTCCGGCCTCTCTGTATTTTCGGATACCGGCTACCAACATATTTATTGCTATCAAAATGGAATAAACTCCAAACAGCAGCTTTAATTGCGGCTCCGAAATTAAATTTGTTATACGTGCTCCCACCAAAGCTCCAACAATTCCGGCAATGCCAAACAAGGCCCCGGTGTTGGTATCGATATTTCCTTTTCGGTAGTGCCCCCACGAACCTACCAATCCAATGGGCAGTGTTGCAGCCAGCGAAGTTGCCACAGCTGTATGCGCCGGCACACCAATTATTAAGGTAAGCACAGGCAAAAAGAAAAAGCCTCCACCTCCTCCAAGCATGGTTCCAAAAAGCCCAATAACAAAGCCAATTAAGGGTAAAATCAGGTAGATATTTTCAAACGAAGAATTAAAAATCATAATTAATCTTTACGGTCAGTTAAATTTAAAAATTAATTACTCAACCGCAGTATTTAAAACCTGTCCTGTTAAAAAGTCAAAGGTAAAGTATAAAAATTTATCGTTAAGTGATACGAAACACAATCTAAATTCACCCTATATATTTTAACATCTGTTAACGTTTCAATACGAAAAGAGTTCAGCAATTGATTTTTTGCACCGAAAATAAGTGGAGAATATAATGAAATAATACTGGTAATATTCCCGGCGAATAACTTTGAATAATTGGTTTGAATAGAAAAGCTCTTCCTTTTGGGGAAGAGCTTTTCATTTGTTTCACAATATAAGTTACAAGAAACTAATGGTGAGCGTTACATAAAAGCTCCTTCCGGGCGAATAAATGGGTCGCGCATCTGCTCCACGAACCGATCGCGCCAGATGTTCGTAATACGCTTCATCAAACAAGTTTTGCACACCACCGGTGGCTATAAAAACGCTGTTCACCAACCACGAAACTTTTGCATCAACTACATTAAAAGCCGGTGTTTCTGTTTCGCCGTACGATGTTGCAATCCGATCCTGTTTCATGGCATGCCTGAACATCAGTTCCGGCTTTAGTTTGCCATCTGCAAAATTCCCCATCAAGTGATAATGAAACTCCATCGGTGGAATCTCGGGCAACGGTTCATCCAGCTCCTGATTTTGGCCGTGCGTATAAACCAATCCCAAATCGTGGCTCAGGAACGAACTATATTGCTGAATCCAGTTGGCTTCAAAACCGGTCATCAATACTTTTTTGATATTTATAAACTGACGTACCCCCGGCGAAGTGCTCAACGCAGGCTGCAGATCTTCGCGAATTTCAGACGAAATATAATCGCGCAAAACCGAGGTAAACACATTTATATTTATATCAGTCTTTTCGGTTTGATAGCGAAAAACCAGATCGAGCTGGTTGTTAATTTCCGGATCCAGATCAGGATTTCCCAGCATTTCGTAGGGATCGAGCCCAATCGGAAACTGATTGATGTAACGTTCGGCAATTCCCGGACTTCGCGTGGCCATCCCCATCCACAAACCCAGCGAGATATTTTCATTGAACAAACGTGTTCCGCCAACACTAACCGAGGGATGTACCTGCAATGATTTCAGATCGGAATATATTTCCACAAAACGCGGATCGGGATTATTGGCTTTTGACGAATTTATATCGAGGCGTCCAGAAACGACAAACTGAAATCCCGGCTGCGCAATGTGCCATTCGCCAAATAATCCGGTGCGATTTATTTCGGCATCCTGCCACACGTTATCGGTTAGGACTTTGCCGGCCATTGGCCCCATTAGCATTGTGCGCTCACGATAACCATCGGCCGACTCAAAACGATAATCAGCACCGGCATACAGATAGCTTTTGTTAAAATCTAAACGCAATTCTGTTCGTCCGCCGTAATTTCTGGTTTCGGCATCGGTTATTGCATCCACCATTCGCGGATCGATAATTTTATCGTAGTTATCCATCAGGTGATCGACCATCGTTCCGTATACACTGGTATTCCAAGTGCTAATTGCTTTATCGTAAAAAACGGCCGAATGACTGGCGTTTACCAGCCAGGTATTGTCTTCGCGCAAATCCATTGGCAAAGCCGGAAAATCAACATCTTTGGCAATATTGTTTGAAACCAGCACACCAATATTTTGGGTTTGACTGAGTTTTACCCCAAGTTTTCCTCCCCAGTTCAGCCGGTTAAAACGCGCCGCAATATCCACTCCATCGCCATCGGTATAATCATCGGCTGTGGAATAAGCACCAAACATACGGAAATCTACTTTTGAGCCGGAAACTCCGGCCACTCCTTCGGTTCTGAAAATATTTCCGTTGCTTTCGTAGCTCGTTCCTACGCGACCAACCGGTGTTGCTTTTTCCTTAAAATCGGGCGAAGAACTTTTAAAGTTTATGGTTCCGCCAAAAGCATTTCCGTAACGCAAACTGTGTGGTCCTTTTAGCACTTCAGCCTCGGCAATCATGTTAATGGGAATCTGGCTGGCAGCCGGATCCATTCGGTTTGGACAAGCCGCTGATGCCGTTTGACTTCCGTCTAATACCAGGTTGATCTGGTCGTATTTAAAACCGCGGAGTACCGGATCAAAACCATAAGCACCACTTTTCCGAATAGTGGATATTGAAGCCACCGATTCCAGCAAATTTCCGGCATCGTGTGCCAGTTTGTTCTGCACCGTAAATTCCATTTTTCGTTTATCGCCGGCCGTTGGATGCACCAAAACCACCGTCGCAGGCAAATAGGTAGATGACTGCGCCAAAGCAATAACTCCGTCCTTTGCTAACGTTTCTACTTCTTCAGAACTAAATGCGACTTTCCCGTATTGTAAATGCGACAAGAACAACTGTGCACCTACTTCTATTTGCAAAACAATTGTACCATCCTTATCCGAAAATCCCCTCGTTTCGATGTACTGATAGTGAACATCAGGAATTCCGGTTTTCGTTTTTGAATCAATAATTTGTATTGTTTTTTCCTGCGAATAAGAAGAGTGTACCAGCAACATAAATACCAGTAAATACACCATTCTGATTCCGGAATTATAAAAGATCTTTCTCATTCCAAAATGATTTATTACTATTAAAATTATCGTTTGGGGCGGTATTTAAACGGAATATTTTGGAGGGTGAAAGACCTTAAAAGACTCTAGAAATGAATATTTTGATAAGAATTTGAATCTAAGGTTTTCACTATTTGGGTATACCCTACAAATCAACTCAGTGGTTTGAACACAAAAATCAATATTCTGCTTTTCAGTCTGTTGTGGTGGTAGTTCCCTTTTCTGCTCTTCCTGTTCATGCATTCTCTTTTTCAGCTGGCAACATCCCTCGCAGGTTGATCCTTCCACATCCTTTTCAATACAAAAGTTTTTTGCAATATATTCCTGGTTGACTTTAAACGATGCCAAAACCAATAGTTCAGAAAACTGAAAAGACAAGATGGAACAGACTAATATGGCTGAAATAAAGAATTTCACAAAGCCGGTTGATTTTTAGTAAAGTTACTAAAACAACATTATTTATTGTCAAAAGTTCAATACCACTTCTTTTGCATTTTTGATTTTGAAATCAAGAGACTCACCGTAGCTTTTCTAATCGCCGTTCTGTAAAAATTCATACACTAAAAACGGCCGGAGAAGCGGATTCTAATTATAATCATTGATTGTTTCTAAGGAAATCAATTATCTTTATTCCGTATTATTAAAACAGTTGTAACGGATAAATTATGCCCGATAATGACAAACTCATTATTGTTTACACGCTTAAATAGATCCATTTCAAAAAAGATAAATCAGCTATGAAAATTTCGGTAGTAGGAACAGGTTATGTAGGATTGGTTTCGGGAACATGTATTGCAGAAACCGGTGTTAATGTTGCCTGTGTTGACATCGACGAGACAAAAATTGAGAAACTAAATAACGGAATAATCCCCATTTACGAGCCGGGTTTGGAAGACATTTACAAAAAGAATGTTGAAAAAGGCCGCCTCGAATTTACCACCGATCTTGGTGCCAGCATTAAAGATGCCGATGCTGTTTTTATTGCTGTGGGCACACCACCGGACGAAGATGGCAGTGCCGACCTGAAATATGTTTTGGGTGTGGCACGCGAGATTGGTAAAAACATGGACCACTACCTGGTTGTGGTAACAAAAAGTACGGTACCGGTTGGCACCTCTGTAAAAGTTAAGCAGGCCATTTTGGAAGAGCTGGAAAAACGAGGCGAGAAAATACCGTTTGATGTGGCTTCAAACCCTGAATTTCTGAAAGAAGGAAGTGCGGTTAACGATTTTCTTAAACCCGACCGTATTGTGATCGGTACAGAATCGAAACGGGCACAAAAAGTGATGCAGCGTTTATACAAACCTTTTGTACTGAACGGACATCCGATTTTATTTATGGATATCACGTCGTCGGAAATGACCAAATACGCCGCCAACTCGATGCTGGCAACAAAAATCAGTTTTATTAACGACATTGCCAACCTTTGCGAGCTTGTTGGCGCCGATGTTGACAATGTACGTCGTGGAATTGGTTCTGATCCTCGTATCGGGAACAAATTCATCTACCCTGGAACCGGTTACGGTGGTTCGTGTTTTCCAAAAGACGTGCAGGCTTTAATACGCACTGCCGATGAGTTTAAGTATTCGCTTGATGTGTTAAAAGCCGTTGAGAAAGTAAATTATCGTCAAAAAGAAGTATTGTTCAACAAGCTTTACAAACGTTTTGAAGGTGATCTGAAAGGCAAAAAATTTGCCCTGTGGGGGCTGTCGTTTAAACCCAAAACCGACGATATGCGTGAAGCTCCATCTTTGGTAATTATAGAGAAATTACTGGAAGCCGGAGCTACAGTTGCTAGTTACGACCCGGTTGCCATGCACGAAGCAGAACGTATTCTGGGTGATAAAATCTCGTACGCAAAAGATGAATACGATGCATTAATTGACGCTGATGCATTGATTTTAGTTACCGAGTGGTCAGAATTCAGGCTGCCGAATTTCCGCGTTATGGAGAAGTTGTTGAAGAGTAAAATTATTTTCGACGGGCGAAATATTTACGATCCCGAAGAACTGGCAGAACTTGGGTTTGAATATTTTGCGATCGGTAGAAAAACAAAATAAACGATATGAAGCGAATTTTGGTAACCGGAGGAGCAGGATTTGTTGGATCTCACCTTTGCGAAAGGCTGTTAAATGATGGCAACGAGGTAATTTGCCTCGATAACTATTTTACCGGCAAAAAGCAAAAGATTATTCACTTGCTTGACAATCCATACTTCGAGCTGGTACGGCACGATATTACACAGCCATTTTACATCGAAGTGGATGAAATTTACAACCTGGCTTGTCCGGCGTCACCAGTTCAGTATCAGTACAATCCCATAAAAACTATCAAAACTTCGGTGATGGGTGCTGTAAATATGCTTGGTTTGGCCAAACGTATAAAGGCCAAAATCCTGCAGGCATCAACCAGCGAAGTTTATGGCGTTCCCGATGTTCATCCTCAAAACGAAGAATACTGGGGGCATGTAAATCCTATTGGAGTTCGTTCGTGTTACGATGAAGGAAAACGTTGTGCCGAATCGTTGTTTGTGAATTACCATGTACAGAACGACGTTTTGATAAAGATCATCCGCATTTTTAATACCTATGGCCCCAAAATGGAGCCGGACGATGGGCGCGTTGTTTCGAACTTTATTGTACAGGCGCTGAAAGGTAAAGACATTACCATTTTTGGCGACGGACAACAAACCCGCAGCTTTCAGTATGTAAGCGATTTGATTGAGGGAATGATCCGAATGATGAAAACCGCTGATGATTTTATCGGGCCGGTAAACATTGGCAATCCGGGCGAATTTACCATGCTCGAACTGGCCAGTGAAATTATTGACCTTACCGGATCGAAATCAAAAATCGTTCACTTGCCATTGCCACAAGATGACCCGACACAACGTCAACCGGATATTACGTTGGCTAAAGAGAAACTGAATGGCTGGGAACCTACCATTCCGCTTCGCGAAGGTTTAATAAAAACGATTGCATATTTTGAGCAACTATTGAAAGAAGAAGACCTGTAATTTAGCTCTGAATTATTTCCAGTACCAGTTCTTTTGTTAATTCCCGTCCGGCAGCTTTTTCGCGAATGGCATCGAAGGTGAATTTAAAATCGCAGCCTTCTTTCCAGTTGCTGCAACCGTAGGCTGTTTTGCCTTTTAGTATTGTTCCGCCACATTTTGGGCATTTGGGCGTTGAATCAGCAGTCTTTTTCCCGGCCGGAGATTTATCCACAAACTCAACATTACAATCCGAGGTCAGCTGCAATACACCGTCTACTTTTTTATCCCCCATTTTAAAACCTTTCAGTTTTGTGGTGGCTCCTTTTTTCAGCAAACGCTCAACTTGTTTGTCGGTGAGCTTTTTCTCCATAAAAACAAATGGCAGCCTGAAATCACAACCTTCTTTCCAACGGTTACAACCATAAGCATTTTTGCCTTTCAGCACTTTTCCTTCCGAGCATTTTGGGCAGGTCATTTCACCGTTTCCGCTGTTAACTGCCTCTTCTCCTTTTGCCTTTTGTCTTTTGCCTTTTGCCTTCTTTTCCGGTTCGGGAGCCGTCAGTTTTACCGAGCTACGATCGCGCATCACTTCAACTACCAGATCGTAAACCATACGTTTCATATCGTAAATAAACTTCGAGGCACTGTATTCACCCTGCTCAATTTCACGCAGTCGCTTCTCCCATTGGCCGGTTAGTTCGGCCGATTTTAGCAATTCATTTTGAATCGTGTCAATCAACTGAATTCCCATTTTGGTTGGGTGGATCTGCTTCTTCTGTCGCTCGATGTATTTACGCCGGAATAAAGTCTCGATAATTGCTGCACGTGTAGATGGACGACCAATACCGTTGGCTTTCATCAGGTCGCGCAGTTCATCGTCATCCACATTTTTACCGGCCGTTTCCATGGCTCGCAGTAAGGATGCTTCAGTGTAATAACGCGGCGGTTTTGTTTCCTTTTCGGTAAACGACGGTTCGTGCGGACCGTGTTCTCCTTTCTCGAATGCTGGAAGAATGGTGTCGCCATCACCGCTTTTCGAATTCTCATCCTGAAAAACAACACGCCAGCCGGGTTGCAGAATTAGCTTTCCGGTAGCTACAAATTGCACCGTATCAACTTCTGCTTTCACCTGCGTTTTGGCAACTTTACAATCGGGGTAAAACGCGGCTAAAAAACGTCGTGCTATGGCATCGTAAACCTTTTTCTCGTTACCGCCCAGTAATTTCTCTTCCCCTGTAGGAATAATAGCATGGTGATCGGTAACCTTTTTATCGTTAAAAACTTTTGTCGATTTTCGGATTTTCTTTGCCAGCAGGGGCTGCGCCAGCTCGCTATAACTTTTTAGGCCTTTTAGAATTCCGGGAATTTTTGAATACTGATCGTTGGGCAAAAAAGTGGTATCAACACGCGGATAAGTAACCACTTTCATTTCATACAAACGTTGCACGGTTTTCAGCGTTTCATCTGCCGTTAATCCAAAACGAGTGTTACAATGAACCTGCAAACTGGTGAGGTCGAAAAGTTTTGGGGCGTATTCCTGTCCGTCTTTCTTTTCAACATCGGTAATGTACAAGTCCTTACCCAACACCTGATTCAGCAGTTTTTCACCGTCTTCTTTTTTGAAAAACTTTCCTTCGGTATTGCTAAAAACCGTATCGCGATAGGTGGTTTGCAACTCCCAGTAGGGTTCAGGTTTAAAATTCTCGATTTCGTAATGGCGCGTTACCAGCATCGCAAGTGTTGGCGTTTGCACCCGCCCGATAGACAAAACCTGCTTGTAACCACCGTATTTCAGGGTGTATAAACGTGTGGCGTTCATTCCCAGCAACCAGTCGCCAATAGCACGTGAGCTTCCGGCGTAATACAGGTTGTCAAATTTTTCGGCCGGTACCAGCTTCTGAAAACCGGTTTTAATAGCTTCATTCGTCAACGATGAAATCCACAAACGTTTCACTTCGCCTTTGTAACCGGCCTCTTTCATCACCCAGCGCTGAATAAGTTCCCCTTCCTGGCCGGCATCACCACAGTTAATCACCTGTTCGGCTTTATCCAATAAGCTTTTAATGGTATTAAATTGTTTGGTTACTCCGCCATCGCCTGTCATCACTTTGGTTTCGAAACGTTTGGGCAACATGGGCAGTGTCTGCAGATCCCAGCGTTTCCACTTCGCATCGTAATCCTCGGGCGGCCACAAGGTACAAAAATGGCCAAAAGTCCAGGTTACCTGGTAACCGTTTCCTTCGTAATAACCATCTCTTCGCGAACCTGCCCCAATCACCTGGGCAATTTCTTTGGCAACACTCGGTTTCTCTGCAATACAAACAATCATAAGTGCTGCAAATATACAAGGAATGATGTGGGATGAAAAAGGGAGTTATTAACAAGCTTTTAAGAAAGATGGATTATAAGATTGATGGAGATTGGTTTTGAGATTGATGAAGATGGAGCACTGAGACTTTGAGACAGTGAGATTACCAGGATTGATAAATTGTAAACTGACACTGAAAACTGAGACTGCGACTTTCTCTGTGAAACTCCGCGTCTTCTCTGCGCAACTCTGCGGTAAAATAGTTTAAACTGTGACTGAAATCAACGACTGAAAACTTGTAACTCGCAGCTAGTAACTTGGAACTCTTCTCACCAAACCAAATCACAGGCATCAGCGGGCATCCAGTGTTTTTCTTTGCCATCCCATTTTACATTGCAACCAATCGGGTTGGTAACCGGAACAGAAATCTTTTTACCACTGGTTAGTTCTTCCAATGCATTCGCCAAATCGTTAACGGTAATTTTTGAGGCATCGCGCGGACTGTCAACTCCCCTTCCGGTATAGACAAGCTCGCGGTTTTCGTTAAACACATAAAAATGAGGTGTCCGCAACGCACCATACGCCAATGCCACTTCCTGCGATTCATCATACAAATACTTCCACGGAAATTGGTGTTCCTTCATGCGCGCTACCATATGATCGAAATCATCCTCTTCGTAAGTATTCTTGCTGTTCGAGTTAATTCCGACAAACTCAACACCCAGCGGTTTAAAACGCTCAGCCGTTCTACGGGTAACTTCGTCGCTGTTTATCACGTAGGGGCAGTGATTGCAGGTAAAAAACACCACCAGATATTTCGAGTCCTTAAAACTTTCCAATGAATAGCTGTTCCCGTCGGTAGCCGGAAGATCAAAACCGATTGCCTTTTTTCCAATTTCAAGTGTAAATGCCATAATTGTATTTCCTTTTACTACATAAAGAATTTCTACCTAAAATTGTTTAATCGCTGGATTGTTTTACCACCACCCCTAAAGGGGAGTACGACCAAGTCCCATTAGGAGATTTAGGGATTAATCGAAATTTGGCATGTAAAATTTTATGCTTGTTTCGTCCAACAAATTATCTTTGAAAAATCATCTTGAAACATTTACAATTAGTGCACGAATGAGCAGCGAACAGGATTTACAACGAATTAAAGATTTGCAGGCCGAACTGGCCGAACATAACTATAAATACTACGTTTTAGCGCAACCATCAATAAGCGATTTTGATTTTGACATGAAATTAAAAGAGCTGGAGCGCCTTGAAAAACAATACAATATTAATGATCCGAATTCGCCAACACAGCGTGTGGGAAGCGATTTAAGTTCCGACTTTCAGCAGGTTACACACAAGTACACGATGTTGTCGTTATCGAATGCCTACTCGCAGGACGAGCTAAAGGATTTCGACAGCCGCATTCAGAAAATTATCGGCACCAACGATTATGAGTATGTGTGCGAACTAAAATTTGATGGTTCATCCATTAGCCTCACTTACGAAAATGGTGAATTGGTGCGTGCCGTAACCCGTGGCGACGGCGTAAAAGGCGACGATGTAACAACCAATGTACGCACCATTCAATCGGTGCCGCTAAAATTACGCGGAAATGATTTTCCGGAAAGCTTTGAGATTCGTGGCGAAATTGTCATGCCTTTCGATGTTTTCAACAACCTGAATGCGGAATTGGAAAAAGCCGGCGAACCTTTGTTGGCCAATCCTCGAAATACAGCTGCCGGAACATTAAAAATGAAAAACTCGTCGATTGTAGCATCACGAAAACTGGATGCCTACCTGTATTATGTGCTTGGCGAAAATTTGCCGGAAGACGGCCATTACGAAAGCCTGCAAAAAGCACGCGAATGGGGTTTTAAAATTTCAGAACATACGCAATTGTGCAAAAACATTGATGAAGTTTTCTCCTTCATAGAAAAGTGGGATACCGAGCGTTTCTCACTACCCGTTGCCACCGACGGAATTGTGATAAAAGTAAACTCTCGCAAGCTGCAAAACAACCTTGGTTTTACGGCCAAGTCGCCGCGTTGGGCGATTGCCTATAAATTTAAGGCCGAAAGTGTTGCGACTATTTTAAAATCGGTTTCGTATCAGGTGGGCCGCACAGGAGCAGTTACACCGGTGGCTAATCTCGAGCCGGTGCTAATTGCAGGAACCATTGTAAAAAGGGCGTCGCTGCACAATGCCGATATTATCAGCAACCTGGATTTGCATATCGACGATACTGTTTTTGTGGAAAAAGGTGGCGAGATCATTCCAAAAATCACAGGTGTTGATCCGGCCAAACGACATCCGATGTTTCAGCCGGTGCAGTTTATTGAATCGTGCCCCGAATGCGGCACAAAGCTGATACGCAAAGAAGGTGAAGCCGCCCATTATTGTCCGAATGAAGATGCCTGTCCGCCACAAATAAAAGGCAAGATGGAGCATTTTGTAAGCCGGAAAGCAATGGATATTGACGGCATCGGTCAGGAAACCATTGAGTTGCTTTACAACGAAGGTCTGGCAAAAAACATTACACAACTCTACCAACTACAAAAAGAGCAACTACTTAACCTTGAACGTATGGCTGATAAATCGGCGCAACGAATTCTAGATGGTTTGGAAGCTTCAAAACAAGTTCCGTTCGAGCGGGTACTTTTTGCGCTGGGAATTCGTTTTGTTGGTGAAACAGTAGCAAAAACACTGGTGAAAAAGCTGCATACCATTGAAAATATTCAGCAGCAAACAAAGGAACAGCTGGTAGAAATTGATGAAATTGGCGACCGAATTGCCGAAAGTGTTGTGGAATGGTTTTCGAACGAAGAACACCTGCAGTTTATCCAGCATTTGAAAGAATACGGAATTCAGTTTGCAATCAGCGAAGATCAGCTGGAAGGGCAAACCAATAAACTGGAAGGTTTGAGTATAGTTATTTCGGGTACTTTCGAGCAACACTCGCGCGACGAGCTAAAGAAGCTAATTGAGCAAAACGGAGGAAAAAATGTGGGCTCCATCTCCAAAAAAACAAGTTATATGCTCGCCGGAAGTAATGTAGGCCCCAGTAAACTTGAAAAAGTGGAGAAGCTGGGTATTCCAATGATCAGCGAGGACGATTTCCTGAAAATGATCGAATAGATTATCGGGCACAATGAATAAAAAAATTACGGTTGAAGCAAAATAAGATGCTTATACTATGACAAAAACAATTCTTCTTTTATCGATAACACTCCTCTTATCAGTCGCTGCCAGTGCTCAGAATATTATAGAGTGGTCGGCCGACTATCAACTCCAAAAAAGCGATTTTCAAGCCAAAGCGCCCAACAGCGGGCAAATGCAAACAGCCTCGGGAAGTTTTTCTGTGGAATACGAAACAGGCGGCCTGAACCTGGTAATGAACCGTAACATGAATGAAAATGTATCGTGCCACTTTCAAAAAGACGCTTCGTACATTGACGACGGGACGGAGGAAGCCACAGCCCGTTTGTTACGTTATCAGCAACTGATTTTTAATTTGTACGAAATTCAGGCGCGTAATCTCCGCAAAAAGTTTTTCGAGGAACGCAAAACGATGCTCACAAAAGGCCCCTCGGAACTGCATGAACAGGCGTATGCCGAGCACGCCAAACTACTTTCGAGAGTGGAAAGCGATACCTTCAACGGTACGCTCGATTCGGAAATTGAGAAATGGATGAAATGGTCGTTGGAAGAGCTGGATAAACTGGGTGACTTTTGCAAAACCTGTAATCCAAAAAAGAAGAAAAGAAAATAAGACACTGCATTATGGGATTGAAAGAAAAATATGCCTATCGAAAACTCCGGAAGCTAGTGGCTGCACAGCAACGCACTCCGGTGATTCCTAATCTTGCTTTACATTCGAAAGTAGGTGTGATTTGGCAACCATCGGAAAAACCGGCGGTGCAATACCTCCGCGATTATTTTAACCGGCATGGTGCTATTTTTCGCGATTACTGCATTTTCGACAGCGACTCGAACCCAGCCGCCGAAGCCAATTCCTTAACCGTAAACGACCTCAACTGGTGGGGAATTCCGAAACCCGAGAAAGTAGGCGACTTCATCGAAATGGAACTCGATCTTCTGCTGTGTTTGGCTGCCGAAAAAAATTATGCTGTCGATTATATAACAGCGTTATCACATGCTAAATTCAAAATTGGCAGTTCTGAAGCCGATGATTCCTACTTCGATCTGAATATTAAGATTGACCAAAATAAGGATGCAATGTTTCTGGCCGAACAACAAATTTTCTATCTTGCGCAACTAAACAACAGAACAGATTCATGAGTCGATATTTCAAAGGCGCAGGGGTAGCGCTAATTACTCCGTTTACAACAAACGATCAGGTTGATTACAAAGCACTTGAAACGATAATTGATAACCAGGTAAAAGGTGACATGGACTATTTGGTAGCTCTTGGCACCACCGCCGAAACAGCCACACTAAGCGCTGATGAAAAAGCACAGGTGGTTGAACTGGTAAAAGAAAAAGCCAATGGTTTGCCGGTTGTTGTTGGAATGGGCGGAAACGACACCCGCACCATGTGCAACCAGATTGATAACTTTAATTTTGAAGGCATCGACGGAATTTTAGTTGTTACACCCTACTACAACAAACCTTCGCAGGAAGGAATGTACCGCCATTATCTTGAAATTGCCAAAGCAAGTCCGGTTCCGGTTATTCTTTACAATGTACCGTCGCGTACTGGTATAAATCTTGAAGCAACCACTGTTGGACGTTTGGCTGAGGCATCGGATAAAATTGTGGCCATCAAAGAAGCGTCGGGCGAGCACTCGCAAATGACTAAAATAGGGAAATATACACCCGATGATTTTACGGTTATTTCAGGCGACGACCTGCTTGCCATTACCATTGCTGCCATTGGCGGACAAGGAGTAATTTCGGTGGCAGCAAACGCTTATCCAGAGAAAATCAGCAAAATTATGCACCTTGCTCTGAACAATGACTTTGATGCAGCACGTAAAATTCATTTCGAATTGATCGAGATGTTCCAGCTGCTGTTCCGCGAAGGTAATCCGGGAGGAATTAAAGCGCTTATGAATATTCAGGGCACCATTGAAAATATCCTTCGTTTACCGTTGTACAAAATCAGCGACGGACTTTACGACGAGATAAAACAGCGCCACGAACTGATAATGCGTTAACAGTTTTTAAGCTCACATTTTTGAATCCCCTCGTAATAAATGGTACTTTTGTATAGCACTATACGATAAAAGCTATGCGATCAGTTTTAATTGGATTTCTATTGTTCTTTGGCCTGCAGGCGGTTGCCCAGCAAGGTTTGCAAATGGATTTTGGCGAAGTTGATTCGAGCGAAGTCCTGTTGCATCGCCAGATTGAATATTACAACCTGATTAACGGTGGCATGGATGGCAATTACCTGATGGATGATTTACAGCTTCCGGCTTTTGATATGAACCGGTTTTACCAAAGTCGCTATACTTTAGCGTTGGCTGCATTCCCTCAACTCAATTACACCGGTTTATCATTTCACGGATCTGATATTGTTTCCCCCTACTATTACAACGCAGAAATGCTAAGTTCTGCGGCATTCGAATTGGGCGACAAATTTGTTATTGGCGGATACAGCTACGGAGCGAACTTCATTAATTCGGCGCCACTTCCCAATCAGAATTCGAGCTATTTTGATGCCTACGGCTCTACCATGTTTATGCAATACAAGGTTTCAAAGAAATTCAAAATCGAAACCAGCATCAGCATTCAGCAAAACAGAATTGGACCACCGGGATTTTAGCCTTGCGTCATCCCTTCAAAATCTTATCTTTAAAAACTGAACTTTAAACTCGGATCACATACATGCTTACAGTTTACAAAGCTTCTGCCGGATCGGGAAAAACCTTTCAACTGGTTGTTGAATACCTGAAAATAATCCTGAGTAATCCGTACAACTACAAACATATTCTGGCAGTAACTTTTACCAACAAGGCCACCAACGAAATGAAAAGCAGGATCCTTGAGCAACTGCATTTACTGGCCATTGAGAAAGATTCTCCCTACATCGAACCACTTCAAAAAGACAATAATTACACCGAACAATTTATCCGTCAAAGGGCTAAAGAAGTGCTCAAAAATATTCTGCACGACTACAATCGTTTTTCAATAAATACGATCGATTCGTTTACGCAGAAAGTAATCAAATCCTTTAACCGCGAGTTGGGTATTTCACCAAATTTTACGGTGGAACTCGACAACGACCTGCTTTTACAGGAAGCTTCCGACCGTTTGCTGGCCCGAATAAATGACGATAAAGACCTGTTAAAATGGTTGCGCGACTACAGTAAAGAAAAGATTGAAACCAACCGCAGCCAGCGCATCGACGACGACATACAAAATCTGGGCAAAGAGCTTTTTAAAGAATCGTTCCAGGTGTTTTTCCCTGATGAAGGAGAATCGGTTTATAACCGCGAAAACCTGAATGATTTTGGCAAAGAACTGCGCCAGATCATCCGTCAATTTGAAAAGGGAATAAAAGACAAAGCACAAACATTATTTAACGACATTTTTAGCAACGGATTTTCGGTGGATGATTTCTCGTATAAAAAATCGGGAGTTGCCGGATACATTCAATCGCTTGCCAACGGCGAAATAAAAGAACCCGGTTCGCGCGTTCTTACAGCTTGCGAAGACGTTGAAAAATGGTACTCGGCAAAACACAAACAAGCTGCCGAGATACATAACCTGGTTGACACAAAACTGCAACCGGGATTAATTTCGCTTGTTGAGTTTTACACGTCGAATAACATAAGGTACAACACTGCCCAGGCTGCGCTCCGACAGTTGAGAATGTTGGGAATTCTTAGCGACCTGAAGGAGGAAATAAAACAAATTCAACAGGAAAAAGGAGCCTTGCAACTTTCCGACTCCAACCTTTTGCTGAGCAAAATTATCGGTCAGAGCGATTCGCCTTTTGTGTACGAAAAAATTGGCAACTACTATAAATATTTTATGCTCGATGAGTTTCAGGACACCTCGGGCCTGCAGTGGCAGAATTTTAGGCCGCTGCTTGAAAACTCGCTGGCCGAAGGAAATGCCAACCTTATTGTGGGCGACGTAAAACAATCGATTTACCGCTGGCGTAACAGCGACTGGAGTATTTTGGCCGAGCAATTGGATGCCCAGTTTTCGCCGCAGCAAAAACAGGATTTCACCCTTGAAAAAAACTGGCGAAGCGATAAAAACATCATCGCTTTTAACAATGCTATTTTTGGAGAACTAAAAACAGCTTTTGAAGATTACCTGATCGGTTCGCTTGAAAACCGGGAGGCTTACATTCAAAAGTTCGATCATATTTATTCGTCGTACCAACAGGAAGCCGGAAAATCGAATGATGAAGCAACAGGTTTCACACAAATCAATTTCCTTCCGGAAGACGACTTTGAAGAAACGGCTACCGAACAATTGGTTGAGCAGGTAAAATACATGCAGGATCAGGGAATTAAAGCCAAAGACATTGCCATTTTAATCCGTAAAAACAAAGAAGGCGGCCCGATTATCGAAGCCTTTTTAGCGGCTGCAAAACTCAATGAGAATAAAAAGTATAACCTTTCGGTACTGTCAAACGAATCGTTGTTTTTACATGCCTCAAAAGCAGTTTTGGTTGTGATAAGTACCATCGAGCTGTTGATCGATCCGGAAAATAAAATCACACAAGCCACTTTGCTGCACCTTTGGCAAAGCTGGCTAAAACCCGGTTTAAAAACCATGGGTATTCCGGTTCATTCAAACAATGGGCAAAGTTTGCTTGATTTTAACGATTACAGCGACTGGCAACTTCAACCCGGTTTTGACGAAGAATTCAGTGCGGAATTAGCCGGTAAACTCGAACAGGTAAAACGAAAGGTTTTGCTAACATCACTGGATGAAACAATCACGCATATTTGTTCGCTTTTTGGCTTGTTCAATTTCGAATCGGAATTGCCATTTCTGCAAACACTGATTGACAAAGCGGGTGAATTAAAAATATCCTTATCGAACGATCTGTCGAACCTGTTGTACTGGTGGAATGAAAAAGGCAGCAACACATCGGTAAATGTAAACGAAGAGGTAAGTTCGATTCGGTTAATGACCGTTCACAAATCAAAAGGGCTGGAGTTTAAAGCTGTTCTGCTCCCCTACCTCGACTGGAAAACCAGCTGGAGTGGTACAACGGCACCTTTGCTTTGGTGCAAACCACAATCTGAGCCGTTTAATAAATTTCCGTTACTACCGATCCAGGCCGGTAAACACATGGAAACATCGGAATTTGCGCCCATGTATTTCGAGGAAAAAATGAATTACTACATCGACACGCTTAATTTGGTTTATGTGGCCTTTACGCGTGCCGCATCGGTGCTGATCGCCAACTGCCCCATGCCAAAAGAGAGCAAAAATAATTCAGGCTCGGGCAAACCAATTCATTATTTATTGCACAAAGCGCTGGCGAACCAAAGTAAGCAGGATGAATTTGCCGATTGTTTTAACGAAGAACAAGATCGTTTTGAATTTGGAAGAATTGCTAAACAGCCGCAGGAGGATGACGAGCAGAAAGCCATTCTAATCAAAAAATACAACTTTAACGACATTTCTGATAAAATTAGTTTGCGATTGAATGGCGAAGATTTTTTAATTGAGAACGAACAGCAACATTCAGTAAAAAACACTGGGAAAATCATTCACGATATTTTATCTGAAATTGTTTTGGCCGACGATGCCAATGCTGCTTGTTTACAGGCGCTGCACGATGGTAAAGTGTCGAAAGAAGAGTTTGATGAAATTCAAACAAGCATACAAAACAACCTACTGCTACCGGAGGTTAAAAAGTGGTTTGATGGCAGTTACGAAGTGCTGAACGAACGCGACCTATTGACCTCCGACAAGCTGCTGCGCCCCGACCGGATAATGTTCTCGGGCGACGAAGCAATTGTTGTTGATTATAAAACCGGCGAACGACAAGACAAGTACCTGTACCAGGTGAAAGAATATGCCAGAGTTTTACAAAACACCGGTTTCTCAAAAGTAAGTGGTTTTTTGTGGTATTTGCACACCGGTAAACTCGAGAAAGTCTGTGAGTTAGAATAATAGCTATTTTCTTTGCTTAAACCGAACAATAAAATACTTTTTGGTGTTTATACTTTCAAACAACCTGTAAAACAGTTATGAAAAGAAAAGAATTCATCAAAAAGTTTGCGTACGGTGGCAGCGTTCTATTAACCGCACCTGCAATTTTTAGTGCCTGCTCCAGTAGCGATGACGATTACGTACCAGAAGATCCGAATGTACCCGGTAATGACGTAACCATTGATCTAAGCAGTTCAACTTATGCGGATCTGGGAACCGTTGGCGGTTTTGTATATGCAGGAAACATTATGATCTTCAGAACAAGCGAAAGTACCTACCTGGCTCTTTCAAAAATATGTACGCACCAGGGATGTACAGTGGCCTATGTTCATGCTGATGGTGATGTTGTCTGCCCATGTCATTCATCGCGTTTTACAACCGGCGGAGCTGTAGTTAACGGACCGGCAACTGCAAGTTTAAAAACATACAGCGTGCAGAAAAACGGCAATATACTTACGATTAGTTAAAACGTTTTTAGTTACTCTCAATCACTTGTCCCTGCTCGCGGTAAAGGTCAACTTTTCCGTCGAGTAGAACGGCAATTACCGTAACCTGCTCATCAAGCACTTTTTCGGGTACATCAATGTATACAATTCCCGGAACAGCGCTCCAGTATTGTTTCATTTTCACATCCCAGTTTAACTTGGTTCCATTACCAACCACCCACATCCGGTTGATCTTATTTTTTATTCCTTTCAACACCAGCGAACCGTTTGGTTTATGTGGCACAAATAAATAAAGAATATCTCCGGTTTTGTTCAATGCTGTTGGTCCGTAATAATGTTCGTATGGAATTCCGGCCTGTGTTCCGTATATAGCTTCAGCATGTTTGTTCGTCCAGCGGCCCAGTTCTTTTAAAATCTTAACCTGTTCTTCAGGAATTGAGCCATCTGCTTTCGGACCAATATCAAGCAGTAAATTTCCTCCTTTGTTGATACAATCCACCAAAATACGAATAACCTGGTTGGGTGTTTTATAATTGTGGTCATTGTGCTGATAACCCCAGCTGTCGTTCATGGTCATACACAATTCCCAGTACGGTTCATCGGGGCGAGTTACTGGCAGTCCCTGCTCGGGTGTGGCATAATCTCCATAGCCCTGAATTCTGCTGTTCAGAATCACATCTTTGTTCCATTTCCGTAACGATTCGCTTAACTCCTTTGCTTTCCACTTTTCTGCTGATTGCTCCCAGTCGCCGTCAAACCAGTACATATCGGGTTTAAATTGTTTCGATAATTCTTCCAACTGGCAAAAGTTAAAGTCCACAAAATTTGCCCAGCGAAGTGAGTCATTTTCGTAACGTTTAATTTTTCGTGTTTTGTTCGGATAATCAGGATGCGACCAGTCGAGCAACGAATAGTACAAACCAACTTTCAAATCATTTTTGCGCAATGCTTTAACAAAAGGGGCCACCAGATCTTTTCCTGCAGGTGATTTGTCCACCACATTTAAACCGTTGCAGTGGGTATCCCAAAGTGCCACGCCATCATGATGTTTTGTAGTAAGCACAGCATATTTGGCTCCGCTTTCGGCAATCAGTTCAGCCCATTGCTCAGGATTATATTTTTCGGCCGTGAATCCGGCCAGTTGATTCATGTAGTCGTCGTACGAAATATAGTCGTTAAAAAACGACCAGCTTTCATCAATGCCGTTTACCGAATAAATACCCCAATGAATAAAAATGCCCAGCTTAGCATCGCCAAACCATTGCATTCGTTTCTGAGTTTCTTTACCAATTTCCTGTGCGTTTGCACCAAGTGACAAGATGATTGCCACTACTAAAAATATAATCTTTCGCATGTGATCTAATTCAATAGTTAGTTCAGATGCAAACTTTGTAAAATATTTAAGAAGTAAATATGATTATTCACAGGAATAGTGCATTTCTATTTCGTCCTCGACGTCCCAAACGCACTCAAGGCCTTTCGGAAAGGTGACAAAATCACCTGCCCGCACTGTTGTTTGTTCAAACTCAGTTGCTATTATCGCTTCACCCTCGACAATATAACACATCTCTGTTTCCTCGTAATACCAATCCATTTTCTCTTCATCGAGCTTACGAACCGGCCAATCAAAAACTCCCTCTTCCTGTAATTCTTCTTCAGAATAGTTATCAACAGAAATTTTCATCTGCATTAAATTTAGTTGCACACAAATTACGAACAAAAATGATAATTATTTGCGATATTTTTCGATAAAAAATCACTCTAATTTGCTTTCAGTAAAAAATGAGTTCTATTGTAATTATATTAATTACGATAAGGATGTGATAATCCAAAGCAGTATGTTTCATAACAAGTTCTACCAAATAATGAATCTCCGGTTAAAGATTATTTAAATTATAATCAACATTTCTTTTCACTAATTCTCTTAAATTCACAGTATAATTAAAAACAACAAAATGAAACAACTAATCTATTTATCATTCAGCATATTTGTGCTATTTAGTTGCGCGCCAACTTCCAACCAGCAAGCAGATTCTGCAACAGATGACTTCTCTTTTGTATTTATGACTGATATTCATATCACGCCGGAACGTAATGCAACAGAAGGTTTTAGCCAGGCTATTGATACGATAAACAGTCTAACACCGGATTTTGTATTAACAGGAGGCGACAACATAATGGATGCGCTTGGGCAGACATATGAGGCCAGCGACAGCCTTTACAAGCTATACGAAAATACGGTAGCAAAAGTGAAAGCTCCGGTTTATAACACCATGGGAAATCATGAAGTTTTCGGACTTTACGAAAATAGCGGCGTTTCTCCGTCGCATGAAGAATACGGCAAACAGCTTTACCAAAACCGACTGGCCAAACGTTATTACTCGTTCGATCATAAAAACTGGCATTTTGTGGTTCTCGACGGAATAGGATTTACAAACGACCGCCACTATTACGGCCATGTTGACGAAGAACAACTGGAGTGGCTAAAAAATGATCTGAAAACAGCAGGAGACAAACCAATAGCCGTAAGTATTCATATTCCTTTGTTAAGTATAGGATCGCAGATTATGCAAGGCCCTACAGAGGGGATGTCGGAGGGCTCGATTGTTACCAATGCGAACCAGGTTCGCGAGATACTCGAACAACACAATACAAAACTGGTTTTACAGGGACATTTGCATTTCCTCGAAGATATTGAATACAATGGGATTCATTACATTACCGGGGGAGCTGTTTCTTCACAGTGGTGGCAAGGCCAACGATTTGGCATGGAAGAAGGATTTTTAAAGATTGATGTTAAAGGAGAAAACTTTAGCTGGGAATACATCGATTATGGCTGGGATGTAAAAGAAACAAATTAATACAGCACATAAAATGAAGCAGAAAAACCGGGATTTCCCGGTTTTTCTGTTTTAGCTATATATCGTTAATACCAATCGCCGTGCACCTCCGTAATCACGGAATTCGCCAAAATAAATTCCCTGCCAGGTGCCCAAATTTAATCGATGGCGCGTAATGGGTATGGTTACTTCGGCACCAATAACCGACGATTTAAGGTGCGCAGGCATATCATCAGCTCCCTCGTAGGTATGCACATAAACAGGATCGTTCTCGGGGATCATTTTATTGATAAAATTCTCAAAATCGGTGCGCACAGTCGGGTCGGCATTTTCGTTCAACGTAATACCGGCCGATGTATGTTTAACCAGTATATGCAGCAATCCTTTCTCGGGCAATTCCGGTAATTGCTCTTCAATTAATCGGGTAATTAAATGGTATCCGCGTCGGAATGCGGGAAGTGTTATTTCTTTCTGTTCAATCATAATTCTGTTTTCTATTCAAAAGCTTAAAATTAAAAAGTATTTAGCAACTGTAGAAAAAATACCACTTGTTCGATGCTGAATATTTAACACTCATCTGTAATTATCGGCGTTTTACCTTTTTCACGCGGTAGAAAAACCGATGAAATAAGTAATTTCGTTTTGGTTTGATACACATATAAAAGAAAACGATGAACGCAACTCTACTCTTTGCTGGACTGGCCATTGGCATTTTACTTTTATCGGTGTTGGTAATTATCCTGATCAAACAAAATAAAGCAGGAATGTACAGCGCGAATAATCAGTTGGCGTCGAAAGCAATGGGCCGGGGAATTGCCATTGGTTATGCTATTGGTATGGGGCCCGGAATTGCACTTGGTGTTGCGCTGGATAATATAGGACTTGGAATTGCGCTGGGCGCCGGAATTGGAATATCGATTGGGGTGGCACTTGGCGAGAGTTTTAAAAAGAAAGAACTGGCCAAAAAGAATCTTACCGTTCAGGATTCAGATTCGGGAAAAGGTATTATTCCAAAACTATTGTTGTTGCTTATTGCCATAGTTGCACTTCTTGTTCTTGTATTTTTCACTTTATTTAAATAAACTCAAATGAAAATTATACTACTATTAATAGTGGCAATTATTGTAGCATCCTGCAGTAATAAAAATAAACCAGTTACCGAACCTTATCTCGGGGAGAGTTTACCGGGAAACGAGCCTCAACTTTTTGCTCCAGGCTTTGTGAACGATGGTATAGCCACTCGTGATATTACTTTCACCCCCGATGGAAACGAGGTATACTTTGGAAAAAATATTGGAAACTCGAGATACGCCACTATTCTATACTGTAAAAATACCAAAAACGGATGGACAAAACCCGAGGTAATTTCTTTTGCCCGTGATTCTCGCTACATTTATATCGAACCCTGCATATCTCCTGATGGCAAAAAAATGTTTTTTGTGTCGAATATGGGACAAGAGATTGACGAGAACAATCGCTTTATAACCGATATTTGGGTTGCAGATCGTATTGAAGACAATTGGGGCGCTCCATACCAATTAGACACAGTGATAAATTCGCCTGATTCTGAGTTTTTCCCAAGTGTGGCAGCCAATGGTAACCTGTATTTTACACGTGAAGATCCGACGACAAGAGCAAATACCATTTACAAATCAACATTCGAAAATGGCAACTACCAAAAGCCAGAACCGATGCCTAAAGAAATAAACTGCGGGAGGGCCCGGTTTAATACAACTATTGCCACCGACGAAAGTTTTATGATCATTCCCTGCATTGGCATGCCCGATTCGTATGGCGGAACCGATTACTACATATCGTTTTTTAATGAAACAAAAGGTTGGAGCATCCCTCAAAATATGGGAGAAAAGGTGAATAGCGCTACAACCTTTCAGTACTCGGCAAGTTTTTCGCCCGATGGTAATTATATGTTCTTTATGACCACAAAAGTCAATACTTTAAGTCCAGACAAACTTGATTATAAAACATTACAAAATATGCATAATGCTCCCGAGAGCGGAAATTCAAATATTTATTGGATGGATGCATCTTTTATTGATACATTAAAACAAAAAGCAACATTTTTTGAAAATTAAAGAACAATGAAAATTTTAGGAAACTTAATTTGGTTACTATTCGGTGGTTTTGCCATCTTTTTGGAATACATGCTTGCCGGCATCGCACTTTGTATAACAATCGTTGGAATCCCATTTGGTATTCAGTCGTTTAAACTTGGCATACTCGCACTTTGGCCTTTCGGGCAAAAAATTGAATACATGGATTATGCTCCGGGCTGTCTGTCAACCGTTATGAATATTATTTGGCTACTCATCGGCGGAATCTGGATCATGCTAACTCATGTACTTTTTGGCTTACTTTTAGGAATTACGATTATCGGTATCCCGTGGGCAAAACAACATTTTAAAATGGCCTCGCTGGCACTAACTCCTTTTGGCAGAAGAATTGTATAAACCGGATCAATTCGGTTAATTAACTCAGCAGATTCAAACAATCAACAGTTTCACAGGTTATATTAAAACAAAATAAAATCTATAGAAATCAATCCGGCAATGCCGGATTTTTTTCAGTATATGATTTTTCGGAACAAAAAATTGGTAATTTTAGTTATCAAATTCACACTATGGAGAAATTATCTATATACGGTAAAAAGCAACTGAATCCTGGCGAAAGCGTATTGATGGACTATGGCATTTTTACGCTGGGAATTAAGCGCAACGACGAAGGCTGGTACCTAAAATCGTTTGACGATGTAAACGATGGACAGAAAATTGATACCAACGAAATTGTTGACGGAACTTACTACCACTCCGGAAAATCGAACAGACTGATACTAACTCCTGCCCTGCCCGTAAAACCAATGGTTTTTAAGAGCAGCCGAATAATAATTTCACCCAAACAACGCTTAACTTTTTTTGTTAACATTCCGCTTATTCTCCAGGTGTATGCGAGTAAAAAACTAGATGAAAACCTGCTTGCGGAGTTTCCCTTGCAACACATATCGAATACCTGGTTTGGCGAACCGGTAAACGGTGAAGTGGCTTTTGCCCTTGAATCGGAGCACTACCTTAATTTTAAAACAATTGAAGCTGATGAACGATTTGCGATTTGCCCTGTCACTATTTTTAACAACGACAATGCAGCTCTTGAGATCGAGCGACTTATCATTCGTGTTGATCAGATGCATTTGGTAAAATACAGCAATCATTTGGTAACAAGCCAGGTGAAACTGGAATACAGGGGCAAGGATTACTTAAGTTCGGTAAACTACGGATTCGCAAAAGCTTTTCATGGCGAGAACCACGATATTGTTGCCAAACCACGAAACCCCGAAGGCAAAAGTATGCTTAAGATTAACTTTCATTTTATTAAAAACATTTATCGTTCTGAATAATGGAATTTGACTTTTCGAAATATTTTAATGCTGAGAATCTGGAAAGATTGATGTGGGCACTGATCATCCTGGTGGTTGGTGTTGTAATTATTTATGCGCTGGCATTCATTGTAAAAAGACTGCTGCCTAAATCTCTTTCGCAGCAGCGAAAAATGATCATCCAACGCCTGGTGTACTACTCTGGTTTTATTTTACTGGCATTCATTGTTATTGCCCAGTTGAAAATAAATCTTGCTCCGTTTTTTGGTGCTGCAGGTGTTATTGGGCTGGTAATTGGTGTGGCCTCGCAAACCAGTATTGGTAATATTGTAAGTGGATTTTTCCTGGTTGGAGAAAAGTCGTTCGAAATTGGCGATGTGATTAAAGTTGGCGATAAAGCAGGTACTGTTTTTAGCATCGATTTGCTTTCGATTAAAATTCGAACTTTTGATAACCAACTGTTGCGGATTCCAAATCAGACCATAATTTCTACCGAGCTGATAAATGTTACACGTTTCCCTATCCGGCGCCTCGATTTTAACGTAAGTGTGGCTTACAAAGAAGATCTGGCGAAAGTAAAAACCTTGTTGGAAGAAGTTGCAAAAGCAAATCCACTGAGTTTAGACGAGCCGGAGCCACTAATCGTTTTCAAAGATTTTGGTGCAAGCGGAATTGATATTCTGTTGGGAATCTGGTTTGAGAAACAAAACTACCTGAAAGTGAAAAATTCAATTTTCCAGGAAATAAAAGCCCGTTTTGATGCCGAAGGAATCGAGATTCCGTTCCCACACGTTACGTTGTACACCGGCGAAGCCACCAAACCTTTTCCGGTTATGAATACAACAACAAGCAAAAAATAAACCTATAATTTATAAAGAATACGGGTTAAGATATTTCGGTGAATACCAAGATATGAAGCAATGTGCTGTCGTTGTAACTTTTGAGCCAGCTCAGGGTATTCCACAAAAAACTTACGGATGCGCTGCTCCGCGTTCAGCGACTGGAACGAGTGAATACGGTCCATTGCCTGAATATAACTTTCTTCGGCAAGAATACGCACCGTACGCTCAAACTTGTGATTCTCATCGAGTAAAGTTTTAAACTCATCCTTTTCAATAAAAATCAAACGCGAGTCTTCGTAAGCACGAATGGCTTCGGTTGAATCTTTACCCAGCACAAATCCGCGGTGATTGCTTACAATAAAGTTATTGGGAGGAAAGAAAAAACGCGACACCCATTCAGTACCGCTGTCGGACAGATAAGAAGCATAAAGCAAACCATCAAGCAAAATCCCCAGCTTTTTGTTCTTTTCGCCGTAGTCAATAAATAATTCGCCCTTTTTTAGCACCACCGGTTCGTTATGCAAATCGAAAGTATCAATCAGGCTCAGGGTATGCTCAAATCGCGATATTATCTTTTGTCTATCCATTCCTTTCTAATCTTCTTCTGCAATTTCGGGGAGAAACGGAGAGAAATCTATTTATAAACAGATTTCGCTCTCGCTACTCGCATTAAAAATGCAAAAAGTTTATTTTGAAAAATTCTCGTTAAACAATTTCAGGCGCTCTTCGAGGTCGCCAAACTGATGCGGCAACACAAACGAAACACAGGCGCGAATTCCTTCTTCATCACTACCGGTATTATCGAGTGCAATGGCACTAACTCCGTAGAAAAGCAAGTTGGCAACCAACTCGTTTCCTGTCATTCCCGGATAGCCAATAGTGAAATAGAAACCATCGGCAATGGGTACGCCCAAATCGTTTTCGTAAACCACCTTGAAACCGTTTTCAAGGAAAAGGCGTTTCATTTCTTTGGCACGTTCGCCATAGGCTTTTACGCCCTCCACAAAATTGAACTCGCCAGCGTTGGCCGCTTTAAACATGGCTGTCAGCGCCCACTGTGCCGAATGACTGGTACCCGACGAAAGCGAATACAGCAAACGCAAAGTTATAGTAGCTCCAAAGGTTGTTCCTTTAAAGCGCTCCTGCAAATCGGGATAATCACGGCTAAACAATTTATCAGAAATGGCCATTATGCCAATACGCTGACCGGCATAGGAAAATATTTTAGAGCTGCTGATAAACAGCACATAATTATCGGTGTAATGAGCAACCGACGGAGGAAATGGCGCTTCACCCGGCTTCGAGAAATCGGTACGGAAATCCATACCAAAATACGCCAGGTCTTCCATTACAATCACATCGTATTTATTGGCTAATTCGCCAATAATCTGCAACTCCTCATCGTTAAAACAAATCCAGGCCGGGTTGTTTGGATTGGAATAAACAATGGAATTGATGTTTCCTTTTGCCAGAAACGATTCCAGCTTTTCCTTCAGTTTGTCGCCGCGGTAATTAAATACATCAAAGGTTTCAAACTTCTGGCCCAGCACCATCATTTGTTGTTTCTGCACCGGAAATCCCGGGTCGATAAACAAGACGGTGTCTTTCTTTTTATCGCAATTACCGGCCGCCATAAAAGCGGCGTAGGTTCCCTGCATCGATCCGGTAGTTGGAATACAGCCTGCAGGTGCCACATCAACATTCAGAAAGTTTTTAATGAATTTCGACGATTCTTCCTTCAGTGGCTTAATTCCGTCAACCATTGGATAAATAGCCGACACGCCGCGGTCGAGCGCATCTTTTTCGGCTTCAACACCAACTTTTGCAGGCGGCAAACCCGGCACACCCATTTCCATGCGGATGTATTTAAAATCGCTGGCTTCTTCAACGAGGTTTACCAGGGCCACAATTTCGCGGATGGATGCTTTGCCAATATCGGGAATGCGCAATTGCGCTATCTTATCTTCAACAAGTTTTTTGTCGAGAGGTGAATTGTTCATGCTAATACGTTCAATGTTTTGAGCTCAGAGTTACGAGTGGCTACTTCATGCCCAATCTCATCTTCTCTTATTCTCAGTGCTCAGAGTCTCTAAAATCCGAAGTCAGGTTTAATTTGCTCCACCCAGGCTGCTACACGTTCGTCAGTCATCTCAGGTTCAAAATCTTCGTCAAGCGGCAAACCAATAAATTTTCCATCAACCACTGCATCAGATTCTTCGAACTCGTAACCTTCGGTATCAACCGGTCCAACCAAAACAGCATCATTTTTCATCAGCTCTTTACCAAGCAAACCAATATGATCAACAAAAGCATGCGAGTAGGTTACATGATCGCCCAAACCAAAAATAGCTACTGTTTTATCGCTGTAATCCACTTTTGAAATTTCAGGTAAAAATTTTCCCCAGTCGTTGTTTGAAAAACTCGAATCCCAGGTGTCTTTTCCAACAGTTGAAAGACCAAAAATTATCTTATCGTATTTCTCCAGGTCGGCAGCCGAAGCATTTTTAACTGCTACCATCTCCACTTTATCTTCGCCAATTAGTTCTTTTATTTTGTCTGCCACGCGGTTTACCGATCCACCTTCAGGACCGTAAAAAATTGCTATTTTACTCATATCGTATTGTTTTAGTTTTATTCATTATGCAGGTTTCCTTTTTGATATTCGCCTAAAATCGACAGGCTCGATGCACATTTCAGCACCTGGTGAATGGCGTGATCGTAATTTTCAGGTTTTTCCCACTCAATATCAACGTGGAACATATATTCATTGGGTTTACCAATTTTGGGTACCGACTGAATTTTGGTGAGGTTAATCTCATTCTTGGCAAAGGTATTTAACACCGCTGCCAACGATCCGTAAAAATGTCCAACTTCGAAACAAACCGATGCTTTGTTGCTTCCCTCGGTTGGGTTGCCGTGTTTCGACAAAACCCAAAAGCGGGTGTAATTTTTCTTGTTGGTTTCAATTCCGGTATCCAGTACACTCAATCCATACAACTCGGCCGAGCGCAGGTTTGCTATCGATGCCGCGTCTTTTAGTTTTTTATCGGCAACCAGTTTCGACGATGCCGCCGTATCCAGTTTTTCGTGCAACTGGGCGTTCGGATAATTGTGCTCGATGTATTCCATACACTGGCGCAAAGCAATGGGGTGCGAGTGGATATCTGTAATATCCTCCGGTTTCACTCCTTCATTCACCAGTAAATTCATTTGAATATGAATATAAATCTCGCCAATAATGCGCAAATGATAATCGCGAATCAACTGGTAATTATTCAACAAACTACCGGCAATGGAGTTTTCAATGGCCATCACGGCATAATCCACCTGGTCGTTATCAATCATCTCGCATACGGTAGTAAATGTCTTACACTCAACCACCTCAATATCTTCATCAAAATATCGTCGGGCCGCATCTTCGTGAAAAGAGCCGGCTATTCCTTGAATTGCTATCCGTTTCATTAATTTCTTTTAAGCAGACCAAATATACGAATTATGCGCTAAGTGAAAGGGTTTCGGCACAGAATGCCTTTAAAATTTAAAGAACAATCGTCATAATTCCTGAAATTATTTTTGCAACACTTTGTGAATCTGACATTCGGCATTTAAGGGGAATCTGAATCAAGGGTTGAACTCCATTTATCCAAAAATTCTTGATATTACCTCGAATCCTAAAGGATGATCAAGAATTTTCTCGCTTTCTTCCTTCAGGACTGAGGTGAAAAAGGGAGAAAATTGTGATTTAACAGAGATTTTCAACCCTTGATTCTCAAATGTTGGTTTTCGCTTCCCAATACTTTCTAAAAAACATTCAAAAAATGGTCCGATCAGGAATTTATTTCACGAACCTTTTATCTTTGTGTCAACACTAACAACTGAAATTAAACTAAACCAATGAAGAACTTATTCCTACCAATTTGTTTTGTCGCAGTACTTTTTTTAAGTGCATGTTCAACAAAAACCAACGAACAACAACATCCGAACATCATTTATATTCTGGCCGACGACATGGGCTACGGCGATGTATCGGCTTTTAACGAGCAAGGGAAAATACACACTCCGAATATCGACAAACTGGCTACTGATGGCATACGTTTTACCGATGCACACACCACTTCGGCTGTTTGCACACCCACCCGCTATGGCATTTTAACAGGACGTTACAATTGGCGAAGCACATTAAAATCGGGTGTGCTTACCGGCAAATCAAAAGCACTGATTCCGCAGAGCAGGAAGACTGTGGCTAAAATGCTACAGGAAAACAACTATACAACGGCATTTATCGGAAAATGGCACCTGGGCTGGGACTGGGCCATAAAAGATGAAGCAGGTAACGGTGGCGAAGGCTGGGATCCGGATGATTTCGATAATGTTGATTTTTCGAAACCGGTGAGAAATGGTCCGAATGAACTGGGTTTTGACTATTCGTACGGGCACAGCGCCTCACTGGATATGGCTCCCTATGTTTATGTAGAGAACGGAATGCCCACACAAGTTCCCGATTCGGTGACTGTAAATACGGGCAAATACTCGTGGTGGCGCGAAGGACCCACATCGGCCGATTTTATTCACGAAGATGTAACACCAAATTTTTTCCGTAAATCGTTTTCGTACATAAAACAAATATCGAAGCAGGAGAAACCGTTCTTTTTGTACCTGGCGCTGCCCTCACCTCACACACCCATTTTGCCAACCGAGGAATGGCAGGATAAAAGCGGTTTAAATCCTTATGCCGATTTTGTGATGATGGTTGATGACTATGTTGGACAGATGCAACAAATAATAAAAGAAGCAGGAATTGAAGAAAATACCATTATGATTTTTACCAGCGACAATGGTTGTGCTCCGGCTGCAAAAATTGAGGAGATGACCGCAAAAGGCCACTATCCCAGTTACATTTTCCGGGGGCACAAAGCTGACATTTTTGAGGGAGGCCACCGTGTTCCGTTTATCGTAAAATGGCCGGGAAAAATTACTCCGGGATCATCGTCAGACCATACCATCTGCACCACCGACCTGATGGCAACATGCGCCGAAATTATCGGCTACCAACTGGCAGACAACGAAGGAGAAGACAGTTTCAGTTTGTTACCCCTGATGGGCGAAACCAGCCACAACCAGCCCATTCGTGAGGCAACCGTACACCATTCTGTTAACGGAAGTTTTGCCATCCGAAAGGGTCCGTGGAAACTGAATTTGTGCCCGGGCTCGGGCGGCTGGAGTTATCCGCGTCCGGGAAATAAGGAAGTTATTGATACACTCCCGAAATACCAGTTGTATAACCTGGAAACCGATCCGGGCGAAACCAACAATCTCTACCTAACAAATCCGGAAAAGGCTGATGAACTAAAGGCGCTGTTGACAAAATACATCGTTGACGGACGAAGTACTCCGGGAGTACCGCAACAAAACGATCCGATCGATTTCGACTGGCAGCAAGTAGATTTTATGAATGAATAAAAGCAGTTAATGGCTTTCACCTGCAACAAAAAAATATAACTAACTGATTTTAAAGGCTCCCCATCCACCATTTTGAAGCTTTCGCAGGCCGACGACAGCATTTTTTTGACCATTTTGGGACCGGCGTAGGAATACGAAAGCATTTTTTTCTCCATTTTGAAGCCGTCGTATGCCTACGACATCACTTTTTTCACCGTTTTGGAGCTAGCGTAGCAATACGAAAGCACTTTTCCCACCATTTTGAAGCTTTCGTAGGCGTACGACATCACTTTTGTCATCATTTTAGTGCTAGCATAGAGCTACGAAAGTACCTTGCTCACCAACGAGAAGCTTTCGCAGGTATACAACAGCATATTGGTTATCTTTTATTTTCTACCACAGAGTTGCGCAGAGAATTCTCGGAGTTACAAGGAACGATGAAAAGTCGCAGTCGCAGTTTTCAGTCGCAGATTGCAATTTAACAATTGGATTTTACCACAGAGTTGCGCAGAGAATTCACGGAGTTTCAAGGAACGATGAAAAGTCGCAGTCGCAGTTTTCAGTCGCAGATTGCAATTTAACAGTTTTACAATTTAACAATCTGCTTCAATCTGCTTCAATCTCACCGTCTCAGTGCTCATCGTCTCACAGTCTCAAATCTCAGTGCTCAATCTTCTTCAATCTAAAACTCAAACCGTCCCTGCCCTGTAGCTATTTGAGCAGCTTCGTATGCATTAATAATATCCTTCATGATTTCTGCGACTGGTCTGATCTGATTTAGCTGTGCAGAAACCTGGCCAATTTCCAGTTCGCCTTCGTTCAGGTCGCCTTCAAACATTCCCTTTTTTGCGCGGCCACGACCAAGTAATTCGGCCATAGCCTCAGCTGTTTGTCCGGCTTTTTCGGCTTCATCAACCCGGTTAAAAAAGCTGTTCTTTACCAATCGTACCGGTGCCAGTTTTTTTAGGGCCAGTTTTGTACCGCCTTCGCCGAGTTCGGTTACCAATCGTTTAAATTCGGGGTGTGCCGACGATTCTTCCGATACGGCAAATGCCGATCCGATTTGAACACCATCAGCCCCTAAAACCATTGCCGCCAGCATCGCTTCTCCCGATCCTATTCCTCCGGCTGCCAGCAAGGGCAAACTGGTAGCTTTTCGCACCGATGGAATCAGTGTCATTGTAGTGGTTTCTTCGCGTCCGTTGTGGCCACCGGCTTCGAAACCTTCGGCAACAATAGCGTCAACACCGGCTGCCTCGCATTTACCGGCAAAAAACGAACTCGACACCACATGCGCCACCGTAATTCCTTTGTCTTTTAACCAGCCGGTCCACTTTTTAGGACTACCGGCTGATGTAAAAACCACCGGTACTTCGTGTGCGGCAATAATATCCATTACACGTTCGGTTTCAGGGTACATCAAAGGCACGTTTACACCAAAAGGTTTATCGGTGGCGGCCTTCATTTTAACGATGTGCTCCTCCAGTGTTTCGGGGTGCATCGATCCGGCGCCAATCAGTCCCAGTCCTCCGCTGTTACTCACTGCCGAAGCCAGTTTCCAGCCCGAACACCAAACCATTCCCCCTTGAATTACGGGGTATTTTATATTGAATAGATTACAAATACGGTTCATACTTTACCTTTCAAAACAATTAACTGTTGAAATAACAAATAAACACCATGCTGAACGATTTAACGGTAGCAGAGGTTCAAAAAAAATAATGCTTACAAGAATCAGGAGTGATGCGTCTGTTCTCTGAAACTACTTTTTATGACCGGCAGTTTCATCATCCTCAATGATATTTTCTTCCAGAATTTGCACCAGCGTTTCTTTTGACAAGCGGCGTTTAATTTCACCTTTTTGTGCAACAGAAATTGATCCTCGTTCTTCCGAAACAACAATACACAGCGCATCGGTATTTTCTGTCATGCCAACAGCTGCACGGTGGCGAAGCCCCAGCGCTTTATCCAGTTCCTTTTGTGTTAGCGGAAGAATACAACCTGCTGCAACAATACGATTTCCTTTAATAATTATAGCGCCATCGTGCAGCGGCGAGTTCTTGAAAAATATAGTGCGAATTAGCGCCGACGATATTTTTGCATTGATCCTTTCTCCGGTATTGATCTGGTCGTTTAATTCGTTTTCATCCGCAATAACAATCAGCGCACCGGTTTTTGTTTTCCCCATCGACTGGCAGGCATCAACAATACTGTCAATCTGTTGCTGATTAATGCTCTTCGGTTTCCCCTGGCCAAACAACTTGTCGAGCATCAATATCTTATTCACATTATAATTGGTACCGATAAACAACAGGAATTTTCGAATTTCGGGGTGAAAAACGATAATAAGCGCAATGGCCCCCACACCAATAAAATAACCCATTATCGATCCCAGCAGCTCCATGTTCAGCGCTTTCACCGTAAGCCAAACCAGGTACAGCGAAAACAGCCCGATAACAATATTAAAAGCTACCGTTCCTTTTATCAGGCGGTAAAGCTGGTAAAGCAAAAAAGCCACCAGCAAAATATCGAGAATATCAAGGAATCGTATGGTTATAAATGTCAGCATCAAATGATTGTTGCTTTAATTTCACAAAATATTTTTACGGCCTCAACCGCTTCTTTTACGTCGTGTACACGCAAAATGTCGGCTCCGCCCATTAATGCCAGGGTGTTGGCCACCGAAGTGCCGTTAAGTGCTGTTTCGGGCTGGGCATCCAATGCTTTCCAGATCATCGATTTACGGCTTAATCCAACCATTACCGGAAGTTGATACACTTTAAACGCATCGAGTTTATTTAATAACTCGTAATTATGGTCGAGTGTTTTTCCAAAACCAAAACCGGGATCGAGAATCACCTCTTTTACGCCCAGTTTATTTAGCTTTTTTACGCGCTCGGCAAAATACTGCGCTACTTCACGAATCAGGTCGTCGTACTGCGGATCTTCCTGCATATTTAACGGCGTTCCTTTTATATGCGACAGAATGTATGGAACCTGCAATTTCCCAACGGTTTCAAACATATTGCTGTCGAGCGATCCTCCCGAAATATCGTTAATGATGATTGGCCCCACCTCATCGATTACACGAACTGCTACCCACGAGCGAAAAGTATCAACCGAAAGCGCCACATCGGGAAAAGCCTTATGGATTGCCTTTACAGCCGGTAACAGACGCGCCAGCTCTTCTTTTGTTGAAACCGTTTTTGATCCCGGACGTGTGGAAACCGCTCCCACATCAATAATTCCGGCGCCATCAGCAACCATTTGCTCAACGGCCTTTAACATGGTGGTTTCGTCTTCCATTTTTCCACCATCGAAAAACGAATCGGGCGTAATATTTACAATTCCGGCAACCACCGGAATGGATAAATCAACTTCTTTTTCGCCAAGATGTAATGTACTGTTTCGTTTAAGGAACTTACCCGCAGACTGCGTAATCAACATAAGAACTGGGCTTTTTTGTTTAACAAATCATTAACTATCTATTAATTGTCGTTAACTACAAATGTAGAATAAAACAGGCCAAATTTGCCATTTTTTCATACTTTTATCCGGCAATTTTAGCATACAAAAATATACAGAACTTAACGAATTGAGCACAATTGGCTCAAGAAGAAGAAAAAAAGACACATAATAATGGACAGAACAAACCAGCAATACGACCAGGTAATTTCAATATGCCGTAATATATTTTCGAAGAAAATGACCGATTACGGAACAGCATGGCGAATATTGCGTCCTACCTCTCTTACCGACCAGATTTACATTAAAGCACAGCGCATACGAAGCATTGAAGAAAAAGGTGTTACAAAGATTAACGAAGGCGTAAAACCTGAATTCATTGGAATTATTAATTACTGTATTATGGGCTTAATTCAGCTGGAATTAGGAACATCTGACCAGGAAGTACCCCATGAAACCATTCAGGAGCTTTACGACAAATATTTTAACGAGGCCAAAACGCTTATGATGGATAAAAACCACGATTATGGCGAGGCCTGGCGAAATATGCGCATCAGTTCGTACACCGATCTGATTTTAATGAAAATACAACGCACAAAACAAATAGAAGATAATCAGGGCAAAACACTTATATCGGAAGGAATTGATGCCAACTATATGGATATGATCAATTACTCTGTATTTGCCATGATTAAAATTGAATTTGAAAACAAAGAATAAACTCGCCTATGAATATTGTTAAGCAACTTGCACGAATTCTTTTTGGTATAGTTTTTATTTTCTCCGGATTTGTAAAAGGAGTCGATCCGTGGGGATCGGCCTACAAATTTACCGACTACTTTAATGCCATGGGGCTCGACTGGTTGCTTTGGGCAGCCTTTCCGCTGGGAGTTTTGCTGGCATTTGCCGAGTTTGCCATCGGGGTGGCTTTTTTGTTTAACTGGCGAATGCGTTTGTTTTCGTGGCTGGGTTTATTATTCATGGCCTTTTTCACACCTTTAACACTTTGGATTGCACTAAAGAATCCGGTTACCGACTGCGGTTGTTTTGGCGATGCACTCGTAATTTCAAACTGGGAAACATTTTATAAAAACCTTGTATTTATTACGCTGGCAATTATTGTTGTGGTGAACCGAAAATGGTATGCCGAGAAAGTAAAAAGTATAGTTCCGGGCATACTTAGTATCGGTGTTTTTATCGTGTACTTTGGCATTGTTTACCACTCATACAACCACTTGCCGGTTTTCGATTTCAGGCCTTACAGTGTGGGCACCAATATTCCGGAAGCCATGAGCATTCCCGATGATGCACCACAGGAAATCTACGAGAATATATTTTATTACAAGAACAAAAATAACGGTGAAGTGAAAGAATTCACCGAAGAAAATTATCCCTGGCAGGACACCACCAACTGGGAATACCACGACATGGAATCGAATTTGGTGCAGGAAGGTTACGAACCGCCAATTCATGATTTCACCATAGAATCGCCCGAAGGTGATGACATAAAAGACTTCTTTATTTACGACGAGAATTATGTGTTTATGCTCGTAGCTTACGACCTGCATAAAACCAGTACTAAGTCGCAGGAAGAAATTAACACATTAGCGCACTGGGCCATGGATAAAGGATATTCGTTTGTTTGCCTCACCTCTACCCTGCAGGATGAAGCAATGGAATTTGCAGAACAAAACGACGCGCCTTACGAGTTCTTTAATTGCGACGAGATTACCTTAAAAACGATGATTCGCTCGAACCCGGGATTGATCGTAATGAAAGACGGAACCATTCTGGATAAATGGCATTACAACGACATTCCTTCGCCGGAAGAGGTTGAAGCTGAATTTGAGTAGAGAGTTGCGAGTTACTAGCTGCGAGTTTTAAGTTTACAGTCGCAGTTGGCAGTCGCAGTTCACAGTTTAATAGTGTAGGAATGGCCATGCTCAAGTATCGAGAATCCAGAATCCAGTATCCAGTATCTAGCATCCAGCATCTAGTATCCAGCATCTAGTATCCATCTTCTCATTCCTCCAATTTTAAATAAACAAATAGTTAATAATATTTAAGCATTATATTCAATACCCCGCGAATCAATAATTTCGGTTAAATTTGTGGTCGATTTTGAAAATCTAATAAACTAAAATTCAATAATATGAGACAAAAGATAGTTGCAGGAAACTGGAAATGTAACACAACCTTGCAAGAAGGTGTTGAGTTGGCAAAAGCTGTTGACGCGATTGTAGCAAGCGAAGGTGCTGACGATGTAGTTGTTGTATTGGGAACACCATTTACACACATTACAAAAGTAGTTGAATCAGTAAATACCGACAGAATTGGTGTTGCTGCACAAAACTGTGCTGCCGAAGCTAAAGGAGCTTTTACTGGTGAGGTTTCTGCTGAAATGGTAAAATCAACAGGTGCTGAGTACGTAATTTTAGGTCACTCTGAGCGTCGTGAATACTACGGTGAAACCAGCGAGATCCTGAACAAAAAAGTTGCACTTGCATTAGAGAACGGATTAACTCCGATTTACTGCTGTGGTGAAGCTTTGGATATACGCGAAGCCGGCACACACAACGAATATGTTGTTAATCAATTGGAAGAAACAGTTTTCCAACTATCAGCCGAAGATTTCAAAAAAATCGTTATTGCTTACGAACCAATCTGGGCAATCGGAACTGGTGTAACTGCCAGCTCAGACCAGGCACAGGATATGCACGCCAACATTCGCGCTGCAATTACTGCTAAATTTGGTGAGGAAGTTGCTGAAGGAACTTCAATTCTTTATGGTGGTAGCTGTAAGGCAAGTAACGCAAACGAATTATTCGCCAACAAAGATGTTGACGGAGGTTTGATTGGTGGAGCTTCGTTAAAAGCTGAAGACTTCATCGGAATCATCAACGGTTTCTAGAAAACAATCAGATTGCAAAATATTTAAAGCCATTTTCTGCACGGTCAGAAAATGGCTTTTTAAATTAACAATAATCTGTCACTTGGTCGTTTTAAATTGATATTTACTACATTTAACCCCATTATTTTTTTGAAACATCTTCGATTGTTGGGTTGTTAATAAAAAATGGTACATGGGTATTCGTTTGGTCAAACATATTATTTCATGAAAAAACTGATATTATTAGTCATTTTGCTCACCTCAATATGCATTATCAGTTGTAATTCGTCCAAAAATTCAGAAGAAATAGCCTCATACACTTACCAGGAGAAAAAAGTTGAAATGAGCGATGCCCTGCGGATAAAAATTCCGGATTGGGTTAAAGAAGGAGAAATCTGCTACGGTCTGGTAGTTCAGGTAACCAAAGAAGGGAAACCCGTATCCGGGAAACCGGTAAAAGCCAAAGTGGTTCAAATCGATGAAAACTCGGTAAAAATGAAAGCCCTTGAAACCGTAATTCTATTCGAAGGGGCAGATCGCAACTTAAAGGGAATAAACAAAGGCCAGGTTTGGGATGAAAAAGAAGGTGACCTCTACCTCTCTTTTGATGAAGCAGTTGAGATGCTTGAAAAGATGGAGATTTATAAGGCTGAGTAACGACACCTCCCAAAATTCAACTATACCATTAAATTTCAGCCAAATACATTCATTATATTTCTATACAATTCTTCCAACACACATTAATTTTTTAACCGGGTTAAGAATAATCGATACGAAGAATATTGATTATATTTAAAATTTTAAGGCAATTCGCTAAAATCGCTGTTTAAAGACATATAAAAACCGTAAGTTCGTCAAATAATATGATAATCAGGAGGAATTGATAATTCAAAATAGAGGAGTCGTTTTCGAATAACAACTATGAACCAGTTTTTTAAGCATATAATTACCCTGATAATTACCATGCTACCTTTATATCTGCTCGCCCAAAATACCTATAATTTTTCCGGAGTTGTTGTAAACAAAGAAACCAAAGAACAAATAGGCCTGGTAGCCATCCAACTAACCGAGCTCAATCGCTGGACAACTTCTAATTTAAACGGGGAGTTTAATTTTGACAATATTCCTGAAGGGAGATATACAATACAAGCCTCATGCTTAGGCTTTGAAAGGCATGAAGGTGTTGTTGTAATTAATAGAAACGTAGAAAAGTACAAGCTATCTATGTTGGCAAGCTCTCTAGGTCTGGACGAAATAACCGTTGTTGCCCGGGAAAATACCAGTTTAAGTTCATCTTCAACTATTGAAAATGCCGCTATTGAGCATTCACAACCCACAAGTCTTACCGATATTATGCAATTGGTGCCGGGACAAATTACATTAACTCCGGATTTATCAAAAGCTAACCAAATTACGATCAGGGATATAAATACCTACTCGGGGGAAGACAGAACCCGGCAAGCGAATGCCAATGACGCTTTGGGAACTGCAATCATTATCGATGGCACACCAATGGACAATGACGCCAATATGCAGTCGCTAAATACAACTACGCTGAGGCAATCAGACGAATTTTCAACAGCTGGTGGCGGTATCGATCTTCGTCAAATATCTACCGATTATATTGAATCGGTTGAGGTTATCCGCGGAATTCCATCTGTTCAATATGGAGATTTAACAAGCGGTGCAGTGCTGATAAAAACCAAATCGGGGAAAACGCCTTTCAAAGGAAAAGTAAAAGCAGATCCTAAAATTAAGCAGGCAGCAATTTCAAAAGGAATTTTGCTAAAAGGTGAAAATAAAGGTGCTGTAAATGTTGAATTTGACTATACTCACGCATATGACGATTTACGGCGACCTGCAAGAAGTTATAAACGACTAAACGGACAGTTTGGCTACTCAAATATCTTGTTTAAGAAACACAGGCCTCTCAGTATAAATTTTAAAGGAAACTATTTTCAAACAATCGACAATGAAAAGAAAGATCCTGATCAACGTCAGTTGGAACGTCAGCGAGAAAAAGAATCTGGTGTAGATTTAAAATTATACGGGAAGTGGTCGCTTCAAAAATGGTGGATTGGCAACATTACTTATAACTTTTCGGGTAGTCTTACGCAACAAGATTTTTACAGCTATGCATTAAATAACACTTCGGCAACACCTCTACCAACATCCTTCCTTCCGGGCGAATATGCGGTTGAGATTTTACCCTCTCGATATTATTCAGAACTCACCGTTGAAGGTAAACCGTACAATTATTTTGCAACTGTAAAACTCGACTCAAGATTTAAGCTTGGAAGTATGAGCAACTCTGTTATGTATGGTTTTGATTGGCGGGAATCCGGAAACAATGGAGAAGGGAGGCAGTACGATTTAAACCGACCACCATTAAATGCCATCACAACTCGTCCGCGGGCATTTAAGGATATTCCGGCAAGTAAAAAGCTGGCTCTTTTTGCTGAAGACAGAATTAGTTTACCTCTTGGCAATAACACCTTGGAAACTCAAATAGGAATACGTTACAACAATTTCCTACCAAAAGGAATTTTCTCTACCAATGGATTTACATCGTTTGAACCACGAATTAATTTTGCCTACCATATATCTCAAAACTTGACTATCAGAGGAGGCTTCGGGAAAACATCAAAAACTCCCACTATGTTGCACATGTATCCGGATGCCGCTTACATTGATAAAATTAGCTTTAATTATTATCCACCCGATTCACCCGATTTAATAGTGGCAACAACCGAAATTATTGAAGACACCGGTAATCCTGATTTAAAACCGATGACAAATAATAAATATGAATTGGGTGCTGATTTCAATATTTATGGCATAAACTTTATCCTCACCGGATTTCGCGAAAAAATCAGAAATGGCTTTGGTTGGGAAAACCAATACTTTATAATGAATTACCGCAAATGGGATCAATTGGGTAATGGATTTTTGCCAGCTTTTGAGAAAGGTGAAATTACCTATGAGGTAAATGGTGAAATGATGACTTTAGGTTGGGATCAGGAAACGGAATTCGAGAGATATATGTCTCCAAAAAATAACTACAGCGTCGACAAGAAAGGAGTTGAATATGTTGTTAACTTTGGTCGTATAAATCCGATCAAAACAGAACTCATGGTTGACGGTGCATATTACCATATAAAAAGACCCAGGCATGCAGTTCCAGTAGTGGAAAGAATTACTTCTTCGTACAAGGGAGATTATTTCCCGTATTTAGCTGTATTACCGGGCAACTCCGGGACCATTTCACAACGTTTAAATTCGAATTTCCGAACAATCACTCATATTCCTGAATTAAAAATGATCTTTTCGCTCAACCTACAAACGATTTGGATAAATAAGTCTGAAAGCTTCTGGGAAAACAGTTCAGGATCACCTGTTGCTTATACGAGAGGAGAAAATAACGACAAATTATATGGGCAGTTTCCTGCCGGAGAAATTATTTATGTAGATCCTGTAGGTTTTTACGATATGGATATGCAATACTACGAATGGCAGGATAATTACTCGTTTGAAGCCCCCTACTCAACGATGGTAGAAAGACAAGAAGATGATTTTTATGATACGGAATCATATCCGGTAAACTGGCAACTGAATTTAAAATTTACCAAAGAATTTGGAAAGTTTGCAAAGTTGTCGTTTTTTGCGTACAATGTGTTCAATCACCGACCATTATACAAAAGTAATCGAAGTGGATATTTCAGATTAAATCAGATTGCCTACTTCGGAGCAGACCTAACATTTAGTTTGTAAATATTAAAAACTGATTTATAGATCATACCATGAGAAAATTTGCACTTATATCCTTATGCTTATTAATGAGTTTATTTTTAATAAACTGCAAAGATGATGTTGCACCAAGCTATACAATTACGATTGAGGTTAATTACCCTGACGGATTTACTGTAGCTGACTTCCCTGCAGATGTTCTTGTGACAGCAACCAACACCAATAATACAAGAACCACAACTGTTACTGCCGCTTCAGATGGAAATGCCATTTTTGAATTGGTTGAAGGAAATTACAATTTTACAACAAGTTTTGCTGTTAATGGCAACGATGGAGAGGAATATATTTTTAATGGAATAATATCCAACTACTCTCTTATCTCTGAATCTGCGCTTACGATGAACCTTATTTTGGCAAACAATTCCGGTGGTTTTATACTTAAAGAGATCTATTATGCTGGCTCAAGAACTCCTGAAAACAATGGATATTACGAGGATCAATTCCATGAAATTTACAATAACTCTGGTGACACACTGTACGCTGATGGATTGTGTATTGCATCTCTTGATCCTAATTCAAGCTCAAAACAAACCAGTTGGGTTGACGGAAACGGCGAATTACTGGATCGCTTACCTTTAATTTATCAAGCATGGATGGTTCCTGGAAATGGTACAGATCACCCCATTTTACCGGGAGAAAGCTTTATCATTGCCGTTGATGGTATCGATCATCAAACAGATGAAAATGGAAATCCAAATTCGCCTGTAAATCTTGGCAATGCCGACTGGGAAACATACATGGAGCCTTCGGGCAAAGACTTGGATGCATCATCTGTACCGAATCTAACATTGGTTTATACCACAATTACAACTATACAAGACTGGTTAGTTCCGGTGTACGGTCCTGCAGAAGTTTTATTCCGACTACCTGAAAACGATTGGGAAAGCTATGTTTCTGATGCAAATAACTTTATGACAAAACCGGGAAGCACTTCTTCCACAGAATACCTGATGATTGATAAAGAATTTGTAATTGATGCTGTAGAATGCGCCCGCCTTGACAGAGATGAACGCTATCAACGTCTACCAGTTGAATTGGATGCTGGGTATACTGCTATTGAAGCAGGTAGTTACTCTTCTTTATCTGTTCGACGTAAAGCCAAAATGATTATAGGTAATCGCGTAATTTATAAGGACACCAATAATTCTTCGGAAGATTTTCTGCACGATTTAACTCCAACACCGGGAGTAAATCCATCAAGTGTGGAAGAATAAATCAGGTAGACCAGTAATCACCTGCCACAATAAACGGCTGGAACTTTTAATGTTTCGTTTGAGATGACTAAACTTCAAATCGTACTTATTTTGGCTTTATCCTTTTTAACTGCACAAAATGGATTGGCTAGCAATGCGACAAAGGATAGTACTTTCTCATTCAATACATTCAAACTGTTCCAATTAAAAAACCAATGGCTTAACAGCGGCAATATTGCCGGACTAACTTTTAACGCGAACCAAAACATCGCTGAAGTTTTTGGAGAATACAAATTGGCAGATGGAGATTATAGAAGAGCTCGGGAGGCTTCACATTTAGAAAACTACTCACTCTCAACTGAAAGTTACCTGACAATAAACAATACTTATTTCTACGGAAGGTTATCCTACCAATATAGTGATGAAACAGGGAATTTATATACCGGGCTTTTTAATCCGTACAGAGGAAGTCCATATGTAATAGGCGATTCCGTTCCGGGTGCCAATTTTCACAAAGAAGGTTTTAACCTTTCAGGGGGTGTTGCAAAAAAAGTTACGGATAAGCTTTCGTTTGGACTTTTGGCAGATTATCACATCGGGAAAAGTGCTAAACAAAAAGATCCGCGACCACGAACTGTGATTACTGACTTTTCAATTCGTCCATCAATTATTATCCATTTTCCAAATACTAATCTGGGTTTAGACCTGGGATACAAAAACAGAAAAGAAGATATTGACTACCTTCAGGTGGTAACAGACGATCCCGATCCTACTTATTTTATGTTTAAAGGCATGGGCTTTTACTCTTCGGAAACGGGACAAACTAAATCGCGGTATTTTAATCAAAACAGTATATCTGCCGGAGTGCAGTTTGATACAAAACTGTTTGATTTTAGCTCGTTAACAGAAATCAGAGGAACTTACAGCAAGGAACAAACAGAAGACGGTACAAATACCATAAAAAAAGATGATGCCGGCGATTGGAAAACGTTTCAAGTTGAGCTAAATCAGCAGTTCACCAAACATACTGAAACTTCCATTCAGAAGATTATCTTTCGCACTTCGTTTTTCGATGGTGATGGAATTGAATACATACAAGATGCCATTCTAAATGATGACAATCAGACGGAATACATTACCTTATCAAAAAACCTAAAACTAAACCGAAAGGAGTTCGATGCCGGAGTAAGATTTGATTATTTAAAGCTTGATGACCACGAACAAATTAAATGGGAAACTACTCTACAAGCTAGCTATAAGTTAAAAACAGAAAAGTATTATTACATTCCTGAGATTTTTAATGCCAATTATTCGAACCTGGAACTGGGTGTAAAATTTGTAAAAGACTTTTACTTTCGTAAATTCTGTTTGGTTCCAGGAATAGGACTGGATTATCGTTACAACGTAGATCAGGAACTAAATCTTTCAAACGACGAAACAATTACCCGCCGACAAAACAAACAACTTTATATCCACGATTTTGAATACCACACAGCCGATTATCTTATTGTTTCGCCGCAGGTTTATTGTGGATATAAGTTGCCAAAATCACAAAATATTAACGAACTATTTCTAAAAATCAGATACGAATTCCGGGAAGTAATCGATTCAAATGAAAACATGGGAATCCTAACTGCAAAACTTGGCTTTATATTCTAAAAGAAGTAAACGTTATCAGATGAATGCAATTGAATGTAAAAACCTCACCCATTACTACGGCAAAAAGCTGGTTTTCGAAAACCTCAGCTTTAACGTAAAGCAAGGAAGTATACTCGGACTTTTGGGCAAAAATGGTACGGGCAAAACCACTACTATTAATATATTGAATGGTTTTCTGCAACCGCAAGACGGAGAGTGCCTGATTTATGGTGAGAACTCGCAAAACTTATCTCCGCAAAACAAGGCACGAATTGGTTTTCTTATCGAAGGGCATATTCAGTATACCTTTATGAATATTCATCAAATCGAAAAATTTTATTCAAAATTCTACCCTAAATGGGATAATGAACCTTATTGGCATCTGATGTCAAAGTTACAGGTTTCACCTAAACAAAAAATCTCCAACATGTCGTGCGGGCAACGTTCGCAGGTGGCACTGGGGCTTATTCTGGCGCAAGATCCCGATCTGCTTATTCTCGATGATTTTTCGATGGGACTCGATCCAGGGTATCGTCGCCTTTTTATCGATTACCTGCGCGAATATGCCAAAGAAAAGAAGAAAACCATTTTCACCACGTCACACATTATTCAGGATATGGAACGCCTGATCGACGATTTGCTGATTATGGATTTTAACCGCGTACTGGCCCAACGCAGTGTAAAATCGTTTATGCAGGAGTTTAAACAGTTTCACCTGGAGCTTGAAAATCCTGACATCGATATTTCAAACGAGGAGTTTGTAGTCAACTGCGAGAAAGTGAACAACAAGTTGGAACTGTACACTTACGAGTCGGAAGATACAATCCTGAACTTCCTGAAAAACAATAGAATTGCTCACAAAAACTTTCGGCAGGTGGAGATGGGTTTGGAAGATGCATTTATTGGACTAACCGGAAAATATTAGCAAAATGTGGAAATCAATTATATACAAAGAATGGCTAAAAATCAGGTGGTTTGCAATTATTTACGCAGCACTTGGCGTTTTAGTTGTTGGAAATATATTTCTGAAAGTCCAGCACGATTTTGAATTCAGCCAGGAGGCTTATTATTGGTATAGTATTCTTTTCAATCAATACCGGTTTTACGAATACAGTTTGTTCAAATTTGTTCCGCTTATTGGAGCATTAGCCGTTGCCTTAGCCCAGTATTTTCCCGAAACCGTAAACAAAAGAATAAAACTTACTTTTCATTTGCCGGTTAATGAAAACAAAGCATTGCTGATGATGATGTTATTCGGAGCATTTTGCCTGTTCGCCATCGCTGCACTTCAGCTTCTGCTGTTTACAGGATTGAGCCTTGTGTATTTTCCTGCAGAGATTGTTCAATCGGCCTTAATTTCAATCGCTCCCTGGTTTTTATGCGGTTTTGTTGTTTATTTCCTGACTGCATTAATCGTTTTGGAGCCGGTATGGAAATACCGTTTCTTATACCTTTTGGTAACTGCCACTTTTGTGCCTCTCTACCTTCAAACAGCCGCTGCGAGAGCCTACTCTCCTGCCCTTCCGCTGTTAAGTGTATTTACGGTTCTTTTATCAGTTGCCTTGTTGTTTTCGGGATACCGGTTTAGAAAAGGAGAAATGTAATATGGTAAAAATCAGCAGATATATTTTAGTTCTTACCGCCATTGTTGGCTTGTCGGTTGTGCTGCCACAATTTTACCGGATGGCTTTTGAAAAACCAGGCAGAAATCCATTGATACAATACAGTTGTATCGATCATGACTTTATCATCCTTCGGCCTGATGCTGACGAAAAATGGACGAACTCAGAAGGATCAATACTAACACGTGAAGCCTACGAAAAGAAGTTGCCATTCATGTACACACGGCAACTGGTTATGGATGGAACGATGCCCGATTCAATTAACGGAGAGAAAATTAATATCCAACACGCCGGCATATTTCGATCAAACTTTAGGATAACGCCAGATGAAATTCATGCGCCGAAACCCAAACTCTATCCTTTGTTTGAATCACAATCAGGCCGTGCAAATCTGGAAATGCCCAACGACTTTTTTCGCATTACCTGGCGCATGGAATTTATCGATGCCCAAACAAACAGAATTCTCGAAGACAAAAGCCGGATGTTCTCGGCCGTTTTATATAACCGGGGTTTTCAATTCCCGGCAACATCGATAAACGGTATTCCTACCACCCGAAAATCGTGCGACGAAGGTTATCTGGTAATCGATTCTGCCAATCAGCTTTTTCATTTAAAAATGGTTAAGGGAGAACCTTTTGTTCGCCAGGTTGAACTTCCAAATGGTATGAAATTCAAAACCATCCAGTGTGTTGATTTTAGCGACAAACTTTATTACGCCTATTTATTTACCGAAAACAATGAGCTGTATGTATTGACTCCCTACGATTATATGCTGGAAAAATTTGAGGTTGATGATATCAATCCTGATGCCTACGAAATTCGAATCTACGGCGATTATTTTAATTTTAATGTTATAACAATTGGCGACGGATTTATAAGAACGCAGGTTGTAGACCGCGACCATAACAAGGTTGACGAATATGCTGAAACCCGCCCAACTTATGACACACGCCCTGAAGGAAAAATTGCGCAATTTCTGTTCCCTGCCGAATTAAAAATGACTGATGACAATTCGAGCTATGTGAATTTCTTTCTAAAAATGAGCAAATCGTATTGGTGGCTTATTTTAAGTCTGGTACTAATTATTGCGCAATACTTCATCATCCGGCAGCGAAAGAAAAATATCAGAACCGAAATTATTGACCTGATGCTTATTGGACTTACCGGAATATTTGGTTTTATCGCCGTAAATATCTTTCCAAATAAATTCATTGATTAAAGAACAAGCAAACTTCCAAGAGTAAGCATCAGTGGATGTTTTTTTATACCTTCGCCGCAAATACCAAACAAATGGATTACCAAAAAATAAGTATACAAATCACCCCTTTTCAAGAGTGGTTACGCGATGTTTTAAATGCTCAGCTGGCCGAAATCGGTTTTGATAGTTTTGTGGAAACCGAAACCGGATTCGACGCATTTATTCCTGCAAATTTATACACCGAAGAAAGTTTGAATGAAGTTCTGGAAGATTTCTCCGGCGATTTTTCTTTTGAAATTCAATCGGAGTTTATCGCCGATCAGAACTGGAATAAAGAGTGGGAAAAGAACTATTTCAAACCACTGATGATTGGCGGCGAATGTCTGATCCGGGCACCTTTTCACACGGAATATCCGGAGGCAAAATACGAAATAGTAATTGAGCCCAACATGGCTTTTGGTACCGGAAACCATGAAACCACTGCGTCAATAATCGCATTGATTTTGCAGAACGATCTCACCGGAAAAACCATTTTGGATATGGGCTGCGGTACGGGAATCCTTGGCATTTTGGCCTCGATGAAAGGTGCCAGGCAAATTACGGCCATCGACATCGACAAATGGTCGTACGAAGGAACACGCGAAAATGCGGCCTTAAATAATATCACCAATATCAATGCAAAACAGGGAGACGCCGGCCTGCTTGGAAACGAGAAGTTTGATTTGATATTTGCCAACATTCATAAAAATGTATTGCTTAACGACATGGAAGCTTATAATGCAGTATTGAATGCTGGCGGAACCCTGATAATGAGTGGCTTTTACACCGAAGACATCAAAGATATTAGAACAAAGGCTGAAAGCCTGGGAATGAAAGATGCCGGTTTTGTGGAGAAAAATAACTGGGTAGCCCATTCGTTTATTAAAAAAGATTGATGAAGATGAAAATAAATTGATTAAAGATTGACTGATTCGTCTTTGTTCTTTAATCAATCTGATCAATCTCATTCAATCTACTATCAATCTTATAAAACAAACCATGCAAGACCTTTTTAATTACTTTGTGAAACGCTGCGATTCGTTGCATGAGAACGAAGTACCAAAATCAATTACCGGCAGGTTAAAAAGGCTCAACCGTAAAGACAGGGAGGCACTAAAAAAGCTGCTTATTGAAAAGGGAAAAGAGCTGGAATTATCCGGTCATAACCAGGTAATTTCGTGGTTGGAAACCAGCCTTAACCTAATTAATGAACATGCTTTTCACTTTAACAAAGTATTTTTCAGCCCGGGGAACGACATTAAAAATGAGATTAAAACCCTGCTCGATCACGCCTCACAAACCGTTGACCTGTGCATTTTTACGATTACGGATAACGAACTGGCGCGTAGAATAGTTTCCTGCCATAAACGTGGAGTAAAAGTGCGGATCATTACCGACGATGAAAAAATGGACGATAACGGTTCTGAAATCGCCAAACTAGCCGAAGCCGGAATCCCTGTAAAAATCGATCATTCACATTATCACATGCACAATAAATTTGGCATTATAGATAATAAAATTGCAATAACCGGAAGTTTTAACTGGACTTACACCGCCACCAAACACAACCAGGAAAACCTGGTGGCTACCACAAAATTTGAGATTGTAGAACAATACTACGGAGAGTTTAACCGCCTCTGGAAAGAGCTATACGATTTTAAAGTATTATAATTTCGGCACCGCTTCATGACGAGGTAACTCCCAAATTTCAAGATCACGAATTTCTTTCCCGTCGATTACAAAACGCAAGGCAGTACAAACTTTATGAAAGCCTTTGTATCCCGCAGCTCCGGGATTCATATGTAAGAAATTGAGCTTTTTATCATAGATCACTTTTAAAATATGTGAATGCCCGCTAATAAACAAATCGGGCGAATTAGTGTAAATATCCGGTTTTACATAGCGCTCGTAACGTCCCGGATAACCGCCAATGTGCGTTATCCAAACATCCACATCCTCGCATTTAAAACGCTGGTGCATCGGGTGAACCACACGAACATCCTGTCCGTCAATGTTGCCGTAAACACCTCTCAAAGGTTTAAAATCAGCCAATCGATCTGCGGTTTCAATATTCCCAAAATCGCCGGCATGCCAAATCTCATCCACCTTGTCGAAAAAAGTAAAAATACGCTCGTGAATAAATCCGTGTGTGTCCGATAACAGTCCAATTCGTCTCATTAAAATTTGTCTTATTGCTACAAATTAAGTTAAATTTGTTTTAGACAACTTCTACAGCTTAATAAAATCCGGATTTACCTTTTTATAATTCCGTTTTGGCCGGGAAGATTCACATTATAAAATTAACACGATGATTACAATTGTAGCCAAATTCATAGTACACAAAGGACAGGAATCAACATTTTTGAAACTCATTGAAGAGTTGGGAGGAGCATCGCGCGCCGAGGATGGAAACATTGAGTATGTTTTGCATAAAAAAGTGGACGATCCATTAACTTATTGCCTGATTGAAAAATGGAAAGATCAGGCAGCTATCGATTTTCACAACAATACCCCGCATTTTACCGGTACTGTTCCTAAAATTGTAGAATTGGCAGAAGTTAGCATTGACCTTTACGAACCGGTTTAAAAATGGCTAACCAGGCCGCTGCTCCACTCAGGTTTAGCATCGGTCTTTAATTTATATATATGAAACAAGTAGTAATCGTACGACATGGCAAGGCCGTACCTTACGGGTACGAAGATGATTTTACGCGCGACCTGCGCGAACGTGGTAAAAACGACGCGAAACTGATAAGTCAGGATCTGAAAAAACAAGGAGTAGTTCCGGATACCATTATTTCAAGTCCAGCCAAACGAGCGTTTAAAACGGCCATGATATTTGCCGAAAACCTCGACTTCAAACGCCAGGACATTATTACTGTTGAAGATATTTACGACGGGCTTAGCACCGACGAATTTTTGGAGCTGATACACAAACTACCACCGAGTTCCAGTACGGTATTCTTTTTCGGGCATAATCCGGGCTTTTATTACTACGTGTGCAATTTGCTCGAAGAATTTTACAGCGACATGCCAACCTCATCAACCGTTGGAATAAATTTCGATGTTGAAAGCTGGGAAGAAGTGGAAGCGCGAAGTGGGAAGCTGGCTTTTCATTTGGTTCCACGTATGTTTAAATAGCAGTTTTTATTTTCACTTTTTTAAACTTTAGTTTACTTAAATCACTGAAACTTCCTGTTATTACTTAATTATATTTTCTAAATTAGCACTACTGTTACGTAATTTTTCTATTCTATATTCCAATTAATCAGCATATTGGATCGAATTGCTTATGTAGAATGGAGAAATCGACAAAAAAACTCAAACTACAAGAGGAAATTGTTGTTAGGAATGGCATACAATGTAAACAGAAAATAGAATAAAACATGGATGAATTTTTGGCCGCAAGAATGCAAATGGCCGTTTCGTTAGGATTTCATATCGTATTTGCCTGCATAGGAATGGTAATGCCGTGGTTTATGTTTGTTGCCGAGTGGAAATGGCTGCGAACAAAAAATCCGGTTTATCTCGACCTTGCAAAAGCATGGGCAAAAGGTGTGGCAATATTTTTTGCCGTTGGTGCCGTTTCCGGTACCGTATTATCTTTTGAGTTAGGTATGTTATGGCCCACATTTATGCAACACGCCGGCCCCATTTTCGGGATGCCCTTTTCGTGGGAAGGAACTGCTTTCTTTGTGGAAGCTATTGCTCTAGGATTGTTTCTTTATGGCTGGAAACGACTGAACAAATGGGTACACCTCTACACCGGAATGGTTGTGGGGATATCAGGTGTGCTTTCAGGAATTTTTGTGGTTTCGGCCAATGCATGGATGAATGCTCCATCGGGTTTCGACTGGATTGACGGACAAGCATTTAATATCGATCCGGTGAAAGCGATGTTTAACAAAGCATGGTTCTCGCAGGCGCACCACATGACCATTGCAGCCTTTTCGGCAACCGGATTTGCCGTGGCCGGAGTGCACGCCGTTCTATACATGAAAAACAAGCTGGAGATTCACGCCAAAGCCATAACCATAGCGCTGGCATTTGCATCAGTGGCTGCTGTTCTTCAACCCATAAGTGGTGACCTCGCCGCTAAGAACGTTGCCAAACTGCAACCTGCAAAACTGGCTGCTTTCGAGTCGCATTTTAAAACGGAGGAAAAAGCATCGCTAATTATCGGCGGAATTCCTGACGTTGAAAACCGCGAAGTAAAATACGCGATTAAACTACCCGGATTCCTGAGTTTTCTTGCTCACGGTGATTTTAATGCTGAAGTAAAAGGTCTGGAAGAATTTCCTGAAGAAGAATGGCCACCGGTACCGATTACCCACTATTCGTTCCAGTTAATGGTTGGAATTGGGATGTTTCTGATGTTGATCGCCGCCCTGTTTTTTGCCGGAACCTACAAATGGAAACACTGGTTTGAAAAGAAATGGTGGCTGCGTTTGCTGGCCATCGCTACCCCCCTTGGGTTTATTGCTGTGGAAGCCGGCTGGGTAGTTACCGAAGTGGGACGCCAGCCGTGGATCATTTATGGCATTATGAAAACAAAAGATTCGTTAACGCCGATGCCGGGCATCCAGTACACTTTTTACACCATTACTGCGGTTTATGTCATACTAACTTTTGTAGTTACCTGGTTGTTGAGCCGCCAAATACAACTATTACAATCAAAATATCTGAAAAATGGCTGAAGCTAATCTCATTATACTGGTTATTTGTTTAATGCTTTATGTATTGCTTGGCGGCGCCGATTTTGGTGGCGGTATTCTCGAACTTTTATCGAGAGGTAAAGCATCAAAAATCGTGTCGCGTGCTATCGCCCCGGTTTGGGAAGCCAACCACGTGTGGCTTATTTTGGTGGTGGTAATCCTGTTTGTTGGATTTCCATCGGTATATTCCACCGTTCTTACGGCTTTGCACATTCCTGTACTGCTGGTGCTGCTTGGTATTATTGCCCGCGGATCAGCATTTACTTTCCGCCATTACGATATCGACGAAGAACGTCCGAAAGCTATATATTCGGCCATATTTCGCTACTCCAGTGTTTTCACCACTTTCTTTTTGGGTGTTACGGTTGGAGGACTGATATTGGGCGAAATAACGATGGATTATCAGCTTGGTTTTTACCAGGTATACATCCACCCATGGTTGAACTGGTTCTCGGTAAGTATGGGCTTATTTATGGTGCTGCTATTCGCCTTTCTGGCGGGTATTTTCACCGTTAGCGAAATTGAAGACAAAGATTACATCATCTACTTTACACGTATGACCAAACGCCTGTTGATCTCGCTAGTGGTTATGGGTGCAATAGTATTTGCCACAGCAAAAGTTGCGGGGCATCCTTTATTAAAAGACTTTATCAACTCGCCCATAAGCGTTGCCTGCATAGTAATCGCCACGCTGGCACTTCCTGCATTCTGGTATTTCCTGAATAAAAACAAAGGCAACTGGCTACGATTAACTGCCGGGCTTCAAACTACGCTGATCGTTACCGGATGGTTTGCCATTCAGTTTCCCGTGTTGGTAAAAACAAAAAGTGGTCACGACATAACCATTCAGGCAGCTAAGGCACCTGAACAAGTACAGCTATTCCTGTTAATTGCTTTAATCGTCGGTGTGTTGATCATTTTCCCGGCAATGGGCTACCTGTACAAAACATTTAAGTTTAGCGAAGAACCGGAATCGTAAATTCACCATTCCGGTTTTTCACCTCTTTGTTATTTCGAAAAAAATCGACTAAAGATTTTACTAACTTTGGCACTTGAAAAAGTTTTGAATCCATGCAATTATTTTATGTCCATACTATTTCAGGTGCCGAAGTTATTTTAGATGAGACCGAATCGAAACATGCCGTTCGTGTGCTTCGCCTAAAAGAAGGCGACGAGATTGAGCTGGTAGATGGTAAAGGTGGATTCTACAAAGCAAGAATTCAGAATCCCAATCCGAAAAAATGCCAGCTCAACATTATTGATTCACAAAAAGAATTCGGCAAAAAGGATTTTCATTTACACATTGCCATTGCACCTACCAAAAATATCGACCGCACAGAATGGTTTTTGGAGAAATGCACCGAAATAGGGATCGACGAAGTTACCCCTCTCCTTTCGGAACATTCGGAACGTAAAGTGATAAAACCCGAGCGTTTGGAAAAGATACTGGTTTCGGCCATGAAACAATCGGTGAAAGCTTACCTGCCCAAACTAAATGAGCTGACAAAACTTTCCGATCTCATTTCACAAGCCACAGAAACCAAAAAATTCATTGCACATTGTAACGAAGGCGATAAACCACACCTTAAAAATGTTGTAAATCCCGGCGATAACGTGTTGATTCTAATTGGTCCTGAAGGTGACTTTAGTCCCGAGGAAGTGGAACTCGCTTTGGAAAATGGATTTGAAGCCATATCATTGGGAAATGCACGTCTGCGCACAGAAACAGCCGGAGTTGTGGCCTGCCACATTGTAAACCTGGCAAACGACTAACAGGGCAATTATTAAGATCTGAGTCTTTTAGCTACTGATCATTCCTGAGTTTTATATACTGCGCCGGAGTATCCATGTCTTCTAAAATATCACCGCACGCAATAGCTTTTACCTGATGTATATAATTCCTGAAGATCGTTTTAGCACCTTGTTTCCCGCTTAATTCCGAGAGTTCATTAAAGTAAAACCGGTCGAATATTACCGGAACGCCCTGCCATCCTGAATTAGCTTGCGAAACGATAATTTGCTGTTCACCCGGTTCGAAATCAGCAAGCAGCGTATTTAAATGATCAGTTGTAAGCAAGGGCTGATCAATCAAAGTAATCAGCACACCATTACACGCAGGAAATAATTGTTCAACGAATTTAACTCCAGAAGCAATGGAAGTTCCCATACCTTGTTCCCAATTCTCGTTTATTGTGAATTTAACCGGCAAATCGTTAAGTAGTGGAATAATATTTTCAGCCTGATTTCCTAAAACCACAACTATCGGATTGCCTGTGGCTAATAAGGTGTTTAACTGGTGTTCAATTAAGGTTTGTTCCCACCAGGACAATAGTGGTTTTGGCTGCCCCATTCTTGAGGAAGCACCTGCTGCCAGCAATACTATTGGAATATTATTCATGAATTGCACCCATTTTTTCGCGCAAAGCCACGGGCTTTTGTTTTCTTACCACACTTAAGATTTCTGCCAAAATCGAGATCGAAATCTCTGCAGCATTTTCAGCTCCGATATTGATACCGGCCGGACCGTGAATCTGTTCAATAAATTCCAGCGAAAGATCAGGGAACTGTTCCAGTAACATTGAAATTACTCGCTCCCGGCGGTTTACCGATCCCAGCAAACCTATGTAAGCCGGATTAATATCTTTTAAAGCCATTAAATATTGAACATCCTTATTAAAACTGTGTGTCATTAAAACCACTGCAGTTTGTTCATCGATGGAAGAAGTGTCGATAGCATCAAACGATGGAGTGATCAACGCTGCTGCCCCCGGAAAATAATCGCATGATTTCGATTCCTCCGGCGAAGCGACCACCGTGACCTCCCACCCCAGTAATTTCGCGGCCTGACTGAGTTGAACGGCATCATGCTCGGCGCCAAAAATAAAGAGCTGGAATAAAGGCTCGAAAGTTTGCGAGAAACACTTCTGGCTTCCGCTTTCATTATTTTCAAAATTGGAATTTAAAGAATATTTGACACCATTAATCTGTAGCACCGAACCTACATCATCGTACTCTCCAACTTCGTTATAAAAAAACGAATCCATCCTGAAAGGCTTTCTGCTTTCCAACTGAATTTCAAAAGCTTTCATAAGTTCTTCCGAAAGAAAAGCGGGTTCAATCAAAACATGAATAATACCTTCGCAGCCAATCCGGTAGCGGCCATCGTAAGTAATAACTTTTGGCTTGTTGCTACGGAAAACACTTTGTGCCTGGCGTTCAATTTCGCTTTCCACACAACCACCGCTAACTGCTCCGACATACTCACCATCCTCACTGATCAGCATTCGAACACCGGGCCTGCGGTATGATGAACCTTCAAGGTCGACCACAGAAACGAATACAGCTTTCTTATCAAGTAGTTGCCACGATTTTAACGTATCAAACAGTAGTTTCAGTTCGTGCGTCATATCAATATCGTTAAAGGTTAGTTTCGTTCGGCAAATTTCAATTCACCTAAATAAAAATACATCAAATATTTATAAACTAAGATTATAACAAGAAAATGATTACTACTGTTCAATAAAATACCAATCTTCGATGGATAATTTCCGACGATATAAAAATTGTCACGATCAAAATACCTATTAGTCTGAATTAACTGAACAAATCAGCGATTTTCAAGTTAAATAGACATGTTGAAAATTGAAGATAAACTGGGCAGAAGATTTGAAAAGCTAAGGATAAGTCTCCTGAACTCGTGTAATTTTTCATGCATTTATTGTGTTGACAATGAGTTTGATGAAAATGCAAACCTTCAACTCGATCAAAACGGCGCTGATCAACCTATTTCAGTGGAAGAATTTACACAGTTAATTCAGGCAGTACACCGCTTAACGGGCCTTAAAAGCGTTCGGTTAACCGGCGGCGAACCTTTGCTTTATTCCAATCTTTACCCACTTATTGAAAACATTAAAAAGCTCGGGATTAACGATATTCGTTTAACCACCAATGCTTTTTTCCTAAAAGAAAATGCCGAAAAACTGGTGAATGCGGGAGTAAATTCAATCAACATTTCGGTGGATGCCATCGATAACAAAACTTTTGGGAAGATTATACGCCGATCGGATACATCGCGGGTTTTTCAGGGCATTGAAGCAGCTGCTAAAGCAGGATTAAATATAAAACTGAATGCAGTTATCATGCGGGGGAAAAACGATTCGCAGATTGTTCCGCTACTTGACTATGCCACCGAACTGGGGGTAAAAATCCGCTACCTGGAATTGATGAAAATGGGGCATTTATACCATTCGGAGAACGGACTTTTCTTTCCGGAGAAAGAGATTCTTTCAACGATTCAGGAAAAATACGAGATCGAAGAAATGAAGCGCGAGCATGCATCAACAGCGCATTACTGGCGTACTTCAAACGGTGGAGTTTTTGGGATTATTGCCAATGAATCGACACCATTTTGTCACGACTGTAACCGTTTACGCTTGGATAGCAACGGCTACTTTTTTGGCTGTTTGAGCAATGCCCACGGCGAAAAACTGATGCCGTATATCGATAACGAACAGCTGCTTACTGAAAAACTGAAAGGATTACTGATGCTTAAACAAGCAGTGAAATTCCACGGCAGCGAATTATCAATGAGAAATATAGGAGGCTAAAATGAATAGAAAGATTGTATGTTTTGCGGGACTGAAGAAGTTCTTTGGCGACGAAACCAGCATTGAAGTGGCACCGGAAGAAAGTTATGCCAACTTATTGGCAAAACTGGGAGACATAAACCCGGATGCAAAAGAGGTACTGACCAGCTGCCGGATTGCAGTGAACGAAAAATTTGTACCACTCGATGAAACGATAAAAGACCAAACCACATTGTTTTTAATTCCTCCCTCAAGCGGAGGATAAATCAATAGATATGAAGCACATTCAAAATACAGCGATTAATTACAGCGAACTGTTTGATGACTTCAGGCATCCGCATAGTGGTGCGGTAGTGCTGTTCAGCGGCGAAGTTCGCGATAATAACAAAGGCCGGGCAGTTACACATTTGGAATATGAAGCCTACGAGCCCATGGCCAATAAAATGATTAGCGAAATTTTGGAAGAAGCAAAATCGCGCTTTAAGCTAAACCAGGCAGCCTGCGTTCATCGTGTTGGGCGTGTTGAAATTAGCGGCTGTGCGGTTGTGGTGATCACCGGATCGGGGCACCGAAAAGAAGCTTATGATGCCAACCGTTACATTATCGACCGTGTTAAAAATGAAGTGCCCATTTGGAAGCATGAGTTTTTTGCTGACGGCACCAGCGAATGGGGCCAAAACTGCGATTGCGTAAGCAACGATCACCAGCATCACCAACATCATCACCATTATGAAAGAGCTGAATAACGAAGACCGGACACGATTTACACGTCATTTTTCCTTATCGGAAATTGGTCTTACCGGCCAGCTAAAACTGAAAAATGCACGTGTATTGGTAATTGGTGCCGGCGGATTGGGAAGTCCGTTGCTGGTGTACCTGGCAGCTGCCGGAATTGGAACGATCGGCATTGTTGACGATGATGTGGTGAGTACCTCGAACCTGCAACGGCAAATACTTTATACCTCTGCAGAAGTGGGGCAAAAGAAAGTGGAGATAGCTGCCCGAAAGATAAAAGCTTTGTATCCGGAAATGGAGATTCAGTCCTATGATACAAAACTGGTTGAATCCAATGCGGAAGAACTGTTTCAGCAATACGATGTGATTGCCGACTGCACCGATAATTATAAAACCCGGCTGCTGATCGGTTTAAAATCGGCAAGCTTAAACAAGCCACTGGCTTTTGCTTCGGTGCTAAATTACGAGGGACAAATAAGTGTGTTCAATTATCAGAACGGACCTGTATACACCAATCTGTTTCCAACTACCCCAAAAGACGGAATTTACGAGGAAGATGACATAGGCCTTTTAGGTGTTTTGCCCGGAATAACCGGAACGCTGCAGGCTAATGAAATCATAAAAATAATTACCGGTTACGGTGAAGTGATCAGCGGAAAACTATTGGTGTTTAATATCCGCGATAACCGGTTTAATTTGTTTCGGTTTTAAGCTTTGAAAATGGAACGCTGATAACGCTGATTTAGCAGATATTCACTGATTTATCTGTAAAGTTTAGAAACAAACCTCAAAACACAAAAGCTACTAAATGAAATATTCGGAAAACGATTGAATCATTTTGAGTATAAATGGAACGCTGATGACGCTGATTTAGCAGATATTCACTGATTTATCTGTAAAGTTTAGAAACAAACCTTAAAACACAAAAGCTACTAAATGAAATATTCGGTAAAACAATTGAATCATTTTGAGTATAGATGGAACGCTGATAACGCTGATTTGGCAGATATTCACTGATTTATCTGTAAAGTTTAAAAACAAACCTCAAAACACAAAAGCTACTAAATGAAATATTCGGAAAACGATTGAATCATTTTGAGTATAGATGGAACGCTGATGACGCTGATTCTGCTGATTTTCGCTGATTAATCCGTGATTATCATTAAAATCAGTGTCATCTGCGTTCTATTCCCAGATCTATCCAATACTGTTTTTCACAAATGGCTGATGGTAATAGCGCTCTCCGTTGGCTTTGTATAATGCGTTGGCCAGCGCTCCCATCACCGGAGGATAAGGTGGTTCGCCCAATCCGGTCGGGTCGATATTGTTTTCCACAAAATGTACTTCTATTTCTTTGGGTGCTTCGCCATGCCTGATCAAACGGTACATATCGAAATTGTTTTGTTCCGGCTGCCCCTCACTAAACGTCAATTCACTATACATGGCGTGGCCTATTCCATCTACAATACTTCCTTCCGTCATGTTAACCGCAGCATCGGGATTTACCACAATTCCACAATCAACCGAAGCATATACTTTTTCAATTACCGGCTCTCCATCCTTTTTGGTGATATCCACCACATTTGCCACATACGAATTGTGACAGAAATAAGCAGCCACACCCCGGCTTTTGCCTTCGGAGTTGGTATCCCAGCCCGATTTCTCGCGAACCTGTTCCAAAACGCCGGCATAACGAGCTGCATCATAATCGTTGTTGCTACCCACCGGATTTTCCTGTGCGCGTTTCAATAAGTCGAGGCGAAACTGAATAGGATCTTTGCCTGCAGCTTCGGCCACCTCATCGAGGAACGACTGTTCGGCTACAGCATTAAAATTGGAGCCGGGAGCACGGAAAGCACCGGTGCTTATATTTGTACCCACTGAAAAACTTTCGGCAAGGTAATTATCAACACTTCCTGCCGGAAAACGGTTGGCATGCAACGGACTGTCGGGGATACCTCCCATTCGAACATGGAAACCTATCAAGTTATTATCGGCATCCAATGCAGCACGGTATAAAGCATGATACGCCGGACGATAAATTCCGTACGACATATCGTCTTCGCGCGAGTAGATCAACTTTACAGGTGCTTTCACCTTTTGCGAAATAACAGCTGCTTCCACCATAAAGTGGCCATATAGTCGTCGTCCGAAACCACCTCCCATACGGGTCATTTGTACATCCACTTTTTCCAGTGGCAAACCCAAACGGGCAGCAACCGTTTTCTCCATAAACTCCGGCGTTTGAGTCGGTCCTGCCAACAGCGCAAGATCATCTTTTACGTCGGCAAAAAAGTTCATGGGTTCCATTGGGTTGTGCGCCTGAAATGGAGCAGTATAAGTTCGTTCAATTACTTTGGCAGCCTTTTTAAACGCTTCTTCAGGATTTCCGTCGCGGCGCCGTTCCCGACTTGAGTTGACAGCTGCTTCTTCCATTTTTTTGTAATGATCGGCAGTGTTTTCCTTACCTACAGGCACACCCTGCGCATTGTCTTCCGCAATAGGCTCCCACTCCACGTTTAGCATCAGTTTGGCATTCATCACCTCCCAGGTTGATTTACCAACTACAGCCACTAATTCGGTAAAAGATGTAATATCAGACCACTGCCATTCGTAGTCGTCGTTATACGTTTTTATGGCAAAAACATCAATTATCCCGGGCATGCCTTTTGCCTCGGTGGCGTCAAACGACTTTAGTTTCATTCCAAAAGCCGGCGGATGCTCGATCATGGCAATTACCATTCCTTCGGCTTTATAATCCAGGCCAAACAAAGGTTTTCCGGTAACTATTTTTGGGCCATCCACATTTTTTCGTGAGGTACCGATAATGGTAAAATCCTTAATGTCTTTCAACTCTACCTCTTCAGGAACGGTCAGTTCTGCTGCGGCAGAGGCCATTTCTCCATAACCGGCTTCTTTTCCGCTGCCCGTATGATACAAAACTCCGGCTTCGGTAGTAATTTCATCAACCGGAACTTTCCATTCGTGAGCAGCAGCCTCGCGTAACATTCTGCGGGCGGTTGCACCGGCCATTCGGAGTCCGTTCCACCCCTGCCGGATAGACTGGCTACCTCCTGCCAACTGCCGGGTGAAAATATCGGTGTTCAGCGGTGCCTGTTCTACCATTACAAACTTCCAGTCAATATCCAGTTCATCGGCCACAATCATCGGCATCGATGTTTTTACATTCTGGCCAATTTCGGGGTTGGGCGACATAATGGTAACCGCTCCGTTATTCCCTATTTTCAAAAAACCGTTTAACTCATACCATTCATCGGGCATGGTTAATTGTTTCGGCGAATCGGTGGTGCAAGCCGGAGCCAGCCAACTAAAAGTCAGCAGTAATCCGCCACCGGCCAATGCCGAACTTCGTATAAAAGAACGTCTATCGAGTTTTGTTTTAACCGTTGTCATGTGAAATGATTTTAATGTTAGTGAATGCGAAAAGCGTAGTACCTGTGTGGTACAGATTAAGAATTAGCGGCTGTTTTAATGGCCTTTTTAATCCGTGTGTAGGTTCCGCACCGGCAAATATTACCATGCATGGCCATCTCAATTTCTTCGTCGCTGGGCGATGGATTCGCATTTAATAATCCTGCAGCGTTCATAATTTGTCCGCTTTGGCAGTAACCGCATTGCGGCACATCTTCTTCGATCCAGGCTTTTTGAAGCGGGTGATCCCCGTTTTCCGAAAGCCCTTCGATTGTAGTGATTTCCTTGTCGCCCACCGAGTCGACAAAAGTGATACACGAACGCGTTGCAACCCCGTTAACCAGGATGGTGCAAGCTCCGCACTGTGCAATTCCACAGCCGAATTTTGTTCCTACTAAATCCAGATGATCTCTGAGTACCCAAAGCATTGGAGTTGACGGATCAACATCCACCTCATGCTGTTTTCCGTTGATGTTTAGATTAAATACTGCCATTTATTTATAGATTTTAAACCATGTTACGAAGCTTAAACAGTAAGATATACAGTTTTTTAGATATTTTACTAACACCCTTTACAACAAAGACTTATCGTAAATGTTCAGCAACAAATAAAGAATTCTGAAAGAGGCCCCGGTTCTGTACTACACGGCTGTTTTGCTGTCGTTTATCTTGGCTTGAGTAGTTAGTAATGAGTAGAATGAAAAAGCAAATACCTGCAACACATTACCCGGATATTTAAAAATAGCATGGTAACGAGTATATTGAACATTACCCTGCGTACGCCTGCGAAAACAGTAAATAGGACTCCGGGAAGCTTTTGTAGCGGTACGAAAGGACTTTTGAGTACACAGTGGAGCTTTTGTAGCAGTACGAAAGCACTAAATAGAACTATTTGGTGGCAGCGTACGCCTGCGAAAGCAGTAAATAGGACTCTGGGAAGCTTTCGCAGCACTACGAAAGGACTTTTGAGAACTCGGTGGAGCTTTTGTAGCGGTACGAAAGCACTAAATAGAACTATTTGGTGGCAGCGTACGCCTGCGAAAGCAGTAAATAGAACTCCGGGAAGCTTTCGCAGCACTACGAAAGGACTTTTGAGAACTCGGTGGAGCTTTCGTAGCAGTACGAAAGGACTAAATAGTAGTCGGTGAAGCTTTCGCAGGACTGCGAAAGCTTCAAATAGAGCTCCGGGGAGCTCTCTCAATCAGGCAGTTAGCTATTTTTGTATGACAATGGGCTTTTGGAACCCTGCATGTAGCAGGCCTTTTGGGCTAAAGCCCGGTTCTGCGGGGCTATGCTTAACCCCGGCATTAATGCCGGGGTTAGTGATTCAGTTTCCAGGGTTGGGCTTTAGCCCCCTATGCTACCCCGATTTATTAGAAAGGGTATTCATAGCCAAAGAGATAAACTATATACAAGGAATTAAAGTACTGTTGTTTTATTTTTTTATTATGCTAACTTTAAGCTCCGAACAAAAACCATAGCCGTTGAATACGCGCCCTGAAATAACAGATAATAAATTAGTAAGCATAATATGTGTTGTTATCACCCTGATATGGAGGTATAACAACACCTTTTATTGTGCTATAAGCGATATAACAGCAATGATGATATACAATAGTTGCAGTGCATTTTAAAATCCAATGAAACAAAAACAATGAAGTTTAAAATTTATACAGTAATTATTCTTGTGACGGTTCTATTTTCGTGTAAAGACAAAATGGCGTTTCAAAATGAAAATTGGGAAGATGGGAGTTTAAAACAAATTGTTGAGGAAAAGGAAATTAAAACATACGACAAAGAAAAACTATTGAGTAAAGTTTACACGGTAAAATATTTTCTAAAAGGAGAAAATAACTCTTCCAATTTTTACAAAATCGAAGAATACTACGACAACGGACAATTATCCCGAATTGAGAATTTTAAGGAAAGAAAATTAAACGGAAAAGTAGAAGGATGGTATAGAGACGGCACAAAAGCATTGGATGCAAATTACATAAACGGAAAATTAGATGGAGAATATAAATCTTGGTTTCCAGATGGTAAAATTCTGGAACAGTTTAAATATAAAATGGACACTGTGATAAATGAATAAAAAAGGATAAAAATGAGAATCATTTTAACACTATTCATTCTTCTGACAATATTTAGTTGTGGTCAGACTGGAAATAGAATTAAGGAAAATAAAGAAACAATCGAAACTAAATTTGATTCCATTTTTGTTGACACTGCTTCAATTGCAATTATTCCATTTGACGCGACCTATTCTTGGCTTTTTGAGAAGGCACAACCAACTGACTTGAATATGGAAGAATTAAAATTAATCGAAAAAATAGTAATGGATTGCGTTTCAAAATATAACCCAGAACAAAAGAAGCAATTCGAAGAGATTTCAAATAAACACCCAAATGAAAACTTCAGATTAAATGACTTTGTCATTGAACTTAACAGATATAAAAGACAATATATTCCAGTAATAAATGACAAGGGAGAGAAAGAAATTTGGATAAATTGCTTTTGCGACACTTGGAATACTGATTGGAAGAAAGAAATTATTGAAGTTATGGATGGGGGAAATTGCTATTTCCAAATGAGAATAAATTTAACCGAGAAAAAATATTTTGACTTTATGGTAAATGGAGTTGCTTAAAAAAATTAAAAAACGCACTACAACAAATTGTAAATTGCATTGCGGGGTTAGTGGGGTGTCGTTCGCTGGATTCTCGCAACATCGTTCAGTCCTATCGGACATGAACGCGCTCCGAAATCCGCAACGACAACTTACAAGTGACCGTTAGGCACAAATTTAAAATGAGAACAGTAATCATAGTCATATTATCTTTCCTCGCAATTTCAGGTTGTAACTCACAGACTGGACACAGATTCCTGAATAATGAAATTGAGATTGACGAAAACAACATTCCATTAAACTCAAAAGAGTTTTATTTCCCCGAAGAATTGATCTACAATGTTGAAATTGTTTATGAAGAAGAAAATGATTCTGTAGTAATTATTAAATCCCAAATAATTGAAAACTCGATTGACAGTCTGAGTTTGGAATGGTTCTCAAAATTTCTTTTTGCAATGAAAGAACCACTCCTATTTAATAAACCAATACAAAAAGAAGTTTTCCGATTTACATGGTTAAGGACTTTTGACGAACCTGTTGTAATAAGAATTGAAAAGGAATCTAATCAAATCTCAGTTAGTTGGAAAGTTGCTGACGGAAAAGGTGGTTATGAGCCTGGAAATTTGATTACGAATATGAATAAGTCAATTTCGATACACGATTGGGATGAGTTTACTGACTTAGTCAAGAAAATTGATTTCTGGAATATGAAACGAAGTGGTCAATCTGGATTTGATGGTTCAGAATGGATACTGGAAGGAGTAAATGAATCAAATTACCATGTCGTTTCAGTTTGGACTCCAAATGCAAAAAGTGAGTTTTATAAAGTATGCAATTACTTGATAGAACTGACAAATTTGAAAATAGATGAAAAAGAAAAATATTAATAAAAATCAGTGCCTAACAATTTGTAATATGGCAGGCGGGGGTTTCAGCGGTCTGACAAGTCAGACCTTGCGCCCACTTTCCTGCGGGTCTGACACTCCCGATTGCATCGGGACCGCCCGACCACATACAATTTACCCCTAGCATAATTTTAATAAAGACATTTATGGAATTAATGAAAGTTTTGCATCCTATGAGAAAAATTATATTATGAAAGCAATAACTATTTTACTATTCAGCCTAATCTTCAGCAACCTACTTGCTCAAGAGATTGTAGAAAAAGAAATAAAAACAGAAGTTAATGAAGTAACGGTCTTTATTGACAAAGCACAAGTTACAAGACAAAAAACTGTTGAACTCAACTCTGGAATCACAATTTTAAAATTTATAAACCTATCCCCTTTCATCGATGCAAAAAGTGTTCAGGTTAAAGCAAAAGGAGATGTGACAGTTTTGGCAGTAAATCATCAGCAAAACTTTATTGATAAACTTGAAAAATCGGAAGAAGTCAAAAAAATTGAAGAAAAACTTGATGATCTAAAGGGTCAAATAAAATTAGAAGAAACCTACCTTTCAATTTTAAAAGAAGAATTGACCTTTTTAAATGACAACCGGATTATCGGGGGGAAAAACAATGAACTAAATATTTCGACACTTAAAGAAGCGTCTGAGTTTTACAGTTCAAAACTAACTGCATTAAAACTCAAAGAAATAGAAAGAAGTAAAACTCTAGAAAATTTAAGAAAACAAAAGAACGAACTTCAAAGCCAATTAAATACATTAACAAGCAAGAAAGAATTTGCATCGGGTGAAATTTTAGTAAAAGTTCAAGGTAAGATAAAAACAAATCCTTCTTTCGAATTATCATACATTGTTGACAATGCAGGATGGTATCCGACATATGATATTCGTGCAAAAACGATAAATGACCCCGTAGAAATTATTTATAAAGCGAATTTAAGACAAGACACTAAAGTTGATTGGAAAAATGTAAAACTTAGCTTTTCTTCTTCAAATCCAAATTCTTCGGGAGTTGCTCCGGAACTTAAAGCTTATTTTCTCGACTATTATAGTTTGCCGCCGGTATACAATAAATCAATAAACTCCGTTGGCGGTCAAGTTGTGGATGAAGAAAATCAACCATTAATTGGGGTAACGGTAATGGTACCAAAAACAACAATTGGAACTGTAACAGATATGAACGGAAATTATTCAATTACCCTTCCGAATAATGCGGATTATCTAAACTTTTCGTTTGTAGGTTGCGAAAGTCAAACATTGCCAATTACCAGCTCTGTGATTAATGTAAAAATGATTGAGGATGTAGCGGGATTGGAAGAAGTTGTGGTAGTTGGTTATGGAGTTCAGGGAGATGCTGAAGTATCAACACAACTTCAAGGAAGAGTTGCTGGTGTTTCAGTAAATAAAACTAAAAGCAGAGACGCAGAAAGTATTGCAATTCCTTTTGAAAAAACGGAAAATCAAACTTCCATAAATTTTGAGATTTCCACTCCATATACTGTTAATTCAGACAATAAAAACTATTCGGTTGACATGGTAGTGTATCAGGTACCTGCATTCTTCCAATATTATACTGTACCAAAAATTGAAAAAGAAGCTTACTTAATTGCAAATATCACTGACTGGGAAAAATATAATTTATTGGAAGGTGAAGCCAATATTTTTTTCGAGGAAACATTTGTTGGGAAGTCACTTTTGGATGTTCGGTTCGCGTCTGACACTTTGCAACTTTCATTGGGTAAAGACAAAAATGTAATTGTTAACCGGGAAAAAGAAAAAGATTTTGAAACCAGACAATTTATTGGCTCAAAGAAAGAAGAATCAAAATCATGGAAAACAACCATTAAAAACAATAAAAGTCAAGAAATTAATATGGTTGTACTTGACCAGGCTCCGGTATCAAAACTTGAAGAAATTGAAGTAAACATTCAAGATGTTTCAGGCGGTAAGCTAAATAAAGAAAGTGGAGAAGTTAAGTGGGAGTTTACGTTAAAACCAATGGAGAAAAAGGAATTTGATTTAAAATATTCAGTCAAATATCCAAAATCGAGGAATTTGACAATCGAATAAAAACTTCGCATAACTCGTGTGACCGTTAGCACCAATTTAAAATGAAGCAAATAAGTAAAATACTAATAGTATTGTTTTTTGCTGGATGTCAAAGCAAAGTTGAATCCGTTAAGCATGAAAATAAATACGATATTCAAATTTTATATAATCATTACAAAAAGGATAAAACCTTTAATCGAAAATATTTAGACAAGGAATATTTACGCGACGGAAATTTGTATTTAATTTTTGAAAGTTTCTTTAATCAAGACACCGTTGAGGTTAAAATCAATGGGAAAAAAGAAATTTCTGAAATTATAAATACAGAGTCTTCTACTGGTGTTGCAAAATCAATAAAACTTAACGACATGGAAACGATTAATAATGTCGGAATTATTGTCAATAACGGGAAAGAAGCTTTTATCGAAATCGATACAATGAATTTCTTTTTAATTACATTTTCCGACTCAATTTTAAAAATTCGAGTTCCTAAAAGCGTTCCATTTTATGACTAATCCGTTGAATCAAGCAAGAAATATAAGTGAAAGGCATTGAAAAAATATATGATGAATTCTATGAGATTGATGTAGAAAATCACTTTGAAATAATAAAATTCTATGAAAAGAATCAGATGATTTTAGACAACAAATCGAATTTCATAGACTTTGAAGAATTCAATGAACACATACTTATTCTCACAAAATATATTATTGGTCTGGAGAATTTGGGGCGGTATACAAAGACAATTCAATATGCTGAAAAAAACATATCGTTAATAGAAAATAACATTGATAAATTTAATGTGTCATTTTCTGATTTTGATACTTATTGGAGTACACTAACTAGCAAAGGACGTGGGCATTATAATAATAAAGAATATAAAACATCAATCGAAATATTTGAAAAACTTTGTGAATGGGACAATGAAAATGACTATTTAAAACAATGGCTTGAGGCATCTAAAAAGGGAAAAAGAAACTCTTTAAATAAATACTTTTACTTAACCGCATTCCTATTCATTTTTGGAGAATTGGCATTCAGTGATGGTTTTTTAAGCAAAGAAATAAAATTAATAATGCTAAAATTCGGTTTTCTTTTCTTACTGGTAGCCGTAGTAAATGAGTACTTCTGGGATAAAATAATTAAATGGACAAAAAAATAATGTACAAACCGTTGTACTAAATTTTGTGGCATCCTGCATATAAAAATTTAACTTTATTGAATAGAAAATAACGCAGCCAATGAAATTCATTGAACCAAAGTATCTATTCGTATTTATTACGATGATTTATTTCAGTAATAATTGTTTTTGTCAAAACACTGATCAGGTTTCGCCTCGTTATAATGTTACCTTAAAAGAAGCTCATATTGGAAGTTTTGAAATAGATACTATGCTGCTCAATAGTTATGAGACTTTGCCATCAAATATAACCTCATTTTATCTTGATGCCAGAGCTGCATTTGAGAAAAACAAAGTAGATTTTACTGACAAACAAATTGTTGAGGCTGCGACAAAAAATAATATAAGATTAATGGGTGGCCCTATGCTGGGCGATGTAAAAGAGAATGGGATAAGTATTTGGTTTCGACCATCAAATGAATTGCCAATCCACATAAAAGTAATTGCCTTGAATAGCAATGAAGAAAATAGTTACACATTAAAACCTGTTGCTGCAGGTAAAGCACAGCGAATCGTAATAAATGATTTGTCTCCTTCAACGAAGTATAAATATGTTGTACTATCACAAGATATCAAAATAGCCGAAGGAGCATTTCAAACAGCACCCAAAACGGATGAAAATACTCCGTTAAGACTAACTTTTGGTTCATGTTTTCATAAAATAGGTATTCATAATCCAAACCTTATCAACACCATATTAAAAAGAAAAACAAATGCAATGTTGCTTTTAGGTGATATTGCAGTTGATGATAGAGAAAACAATTTTAACATGCACAGTTCTGATTATTTACTTCGTGATGTTTCTCAATCGTGGAAAAAACTCGCTGCTAATGTTGCTCTCTATACGAGCTGGGATGATCATGATTACCTCAATAACGACCTTAGTGGTATTCCTGAAAACTTCACAAAAGAGGAAAGGGAAAAACTCCGGACATTATGGCGACAAAATTGGAACAATCCCCAAAATAACGCAGAAGGAATTTACTTTACTACTCGAATAGGTCAGGTAGAAATAATAATGCTCGATACAAGGTCGTGCCGTAAAATTGAAGAAAGGGGTGAATATGGATCATATTTGGGTTCGGAACAGCAAAAATGGCTAAAAAGTATTTTGAAAAATTCCACCGCCCCTTTTAAGATTATTTCCAGTGGAACGATGTGGAGCGATTATATTACAAATGGAAAAGATTCATGGGGAACATGGGATACTTTGGCTCGGGAAGAGATATTCAACCTGATAGAAGAAGAAAATATACCCGGTGTTTTACTGATTAGTGGCGATCGTCACGGTGCCCGTGGTTTTACAATACCAGGAACATCAGGTTTTAAGTTTTATGAATTTGAAGCAGCATCGCTCGGAGGAGTACCAGGACCGCCGGCAATGGCTAAGGACACTTCAAATCAATTATTCGGGTATCATGGTGAAGGATTAAAAGCTTTTGGTGAATTTACTTTTAATACCGAAGAAAATAAACCTCAAGTGACGTTTAGATTAATTGATGAATTCGGGAATGTTATGGAAAAACATACTTTGTCATACGATATGTTAACTCCCAAAAAACAATAAGGTAAATTGAAATTATCAGAGTTTAGCAGCAACCAGGTCATTGCCGGCTTGTTTTTTACCGATAAGTTCAATTTCGGCCAATTGTAAAACAGCTCTGCCAAAACGATCTATTCCCTTATGAGTGAGATCAAACCTGTAAATTTTATAGGCAGGAGAATTATCCAAAAGAAATTCCAGTGTTTGTCCGCGATCAGAAAAATTTTCATCAACACGTGTATCGATAGCAGTAAACTCTACTCCATCGTTCGAGCCTTTAAGTACCCAGTCTTTTGGGTCGCGCATGGGCGCATCATTAGCAGAAGTTATGGTGTACTTTTCCAGTTGATATACATCCTCCATTTCGAACTGTATCCAGGCTGAGGAATTAAAAGTCAGGAATTTTGTTCCCGGGTTATTATCAATACTGTTTTTCACCCCTTCGCCGGAAGGCGAATCGTTGTACTGACAAGTAACTTTGCCGGCTAAATCGGTAATATCCATCGTTGCATATGGATCAATAACCTTAACCAGCTTCGTTAATGAACATGTATCTTTTTTTCCGTTTTGTTCTACTACAAGCGAAATGGTATAATCACCCGAATTTGCATAAGATACTACCGGCGACTTTTCAGTGCTTGTTGCAGGTATTCCTCCCTCGAAAGTCCAGTTATAGCTAATTCCATCCTTAATTAATGGTGAAAAAGTAACACTTTCGTTTTGTAAAATACTAAAGGCTGACGGGTTAAACCACGCTTTTAGCTCTTCCGCATTATCCCAGGGATAAGCAGCCACTTCGTTCTGATATAGCTTCCATAGCACATCAGCAGACATACCATACAACTCTTCGGTAACCGCCGATAGCGTCCAGGTTTCATATTCCTCCGCAGTACGATTGATATCCTTTAGAAAGTTATTACTCAGGTTTTTATAGATCCACAAATAAAAAAATGCGGTTGTATTATAACCATCGCGGAAAGTTCCTCCCTGTTTCGGAAAACGTTCGGGATTAAAGCCACCTGTATTTAAACGGCTTAAATCGGCAGTACCTTCTATAAAACCAAAACATTCAGTACCTCCGTTGTAGCCACCGGCATTTTTGGGTTCATTTTGCAACCCATGTGTTATTTCGTGACACAAAACGCCATATATTTCATCACGAGCCACATCCATACCATGCTTATCAATAAAATTAACCAGGTAATTTAAATCGAAACCAATTTCGATGTGCGGTACACTGCCACCTTTATATGAAAGTGCTCCTCCATCGTTCAATTTATAAGTAATCTCTTTCAGTCCGTGTTTATTTGCCTCTTCCGGTGTGTAATAAAGCTCTTTTGCAATTTCAAGGCAACAATATTGTACCCAATCTTCAATGCCATTATATCCTTGTTTTTCCACCAACTCTAAATACTTTGCGATTCCTTCATGCCCTTCCGCTTCAATTTGAAGGGTTACCTTTGGTGCTTCATATAATTTCCAATCAGCACCAGGTGTTCCCTCGTTCATATCAGGACTAGATTTACACGCGTTTAAACTCAGAATTAGCAGAGTTGTAAAAAGTATTCCAACGATATTATTCTTCATATTGTAATTTGGATAAATAAATTATTTGCTTTTTGTGATGTTACGATTACTCGATATCTATAATGCAGCGCGAATATAAGATTTCGTATGAAAAGTCGATTAACAATAATACGATGTGAACAAATTGTTTCTACAAAATGTCACATTTACAACAGAAAATAGCGCCTTGTAGAATAGAATTCCTCCTGCGATACCACAAAATTGAATGGTTTTTAAAAGCCCGATAATTTTTCCAAAGCAAGGGTTAATGCATGTGTCCCCAGTTTTCCGTGGCCCTGCGCCTGAACAGCCAGATAAAGTTGTTTTACCAGAGCCAGTCCGGGTAACGACAAGCCCATTGCTTCGGCTTCTTTCAGGGCAATTCCCATGTCTTTAATAAAATGCTCCACAAAAAATCCGGGATCGAAATTACGGTTTACAATACGTGGCGCCAGGTTATCGAGTGTCCAGCAACCTGCCGCTCCACCACTGATTGATGAAAGCATGGTTGGCAAATCAAGACCGGCTTTATGTCCATACAACAAAGCTTCGCAAACCCCAATCATGGTTCCGGCAATGGTGATTTGGTTACACATTTTTGTATGTTGCCCCGATCCGGCTTCTCCCTGGTAAACAATTTGTTTTCCCATGATTTCGAACAGCGGATAAACCTTATCAAAAGCTTCTTTATCGCCACCGGCCATTATCGACAATGTGCCATTTTTAGCACCAACATCACCTCCGGAAACCGGTGCATCAACCGACTGAATACCTTTAGCTTTGGCAGCCTCGTAGATTTCAACGGCTAAACTCGGCTCTGTGGTTGTCATATCAACCAAAACAGCACCCGGTTTTGCTTTTGCCAGAATGCCGTTTTCGCCAAAGTACACCTCCCGAACGTCTTTCGGAAATCCCACAATGGTAAAAATAACATCGGAAACTGCTGCAACTTCTGCCGGGCTATCGGCCCATTTTACACCGTTTGCCAGCAAAGCGTCTGCCTTACTTTTTGTCCGGGTATAAGTGGTACACTCATATCCGGCTTTATTTAAGTGCCCCAGCATGGATGTCCCCATAACTCCGGTGCCAATCCAGCCAATTGTAATATCTTTTTTCATTCGTGCTTTTTTAAGTATGCCAAAGCTAAAGTTTTCAGAACATTGAACAAAATCATTCATTAGGCAATAAAGGAAACAATGCTAAATACATAATTTAGAATGAATTAATTTTACACACTACATGCAGAAAACGACTACCTGTTTTGATCTAAAAAAGGTAATTAAATTTCCCGCCTTTAACTCTGATTTCCTAAACCTTACATACAACTTCCCATTAAACAAACTTTATAAAAAGTACCAAATACTCTTTTATAATATGCTCTACAACAGTCCAATTACAATTCCGTATTTTTTAAAGTAAAATATTTATAATTTATATTTGCGGCCAAATCTTTCGCATAGATTTATAAGTGATAACGGAGAGTGGATGCTGACTACTTTCCGTTTTCTTTTAAAAATGCTTCATCCTCAGCATAAAAAAACCTCCGGATAAACTCCGAAGGTTTGTATTATCACTAATCAAATTATTCTTACAATTCTTTAAAGAAATCGTTTCCTTTGTCATCGACGATGATAAAGGCTGGGAAATTCTCCACTTTGATCTTACGAACAGCTTCCATTCCAAGGTCTTCAAAATCGACCACCTCAACAGATTTAATACTGTTTTTGGCCAGAATAGCAGCCGGTCCACCAATCGAACCGAGGTAGAAACCACCATGTTTTTTACAGGCATCGGTAACGGCTTGCGAGCGGTTTCCTTTTGCCAGCATAATCATCGATCCGCCATGGCTTTGGAATTCGTCAACATACGGATCCATACGGCCTGCCGTTGTTGGCCCGAAACTACCTGAAGCCATTCCTTTTGGGGTTTTTGCAGGACCTGCATAATACACCGGGTGGTTTTTAAAGTACTCGGGCATTGGTTTGCCTTCGTCGAGCATTTGTTTAATCTGCGCGTGAGCAATATCGCGTGCTACGATTAAAGTACCGCTCAGGTTCAAACGGGTTTTTGTTGGGTATTTTGTTAGTTCCGCCAATACTTTGTCCATTCCCTGATCCAGGTCGATATCGACAGCCGGACTCATTGCCGGTGCTTTTGCTGGTAAGAAACGAGCTGGATTTTTCTCCAGTTGCTCCAGGAAAATACCTTCTTTGGTAATTTTTGCTTTGATGTTACGGTCGGCACTACAGCTAACACCCAAACCTACCGGGCACGAAGCTGCGTGGCGTGGCAAACGGATAACGCGTACATCGTGTACAAAATATTTTCCGCCAAACTGAGCACCTACTCCACTTTCCTGGCAAATTTTGGTTACCTTTTCTTCCCACTCCAAATCGCGGAATGCCTGACCACCTTCGTTACCTTCAGTTGGTAAATGATCTAAATATCCGGCTGATGCTTTTTTCACCGTCGCCAATGTTGCTTCGGCAGAAGTACCGCCAATTACCAGCGCCAGGTGATACGGAGGACAGGCAGAAGTACCCAGATCCATTATCTTTTCCTGAACAAATTTGGTAAGGTTTTCTTCGGTCAGCAACGATTTGGTTTGCTGATAGAGGTAGGTTTTGTTCCCCGAACCTCCACCTTTTGTTACAAATAAAAACTCGTATTTATTTCCTTGCTCGGCGTATAGATCAATTTGTGCAGGCAAGTTTGTTCCGGTGTTCTTTTCTTTGGTCATGGTAAAAGGCACCACCTGCGAATAGCGTAAATTCTTTTCGGCATAGGTAGCATAAATACCTTTCGACAATGCTTCGGCATCGTTGGCGCCGGTGTATACATCTTCTCCTTTTTTACCAATTACGATTGCTGTTCCTGTATCCTGGCAAGTTGGCAGTTCGCCCTCGGCCGAAACAGCCTGGTTCATTAACATGGTGTGTGCTACAAACCTGTCGTTGTCGGTTGCTTCCGGGTCTTCCAGTATTTTGGCCAGCTTTTCAAGGTGCGAGGCACGCAGGTAAAACGAAACGTCGGTAAACGCTTCTTTTGCCAGTTCTTCCAAACCTTTGGGGTCAACTTTTAAAATCTCGCGGCCATCAACTTCAATGGTCGACACATAATCTTTTGTAATACAACGATATTCGGTATCGTCTTTTAAAATTGGAAATGGTTTTTGATATTTAAAATCTGCCATTGTATAATCGGTTAAATTAATTTTCCTTCAAAGATAAAACTATTCGTTTGTTTCTATTTTATTTTAAAGCGAAACCTGAAAAATTTAACCCGAAACATTCGATGTATTTGAATCCAATGATCATTATATGCACACGCAACAACTATTGATTTCAGAATACTTAATCTGACTGGCATTTTTTTGTAGCAATATTTGGTTTGCATTCCAAACTTGTTTAATTTTATAAACAAAATAAGTATCATGAGCTCAACTACATCAAACCAGGAAATGAGTGACAACGAAATGTTGAAAACACTCAAAACGGCTATTGCCACTTCAAAACATTCGTTATACGAAGATGGGATTCTGCTCATTTTGTGGGGGGCATCATTTACCATTGGATTCTTCCTGCACTATTACAAATCTTCTCACCTTGTGGTTTATTGGGAACGTAATATCATCAATATTTTAAATATTGTAGGAGCCGTATTATTAATCGGTTTTACCATCTATTATCTATTTTTTCGCAAACCAAAATACCGGACATATACAGCCATTTCCACTCGTTATGTCTGGCTGGGGATTATAATTGCCCATAACCTGAACGTAATCGTTACCAAAAGCTTCTTGCAGGAAGTTGATTTTGCACTGCTCCACCCTCTTCAAATGGTGTTGATTGGTTTTGCACTTTTTGTTACAGGTGGAATTTATCGATACAAGTTATTATCAATCAGCGGTGCAGTTATGTGGATTGCGGCAATATTGTGTGCCCGCGAAGAACTGGCCGACCAGTTTCTGATTCGGGCAATAGCCAACTTTATCTGTTTTGTAATCCCGGGCGTTTTAATGTATCTGAAAAGTAAAAAGCCGGCACATGTTTAAAAACCTCGATCCTCTTCTTCATTCGCAGGTGCGGTTGGCAATTATGACTATCCTGCTAAATGTAAAGTCGGCCGAGTTTTCGTATTTGCTCGAAAACATTGAAACCACAAAAGGTAACCTGAGTTTTCAGATCGCAAAACTTAAGGAAGGTGGATACATAAAGGTTAAAAAGTCGTTCCGCAAAAACTATCCCCTCACCACTTTAAGTATCACCCCAAAAGGAATTACGGCCTACGAAAACTATGTAGAAGCCATTTCAGAATATTTTAAAAAATCGGGAAAACTATAGCCCCCGCCTTCCGTTTTATCTATTGTTTACGTTTAAAGCCTTTTGAATTGGCTGTATATTTCATTCAATTCATTAGTTTTGAGAAAACGAAAATATATTCAGATGAAAACGAAAATCCACTTGTTATATGTTTTACTTTTTGCCCTTGTTTTTACTGTAAAAGCAGAAGTAAAACTTCCAAAAATTTTTAGTTCGCATATGGTGCTTCAGCAAGGAATTGAAATTCCGGTATGGGGCTGGGCAACCGAAGGAGAAGAAATATCTGTTTCACTTCTTGCGCAAAAAACAAAAGTAGATTTTGGTACAGGTGAAAAAACCACCGTGACCATTCTCCTGGTGAATGCTAAGGCCACTACTGATTCGGATGGCAAATGGATGGCCAAACTGCCGGCGCAAGAATATGGAGGTCCTTATACCTTGATGATAAAAGGCAAAAACACTATTTCGCTAAAAAATGTAATGATTGGCGAGGTTTGGGTGTGTTCGGGGCAGTCGAACATGGAATGGCCGCTGGCACAGGTAAAAAATGCCGATGAAGAAGTATCAGCCGCCAGTCATCCCAATATTCGTTTGTTTACGGTACCACGTCGGGTGGCACAATTTCCGGAAGAGGATATTGAAAGTGGCGAATGGATGGAATGCACCCCACAAACAGCCCATAACTTTTCTGCGGTTGGCTATTTCTTTGGCAAAGCTTTGAAGGAAGATCTTGATGTTCCGATCGGACTGATTCACACTTCGTGGGGCGGCACCGTTGCCGAAACATGGACCAGCGCACAAACCATTCAAAACGATCCTGACTTCAGGGAACCGATGATCGAACTGCAACAAATGAATCTGGAGGAATACAAAAAGAACAAGGAAGCTGAGATAAGAAAAATACTGGGTGGCGAAATTCCAACCGAAGACAAAGGAATGCAAGACGGAAAACCCGTTTGGTCTGATCCGGAGTTAAATGATACCGACTGGAGCAAAATCATCGCTCCCGGATTATGGGAAGAACAAGGTTATATTGATATTGACGGAGTAGCCTGGTACCGAAAAGAACTTGACCTGACAGAAGACCAGACACAAACAAACATGAACCTGCATTTGGGGAAAATCGATGACTCTGATATTACTTTTCTGAATGGTATTGAGATTGGGAAAACCGAAAATCAGTACAATAAAGAACGCGTTTACACCATCGACAAAAAATATTTGAATCCGGGAAAAAACATGATCGTTGTTCGCGTTAACGACACCGGCGGAGGTGGCGGCATATGGGGCGATCCAGAAGATCAGTACGTGGCAATCGGGCAAGAAAAAATCGATATCTCGGGCGACTGGAAATTCAAAATTTCAAAAGCAGTGGTGCAAGAGATAAATATCGGTCCAAACTCGTATCCTACCCTCTTATTCAACGGAATGATCAATCCAATTGTACCATTCGGGATAAAAGGTGTTATCTGGTACCAGGGCGAATCAAATGCCAGCCGGGCCAAACAGTATCAGCGCGTATTTCCGAATCTCATAAACGATTGGCGTACGCATTGGAACCAGGGAGATTTCCCATTTCTGTTTGTGCAGCTGGCCAATTATATGAAACCGGTACAAAATCCATCGGATAGCGAGTGGGCAGAATTACGCGAAGCGCAAACCAAAACGCTGGAGCTGCCAAATACCGGAATGGCATCGGCCATAGATATTGGCGAAGCTGATGATATTCATCCGCGTAACAAGCAGGATGTTGGAATGCGACTGGCATTAAATGCTTTTAAAGTGGCTTACGGAAAAGATATTGTATACACCGGCCCAACATTCGAATCGGTGGAATTTAAAGACGGGAAAGCCTACATTACTTTTTCAAATACTGGCTCGGGACTGGCCGTAAAAGACAAATACGGCTATGTAAATGCATTTTCAATTGCAGGTGCCGATCGTCAGTTTTACTGGGCCAAAGCAGAGGTTATCAATAAAAACACGGTGGTTGTTTATTCGTACGCGGTTACCGATCCGGTGGCAGTGCGTTTTGGCTGGGCCGACAATCCCGATGATTTAAACCTGTATAACCTGGAGCTTCTGCCAGCCAATCCTTTCAGAACAGATGACTGGCCGGGAATAACAAAATAAACAGCTCTGCATTGAAAATAAATTATCCCGGCAGCACAATTTATTGAACAATAAAATGTTGATTATAAAACACCTTTGCATAGCTTTGTGTTAATGATGAAAAACTTAACCACTCTATTTCTATTACTGCTAACTCAAATCGTTGCTTTTGCGCAAAGTAATAATGCAACGTTAAAAGGAGTTATCACTGATCAGGACGGTGTTCCGATAGATATGGTAAATGTGGTATTAAAAGAATATCCAACCCTTGGAACCACAACAAATGCCGATGGCGAATTTCTGCTTCGTATTCCGGCGCGCAAACAACTTACCCTTATTTTTTCGTCGCTGGGGTATCAAACCTTTCAGGATTCGGTTTATGCCAATCGCGAAGAAACGATTATCAAACAGATTACCATGCCGGAAGCCAACCTGGAACTGGCAGAGATAATCGTTAAAGAACAGCGACGCAACGGAGGAAGTATTGTTAGTCTCGATCCAAAAATCATCAACTCCATTTCAAGTGCTTCGGGAGGTATTGAAGCCGGACTAAAAACATTGCCCGGTGTTTCATCAAATAACGAGTTAAGCTCGCAATACACGGTGCGCGGAGGTAATTTCGACGAAAACCTGGTGTATGTAAACGATGTTGAAGTTTACCGTCCGTTCCTGATTCGCTCGGGGCAACAGGAAGGATTGAGCTTTATAAACAGCGACATGGTTTCTACCATTGATTTTTCGGCGGGTGGTTTTAATGCCAAATACGGCGATAAAATGTCGTCGGTGCTCGATATAAAATACCGCAGGCCCAGCGATTTTAGCGGATCGGCATCGGTTAGCATGCTTGGTGCATCAGCACATTTTGAAGACGTGGCACTAAAGGGAAAGCTCTCGCATATTTCAGGAATCCGATACAAAACCAACCGTTACATACTAGGTAGTTTGGATGAACAGGGCGAATACGATCCACGATTTCTTGATTTTCAAACCTACATAACCTACCAGTTTAACGAAAAATTCGACCTCTCGTTTTTGGGTAACGTAGCACAAAACCAATACAATTTTATTCCGCAAACGCGCGAAACAACTTTTGGTACATGGCAAAATCCACTAAACACCAAAATATATTTTGATGGTCAGGAACAGGATGATTTTCAAACTTACCTGGGCGCTGTTACCGCTAATTATCATCCCAATGCCAACCTGAACCTGAAGTTTATTGCATCGGCCTACCATGCAAAGGAAAAAGAAACTTACGATATACAGGGGCAATACTATTTAAACCAGTTGGAGCGAAATATGGGCTCGGACGAATTTGGCGACAGCACGCTGAATTTGGGTGTTGGTACATTTATTAATCATGCCCGAAACAGTCTGGATGCAACCGTTTACAGTTTATCACACAAAGGAGCATTTAACTCGGAGAAACACCTGGTAAACTGGGGAATTAAATTTCAGCACGAAAAAATAAACGACGAGCTAAACGAGTGGATTTACCGCGATTCTGCCGGTTATTCCATTCCTTACTCCGATAGCCAGGTCAGGTTATTTTATACGCTTAATGCCAAGAATAAAATCAGTTCGAACCGTGTAACCGGATTCATTCAGGACAGTTGGAGCGTGCCCACAGCAAGCGGAGATTTGTATTTAACCGGAGGAGTGCGTTTTAATTATTGGGATTTTAATAATGAACTGCTGGTGAGTCCGCGAGCCACATTAAACTACTTCCCCGAGTGGGAGAAAAAAATGTCGTTCCGTTTATCGGCGGGCTGGTATCATCAGTCGCCCTTTTTTAAGGAGCTGAAACAAAGCGACGGCTATATAAATTACAACTCAAAAGCACAACGTTCGTTTCAGGTCGTTGGTGGAACCGATCTGTTGTTTACCGCCTGGGACCGACCGTTTCGTTTTACCTCCGAGGCCTACTACAAACACATGAATCGTCTGATTCCTTACCAAATAGATAATGTTCGTATACGTTACCTGGCCGAAGAAGAAGCCACCGGTTATGCCACCGGGGTTGATTTTAAAATTAACGGCGAGTTTGTGAGCGGACTGCAATCATGGGCCAGTTTGTCGTTCCTGCAAACCGAAGAAGATATTAAAGGCGACGGACATGGAATGATTCCACGGCCTACCGATCAGTGGATGAATTTTAGTTTGTTTTTCCAGGATTATTTACCGGGAAATCCAAGTTACAAAATGCAATTGTCGGGTTTTTACGGGGCCCGCCTGCCCACCGGGCCTCCAAATGGCGAGCGCTACCAGGATGTTTTTCGTATGCCGCCTTACCGCCGCATCGATCTTGGATTTTCAAAAGTATTTATAAGCCGGGCCAACCGCTCCAGCAGCCCATTCTTCAGGCATATTACCGATTTATCGTTAAGCCTCGAGGTATTTAACCTGCTGGATATCAACAATACCATCTCGTATTTCTGGGTATCGAGCATTTATGGCGACCAGTATGCGGTGCCGAATTACCTTACATCCCGCAAATTCAACCTAAAACTTACGGTAAAATTCTAAAACACAGCAACATATTAAATTTATTACATAATGTAATGTTTAAGCAACATTAAAACTTTGGCGTACAACGTGTTTGATATGAACTATTGTAGCCAATCGGTTAACTTTGCCTTGCAACTTAATTCGTTACTCTATGAACCTAACAGTATACCAGGTTGATGCCTTTGCCGAGAAGATTTTTGAAGGAAATCCTGCAGCCGTTATTCCTCTCAATGATGAGTGGCTTCCGGATGATATCATGCAAAAGCTGGCCATGGAAAACAACCTTTCGGAAACAGCATTTTTTATTATCAAAGAGGACTGTTACCATATTCGCTGGTTTACTCCCGAAGCCGAGGTCGATCTTTGTGGTCATGCTACGCTGGCTACTTCGCATGTTCTGTTTCGGCATTTAAATTATACTGCCGATAGCATCTGTTTTCAGTCGAGAAGCGGTAAACTAAGCGTAAAAAAAGAAGGCGATTTGCTGGTACTGAACTTTCCGACATCAGAAGTAGAGGCCAAATATATTCCAACCGGCTTAAAAACGGCGTTTGGTATCCATCCGCAGGAATGTTTTAAAGGGCGCGAAGACCTGATGCTGGTATTCAAAAATGAAAACGACATTGCCAACCTCGAGCCCGATTTCACAAAAATGCTGGAAGCCACCTCGCGGGGAATAATCTGCACAGCCAAATCGGAGAAATACGATTTTGTATCGCGCTTTTTTGCCCCATCGGTGGGCATTAATGAAGACCCGGTAACCGGGTCGGCGCACACCATGCTTATTCCATACTGGTCGGCTCGACTGGATAAACAAAACCTGCTGGCAAAACAGATATCGAAAAGAGGTGGTGTACTGCATTGTAAACAACTGGGAGATCGTGTTGAGATTGGCGGCAAAGCAGTAACTTACCTTGTTGGAACCATTAGCATTTAAGCACTTAATTCCTTTGGTTAAAACTTTGAATGATGCACCAAAACCTTACACAAATTAATTTTTAGGGAGGTGTGGGTTAACTTAAAGGAAAGTCGTATATTTTTGCAGAAGATAAAAAACACAATAGCACTCATATTCAATTTTTATATAAAAAGATGAACGATCCGATTGGCCTGGCCATTAAAGAATATTTTGAACGGGGTAAAGCGCCTCAAATTCACGTAGAATCGAATTACACTGAAGGCGAAACCATTGCCCCGTCGTATTTTTTCCGCAACGAAAAAGAACTGCCCAAAATCGAAAAAGTTGCTCTGAAAAATTGCAAAGGCCGCATATTGGATATTGGTGCAGCAGCCGGATGTCATTCATTAATTCTGCAAAAAAAAGGCTACAGTGTTACCGCACTTGAAAAATCGGAAGCTTCAGTTGAAGTGATGCGCAAACAGGGCATTGTAAAAGTGGTTCATGCCGATATTTTTGAATACAGCGAAGAACAATACAATACCATCTTGCTGCTGATGAACGGTACGGGAATCGGCGGAACAATTGAAGGATTGAAAAAACTTTTGATCCACCTCAAAAGCCTTCTGTTGGAAGGGGGCCAGATTTTAATCGACTCGTCGGATATAAAATACCTTTTTGAAGAAGAAGACGGATCGGAATGGGTTGATATTGCCAACAACAACTACTACGGCGAAATGCAGTACAAAGTGAGTTTTAGGAAAGAAGAGGCGCAGTTCGACTGGCTTTTTATCGATTTCAACACACTACAACTTGTTGCCAACGAAACAGGCTATAATTGTACTCTGCTGGAAAAAGGCACTCATCACGATTACCTGGCCCAACTGAAAGTTTAAAAGCTCGCAAATACAACGAAATTTCTCCGGTTCGGCACAAACCGATAATCGATCGAGGAGGTCCTTTCGCAGAGCTTATTATGTTGTTGGCAGAGTAAAACAGCTCATTCACAGATATAATTTCGGTATTTACTGACGTTTACATAATTTGGTGTTCGAATTAAAACAGAAAACACCATGAAAGCTCTTATCCTCATCTCCTCAATTTTTTACATTCTCGGATTGAAAATCAGCAATAAAATCGATCTGGTTAAAAAATCGAACCCGGTGGAAAAGATTATTACCCACAAAGTAAAAGCTGCTGAAACCGAAGAAAATACTTGTTTTGAAGCAGAAGCTAAAAAAGATGCCCCGGAAAAAGAAAAAACACCCATCAAAGAAAGTATGGAATAATACGAATTGTTTCAGTATGAGCCTTTAGCGAAATCGTGAAAATACAATCGTTAATGCCGATTGAAAGAATTAAAGCTCAATTTGATTTCACATCGGTATAACATGCTCCTCATAGAAATAAAAAACAGCGCACAAACAGGAAATCAATTAATGGTTTCCTGTTTTGTTTTTTGTACTTTAGGCCATACCAAATTAAAACAGCAATGAAACGGTTACCACTAAAACATTTGCTTTCAACAATTTCGTTCGCTTGCTGTTTTTAATTTAAATGACTAAAAAATATCCTTATGGCCAACTTTCAAATGAATCGACGGAAATTTATCGGAGCGCTTAGTGCGGGTACTGCGCATGTTTTGTTTTCGAATCCAATTTATGCCGCGAATATTCCGGCGCGGAGTCACGATCCTTTTCAGTTGATTGAGTTGGGAAACTCGGGTATAAAAACCACGCTGTTGGGCATGGGAACCGGCGTACATGCCAGCAACCGTAGTAGTTTCCTTACCAAACAGGATAAAAACACCAGCATCGATCTGTTGCACCATGCATACGACAAAGGAATCCGTTATTTTGATTTGGCCGATACTTATGGCACACACGGGCTTTTTGCCGAAGCGATGACAAAAATGAACCGGGAAGATCTGACGCTTACCACAAAAATATGGACACGTCCGGGTGGCATTCCCGAAAAAGAACGCCCCGATGCCAATGTTGTGGTAGACCGTTTCCGTAAAGAACTGAAGACCGATTACATCGATTTGGTGCAAATTCATTGTATGGTTGACGAGGACTGGACAGAAACCTTAAAACCTCAAATGGAAATTCTTTCGAACCTGAAAGCAAAAGGAATTATAAAAGCTCACGGCGTTTCGGTGCACTCGCTAGATGCCATGAAAGATGCAGTTAAAAGCCCCTGGGTTGATGTGTTGCATGCTCGGATTAATCCTTACGGAATTGCAATGGACAAACCCGATCCGCAGGAAGTGGTAGAAGTTATTCAACAATTGCACCAGTCGGGAAAAGGTATTATTGGCATGAAACTAGTTGGTAACGGGCAATTACGCGACGACAGCACAAAAATCGACAACGCATTGCGCTTTGTTCTTGGTTTGGGGTGTGTTGACCTGATGCTTGTTGGCTTCGAGACAAAAGATCAGGTTGATAATTACATTTCGCGAATGGAAACCCAATTAAAGAACCTCTACTAATCGTTTCTGGCATGGTCAGGAAATCAGGCGATTGACAAGCCAATGTTAAAATAAACACAATTCGTAACAGATTGATTTACTGACAATAGCAAATTCAATCAAATTTTCAACTTAAGCTCAGAACAATGAGGCGGTAATCCATGTAATTTTGCCCAAAATTTCATCCGCATCATGAATTCAGTATTTAAACCCAAACTATTTACGATTTTAAAAAATGGCATCAGTAAAAAACAAATTACTTCAGATGTACTGGCCGGGGTGGTTGTTGGTATTGTTGCTCTCCCGCTGGCCATCGCCTTTGCTGTTGCTTCGGGCGTTTCGCCCGAAAAAGGACTGATAACCGCTGTTGTTGCCGGTTTCCTTATATCGTTTTTAGGTGGCAGCCGTGTGCAGATTGGCGGCCCAACGGGTGCATTTATCGTAATTGTTTACGGAATCGTTCATCAATACGGCGTTAACGGACTTATTATTTCCACCGTTTTGGCCGGTGTTATCCTTATTCTTTTTGGATTGCTAAAACTGGGGACTTTGTTAAAATTTATCCCCCACCCGCTTATTGTTGGTTTTACCAGCGGTATTGCCTTGGTAATTTTTTCTACCCAAATAAAAGATGCGCTGGGATTAACTATTACAAATCTTCCTTCGGGATTTATCGAAAAATGGCACGTTTATATCACGAACCTGGGCAGTGTAAATATTGCAGCTCTATTGGTAACACTGTCCACGATTGGCATAACACTCATCAGCGGAAAATTTATAAAAAAAATACCGGGATCGTTCTTGGCCATCATTGCTGTTACACTCGTTGTTCAGCTGTTTAAAATACCAGTTGCAACCATTGAAACTTACTTTGGCGAAATCAGCAATACCATTCATTTTACCATTCCGCAAATTCGCTTGAACGATATACAGAACTACCTTGAACCGGCGCTCACCATTGCCTTGCTCGGAGGTATAGAATCGTTACTCTCGGCCGTGGTTGCCGATGGTATGATAAGCGGGAAACACCGCTCGAATACCGAATTAATTGCGCAGGGAATTGCCAATGTGGTTACACCGTTTTTTGGCGGTATTCCGGCAACCGGAGCAATTGCACGAACGGCAACCAACGTAAAAAACGGCGGACGCACACCTATTGCCGGTATTGCACATGCCGTAACGTTGTTGCTGATTATGCTGTTTTTGGGAAAATGGGCTAAATTGATTCCCATGTCGTGCCTCGCCGGAATTTTAATAATTGTAACCTATAACATGAGCGAATGGCGCTCGTTTGTATCCATTCTGAAAGGATCTGTTTTCGATATAATCGTACTGCTAACTACTTTCATTTTAACCGTACTGGTTGATTTAACGGTTGCCATAGAGGTTGGCGTGGTGCTGTCGGCCATCCTTTTTATGAAACGGATGTCAGACATTAGCGAAAAGCGTATAAATAACATTGTCGACACCGACGTAATTGAAGACTACTCGCAGCTGCCAAAAGGTGTTTCGGTTTACGAAATAAGCGGCCCCTTGTTTTTTGCTTCGGCACGCCGATATTCCGAGGTTATTCAGGAGATCGGGGAAAGTTGCAATACATTGATTCTACGTATGCGCCATGTTTCTTTCATCGACGAAACGGGAATGAAAAACCTGCAGAGTTCACTTAAAATCCTTCAGAGCAAGGGGGTAAAAGTGATTCTGTCGGGTGTTTCTTCGCAACTAAAAACCGACTTACAAAAACGACTCAGCCCTAAAGTTATTGAATACATTAAAATGGAAGATTCGTTTGAAAAAGCACTCGACTCTGCGAAGGTTACTACCTAATCCTAAAGTATTACCGTTCTTCTATCTTTATTGCTTAACAGGCAGGCCTCCAATATTTTTAATACTTCCAGTGCTTCAGCCGGATTAACCGGTAAGGCTTTGTTGTTTCTGACAGCTTTATACAATTTATCGTAAAAAATGCGGTAATCACCTGGAATAGTTTCAACCAGCTCTTCCACATGCTCATCGTTTTCAGTGTAAACCAGTGTTCCCCACCAGTCTTCTTCTTCTTTTCCCCACTCATCGCCTTTGGGCAAAGTACCGGCTTTTAACAAATCTTCCTGCCCATCGATTCCCCACTTTTTAAACGTGCCGTATTCTCCGTTTAAGGTATATCTCGGTCCGGGATCCATTACCAGGTACGAACATTTTAACAAGGCCGAAAAACCTTCATAATCCAACCTGATATCGTAATAATCGGCCACTTTCCCGCCGGTTCGCACTGTTTTTAAATGTGCGGTAACCGTTTGCGGCTTTCCAAATAATACATAGGCCTGGTCAACCATATGCGATCCGAGGTTATACAAAACACCACAATATTCATCGCCTTCTTCTTTCCATGTGTCTGGTGTAATTTCCGTACGGTAACGGTCGTAATGCGATTCAAATTCTACCAACCGGCCAAACCGTGCTTCCTTTATTACTTTTTGTACTGTTCTAAAATCACCATCCCACCGGCGGTTCTGGAAAACCGTAAATAACAAATCTTTCTCTTTTGCCAGCTCAATCAGCTCTTGTAATTCTGCGCTCCGCAAGGTTGCCGGTTTTTCAACCACCACGTGTTTACCGGCTTCAAGCGCCTGTTTCACCATGGTATAATGTAACTGATCAGGCGTGTTAACAACTACCAGTTCAACTTCGGTATCGGTTAAAATATCGTCGTAACTTTTTACTATCGTCGCATCGGGAAATAGCTCTTTCGATAAGCTTTTCGAACGTTCCAACACCAATTTTACTTTGAATTTCGGGTTTACTTTCAACAAGGGGCCGTGAAACACCTTACCCGACATACCAAAAGAAGCTAAAGCCACCGTAACCTGATTTTTCATGCTTAACATTGTATGATATTACTACTAGCAAAATTCTTGTCAATAAAAATACAGAAATAAGTTTCCCTCACAAAAGTTGCTGAATAACATTCGCCAAACAGGGTATTGTATAACACATTAGCTTCTATTCCACAAAATTTGATTGTAATTTGGTCTGATAAACTAAACTAACATCCCGGTTATGAAACGGACAGCTCTATTTATTGCTCCAAAAATCGTATCGAGGGTTCAAATTCATCTCCAACAGCTAAAAACTAACAATCCTAAATCATATGAAAAATTTTCTGAATAGCTATCTTAATGAATCGAAATGTATTAACCTCGAATCAGGTGATTATCCCGGACCTTTTCTCACTATTTCGCGGCAAGCGGGATGCTCGGCAAAGCGTCTCGCCATTAAGCTTTCGAAAATACTGACCGGCTACAGTTACATGTCGGAAACGAAAACCGATGTGGAGTGGAAATATGTGGATAAAGGTGTTTTTTTAGGTGTTGTTGATGAAATGATAGAGGAACTAAAATCAGGGGATTTTGAAGATGCCGAAGAATCGATAGTATTTCTGAAGGAGGTTGGCCGTGCCTTTTCGGATGAAACAATTTACGATATTTCGGACGATCGGTTGATTGCGGCCTTAAAAGGAATTATTTGCCGGCTGGCCTACCATGGGCGTACAATTATCGTTGGGCGTTCGTCGGGAGCTATTTTAAAAGACATACCCAACAAGCTAAACATCAGGCTTGAAGCTCCTGCCGACTGGCGAATTAACCGAATAATGCAAATTAAAGACATGACCCGGCTGGAGGCCGCAGAATACATTACTTTGGCCGATAAAAAGCGAGACGCCTTTATTGAAAAGATCATTGGCCGAAAAGCAGAAAACGATGATTTTGATGTGATTTTTAATTATGCCTCAATGGAAGACGACCAGATAGTTGACGCCGTAATTAACATATTACGAAACAAAAAAATTATCGCTCCTCACTATGAATTCTAACAAATTTATTATTTTAGCTTACAAGAAGTAACAAAAAAAACCTTCCGAAAACCGGAAGAAATTAATTTAAATCTCACCTTACCAGGGCCTTTCTTCGGAGAGGCTTTGTTTTTTGAATATTTTTTGAGATTTTAATAAAAAAAACAAGGTTTTTATTGTGATAATCTAATAATTAGTCCGTTACTTTGATATAAGATTTTAATTCGCACTTCACCTGTTTTTGTGATTTTCCGTTTTAACGTCTGACGCGTTCTTTATACTTAACAATAATTTTTTAAGAATAACGCGGCATAATGCCGCAAATTTTTACATTTATACATTTATATTTTTCTATTTTTTATGAATTTATTTGTTGCAAAGTTAGACTCATCGATTACTGGTGACTACTTAAATGAGCTGTTCTCTGCACACGGAGAAGTAGCGTCTGCCAAAGTTATTTTTGACAGAGAAACGGGAAACTCAAAATGTTTTGGTTTTGTTGAAATGCCAAACGACGAAGAAGCTAATGCAGCGATTGCTGCACTTAATGATGCTGAAATTGAAGGAAAACAAATCGTAGTTAAAGAAGCAAATGCTCCACAAGAGCGTCCACGTCGTGATTTTAATCGCGGTGGCGGCGGTGGTGGCTACAACCGCGGTGGCGGTGGTGGTTACAACCGTGGCGGCGGCGGTGGCGACCGCAGAGGCGGTGGCGGTGGATACGATCGTCGCGGTGGCGGCGGTGGTGGCGACCGCAGAGGCGGTGGCGGTGGCGGATACGATCGTCGCGGTGGCGGCGGTGGCGACCGTTGGTAAGCTATCCGAAAGATATTTAAAAGAAGGTGTTCGATTTTTGAACACCTTTTTTTATGAGCTATTAACTCCGAATAAATATTCTCCCTGGTTTTGAAAAGAGAGCAAACACCTGAAAAATTCTATAATTTCTTTAGCCAGGCTTCAGCCTCAATTAGTTTGGTTTGCTCAGAAGTTTTTACGGCGTAGTTAAAACCGGGCTGGATACAAAACGATCCGTACTCGCCTTTTGTATTTAAAGCGATATAGCCAATTTGATGACTTTGATAATCGGGAATCTTTTTGGCGATACGACGAACGGCCTCTTCGCAAGCCCTGTTGGGCGACATGCCGCTACGCATCAATTCAACCACTAAAAACGAACCCAGCGTTTTCATTACCAGTTCGCCCGATCCGGTAGCTGTTGCTCCTCCCACTTCGCCATCAACAAACAAACCGGCACCAATAATCGGTGAGTCGCCTACCCTGCCGGGCATTTTATAACCCATTCCGCTGGTGGTACATGCACCTGAAAGACGGCCATCTTCGTCGAGTGCCAGCATGCCAATGGTATCGTGGTTATCCTCGGTAACATTCTCAATATTGATCTTATTACTGAATTCCTTATTTTCCTTTTTCCACTTTTTCCATTCCTTTTTACGGGCTTTGGTTAGCAGCTTTTCTTTTACAAAACCATTATCGAGTGCAAAATCCAAAGCTCCTTTTCCGCTCAGCATCACATGCGGCGTTTTTTCCATTACCAGGCGAGCCACCGAAACAGGATGCACAATGTGCTGTAGATAAGTTACACTTCCTGCACGCCCTTTCTCATCCATAATACAGGCGTCGAGGGTTACTTTACCGCTGGCATCCGGAATTCCGCCTTTTCCTACGGTAATTACATTCGGATCGCCTTCGGGAACGCGCACTCCTGCTTCCACTGCGTCGAGCGAGTGTCCTCCTTTCGACAATATTTCCCAGGCAGCCTCATTGGCAGGCATACCATGATTCCATGTTGAGATTACAACGGGATATTTAATTGCTGACTGAAAAACCGAATTTGAAAATGCTTTTGTGGCAACACCGGATCCGGCAAGCATTAACGAACTTTTCGCTAAAAAGGAACGTCGGGAAATCATAATCCAATACTTTTTAAATTTTTTTCAAAAGTAAAGAAAATAAATTCCAAAACTCAGCGCGATGCCTATTTAAAATTTTTATAACTATTACAAAATCGAAAAAAAGTGCTCTAGTCGTGTGAAAAATACTCCAGCGTTTTTCTGTAGTTGGAGAAGACCACCGCACGCGAAATAAAGCCAAGGTATTTACCATCGTCGATAACGGCAAGATTGTATCGGTTTGAGGTTTCAAACTTTTTGGCCACCGTTTCCATATTGTCTTTCGACGAAATAAAGAATTCAGGCATAAACATCAGGTCTTTCACCATCACCTGGTCGTACAGTTCGTGCTCAAAAATAAGGTGCTTCACCTTCGAGAGTTTTACCATCCCTTTCAGATAACCATCTTCGTCTACAATCGGGAAAAGGTTCCGGTTCGATTTTGAAATTGATTTTACCAGATCGCGCAAACTTGCATCGGGAGAAATAATTTCAAAGTCGTTCTCAATTAGCTTTTTCACCTCCATCGACCGCAGAATCGCTTTGTCTTTGTGGTGAGTAATCAAATCGCCGGTTTGTGCCAGGTGTTTGGTATAAATAGAATGCGGCTCAAAACGCATAATGGTTACATACGCCACTGTTGAAGTAATCAGCAAAGGAATAAACAGACCATAACCACCGGTAATTTCGGCGGTTAAGAAAATACCGGTAAGTGGAGCATGCATTACGGCAGCCATCATTCCCGCCATTCCGGCCAATGCAAAGTTATTTTCGGGCACTCCAAGATCGAAGAAAGTATTGAGTAAATACACCAGGAAATAGCCGGCAATAGCACCTGTAAACAATGTAGGAGCAAAAATACCACCGTTACCACCCGAGCCGGTTGTAGCCGACATGGCAAACACCTTAAAAATGAGTATTCCGGCCAATACCAGTAAAACGATATATGGATTATCTTTCCACTGAAAGAAAATGGAGTTATTCAATAAATCAGCCCCCTGGTTATTAAAAACCGAGTTAATGCTGGTGTAACCTTCGCCCCAAAGCGGTGGGAATATAAAAATTAAAATACCAAGCGTAACAGCTCCGATAAGCACCCGCACAAACCAGTTGTTTATAGTCCCAAAACGCTTCTCAAGAAACATGGTTCCGCGGGTAAAATAGATTCCCAGCAAACCGGTAAAGATTCCTACAAGTATGTAAATCCATATCATATTAATATGAAATGGAGTAACCTGATCGAAATGGAGCATTACGCCTTCGCCCATAAAGAAGTACGAAATTACAGTGGCCGAAACTGCTGAAATCAGCAATGGAATTAAAAAGGCCATGGTTAAATCGAGCATCAGCACCTCAAGTGTAAAAACAATACCTGCCATTGGCGCATTAAAAATACCTGCAATTGCTCCGGCTGCTCCACAACCCACCATAAGGGTAATATATTTATACCGTAGTTTAAATATGCGTGCCAGGTTCGATCCTATTGACGCACCGGTTAGTACAATTGGCGCCTCCGATCCTACCGATCCACCAAAACCAATGGTTAGCGAACTGGCAATCATCGATGAATAGGTTTTTGATGGCCTTAGCTTACTACTTTTCTTCGAAATTGAATAGAGAATTTTAGACACTCCGTGCCCGATATCATCACGTATAATATACCGAACAAACAACACCGTTAGCATTATCCCGATGAATGGATACAATAAATAGAGGTAATTAAATCCTTCAACAGAAATTACTTCGGTTAACTCTTCAGCAACAAAGTGGATCAGGTTTTTTAACAACAGGGCTGCCAGTCCGCTTAACAGTCCTACAATCAGACTAAGCAAATACAAAAAGTTCTTTTCCGGAATTTTTGCAATTCGCCAGGCAACAAGCCGGTTAAGTGACTTATTCAGCAACATCTTGTTAATTCGAAATAATCTAAACATGAGAAACATCAATTATCTGTTTACGATAGCGGGTAAACACACGTGCCCGCGAAATAAATCCGATGTATTTACCATTTTCTATTACCGCCAGGTTATAACGCCCCGATGACTCGAATTTAGCAGTAACAATCTCCATGCTGTCATTCGGGTCGATAGAAAATTCAGGCATATACATCAACTCGTTAATTTTCACCGTGTCGTATAGTTCATGTTTAAAGATCATCGTTCTTACATCGTCCATTTTTACCATACCCACCATTGTTCCGTCCTCATTAACAATCGGAAACAAATCGCGATGTGCCCTGGTAATGGCCTCTGTAAGGTCGCGCAAAGTTGCATCGGGCGACAATACTTCAAAGTCAGTTTCAATTAGTTGTTTTACCTGCATCATTTGCAGTACGTTTGCATCTTTATCGTGGGTTAACAATTCTTTGCGGCGTGCCAACTGAATATGATACACCGAATTAGGCGTAAATGCCCTTACAATAAGGTATGCAAATGTGGCTGTAACCATCAGCGGCACAAATAACTTGTACCCTCCTGAAATATCAGCAATGAGGAATATTCCGGTAAGCGGCGCGTGTAAAACGCCTGCAATTAAGCCGGCCATTCCTATTAGTGCAAAGTTATTCGAATTTAGTTCGCGCACGCCCAGCCGGCTTACAACCAGGGAAAAAAGCATTCCGGTATTTACTCCCATAAAAAGCGTTGGCGCAAAAATACCACCAACACCACCGGCTCCGAAAGTAAGTGATGTGGCTACGATTTTTAGCAATATAACAGCCACAATTAGCAACATGGCAGCCCACAACTCTTCGCGTAATGAATAGAATAAACTATTATCGAAAAGATAGTTTAAATCGCCGGCCAAACATTCGTTTATCGACTCGTAACCTTCGCCGTAAAGTGCCGGAAAAAGAAAGATTAGTGCCCCAAGACCGGCCCCTCCAACAACCAATCGTATCCGGCTACTTTTAAATTTTTCAAATATATCGGCTATAAACAAATACATTTTTGTAAAATAAACCGACACAAAACCGGTAACAATTCCCAAAGCAATGTAGTAAGGTAAATCGCCCAGCTCAAAAGCATCAACTACATTAAACGGATAGAGTACATCTTGCCCGAGAAATAAATACGAGGTTAGCACCGCTGTTGATGACGCCAGCAAAAGCGGCACAAGCGAAAACACCGTGAGGTCGATCATTATTACTTCAACAGCAAAAACAATGGCTGCAATGGGCGCTTTAAAAATAGCTGCCATAGCACCGGCGCAGGCGCAAGCTAGCATCAAAATGGTATTTTTATAGTTGAGCCGAAAGATATTGGCAATCCACGATCCCCAGGCCGTGCCGGTTGCTACAGTTGGGCCCTCCAGCCCTACCGATCCTCCAAAACCAACGGTTAACGAAGCCGTTACAACCGACGAAAATAAATTATGCCTTGAGATTTTTCCTTTTCGTTTTGAGATACTATGCAGCACATTAGGAATTCCGTGCCTGACTTCTGAACGAACAATATATTTGATTACCAGGATAGCGAGAAAAATACCAACAACCGGCAAAGCAAAATAAATGTAATTCTGCACTTCGTTAGAAACAAGATTATGCACCATCTCTTCGGTAAAACGCACCGTATTTTTAATAATTACGGCGGCAATACCGGCCAAAACACCAATAACTATGCTCAGCACGGTTAAAAAACCCCTCTCGCCCAGGTGCTTCAACCGCCACCGGTGCAACCTAACCAGAATATGTTGTCTGTGCTTTGTCATTTTTTATTGATGTGGTAAAAGTAACAATTAGCAAGCGCGATTAACAAATTTTAAGGAACTAAAAGCTAAAGTTTTTGTTAACCTAATAAATCGTTGTAAGATGAAAATAAAACTCACGGGGAGTAACGGTTATATTGGTCAGCTAATTTCATCAGAATTGGTGAAAAAAGGGCATACTGTATCTGGCATAAACCGGGACTTACTCTATAGTTCATCAGCGAACCTGCAGGAAGAGATTCGAAATACTGATGTGTTAATTAACCTTGCCGGAGCGCCCATTTTACAACGTTGGACAAAGAAAAATAAAGAAATCATTTACAACAGCCGGGTAAAAACCACCCATAACCTGGTAAAAGCGATTAGTGAACTACCAGAAATTGAGCGCCCGAAAAAAGTGGTATCAGCATCTGCCATTGGCATTTACAAATCAGGACATTCGCACACCGAAGAGAGTAATAATTTTGACAATGGTTTTGTTGGGCAGGTAGTTAAAGACTGGGAACACGAACTAACTGCGTTACCCAAGAATGTGCAAACGGTTGTATTTCGGCTCGGAATTGTTTTTGGCAGAGAGGCAAAAACAATACAAAACATGCTTTTACCTTTTAAACTGGGCCTTGGTGGTAAAATCGGGTCGGGTGAGCAGGCTTTTCCTTTTATTCACGAACAGGATGTGGTTAATGCATTTGTTTGGGCCACCGAAACACTGGAAACAAGCAAAACGTTCAATTTAACCGCCCCCGAATCGATTTCAAATAAAGAATTTACACGTAGCTTTGCCCGGCAGCTAAACCGCCCTGCGTTTTTTACTATTCCTGAATTTGTGTTGAAATTGGTGTTTGGCAAGGCTGCTTCGCTACTTACGCAGTCGCCGGAAGTATCATCCAATAAGTTGCAGAAAGCCGGTTTTCATTTCGAATACCCAACAATAAAAGCTACCTTACAAGATATTATTGTTAAGAGCTGAACGGTTTAGTAATTAATTTCTATTCGCATTCATTAGCTTTGTAAAAACACTTTTACACATTAGCCATGAAGAACCGTGAAAAAGGCCATTTGCGAACAAACATAAAATTTTTTCGCGATGTATTTCTGCTGCATCCCTACCGTTTGTTTGCTTTACGTGCAACCATTTCGATGGGTGTTTTGGCAATACCTTTTATCATTGCCGGCCTGCCGTATTTCGGAGTAACGCTGGCTTTGGGAGCATTGGCCGGTGCTTTGTCGGAAACTGATGACCACCCCAAAGGGCGTGTAAAATCCTTGTCGATAACCATCCTCAGCTTTTTTATTTCCAGCTTTTCGGTCGGGCTTTTAAACAACTACACCTGGCTACTTGGGGCCGGATTTATACTCTCCACCATCATTTTCATTTTAATTGGCGGCATTGGCGAACGTTATCGTGCCATTACTTTCGGCTCCATATTGGTGGGCATTTATGCCATGCTTGGCATCGAAATCAGTCCGGCGTGGTACTGGCAGGCGATTTTATTACCAACAGGAGCACTTTTTCACGGCATACTTACTTTGATTTTGATCTTCCGAAATCCATGGCGTTTACTCGACCAGCAAATGGCCAGCGGTTTCCGGGCGCTTGGCAACTATCTGGAGAAAAAAGCGCTGCTTTTCCCCAGCCATAAAGAAGACCAGGAAGACATAAACAAAGACCTGGCTTTGCTAAACGTAAATGTGGTAAATGCACTTGAAGGCATAAAAAACGTATTAAATAATTATGCCCGGGAAATGAAAAACACGGAACCGCTTAACCGTTATCTCCAGCGTTTTATGTTGTTGCAAAGTCTGCACGAGCGCGCAGCATCTACGCACCAGCGCCACGACAAACTGGGAAACAGCAACGAACAAATCGAGATTTTGGAAGGTTTTGGCGAAATGCTTCGTCAACTGGCCTACGCCTCGCGCATGGTGGCTGAAAATATGCTTACCGGAACTTCTTATATTCATCCGCCGGCCTTGGAGTGGATTTCAAAAGCCATCGACGACAAACTGCAAACAATGCCTGTTGAAGAGGCTCAGGAGCTGATCCTGCTTCACCATAATTTGCATCGGTCGCATGTTTCGTTAAAATACCTCGACAACCTGGAAGAAGGCACGTCTATCCCCCGTTTACGGCACGATGAAAGAACACCTTTCCAACGCCTGAAAGAGCAACTCACTCTACGTCATCCACGGATGCGTTATGCGTTGCGTCTCAGCCTAACCTTTGCATTGGGTTACATTCTTCAGATTTATCTCGATCTCGACAATGGCCAGTGGGTAATGCTAACCAGTTTATTTGTAAGTCAGATTACATACAGCGACACGCGTCGGCGCCTTTTCGAGCGTTTACTCGGAACAGCAACGGGTATTATAATTGGCGCTGCCTTATTACAGATTTTCACGACTACTGCGGCACAGGTTCTGCTTATGATGGGCTCGGCAATGGCCTTTTTCTACTGGCTACGAAAAAAATACTCGGTAGCGGTAATATTTGTAACCACCTTTGTACTGAGTGCTTTTAACATCATTTCGAACGACGGAGGCCTAAACATCATGATACCGAGGTTGGTTGACACCTTTCTTGGGGCAACATTATCGTTTCTCACCATTCGCTTCTTGTGGCCGGGATGGCAGTATCGGCGCATTTCGGGGCTTATTTCCACGGCACTGGAAAAGAACAGAAACTATTTTCAGGCCATTGCAAAAGAGTATAAAGAGGCAAGTAACGACGATTTAAAGTACCGCATTGCCCGAAGAGAAGCGCACCTGGCCGATAACGAACTGGCACAGGCATGGAACAGTATGAGGCAGGAACCCAAAAGCAAACAGCGCATTATGGAAAATGCCTTAACCATCACCTATTTAAATCATGCATTGTTATCGCACCTTTCGGCGTTAGGGGCACATCGCGAAGCCAATATGGTAAACTATAATGATATTGAATCGCTGTTTCAGCAAATCGACAAAAAAATGAGTGAAGCCGGAAAAGAAAGCACCATCCAGGAAGAAAAGTTTTCATCCGACCTGTCGAAACTCTTAATGACATTACAACAGCAAATTAGGGATACCGAGGCCGGATTAAAACGACAACAACTTCGTTTATTTTATAATATTGCGGCAACTACATCGAAAATTATTGATGAATTAAAACGCACGTCTACTCTGTAATTTATAAATGCATAAGGTAAGCACGTGCGATAAGCACCATTTTTTTGAGCAAACACTACCTATCGCATGCGTAAGGGGGCATTTTTTTGAGAAATCATAGCCTATCGCATGCGAAAGGAGCCACTTTTTATAGAAAACACAGGTTATCGCATGCGATAGGCCCCACTTTTTCGAAAAAACAAGGGTTGTAGCATGCGATAGGGCGCATTTTGTCGGGAAAACACGGTCTATCACGGATACCGCAAAATCTGGTGGAAGATTATTTTATCGAAATCTGAGAATTGCGGCGCAAACAATCATTCCGTTTCAAAAAACTTACTGGTTGCGCCTTAGGTGTTCACCTATATTTAACCCGGGGCGAAACTCTTCCGAATGTTATTCGGAATCGTATGCCCCGGGCTCAAGTAAATCGCACTTTCAGTGCTCTCTACTTATCATACGTATTATCTTATAGCGCTGAAAGTGCTGTTTAATTCAGCCTTGGGCAAAGCTAATTGCCAACAGGCAATTGCGTCGCCCAAGGAAAATATGTTATGCATTTAAAAAAGGCGCAAGTATAAAAGGTAATTGAAAAGCGGGACCTCCCTGTGCCACAAATCTGTATAAATTCAGAATATTAATCCACCGGATTTAGCAGGTGATCCTAAATCGCACGCGATAATGGAGCCATTTTAGGGCATAAAAAAAACCTTCTGCCCGTAGACAGAAGGTTTTGCGTATATAAAGATTGATCTGAATTAGTCAACTTGAGGACCAGCAGCAACCAATGCTTTTCCTTCTTCGTTATCAGTATATTTAACGAAGTTTTTAACAAAGCGGCTACCCAAATCCTGAGCTTTATCTTCCCACTCTTTAACGTCAGCGTAAGTGTCGCGTGGATCAAGAATACCTGTATCAACTCCTGGCAATGCAGTAGGTACTTCCAGGTTAAATACCGGAATAGTTTTAGTTTCAGCTTTCTCGATTGATCCGTCAAGGATAGCGTTGATGATACCACGAGTATCTTTAATAGAGATACGTTTTCCGGTACCGTTCCATCCAGTGTTTACCAAATAAGCTTCAGCTCCGTGCTCTTCCATTTTTTTCACTAACTCAGCAGCATATTTTGTTGGGTGCAATGTTAAGAATGCAGCACCGAAACATGCAGAGAATGTAGGCTGAGGAGCAGTTACACCGCGCTCAGTACCTGCTAATTTTGCAGTAAATCCTGATAAGAAGTGGTATTTAGTTTGTTCCGGAGTTAATTTTGAAACCGGAGGCAATACACCAAATGCATCAGCAGAAAGGAAAATTACTTTCTTCGCGTGACCGGCTTTTGATGGTACAGCGATGTTCTCGATGTGGTCAATTGGGTAAGACACACGAGTGTTCTGAGTTACAGAACCATCAGTGAAATCAATTTTACCTTCAGCATCAACAGTTACGTTCTCCAAAAGAGCGTTACGTTTGATAGCACCGAAAATTTCCGGCTCAGCATCTTTGTCAAGGTCGATAGTTTTTGCGTAACAACCACCTTCGAAGTTGAAGATACCTTCGTCATCCCAACCGTGCTCGTCATCACCAATCAATTTACGTGAAGCATCAGTTGAAAGTGTTGTTTTACCAGTACCTGAAAGACCGAAGAAGATAGCAACGTCACCGGCTTCGCCAACGTTAGCCGAACAGTGCATTGAAGCAATACCGCGAAGTGGCAGGTAGTAGTTCATCATTGCGAACATACCTTTTTTCATTTCACCACCATACCATGTACCACCAATTACCTGCATTTTTTCAGTCAGGTTAAATACAGTGTACACTTCTGAGTTCAATCCGTGCTCTTTGTATTTCTCGTTAGAAGATTTTGAACCGTTCATTACAACGAAATCAGGCTCGCCGTAAGTTTCCAGTTCTTCAGCAGTTGGACGAAGGAACATGTTTGTTACAAAGTGTGCCTGCCATGCAACTTCCATAATGAAACGAACTTTCAAACGAGTATCTTCGTTAGCACCACAGAAAGTGTCAACTACGAATAATTTTTTACCTGAAAGCTGGCTTGTTGTAGTCGCTTTAAGGTCATTCCAAACCTCTTGAGTAATAGGTTTGTTATCGTTTGGAGATTCTGGAGATGTCCACCACATTGTGTTTTCAGTGGTTGCATCTTTAACAATGTATTTATCTTTAGGCGAACGACCTGTAAATACACCTGTCATTACGTTAACAGCGTCAAGCTCTGTTAACTGACCTTTTTCGAATCCCTCTAAAGCAGGATTCATTTCTTCTTCATAAAGTTTCTCGTATGAAGGGTTGTGGATAATTTCCTGTACGTCAACAATTCCGTACTTGCTTAAATCTAAATTTGCCATAACTACCTAATAATTAACTTAATAATACAATTTTTCGTCTACTTAAATCGGGACACAAAAATATCATAATTTTCCAATCGGCAGGGTTGATCTCCCCCATTTGCCCCTTTTTTAATACCGATTAAACATTAGCTTAACAATAGATTTTGTTACGATTATAAGGGTATTTTTATCTTATTTTGATCATTAAAAAAGCGCTACAAATAAAGATGTAACGCTCTCTTATTATAATCCTATGCTTGTTATGATCTCGGATGAAACTGATGAATAGTCGACTTCAGATAATCCTTGTCGAGGTGTGTATAAATTTCGGTGGTTAATATCGACTCGTGCCCTAACATTTCCTGTACAGCTCTTAAATCGGCTCCACCATTTATCAGGTGTGTGGCAAACGAGTGACGGAAGGTGTGCGGACTAATTTTCTTATCTAAATTCACTTTAGCGGCCAGATTTTTAATAATGGTAAAAATCATTACCCTGCTTAGTTTTCTTCCCCGGCGATTTAAAAACAGAATGTTTTCGCTGTCCTTATTCACCCGCAAATTTTTTCGGTAATTGGCCAGGTACTTATTAATCTCTTCAATTGCCCGTCCGCTTACCGGTACCAAACGCTCTTTGCCGGCTTTTCCTTCAATTTTTATAAATCCTTGCTCAAAAAACAAGTTGGTCATTTTCAGGTTAACCAGCTCCGATACACGCAAACCACAGCTGTACAAGGTTTCCAGCATGGCTTTGTTCCGCTGCCCTTCTGATTTTTTCAAATCGATGGCATTAATTAACGTATCAATTTCTTCCATTGATAATATATCGGGAAGTTTCCGGCCAATTTTTGGCGATTCGAGTAAAGCCGTCGGATCACTGGTGATTTTCTCTTCAATTAACAGGTATTTATAGAATGATTTTATGCCTGAGATGGTTCGAGCCTGAGTTCGTGGACTAACACCTTTATCATTTAACCATTCAACAAAACTTTTTAATTGACTTAGCGTTACCTTTTCCGGATTTACCCCTTTGAAACTTTTTTCAAAAAAATTCTCAAGTTTATTGATATCATTAATGTAGGCAGCTATTGAGTTCTGCGATAATGATTTCTCCAACTTTAAGTAATTTTCATATCCCTTTTTACATTCCTCCCATTTCATAATATTGCAAATTAAGGTTACTTTTATGTCTGTTTATACTACGCTACGTATGTTTATCGGTGCGATAAACTATTATAACAAAAAAATATTACGTTGCATTTTGAATAAAGTTACTATAAAATAAATTAAAATCGAAGAAATGAAGCTCTTGATTATCAATGGACCTAACTTAAACCTGCTTGGAGTAAGGGAAAAGTCGATTTATGGAACAGAAAGTTTTAAAAGTTATTATGAACAATTGAAACAGGATTTCGCCAATATTGACCTTACCTATTTTCAATCAAACGTTGAAGGAGAACTTATAAATTCGTTACACGAGCATGGTTTTAATTACGATGGGATAATCATAAATGCCGGTGCCTACACGCACACCTCTGTGGCCATCCGCGATGCAATTGCCGGAATACAAACGCCTGTTGTTGAAGTGCATATATCAAATACACTAACACGCGAAGATTTCAGACATAAATCGATTATTGGCCCGGTATGTAAAGGATGTATTATGGGATTTGGCCTCGAATCATATCGATTGGCAATCCAAAGTTTCGTAAATTGACTCGTAATATATACTCTCTATTAAATTAATCAATGATTAAATTTAATTTAACCGTTAAATCGGGTTTTATTATACTTTTGCGCGCTTAAAATTTAGAAGTAATGAGACAGACCAAAATTGTTGCAACAATTTCCGATTTAAGATGTGACGTTGATTTTATTCAGTCACTTTATGATGCGGGACTCAACGTAGCCCGTATTAACACCGCCCATATTACTCCCGAAAGCGGGAAAGTTATGGTTGACAATATTCGAGCGGTTTCAGATAAAATTGCAATTCTTGTTGACACCAAAGGCCCTGAAATAAGAACATGTCAAACTCTTTCGGACACAGAGGTTAAGGAAGGAGAACTGGTTACACTATCCTACTCTACCGGAGTACTGGATGATGTAAAAAACATTTGCGTAAACTACAAAGGTTTTGTAAACGACCTGAATGTTGGCAATAAAATTCTTGTGGATGACGGCGAAACTGAATTTGAAGTAGTTGAAAAACACATTAAATATTTATTGTGTAGAGTTTGCAACTCGGGCGTTATTAAAAAGCGCAAAAGTATTAACGTACCTGGCGTAGAAATTAAATTACCATCGCTGACTGAACGCGACGTGGAATTTATTCGCTTTGCTGCCGAGAACAATCTTGATTTTATTGCGCACTCGTTTGTACGCCACAAAGAAGATGTGAACGAAGTTCAGAAGATTCTGGATGAGCACAACAGCCCGATTAAAATTATTGCCAAAATTGAAAACATGGAGGGTGTTGACAATATCGACGAGATACTGGAGCACGCTTATGGTATAATGGTAGCACGTGGCGATTTGGGTATTGAACTTCCTGAATCGAAAATCCCGTCAATTCAACGTAACCTGGTTCGTCGTGCCATATTGTACCAAAAACCGGTTATTATTGCCACACAAATGCTGCACACCATGATTGAGCACCCAAGACCAACACGTGCCGAGGTGAGCGACGTAGCAAGTGCGATTTACATGGGAACCGACGCAATAATGCTAAGTGGCGAAACTGCTTACGGAAAATATCCTGTAGAAGCTGTTAAAGCGATGGATAAAATTGCACAGGAGGTTGAACCTGACCGCGACCGCCGCGAGTTAGCTGTTCCGCTTAAAGCAGATATTCCTGCCTATCTGGCTCAATCGGCTATTCGTGCTGCACGCGAATTAAAACCCGATGCGATTATTACATCAACCACAACAGGAAAAACAGCTCGTTACCTTTCGTCGTACCGTCCGTTTTATCCGGTTTATGTAAAATGTCACTCACATCGTGTAATGCGCGAGCTGGCGCTTTCATTTGGTGTTCACCCTACGTTCCTTGAAACGAAAAAGAACAAAATGAAGATCCAGAAAGCTGCTGTTCAGGAGTTGGTTAACCAGGGAACAATCAACATGGACGACCTGGTAATTTATGTAGGTGGCCGTTTTGGTGAAGATGCTGGTGCATCGTTCATCGAAATATCAACTGCCGACAGGTTATTCATGAAACCAAAAGAATTAAGTTAACAACGATATTCCAGCATAAAAAAAGCCTTGTTTCTTCATTGAAACAAGGCTTTTCTTTTTGCAATAGACTGCTTATTTGATCCTGGATACTGGATGCTGGATGCCGGATACTTGATACTCGATACTCGATGCTGGATGCTGGATGCTTGATACTCGACACTCGATGCTTGAGACAAACTCGTAACTCGCAGCTAGCGGCTCGTAGCTAGTAGCTCGCAGCTAGTACCTAGTAGCTTGATACCAAATATTTGAAATTAAGTATAAAACTTCATTGAATATTCTTCATTGTTTATTCAATATTTATCATTCAGTATTTCACCATAAAAAAAGCCTTGCTTCTTTACTGAAACAAGGCTTTTTCTCTTTTAAATAAGCTGCTATCGGAAATCGATAACTTCTACATCAGCATGGTCAGCAGCATTAAAAACAAATTCAGAATCATCAAAACCCGCATTTGTGTCCATTTCTTTAACCAGGATTCCATACAGGTTTCCATCTGTACTGTGCAGGGTTGCCGAGTGAATCATCATTTCAGTCTTGTCGATAGCCACTTCAATTTTTGTTACATCGTAGGTATCCGCATCAGGAAAAAGATTGATGTGATAAAGTGTTTTTCCGCCTTCTGTTTTTTCATCTATGAATTCAGAACGGAAACCGCGCTCGTAAATACTAAATAACGACGAAGGATCCATTAACTCACTGCTTTCATCATCAATATTCGAAATGGTTACCTGGTTACCGTCTTTCATGTAATTCCATATAGTTTCACCATTTGAAAATACTTCAACTCCCAAATCGGGCAATTGCACACAATATTTCTGACCTTTGATTTTTATGGTACCGGCATTCGTTTCGTCAATATCCATTTCTTTATTCACCATTGAAAAAACAAAACTGGCCGACATCGATTTTATTTCTTTGGTTTTGGCACTTACCTCATCCAGAATTTTCTTTGCCTTTGCATCGCTCTGCGACCATCCTAAAGTTGCCACCAGAACAAGCGCAACCATCAATACTATCCTTCTCATCATTTTACTTTTGTACTATTCCTATGTAAGAAAATGAAAACGCTACGATTTTTCTACCCAATGTATAAATCCCGATTCCGTATCACCCTCAAAAATTAATTCTACAAGCTATTCAATAACTGTTCCAAACTATATTCGTCCTGCAGTAAAACCTGTCGGGCTTTACTTCCTTCACTAGGCCCAACAATACCTGCAGCTTCCAATTGATCCATTAAACGCCCTGCACGGTTATACCCGATCGAGAATTTTCGCTGTATCATCGATGTCGATCCCATCTGGTTCATCACCACTACGCGCGCGGCATCGTCAAATAACTCATCGCGGTTACGCAGATCCACTTCACCCGGTCCGGGCTCCTCGTCGCTGGCATATTCAGGTAACAAAAATGCGGTTGGATACCCACGCTGATCGCCGATAAATTCAACAATTTTTTCCACTTCAGGCGTATCAACAAAAGCACACTGCACACGTGTCATTTCACTTCCCTGCGAAATAAGCATATCACCACGCCCGATAAGCTGGTTTGCTCCCGGCGAATCAAGAATGGTACGAGAGTCAATCATCGACGCCACCTTAAACGCAATACGCGCCGGGAAGTTTGCCTTAATTACACCGGTGATAATATTGGTCGACGGACGCTGTGTAGCAATAATCATGTGAATTCCAACAGCCCTTGCCAGCTGCGCAATTCGTGCAATCGGCAATTCAATCTCTTTTCCGGCAGTCATAATCAGGTCGGCAAACTCATCGATAATCACCACAATGTAGGGCATAAAACGGTGTCCTTTTTCAGGATTCAGTCTGCGCGATATAAATTTCCTGTTATACTCTTTAATATTACGTGCCTGTGCTATTTTCAGCAAATCGTAACGTGCGTCCATTTCCACGTTAATCGAATTCAGCGTATTTTTTACTTTCTGAATATCGGTGATCACCGGCTCTTCAGAATCGGGCAATTTTGCCAGGTAATGTTTTTCAAGCACCGAATAAATATTTAGCTCCACCTTTTTCGGGTCGATAAAAACAAACTTCAGTTGCGACGGGTGTTTTTTATACAACAACGAAGTGATGATCACGTTTATACCCACCGATTTACCCTGACCTGTAGCTCCGGCAACAAGAATGTGCGGCATTTTTACCAGGTCGAACATAAAAGTCTCGTTCGAAATGGTTTTTCCTAAAGCCACCGGCAATTCGGCCTTGCTTTCCTGGAATCGCTTCGAACGAATAATCGAGTGCATTGATACCGTTTCAGGATTTTGATTTGGCACCTCGATACCGATGGTTCCGCGCCCCGGAATTGGTGCAATAATACGAATGCCCAGCGCCGCCAAACTTAAGGCGATGTCGTCCTCCAGGTTTTTAATCTTCGAGATACGCACGCCCGGCGCTGGTACAATTTCATAAAGTGTAATTGTTGGACCGATTGTAGCCCGTATTTTTGTGATCTCGATTTTATAATGACGCAGCGTTTCAACAATTTTATTTTTGTTGGCTACCAGCTCTTCATTTTTAACCTCGGCATTACCAAATTTATGATCTTCCAGCAATTCCAGCGTAGGGAATTTAAAACTTGCCAGATCCAGTGTTGGATCATAATCTTCCAGCTCCTCCGGTTCTGCACCATCCGCCTCCTCCTCCTCGAGTTTTGGCGCAACCGTTAAACTCAGGTCATCCTCTTTTTTCACAGGAATCACTTCAATGTCATCACCACTTTCCTCTTCCGGCTCTTCTATTTCAATTTCATCTTCTATCCCAATCGTCGGCTCTTCTATCGGCAAATCATCATCATCGTCCGACTCAAAAATGGCTTTCACCACATCGTCGTCATCCTCAATAATTTTTGTTATCGCCTCTTCTCCCTCAACTTTTTCTTTCGAAATGGACGCTTCATTCATCTCTGCATCTTCCTGTTCTGTATCGTTCGATTTTCTTTTCAACAGCCCTTTCAGCATATTAAAAGCACCATCAAAACGAACAACCACAATGGCCAGTCCGGAAATGAATAACAAGAACACAAGCCCCACAATTCCGATCAAAGAGCGAAGCCAGTTGCTTAATATAAACCCGTAATGGCCGCCCCAATAGATGGCCGATCCGGCATCGGTTTTGTTTAAAAACAATCCCAGTGCCACCGAAAACCAAATTATACAGATAAGCGTATACCATACACTTTTCAAAAAATTTCCTGTTTTCCGGCCTAAAATCCGCGCTCCGGTAATAGCCATCAGGTAAACCAACCCAAAGGATGCCAGTCCAAAACCTCGGTTCATAATTACTTCCGACAAATAGGCGCCCAGTTTCATACCTTTATTCTGAGCCTTTACCTCAGTGTTGAAAAGGAATTCGCGCCAGCCCGAATCCATTATACTTTGATCGGCTGCACCGTAAAATAAAAACGACACAAAGGAAATTAACAGGTAAGCTGCTGTTAAAAGCACGAACAATCCGAACAGGAAATACAATTTCTCGCTCTTAAACAGGGATGTACGCTTCTTTTGGGTACGTTTATTTTTTGATTTTACTGGCTTTTTCTTCGCTCTAAATGCCATGGAATTATTTTTAATCCGAATTTTTTATTCACAACAAATTTCCAATATAACGATTAAGTTTCATTTCAATTTTTGAGATTCAAAAAATCATTCAACAAAATCGACTTTAACCGCTAAACTGGAACATTATTCCTCTTAAAACTGAATAATGTGGGTTAAATTGTCCGCAAATTTAACTAAAAAAACTTAGCCTAATTAATTCATTTTAATGAATTAATTACCTGCAGGGTGATGACGAAGCAAAGCTTGTCACACTCTGACCGGAAGCGTCATGAGCTGACGAAATAATTGAGATACAATTATTTGTCAGGGCTAACCTTGACATTGAAAATCATAAATATATTTTTTGAAAACATGTATCGTGCAGATTTTCAATCGTCAACACTTCGTGTGAAAAATTTCTCGAATTTTTCAGGTTAGGTAGAAGTTATGCCCGCTTGCTAATTCCTGCTATCATCTCAAGAAAAAAGTGTTAATAAATTCAGGCCTTTTTCTTGCAATTCGAAAGAAAGAGTGTTACCTGTTTTCCGAATTAATAAACCAATCTAAAAAAGCTGTTGTAAAATAGTTCAACCACCACAAAACCAAGTGCTAACACATTTCTTTTTTTGTTTTGTTTTTCTATGTTTGTTAGGCATCTGATCCTTATTCAGACGACTAACTATCTACACCAATGAAAAAACGAGCTGTTGTTGCTTTGGGCGGAAATGCCATCCTGCGCGGTAACGAAGAAGGAACCATCGTTCAGCAGGAAAAGAACGTAACCGACACACTTGAAAACCTCATGCCGCTGCTGCGCGATGGTTACGAGCTGGTAATTACACACGGCAACGGGCCGCAGGTTGGGAATATATTAATGCGTAACGATGCCGGTGAACAGCTTTACGGCATTGCCCCCATGCCATTGAATATTTGCGTGGCCGACTCGCAGGGCGGAATTGGCTTTATGATCGAGCGAATGATGCGAAACGTACTCAACAAATACGGCATTGAGAAAAACGTAATTTCCATGGTTACACTGGTTGAGATTGATGCCAATGATCCGGCATTTCAAAATCCATCGAAACGTATTGGAAAAGTTTATAGCGAAACACAAGCAAAAAGGTTGTCGGAACAGAAAGGCTGGGATTTTAAACCTACATCAAAAAGTAAAGACGGCTACCGACGGGTGGTGCCCTCGCCCACGCCCATTGATATTGTAAATAAAGACATCATCCGGCAACTACTTGAAAACGGTAATATCGTTATAGCTGCCGGCGGTGGTGGCATTCCTGTTTATTTTGATGAAAACAACGATGTGCGCACACTGGATGCCGTAATCGACAAAGATATGGCCTCGGGTATGTTGGCTACCAATATTGATGCCGATGAGTTATACATCCTCACCGATGTACCGTTTATTTACAAAGACTTTGGGGAGGAAACGCAGCAGAAACTGGAATTTTTAAACTATTCCGACACCCTTAAACATCTTGAAAATGGTACATTTGCTGAAGGTACAATGGAGCCTAAAATCAAGGCCTGCCTCAACTTTATAAAAAACGGCGGCAGCAAAAGTATCATCACCGAAGCCACCAAACTGGCCGATAAAAGTTACGGATCAAAGATTACTTTGGAATATGAAGATGAAGAAAAGATTGATCGAATTTGAATAGAAGATTGAAAAGCGATTGTTAAATTGAAAAAGTGATAAATTGTGTATTAAAACTTTTGACTTTAAACTTTTCCTTTTGCCTTGTTCTCTGTGAAACGCTGAGACTTTTCTTCTCCGGGCAACTCTGTGGTAAAAAAATAGGTAACGAATTACTATCAACAGCAACCATATAAAAAACTAAAATACAATGATCAATAATTTAAAAAACAGAAACTTCCTCAAACTACTCGATTTTACTCCCGAAGAAATAAATCAACTGCTTGATTTGGCTGCGAGTTTAAAAAAAGCAAAATACGACGGCTCGGAGAAACCCTTGCTTTCCGGTAAAAATATCGCACTGATTTTTGAAAAAGCCTCTACCCGCACACGATGTGCATTTGAAGTGGCGGCTTACGACCAGGGAGCACGAGTCACTTATTTGGGACCTTCCGGCTCACAGATTGGGCAGAAAGAAACCATGAAAGACACTGCGCGTGTTTTGGGAAGAATGTACGACGGCATTGAATACCGTGGTTTCGGGCAGGATATTGTGGAAGAACTGGGAACTTATGCCGGTGTTCCGGTTTGGAATGGCCTTACCAACGAGTTTCATCCCACTCAGATTCTGGCCGATTTTCTTACCATGAAAGAACACAGCAACAAACCTTTATCGGAAGTAAAATTCTGCTACCTGGGCGATGCGCGAAACAATATGGGTAATTCGCTGATGGTTGGTGCTGCAAAACTGGGAATGGATTTCAGAGCAGCTGCACCAAATGCTTGTCAGCCTGCTGAAGAATTACAGGCTGAGTGCCACGAAATAGCCACGCAAACCGGTGGAAAGATAATGATTACCGAAGATGTAGTTACAGCTGTTAAAGACTGCGATTTTCTGTACACCGATGTTTGGGTGTCGATGGGTGAGCCCGACGAAGTTTGGCAGGAACGGATCAAATTGCTGCTCCCTTACCAGGTAAACAAAAAAGCTATGGAACTCACCGGAAATCCCAATGTAAAATTCCTGCATTGTTTACCGGCATTTCATAACCGCGACACAAAAGTTGGCGAGCAGATCTACCAAAAATTTGGGCTCGAAGCCATGGAAGTTACCGAAGAAGTTTTTGAAAGCAAAGCATCGCTCGTATTCGATGAAGCCGAGAACCGCATGCACACCATAAAAGCTGTTATGGTTGCCACACTGGCTTAAGCAAACCACCATAGATTTTAAAGCATTATCTTCAGTTTTTTTTTGGAGGTAGTGCTTTTTTTTTTAGCTGCGAGTCACTAGCCACAAGCTGCGAGCAAGAAGTATCAAATCTCATTCAGTTTTAAAATTTTTTACCACAGAGTTGCACAGAGAACTCTCAGATTTAAACAGAGAGGAAAGAATTTTTCAACTGCGAGTTGTGAGCCTATAGCTACTAGTTTTTTTCAATCTAAATCAATCTTCTTTTCAATGTTCATCAATCTTAAAGCCACAGTGCTTTTTTCTCCTCACTCATTCACTCACTCACTCACTCACTCACCAATCCAACATCCACAAAATCACCGTCTTAACGCCCACCCTCCTTTTGCCTTTAAACTTTTTCCTTTTGCCGTGAAAATCCTTTTCCTATTTTTGCCCCGTGAAAAATCATTCAACACTCATAACAAATATTCTGCTTGCGGTTATGCTGCTATTCTCCATACAGGGGGTGGCTTCCGGCAGGAGAAATCCGGAACGTTTTTCGCTGCTTAAAGAAAATACTGCACCACATCTTACGTTTCACAACGATTCCATCCACCACATCGATTTTCGGTATGCCGATAAAAAACGAGGATTCAAACCTTTTATCGCGCCATCTATTCTTATTACCGGTGGAACGATCCTGCATTTTTCCGACTGGAAATATGACATTAACGATTGGCACGGAGAACATTTTAATTATTCAGGCTACCTCGACGACTACCTGCGTTTTGCACCGATTGCAGCCGTATATTCCTTAAACGCCCTGGGGATAAAGGGGAAAAACAATATTGGTAACCAAACCGCCATACTGGGCAAAAGTATGATCCTGACTACCATCATTGCGAAAAGCATGAAAAGCATTTTCGATGTAGAGCGCCCTACAGGAGAAGCACAGTCGATGCCCTCGGGACATACAGCCATTGTTTTTGCAGCAGCTCAGTGGATGCACCGCGAGTACGGCGAGATAAGCCCCTGGTACAGCATTGGTGCTTATGCCTGCGCCACCACGGTGGGAATCATGCGTATTTCCAAAGGCCAACACTGGGCTTCCGATGTTTTGGTTGGCGCCGGAGTTGGAATGATCTCCACTGAACTTATCTACCTCACTCACCAATACAAATGGGATCGGGAACACCTGAAAAACCTGGATATTTTTCCGTTTAAAACAGGCCGCCAGAAAGGACTGGCACTGGTGTATACGTTTTAGGAAGTGACGGGATGCTGGATACTGGATGCTTGCACAGGAACTTGATAGTGTAAATACTTTTGCTCCCGATGCTACGGTCGGGATTTTGCTGCGCTCAACTTTTTACTTTATCCTTTTTGCCTTGATTCTGAATACTTGTTGCCGGATACAAACTCGCAACTCGGAGCTAGCGGCTCGGAGCTTGAAACACTTTTGCCTTTTTACTTTTACCTTTTGCCTTGATTCTGGATGCTTGATACAATAGAATTGTTAAACTGATAAATTGTAAAATTGTAGTTCTTAACTTTCTATCTTATTCGCTATGAAACTCTGTGATTTCTCGGTGTAACTCGGTGGTAAAATCCTTTATATTTTTGGCTTTGTACTGGATACTTGATACTTGTAACTTGCAGCTGCTCTTCTCAACTTTTGCTCCCGACGCTACGGTCGGGATTTTGTTACGCTCAACTTTTTACTTTATCCTTTTGCCTTGATTCTGAATACTTGTTGCCGGATACAAACTCGCAACTCGGAGCTAGCGGCTCGGAGCTTGAAACACTTTTGCCTTTTTACTTTTACCTTTTGCCTTGATTCTGGATGCTTGACACAATAGAATTGTTAAACTGATAAATTGTAAAATTGTAGTTCTTAACTTTCTATCTTATTCGCTATGAAACTCTGTGATTTCTACGTGTAACTCGGTGTTAAAATCCTTTATATTTTTGGCTTTGTACTGGATACTTTAACTTGCAGCTGCTCTTCTCAACTTTTGCTCCCGACGCTACGGTCGGGATTTTGCTACGCTCAACTTTTTACTTTATCCTTTTGCCTTGATTCTGAATACTTGTTGCCGGATACAAACCCGCAACTCGGAGCTAGCGGCTCGGAGCTTGAAACACTTTTGCCTTTTTACTTTTACCTTTTGCCTTGATTCTGGATACTTGTTGCCGGATACAAACTCGCAACTCGTAGCTAGCGGCTCGGAGCTTGAAACACTTTTGCCTTTTTACTTTTACCTTTTGCCTTGCTACCTGAAACTTTTACCATCAACTCCCTTCTTTTTTACGCAGTAATTTATATTTTTGTCACACACAAATTCGGATACAGAACAGGCTAATGACATCTTTACAAACTCAAAAACAATGGCATGTAATTTACACCAGATCCAGGGCGGAAAAGAAGGTCGTGCAGGAGCTCTATGCTAACGATATTGAATGTTTCCTTCCCCTGCAAAAAAAACTCCGCCAGTGGAAAGACCGCAAAAAATGGGTGGAAACTCCTCTTATTCCGGGCTATTGTTTTGTAAACATCACACGCAAAGAATACGACAAAGTACTTCAACTTAATAACGTGGTAAGTTATGTCACTTTCGAACGAAAAGCTGCCGTTGTAAGCCAAAGCGAAATAGAGGCGCTACAAACCATGCTTCATCAGTTTGATTTTGAGGTAAACGTAACCATGGAAAATTTCGAACCCGGGAAAATAGTTGAAGTAATTGAAGGGCCGATGATCGGATTAAGCGGAGAACTTATAGAATGCAGGGGCAAAAATAAATTTGCGTTGCGCATCGAACAAATCAACACTTCTTTTCTGGTTGAAATCCCGGCCTCTTACCTTAGTGCGGTTCCGGAGACGGTGATTTAATCCTTAATCAAAACATATAATTAATAATAAACAAAACCAATATTATAAATTACCTATCGAGGTAACCTAAAAACAAACCTAAGAGCCAGCAACAAAACTTACACACTGTCAAATAATTAGCCAAATAAGATCATAATGCTCGTTTTCAGTCATGAATTAACAACTAACTTTTTTGTATTTTTTTCCTGAAACGACCTGTTTAATTCAACAAATTGAGTAGTTTTGCTACTCAACTAATATTAATTTTCTACTCATACAGCACATGTAACTGAGGAGGCGAAGCAGTGCCCGAATCAGCCTATCCACCACTTCTTTTCAACTACAACAACTTCACATAACTCACTATTAGCCAAATGATAGAATCTTTAATTACCAACAAAACCCGGCTAAAACTTTTACTCAAGTTTTTTCTGAATAAGGAGACTACCAGCTACCTCAGAAACCTTGAACAGGAGTTTGGTGAATCGTCAAATGCTATACGTTTGGAACTGAACCGGCTGGAGCAGGCTGATTTGCTGGTATCGAATTTCAACGGTAACCGAAAATATTTCCGGGCCAACGACAACCACCCGCTGTACAGTGAGATCAACAGCATTTTACAAAAAACGGTGGGGCTGGATACGGTTATTGATAAGATACTGAAAAATGTGGGCGACCTAAACGAGGCCTATCTTATCGGCGATCTTGCTATTGGCAAAGCATCGGGTATTATCGACCTATTGCTGGTGGGCGACAAAATCGATACCCGTTTTGTGGTGGCACTGGTGTCGAAAGCCGAAAAACTGGTCAATAAAAAAATACGCTACCTGGTGCTGTCAGAAAAGGAAAAAACCGCTTACCTCGAAAAACAGAATGCCTTGCACATTTGGTCGAGAGAATAAGAAAAGAGGACAGAAGACCGGAAAATTAATTTTAGCTTTGTTTTAAGCTACCAAAAAAATAATGAACCTTATAGATTAACGCAACACAAATATGAAGCACTTACTAAAAACATTGTACACTGTATTCTTTTGTTCTGCGCTGATGCTCGCTGCACAGGCACAGACGCAGCCTCAGGATGTAAAGAATGTTGATGTTAAATCATTGCCGCAATCCGAAATCAATAAAGCCAAGAGGGCAATACAGGATGCCGGATTATCGCAGGAACAAGCGATTCAACTGGCCCGTCAGCGGGGAGCTACTGAGCAGCAGATCCAGGAAATGCGACAACGTTTAAGTGAACAGGACACCACGCAACAAGACATGTTTGAGCTCTATGAAGAGCCGGAAATACTACCGGAGGAAAAGGAAGAATCTTATCTTTCGCAAAGAAAAGTTGAATTAAAGAAGGATCTTGAAGTCTTTGGAGCGTATCTGTTTAACAACGAAAACCTGACTTTCGAACCACAGGTAAACATACAAACACCAAAAAACTACGAGATAGGGATTGGCGATCAGTTGCTTATCCAGGTTTGGGGGAACTCGCAAAACAACTATCAGCTGAGGGTAAATAACAACGGGCAGATCGTTATCCCCGACCTGGGACCGGTTTATGTAGCCGGCATGTTGTTTGACGAGGCGGAAAAGAAAATCATCAAAAACCTTACGGCAATTTATGCCGATATGGGGGGCGACAATCCCGGCACTTTTGCCCAACTGGATATGGGGCAGTTGCGCTCCATTCGTGTAAACCTGCTTGGCGAGGTGGTAGCACCGGGCACCTATACCCTACCCGTAACAGCCACCGCTTTTAACGGCTTGTACCTATCGGGCGGACCGAATGAAATTGGTTCATTCCGAAATATCAAGGTCATTCGCAACAACAAAATTGAACAGGTAATCGATATTTACAATTTACTGGTAAATGCCGATCCTTCTGACAATATCACCTTAAAAGACGGCGACATCGTACTTGTTCCTCCTGCAGAAAAACAGGTGGTGGTAAACGGCGAATTTAAACGCAATGGCATTTTCGAAATTAAAGAAGGCGAAATGCTCAACGACCTCGTACGTTTTTCCGGAGGATTTAACGCCGGTGCCTACCTGGGTAACACCCAAATAGTTCGTCAAACACAACAGGGACAACAGATTATCGATGTTCCTTACGACCTGCTGAATACCACCCCGTTGGTAAAAGGCGATACCATACAAAATACCCTGACAACCGACCGTTTTGAAAACAGGGTAAGCATAGAAGGTGCTGTTTATCATCCGGGAGAATACGAGTGGACCGAAGGACTTACGCTCGCACAGCTTATTGAAAAAGCCGACAAGCTGCTCCCGGAAGCATTTAAAGGTCGGGGATTGATCACCCGCTACAACAGCGACCGTACCACTTCAGCCATTGCCTTTGATGTGGAAGATATTAGCAGCGGTAAACAAAACATTTTACTGCAGGCCGATGATGAAGTGTTGATAAAAACCCATTTCGATTTAAAAGAACAACCTTATATAACCGTTAACGGCGAAGTGCTGGATCCCGGTCCTTTTAACTGGTCGGAAAACATGACATTGGGCGATGCGATATTCCTGGCAGGTGGCCTTACCGAGGGGGCCGACAGTACGTTTATTGAAATCGCCCGCCGCCTGAGCTACAGCGATGCAGCCGTACTTTCCGATACCATCGGACATGTAATCATTGCCAATGTATCACGCGGATTACAACTGGGGAAAAACGATGCCGAAATGAAATTACGTCCCTGGGATCAGGTTTCGGTGCGTACGGCACCTAATTTCCGCCAAAACGAAACCGTCATCATTTCGGGCGAAGTAACCTACGCCGGAGCTTATGCCATTACCAACAAACAAATGCGTATCTCCGACCTGGTACAAATGGCCGGCGGAACAACTCCGAAAGCCTACCTACAGGGAGCCACGCTCGAACGTTTTTCCGATGAACTAGGCACCGAACGAGTGGCCATTAACCTGCAAAATATTCTCAATAATCCAAAAAATGACAAAGACTTGTTGTTAAAAAACAGCGACCGCCTCAATATTCCGGAATTTATGCAAACTGTTAAAATTACCGGGAGCGTACAAAATCCTTTCTCCATTACCTTTGAACCAGGGCGAAATGCCAAATACTATGTCAACCGCACAGGCGGATTTCAGGCACAGGCCAATAAAAGAAAAACCTACGTACAATACCCCAACGGAGAAACGGCGGTTACCAAAGGCCTTATTTTCAGACATTACCCTAAAGTTACACCGGGCAGTATGGTGGTTGTCCCGGAAAAACCGGAAAAAGAACGTCAGCAGGGACTTTGGCTGGCCATCGCCTCAACAATGTCTTCCATGGCAGTAGCTATTGCTGCAATTATGAACGCAACGAATTGATTTAGCCGCGAGTTACTCGTCTCAAGCTTCAAGTTGCAACTGATAGGAATAGAGGAAATCCATACAACAACAACTAAAATGTTCAGTTCAATGAAACTCATTTTTCAGGAACGTAGAGAACTGAAAAGTGTAAGTTGAATTAATCCCGATCTTGAAAAGCATCGGGAAGCTCCATCCTCCTTTTGATAAAGGCCTGTCCCGTTCGTAGCATCGGGGAGGTGTCCGCCAGCTGGCGAACGGAGAATTAGGTGGTAGGCAACACCAATTCAACTGTCATCCCGAACGAAGAGAGGGCTCTGTTACAATAAAACGACTAACAATAATCAGCACAAATCAATACGATCAGCGTTATCTGCTTTCCAATAAAAGATTGCTTCGGGCTGCCAACTGCCCTCAAATTACGAGAGACTACTCATTTTTATGGGAATAATGAGGTACTGACTGTCTTAGGCTCTTTACCCCTTTGGCTGTAGCCATTTCCCCTCAGGAGGGGAAGAGTTTAAAAGTAAGGCCGGAAATTTTGAAATAAAAAGCAGTATTAGTAGCAGGGAAGTTTCCCCTCCTACAAGGAGGGGGGTACCGCGTTTACAGCGGTGGGGTGGTCTAATTTGTTGCGTCTGTCAATACGAGGAGCCCCACATATAGGAACGACGAAGTAATCCAATAAAATTTGTGAAATCAGTGTAATTCGTAAACAAAGTAACACCAACCCACGCTACCCTTTTATTCCCTAAAGGGGCAACGCAAAGAAAAAACGTACAATAATTTACAATAGAATACAGTACATTCAATAATTTTAGTTGTGCATTCAGAACTAAGTCCCCTCCAGGGGATTTAGGGGTAAAAAAATCACACAAATGACCGAAGAAATAAAAAGCAACCAGCAAGCAGAAGACGAGATAGACCTGATCGCCTTAGCAAAAACTCTCTGGGACAACCGAAAATTCATAATAATAACAGTAGCCATCTTTATTGTACTGGGAGTAGCAGTAGCTCTCCTTACACCAAAAGAGTACACCGCTTCCACCACCGTGGTACCACAAATTAGTGATACCTCAACTAAATTGGGCGGCTTATCATCTCTGGCTGCTATGGCAGGATTTAACCTCAACGACATGACCGGAGGAAATACTCAACTCTCCCCCATGGTCTACCCGCAAATCCTTAATAGTGTACCCTTCCAGCTAGAACTGATGAACACTCCGTTCCGTTTTCCCGGGCAAAAAGACTCGTTGAGTATATACACTTATTACACAGAAATAAAAGAAACCGGATTTTTAGAAGGCCTGAAAAAATACACCATAGGACTGCCCTTTGTTATTATTAAAGCCATTAAAGGAGAAAACGAACCGGCAACTTTCGAAAAAACCAACAATGATTATATCACGTTAACAAAGGAGCAGGATGAAATCAGGGAAATGCTTAGCGAAAAGGTGAAACTTGAAGTAAACGACAAGGATGGCTTCCTTACCCTTTCTGCCAGTACCCTCGACGCCGACCTGGCAGCCCAGGTTACACAAAAAGCGCTACAGCTATTACAACGTTACATTACCACCTATAAAATCGAAAAAGCATCGGCCCAACTCAAATTTATAGAAGAACGTTATAACGACAATAAAGCAGAATTTGAAAAAGCCCAGGCTGCCCTGGCCGAATTTCGTGATAAAAACAAAAACGTGACTTCAGCACTTGCCCGCACCCAGGAAGAACGCTTGCAAAGAGACTACCAGCTGGCTTTTGAGGTCTATTCCGGTTTGGCGCAGCAATTGGAACAAGCTCGTATAAAGGTTAAAGAAGATACTCCTGTATTTTCAGTGCTTAAACCGGTTACTGTCCCATTGGAAGACAATGCAAGTGGGATTACCACCTTAATCATTTTTGCTTTTCTTGGTGGCATAGTAGCTGTTGGATGGATTTTTGGAAAACAGTTTTTGGCAACTATAAGGGAAAAATGGAATGAAGAAGAGGATTTACAATAAACTTATAATTATACGATAGAGTGGAACCTATACATTATAAGGCTGAAACATTCACTGATGAAAGAGGTCAGTTAAGTTTCTTTAATGATCTAAATCTCGAAAAATTTAAAAGGATCTACTTCATAACCCACAACAATACAAAAGTAATACGCGCTTGGCAGGGGCACAAAAACGAAGCTAAACTTTTTAAAGTTATCAATGGAGTTTTCGTATTGGCTTACGTCAAACTCGATAACCTAACAAATCCTTCATATAATTTAACTGCAAAACATATAGTATTAGAAGCCAACAAAAACGAATTTTTATACGTCCCCCCTGGCTATGCCAACGGATTAAAAGCCCTTGAGAAAAATTCCACACTGCAGGTTTGTTCTACGTTGAAACTGGAAGACTCGCTAAAAGACAAAGTAAGATTTGAGCCAAATCAGTGGTTCGACTGGACAAAATATTAATATCAACTTAAATAAATAAAAATGCTTAACTACAAATCAGTATTAATTACCGGTGGAACCGGTTCATTTGGGAAAAAATTTGTTGAAACCATTTTAAAACGTTATCCTGAAGTTAAAAGAATCGTTATATACTCACGCGACGAGTTAAAACAATTCGAATTAAAACAAAAATACCCGACAAATGAATATCCACAACTACGATTCTTCATTGGTGATGTTCGAGATGGTGAACGCCTGAAGAGGGCCTGCGAAGGTATCGATGTGATTATCCATGCGGCAGCGATTAAACAAGTTGATACAGCAGAGTACAATCCTGATGAGTGTATAAAAACAAATGTACAAGGTGCTCAGAATGTGATTAATGCAGCACTGGCACAAAACGTAAAGAATGTTGTTGCACTTTCTACAGACAAAGCATGTGCACCAATTAATTTATATGGAGCAACAAAGCTGGTATCCGACAAATTAATTACTGCAGCAAATAACATGAAGGGAAAACGAGATATTAAATTCTCTGCAGTTCGATACGGAAATGTCATGGGATCCAGGGGATCGGTAATTCCTTTTTTTATGAATAAGAGGAATGAAGGTATTTTGCCTATTACCCACAAGGAAATGACACGCTTCAATATTTCTTTACAAGCTGGTGTAGATATGGTTATGTATGCAATTCAAAACCATTTGGGAGGTGAGATATTTGTGCCTAAAATACCTTCGTACAAAATTATGGATATAGCTGAAGCTATTGCACCTTCCTGTAAAACAGTTGATGTTGGTATACGACCAGGCGAAAAGTTACATGAGGAAATGATAACAGAAACAGATGCTTTAAACACCATCGATTTGGGAAAATATTATGCTATTCTGCCTTCTGTATCCTTTTCTCACTCAAAAGAAGATTATGTAAAACACCATAAAGCAACCGAAGTAACATTTGGCTTTAAATATAATTCGGGTACAAATGATGAGTGGGAAACAATAGATTCGTTGCGTACTAAAATTACTGAACATGTTGATCCTGATTTCAAACCTCTGTAATTATGAAACCAATTTCTTACGGAAAACAATATATTTCAGAAGAAGATATCGATGCTGTAGTTGATGTCCTTCGATCCGATTTCCTTACGCAAGGGCCAAAAATTGCTGAATTTGAAAAAGAATTTGCAAAATATGTTGATGCCGAATTTGCAATTGCTGTTAGCAATGGTACCACAGCTCTGCATTTATGCGCCTTAGCGCTTGGAGTACAACAAGGAGATAAAGTGATTACGACTCCGCTTACTTTTGCGGCAAGTGCCAACTGTGTGCGTTATTGTGGTGGAGAAATTGTCTTTGTTGATATCCACCCCGAAACTTATCTAATGGATTTGGATAAGCTGGAGCAAAATTTGGAACAAGTCCCAGCAGGAACATACAAAGGAGTAATTCCTGTTGATTTTGCAGGGTACCCCACTAATGTGGAGCGTCTAAGAAGCATAGCAGATAAATATAATCTATTTATCATCCAAGACTGCTGCCACTCACCCGGTGGATATTATATCGATTCAAAAGGTACTCAACAAAAATGTGGAAATGGCATTTATGCTGACCTTCAGGTTTTTTCCTTCCACCCGGTAAAACACATTGCAACCGGCGAAGGTGGAATGATTACCACAAATAATAAAGAACTGTACGATAAAATTTGTTTGTTACGTACACATGGAATTACAAAAGACCCAGATCTTCTAATAGAAAATCATGGTGGTTGGTACTATGAGATGCAGGAGCTCGGATATAATTACCGGCTATCCGATATACAGGCAGCACTTGGAGTTTCGCAGTTAAGACGGGCAGAATGGGGCGTTAAACGTAGAAATGAGATTGCACAAACTTATAATGAAGCATTTAAAAACCTTCCTGTAAAAACGCCATACATTGAATCCAGTGCATATAACGCGCATCATTTATATATTATTCAGGTCGAAAACAGAAAAGGCCTATACGATTTCTTAAAAAAGAGCAATATCTTTTCGCAGGTCCTGTACTCCCCCGTGCATCTACAGCCCTATTACCGCCAATTAGGCTGGAAATTGGGAGACTTGCCAATTGTTGAAGAGTATTACCAACATTGTTTAGCTTTGCCAATGTTCCCCTCGTTAACAGAAGAGGAACAAGCATATGTGATCGAAAAAGTAACTGAATTTTTAAAATGAGCAATATTGCGATAATTCCTGCTCGTGGAGGCAGTAAACGAATTCCGGGAAAAAATATACGATCGTTTCTGGGTAAACCGATTATTACCTACTCCATAAAAGCAGCCTTACAAAGTGGTTTATTTGATGAAGTAATGGTATCTACCGACGACGAGAAAATTGCAGCCGTTGCAAAGAAATTTGGTGCAAAAGTCCCGTTCTTTAGAAGTAAGCAAAATGCCGATGATTTTGCAACTTTATCTGATGTGCTTTTAGAAGTTATGACATCTTACAATGATAAAGGTGTAATATTCGAGAATATATGCTGCATCTTGCCAACAGCACCATTAACCAATTCAAAAAGAATCGCAGAAGCTTTCACAAAGTATTCTGAAAATAACTTCGATTCAATTTGTCCCATTGTTGCCTTTTCATACCCAATTTTACGCGCCCTTGAATTTTCGCAAGAAAATAAATTACAGATGATTTGGCCGGAGCACTCGAAAACCCGAAGCCAGGACTTAAAGCCTGCCTTTCATGATTCTGGGACTTTTTATTGGATAAAAACAACTGCGTTACAACAAGAGAGAACATTATTCTGCAGAAACGGGAGCGCAATCGAATTACCTGAAAACGAAGTGCAGGATATCGATACCGAAACAGATTGGAAATTAGCCGAAATGAAATATAAACTAATTAATGGGTAAGCCGACTGTTATTTTTCGGGCCGACGGCAGTCCAACTATTGGGATGGGCCATTTTATTCGTTCTTTGGCCCTGGCAGAAATGCTGAACAACAATTTCCAATGTGTTTTTGCAACTTGTATACCCACAGAGTACCAGAAGTGCGAAATACAAAAAAGTTGCCACAAACGGATTGATTTACCTGCAGATGATTCACATTTTCAGATATTTCTCTCTCTGTTAGAAGGCCACGAAATTGTAGTACTCGATAATTACTATTTCGACACAGAATATCAAATGGCAATTAAGTCGAAAGGATGTAAATTGGTCTGCATTGATGATATACACGACAAACATTATGTGGCTGACATAGTGATAAACCATGCAGAGGGGATTAAAACGGTAAATTATTCTGTTGAAAATTATACCCAGCTTTTATTAGGTTATAAATATGCATTACTTCGCAAAGACTTTTTAAAAGCGACAAAGCAAAAAAGATCGATAACTGCTAAAACATTCAATGCTTTTATCAATCTGGGAGGTTCCGATCCGGAAACATTAATCGTCAAAACAACTAACATCTTTCTGAAACATCCATTAATAGATGAAATTAATTTAATTTCAAAAGTGAACCTAGACCTATTGGACAATCCTTACAATAAGAAAGTTAATCAATTTTGGAACTTATCTGCTAAAGAGATGGCTCATTACATGCTGTGTTCCGACATTGGATTTCTTCCTGCAAGCACAATCTCAGTGGAGGCTTGCGCATGTCGATTGCCTTTTATTGGAGGGTGGTTTGTCGAAAATCAGATTAACATCTACAATGCAATAATAAATAGGGGATTAGCAATTGGAATAGGTAATATCTACAATTTAACTGATATAATCTTATTTAATGCCATATCCGATTTAACAAAAAACGAGAATCATGTAAATATTATAACCCGTCAAAAGGATATTCTTGATGGAAATTCGGATAACAGATTTCAAAAAACATTTAAAAGCCTATGTTAGAACATTCAACAATCAAATTTCGAATGGCTGGAATTGAAGATGCAAAATTAATCTACGATTGGGCAAATGACGTTGAAGTTCGCGAAGCATCGTTTTATTCTGAACCAATAAAATGGGAAACTCACCTTAACTGGCTTACTAAAAAGCTTAATGATAAAAATTCGTTGTTTCTGGTTTTTTACCAGGAAAGTAAACCAGTTGGGTTAGTTCGGATTGAGGATTCAGGTGAAGCAATTATTGGAATTACAATAGATTACAGATTCAGAGGTAAAAAACTTGCACCAATTCTTTTAAACAAAGCTTGTTCTGTATTTTGGGGAAAAAGCGACCAATCCATATTGGCATTTATTAAGAAAACCAATTTGGCATCAGTCAAGTCTTTTGAAAAAGCCGGTTTTAAATTTTACAGAAATGATACTGTAAACGGAAACGCCTGTTCTGTTTATATAAAAACAAAAAAATGAAGACGAATAATCAAACATCCAATCGAACATTTATTATAGCAGAACTTTCTGCCAATCATGGTCATGATATTAATACTGCTATAGAAACTATAAAAGCAGCTAAGCGTGCCGGAGCCGATGCAATAAAATTACAAACCTATACAGCCGATACCTTAACAATTGATTGCAACAATCAATATTTTACCGATGTATTAAAAGGTACTCTCTGGGACGGCAGAACCTTATATGATTTATATAAAGAAGCTTACACCCCATGGGAATGGCACGAAGAATTATTTAAAACAGCCAAAGAAGAAGGCTTAATTTGCTTCTCCTCGCCTTTTGATAAAACAGCCGTCGACTTTTTAGAACAGTTTAGCCCTCCGGCCTACAAAATTGCATCGTTCGAAATTACGGATATTCCATTAATAGAGTACACTGCTTCAAAAGGCCGTCCGATGATAATCTCTACCGGCGTTGCTAAACTGGAAGATATTGAACTTGCTATTAAAACCTGCTACGATGCAGGAAATCATGATATTACTTTATTAAAATGTACTTCTTCCTACCCTGCTCCTATCGAAGAAGCTAACCTGGCTACCATTCCAGATCTAGAAGAACGTTTTGGGGTGGAAGTGGGATTGTCCGACCATACCATGGGCATTGTAGCACCTGTTGTTGCAGTTACAATGGGAGCCCGTGTAATTGAAAAACATTTTATTCTTGAGAAATTGATTGGAGGTCCGGACGCGTCCTTTTCTTTGGACGAAAAAGAATTTACAGAAATGGTTTCAGCTGTTCGAGAAGCTGAAAAAGCAATTGGGAAAGTTTCTTATGAACTTACTGATAAAGTAAAAGCAAGTCGTAAATTTGCCCGCTCGTTATTTGTTGTTAAAGACATTAAAGCCGGGGAAGTTTTTACTGAAGAAAATGTACGTTCAATAAGGCCGGGGTATGGTTTACATCCCAAATATTTTAAAGAAATACTGGGGAAAGTGGCAAAAGAGGATTTGGAGAAAGGGGAACCGCTAAATATTCGTTCTTTAGATAATATTTAAACGCTTCCTGATTACCAAAGCTGAAAGTCCAAATTTATCTGACTATATGAATTCTTGCTTTTGAGATTAGTTATTTCAATGCATAACATAGATTCTAAGTTGAAAAATAAAATCCAAAAAATCTTAAAGACTCGAAAACAAGGAGTGGAATTCCTGTTTTTCAATGTCGCAGGTAACTCATTTACTTTGCTGTTGAATTTTATTCTTCCGTTTGCTATATCCGCAGATACTTATGGCCACTTTGCCCTCGTTTTCGCAATATTCAATTTTTGTGCAGCTATTTTCACTTTCGGATTAGATTCTACTATCATCAAATTCTCAATTGAAAAACCACACTCTGCGCATGTTTTGAAAACGAGCATACTAGCTTGGTCGCTTCTAACACTTTCAGGTCTTTTTATACTGGGTATTTTTTCACTGATTGTCACAAGGTTAGACCTATTAGCCATTACCCTTCCCTCCCTACTTATCGTTATTCTAGCATCTGCCTTTATTTCTTTACAAAGAATTCTACTCTCTTATTATGTTGGAATAGAGAAAAGAAAAAGTTATGGAGGACTATTTATATTAAACAAATCAATGCAATTTGTTCTTATTCTAACAGCAGCACTTTATTGTGAACACAAATTATTTCCAAAAGTATTACCGTATCTGCTTTTAATTCAAAGTCTTCTGGTTTTTATCTATATTATTTTGAAAGAGAAAAATAATTTAATTATAAATCAACCTAAGAAAACAGAAGTATTCGAATTAATAAGATTTACACTTCCATTATCATTGAATACTATCGGAGGTATTGGATATAGCTATGGTTTTAATATTTTTATTTCTCCATTTTTAAGTTTAACCCAACTAGGAATTCTAAACATATTCACTCAATTTTCGAGTATTGCATCGATGACAATCAATGCTTTAAACAATGGATACATACCCCGTTTTTACAGAAGTTTTTTAGAAAGGCCCAAACAAGCAGTTATTAATTATTTTAGATATATAGCAATTAATGCTGTACCAATTCTATTTTTGGTCCTAGTTGTTGGTATTTTTTACAAATATCTGTCCTACAAAGCCATCGATGACTATAATCTACTTGTGCTTTCAATTTATTGTTTTGGCCTGCTTTTATACTCATTTAAAGCTATTGGAAGTGGCATATTGATAATGAAAGGTAAAACGATGACAATCTCATTGACAACAGTTGGAACGTCGATTATTAATATTTTAGCTGCTATTTTATTTACAAGTCATTTTGCTTTCATAGGATGCATTGTAAGTTTGAGTGGCGGTTATATTTTTCAAGTTTTAGCATTTAATTTTGATAGTCTAAAAGTATTCTTTCAATCAAAACACGTCTAATTAACCAGATAATTCCTAATTCTATTTATAAGTAAAAAACAAATTCCCATGATGAATTCAAATGAAAGTATATCGATTTTTTCTGTATGTAATGTAGCCTACTTAAACAAGGTGATGGTTCTTGCAGAATCTGTTTTTATTCACAATAATATTAAAACAGATATTTTCGTATTTGATAAAAAAAGAAAAATAAACGTTAAACGAGAGTATTGCAATATTCATTGGATAGAAGACGAAGATATACCAGATTTCAAAATACTATCTTTCAAATATTCAGTAATTGAATTAACAACTGCTTTGAAACCGTTTCTTGCTTTAAAACTTCTTAAGAATAATTCAAAAGTAATTTTTTTCGACCCAGATGTAATGGTTTTCAACTCCCTAAACTCAATATTTGATAAATTAGATAAACATCCAATAATTATAACTCCTCATTATTTTTCGCCTAAAATTAATGGGATGATCGATGATTCAAGAATAATGAGATTCGGGTCTTTTAATCTAGGTTTTTTTGCTGTCAACAACTCGAAAGAAAGTAAAGAATTTTTAAAGTGGTGGTCAGAAAGATGCCTGAACGACGGATTTGACGATGCACAATTTGGTATTTTTACAGATCAAAAATGGATCAGCATAGCCCCTACTTTTTTCCCTGATATACATACGACTTATGATCCAGGTTATAATGTAGCATTTTGGAATATTGACGAACGGAAGATAACAAAGAGTGCCGATGGAATATTTGTAATTAATAAAGATTATCCTCTAGTATTCTTCCATTTTAGTTCCTTTGACTTTAACTCACCCGATAAGCTTAGTAGAAAAAAATTTAATCTGGGAGAAAATTCTAGTGATATTATTGCAGATATTTCTGTGTTATATTCAAACAACGTGAAGAAATATAATACAATAGCTGACAATTCTACATATTCATTTGATTATATGTCGGATGGCCAATATATTTCTCCCACCCTGAGACGGGCATATGCATCGATGATTAATAAATTTCCTGTGCACTATGATCCTTTCGATAGTGAAGGAGTTGTTGCAAAATTTGCAAAGAAAAACCATCTGTTTCAAAAGAAGAATAAAAAGTATTCCACACAAGGATATCAGAGTATTGCAAATAATACTTTAAAATTCAGAATCGTTTTTGTGTTAATGAGATTTGTCCTAAGAATAATTGGCCCTAATGATTTTATGAATTTGTCAAGACTATTTGTTTATTTGTCAAGCTATCATAAAGTCGATAAAATGTGGAAATACAAAGATGAATCCAACTAAATTATAATACAATAGATAACTCACGATTAATCATTTGTCCTTTTCAAGCATATAACAATGAATTAATATAAAATTTTATGAAATACGTATTATTGGAGACGTATAATTTCTCTAAAAAAACCTTCAACACGCTTGTCTCTGTTTTAAGCGTTCTGTTTTTTAGTTCTTTTACTTGCCACAGAGGTATTGAAAAATGCAAAAAGAGACAAAAATCTCACGACGAATGTATTGTGATGGGCAATGGTCCATCACTTTCAGATTTTTTGGATAACAACATAAATGAAACTGCCCAAAAACAGATGTTTGCTGTTAATTTTTTTTGTAACTCACATTATTTTGAACAGATAAAACCATCACTTTATATCTTATTGGATCCCAATTTATTTTCGAGTCCTTATAAAAACTCTTTAAAGAAGAATATTGAGGAACTGATAACGAGATTTAACAAAATCTCCTGGGAAATGAACCTGTTTCTACCTTATAAGGCAAAGAAATCATCATTCACAAAACAAATAAATAATAAGAATATAAATATTATATTTTTTAATAACACTCCAGTTGAGGGATTTAGATTAATTGAAGATTTGTTGTTCAAAAGAAATCTTGGTATGCCAATGCCACAAACAGTAATAAATGCTGCAATTTTTATAGCACTAAATTTAAGGTTTAAAGTCGTTCATTTGTGTGGTGTTGAACAATCATGGTTGAAGTATTTATCAATTAGCAATAATAATGAAGTTAGGGTAGGACTGAATCACTTTTATAAAGGTTCTGATAAAACCGGAGAGAATAGGACACTTAGTGAATTTCTACTTTCACAGGTTGCTGTTTTTAAAAGTCATATGAGATTACAAGAATATTCTTGTAAAAATGGACTACTAATATTAAACCACACTCCAGGTTCATACATTGATGCCTATAAAAGGGCTTCAATTGTTGATATCACTTCAAAAGAGTAACTTCTAATAAATTTCAAATTACTTTTTTAAGCTGTCTTAATGATATTAATTACATTTAGTGCTTTATTGTTATCAATATTTTTTGCATTTGGTGCTGAAAATAAGTCTACTAAGAACAATGGAATACTTTATAATATATTGGGATTGATTTTAATAATAATTGCCTCATTTAGAAATGGTGATTCAATGCCTGATTACTCAACTTATGTTGGTCTATATCACAAAATAATTTCGGGGAGTTTTACATACTTAATTGAAATATCATTCATCATAATCTCTAAGATCGCAAACATACTATCAGAAGGAAATTCAGTGCTTTTATTTACTATATACGCAATTCTAGGAGTATCCTTAAAATTTATTTCTATTAAACACCTTACTGATCTTAGTTTTTTCTCAGTTATAATTTACATAAGCAACTATTTTATTTTGCAAGAAATGATTCAAATAAGGGCAGGAGTTGCTACTGCCTTAATATTATTATCAATAAAACCATTGTATGAAAGAAACTTCAAATATTTTTTATTTTTAATTGGTGTTGCTGTTTTTTTTCATTACTCATCATTTGTTTTCATTTTCTTATGGTTTTTAGATTCTAAAAACATAAACAAAAAGCTATATATCTTTTTAATACTTATTGCATATATATATTATTTCAGCGGTTTTGATTTAATAGTGGAAATTGCAAACATAATACCCATAAAATTTTTCAGTTTTAAACTGATTAGCTATACAAATAGTGCACGTATTCAAAGCCTGGCAATTAATGTATTTGGAATATATGCTTTAACTCGGATAATAATTTTACTATATTTTTTATATTTTTCAAACATAATTCAAAAACGTAATAAATATTTTTATTTGTTTTTAAAATTCTATGCACTTGGTATATTTTCTTATCTAGCATTCGCAAGATTTCCTGATTTAGCTGTTCGACTAAGCTACACATTAACAGCTTGTGAAATAATGATTATTCCAACACTTATATACACAATTAAAGGACACTATCTGCCAAGATTTATTGTTGTATTATACGCATTATTGGCTTTTGGTCTAAATGTTTATTTCACTTCGTATTTTACATGGGAACTAAGCATCAATTAAAATATTTATTGCAAACAACAAATAATGAACAAAATCTTATTACTATTTTGACTAGGGGCTCTCGGACACTATTTTGTAACTATTGAATCATCTAAAGATATGAAAATCACTTTAATAACTGCTACCTACAACAGTGAAGCGACAATAGCTGATTGCATCCAATCAGTTGACAATCAAACGCACTACGATCTTGAACACATCATCATTGATGGGAGATCAAAAGACAACACCTTAGATATTATAAAATTCATGCCGAATAGGGTTACACAAATCATTTCGGAACCAGACCACGGCATTTATGATGCCATGAATAAAGGGATTAAACTCGCCAATGGAGACATTATTGGAATTTTAAATTCCGATGACTTTTATGCTTCCAATAACATTTTAGCAAAAATTGTAAAAACGTTCAAAACAACTAACTGTGATGCTGTTTATGGAAACCTCGATTTTGTGGCTACTGCAGACACCACCAAAATAATCAGACACTGGAAATCATCTCCTTTTATTCCGGGCAGTTTTACAAAAGGCTGGCATCCACCTCACCCTACATTCTTTGTTAAGAAAGAAGTATATAAAAAATTCGGTCTCTTTGACACGAATCTCGACGTATCTGCCGACTTTGAACTCATGTTACGCTTTATAGAAAAAAATCATGTAAAAGTTTCCTACCTAGATGAGACAATTGTTAAAATGCGCTATGGAGGGGAAAGTACAGGTTCATTGAAAAAAATAATTGAAGGAAACCGAAATATCTTGCGGGCTTTTAAAAAGAATGGAATCAAAGTATCTCCATTTTACACTGTTCTTCGTTTGATACCAAAACTAAAACAATTTATCTCTAAATAATCATGCAGCATATAACTCTAATCGGTGCTTCCGGATTTGTAGGCACACGCTTAACCGATATTACAAAAACTGACTTTAAGCTAAAGATCTTTGATAAACAACAAAGTCCCTTTTTCTCTGCCATCACCACCATCGGCGATGTCCGCAATCAAGAACAGTTGGATCAATCTTTGGAGGGGCAAGAAGCCGTAGTTTTATTAGCAGCAGAACACCGGGATGATGTCTCTCCCACGTCGTTGTATTACGATGTGAATGTACAGGGTACGCGGAATGTATTGGAAGCCATGGAGAAAAATGGAGTAAAAAAAATCATTTTTACCAGTTCGGTAGCTGTATACGGTTTAAATAAAATCAATCCCGATGAAAAACACCCGGCCGATCCTTTTAACCATTACGGCAAGAGTAAATGGCAAGCCGAAGAGGTGCTGCGAGAGTGGTACAATAAAGATCCTAAGGACCGTTCGTTAACCATTATTCGCCCTACCGTGATTTTTGGCGAACGTAACCGGGGTAATGTGTACAACTTGTTAAAACAAATTGCATCGGGTAAGTTTCTGATGATCGGAAAGGGAATCAATTACAAATCCATGGCTTATGTGGGTAATGTGGCTGCTTTTATCCGTCAACTACTTAAGGAAACCAAAAACGGTTATGAAGTTTATAATTATATCGACAAACCGGATCTAAATATGAACGAACTGGTTAGCCAGGTGGAGAAAAGTTTAAATAAGAAAATTCCTTCTACTCATTTCCCCTACTGGCTGGGGATGCTGGGAGGCTTTGGATTTGATGCACTCAGTAAAATCACAGGAAAGAAATTTGCAGTTAGTTCGGTTCGGGTCAAAAAGTTTTGTGCCACCACACAGTTTGATGCCACCAAGGCGCACTCAAATGGATTTAAAGCACCATATACGCTATCCGAAGGATTACACAATACTTTACATTACGAGTTTATTGATAAAAATAAAGACGGAATCACTTTTGAAAGTGAATAATTAGATAATATGAAAAAATTACTAATCACTGGCGGAGCAGGTTTCACCCTGTGAAATAAATTCAAATGGAAGGATTCTATTACACATATATTCTTTACAGTGAAAAAGATGGTCAGAATTATGCTGGCTATACACATGATTTGAATTTAAGATTTGAGCTGCACTGTAAAGGAAATGTGCCTTCAACAAAATTTAGAAGACCATTAAAGTTGATCTATTTTGAAGCTTGTCTTTCTAAAGAAGATGCCTTAAAGCGAGAAAAATATTTTAAAACACCTATGGTAAGATGTTCTTAAAGAACAGGCTTGCGAAGTGGTTTTCTGTAAAAGAATAAACCACATTGCTCAAATCTTATTTCACAGGATTTCAACCAGAAACAAAATAATTCCTCAGCAAAAAAAACATATGAAAAAAAAGATACTCATAACTGGTGGAGCAGGATTCATAGGCTCCCACGTAGTCCGTTTATTGGTAAACAACTACCCCAACTACGAAATCGTTAACCTCGATAAACTGACCTATGCCGGTAACCTGGCCAACTTAACAGATGTCGAAGAAAAACCCAATTATCGTTTTGTTAAAGGTGATATTGTGGATGCCGCTTTTATTCAAGAACTTTTTGAAACTGAACAGTTTGATAGTGTAATCCATCTTGCAGCCGAATCACATGTGGATCGTTCCATAGCCAACCCAACAGAGTTTGTATTTACCAATGTAATCGGTACCGTAAATTTGTTGAATGCTGCCAAACATATTTGGAAGAACAAAATGGTGGGAAAACGTTTTTACCATATTTCTACCGATGAAGTGTACGGGTCACTGGGCAAAGAAGGACTATTCACGGAGACAACGAACTATGATCCGCATAGCCCCTACTCGGCTTCAAAAGCCAGCTCCGATCATTTTGTACGGGCCTACAACGATACCTATGGTTTACCAACTGTAATTTCCAACTGTTCGAACAACTATGGTTCGTTCCAGTTCCCCGAAAAGTTGATCCCGCTTTTTATTAATAACATCCGCAACAATAAACCGCTACCGGTTTATGGCAAAGGCGAAAACGTGCGCGACTGGCTGTGGGTGGTAGATCATGCCCGTGCCATAGAACTAATCTTCCACAAAGGAGAAATTGGCGAGACCTATAACATAGGCGGTTTTAACGAGTGGACCAACATCGACCTTATCAAAGTGATCTGTAAAAAAATGGATGAAAAACTGGGCCGAGAAGCAGGAACATCTGAAAAACTAATCGCCTATGTAAAAGACCGCGCCGGCCACGATTTACGTTACGCCATCGATGCCACTAAAATTAAAAACGAATTGGGCTGGGAACCTTCACTCCAATTCGAAGAAGGGATTGAAAAGACTATTGACTGGTATCTGGCAAATGAGGAATGGATGGAGAATGTCACTTCTGGTGAGTATCTAAAATATTACGAAGCCCAATACCAGGAACGATAAAAAAACTGTGAATTTCCCCTCCTTTTCGAGGAGGGGTGGCAGCGTAACTAAATATAATTTTGGAATGATGGTTTGCCAACGCTGACGGGGTGGTGTTTTATATATTCAATTTGACCACCTCACCAGCTGCGCTGGTCCCCTCCTCCTCAAAAGGAGGAGAAACGTTCGCATTCCAAAGCAACTCACATCTCACATTCTAAATGTCTATATTATGAAAGGAATAATTCTAGCCGGAGGTTCCGGTTCACGACTACACCCCATTACGTTGGGAACGTCAAAACAGTTGCTTCCGGTGTATGATAAACCCATGATCTATTACCCGCTGTCGGTATTGATGCTGGCAGGGATTAAAGATATTCTGATCATCACCACACCCGATGACCAAAGCAACTTTATAAAGCTACTGGGAGATGGCAGTCAGTGGGGCATAAATTTACAATACACCATACAACCTTCACCTGATGGACTGGCGCAGGCCTTTATTCTGGGAAAAGATTTTATTGGTGATGATAGCGTTTGCCTGGTTTTGGGTGATAATATATTTTACGGCCATGGATTTTCCAAGTTGCTGCAACATGCCGTTACCGGTGTAGACAAAGAAGGAAAAGCATCGGTATTTGGCTACCATGTGCACGATCCTGAACGTTATGGTGTTTGTACCTTTGATGCTAACGGAAATGTAACTACCATTGAAGAAAAACCGGAAGATCCAAAATCGAATTTTGCAGTGGTTGGTTTGTACTTCTACCCCAACTCTGTGATTCAGGTAGCTGAAACCATTAAACCTTCAGCACGGGGTGAACTGGAGATTACAACGGTTAACCAGGAATACCTCGACAAAAAAGAATTAAAAGTAGAACTCATGGACCGCGGTTATGCCTGGCTCGATACCGGTACACACGAATCGCTGATGGAGGCCAGCTCTTTTATTGAAACCATTGAAAAACGTACCGGATTAAAAGTTGCCTGTCTGGAAGAAATTGCCTATCAACGTGGCTGGATCACCAAAGAACAATTAATGGCTCAAGGTGAAAATTTGGCTAAAAACCAGTATGGGCAGTATTTGTTGAGTTTGGTAAAATAATTTAAAAGAATTTCCCCTCCTTTTAGGAGGGGTGGCAGCGTTAACAAACAATATTCTGGAAAAGCGTAAATGCCAACGCTGACGGGGTGGTATGATTAAACAATTTCACCACCTCCCCCTGATTCCGCAAAGCTGCATCAGGGTACTCCTCCTAATAGGAGGAGAAACGTTCTCAGAAAATAACAGAAAACATGCAAGTAATAAAAACAACAATACCCGAAGTACTTATCTTTGAGCCCAAAGTCTTTGGTGACAGCAGAGGCTATTTTATGGAGTCCTTTCGGCAAAAAGTTATCGAGGACCATATTGGTAAAGTTAATTTTGTGCAAGACAACGAATCGTTCTCTCAATATGGGGTATTGCGTGGATTACATTTTCAGCGTCCTCCACATACCCAGGGAAAACTGGTTCGTGTGCTGCAGGGAGAAGTATTGGATGTTGCTGTGGATATCCGATTGAATTCGCCTACTTACGGGCAACATGTTGCAGTGAAGCTGTCGGCAGATAACAAACGACAGCTTTGGATTCCCCGTGGGTTTGCTCATGGTTTTGCCGTGCTTAGCCCAACAGCGCTTTTTAGTTATAAGTGCGACAATTATTATGCACCGGAATTCGACGGAGGTGTAATGTGGAACGATCCGGACATCGGTATCGACTGGCAAATACCGGAAGCAGCCATTCTGTTATCAGAAAAAGATACACAACATCCATTGTTAAAAGACATCATGGATTTTGACTATGCCTCATTCTCTGGAGAAAACGTTTATAAGTAGTTATAACAAACCATTACCATCCAATTGGTATAATCTGTGCAATTGGAGGACAAAAACAAAAAAATATACGAAAAAAGGGCTCACTTAGCCAATGGACACCATAATTTGCCGGGGAGCGTAAAAAACTGCCGGGGGAAGCTCAGGACGTTCGGTGAGCAGGAAAAACAGGCCGGGGAAGGATCAACTGAGTCGGTGGGCACAAAAAAGTGTCCGGGGAGCACTCAACCGACTCGGTGAGCACAAAAAAGTGCCCGGGGAGCACTCAGGAGTGTCGGTGGGCTATAAAACCGGCCGGGGAAGGGTCAACTGCCTCGGGGAGACATAAAAATCCCCGGGGAAGGGTCAGACCTACCCGGGGACCAATAGAATCAAGGGATCCGGCAAATCCTATAAGGAGTAATTGTCCCTTTTTTCATCATCTTTCCAAAAAACATAACGGCCATACTCACGAATAGTGCTGTCAACCTGATTTAATAAGGTAAAAGCTTTGTCGCGTAAAATTTTGGTTTCGTTGTCATCACCTTCAGCACCATTGGCGGCAGCCAGCAATTCCGACAACGAATGAGATAAAGTACGCGCCTCGGTAAGAAGCTCAAGGTCGAAATTAATTTTTACCAGCGGCTCCGGGTATTTTTCACCCAAAACTGCCAGTTCGATAAGGTCCTGAACCATGTCAGCCTGACTTGCTCCTTCGCGGATACGCATTACTTTTTTCAAAATATCATCGCGGTCACGATAAGCAAAAGAAAAATGATGCAACAAATCACCTTGCATAGCAAAACCTTTCGGCGACTGTTCCAACCATCCGATTTTGGCCTCTTCGCGTGCCCGGTAAACACTTGTCCACAGCGCCTGGCAATAGCGCAAGGCACCGCTAAGAGGAGTCAGCTGGTCGATAAGATTAACATCCATACCCGCTCCGGCCAATGCTTCGCGGTCTTTGTTGGCATTTACAGCCAGTGTTTCGGTACGTTCCACAATTTCATCCACCGGACGGTTGGGAACCTTAAGATTACTCAATGTAACTGCTTCAATCTGTTCTTTCCATTGATTAAAGTCATCAGTATAACTCATGATAATAAGAAATTTAGTAATATATTGCTAATGCTCCGCCGGCCTCTTAAGCCTAACCGGATGTCGTTGCAAAAGGGTGGGAAAAAGACGAGCCGGCGGTTTACATTAGTAATATTTCCTTTAAGTTAAGAAACATTGGTTTATTATACCAAATTTATGTTTGGTAAAAATGGTAATTTAGAATTATTATTGATAAATAAAACGATTGGTAATAGGCTAATAAAGAAAAGGATACCCGGAATACAGTCCCGCAGGGACGACACTTCAATGGATACAAGATTAAACGCAATACAAAATGCTTAAGCGTACAACATTTAAATCATTTCCCCTCCTTGCAGGAGGGGTGGCAGCGTTACCCGAAATGACTTTTAATTAATAATATGCCAACGCTGACGGGGTGGTACTTTAATGAAAATTAGAGACAATTCTACAACCACCTCACCAACTTCGTTGGTCCCCTCCTCCTCTCAGGAGGAGAAATTTATTTACCCGGCAACAGTGGATAACAACAAATAATATAACGAACTAAAAATACAATCATGACACAAAAAGTAGCCCTGATAACAGGTATCACCGGACAAGACGGAGGTTATTTAGCAGAGTACCTCTTAAAAAAAGGATACATTGTTCACGGTATCAAACGCCGTACATCACTGTTTAACACCGACCGTATTGATCACCTCTACCAGGATCCGCATGTGGAGAACCGTAACCTTATATTACACTACGGCGACCTCACCGACAGTATGAACCTCACCAAGATCATTCAGGAGGTACAACCCGATGAGATCTATAACCTGGCAGCGATGAGTCATGTAAAGGTGAGTTTTGATACACCTGAATATGTGGCCAACGCCGATGGAATTGGCACATTGCGTATTCTGGAAGCTGTTCGTTTACTAGGTCTTACTGAGAAATCACGTATTTACCAGGCATCTACTTCTGAATTGTATGGTCTGGTACAGGAAGTACCTCAAAGCGAAAAAACACCGTTCTATCCGCGCTCACCCTATGCAGTAGCAAAAATGTATGCCTACTGGATAACGGTAAACTACCGCGAGGCCTATAACATGCATGCCAGCAATGGTATTCTGTTTAACCACGAAAGTCCGCAACGGGGCGAAACCTTTGTAACCCGCAAAGTAACACGTGCCATGAGCCGTATTGCACTGGGCTTACAGGAAAAAGTATATATGGGTAACCTGTCGAGCAAACGCGACTGGGGACATGCCAAGGATTATATCAAAGCCATGTACCTCATCCTTCAACAGGACCAGCCGGATGATTATGTAATTGCCACAGGTATCACCACCACCATTCGCGACTTTATAAAGATGGCCGGAGCAGAAGTGGGTCTGGAAATCGTTTTCGGCGGCGAAGGAGTGAATGAAAAAGGGGTAATCACAGCGGTGGATGAAAAAATATTCTGCGAAAAAGTTGGAGAGAAATACCTGGCGGGTATCAAAGAAAAGATAGCGTCGAAAGCAGAGATTGTTGAAGTAGATCCACAGTACTTCCGCCCAACCGAAGTTGACCTGCTGATCGGTGATCCGACTAAATCACATACCGTTCTTGGCTGGAAATCTGAATACGACCTGAATGGGCTGGTAAAAGATATGATGCAATCCGATATCAAGCTCATGCAAAAAGACTGCTACCTGAAAGAAGGAGGATATCAAACACTGAATTACTTTGAGTAGAAGAAGAAAGACGATGAGAGAGTGTGACTTGGAGAAGAAGAGAAAATGAGAGGATGAGAACGTGAGACAAGGAGACTATGAGAGAGCGAGACGTTGAGCAACTTGATAAATAACCCAATTTCTCAGTGCTCATAGTCACAGCGCTCAACATTTCAGTGCTCCGTGCTCAGCGCTCAAATTCTCACAGTCCCAGTGCTCAACCTCCAGTGCCCAAAGTCTCACAGTCTCATTGCTCACTGCTAAAACAAAAACCATGGAAAAGATAAAAACACACCGCGAACTAAATGTGTATCAATCTGCATTTAAGGCTGCCATGACTATTTTTGATCTCTCGAAGACATTTCCCAGAGAAGAAGTTTATTCATTGACTGATCAGATCCGTCGGTCATCAAGATCGGTTTGCGCCAATACTGCAGAGGCATTTCGCCGTAGAAAGTACCCTAAATCTTTTTCAAATAAATTAAATGAAAGCGAAGCTGAAGCTGCTGAAACACAAAACTGGTTGGATTTCGCATTAAATTGTGGCTATATTACTGAAGAAGTTCACACAGAATTAGACAAGGAGTATGAAAACATTATAGGTATGTTGGTTTCCATGCAAAAACATCCTGAAAAATGGACGATCTAAATCTCAGCACTCACAGTCTCATAGTCGCAGTGCTCAGTGCGCACTTTCTCAGTGCTCAAGGTTTCACATTCCGAATAATTGCTAAATAGAATGAATAATAATAAAAAAGTCTTCGTCTCCGGCTGTTACGATATGCTGCACAGTGGCCATGTGGCTTTCTTTAAAGAGGCTTCACAGTTTGGCGATGTGTTCGTTGGGCTTGGCTCGGATAAAACTATTGCAGATTTGAAAGGACGACACACCATCAATAGTGAGCAGGAACGATTGTATATGGTAAAATCCATTAAATATGTTACCGAAGCTTTTGTGAACAGCGGTAGCGGTATTATGGATTTTGAGAACGAATTGAAAGAATTACAACCCGACTATTTTGTAGTGAATGAAGATGGTTATTCACCCACAAAGAAGGAAATGTGTGATTCTATGGGCATAGAACTGAAGGTATTGGAGCGCATTCCTGATGCCGGATTACCTGCACGATCAACTACATCTATACGTACCGGCGATAACTGCACACTGCCCTACCGCATAGATCTGGCCGGCACCTGGATCGACCAACCCTATGTCTCGAAATACCATCCGGGCTGGGCAATTACCCTGTCGCTGGAGCCGGTTATCGAATACAACGAACGTTGCGGCATGAGCACTTCAACGCGTAATGCCGCCAAAAAGATATGGCCCTACTACCTGCCGTTGGAGAAACCGCAAAAGCTGGCCGAGATACTTTTTAAGTTCGAAAATACGCCCGGTTCAACACTGATATCAGGAGCACAAGATGCCATCGGGATCTGCATGCCCGGACTGGTTCGTCATTATTACGACAACGCGTATTGGCCCAAACAGTTTGAGTCGGTGCATGATGAAGACATACTCGACTGGCTGGAAGAACACCTGTTTATGGTCTTGCTCTGGCCACGTCCTGCAGGTACCGACCTCTTAAAAGAAACTTACATCTCAGAAGATAATGTAAAAGCTTTGGCTAATGCTGCGGATGGTGCATGGAAAGCTATCCTCAACAAACATTTAGCAGAATTTGCACGGTACTTTAAAAAATCATTCGAAGCACAAACAACAATGTTCCCGGCCATGCTAAATCCGGAGATTGAAAAAGTGATCGATAGCTATAAAGATCAGGCGCTGGCATGGAAACTCGCCGGAGCCGGTGGTGGTGGTTATTTGATTTTGGTAGCCGACCAGCAACCTAAAGGAAGTATGAAAATAAAAATCAGACGAAGAGAAACTGGACTGTAAAGAAGACGATGAGAGGGTGAGAAGATGAGACTTGGAGACGGTGAGATACATGATAAAGTAAATTCTCACAGTCGCAGTGCTCAAAGTCCCAGTGCTCAAAGTCCCAGCGCCCACAGTCTCAGTGCTCACAGTCTCAGCGTTCAGAGCTCAAATTCTCTTAATAAAAAATTAGTGTAATTCGTGAAATTAGTGGACCAAAACAAACAACAATGAATAAAGACGCAAAAATATACATAGCAGGCCACAAAGGCCTTGTCGGATCAGCCATTTGGAAAAACTTTCAAAACAAAGGCTACACAAATCTTATAGGCCGAAGCCTCGAAGAACTGGATTTGATGAACCAGCAGGCAGTGGCCGATTTTTTTGAACAGGAAAAACCCGAATACGTGGTTCTGGCCGCAGCAAAAGTTGGAGGGATTATTGCCAACAACACCTACCGCGGGCAATTCATCTACGAAAACCTGCAGATACAAAATAATGTCATTCATCAGTCGTATGTGCATGGTGTAAAAAAACTATTGTTTTTGGGATCAACCTGTATTTATCCCAAACAGGCTCCACAGCCAATGCCGGAAAATTGTCTGCTAACCGATACACTGGAATATACCAATGAACCTTATGCCATTGCCAAGATCGCTGGTTTGAAAATGTGTGAATCCTATAATCTGCAGTACGGCACCAATTTTATCTCGGTAATGCCAACTAACCTGTACGGGCCAAATGATAATTTTAACCTGGAAACATCGCACGTTTTGCCGGCCATGGTGAGAAAAATCCATTTGTCGAAATGCCTGGAAGATAACAACTGGGACGCTATCCGTGAAGACCTGAACCGTCGTCCGGTTGGAGGAGTTAACGGTAAAGCCGATGAGAAGGATATTCTTGGAATTCTGGACAAATACGGGATTAAAACAGAACAAACAGATAATGAAATCTCACATTCTCAAAGTCCCACAATCTCACAGTCTCACGGTCTCACAGTCTCCCTCGACCTCTGGGGAACTGGTAAACCCATGCGCGAATTCCTGTGGTCGGAAGACATGGCAGATGCCTGTGTGTTTTTAATGGAGAACAGGAACTTTGAGGATGTAAAAGCCGAATGTGAAGGAGAAGTCGTCAATACCCATATCAATATTGGCACGGGTAAGGAAATATCAATCAGACAGCTTTCCGAGGTTATTCAAAAAGAAATTGGTTTTCAGGGAACCATTAATTTTGACACAACAAAACCCGATGGCACCATGCGAAAACTAACCGATCCATCGAAGTTACATCGTCTCGGTTGGAAACACAATATTGAACTGAAGGAAGGTATAAAATTAATGTACGAACATTACCTGAAAGGATAAAGACATATTCCAGTATCGCATAAGGGAGTAGGCTACAGCTATTTCGCTCCTAAGGAGCAAATAAAAACAGTAGCTTAAAAATTTCAATTCAAATGCTTTTAAAGCACCATGAATCCCAAAAATATAAAAACCTGTAACGAAGACACTTAGGTAATTCCCGTTTGTATAATCCTGAAAATTCATGGAAAAATCCAAACATTTTATACCTTAGCATTCCCGTAAACAAGAAATAATAAAGCGAATTGAATAGAATAGTATGGTACAAACCAACAACCCTGATATCAGTGATCGCCAGACCAGAGGGTGGATTTATAGCGACGTATTTTCAAACAAAAAGATATCGTTCACCGGATCAAATTCCGGGCATTTCTGTCATATAACATGTACAATGTAATTGCCAAATGCATGAGACTAAATGCATAATAAAGCGGTGATAAAAAACACAAATGAAGAACGATAAACAAAACGAATAATGAAAGTTACAGCCAGTATTGTACTTTATAAAACATCTATGGCAGAATTGGAAAAGGTATGTCAGTCACTGTTTCAGGAAGACATCTTTTCGAAAGTTATTATTGTGGATAATTCACCTGATGACCGGCTAAAAAATATCATTCCCGGTAAAAAGGTCGAATATATTTTTAATGGTAAAAATGTAGGGTATGGTGCCGCGCACAATATTGCCATCCGAAAGATAATCGATAAATCGGATTACCACCTGGCATTAAACACCGATATCTTTTTTTCGGCCAATGTTATACCAAAGATCGTTGACTACTTAAACAAACACCCCAAAGTTGGCCTGCTTCTGCCCAAGGTACTTAATTTGAGGGGTGAAGTTCAATATCTGGCCAAACTGCTCCCCACTCCATCCAATTTACTGATCCGTTTGTTTTTACCCGAGAATATCCTTAAAAATAAACGTACCAAATATCAACTGGCATTTAACGGTTACAATACGACCATGGAAGCCCCTTGCCTTTCAGGTTGTTTTATGTTTTTCAGAACGGAAGCCTTAAAAAAAGTGGGATTGTTCGACGAACGTTATTTTCTTTATGCCGAAGACTTTGATCTGTCGCGAAGAATACATGAGAAATACCAGACCATTTATTACCCAAAAGTATCCATTACACACTATCATCACCGGCATTCGTACAAAAGCAGCCGTATGATGTTGGTACATATGGTGAATACCATTCGTTATTTTAACAAGTGGGGATGGTTTTTCGATCCTCAACGAAGGAAAACCAATAAACGGGTACTAAAAGAGTTGGAATATAAACTCGCCAAAAAGGAAATGAATAAACAGAAGCTAACCGCCAAATAATACCAACTGTTTTTCAGCGTGAGCCTTAAGCAAAAAGGTAAAGTTACAATGTTTAATGAATTTGAGCATGTTGTTGGTTACTGGTTACTGTCTATTGACCAATGACCAATGACCCAAAATTCACCGTTACCGCGCGAATCCCTTCGCGTGGTTTTGCTACATGATGGCAAATGTATTTAAGCAGTGAAACAAATACAAAAAGCACTTTTTACCACCCAATACTAAGTTTTGAAAAAAACAGCATCCATAAAAAGGAATTTATTTCACAATAGCCTGCTCCTGTTGAGCAACCTATTGTTTCCCTTTATCAGCTTCTCCTATGCATCACGGGTATTGGGTCCCGAGGCTTTTGGGAAAATCCAGTTTATCCTGGTATTTGCTCAATACTTTGTTTTACTGGCAGCCATTGGGATACCCATTTACGGCGTACGCGAAATTGCAAAAATCCGCCACGACCAGGCAGGAATAAACAAAACGGTTTCCGAGCTGCTGATTTTAAATGGTATCAGCTCGTTTCTTTTACTTTTGGTTTATCTTGGGGTTTTGTTTTTTGTTCCCTGGTTTCACGATGATCTGAAACTCTACCTGCTTGGAGGTTTGATTGTAATCAGTGCCTTCTCAAACCTCGACTGGTATTACAACGGCATGGAACAATTTCGCTTTTTATCCATGCGCTCCATTAGCATAAAAGCACTTTCTTTACTGGCGCTGTTTTTATTTGTCAAAACAAAGGAAGATCTGCTGGTCTATTTTACGGTGGTTATTTTTTCTATTTTAGCCAATCATTTGTGGAATTTATGGGGCATTCGTAAAATCATCTCTTTTAAAGTAAACGAATTAGAACTAAAACGACATCTTCCGGCATTGCTAACCCTGCTGGGCACTTCGGTATCCATTAGTATTTATTCAGTCATTGATACGCTTTTGCTGGGTTTTCTGTCTGACGATACGGCCGTGGGATTGTATACAGCAGCCGTAAAGATCAATAAAATTACCATTCCGGTGTTGATAGCGCTGGGTACCGTATTAATACCCCGTATTACACAAAGCCTTGAAAGCAGGGACAAGATTCAGGTCAATAAATTGATTAACCAATCTTTTGCTTTTACCTGCTTACTGGGTGTACCTGTAAGTTTTGGGCTTTTTCTTTTTGCCAAAGAGTTTATTATTTCTATTTCAGGGTTGGAATTTGCCAATGCAGTACTTACCATGAAAATTAGTGCACCTTTGGCACTGATAATAGGGATTGCCCATATTTTTGGTTTTCAACTGTTAATACCGGCCGGTTACGAACGAAAATACCTCTGGGCAACACTGGCGGGTATGGTTGTGAGCATTGTTTTAAATCTCTTGCTCATTAGCAGCTTTAAAGATAAAGGAGCAGCTGTTGCTACAGTCGTAAGCGAAATTGTTGTAACCGGAATCGCGGGCTATTTCGCGTATAAATTCATCAAATTTAAACTGGATTGGGGAATGCTGTCGAAAGCTTTTCTGTCGTGTTTACTTTTTATTCCTATAGCCTATGGTGTGCGTACGGTTTCTGAGAATGAGATAATCTGCCTTTTAATTGCTGTTCCGCTGTCGGCTTTGGTGTATTTTGGTGTACAAACCTGGATATTTAAAAACCCTTTAATCGATGAAGCTTTTGTCGTTGCCAAAACAAAAGGCTGGATACCGGCTGTTATAGTGAAGGCAAAAAGACAGGATAAGGAATATTAGAACCAAATTCCTTTGGCAACTACTTTCAGACTGAAGTTAATTTTTAAATTGTCCTGAAAGGACTGAATATGAATAACCACCGGTATATCCGGTGGTGGATCAATTGCTATTGTCTCAGCCCTGAAAGGGTTGAAAAGGTATATTAATCCAATTCGTTTTCGTCATGTTGCATATGATTGTTGTACTTCGTTGGTTACTTCATTAGTTGATTAGAATTTATTCAACCCCTTCGGGGCTGAGGCTTTGCGATCATACTTCCCGTGCGTTTCACACACGGTTATTTATGTTCAGTCCTTACAGGACATCTGTTTTGGATCATTAAAAAAACTCAAAAAAATTATAATTAGTTAAACTATCTAATTATCAACCCTTCGCTGGCGCGGATTCCTTGGATATAAGTCCCGTTAGGGACGACACAACAGATAAACAGATAATCTAAAAAAACAAAAACCCTATTCAAATCACGTTAAGAACGTCCTCCGCCAGCTGGCGGATCAGGGGTAAAACCTATAGGAACTAAGCCCCAACACATTATGGCATCTTCCGTTAGGGCGATGGTTTTTGAATAGAAACAACTCCCATCAAAAACAAGAAAAAAAAGTATATGACCTGGAAATATTATTTATTTGTGGCTTTAATCCTTCTTGTTACAGAGCAGGTTGGTGCCCAGGCCCTGTCAAGCAACTTCGATCAGCTGGAAGATTATTACCGGAGAGAACAACTTTTGGGTAATATCGATGCAGATTATTCATTTGTCTCCTATCCCCTCTTTCCTACCGGTGCTTTTGGAGTGAAAGATGCGCACCGTCCGGACGAAAACACAAAAGTTTTTTTTGACCGGGATGTTAATGAGCTGTTGGGAAAAAGTTTGCCATCAGATCTATCGTTAAAGCTGCTTCCATTAGTTTGGAACAACCAATACAATTCGCACCATCCGGAAGACTGGAACGATGGGATTATGATTCCTGCCAAAGGTTATCAGACCTTTGTTAGCGGAGGGTTTTATTTTAAAGTGGCTTTGAACGATAATCTTCCTTCGCTTTCCGTAAAAATACAACCTGAATATATCTATGCTTCCAATCCGGAATATGATGGGTTTCCGTTAACCCGGGAAAACCCGGAACTGGCTACCTTAAGATGGGCTCAATACTATTTTAACACCTTAAACTATATCGACCAGCCGGAACGTTTCGGCGAAGATGCCTACAACCAGTTCACCTGGGGGCAAAGCAGCGTTAGAATCAACTACAAATCCATTTCTCTGGGTTTTTCCAATGAAAATCTCTGGTGGGGCCCCGGCAGACGAAACAGCCTGTTAATGACTAACACGGCACCCGGGTTTCGGCATTACACCCTGAATACCACCCGTCCGATTCGGACACCTGTGGGTTCGTTTGAAGGCCAAATTGTAATTGGGAATCTAATCGCTTCGGGTTACCCGCCTCCCAATACCGAAGTAAAAGACCATAACGGCATGCTCTTTTATTCGCCCAAACGGCAGGACGACCGTTATTTTAACGGCATGATCCTGAATTACAGTCCGAAATGGGTAAATGGTTTGCACCTGGGATTAATACGTAGTTTCCAGATGTATAAGGTCGATATGGACGACTCTTTCAATGCATGGCTGCCCATATTTAGTCCTTTCAGCCAAAAAGGAATCGAAAAACAAGCAGGAGATACCGAAGAAGGCGAATTGAGTAACTACCAGAAAAGAGACGCCTACTACTCGTTTTTTATGCGTTATGTGTGGCCAAAAGCACATGTTGAGATATATGCAGAATATGGATGGGCCGATAATCACTGGGACGGAAGAGATTTTATTGTGGAAATGGAACATTCAAGGGCCTTTAATTACGGGTTCAGAAAACTAATTGAACTACCATCGGAAGATCAGGTTATACAGGTGGGAATGGAACTCACTCATTTGGCAAAAAATCCGATTTCGGTATTAAGAGGCCCCCAGGGGATTTACCAACAGGGCAGCAAAATCTGGTATACCGGTGTTGGTGTGCGGCAGGGGTACACCCATCAGGGCCAACTTCTGGGAGCAGGAATCGGACCGGGCAGTAACCTGTTGAGTTTTAATGTGGGCTGGAACAAAGGGTTAAAAGGGATTGGACTTCAGCTGGAAAGGTATGCCCACAACGAAGATTTCTTCAACGAAATGGTAGAGGATGTTCGAATGCATTGGGTCGACCTGGCCGCTGCGTTAAACGGAAGCTGGGATCATAAGAACCTGTTGTTTTCACTGAATTTAAAATTTGTTGGTGCTAAAAACTACCAATGGGTGTACGACTTAAACTGGAATGAATACTGGGATAACAGCAGAGGGGATGATGTTTTTAATTTCCATGGAAAACTGGGAATTATGTATCGCTTCTAGTATCATGGAAAAAGTTGAGAACGGCTTTGCCGGGAGCAAAAGTGTTGCGAGCCAATAGCTACTAGCCACTAGTAACTGGTCACTAGTTACGAGTTGCGCGAAACGAATTTAAAATCGGCCACAGCCAAATCCCAATCGAAGCGTTGGGAGCAAAAGGAAAAGGAAAAAGTTGAGAACGACTTTGCCGATCGGGGTATCAAACATCCAGAATCAAGGCAAAAGGAAAAAGTATAAAGGCAAAAGTGAAAAAATCCAGAATCCATTATCTGGTATCCAGTATCAAACATCAAGTATCAAGTATCTAATATCATGTACACAAAATATAAACACCTTCTGTTCTTCTCCCTACTATTCTTTATTGGCGCGAAGAGTAGTTGGTCGCAGTCCTTATCCCTAAATAAACAAAACCTGAACGACTATTACCGTCGTCAGCAGTTATTGGGAAATGTGGATCCGGCCTTATCTTTTACCTCCCGGCCTTTGTTTTCGGAAGCACTGGAAACAGATAATATTTTCGATCCTGAAAATACATTGGAAAATTCTAGTCTTACCAACTTCAACAGCACCTTTACCTTTCACAATGGAAGGGGGAAATTCACATTGCTACCCGTTAGCATGCTGAATCAATACAACAGCCATCATCCGGAGGGAATTAACGATGGATCGATGATTCCTGCGCGGGGAGCACAAATGCGCACCGACCTGGGATTCTATTTTAAATACAGCCTGCTGAGTATAAGCTTTAATCCGGAATTGGTGTATGCCCACAATAAATTATACGAGGGATTTCCTTCCGGCTATAAAACCACTTTGAATCTACAATTTCCCAACTCAAAAGGGACAATTGATCTACCGGAACGTATAGGAGGGTTTCATTACACCAAATTTCTGTTGGGTCAGAGTAGTGTACGCCTAACCTACAAACCTATCTCCATTGGCTTGTCGAATGAAAACCTTTGGTGGGGACCGGGTTATAAAAACTCCCTGCTGATGACCAACTCGGCATCTGGTTTTTTACACCTTACTTTAAATACCGTACGCCCTGTAAAAACCCCGATCGGTTCTTTCGAAGGGCAAATCATTGGAGGAAGACTGGAAGAATCTGGGTATACCGAAGGATTACCGGACGACTGGCGATATTTAAATGCCATGGTACTGAGCTACCAACCCCGTTGGGTACCGGGTTTGTTTTTGGGTTTTACCCGAAGTTTTATGACTTATTCAGAGGATATGGGCTCCAGGCTCTCAGACTATTTACCGGTATTTAGTTTTCTCACGAAAAATAAAGGTGGAACAGATTCAGAAGTGTATAACCAGCGACAGGATCAGCGTATTTCTCTGTTTGCCAGATGGCTTTTCCCCGAATCGAATGCGGAGATTTATTTTGAATATGGCCGGGAAGACCATTCCTGGGACATGCGCGACTTTTTGATGGAGCCCACCCACTCGTCAGCCTATATTATCGGTGCACATAAATTACTTGGGTTTAAGGGGGAACGCTATTTTCAGGTACGGGGAGAAATTACCCAAATGGCAGCAAGTCAGACCACCATCAACAGGGGAAGTTCGTATGATCCCTGGTATCACCACTCACAACTGTTAGACGGTTATACCCACAAAGGGCAATTACTGGGTGCAGGAATTGAGCCAGGAAGTAATACCCAAACCCTGGAAATTAGCTGGAACAAGGAATTAAAACAAGTGGGAGTAGAATTTGAACGTTATGTGCACAATAATAACTTTTGGTATAACTACATCAAAGATTTCAGAGCCAACTGGGTGGATTTAAGCACCTCGGTTTTTGCCAACTGGGATTATAAAAACTTCCTCGTATACGGAAAAATAAAGCTGGTGAGCAGCAGGAACTACCAATGGTTATATGAACCTACATGGGTTGAAGTACAAGCCGATTACTGGACCCACCCTGATAATACAATTAACCTGCATACACAATTTGGTGTAACCTACCGGTTCTGATACGCTTCATCCGGCTATCCGTCACACAAAAATATTAATTTTGAGAGAGCCAGAGAAATGATCAATATTCAATAACGAATTTCCAATGCAGAACAAGGTAAAAAGCATCAATTTGCAGTTGATCTGGATATTGAATATTCAGAATTGAATATTCTACATTTTATCCCTCATATAGATATATCAATTTGAGAAGATAAAAGAAATGATCAATACTCAATAACGAATATCCAATGTAGAACAAGGTAAAAAGCATTAATTTGCAGTTAACTTGGATATTGATTATTCTGAATTGGATATTGTACATATTAAATAGTTATAAACGAAAAGTATACTTTTGAGGAAAAATGCAATAAAGGCTGGCTCAACTGAAAAAAAGCATCCTCTAAAGCAGAGCCATGGAAAATGATTAGATTTAATCCTAAAATTAACTGATCATCAGGTTCTAAAATAAAAAACGACCAATATTCAATCAATTCGCCAATGCAGACCTCTCCCTTAATTTCAATTATTGTTCCTTGTTACAATCAAGGTAAATATCTGCCTGAGTGTCTTGAAAGCATTCATTCGCAATGTTATGCCAATTATGAAATTGTTGTAGTAAACGATGGGAGTACCGACGCGCATACCAACAAAACAGTAAGCGGGATTTCGCATCCCCGAATAAAAGTACTGGAAACAAAAAACCGGGGTGTATCCGCTGCCCGTAACCTGGCAATTGAAAAATCGACAGGTAAGTACATTTTACCTTTGGATGCCGATGATAAAATTGGAGCAGATTTTATTCAGCAGGCTGTTGAAATTCTGGAAAAGAACGATGAAATTAAAGTGGTAAATTGCAAAGTCGCACTTTTTGGGGCAAAAAAAGGTATTTTACCTGTTGAAACCTATTCTTTGGAGAAATTGCTGGCAAGAAACTTTATTGTGGTTTCAGCCATTTTCCGAAGGTCAGATTTTGAACAAACAGAGGGATATAATCCGAATATGAGAGAAGGTTTTGAGGACTGGGATTTTTGGATAACATTGCTAAAAAACGGGGGTGCTGTACATACCTTAAACGACACCGGCTTTTTTTATCGGATTAAAAGAAATTCAAGAAATGCTTCCGTACTCTCACGTAGAGAACATTTGCGTAAACTGAGGCATCAAATTTATTTGAATCACCAGGACATTTATTCTCAACATTTACTGGATCCTCAGGAGTCGTTTGAATATGAACTGATCACTCAGTCGCGTGAGTACAAACTGGGAACACTTCTGCTTAAGCCCATACGAACTTTTTATCGATTATTCCATTGAACGAAAATATTACATACTGGTATTCCCGGCATTATCCCAAGGTACTTTACTGGATGATGGCACTTTTATTTCTGAATGTTATCGTTGATCCAAGCAATAAAATATTTCACCTGAAATACATTTTGTTTACAATGGTGTTTGTTGTGTGGATCCCGTCTCTGTTGTCGGAGAAGCCCTCTCTGCCCCGTTCTATGCGTTTTATCTTGCTTTTTACAGGCCTTTTTTTGCCCGGATATGCGTTCTCGCTGGGGCTTATAAAAAGTTTTGTACAGAACATCCCTATGGGAGAAATACTTTACCTTAACTCTTTCTTTTTCTTTCTGTTATTGCCGGTTATGGTTCTTGAACGGATTCATCTTACAAAAATATTCAATTTAGCATCGCTGACCATTATCCTTATTACCGGTATTTCATATCTTATTTTACTATACAACCCCAACACCTTCGGCAGTTTGTATACCTATCTTGTGACTGATAAAAATGTGGCAATGTATGCGCTCCGCAACTACGGAGGTTTTACCCTGCTGATGTTGTTTTACAAAACCTCTCCGCTACTCGTGTTTCCGCTATCCTTTTATCTCTATACCCTACTAATAGAAAAAAAGAGGCATCATCTTTTTTTAAATATTTCGATCCTTGTTTCTATTATCGTAACTCTTTTTATTTCCGGAACGCGTGCCAATATCCTTTCCCTCATCCTGATCATTTTTTTCTACCTACTTTTTTACATTTATAAGAAGTCAAAACCATTCTTCTTTTTAACCGGGTTCGCTTTTATATTTCTTTTTGTTTTTGTTGCTTCTTTTTTGAACGACACTCTGCTAAATAAAACGGAAGTATCGAATATGGTTAAATTTGGTCATTTTATCTCGTACATTCAACATTTTTCAACAAACTGGGGTGTGTATATATGGGGCCAGGGTTTGGGGAGCAATTTCTATTCTTCAGGAGTGAACAGTATGGTAAACATAACAGAGTTGACCTATCTGGAACTTATCCGGGTTTGGGGGTTTCCCCTGACACTCGTTTTTATGGCCATCCTGTTCTTTCCTTTGTTCGTTGAGTTAAAAAGCGGGCAGATCAGTCATTTATTCATTGCTTATTTAGCCTTTCTTTTTATAGCAGGAACCAACCCACTACTATTAAGCTCTACAGGTATGATCGTATTGGTTTATGTATTTTCGGAAATGTATTCCTCACAATCGTTCGTAAATAAAATAAACGCCATATACGACAAGCTTGCATGAAGTTGATCCGGCCTTTAATGCAAAGGAAAAGGATAATGGCTTCGCTAAAAAACTCCCTAGACTTGTTGCTATTTAAACGAACTATTTTCATGAAAGAACGGCCTGTTTCTCCGGTAGATTTGGGGCACTATTTCAAATCCCATATAAACCTTGCCCTCCAGGTTGGCAGTAGTGCTGACAATACATAATACGAGACTCAAAAGCAGAAAATATTTATTTAATTTTTATTACAATGAAATTATTGAAAAAAATCGCCAAATCAATTATTCCAAGACCAATTCTTGCAGTTATACGAAAGGGATGTTACTCTTTGATAGATATTTATGAATCGTTATTTGGACTGAGAGATGAACTAACTCCCCCCCGGAGCATATCGTTGGTTGGTGATGGTGATTTTAAGAAAAAAGGCGAAGAGTTTTTACAGTATTTTATTGAAATTGGCGGATTAAAAAAAACCGACCGCATATTAGATGTCGGTTGTGGTAAAGGGCGTATGGCGGTACCTATTACCACCTATTTATCGAAGGAAGGTAGCTATGAAGGAATAGACATTGTTGCAGACGGTGTTAACTGGTGTACTAAAAAAATAACAGGAAAGTATCCGAATTTTCGATTTCAATTAGCTGATGTTTATAATAAAGAATACAATCCTAAGGGGAAACATCAATCCTCGGCCTATAAATTCCCATTTGAAGATAAATCTTTTGATTTTATATTTCTTACATCGGTATTTACGCATATGCTGCCTGATGATATGGAAAATTATTTATCAGAAATTTCCCGGGTATTGAAAAAGAATGGAAGATGCTTGATCACCTACTTTCTATTAAATAAAGAATCATTAAGTCTTATAAATAAAAAACAAAGCAGATTAGATTTTAATTTCAAATATAATTATGGAAATTATCGTGTGGAAAATGATAACACTCCTGAAATTGCCATTTCATTCGATGAAAAGTTTGTACGAGACCTTTATGAAAAACATTCATTACAAATAGTTGAACCTATTCATTTTGGTTCATGGTGTGAAAGGGAAAATTTCTTAAGCTATCAAGATATTATTGTTGCTTCAAAAATCCAGAATTAATAACTATCAATGATCGTTGATATTCTTCTTTCTACTTATAACAGCGGCGATTACCTTAAGGAGTTGCTGGAGTCATTAATTGCCCAAAGTTTTACCGACTGGAGGTTATTAGTGAGGGACGACGGCTCTGTGGATAATACATTTTTGATATTGAATAACTTCAGGGTAAAAAACAGTTCAAAAATCACCATAATTGATGAGCCTAAACAAAATTTGGGGCCAAAACGAAGCTTTGAAAAACTGTTGGAATACAGTTCTGCCGAATACATCATGTTTTGCGACCATGACGACTACTGGCTTCCGGATAAAATCCTTGATACATTAACACTAATACGGGAACTTGAAAAACAGTATCCCAATAAACCAGCGCTTGTTTTTAGCGATTTACGTGTTGTGGATGAATATTTGCAAGAAATTCACAGCTCTTTTTGGAAATATTTAAAAATTAGTCCTGATAATATTTTTAATACGTATAAGCTTTTAATCAACAATCCCGCTCCGGGTTGCACCGTGATTATAAATAAAAAGGCAAAAGAACTGGTTTTGCCATTTCCGGAGCAAGCACGAATGCACGATTGGTGGATTGTGTTAAAAGTAGCCGAATCGGGAGTGATAAATTACCTCAATAAAACAACCATATTATATCGGCAACACAAAAAGAATGAAATAGGCACAGAGGCAGAGGCTATTAAGCACACCAGCCTGTTATCGCATATTGCCAATATATCACATACGATAAAAAGAAATAAGGAAAGTTTAGAAATGATGAAATGTTTGTCAAAGGATTATTCACTCCTAAAACTTTTCTATTATAAACTGCGTATATCCCTTTCAAAATTCCGGTAATAATAAACATGATTATTTCGGTTTGTATCCCAAGCTATAACGGCAGCCGCTACTTAAAAGAACAGCTCGATTCGATTCTGAACCAGACCCGGGCTGTTGATGAGATTATCATTTCAGATGATTCATCAACCGATCAAACGGTTGAAATTATCCGGTCGTATAACAATCCCAGGATAAGGTTATTTGAAAGGCAAAAGTTTTCAAGTCCGATATTCAACCTCGAATTTGCTCTAAAACAGGCCACGGGCGATTACATATTTTTAGCCGACCAGGATGATATATGGATGCCTGATAAAGTAGAAATTTTGGTAAAAGAACTGGCAACATGTAAACTGGTAATTTCAGACGGAGTGGTAATAAACCAACAGGGCAAAGAACTTGCTCCGTCAATATTCGAAATCTATAACTCGCAAAAGGGCTTTTTTAAGAACCTCACAAAAAACTCCTATATGGGTTGTTGTATGGCTATTCATAAAGATTTGCTACCGATTGTTCTCCCCTTCCCTAAAAAGATTGCCATGCACGATTTATGGATCGGGCTAAATGCGGAGCTTTACACAAAACCGGTATTCTGTCCCGCCAAACTGGTGAAATACAGAAGGCATGATTTTAACAAAACGCCACTGGATGCCCATACCAACACGAATTCATTGTTTTATAAAATATCCTTTCGGGTGACGATCCTTTTGCTTCTCGTTGCGCGATTTGTGCGACGAAAAATGAAATTAAGATAGAGTCGTTTAGGCAATAAAATCAGACTTCGACTACGCTCAGTCTGACAGTCACCCTGAGCGTAGTCGAAGGGTGACTATCAACCGGGTTCTGATAAGTATTACCGAACAAAACGAAATAAAAAAAGACACGCTATACAACAAAAATGGAAACGCCTCACATAGTTGTACTAATTCTGAATTATAATTCGTGGAAAGCCACTTTGGGTTATGTACAGCAATTAAAGTTGCAGCAAGGTATCCGGCTTACCATTTTGGTAGTCGACAACTGTTCTACAGATAATTCTTACCATACCCTTGTCCAACATTTCCAAGACGAAGAACAAGTAGAGATTATACAATCGGAATACAATGGTGGCTATGCTTACGGAAATAATTATGGCTTAAAACACCTTCAGCAAAAATTACCGGAAAACACCTTTGTTGTGATAAGCAATAACGATATTTCAATCGATAATCCGAAGCTATTACAACAACTCGTTAACTACTACAAGCAATGTAACGACATTGCTTTTATTTCACCACTTATGCACATGGATGGTCAACCCGCCCCTAATGCTGCCTGGAAAATTCCGGGTTTTTCTTATGATATCCTCAGTGTAGCCAGTTTTAACAGAGTAAAATCCAATGAAGCTGTTTACTATGATATACCTATACAACAAGAATTATTTGCAGTGGATTGCCTTACCGGCTCCTTTTTTATGGGAAAGCTGGAAACTTTTGCGCGGTTAAATTATTTCGATGAACGTACTTTTTTGTATGAAGAGGAACGTATATTGGGGCTAAAAGTAAAAAATGCCGGGCTTAAGAATTACCTGGCACTGCAGCTAAAATTTTATCACGAGCACTCCGCTGTTATCAGCAAAGAAATGAATCAGCTGGAACAAATCCGGCATCTATTCAATAGCAGAATCGTTTTTAATCAATACCACGCCAATACAAATATCGTTCTGCTTACCTTTTTAAAAGTATTTTACGCGCTTTTTATTTTTGCCAAAAATCTGCAATTAAAATTTGGAAAGCGCAAATAAATCCGAATTCTTATGAAGAACAGCAAAGGATGACTTTATTGAAATGAGATTTTATTACTTTTATTGCTCAAAATTTACACATACTGTACATTAATTAATACCTAAAACATAAGCTATTCTATGAGATTCAATATCGTTAAATATTCCTGCTTCATTCTACTATTCCTGTTTCTAATGCCGGGGAAACTACTGGCCCAGAACCTGAACCCGATGGAGCAAAATGTTTCTGAAATAAAATCGAGCCAGATTTCGGATGCCCAAATGCGGGTTATCATGCAACGTGCTATTGAGTCTGGGATGACACCTGACCAGATAGAATCTTTAGCCCGCTCCCGGGGAATAACGGAAAGCGAAATTGAGAAATTTAAAGAACGCGCTGAACGGCTGTACGATAACAAGTTAATGGATGAGGATAGTAAGGGTGTAAAAATAAATACACGCCCAAAGGTAGAATATCCCGAAGGCCTGGAAGAACGACTTCCCTACGCTGCAAAAACACAAACAAACGAGAATTTTGGTTTTTCCCTGTTCAAAAATACCGACCTTACCTTCGAACCCAGCTTTAATGTTTTAACGCCACGCGATTATTTAATTGGCCCGGGCGACTTGATAAACATCGACGTTTGGGGCGCATCGCAACACAGTTACCAGGAAGTGGTTTCAAACGATGGAAGTATAATTATTTCAAATATTGGTCCCGTATTTTTAAGTGGAATGACCACAGAAGATGCCGGGAAAAAACTGGAAACAATCTTAGGTCAGATCTACTCGGGACTAAAGGATGGGAAAACTTCAATGAAAGTTACACTGGGAGCAGTAAGGAGTATCCAGATAAATATTGTAGGAGAGGTGGTTTTACCCGGAACTTACAATATTTCGGCAATGGCAACGGCTTTTAATGCCATGTACATCGCCGGTGGCCCTTCTGACAATGGATCAATCCGCGATGTACAGATCATACGCGACAATAAAATCGAAGCACATATCGACTTTTATGAATATTTGATAAATGCCAAACAATCCAATAACATCCGTTTGCAGGATCAGGATATCATTTTCATCCCTCCTTATGAAAACCGTGTAAGGATAAACGGAGAGGTAAAACGCCCTATGGCCTTCGACATTAAACCTGACGAATCGATGGAAGATTTAATTGATTTTGCCGGAGGATTTACAGGAAATGCATACACTGAAAGGGTTAAGATCCTGCGAAAAACAGGCAAAGAAAAACGCATATTAGATATTGCCACGGATTATTTAGATGCTATCCGCCTGGAAAATGGCGATGAAGTGCAAATCGATGCCGTTTTAAATCGTTTTGAAAACCGGGTATTTATTTCGGGAGCGGTATTTCGTCCGGGTCCTTATGCCATTAACGAAGGAACGACATTAAAAGAGCTGATAAACAAAGCTGATGGTTTACGTGAAGATGTATTTAAAGACCGCATCTCGGTTTTCCGTTTACAGGAAGATCTTACAAGAGAACATATTGCCGTTGATTTGAAGAATTTATTAGCTTCCAATCTCGATTTCACCCTGCAACGTGAAGACTCTGTTCATATTCCTTCGATCCACGATTTGCGTGAAACACGAACGATACAAATTGAAGGCGAAGTGAAACATCCGGGAATTTATCCTTACTCCGAAAATACTACCGTTGAAGACTTTATTCTTCAGGCCGGAGGTTTATTGGAAACGGCTTCAACGGCAAATATCGAAATTGCCCGTCGCGTGTCAAACGACACCTCAACAGTTACTTCAGTAAAACTGGCTGATATTATTAAATTCCCGATCGATAAGTCACTGGCCCTAAGCGAAGAAGCATCCGGGTTTGTATTAAAACCTTTCGATCAGGTGTTTATTCGTAAATCACCTGCTTATACTCCGCAAATGCTGGTAAGTATTAACGGCGAAGTTAACTTCCCCGGAAAATACTCGATCACCTCCCGCAAAGAACGAATCTCCGATTTAATAAAAAGGTCGGGCGGTATAACCACAGAAGCATACATTAACGGCGCCAGCTTAATTCGAAAATCAACACCGAACAAAACACTGACGGACAAAGCCATCGACAACATTACAATGGAAAAAGAATCATCGAACAATATCAATATCATCCGAAATGAGTTTGATATCATTGCTGTTGATCTGGCAAGTATTCTTTCCAATCCGGGAGGAAAAAGCGATTTGGTTCTGCAGGAAGGCGATTCAATACGCATATTGAAATCCCTACAAACCATAAAGGTTAGTGGCTCGGTTTACAATCCCAATGTAGTTCCTTTCGACGAATCGCTTAAGGTGAAGCAGTACCTGGCGAATGCAGGTGGTTTAACAAAAAGATCGAAACCCGGACATATTTATGTGGTTTACGCCAATGGTTCAGTAAGAAAGACCGACAAAACGTTATTTGGTCGGAAATACCCCGAATTACAGGCAGGGGCAGAAATAATTGTTCCAAGTAAAGGCGAACGAAGAAAACTTTCTCAAACAGGTGCCATTTCGTTAGCCGCTTCTCTCTCTCTGATTCTTGTTGCTCTAATCAATACCATGTGATAACGGTAAGTACCCATAATAATCAAAGAAATTATTGATGTTACAAGTTCAAAGTAAATTTTCATCTAATTAGAAATGAGCAAGAATACAGCTATCATAAATAAAAAAGATTACCTCGAGATAAAAGATCTGCTTCTCCGGCTAAAACAAAACCGCGGAATACTCATTAAATCAGCAGTTATTGCCTTTTTGGCAGGAGTATTTATCGTTGTTTTCACACCGAAAGTGTATAAAACCGAAGTAAGTTTATTAGCCGAATCCAACTCAAACAGCCCGGCAAATGGTTTAATGGGACAACTCGGTAACATTGCAGGATTTGACGTAGGTGGTTTAATGGGCCTGGATATGAGTGGAAGTAACCAGAGTGCCTTAACACCCGATTTATATCCTGAAGTGGTAAAGAGTACAACTTTCCTTATCGATATTTTACAGGAAAAAGTGTATTTACCTAAAGATGACCTTACCGTATCGGTTAGCGAATACCTTCAGGAACATACCAAACCATCTATTGCGGGATGGCCGGGTTATGCCCTTAGCATGCTAAAATCAAAGGGCAAGAAAAAAAATATCCCGCAAAAAAACGAAGGAGAACCGCTGAATCTCTCTCAGTCCGACCTGGATTTAATTAAAGGACTGGGCAATACCATAGAAGTAAACATCATAAAATCGGAAGGTGGAATTACCGGTGGCGACAGTAAAATTATTAAAGTAAGTGTGGAACAACAGGATCCATACGTTTCAGCGCTTTTAACCGAAAAGGTGATCGCCAGTTTAAAACAATACATTATTGATTATCACACCAGCAAGGAGAAAAAAGACCTGGCTTTTATCGAGGCCCGGTATCAGGAAGCCAAAGCCCGCTACTTTGAAAAACAGGAAGCTTTAGCTGATTACGATGACAGTAATGTAAATGTAATTCTGGCATCAGCAAAATCGCGCCGCGACAGGTTAGTTACTGAAAGCACTCTGGCCTCAAACCTCTATAAAGGATTAGCACAGAAGCGTGAACAGGCACAAATACTCGTGCAGGATAAAACACCGGTATTTACTGTAATAGAACCGGCAAAAGTGCCGCAGCAGAAAAGTAAACCCAAAACAATGTTCACTATTATCAGCCTTACATTAATAGGTTTGTTTGCGGGCACCTGTATTGTTCTCTGGAAGGAATTTATCGTTGCAAAAGATACAACTAACATTATTTAGTTTTGTATAAACTGAACCTTCGAACTGAATAACAACGATTTAAATACGATCCCAAAAACCAGAGTCAGGAAAGGATATGAACGAAACTCAGAGCATTGTCAAAAATGATAATTCCTGACTAAAATAATCCCACAATACCATCGTTTAAGATCTAATGAAAAAACATTCCCAAAAAATAATTACTCTCTTACTGCTTTTATGTCTCGTTCCGTTATCAGGCTTATTTGCCCAATCGCTATACCTGGAGTCGAATACTTTGGCAGGCACAAAAGGCCAGCTGCCATTCTGGCTATGGGCCAATCAGCTGGGACAATACGATAAAAACAGCAGCACAATACAAAATTTCAGTTTTAATGCTTTTCATGAGCAACAAATCGGAGATTCCGATTTTAGCTATCAGGCAGGTCTTGACCTGGATCTGCTTCTGGCTGATGAAAATGATATTCGATTCACCCAGCTTTATGGTGGAATGAGTTGGAAGTTTCTTCAAGTACAGATTGGTGCTTTTCCTGAAGAAGAGGTTTACGCCGGACTGTCAACCACCAACGGTAACCTGGCAGCATCGCGAAATGCACGTCCTCACCCAAAAATCAGAGCAGGTTTTAACCGCTTTGTTCCTATTTTGACAGATTGGTTTTCTATAAATGGTTTTTTTGAAGAGGGCCTACTTAACGACGACCGCTATGTAAAAGATATTCATTTACACCGGGGAGCTTTATACTTTCGCTTTGGCCAACCTAAATCAATTCAGGTAACAGCCGGGATTGAACATTTTGTGATGTGGTGGGGTACACATCCTGTCTACGGTGAATTTCCTGGCTGGGATGCTTACTTCAAATATCTAACAGCCACTGCCGGCGGTGCAAACGTGATTATTGAAGAACAACTCAATGCCATGGGGAACAGTTATGGGGTTTATCAGCTGGAATTTAAGAAAACTTGGGATAAACTTGATGCGACATTATATTTCAGCCATCCTTATGAAGATCACTCCGGAATGGAATTCACTAATTATGCTGATAACCTGATTGGTATCCATCTCGATTTTAACAAAAAACAGTCTTCCTTAAAAAATATTGTTATCGAATATTTCCATACCAAAAATCAAAGTGGGGCGTATCTTATCGGCGAGGCCCCCGATGAAAACGGGCGTGGTCGGGGAATTGATGATTATTTTAACCATGGGATTTACCTTTCGGGTGCCACGTACAATAAAATGGCAATGGTAAGTCCGCTTTTTGGTCCGGTAGTTATAGCAGATGGCACCAGCAGAGGTTTTGAAAGTACACGTTTCGCAGGATTCCATCTGGGTTCCGATGGATTATTTTCAGAAACCTTACAATGGAAAGCGCTGCTCACCTATTCCAATAATTTTGGCCGGCACGATGGCCAGGGAGGTACAACAATCGAACCATCCCGAAAACAATTTTCAGCTTTGGGACAGATTTCCTGGCACCCAAAAACTAAAAAGTTTACCATTTCAACATCTGTCGCTGCTGATCGTGGAAGTGTTTATGATACTGGAATTAACACTACTCGTTTGGGAGCATTTGTTTCTTTCAAATATCACTTTTCTGAATAAAAATTTCAGCGCTATGTAATAACAAATTTCTTTTATTCACTATTTAATAAAAGTTTAGCGAGCAACGCTTTGACTCAAACAATTTGTTAAATATTTCATCTTTTTTGAGTTAAAATTCTTGTTTAAATTAATTTTAACTAATTTTGATCCTCGGTAACATGAACTCCATACAGTAGTATGCATTTACTTTACATTAAATTACCTATATAACACAACAACTTGATCATAACATTTTGATATGGAAATTATCTTAATCCTATCCGCACTTATTCTTAGCTTTCTACTCGTTATAATAGTAGTACCTCCAATAATTCGCACCGCCAAAGCCAAACATTTATTTGAGCCTTTTGATGAAAGAAAAGTTCATACAAAAGTTGTTCCTCCGCTTGGAGGAGTTGCTATTTTTATTGCCTTTACATTAAGTGCCATCTTTGCAACTGACGGATTAGAATTTTTGGAATTAAAATATATCCTTGCAGGAGTAGTCCTAATGTTTTTTACCGGACTGAAAGATGATCTTATCATAATCTCAGCTCGAAAGAAATTAGTAATTCAAATCGTAGCGGTCATTCTGCTCATCTCCTTTGCCAATATTCATTTCACAAATTTACATGGAGTACTTGGAGAACACAAAATTGGCCATGTTACAGGTATATCGCTGTCGTTGTTTGCAATGATCGTTATTATAAATGCCTTTAATCTAATTGACGGTGTTGATGGGCTGGCATCCGGTATAGGTACTCTGGTTTCATTGGTATTTGGCACCTGGTTTTATTTAACAGGAAACTATCCGATAGCCATTATGGCCTTTGCGTTGGTTGGAGCTCTTGCAGCTTTCTTTATCTACAATGTGTTTGGCAATTCGAACAAACTGTTCATGGGAGATACCGGTTCATTAATAATCGGATTTCTAATTTCAATAATGGTTGTTTCTTTTAACGAACTGAATCTGACCGCACCGGAGCCTTACCGCATAGTTGGAGCACCGGCTGTTTCATTTGCAATCATTATTGTTCCGCTTATTGATACATTAAGAGTAATGACCATAAGGATAGCACAACGTCGCTCACCCTTTTCTCCGGATAAAAACCATATCCATCATCGTTTGTTGTCCTTGCTTCATTCGCACTTAAAAGTAACATCAACCATTTTGGCAGGTAACCTTGTGTTAATTGCAATTGCACTGGGCCTCAACTACTGGCAGCTAAATGTAAATCTGCAGTTTGTTATTATTTTCCTTGTTGGCCTTGGCTTCTCAATGATTCCATCTTATATACTACGTACAAAAAGGACTAAAAAAGCTTATTCTTCGTAACGATCTGAATTCGATATTCTGATTGATTTAATGATCACTAACGTGAGTTATTGTTTTTCTTATCGGTTGTTCTATTGAGCCAATTTGCTGGCACTCTGTTCTAAATTGATGGGTAACTCTGGAGTTCAAAAGTCTTCGTTGTAAACAATAATTCAACAGCTTCAACCTCATTCAATCTTTCCTCAGTCCTCCTCTCCTCTTTCTTATTTTCCTCCTCATTAATTTGTCAAACTCCCCCCCTAACTACCCTTTTTCATTTGTTGCATAACACTTTTATTTCTGATTAATAACATTTTATAGGCAGTGCTTTTTATGTAAATTTAGAATAAACCATAAAAATTGACTGCCATGCCTAAAATTCGTAGAATTGATGCCCTCAACTACCACAAGAAACATCGCCCCGGGAAAATAGAAGTTATACCAACCAAACCGCACAACACACAATACGATCTTTCGCTGGCTTACACACCGGGAGTTGCCCAACCTTGTCTCGAAATTGAAAAAGACAAGGATAACGCTTATAAATACACCGCAAAAGGGAATCTCGTTGCCGTGATTTCTAACGGTACTGCTGTTTTAGGCTTGGGAGATATCGGACCCGAAGCCGGAAAACCGGTAATGGAGGGGAAAGGTTTGTTATTTAAGATTTTTGCCGACGTGGATGTTTTCGACATTGAAGTGGACGAAAAAGATCCCGACAAATTGATAGAGGTTGTTAAAGCGATAGCTCCAACGTTTGGAGGTATTAACCTGGAAGACATAAAGGCTCCCGAATGTTTCAAAATCGAGGAAACATTGCGAAAACAACTCAATATTCCTGTTTTTCACGACGACCAACATGGAACAGCAATCATTTCTGCTGCGGCACTACTTAATGCTCTGGAACTAAACAAAAAGCTTATTGAAGATATACAGGTTGTTGTTAGCGGTGCCGGAGCTGCGGCTGTATCATGCGCTAAATTGTATATCAGCATGGGTGTTGAACCCGAAAATATCATTATGGTCGACAGCAAGGGCGTGATTAACCGCGAACGAACCGACCTGAATGAGATCAAACAACAATTTGTTACCAACAGAAAAATAAATACGCTGGAAGAAGCCATGAAAGATGCCGACGTATTTCTCGGACTTTCGGTTGCCGACGTGGTTAGTAAAAAAATGATCAAATCGATGGCTAAAGACCCAATCGTTTTTGCCATGGCCAACCCCGATCCGGAAATCTCTTATGAAGACGCCACTGCTGCAAGAAAAGACATTATTATGGCTACAGGGCGCAGTGATTACCCCAACCAGATCAACAACGTCCTGGGGTTTCCTTTCATTTTCAGGGGAGCATTGGATGTGCGGGCAACCACCATTAACGAAGAAATGAAAATTGCAGCCGCTAAAGCATTGGCAAAACTGGCCAAAGAATATGTGCCCGAAATGGTGGCCAAAGCCTATAACATGAAAAACATTGTGTTTGGCAAAGACTATATCATTCCTAAACCGCTTGATCCGCGTTTGATAACCACAGTTTCTTCAGCTGTGGCACATGCTGCCATGGAAAGCGGGGTGGCCCGTAAGCCTATAAAAAGCTGGACAGCCTACGAGCGGGAATTAACCGAACGTTTGGGAATAGATAACCGTCTGATAATGGGCATTCGCACTAAGGCAAAACAAGATCCGAAACGAATTGTATTTGCCGAAGCCAACAGTTTCCGTATCCTTAAAGCGGTTCAATTTGTAATTCGCGAGGGAATAGCAAAACCAATTCTGTTAGGCAACAAAGAGAAAATTCAGGAGCTGATAAAAGAAAACCAGCTGGATATTGCCAATGTTCCCATCATTGATCTTTATGAGTCGGTAAGCGACGAAAAGCGTCATCATTTTGCAAAAATCCTCTACGAAAAACGAAAACGTAAAGGGATGACCTACAATGAGGCCGTAGAAAAAATGTATAACCGCGACTATTATGGATCGATGATGGTAGAAACAGGCGAAGCTGATGCTTTTATTTCAGGATTCTCCAGAAAATATTCTTCTACTATTCGTCCTACCCTGCAGGTAATTGGAGTAAAAAAGGAATTTAACCACATTGCAGGAATGTATATGCTGTTAACCAAACACGGACCATTGTTCCTGGCCGATACTACAGTGAATATGAATCCGTCGGCACAAACACTTGCCGACACCACACAGCTTACAGCCGCCGAAGTACGTAAATTTAACATCGAACCACGCATTGCTCTGCTTTCCTATTCTAACTTTGGAGCGTACAAAGGAGAAGGTAGCCCAATCAGAGTAAAAGAAGCTGTACAGTTACTGCATGAGCAGGATCCCGACTTGATAGTAGATGGAGAAATGCAAGCGAATTACGCATTAAATGGCAAATTACGCTATTCGCGTTACCCGTTTAATAAACTGGGCGATATGGATGCCAATACCCTTATTTTCCCCAACCTGAGCTCAGGAAATATTACCTACAAAATTTTACAGGCACTGGGCCCTTACGAGGCTATCGGTCCTATTCTGATGGGAATGAAAAAACCCATCCATATTTTACAACGCGACAGCACTGTACGTGAAATCATTAACATGACAGCCATTGCTGTTATTGATGCCCAGGCAAGCAGTACCCTTGAAGATTAAACTTCTCGCTTTAAAATAAAGAATGCCGGAATCAGATGAATTCCGGCATTTTATTTTGATCACTATCTTTTGTATTCTCATTAAAATCCTACTCCAATTCCCAAACTGAAATAGGGTTCCCAATCTTTGTACGGTGAGTTTTTATGGTTTAACACATCAAACAACACTTGTGCGTTTAACCATACATTTGGAGAGATTGGTTGGCTGTAACCACCTCCCACGTAAAACATGGGCACTAGTTTTCGATCCTCAGGAAAATAAAACTTATAACTCATCAATTCGAATTCAGTGTGAGTATATAGACGCGGTGTAACTCGATATCGACTAAAAATACTGGCTCCGTAATTCGATCCATTCTGATCCTCGGCATCACCACCATAACTAACATATTCGTACGATACCTGTGTTCCAACCGACAACTTTGGTGTGAGTTTATAAGCCACGAGGGGCTGAGCACCAATTACACTGTAATTTTTGCTAAAATTCATAGTAACGTAACCACCATAATAAATTCGGCTTTTATCGAGTTGGGGTTTGGGTAAACTTGTTTCGTTCTGTTGATCAACAGTGGTGGTATCTTGTACCTGTGCAATACCAGATACGGAGAAAACGATAAGTGCAACAAGTAAAAATGAGATTTTCATAGCTTGCGGTTTTAAATTAATGACAATAAGATACACATAATTTAGGTTTCGGAGCAACAATTTCAGCTATGAAAACAAACGAAAAAACTTCTCTGTGTGAAAAATTGCAATCTCGTATCATATTTTAAAATTCAACACTATTTTTGCTCTCATGAACATCGACAAATATCCATCGCGACTGTTGGAGGCCGCTGTAAACGAGTTTTCAAAATTACCCGGCATTGGCCGAAAAAGTGCATTACGCCTGGTTTTACACCTTTTGAGGCAAGATAAAGAAGATGTTAATTCGTTTGGCAACAGCCTTATACAATTACGCAACGAAATAAAACACTGCAAAGTTTGCCATAACATTTCGGATAACGACACTTGCCAGATTTGCTCCAATCCATCGCGCAACGAAAGTGTAATTTGCGTGGTAGAGAATATCCGCGATGTAATGTCAGTGGAGAATACACACCAGTTTAACGGACTTTACCATGTGTTGGGAGGTATTATTTCGCCGATGGATGGAATTGGCCCGGCCGAACTGGAAATCGATTCGCTGATTGAACGGGTTGATACAGGTAAAGTTATCGAAATCATACTGGCGCTTTCAACCACCATGGAAGGCGATACCACCAACTTTTACATCTACCGGAAGTTAAAGGGTAAAGAAGTAAAAATCTCCACACTGGCGAGGGGTGTTTCCATTGGCGACGAACTGGAATACACCGATGAGATTACACTTGGCCGCTCGTTAATGAACCGCGTACCATTCGAAAGTTCGCTGGGAAAATAAATTACGCATCAGAAAGCCGGTTTCTTTTTGTTATGAAAAGGAAATCTTACATTTGAGAGTGATTAGTAATCAACGATAAAAGTAGATTTCCATGGCCGCAATGTTATAAGCGGCCAGTCTATTTGAAAACGCCAGTGCAAAAGATGGATATTTCAATTGTTATTGTCAACTACAACGTAAAACATTTTCTGGAACAATGCCTCCACTCGGTTGAGAAGGCTTTGCAGAATTTACAGAGCGAAGTTTTTGTTGTTGATAATAACTCGGTTGATGGCTCAGCACAACTGATTACTGAAAAGTTTCCTAATGTTACATTCATCCAAAACACTGAAAACGTAGGTTTTTCAAAAGCCAATAACCAGGCCATTCGGCAGGCAAAAGGGAAATATGTATTGTTGCTGAATCCCGACACCGTTGTTGAGGAAGATACTTTTGAAAAGGTTCTTTCCTTCATGCATGCACACCCCGATGCGGGCGGCCTGGGTGTAAAAATGATTGATGGAAAAGGCGTTTTTCTGCCTGAATCAAAACGGGGATTACCAACACCCTGGGTGGCCTTTTATAAAATGTTCGGCCTTTCGAGGCTTTTCCCAAGATCACGTAAATTAGGCAAATATCATCTCTCATTTTTGGATAAGGATGAAGTTCATGAAATTGATGTGCTGGCAGGTGCTTTTATGTTGCTTCGTAAGTCGGTACTCGATAAAATTGGATTGCTGGATGAATCCTTTTTTATGTATGGCGAAGATATCGACCTTTCGTATCGCATTCAAAAAGGAGGATATAAAAATTATTACTACCCCGAAACAACAATAATCCACTACAAAGGAGAAAGCACAAAAAAGGGTTCGCTAAATTACGTGAAGGTATTTTACAATGCCATGATCATTTTTGCGCGTAAACATTTTTCGGGAAGTAAAGCAGGTGTTTTTGCTTTTCTCATTCATCTGGCTATTTATTTTCGGGCTTTGCTTTCTGCGTCAAAACGCGTTCTGCAAAAACTGTATATACCGCTTATTGATGCATTGCTGATTTTTGCCGGATTCTGGCTGATCACTCCAAGCTGGGAACAACTCCGCTTTCATCAACCGGATTATTATCCGCCCGAATTTTTACAAATTGTGGTACCGGTGTACTGCTTGTTTTATTTATTGGGCATTCGGTTTTCGGGAGGTTACAAAAAGCCCGTTAGCATTTACAAAGTGGGCCGTGGAATACTCTGGGGGCTAATTTCACTTTTATTGGTCTATTCGCTGGTAGATGAACAATACCGTTTTTCGCGCGCATTAATTCTTCTGGGAACTGCCTGGGCCGGAATTATCCTTATCGCCTACCGATTGATAGGCCATTGGTTAAAGCTCAGCGATTTCAGGCTTCACGCGCATGGCACCCGTAAAATTGCGATTGTTGGTCATTCGGAAGAAGCACGCAGGGTTCAACTGATTCTGGAAGAAACCCGGATTCGATCGCAAATGGCAGGTTTTATTGCGCTCGACAGTAGCGATAAAGGCACAAATTATATGGGTGAGTTAATCCAGTTGGAAGAGATTATTCGTATAAACCGTATAGATGAAATTGTATTTTGTGCCGAAAATATCAGCTCGGCCGAAATCATTAAAGCAATGCTCGACCTTAGCCGTTTGGATATTGATTACAAAATTGCGCCTCCCGAAAGTGCAAGTATCATCGGAAGTAATTCCATTCACACGGCTGGAGACCTTTACGTGGTGAATCTTAATGCCATTTCAAAATCAGGCAATAGGCGTAAAAAAAGGTTGTTTGATCTGTTTGTTGCGCTGTTGATTTTGTGTCTTAGTCCCGTTTTAATCTGGTTCACAACAAAAAAAGGAAACTTCATTCAAAATATTTTCCGTGTAATTACCGGGAAGAAATCCTGGATTGGATACATAGCTAGTGTTGCCGACGAGAATAAACTTCCAGCGATAAAAGATGGAATCCTTCATCCATCCGACAGGTTTCCCGGGTTACAACTAGATAAGGAAAAATCGGCGCAGTTAAACCGATTGTATGCAAAAGATTACAAAGTACTTTCGGACATTGAAATTTTGTTGAAAGGCTGGAGAAATCTTGACCGTTAATAATTAAAAACATTGAAAATGAAAGAGAAGCTAAGCTTTGGAAAAATAATACTCCGCCCTCTTGAGCCGGAAGATATTGACCTGCTGTACCAGTGGGAGAATAACACTGAAATTTGGGAAGTGAGCAACACAAAGACGCCGTTCTCGAAACATATTCTTGCCCAATACCTTTTGGAATCGGCTAAAGATATTTACGAAACCAAACAGCTTCGTCTGGTTATAGAGACGACTGAAAACAAGCCTGTAGGTGCCATTGATCTCTTCGATTTTGAGCCATTTCATATGCGAGCCGGAGTAGGTATTCTTATTCACAATAGCGATGACCGTAAAAAAGGTTACGCCGGCGATGCACTCCATGCCTTGTCCAACTATGCTTTCGAATTCCTGGGATTAAGACAATTGTATGCCAACATCACTTCCGATAATTGGGGAAGCATACAGTTATTCGAAAAAGCAGGATTTACGCGCAGTGGCATAAAAAAAGACTGGATTAAAACCTTCTCCGGCTGGAAAGATGAGCTGTTTTATCAGAAGTTTTTGGGTTAGACTTCACAGCTTCTCAAGACTCGATGACGACAGATACTATTTTTTGCACCGTCTTTCAAGGCGGTGAATAAGGATTTATTGCCTTAATCTGATTTTTTAGGATTTTTGTAACATGAAGTTTACAAAAATCCTAAAAAAATCATTGCCACCAACACTGTTTAGTATCACCGCCCTAAAGAACGGTGCAAAAAAATAATTTAGAAAGTCGGGATCTCTTTCAAAAAAGAATAGCTGTTTTTTTCGTAGTCGATCTGGCAGGCGAAATGCTGCATTCCGTTCGACACCACTACCCGTTCAACGCGCAAAGCCATGTTGTAGCGCACCACCTGATCAAAAGCATTCTGTGTAATTTTTACATTTGGAGCTTTAAATTCAGCTATCAGATGAGGATTTCCGTTTCGCTGATAAATCAATAAATCGAAACGCCGTTGTTGCTGGTTTACTTTTATCTGCTTTTCCACAGCCATTAAATTCTGCGGATAATTCCGTTCCTGAATCAAATATTGAATAAAATTCTGGCGCACCCATTCTTCCGGCGTCAGCACCACAAATTTTTTCCTAATCGAATCAAATATCCAGTTTTTATCGTTTTCTGTTTTTGTTCGGAAAGCATATTCCGGCAAATTCAGTTTGTACATAATCTTCTCAATAACTTATTAAATGAATTTGGCTGGCGAGCTCTAAAAATGTACATTTGTGTTCGCCTTAAAACCAAAGGTATTCCTATTTGTTCAAAGGTAGAATAATTCAGCTTATGAAGACGAAAAAAGAAATTGTTGACAACTGGCTACCGCGATATACAGGCAAAAAACTAGATGAAATTGGCCAGTATATTTTGCTCACTAATTTTCAGGATTACGTAGAACGGTTTGCACGCAAGTTTGAGGTTCCGGTTGAAGGGACTGACAAAAATATGCCCAGTGCAACTGCCGAAGGCATTACCATGATCAACTTTGGAATGGGAAGCCCTAACGCAGCAACAGTAATGGATTTACTAAGTGCAATACATCCAAAAGCTGTTTTGTTTCTGGGAAAATGTGGCGGATTAAAAAAGAAAAATCAGCTGGGTGATTTTATCCTTCCCATTGCCGCCATCCGTGGCGACGGGACATCGACGGACTATTTGCCACCGGAAGTTCCGGCATTACCTGCATTTAACCTTCAACGTGCGGTTTCGCATATTCTCCGAAATTCGGAGCAGGATTACTGGACAGGCGTGGTATTAACCACCAACCGTCGGGTTTGGGAGTTCGACAACCGGTTTAAAAAATACCTCAAAAAAACACGCGCAATGGCCATCGACATGGAAACAGCAACCCTGTTTACCGTTGGTTTTGCCAACCAAATACCTACCGGAGTTTTATTACTGGTTTCCGATCAGCCCATGATTTCTACCGGCGTAAAAACCGATAAAAGCGATCAGTATGTTTCTTCATCGTATGTGGAAAGACATATTCAGGCCGGAATCGATGCGTTATTGGAAATTAAAAACCACGGACTTTCTGTAAAACACTTACGATTTTAAAATGGAGTTTAGCGACATACTGCACAACCTGAAAAAAGGCATCTACCACCCCATTTATTTGCTTCAGGGTGAAGAAGCATATTTTATTGATGAACTATCGGATTATATTGAAGACAATGTGCTTACCGATGCTGAAAAAGGATTTAACCAAACCATATTTTATGGAAAAGATTCGGATCCGGTTACCATCGTTGAAGCATCGTTACGTTTCCCGATGATGGCGAGTAAGCAGGTTATTATTGTGAAAGAAGCGCAAAGCCTGAGCAAAATAGAAACGCTTACATCGTATGCTGAAAAACCATTGGCTTCAACCATTTTGGTATTGGCTTACAAATACAAAACCCTTGATTCGAGAACAAAACTTGCCAAAGCCATAAAAAAGAACGGTGTACTTTTTACTTCTAAGAAATTGTACGAGAACAAAATTCCGGGTTGGATTGATGGCTTTTTGAGAACGCACAATTACACCATCACGCCGCAGGCCGCGTTATTGCTCACCTCGTATTTAGGAACGGATTTAAGCAAAATTGCCAACGAGTTGAATAAACTGGTAATTGCGGTGAAAGACACCACAAGAATAACACCGGAACATATTGAGAAGAATATTGGATTGAGCAAAGAGTTTAACATTCTTGAGCTTCAGAATGCATTGGGAGAAAAGAATGTGCTAAAAGCCAACCGGATCATCAATTATTTTGGTGCTAATCCAACACTAAATCCGATACAGAAAACCGTTGCCGGGTTGTATTTCTATTTTTCAAAACTGTTTACCTATCATTTCCTAAAAGATAAATCGGAACGAAATGTTGCCGCCGAACTTCGGGTTCATCCTTTTTTTGTTAAAGAATATGTGTCGGCAGCCAAACGTTACTCCCCTACCAAACTGTACGAAATTATGGGTATTTTACGCGAATACGACATGAAAAGTAAGGGTTTCAACGTATCAACAATGGTAGAAACCGGAGACTTGCAGAAAGAAATGATCTATAAAATTTTACACTAATGATAGTATGGTTCATCATCGGCGTAACAGTCGTAATCTCATATATTGCCTTTCAAAACCGCGAGTTATCGGCAAAACTGCAATTTAACGCGGCGCAAGTTATCCACCGCAATGAATACTACCGTTTGGTGAGCCACGCATTTGTGCATGCCAACTGGTCGCATTTGGGTGTAAACATGCTGGTGCTCTATTTTTTTGGACGAAATACTGTTGTTTATTTCGACTACTATTTTGGAACTAAAGCAACGGCTTATTTTCTTCTGTTGTATTTCGGAGGTATTTTGGCCTCGAACATCTGGAGCCTTATAAAGCATAAAAACAACTATTACTACAATGCTGTTGGTGCTTCCGGTGCAGTGTCGGCGGTGCTGTTTGCCACCATATTTTTCCAGCCCTGGGAGCCCTTGTATTTATTTGCTGTGCTTCCAATTCCCGGAATTTTATTTGCCGCCGGTTACCTTTTTTACTCCTACCAAATGAGTAAACGGCAATCGGACAATGTGGCACACGATGCCCACTTTCTGGGAGCTGTATTTGGTTTTATTTTCCCGATTTTACTAAAGCCTGAATTATTCAGCCGCTTTATCGACAATCTGTTTTCGTTCCTGTAATTTATGGCCTACCTGCTTGTAAATAATCAGATTTTAAAAGAAGCAGAAACCAACCTGACACCTTTTCTGTTGAACGCTCCCGATGTGTATAAACACAGCATTTGGTTTGGTTTTGGCGGAATTCCAATGCTTGACGAAAATCTGGATATCCTGAAAATAGAATTAAAATCGCTCGGACACGACCTACCGGTCCTTTTTCAAAACCGCCGCGAATTATTCAGGCTGCTAAAACGTATGCTCAATAAGAACCGATTTTTCAGGACAGGACTGATTACTTTTCAGTTTTTTATAACTGAAGAAAAAATTGATTACCTGGTTACCTGTAAGGCTTTTAATGATTTCGATTTCCAAATAAATACGCAAGGATTGCTCATCGGTATTTCAAGCTCTAAACTGTTAAGTCATTCGCAAAACAGCAATTCACGATTTGGAAAGGCAACATTATGGAAACAAGTTTGTGCAGAAATGAAGGAGAGACCAAGTCAGGCAACAATAATTCTAAATGAAAAGGATATAGTTTGCGAAGGTATTGCTGCGAACCTTTTTATGATAAAGGAGAATGTCCTTTTTACGCCGTCGGTTAAAACGGGTTGTTACTGCGATGTAATTCGCCCGGAAATTATGCGACTGGCGAACGAACTAAATATTAAAGTGGTAGAAGCCGATGATTTGGCCCCCCAACACCTGCTGCAGATGGATGAAATATTCTTTGCTTCCGAAACGAAAGGAATACAATGGATTTTAGGATTTGAAAACCGCAGATACGTGCATCAACACACCGACAGGATTTATGCTGCTTTAAACAAATTTTTAGAAATTAAAACGGAAAAGCAAAAATAAAAAATGGCTAATTAAGTGCCGGGTTCTCAGGAAAATTCTCCCAAACGGCATAACGATTACCTGCTTTTTTCACAAAATCGAACCACGAAGATTCACTCAAATCTTTCATCACTTCGTTTTGCTCGACATCGGTTACCAGCCACGAATCTTCTTTTAATTCATCTTCCAGCTGTCCACCATCCCAGCCTGAGTAGCCAAGGAAAAACCGTATATCAGAAGAATTTATCTTTCCGCTGCGAATGTCCCTTTTTAATACCTCAAAATCGCCGCCCCAATACAAATCGCCCATAACATGAATACTACCCGGAAGTTTATCGCCCAGTTTGTGAATAAAGTAAACCGTATCGGTAGAAACCGGACCGCCTAAGTAAACATCGGCGTTAAAATCAGGAAAATCAGGGAAAGCATCCTGCACAGGGAAATCAACCTTTTTATTCAGAATAAAACCAACAGCTCCTTTCTGGCTGTATGCAACTAAAAATACCACAGAACGGTTGAAATAATTACCGGCCAAAAATGGTTCAGCAATCAAAATCCGCCCCTTTTGTGGTGCAATGTTGTTCGATTTAATTCTGAATATGTCAAGATTGTCATTCATTCTAAAAGCAATATAAGAAATTTATATTGGCTATCAAATAGCTGTTTATCTTACACTACTTTGTAACGAATTTATTAACAGAATGTTCTGAATGGAGGGAATTATTGTTTACCAAAAGTGCGCTATTCTTCTTCAACAATAATAAAAACATCTTCGTCGGGTTTTGACATCTGGTATTGTTCGCGGGCAAATTTTTCCAGTTCTTCTTTTCCTTTATTCAGGTCCTGAAGTTTTTGTCTGTCTGAGGCAATACGTTCCTGGTAATATTCTTTTTGTTGCTTCAACTCGTTTAGCTGGCGCTTGCTTTTCACATGAGAAACAATGCTGTTCTCATCAAAAAATATTATCCAGACTGCAAAAAAAACAAAGGCGATAACAAACTTATTACCGATGCCTTTAAAAATTCCGGATTTAAATATTTCCTTGTTCATGTTCCTCTAAATGTTGATACAAAAGTAGAATCTTTCGCGACCAAAAAAAAGAGGAACCGAACAATTCCGATTCCACTTTTTCAACAGTTTAACCTTAATAACCTGAGTTTCAAACATCAGGTATTAATATCTATTCATTATCCGGCTGAAAATTCGGATAAGTATAATCTACCGGTGGTACAAAGTTTTCTTTGATTGTGCGGATTGCAGTCCAGCGAAGCATGTTAAAGATAGAACCTGCTTTATCGTCGGTGCCCGAACCACGAGCGCCACCAAATGGCTGCTGGCCAACAACAGCTCCTGTTGGCTTGTCGTTAATATAGAAGTTACCGGCGCAGTTTTCCAGGCGTTTGGCTATCTTCTCGATATTGTAGCGGCTTTGCGACCATACAGCTCCTGTAAGTGCATAAATCGAAGTTGTATCAACCAAATCAAGCGTTGCATCCATGTCTTCGTCTTCGTAAACGTAAACAGTAAGAACCGGACCAAACAACTCTTCCTTCATGGTAATGTAATCTGGTTTTTTAGCCAGAATCACTGTTGGCTCAACAAAATAACCAACTGATTTATCGCAGTTTCCACCAAAAATAACTTCAGCATCTTCGTCTTCTTTTGCACGATCGATAAAACCTTTCAGTTTATCAAACGACGACTCGTCGATAACGGCATTTACAAAGTTGGTGAAATCTTCTACCGGCCCCATTTTTACGGTAGCCAGTTCTGCACCTAAAATCTCTTTTACCTCAGGCCAGATACTTGCAGGAACATAACATCTTGAAGCTGCAGAACATTTCTGTCCCTGGTATTCGAAAGCACCACGTAACATAGCAATCGCCAGTTCGCGTTTTTTAGCTGTAGGATCAGCAAAAATAAAGTCTTTACCACCAGTCTCACCAACGATACGTGGGTATGATTTGTATTTGTAGATGTTCTCGCCAATAGTTTTCCAGATGCTTTGGAATACAGCTGTTGAACCGGTGAAGTGAATTCCTGCAAAATCAGGATGAGTTAGCACAGTATCGGCAGCAACAGGACCCGATGCATAAACCAGGTTGATAACGCCATCAGGCAGACCGGCTTCTTTAAAGATCTCCATAATTACACCAGCTGAATAAACAGCAGTTTTTGATGGTTTCCAAACAGCAACGTTACCCATCATGGCAGGTGCTGCAGGAAGGTTTCCGGCAATTGATGTAAAGTTGAACGGTGTTAATGCATAAATAAAACCTTCCAACGGACGGTATTCGTTATAGTTCCAGATACCTTTTGCCGACTCAGGCTGGATTTTGTAAATCTCAGTCATTACCTGAACGCCAAAACGTAAAAAGTCGGCAAACTCACAAGCCGCATCAATTTCTGCCTGGAAAGCATTTTTTGATTGCCCCAACATCGATGCTGCATTGATTTTTGCGCGATACGGACCTGCCAAAAGATCGGCTGCTTTCAGGAAAATTGAAGCGCGGTGTTGCCACGACAAGTTTGCCCATTCTTCTCTGGCTGCCAAAGCTGCATCAATCGCCATTTCAACGTGGCTGGCATCGCCCTGGTTATAATATCCTAAAGTATGTGCAATTTCGTGAGGAGGAAACATCCTTACTTTTCTGTCGGTAAAAACTTCTTTTCCACCAATAATCATTGGCTGATCGAGTTCTTCCGAGCGTAATTCCTGCAATTTAGCCTGCAGCTCTGCTCTTTCCGGAGATCCCGGAGCATAACTTAAAACCGGTTCGTTTTTAGCAACCGGAACGTTGTAAATTCCTTTTGGCATAATTCTATAATATTTGTCGTTTGTAATTCTTCTGATCTGTTTATGCAAAACTAAAAAATCGCATTCTCACAAAGCATAACAAAAATCATAATCGAAAAATAGAGCTTAAATCAACCTTCTTATAGCCAAACATTTAGAAGTAATAACATCGAAAACAAAACAAAAATCAGGTTTTCAGATTCCCATTTTGACAATATTTCCCCGAAAAATCGTTTGTTTTGGCGGGACGTACCTGTTTTTTAATATTTTTACATTATTGTTAAAAAGAATATATAAAATATTAGCAGAAAGATTTTGGGCTGCTAAAACTGATCATGAAAAAAGGCAGCTTTTTCAGCTTCTATTGTTTTGGGGAGTTGTAGGCGTGTTGTCACTATTCCTATCCGTTAGAGAATTGACACTTTCTACCCTAAAAAGCGATCTTGTGGGTTATCTGCTGCTGCTTTCGGTTTCAATTTTAGCTATAGTTTGCACTTTTAATGCAAAAAAGAATTGCGCCGCCAATGTTATTTTTTCGTTACCCGTATTTATTTACGCTTATTACATCTCCGATTTAACAGAACATGCACCATTAATTGAAACCGTGCACCTATCGGTATGGTGGCTAATGGCCGGTCTGGTTTTTTTGTACTACTTCTCGATGATGGAAGTTCGGGTTATCGTTTACTTTTTTGTATCGCTGGCACTAATTTGTTTCCAGCTGTTAAAAGCCGGACATTTAACTGATGCCTTTAGTTATTTCGATCCTTTTGCCAGCAACCCGATTTTAATATTCACGGCCTTTTTCCTGGTAACCTTTTACCTCCGCAAAAAGCTGATCACAAACATCGAAGTTCTTACGGAGGAAATCGACTCGAAAAACGAAGCAATTAACCGGGTTTTACAAAACTCATCGTTTCTTATTTCGCGACTGCGTGCTGTACGTGACGAAGACGGAAACATTACCAACCTGGTAGTGGAGAAAATAAACAATGCTTTTGAAGCCGCTTTTAAACGCAATTTATACGAAGTACAGGAACAGGAAGCTGAATACGTTTTCGACCTTATTTTCAAAGGCCGGTTTGACGTGAACAAAACCGTCCTTTTTAATAAAAAGAATTTTACGGAGTTTTATGCCGAAAATCTCGACAAATGGTACAACATTCGGGTATTAAATCCCTCATATAATTCATATTACCTGGTTTTTGATGACATCACTAAAACCAAAAAGCAGATTGCTGACCTTGAAGCCAGCAAACGGCGCTACAAAGTACTGCTTGAAGCTATTCCTGATATTTTCTTCGTAATTGACAAGGATGGTATTTACGAGGACTTTGTGATTAAAGAAGGAGACCTGTTTAAAATTGAAGACTCGAATATTATTGGCAGCTCTATATTTAATGCCGGTTTCCCGGATAAAATGGCGCATAAAATTTATTCATGTATTCAGCATTGTATTAAAAACGACACCATTGAAAGTATTGAATACTCGTTAAATACTCCAAACGGAACATTTATGTTCGAAATGCGCCTGGCCAAACTAAATGCCAATGCAGTAATTTCGGTGGCGCGCGATATTACCAAACGCAAAACAGCTGAATTCGGTCTGGAAAAAGCGCTCGTAAAAGCGGAAGAATCCGATCGTTTAAAATCGGCATTCCTCGCCAACCTGTCGCACGAAATTCGCACACCAATGAACATTATCTCCAACTTTACGCGCATGTTGGCCGATGATTCACTCGACGGATTGGAACGCCTGCAACTTACCGAAGCGATCACCCAAAACGGTCAGCAGTTACTGAATATGATCGACAACACGGTGCATTTGGCAAAAATTGAAACCGAGAATATTCCGGTACACACCTCTTTTAGCAAAATAAATCCACTGCTTCGCGATATTTACAATGCCTATTTTGCCGAACTTCCCGACAGCAAGGATATTCGTATCAGCTTAAAAACGGATGTTGCCACGCCTGAATTCGGCTTTTCAACCGATCCTCAGTTGCTGAAAGAAGTGATGACGATTTTGGTTGACAACGCCGTAAAATACACCTTAAGCGGCCAGGTTACCTTTGGTTTCGAAATGGTACGCAATGATTTTGTAAAATTTTATGTGGCTGATACGGGAATTGGTATTCCTGAAGAAGATTACGAACACATCTTCAGCCGTTTTTACCGTGTGCAGAACAAAATAAACCAGACAACCTCAGGATCGGGAATTGGATTGCCAATTGCCCAACATTACGTTACGCTGTTGGGCGGAGAACTTGAGTTTGAATCGAAAGTGAATAAGGGCAGTAACTTCTGGTTTATGCTTCCTTTTAACGAAGGCCGCGGCTACATGAGAATCGTGAGTTAAAGTCCTTTTGGTAGTGTTAGTAAACAGTTCTCAGTTGCAGTTTGCAGTGACTAACATTTCAAACGATCTCAAACAATTTCAAACGATCTCAAACTATTTCAAACAACAAAAACAATGCAACCCAGTTAGTACCTGTTTATAACCGAGTTTAATTGTCGGTACCCAACCAACCTGTCGTAACGGCCGGCCAAATCACGGTAATATACCAGAATCTGATAATCATTACTGGTTTCCCAAAAGCTTCCTTCAATATTGGTATGATCGGCCACTTTTGATCCCTGCGGCACATAAACGTAGATGTAATTATAATACCCCTGCTTGAGCAACAAAGTCAATTCATATTCTCCACGATCGAAATTATAGGTCATTTCGTTGCTCTTGTTGGCATTCCAGTTACTTAGAGCGCCAAAAACATTTACCGATCCGCCAAGTAGCGGCGCTTCCAGTGGCAAGGTAAAATGCACGAAGGTATAATCACATTCGGTATCATAATCGCGCACCTCCTGATCCTGGCTTTCAATGGCGTACATCCCATTCATTTCTTCGTACGAAAAAAACGGTTTATTGGCACGCACTTCATCAATTTTAACCGTTTTATGAAAATATGGCCGGTGAAAATCGGTAGCTATCACATTCTCTCCATTCATCCGGTTGGTTCGGTTGTCGAAATACCGAAACTCGTTTCCTGCCGGAAATACATTTTCGCGGTTATAATCGTAATCCAAAACCCCATCGCGAATGTACAACGGCTTCAAATCACGAATGGCATTATCCCAGCGGTTATTCTGCATAATCACCACCTTCACCTCTTCCCTCGGATTTAAGATCGCCAAATTGGGATGGTATATTTTAAAATCTACTTCGTGGTTGCTGCCTTCAAAAGCATCGGCAGTGGCGCGTCTAACTGTTCCTTCAATACGTACAGCATTTTCGTATATATGAAAACGTTTCGTCAAAACCACCTTTTCCTTATCCTGATCTTCGTAAACCACTAAAACATAGTTACCTGAAAGTTTAAAACGCATCTGATCGTTGGGTAATTCAATACGGTAATTTACGTAGCTAAAAGTGGTGTTAAACGACAAAGCATAATCATCAACCGGATTATCGATAAAACCATCGATGTATTCGTCCTGCGAAATAAAACTTTCGTTCCAGTCGGCATCACAATGAACCACCGTATAATAGTAATCTTTCACCCCTTCCGATAGATCATCAAATTTAAAAACCAGTGTCATATCTTCGTTTAGTCCCATTATGGGGTTCGAGAGTTCGAAACCATCGCGATAGGCCAGCACCGTTTTTATATTTTCGCGGTTAATGGCATTTTCGTAGTAAAAATTTTCCTCCTGCCCTTTTGCCCCGGTACTTAAGATCAGAAAAAATATGTTGGTAAAAAAAACGGTTCTCATCTGCTATTTGATTTGTTATTGTTGGTATCGTATATCCTGTTACTATTTTCGCAATCACTCATTCTATTTAACAGCTACAAAGTTCGGTTATAGTATTGCAAAAGTAGTGCCTGCATTGTTAAAACGTAAAAATCTGTATTTCGTATCTCATATCAAAACCTAAAACACAAATTTCAATTAAATGTACTTGCTTTTTTTAGTTAAATCGTGAAAATAGATAACAAAATGTTAATTTAATCTGAAGATAAATAACGCTAAAAATGATTTTTTATTCTACTCAATACCTGACACTTACGAATACTATCGCAGTATCCATATATCTTCATATTTGAAACCGTTGAACTTTTGCTATAAAGCATTGCGAAAAGCCAATTAAATTAATACTTTTGCCCACTTAAAAATAATACATTCTTAATTAGATATGTCAGAAGTAGTTAAGTTAAGGAAAGGGCTTAATATAAAGCTAAAAGGAAGTGCAGAAAAGGCACTTGACAAATTGCCGGTTCCGGCAACAGTAGCTCTGAAACCCACCGATTTTCCGGGACTTACTCCAAAACTTAGTGTAAAAGTGGATGCTGAGGTAAAAGCCGGCGACGCTTTATTCTACGACAAATATCATCCTGAAATCTTGTTTACAGCTCCTCTTGGAGGAAAAGTAGTATCGATTAACCGTGGTGAGCGTCGTAAAATTTTGGAAGTAGTTATTGCAACCGACGAGAAAGCTGGTTCAGCCGAATTTAAAAAAGCTGATCCATCAACCTTATCGGCGGAAGAGGTGAAGGAACAAATTTTGAAAAGTGGTATATGGCCGTTAATCAAAAAACGTCCGTATGGTATTATCGCCAATCCGGAGGAGAAACCAAAAGCCATTTACATTTCAACATTCGACACGGCTCCATTGGCACCCGATTACAATTTTGTTATCGAAGGGCAAATGGATACATTCCAAACCGGTGTTAACGCATTGGCTCAACTAACCGAAGGAAAAGTAAACCTTGGAGTTTCGAAGGATTCTGCTTTTACATCGGTAAAAAATGTTGAAATCAATACGTTTGAGGGTCCTCACCCTGCAGGTAACGTTGGTATTCAAATCGCCAATACATCTCCGATTAACAAAGGAGAAGTGGTTTGGACCATTAACGTTCAGGATGTATTGTTTATTGGTCGCCTGTTCGAAACCGGAAAAGTTGATTTTACAAAAACTGTTGCTTTAACCGGATCAGAGGTTAAAACACCTAAATATTACCAAACTACTTTGGGTGCACCTGTTGCTACAATAGTTGGTGGTAAATTGGTAGAAGCCGATTACAACCAGCGTATTATCAGCGGTAACGTACTTACCGGAACCAAAGTATCTGAAAAAAGCTATGTTGGATTTTACGATTCGCACATCAGTGTTATTCCTGAAGGCGATGAGTACGAATTTTTAGGCTGGGCCGATCCTGGTTTTAACAAATTCAGTGCAACCAAAGCCTATTTCGGAAAATTGTTCCCGAAAAAAGAGTACACAATGAATGCCAACATACATGGTGGCGAACGCGCTTTTGTTTTGTCGAACCAATACGAAAAACTGGTTCCAATGGATATTCTTCCGGTATACCTGTTAAAGGCAATCCTGGTGAATGATCTTGACAAAATGGAAAACTTTGGTATTTATGAAGTAATAGAAGAAGACTTCGCCTTGTGTGAATACGCCTGTACTTCAAAAATCGAGGTTCAGAAGATTTTACGCGAAGGAATTAACACCATGATCAAAGAGCTTGGTTAATAATTACGTAACTTATTTAGTCTTTTAAGATGAAATTCATAAAAAACTTTTTTGAAAGGACAGAACCGCTGGTTCAGAAAGGAGGCAAATACCATTGGCTCCAATCGGTACACGACGGATTCTTTACATTTTTATACACGCCGAAAACCACGTCGAAAACGGGTACGCACATTCACGATTACATCGATTTGAAACGTACCATGTCGATTGTTGTTTTATCGGTGGTTCCGGCTTTGTTGTTCGGGATGTACAACGTAGGAGTGCAACACTTTAAAGCCATTGGCGAATTAGCCGCTACAGGATTTTTCGAAATCTTCCTGTTTGGGTTAATTAAAGTACTTCCAATCGTTATTGTATCATATGCAGTAGGTTTAGGAATCGAATTCGTTTTCGCTCAATTGCGCGGACACGAAATTCAGGAAGGATTCCTGGTATCAGGTATGCTTATTCCGCTTATTATGCCGGTAAACACTCCACTTTGGATGATTGCAGTAGCAACAGCTTTTGCAGTTGTTTTGGGTAAGGAGGTATTCGGCGGAACCGGAATGAACATCTGGAACCCGGCGCTTGTAGCACGTGCTTTCCTATTCTTCGCTTATCCGGCGCAAATGTCGGGCGAGTCGGTTTGGATCGCATTAAAAGATACTGACAAAGTAATTGACGGTTTCTCAGGAGCAACTCCAATGGCAAATGCAGCTGCAGGTAATCTTAATTATAGTGTAGCCGATGCATTCTTTGGTTTTATTCCTGGTTCAATTGGTGAAACATCAACATTGGCAATCCTTATCGGAGCTGTATTGTTGATCATTACCGGAATCGGAAGCTGGAAGATCATGGTTTCAACTATTGCAGGTGGTGCGGTTATGGGACTTATCCTTAACGCATTTGCAGGCAGTGCAGGTTTATCGCCCGAAGTTGCAACTTACTTTTCAATGCCGTTCTGGCATCACTTAATTTTAGGTGGTTTTATGTTTGGTGCAATTTTTATGGCAACCGACCCTGTTTCGGCATCACAAACCGAAAAAGGAAAATGGATCTACGGATTCCTTATCGGTATTTTGGCCATCATTTTCCGTGTAATCAACCCGGCATTCCCTGAAGGTATGATGTTGGCAATTCTGCTGATGAATACATTTGCTCCGCTTATCGACCACTACGTTGTAGCAGGTCATGTTAAGAAAAGAACAAAACGAGCTAAAGTTTCTGCATAATTAAAAACGAAGAAGAGATGGACAGAAATAGTAATACTTACACATTTTTATATGCAGCCATTATGGTAATTGTTGTGGCTGCCGTTCTTGCTTCGGTTTCAATGGCATTAAAGCCTGCGCAGAAAAAGAACGTTGAGATAGAGAAAAAACAAAATATCCTGGCATCGGTAAATATTGAAAGTACCGCGGAAACAGCAGAAGCTATTTACGCTGAAAAAATTGTTGACGAGTACCTTGTAAATACAAAAGGTGAAAAAGTTGACGGTAACGCTTTCACAACCGACCTGAAAAAGGAACGTGCTAAAAGTTTCGACGAAATGGTACTTCCGGTATTTGTTTGCGATACAGAAGAAGGAACCAAATATGTACTTCCTGTTTACGGAGCAGGTCTTTGGGGACCTATCTGGGGATATGTTTCGGTAAGCGACGATATGAACACCATTTTCGGTGCTAATTTCGATCACGAGGGTGAAACTCCAGGATTAGGTGCTGAGATTTCAACTTCGGCCTTTGAAGAGCAATTTAAAGGAAAAGAGATCTTTGATAATTCAGGTGAAATGGTTTCTATTCTGGTTGCAAAAACCGGACAGGTTGCTCCTGAAGAACATAAGGTTGATGGAATCTCGGGTGGTACAATTACAAGTAAAGGTCTAGAAGCAATGTTGAAAGACGACTTTACAGGATATGAAGCATTCTTAAACAAGAATAAAAAATAATAGAGATGAGCGAACCATTATTTTCAAAGAAAAATTTAAAATTACTGTCGGATCCGTTAAACGACAGTAACCCGATTACCGTACAGGTTTTGGGTATTTGCTCAGCGCTGGCTGTTACTGCACAATTGAAACCATCAATTGTAATGACAATTTCGGTAATGGCTGTTTTGGCATTTGCAAACGTGATTATTTCATTGTTACGAAATACAATTCCTAACCGAATCCGAATCATTGTTCAGCTGGTAGTTATTGCCGCACTGGTAATTTTGGTTGACCAGGTACTTCGTGCTTATGTTTACGACGTAAGTAAGCAGCTATCGGTATTTGTCGGATTGATTATTACCAACTGTATTATCATGGGTCGTTTGGAAGCTTTTGCTTTGGGTAACCGCCCATGGCAATCGTTCCTCGATGGAATTGGAAACGCAGCCGGTTACGGTTTTATTCTTATCGTAGTTGGTTTCTTCCGCGAATTATTAGGATCGGGCTCGTTGCTGGGTTACCAAATAATCCCAGACAGCTGGTACATTGCGAACGGTGGATTTTACGAAAACAACGGATTGATGGTACTTTCTCCAATGGCACTTATTGTTGTTGGTGTAATTATCTGGGTTCAGCGTAGCCGTAACCGTAAACTAATTGAAGATTAATTGTAACGCAAAAACAAAATTCAAATGGAAAATCTGATTAATATATTTGTTAAGTCAATTTTTATTGAAAACATGGTATTTGCGTACTTCTTCGGAATGTGCTCTTATTTGGCTGTTTCGAAAAAAGTAAGTACTGCAACCGGTTTAGGAATTGCTGTAGTTTTTGTGTTAGGAATTACGGTACCGGTAAACTACCTGTTAGAGAAATTTGTATTAAATGAAGGCGCTTTGGTTTGGTTAGGCGAAGGATTTGCCGATGTAGACCTTAGTTTCTTACGCTTTATCATGTTTATTGCCATCATTGCATCAATGGTTCAGTTGGTGGAAATGATTGTGGAAAAATTTACACCCGACTTGTACAACCAGCTGGGTATTTTCCTTCCGCTTATTGCAGTAAACTGTGCTATTCTTGGAGGATCGTTATTCCTGCAGCAAAAAGCATTTATTAACGTTGGCGAAGCTACCGTTTACGGTTTGGGTTCGGGCGTTGGCTGGTTGCTGGCAATCGTTGGTATTGCGGCTATCAGGGAAAAGATCGAATACTCACAAATACCCGGCCCGCTTCGTGGACTTGGAATTACATTTATTGTAACCGGTTTGATGGGATTGGCATTTATGGGATTCGGCGGAATTAAATTGTAGAATTAAAAAACAATTAGCAAGATGATATTATTGTCAGCACAATCAACTGTAATTATTACCAGTGTTGTTTTCTTCCTGAGTGTAATTATTCTGTTGGTGGCCTTACTTTTGTTCGCCAAAAAGAAACTTACGCCATCAGGAAGTGTAAAGGTTAGCATTAACGAAGGCGACCTGGAAATTGAAACCGAACCGGGAAATACCCTGTTATCAACACTTGGTAACAATAAAATTCTTCTTCCATCGGCATGTGGTGGAGGTGGTACATGTGCCATGTGCCGTTGCCAGGTTGAAGAAGGTGGTGGTTCTATTCTGCCTACCGAAACCGGTTACTTTACCCGTAAAGAGCAAAACGACAACTGGCGTTTGGCTTGTCAGGTAAAAGTAAAAGAAGACATGCAAATTAAAATTCCACAAGAAGTACTTGGTGTTAAAAAGTGGGAATGCGAAGTGGTATCGAACCACAACGTGGCTACTTTCATCAAAGAATTTGTGGTTAAATTACCTGAAGGCGAAAACCTTGATTTCAAATCGGGTGGATATATTCAGATTGATGTACCTAAAGTTGATGTAAACTTTAAGGACATGGATATTGAAGAGGAATACCGCGAAGAGTGGGAAAAATTCGGCATGTTCGACCTGGTTATGAAAAACCCGGAGCCTACATTCCGTGCTTACTCAATGGCTAACCACCCTGCCGAAGGTAACATTGTAATGTTGAACATTCGTATTGCAACTCCGCCTTGGGACCGTGCAAACAACGGATTTAAGAAAGTAAATCCAGGTATCTGTTCATCATACATTTTTAACCTGAAACCGGGCGACAAAGTAACTGTATCGGGTCCTTACGGAGAATTCTTCCTGAAAGACAACGACAGCGAAATGATGTTCGTTGGTGGTGGTGCAGGTATGGCGCCAATGCGCTCACACTTATTCCACTTGTTCCACACCATCAAAGAATCGAAAAAGAAAGTTACTTTCTGGTACGGAGCTCGTTCGTGGAAAGAAGTTTTCTACTACGATCAGTTCAGAGATATCGAGAAAAACTTCCCGAATTTCGAATTCCATTTGGCGCTCGACCGTGAAGATCCTGAAGCCGATAAACTGGGTATTAAATATAAAACAGGATTTGTTCACCAGGTAATTCACGACAACTACCTGAGCCAGCATGAGGAACCGGAAGAAATCGATTTCTACATGTGTGGACCACCAATGATGAACGACGCCGTTCAGAAAATGCTTTACGATTTAGGCGTTCCGGACGAAAACGTACTGTTCGACGACTTTGGATCGTAAACCACATCGAAGTTATTAAACTTAGATATTTCAAAGCCACTTCTCTTTATGGGGAGTGGCTTTTTTAGTACCCCGCCCCTACTTTGGTTTCACGCAGATTACGCAGATTTTCGCAGAAATACTTTCACTTTCTTCTGCCCCTCGTTTACAACGAGGGGCCAGCAACTTGTCGTTTGTAACGAGGGGGAGTTGGGGTGTATATTTGCTTTTTTCGTGCTTATTTTTAGATATTGTATATTTACATAATAAAAAATAATATAATGGAATTACTATTCACACTATTCGAAAAAGCATTAAATCTGACTCTCGGAATTTTAGGTTTTGGTGCTGCCACTATCATTGGTATTATTACGATTTTTATACAAAATAGACAGTCTAAACTTCAACGATATCAATATCAACTTGATATGTACGAAAAAAGATTTGAATATTATAAACGTTTAAAAAATTCCTTCCCCTTTAGTGATAGTGAATTAGAAAAACTTCTTTTTATGGATAATGAAAGCTTTAAAAGCGATGATTTCGAAAAATATCAAGACTTTTATATGGATGCAAGATCTGAGTTTAAATTCGTTTTTGGGATAGAAATAGATGCGTTACTAAAAAAGTTCAATAGTTTAATGCATTTGTGGCAAAACTCTGATCCAAATACCAGAACGAAAATAGCGTATGATATGCAATCTTTGTACTCTGATAAATTAATTCCTGCGATGGAGGAGCTATTAATGCTAAAAACGATATAGAAATTTAGAATTTTTCAAGTGGGTAGTATTAGCATTAGTAATTAAAACTCTACTGCCCCTCGTTTGCAACGAGGGGCCTGCAACTTGTCGTTTGTAACGACATCGGATTGTGCATTACAAATGCAAAAAATATTTCCCCCTCGTTACAAACGAGGGGGAGTTGGAGATGGAGAAAAGATACTGGTAAGCAGGTCTTTAAAAGAATATGCTGACATTTTACAACCCTTCCAATTCGTACGTACGCATCAGTCTCACCTGGTTAATATTCATTTCATTAAAAGCTATTTAAAGGAAGATGGTGGAAAATTACTACTGAAAGACTTAACGAAAATTCCAATTTCAAGACAAAAAAGAAACCTTGTAAAAGAGACTCTAAATTGTTTTGCCAAATAAGCAAACTCAGAACTGAACCTTGTCTTCCGATTTTCTACTTCTAATTACAAAGTTCACCCCCGGCTATTTGCAAAAGAATCGATTAGTAGCACAGTTTCTTAGCTTAAAGTGGTATTTCCCGGCTTCAAGCACTTATTTCCGAAGGTGAAGCAGTCTATGTTTGAAATCGTCTATAGGTTAATTGAATTTGAAACAACTCCCCTGTTCCTGTATCGGGTGGAATATTCAGCGGTAATCGTAATGGTTCCGCTGGTTTGCGACACTACAGTTTCACCAACATCGTTTCGGGTCTGCAGGGCTTTCATATTTTGAGGTAGATATTTCCCTTCTGTCAGTTCGCCGATATAAAAATCAACATTGTCATAGGTGTCGCTTAAGCGGGCCTGAATTAAGACGCCGGTGGCAACGCGGTGTTTTGTAAGTATTAATTTGGGCTCTTCAATCTCTTTCCCCGATTCGGTGTATTCTTTTAAACCTACGGCGCGTAATCCGTTTTTATACTCGTATTCGGCCTGCAAAGTTCCGTCGCGGTGATAGCGTTTGCAAATGCCATGCAGCTCGTCTTCTTCGTAAGGTTGTTCTTTCCAAATCTGTGGCTCGCTGTCTAAGGCTGCCTGGTAATAGGTGCACGCCACGCCTTGTTGTTTGCCGGCAACATACGGGATGGTTGAATATAAACTTCCGTGGAGATAATAGCGCTTCTGAATGCCATGTTTGATGGTTGTTCCCTTTACAACAGATATTTCGTATTCAATCTTCTCAGAATTGCGATAGGGCCGTTTAACGATTTCCAAACCGTTGCTCTCTTCACTGGTATTTTCAGGTGCTTCTCTTTTCGGTTCTGAATTACAGGCAACCAGAAATAACAGTGCGGCAGACAAACAGTAAAACCATCCTTTCATAACAGCGGTATTGAATTTTATAAGTTATTAAAGATAATCTTTCATTCCTTTATTAGAACATAATGCCTTCATATTATCAAACATCTTTGTGCATAGTCGTTTGGTTTATCTTAGCTTGCCCTTTTTATACGCTGATTTCGCAATTATCGTTTTTAAAATTCGGCAAACCCTGCCCCCGAAATTACGTACACAAAAACGATTAATACGTTCAGAAAACCATTGTTTTTTTTTTGCATGATTTCCTGTCGTTAAACTTAAAAAGATATCGTCATGGAAAAACATTACTACCTTGTAGCCACTCCCGAATCGTTGATCGTTTCACATTTAGATCCTTTCGAATTTGGTAACTATATGGCCGTAGGAACAAAGAAAAACCTACGCTCGCAATCGGTGTTTTTTAGGATCGATCCGGACAAAACAGAATTACCTAAGGATTATGTGAATAAGAAACTTGTTCCGTACGAAAACGGGGAACCCAAACGATCGGTGTATCTTTCCATTTACCGCGTTTTTGAAACCGTTCCACTGGAAGCACTTTTGAAACTTTACCTGGTTACCGACGATGGCAAAGTGCTCGAAATTTCCGACGCTGAATACCAGCCACCGGAGAAAAAGGACATTCACCTGTACCAGCAATACAATCCATTTTCCACCATGGTGGCCAGTAAATTAAGTCCGCCTGAGTTCATTAAGTTTTTAACCGATACCACCAAACCGGTTTCTGTGCCGAAATTATTTTTTGTAGAACTTCAGTTAAACGATCTGGCAAACGATCCTTTACTTCCGATAAAGAATTTGCCTTATCGAAATCCGGCACACCTGAGAGAATGTTTGATTAAACTCCACCAGTCGGACGAAAGGCTAACCAAAACGGTTTTACGGGTACGACAAAGCGAACTCCCCTACCGAACCATTGAAGATGGATTTTTTATTGGCGAAAACGAGCATTACAAGTTTTATCCGTTTCCTGCTCAACACGAGCTTGAAAGCACCTATTTCTCGTGGTGGAGATCGGCATTGGAGCAACATTTTTAAGCTTTTGAGCTTTCTGTTTGAGGAAATTAGGTGTGCACAGCCCTGATTATTGGTATAGTTTGGCGAGAAATTGTGTAGAATACTACTAAAAAGTTAACTCCCGAAATTTATGTTATTTATTTCCAAAAAATTATCGTAGCTTGCACCCATAATTTTTTTAAGAATAAAATGAATAAAGGAACAGTAAAATTCTTTAACGATACCAAAGGATTTGGTTTTATTAAAGATGCAGAATCAACAAAAGAGTATTTCGTTCATGTAAGTGGATGTAAAGATGAAATTCAAGAAAATGACGAAGTAACTTTTGACCTTGAAGAAGGTAAAAAAGGTCTGAACGCAGTAAATGTAAAACTAGTATAGTTATTATATTGCTTTGATGAAAAGTTCGGTTTTTAACCGGACTTTTTTTATGCCCTAAAGTCGCGAACACCCCTCCGAATTAATAGTCAACAGAAAATCACCCTTTTCGTTAAACACGAAGATTAAAGGCGAAGTCGAATTCCAATTCTTGCCAGCAGCGCAGCAAAACCTATCATTGCCAATGCCCATAACACGGAACCGAGAATAACAATTCCGGCATATTCCGACTGTTTGTAAATTAGTATCGGTATTCCACTTAACCACATCGAATAATACAAAATATCGGGGGCAAGATATGTTGTTAATGAATTTTGCCCGGCAGGCTTAAATACAACAGTCCATTTCGTGAGCTTAAATAAATCGATAACGATATAAAGAACAACAAATACCAGCACACTTATTCCATTACAAATCATCGCCCAACTTGGCGTCCCTTGTATTTTTGAAATAATAAACCACTGACGCAGAATAAATCCGGCAACGAGCAAAACAACGCCAATGATTAAACTTGTTCTGATTAGCTTTTGATAATCAGTAAAACCAATCCTCCGGATTAATACGCTAAAGAACAATCCGGCCAAAACTATCGACGGCGTGTTTCCGCTAAGCAGTACTCCAAAAACAGGTTTTATGGGATTTAAGAAGTTGAGCAGATTCATTTGAGATAAAATATTCAACACAAAAAATAAGGCCCAAAAACCGGCAATTTTTGAAAGATTGTCTTTTACCAACAGGTAAACCAACGAAGCAGCCAAATATCCCCAACCGATTAATCCGAGTATCCCCCACCAACTGGTATGAAGCCAGGTTACTGCTTCCGCGCTGCCCGATTTAAACATTGCTGTCAGAATAACCAGGCCGGCAATTCCGGTTCCTTTTAACAGATATACCAACCAGGGCTTTAAATTCCTGTAATTGTTCCATACCAGGAAAATGGAGACATAAACCAGAATTGCCCAAAGATTTTTCGGTAAGCCCGTTAATTCCGGATTTAACCGGGAAACGTTTACCATTAACACACCAATAATTAACAGGCTGAGTGTTCGAACCAATATGTGATAAAGTATGGTAAGGTTGGTGTGTCCCTTTTTTATTCTGCTTTGCACAGCAAAAGGCACTGCCATACCTACCATAAAAAGGAAACCGGGAAAAACCCAGTCGGCAAGTCCCATTCCGTCGAAGTCGGCTGTTGTATGCCCCAGCCATGCCGGAACCCCGGGCATATACAAATCGTTAACAAAAAGCATGAGAAAAAGCGTTAAACCACGCATTATATCTATAGACAGGATTCGTTGTTTCATAAAATCCGATTTAGTTGTTTTGCAAGAATAGCAAAATATGCAGATTCCTCAAGTGTCAAAACTCATATTATTCAAATAAATGGATTAAGCACAAAACTCTATACTATTTACTTCCCGATTATTTTTCTATTTTCGTATAAACATTGTTATACGTTATATGGCGATACTACTCTTTTTCTTTTTCGTTTCAATACTTTTCTCGTTTCTGTGTTCGGTTTGGGAAGCTGTTTTGCTTAGTGTAACACCATCGTATGTTAGCCGCATGCAAATGGAAAAACCGAGCCTGGGCAAACGGTTAACTTTATTAAAAGACGACATCGACCGCCCGTTATCGGCCATTTTAACGCTAAATACAATCGCACACACCGTTGGTGCTATTGGAGTGGGTGTACAAGCCGGGAAACTGTTCGGAACAGCAAAGATCAACCTTTATATTTTTGATGCCACTTACGAGTCACTAATTGCAGGTTTAATGACCTTGGCTATTCTTATTCTTTCTGAAATAATACCCAAAACCATTGGAGCAACTTACTGGAAAAATCTAACCCCGTTTACCGTGCGGTCGTTAAAGGTTTTAATGATTATACTGGCACCTTTTGTTTGGTTAAGCAAATGGGTAACACATCTGATAAAAAGAGAAGGTGAAAAAAGCGTATTAAACCGTGCCGACGTTGCAGCAATGGCCGATGCCGGGTTAAGAAGCGGTGCCATCGACAAAGAGGAAAAATCGATTATACAAAACCTGTTACGTTTAGAAAACATGCAGGTAAAAGATATTATGACGCCTCGCAGTGTGGTGTTCACCCTGAATGAAAATCAAACGCTGGGAGAAATTTTTTCGGCCTATAATCCTTTCCAGTTTTCGCGTATACCTGTTTACGGCGACAACTCCGATCAAATAACCGGGTTTATTTTGAAAGATGCTATTCTGGAAAATATTGCGGCCGACAAACACAGCCGGCAGGCAGTGGAAATACGCCGGAAAATATTTTTCGTTGACGACAGCCTTTCGGTTGCCGGTTTGCTCGATAAACTTATCCTGGAAAAACAACACATGACTATGGTTGCCGACGAGTTTGGAACTGTTGTTGGCCTGGTTACCATGGAAGATGTAATTGAAACACTGTTTGGCCTTGAAATAATCGATGAATCAGACAAAGTAGCCGACCTGCAAAAGCTGGCTCGCGAACGTTGGAAAAGGGCAAAAGATCCGAATTAAACCACTTTGGTCTCTTAGAAACTCATTTCTGCCCTGAAACGTATTCCGCTGTTATCGGTAAAACTTCTGTCCATATAAGTGCCGCCCAACTGATGAATATACTCAACACGCAGTACTTTAAAGATATTTGTGATTCCTAATCCCAATTCGGCATAAGGACGTGTGAGGTCTTGCGTAAAGGCTTCAGGAAGATCGAATATTGGATTATACGCGCTCGTCCGGTCGCCATAGTGTGCTTTTAGCGATACCATCTCGCGCAGTTTTAAACGATTAAATAGAGGAATTTTATTAAAAATAATTCCTCCGCCAACCCAGTCGAGGTGAACGTTGGTATACACGTTATGTGCAAAAGATGCCTGATGCAACAGGTTAAAGCGGTATTTAGCAAAACCAAGTGATTGCGAACCAACCGGCATATCCAGCAAATCGTACGGCGCATCGCCAAACAAATAACCACCGTTAACCATATAACGCATAAATGTAGGTCCCCAGTTTACTTTTCCAACTACGGAACCATGAAAATGCGAATACATTCCAAAATCAGGCGTATTATCTCCCGGCACATAAGCCTGACCAATGTCCCAGCTTAAGTTAATAACCGGTGTTTGGTCGATATAATACACACGCATAAAGTAATACTGGTCGTAATACTGCCCAAAAGCCAAGCGTGCGTTAAACAACGCGCCATAAGCCGAATAATGTTTATAATCCACGCCATTATTCACGTAATGAATGGATGGCGTACTGTGATTGGAAGAAAAATACGCTCCACCCTCAAGAATAACATTATCGGTGTTATACTCCAGGTTAATGTGTGCCTTTTTCTCCTGTTGTAAGTACGGGTTCTCCTCGCGCGAAGTAATGGCAGCAATAAAGTTACCGTTACCTCTTGTGTTCGGGTTTTTCTTAATAAACCTCAGGTATTTATCCTGCGAAACCAGGTTATAGTCATCCGAATAATTACCACGCAAAATAAACTTATCGTCTTGTGTTAATTGCCAGCCAAAGTTCATTCCGTATTTCAACTCCTTATTCCGGGTACCGTAACCTAAAAAACCACCAACGGTAAAACGTTCCCACATTTTCTGCCCGGTGCGGAACGGCAGCGAAAAGCGTTGCCCCTCAATGGCATTGGTACTGTAAATATCGAATACCGGCCCGAGCTCAATTTTTCCCAGGTCAACGTAGCTGGTCAACACCATACCTCCAACGGCATCAATACCTTTTACCACCTGGTTTTCCTTTAACTTGTCAACGCGTTCGTACGTTCCGTCCGACATCAGGCTGGTAGCAAACTCGGGTTGTGAACGCCAGTTGTAGCCACGTATCTGATCTAAATGTTCAGAAGTGGAATACTGCGTTATTTTATTCACCATCCAGTTTCCGCTCGAAATCTGATCGATGCGTTGCGAACCATACCTCGACACGGTATCCTTATTCAGCGTTAACGACAAATTCAGACTAATTTGCTGGTTATCGTAAAACCATGTTCCGTTTTCGTCTTTCTTGTATTGTACGTTTGACCGGTAGCCATTTACAAAGTTGATATTGGCTTCTTCCTGCACGTAAGCGTAAATGCTGGTAAGCGCAAAGTTTTTGCCTTCAACAGTAAATCGTCCGGTAAATAAGGGATTGTATTTATTTTTAGGTGTAAACGAGAAGTTATAATGCCAAACGCTGTCAATACGCGTACTGTCGTTTAAATACAGATCGTAGTGTAAACGTGCCGAATTGCTCAGCGGAGAAACAATACCACGTCCCAAAATATTAATCTGATCTTTGTAGAAATCCAGATCGATCACCACATTCAGCAGTATCAAACTTTCAATAGTCTGATTAAGTTTTGGGAAAATACCGTCCTTTTTATCGTAAACAACGCTGTCTTTATTGTTGCTTGTTAAGGTTGCCAATTCAGCCATGTATATAGGCGAAAACCGAATATCGCGGTCATCCAGTTTCATGGTAACCTCATTCATATTTGGGATAATCCGGTTCACTTTAGAAGTGCTGTCGATGGCCATATAAACCGAAGTTCGCTCAAAAGCCTTGTAATCGTTATAATTCTCAACTTTATCGCGGTTCTCTTTTTTATGCTCCATTATTTTTCGATACAGCACTTTGGCTCGCGATTCTTCGGGCCTAACCTTAATCTCGCTAATTTGCTGAACATCGGGTGCCAAATAAATTTTAAGCGGCATTTCCAGTTGTGCAGTTACTTTTAGCTCCTGTTTTTGGTAGCCTACCGAAGAGAAACTAATTTCGTCGCCATTAGTTGCCGACAAAAGAAAATGTCCGTCAATATCGGTAATGGTTCCCCGCGTGGTTCCTTTTACCCACACGTTTACAAAAGGAATGGGCTCGTTGGTATCCTTATCGTAAACATTTCCCGATATTTCGGTGGCTTCATCCGAGGCGTGGGAAATAAATACGAACAGTAAAAAGAGTATTGTTAATCTGATCTTGTTTTCCATAATAAATAAGCAATTGCCTCATTTATCACACATTCGCTCAACGGAACATCTAATATAATGAGAATCAACTGACTATGTTTCCTTTTCTCAAATAAATATTTGTATTTACCTGAGATAATTGTTTTCGTGGCGATTTTACATATTTAAATACTAAACGAAAGTAATTAAGATCACTATTCAAAAATTTATAAACGATAAGAATCGTACTATATTTTAACTTTTATTAAGAACCGTTCTAAAACTCTTTTGTTGATGATTGGGGTAAATAAAAAAACCTCCCCGATTTAATCGGGGAGGTTTTTAAGATATCGTACTTAAAAGCAGTTGATTAGGCCTGCTCTAATTTTAATGTTTCTGTAGTTTGGTCGCAAACTTCGGTTGGACCGAAATACTGAATAGGGCCAGGATAAACGAATTCGGTTCCTGTTGCCCACTCACCACGTTTTGAAACGAAATATTTGTATGGAGCGCCTTCCAACTCAACCAGTGCTTTTTGGATTACCGGTTTCATATGTCCGTGACGTTTTTCCATGTTCATCATCATAGTTACGGGTACACCACCTGCAATCCACTCATCAGCAGGAGCCGTTGTGTTACGTACTGATGCCATGTAACCGGTTCTTCCTTCTGAAATAAGAACAGAAGCAGTGTAACCCAGTGAGTAACAGTAGTCGGCATCGAAGTTTGATGGAGCAGCACAACGTCCTTCGTAACCAAAGAAGTGGTACTGAGTACCGAATTTTCCGGCAAATTCACCGGCTTCTTTCATTTCATCCAAACGTGTTTTTACCATTTCACCCAACAGCTTCTCAGTTTCGATTAACGATACCTGAACGTTTCCGTGTGGATCGCGATCTAAAGTTAACTGAGTAGCAATACCCGATGGCAATGAGCTGAATACACTTGAAGAAGTTTCTGAAAGATGACCGGCCACCCACTCGTTACGGTGACTTTTCTTCAACATTTTAAATTCTTTCTCGCTTTCAGTTCCTTCAGCAAGAAGGTCGTTCAATTCCGAGATTAGAACTTTCATTTCAGGAATGAATTCGATCAAACCTTCAGGAATAAGGGCAACACCAAAGTTGTTACCATCAGCTGCGCGGTTGGCAACAATACCGGCCATATAATCTACAACCTCGCCTAAAGTTTGTTTTTTCTCTGCAACTTCTTCTGAAATTAAAGTAATGTTTGGCTGAGTTTTTAAAGCACACTCTAAACCGATGTGCGACGCCGAACGTCCCATCAATTTAATAAAGTGCCAGTATTTTTTTGCTGAGTTGGCATCACGTTGAATGTTACCAATCAACTCTGAATATACTTTTGTTGCAGTGTCGAAACCAAACGAAGTCTCGATCATTTCGTTTTTCAGGTCACCATCAATTGTTTTCGGACAACCGATTACCTGAACGCCAGAATCGATTTTAGCGTAGTACTCGGCCAAAACACAAGCGTTTGTGTTTGAGTCGTCGCCACCAATGATTACCAGCGCGTTAAGGCTAAGATCTTTTGCAATCTCCAAACCTTTATCAAATTGTGCTTCTTCTTCCAGTTTTGTACGGCCCGAACCAATAATATCGAAACCACCGGTGTTACGGTACTCGTCGATAATATCAGCTGTAAGTTCCATGTATTTGTGGTCAACCAATCCGCCCGGTCCACCTAAGAAACCATACAATTTACTATCAGGATGGATATTTTTAATACCATCGAAAATTCCTGAGATTACGTTGTGTCCGCCAGGAGCCTGACCTCCAGAAAGGATTACACCAACATTAACAGGTTGTTTTTCGGCAGCCGCATCAGCAGCTTCGAAGGTAATTAACGGCATTCCGTAAGTATTCGGAAACAGTTCTGCAATTTCTTTTTGGTCGGCAACCGATTCGGTTTTTGCACCCTCAACCAATTTTACATTGCCTTTTAACGATTTAGGCAGCTTAGGCTGATATTTAGCCCTTTCTTTTTGTAATGCGCTAATACTCATGTCTGTTTATTTTTTAGCCGGAAATTGAAAACAACCTTCCGGAACAAAACTTTAACCGATTAACCGGCTTCAGTAATTATTAATTATTGATTTCTAATTTTTTAAGCAGACCAAAAATAACGGAATTTGTGGTGAAATCCTATGTTGAAAAAACAGGATGAACTGATTTAAAGTAAAGTTAAAAGGGAATCGACCAAATCCCGTCAACAATTGGATTTATAAGGATGTCATCTTTCAAAAAAGATGACATCCTTATAGCAACTTCTGATAAGCCACCACATCGAGTATACGCCCGAACTTCTCTCCTACCTGTTTAAAGTGTCCGCATTTTTCGTAGCCCATTCGTTCAAACAGTTTTACGCTGGCTTCGTTTTCGGCTGTAATAATCCCCATTAGTACAACGATCCCAACTTCCAGTGCTTTTTGTTCCATCTGGTGCAAAACTTCGCGGCCAATGCCTTTTCCAAAATATTCCGGCTTAAGATAAATGGTTACTTCGGCGGTGCGATCGTAGGCAGCGCGCGGTTTATAGCGCCCCAGGTAACAATACCCGGCCACTTCGTTATTAAAGTATATCAGGAACGACCTGAAACGGCTATCGCCTATGGGTAAAATGCCCTTCAAGTCGGCCTCGCTTACCGAGCCGGTATGAAAGGTAGCTGTTGAATTAGCGATGTAATAATTATAAATGTCTTTAACCAGACCTAAGTCTTTCTCCTCCAGTATTTCGAGGCGAAGTGATTTATTCATCCTATCAACTTATTTTACGGCTATCGTTTCAATTTCGACCATTACCCCCAGCGGCAGTTCCTTTACAGCAAAAGCAGCTCTTGCCGGTGGAGTCTCGCTGTAATATTTTCCGTAAACTTCGTTCATAGCTTTAAAATTGGCCATATCACTTAACAGGCAAGTCGATTTTACCACGTCGGAAAAAGAATAACCGGCCTCGGTTAATATCTCGCCAATGTTTTTCATAACCTGCTCGGTTTGTTCGGTAATTCCGCCTTCAACAACTTTCATGGTTGCCGGATCGAGTGGTACCTGTCCTGAAATATAAAGTGTTCCGTTTACTTCAACAGCCTGGCTGTATGGACCAATTGCAGCAGGTGCTTTTTCTGTAGCTATAATACGTTTCATCTGATTAAATTTTTGCTGTGAAGATACCAAAAGATGCCCCAATTTTCAAGCCCGGCGATCAAGCAACAAAACTTATTAATGGAAAGAAAACAAATGCATATTTTCGATTATTGTTAAATGCGGAAGGGGTCATTTTTTTGTAAAAACACTGTCTTCCATATGCGGAAGGATACGTTTTTGCGTAAAAACGCTGCCCTCTAACTACAAAAACAAACGTTTTTGCAGTGTAATTATCGCTTAGAAATTAAAGTTATCGTAGTGACTTTGCTGTTTCTGGATCTTCAAATCCTGCAGCATCGACGAAGATGCACTAATGGTAAAGCTGTAACTTTTACGATAGCCAAAAGGCACAAAGTTAAACGACATGTTCCAGCAGTGCAGGTCGCGGTTCAGGCGGAACGAGGTTAATGCAAACTCCCCTTCCTGAATATCGAAGTTGGTCATGGCACTCATTTGCCACTTATTGGTAATACTAATATTTCCGCGCAACCCTAAAGTTTGGGTAACCCGTCCATTCGGATTACTGGCACTGGTTGCTCCGGTATAGTTTAAACTGTAGTCGAAACCAAAATCCCAGGGCATACTAAAATCAAGATAGTCATCAAAAATGGGTGGAAGCAGTTCTTCCGGAGGCCCGGGAGTTTCATCCTCATTGTTGCCTTCGTTGTTTTCGCCCTTTTTCTTGTCTTTCGAGTTAAAATTCATTCCAAACGAAAGGTTGGCCCGGGTTACACGTCCCAGTTTGCCAATACCACTGCGTTCGTTCCAGGCATATTTATGAATACGACGGTAGTTCTCATCCACCATATACGGGTCGACCGTGGTTCCCATATTAATACTTACACCTGCTACGGTAGTACGTGCACGAATAGAAAACGGAGCCAGGTTTAATGAGTCGCGAATCAGGTCATACGATGAAGAAATACTCAGGTTATCAATAATTTTTACCTTCTTGTATTTCTGCTCTTCATCGGTTTTGGTGGAATCGCGCGTATCCAGCTTTTTCATTTCCAGGTTGTTGTTCACCGAGAAATTTATAGATCCCGATTCTCCTCTTCCTGGCGAACCACCATAAATACCTCCTAAATTGGTATCAAAGTAGCGGGTATTTCCTTCATCATCAACCTGTACTTCCTGCCAGTATCCGTAATGTTCCTTGCCAAAATCGGGGCGGTAACTAAACGATACCGAAGGTGTCATTTTGTGGCGAATCCGCTGTATTTTGGAATTCGGATTTCGTGGTGCATAAAAACCATAAATATTGGTTGATGCGCTTATACTGTATGAATAATCGTAAACACGGTTTAGTCCGGTAATTGTATCGATCTGAACATTATCGGGAATGCCTGAAGGATTGTCGGGAAACTCACCTTCTTCAACATAGTTGTAGTTGTATTTTTTAAAGTACCATTTTTCGTTATAACTGATGCCCGGACTAAAATTAACGGTACCTAAATTAAAACTGGGGAACGATATGGGCAGGTTATGGCGAATACCGTTTTTCCAGTCGGTAGCAAACGAACTGCTAAGTATTTCGCTTTCTTTGGCATTAATCGAGTTTCTAAAGTTGGCGGTATAGTTAATACCAAATTTTTCGTAGAACTTCACCGATCCGCTTCGGTTCTTTTTCCTGAGCGGATAAATTTTTGCCATGTTAAAGGTCATTTCAGGTAACGACAATGACATGGTGCTGTCTTTTGTATTTTGCGAATGACGCAGGTTCATCGAAAAATTAAAGGGTGTATTCTCAAATTTTCGTGAATACGAAATACTCGACGATTTTGTAGTCGTCAGGTAATCGTTCATGTTGTAGGCATTTTGTTTATCGTAGCCACTCGACGAAACGTTCACACTTGCCGAGAATGTTTGGTTAGGATTGGCTTTTGCATCCTGCGAGTGCGACCACAAAATTTTATATTGTGTGCCTACCGAGTAATTATCCAAACCTTGCTCACCATATTTGTTTTTGGCATATTCAAAACCAAAATTACCGCCAAACTTGTAACGTTTTTTGTAATTCGTTTTCATACGTGCCCCCCACGAACCACGCGAATAAATATCTCCCTGAACCGCCAAATCGAAATATTCGCTTGCTGCCCAGTAATACCCTCCGTCGCGCAGAAAGAATCCACGGTTTTGCTCCTCACCGTATTTTGGAATTAATATACCCGACGAATAAGTTGGCGAATTGGGGAAATAGCCAAACGGAATAATGGGGAAATACAATGGGAAATCCTCTAAAACCATGTAGGCCGGTCCGGTAATAATCTTTTCGTTCGATATAACCTTGGCTTTTGTAAGGTGCAAATAAAAGTGTGGATGATCGGCATCGCAGGTGGTATATTTGGCATCCTTGGTAATAAACACTTCTTCGCCAATCTTTTTGGTGCGGTCGCTGTGAATAAAACCTTCGCCCTGTGCCGAAACAACTTTGGTGATAAACGCCTTTTCGGTTTCGAAATTATAGCGCATCGTTTCCGACTCGTATTCTTCAGAACCTTGCCGGAACATTGGTTTTTGCGTCATCTCTCCCACCGAATCAAGCACTCCTTCGGCATAAATTTCCTTGGTTTCCAAATCCAACTCAATATAATACGCCTCCAGTTCAATATTTTGGTAAGTAACTTTTGCCTGGTTATATAAATACACCTTTTGCCCGTCGAGCGAAACAATCATCGAGTCGGTGGCTGCATAATCAATGGGCGCATCAATTACCGGCTTTTCTTCTTTTACCATTCCCATGGTGTCAATACCGGTACTATCGATTAAAATGGTATCCTGCGCGCTGATATACTCCGATAAAATGGAATCGGGAACCGGCTGTTGCGGAGCCACACTTATGGTGGGTTCCTGAGCTAAAATCAAAAATGGAGCTACCAGGAATAAATATGTAATGATTATTTTATACAAAATGTTTTCTGCGTTTCAAATCTACTTGGCTGCACAAAAATATAAATATGGCGTATACTAAAGTGCTATAAAATGTAAAATAATGCTAATATTTCTATTTTTACGTTTATAAGCCGTAAGCGGGGCAAAGCAAATAAATAAAATGATACCGAACAAATACTAATACTCCGCTCTTATGTGTTTATTTATAAAAATACAGATCAGATATTTACATGATACAACAAGGTTTAAAATTACTTCTGTTCATTTGTAGCGTTTGTTTTGCAGTGCAATCTTTTTCAGCAAATCTTTTTTCGGCTGAAAACCAAAAAGAAGGCATTTCGGTAGTGGTAATCGACCCCGGACATGGGGGCAGAGACCTTGGCGCGTCGTTTGGTAACGTCCTTGAAAAAAACATTGTATTGGATATTGCCCTAAAACTGGGAACAACAATAAAAGAGAACTACCCCGATATAAAAGTGGTTTACACACGCACCACCGATGTTTTTATACCTTTATATAGACGGGCCGAAATTGCCAATAAAAACGAGGCCGATCTTTTTATATCGATCCATGTGAATGCAGTTGGTGCCCGAAGTGTGCAGGGAACCGAAACTTTTGTTCTGGGGCTTCACCGAAACGACGACAACCTTGAAGTAGCCAAAAAGGAAAATGCTGTAATTCTGCTGGAAGACGACTACAACACTACTTACGAAGGATTTGACCCGAATTCGCCTGAGTCGTACATCATGTTTGAAACCATGCAGGAAGAGTTCCAGGGACAAAGTGTAATGTTGGCGTCGAGTATCCAGAACGAATTTCGCGATTATGCCAAACGAATCGACCGCAGCGTAAAAATGGCAGGTTTTCTGGTTTTACGCGAAACAACCATGCCCAGCGTGTTAATCGAAACCGGTTTTATCAGTCATAGCGGCGAGCGGCAATACCTTAGCAGCGAAGCCGGAAGAACACGACTTGCCTATGCGGTTTTCAGGGCTTTCCGCGAATATAAATCCGCTATCGAACAACGCAGCAGTTTTCATTTGGTAACAGAAGCCGAGGTTCAGCCAGTAAACATTCAAAGTACCGGATCTGCCCCCTCAGAACTGCCATTGGCTCAATCCGGAAGTCAGGCTCCTAAACAAAAAACTGATGATGTATTTTATACGGTACAAATAATGGCCTTAACACGAAAAATGGAAGCTACACCAGCCAATTTTAAGGGCGAACAAAATATCTTTCGGGTAGAAGGACAAAACCTCAACCGCTACTTTTCGGGTAACTTTAAAACAATTGAAGAAGCCGAGCAGGAACAACGCCGAATAAGCCCGAAATACCCCAACGCTTTTGTGGTTGCTTTCAAAAATAATAAGTTAATTTCGGTAAAAAAGGTATCAGAGCAGTGATTAATCCCTCGGGAATTGGCTACTTTTACATTAAAATCTTATTTTTCCGCCATGAAGAATGCAAAGTACACCAAACTTGGAATTTTAATCGTCTTTTCATTTGCCGTACTCATTTGGGGTTTAAGCTATTTGAAAGGCAACGACATATTTAAACAAAACGACTATTACCATGTGTATTACAACCGTATTGACGGGCTGGTAAAATCAAACGATGTAACACTCAACGGATATAAGGTAGGACAGGTTACCGAAATACAATTTGCGCCAGACAACTCCGGGCGGCTGATTGTAACTTTCTCCGTTAATTCTTCATTCAAAATTCCGGTAAAATCAACCGCACGTATTATTAGCAGTGATATTATGGGAACACGTTCGATCGAAATTGTGTACAGTGGCGAAAGCGAATTGTATGAATCGAACGATACTATTCAGGGATCGATTGAAGCAGGACTCAAAGACCAGGTAAGCATGCAGGTACTTCCGCTAAAAAATAAAGCAGAAGAATTGCTGAGTACCGTTGATTCGGCCATTACCGTGCTTACCATAATTTTTAACGAAGATGCACGCGAAAACCTCACCACCAGTTTTGCTAAAATAAACCAAACTGTTGAAAACATTGAAGCAACAACTGCCGACCTCCAGGAGATAATGGCCTCGGAAAAAGGGAATGTAAAAAATATTGTTTCGAATATTGAAGAGCTAACCTCAACTTTTAAAAATAATGCAGCCGAATTTGAGGCCACCATACAAAACCTGAATCGATTTTCAGACACGCTGGCCAATGTTTCGGTTACTCCTGTTTTAAATAATCTGGCCAACGCATCGGCAGAAATTGAAAATATACTGGAGAAACTGAACAGCGATGATAATTCAGCCGGCCTGTTGCTTAACGACGATGAATTATACCAGTCGATAAATACACTTTCGGAGAATATGGGTTTCCTTATCGGCGATATTCAGCAAAATCCCAAACGTTACCTCCAGGTTTCGGCGTTCGATTTTGGCAAGGAAGTATATATTAATACCAAAGACGATGCTTCGTCGAAAGATATTGTCTTTAAAGTTCACCTGCTTTCAACCAAAACACAATTGGGTACCGACGCTGAAATTTTTGAAGAAATCGATGATGTGGAAGAATTCACAACAGGGAATGTTTATAACTATTTAACCGGTGCAACAAGTAAGTACAGCGAGATAGAAGAAATCTATCAAAATTTACGTTTACAATTTCCCGAATCGAGTATCGTTGCCTTTAAAAACGGCCAACTTATCAAGCTTAAAAAGGCTTTGAAACAGATACGGTAATTAACCGGCGATTGTTGATAGCTATTAACCCGAAAAAGCAACCCTACCAGACCCCACCAGCTATATAGTTATCGTTCAATCACTTAAAAATAAACCGCTGATTTTTAAACACTTATAAATATTTCAGAAAATTAAAATTTTAAATGCCTGACTTATAACCAACTATGACAAAAGTTATTTTTCCAATAGAATTATGATTTTTTTTTTAACTTTTTTTTCGCAACTTTTGTTCTCGGAATACCACTAGGGAAATTTTTTTGTAGAACCTCATTATCCAGCAATTGTAAATGAACAACGAATACAGATCTGCATGGGAGAAATGCCTTAACGTTATTAAAGATAACGTTCCTAGCAGCAGTTTTAAGACTTGGTTCGAACCAATCGAGCCGGTTAAATTGGAGAATAAAGTATTAACGATTCAGGTACCAAGTGCCTTTTTCTACGAGTATCTTGAAGAACAGTTTATCGACATTCTTCGTAAGACACTTCGTATGGTTTTAGGTAACGGAGCCAAATTGGAATATAACGTTGTTTTAAGCAATAAAAACAGTAATGAACCGTATACTGTTAGTTATCCAACGAATAACAACAACAAAATTCAAAATAAACCACTTACTGTGCCATTAAAAGCGGAGGAAAAAGCAACAATAAAAAATCCATTTATAATTCCGGGGATCCAGAAATTACAGATCGACCCGCAATTAAAACCGGACAATACTTTCGAAAATTTTGTAGAAGGTGATTGTAACCGACTGGCACGCAGTGCTGGTTTTGCCGTTGCACAAAATCCGGGAGGAACAGCTTTTAATCCCTTAATGATTTACGGTAACTCAGGTTTGGGGAAAACTCACTTGTCGCAGGCTATTGGTATCCAGGTAAAAGAAAATTTCCCCGACAAAGTGGTTTTGTATGTAAACGCAAATAAATTTCAAACGCAATTTACTGAGGCAACGCGTAATAATAATCGAAACGATTTTTTACATTTCTACCAAATGGTTGATGTGTTGATTCTTGACGATGTGCATGAGTTTGCCGGAAAAGAAAAAACACAGGAAACATTCTTCCACATTTTCAACCACTTGCACCAAATGGGTAAGCAGCTGATTTTAACATCAGACAAGCCGCCTATTGAGCTGAAAGGAATGGAACAGAGACTCTTGTCGCGTTTTAAGTGGGGACTGACTGCTGATTTGCAAACACCTGACTTTGAAACTCGTATGGAAATTCTGCGTCGTAAAATTTATAAAGACGGCATTACTCTTTCGGATGAAGTATTGGAATATATTGCATCGCATGTAACCAATAATGTTCGCGAGCTGGAAGGTGCATTGGTTTCATTGCTGGCACAGTCGATGTTGAACAAGCGCGAAATTACACTTGAGTTAGCAGCCAAGTTGATCAACAAACTGGTTAAAAACTCAAAACGTGAACTTTCTATCGAGTATATTTCGAAAGTAGTTTGCGACTATTTCAGCATGCCGGTTGATGCACTGCAAACCAAGACCAGGAAACGCGAAATTGTTCAGGCACGGCAAATAGCCATGTATTTCTCGAAAAGTTTAACGAAATACTCGCTGGCAAGTATCGGGGCACAAATTGGAAGTAAAGACCACGCTACGGTTCTCCACGCTTGCAAAACTGTAAACAACCTGAAGGATACGGATAAGAATTTCCGACAGTTTGTTGAAGACATAGAAAAGAAATTAAAAATGTAATACCGGCAGGCTTTTAAGCCTGCCTTTTTTTTGCCCGTATGATTTATCTGATCCTTTGCATCCTTTCATCGTCAATGATTTATGTGATTTTCAGAGTTGCAAAAAATTACAATTGTAAACTTCAGTCACTGATCACGATAAACTACTTGGCGGCCAGTTTACTGGGCATTCTTTTGTTTCAACCATTTGCTGAGGGCAATACCCCGGCCACACTACCCCACTGGATGCCTTTTGCCATACTACTCGGAATCCTTTTTATTGCCATGTTTTACTTAATTGGGCACAGCGCCCAGAAAGCAGGAATTACCGTAACCACGCTTGCCAATAAGTTATCGCTGGTTTTTCCGGTAACCTTCTCACTCATCTATTTTAACGAACAACTATCAACCTTAAAAGCAATTGGAATAGTAACTGCGATAATCGCCGTTGGATTAACGGTTTATAAAAAGGAGCTCACCAAAACAAACCTTGTTTATATTGTTTTGCCTCTGTTCATCTTTTTAGGAAGTGGTTTGATCGATTCGATTGTAAAATATGTTCAGGCGGTAAAAATATCGGAAAGCGAAACGTCGTTATACACCATCCTGGTTTTTATGGTTGCCTTTTTATGTGGAGTACTCGTTTCGATATTCACAAAAACTTACCGGCTAAAACTAAATCCGGCAACACTACTCTTCGGGGCACTTTTGGGTATTGTGAATTTTGGTTCCCTGTATTTTATTATAAAAGCACTAAATAATTCAGGCCTGGAAAGTTCGCTGGTATTTGCCCTTAATAACATGGCTATTGTGGCGTTTACAGCCATTTTAGGCACCTTACTTTTTAAAGAACGGCTGAATAAAATTAACTTTGCAGGTGTTGTATTGGCACTCATCAGTTTATATTTCCTGTTGTAATGGACGATCAGTATAAAACCATAGAAACACCGAGTACCGGCTACTTTAAAGACAAAGGCAGCAAATTTTATTCGTATGCCTACCCCTTAAAAGATGAAGAAGAAGTAAAAGAGCTGGTTGCTGCATTAAAAAAAGAACACCACAGTGCACGCCATCACTGTTATGCCTGGCGATTGGGCACCGAAGAAATTCGTACGCGCGCAAACGATGACGGCGAACCTTCATCAACAGCCGGGAAACCTATTTTAGGGCAATTGCAAAGCTACGAAGTAACCAATATTCTGGTGGTAGTGGTTCGTTATTTTGGCGGTACACTGCTTGGCGTTAGCGGCCTTATTAATGCCTACCGGGAGGCTACGGTTGAAGCACTGAATAATGCCGAAATTATATCAAAACTTATTGAAATTCAGTATGAACTAAAATTTGAATACGACATGCTGAATACTGTAATGAATAAGCTAAAACAAGACAATTACGACATTGTTACAACCGATTTTCAGGAAAGCTGCCGGCTGATATTTAAAACCCGGAAATCAGAGGATGAAAGGGCTTTCCAATCGTTTAACGAAATATATGGAATAGAAATAAAAAGGCTGGATTAGCATTTTTATGTGTTAATAAAATGCTGATAAGTACGCCACACTATTTTTGACAAACGTTAACTAACACTGTATTTTTGGACCATGATGCTACGCGTGATATTCCACTTTAATTTTCTTGAGCGAGGCACTAACAAACGCTTTGAGAAGGTTTCTTTTTCCCATCGCTGCATCAGACGATTTTTAAAAGCAATCGTTTTTATCTATAAAAAAGGTTCTACTTTTTTAGCAATTAACGAAGACCAACATTTTCTTTTCCGAAATGTTGGTCTTCTTTTTTTCAGTCAACCACATTATCAAATTCAATATTTAAGGCAATGAAGAAGGATTTAATTTCGATCACAGATTTCTCGAAAGAAGAATATCTGAGAATTATGGAACTGGCTGCGGATTTTGAAGCAAATCCGAACCAGGAACTATTGAAAGGGAAAGTTGTTGCCTCCCTTTTTTTTGAGCCATCAACACGCACACGCTTAAGTTTCGAAACAGCCATTAATCGTTTGGGGGGACGAATTGTTGGTTTTGCCGATCCTGACAGCTCGAGTGCAACAAAAGGAGAAACACTGCACGACACTATTAAAATGGTGAGCAACTATGCCGACCTTATTGTTATGCGTCACCCACTTGAAGGCGCAGCGCGTTACGCTGCCGAAGTTTCAAGTGTGCCGATCATCAATGCCGGCGACGGTGCCAACCAGCACCCAACACAAACGCTGCTCGACATGTATTCTATTTTAAAAACGCAGGGCACGCTTGATAACCTGAACCTGTTTATGGTTGGCGACCTTAAGTTTGGAAGAACAGTACATTCGCTGCTACAGGCCATGTCTGAATTCGAGAATCCGATTTTTAACTTCATTGCACCCGAAAGTTTGCAAATGCCACGCGGCTATAAACACCATTTGGAAGAAAGAGGCATTCGTTATTTTGAGCACGAAGAGTTTACCGATATTATTTCGGAAGCCGATATTATTTACATGACCCGCGTTCAGAAGGAACGTTTTTCTGACCCGATAGAATACGAAAAAGTGAAAGATGTTTACATTTTAAATAAAGCGATGCTGGAAAATACCAAACCAAATGTTCGGGTGTTACATCCGCTGCCACGCGTTAACGAAATTGCCACCGATGTAGATAGCAGCGAAAAAGCTTACTATTTCGAACAGGCGCTAAACGGTGTTTTCACCCGCGAAGCCATCATCTCACATGTAATGAACCTTAAATAATACCGCCATGGAAAAAAATGACGCAAAAAAGAAGCTAAAATTAAAAGTTAGTGCCATTAAAGACGGAACAGTGATCGACCATATTCCGGCAAAAAGTTTATTTGAGGTAATTTCCATATTAGGACTCGACACTATCAAAAACCAGATCACTTTCGGAACCAACCTTGAAAGCAGTAAGTTGGGTGCAAAAGCTATTATAAAGGTATCGGATAAGTTTTTTGAAAACGACGAGATCAACAAAATAGCACTGATCGCACCACACGCCAAGCTCAACATTATAAGAGATTACGAAGTGGCCGAAAAGAAAATTGTTGAAATACCGGAAAAAATTACAGGAATTGTAAAATGCTTTAATCCAAAGTGTATTACCAACAACGAAAAGATAACTACTTCGTTTAAAGTAATTAACACAAGTCCGGTTGCCTTAAAATGTAAATACTGCGAAAAGATTACAGCAGAAAACCAAATAAAAATGTTGTAAGAAATAATTGTTTTCAACTAAATCCGCCTTTTTAAAGAAACAAGAAGGCGGATTTTTTATATATTTGCACGTCCAAAATCGAAACAGATTTAACTGCCGAGATTTGGAAAGTTCAAAACAAAATGCCCAGTTGGCGGAATTGGTAGACGCGCTAGTTTCAGGGACTAGTATTCTTATGAATGTGAAGGTTCGAGTCCTTTACTGGGCACCAGGAGAAATCCAAATAAAATCAAAAGCACTTAAAATCAATATTTTAAGTGCTTTTTTGTTTTCCACAGTACCAAACCAACACATACACAGCAGAACAACTATTTTAAGATAGCGTTCTGCTAATTTTGGCAAATGCTAAACATTTAAAATTTAATTTCAATATTCGATTCAGCATCATCTCCTGAAATGCCCGTCACCTCTTTTATCGTGTTCTTCTCGGGGTAGGTAACTTTTATGGTGTACTTCCCTTTTTGATAAGCGACGGGGTGAAACTCATTTCCTTTAATCCGCACGATACTTTCCGTTTCCCCGGTTTGTTCATTAATCACTTCAACCACCGGGTCGGCATCTCCCAACACCTTTATAGTTGGAAGCTTTATCTGGTTTACTTTTCCAAAATTATCAAACTGTGATATGGTTAATGGCCATCCTGAAAAGTGATCTTCATTTTTTGGATTTTCGGCATAGGCCAGGAAACGTATCGCATCCAGGGTTATATTTCGGGTTTCAGTATCCAACTCAATTAAACCATAACCCGATGATCTTAGGTCTGCCATAACATACCTGTTCTCATCCGCCTTTTTTCTGCCCGGATTACCTACAGCATAAACATAGGTTTTATTACCAAAAGCATCAGTGTAATTGCCCGTGTTGGGCAGATTATGCGAAGGTCGGTTTTGAACAGGAATTCCTAAATCGTCGGGCCTGAACCATCGCTGATAACCTACAGCAATTGCAGGCGTACAGAAACACCAACCGGCATCCTGGAAATCATCTATACCGTACTGTATGACGCTGGGCAAGTGCTGATCGCCTGCAACCTGAAAAGCGGCCGCTTTACGGATAATTTTTAGCGCTTTGTCCCTGCCCGATTTTGGCCAACCTCCGGAATCCATATCACCGTAAAGATATCCATCGTAAGAACCGTGATGAGTGGCAGTATTGGCAAAAATGGTTTGTGTTAGCAAGACTTTCATTTTTGCGTGCTTCCAGTCTTTTATCCAGAAATTGAGAAAATCCAGTTGCCGATCGCCAAGCATTTTTAACTCCGGTTTTTCAACCTGCGAAAAGTTTTTTAATGGTTCGCTGATATGATCTTTTCTGCCGTCCCTGGTTGACACCAAATCAGGGCCCGACTTAAAAATGCGGTCGCTGATTATTGCAAAACTTACATTACCATAAACCAGATCGGTGTACCACACCGACATACCGTTGCCAATTGTTGTAGGATCGTAAGGATCGGGAAGATGCGCACATTGAGTCCTGTTCACAGCATTCACCATTTTTACTGATTGAGCAAATCCCTGCCGGTCATCTGTATTAAAGTTTTCGGGTGATTTCTGCTCTCCCGAGGCCCCCCACAAATTTCCTTGATACACATCATGATCATCGGGAGTTACAATGGTAGGCCGGTCGCGCATCAAATCACGAAATGCCCAACCAAACATATAATACTTACCGAGATAATTCAGGATGGACAAATCTTCCGGATACCTGATTATGCCGTACCCCCCATTTGATTCATATATCTGGTCGCCCGAGAAATAAAGCATATCCGGATTTTGTTTATTTAAGTTTTTTACCAGAGGAGAATAAGGAAAACCGTAATGAAACTGACATGTGAGTCCGGCCAGCTTCAATGGTTGGCATGTTGGTTCTTTTCGGATAGTGCCTTCGTAGAAATGTTCTTTTTCCCCTTCCCGGTAAACAAGCCGATAGGGTACCTCCTTATCGGATTGCCATTCTTCAACTTTAAAAGTAGCCGTTCTGGAATCAGGATCAATCGTTTCGCTGGAATACGCAACCCAATCAGTGTCTTCTTTTAACTGCATCTCAACCTCATGGCTGTCTTTTTCTCCAAGCGGAGGAAGTTGAGCTGTTAACTTAACCACGCCCCTGCTCAATGTGTACATGCTGAAAAGAATCGGGCCAAAACTGTTCCCGGGATGATGAATGACCTTATTTCCTTCTAGCTCCAAATCATCAAACCAAAAGGATGGTCCGTTTGCTTTCGCATCGGCAGTTTGAAAGTTGTTCACGAGCTGAATCAATCCTGAAATTTCGCCATCAAAAGATTCCTCAATACGAACACTTTCAGTCCCGTCAGCACTTTGAACCGTCATCTTCAGCTCCGTAAGATTATTACTTTGCTTTCCGGTTAATGAGATTGTACTGCTTTTCCAATCAAAATCGTCGGGTAATTCGATTTGATTCTGACCGAGAAATGCAAAACCACCGGTATGTAAACCAGCGTTTAAGCCTTTGCCAAAATAGCAGGCAGCCCGCACATCGTCTTCCTCCAATGCCTTAACACCCACCGAAAGGCCAACAGAGCCGGGATTAACCCCATTCGCTGCAAGGCCGGTTCTAATACGAATCGAAAAAGTCCCATCGGCTGCACTCAAGGGATAGGTTAACAGGTTAACCCGGGAGTTGAGCACTTTCCCGTCGCATACTATATGTCCACTTTTTACCTGCCAGTTTTCCAACGGAACAGACCAGAAATCCTCACCAATCCATACACGATCATTTAGATGATCAAATTGAAAAGTTGTCTTTTCGTCTTTTGTGCAGGCGCAAAAAACAATAAAAAACAGTATTGCAAAATGTAGTTTTTTCATAAGTAAATTTAGTTTTCGGTTCCGGGCATTGTACCTCTTATTTGTTCTGTTTTTAATCGTTCACCTGTTTCACGGTCAAACCAGTCGGGGGTTAAATTTTCAGGAGTTGTATCGCCGGTTTCGTTTTGCCAGTTTTTTAACAAGGTTCTCATTTCAACCAGTTTTTCACGATAACGACTTAGAGAAGCCACATTTAGCAATTGTTCTTTTTCAAGATTAAGGTCAAAAAGTTCTTCAACTGGCCGCGGCGTCACAAAAATATCGGCTTGAGCCGGAGATAATCTGCCAAGGTCGCGCAGTTCGTTCAGCGACGCTTGTGTTGGTGAGTTTTTCGAGTCGGCCGGACCACAATTGCTGAGATTTGGCCGTGCGTTAAAAAGGTAAAGAAAATCTTTTGTCCGCAACATTCGTTCATGCGCTTCATAATCATGCCAGTTGTGTTCTGAAAAAACCATCTGCCTGACTTCTGCTTCCGGGTTTTTCAGAATTTGCAGAAAACTTACTCCCTGGTAGTTTTCGGGAACCGCAACATCGGCAATTTCCAGAATAGTAGGTGCGATGTCGACGGCGCTAATCAGGCTTTCGGTGTGACCTGCATTTTTATCCATTTGTGCGGGCCAGTGCACTACAAAAGGTGTTTTCATTCCACTGTCGTAAACCCGGGTTTTACACCTCGGGAAAGGCCGGCCATTGTCAGCCATAACAATAATAACGGTATTTTCCAGCACTCCCTGTTTTTGTAATTCCTGCTTCACCAGCCCGATATGGTAATCAAAACGGGCAATTTCGTTATAATACGATGCGATATCCTGCCGCGTTTCCGGGGTATCATTGAAATATACCGGCACTTCAATATTTGCGGGGTCATGCGTTATTTTAAAAGTATCGGCTCCCCACGCACGATGAGCATCGTACGACGCCAACCAAAAAAAGAAGGGTTTATCCTTGGGGCGTTCTTTTATAAATCGCACCCAGTTCGCTTCACCGCCATCGCCGTTTTTATATCCGTTTCCATCGGTATAGCGATCAAAAGCCCGGTGTGTTGCTTCTCCCATGTGCCATTTGCCGGCATGAGCTGTGTAATACCCCTTCTCCTTCAACAATAAAGGAAATGGGATTTCAGATTCGGGTAATGCAGTGTGCAATTCTGCAGCACCATTCGAATGCGGGTATTTACCCGAAATAATGCTGCAACGGCTGGGACTGCAGGAACTGGCGGTAAGAAAAGCATTGTTGAAAAGTAATCCTTCGCTGGCAAGTTTATCGATATGGGGTGTTTTAACAACTTTATTCCCGTAACACCCAAAATCATTCCAGCTAATATCATCGGCGATAATAAAAACAATATTAGGTTTTTGAGAACTGGAGCCTTGTGTTTGGTACACTCCTGAGCAAAAAGCAACTGTGCACAAGACAAGTACCAGCAGTTTAGGTTTTAGTCGTTTTAGGTTCATTTATATTAGTTTAGATAGTATTCAAGATCATGTTTAATTATTCCCGACGCAAATAAGCATCAAAATATTTGTTGATTGAATAAAACCCCACCACGTATCGTTCTCTTAGTTCATATCATTTTACTCAAACTTAATTCTAAAAATAATAATTTTCACTGCCTTTTGATTTCTTCTTCCCTCTTGCTTAATTTTTTTTCCTCTCAGGGGTAAACAGGTTTAAATCCCATTCAGCATGCCAATGAATTTCCATTTCTCCTCCGGCAGTAATGGTGATGGGTAAAAATACATATTGCGATTCGGGCCGGCCTCCACCATTCCATCTGTCGCCCATGTATAAGTAGGCATCTTTATATCCGGGAATTTTAAATATGAAACAAGGTTGTGAGTTAAAAGAATTATTTCCAACATCGCCAATAAACAGACTTCCCTGGCCGGTGTATGGCCCCATAACCGAGGGTGCCGTATAATAGGTTCCGGGATTAGGAGTCCATCCTGAGCACTGGCTGGTTAAAAGATAGAAGGTTCCGTCTTTTTTCAAAATCCCCGGGCCTTCGCAATGGGCTTCAATATCCACATCGTTGGTTGTTGTGCTCAAATAATCATCGGATAATTCAACCATCCTGATTGTACGGTTTACATGGTCGGCAGCATACCCAATGTATGCCTTTTTTGTATCAGGCTCAAAGTACATTCCAATATCACGCGACTCATGACCATTTGGGCGATAATGATCCTGCACAACAAATGGACCTGTCGGGCTATCGCTAATGGCAATGCCCAATTCTGCAATACCATAACCACGACCGTTCAGATCTCCATCGTAATGAAACCACATCACATATCTTTTGTTGGTCTCATCGTAAATAACCTTTGGCCGCTCAAACACCTTGATATCACCTTTTTCAATTACAACTCCCTCCTTTGTCCAGTTGTACAAATCGGTTGAAGAATAACATGAAGCCCCCCTCGGTTGGCCCCGATGCTCGCCGTACCAAAAAAAAGTTTTCAGATGTTCTACATAAACAATGTTCCCTCCATGACAATCGATGTGCACTCCATCCGTATCCAACCATTCACCGCCGGGTTTAAAAGAGGTATATTCCTGCAGTTCCTGCGCTATAACAGGAATTGCTGATGTGCTTACGATTAAAACGAATACGAACAATTTTAAGCGAATATGTAAATTCTTTTTCTTCATTTTAATATGATTTTTGATTTGTTATTTCCTCTATTTTTTCGGTGACATTTTAAGCTTATTTGCTCTGATTATTACTACCATTCAACTGCTTTACGATTTTTTTTAGCGGGTAGTGAACTACTAACACCCACCATCATATTTTCTAACAACTCCAGACTATTCTGCCAACTATTTCCTTATATATATTCTCGCGTAATCAATTTCATATGTTCTTGGAAACTGCGTCTCTTCAAGCTTTACTTTATCCGGATGGGGATTTCCTCCTACTGCCAGATTCAGCCAAAAATTACATAGGTTATCTTTATACGGGTACTCTCTTTCCGAGGTATCAATATTTTTTGTATCAAGTGCAATCCGGGCCATATAAATGTCGTCCAGATAGATTGTTAACCACTCACCGTCTCCAACGAGTTTCCAAACATGGTATTTTTTTAGCCAGTCGGGGTCTGCGTTAAATCCTTCCGCGGTGCCATCAATAATATTTTTGATGTATAAGGTACTTGGATTTTGGTCTTTGTTCGAAGTCCATTTTGCACCGTTCTTTCCTTTGGTTGCAAAATTGGCCATCATTTGCCCGGTATAGTACTCCATAATGTCAATTTCACCACCATGTGGCCAGCCGCCATGTCCGGTGGTCCAGAATGCCGGCCAAACCCCATAATCTTCATCTCCACCACTTACTAACGGAAGTTTTGCCCGGGCAATCATCATTATATTATCGTATTTCTGATGGAATTCTTCTTTAGTGATAAAACTGGATGAAGTATAAGAGGCGTATTCCCGATTCTTTCGCCAGTCATTACTTCCTTCAACATATCCGGGATTTTTATACTTCTCCCTTTTAGCGGTAATCACCAAACGTCCTCCGGTACAAACTGAATTGTCTGCTTTATACCACTGAGCCTCATTATTTCTTCTGAATCCGGTTTCGGCGTTCCAGTATTCTTCTTTCATTGGTCCTTCGTGATTAAACTCATCAGCGAATACCAATTCATAAGCTCCAATTTTTTTTGGAGCAGTGTTGGCATCAGGTAAGTAGGGATCAACCTTAAATGACATAGCGCTTTTTTGTCCTTCATTCTCTGTTTTACCGATGGCATTTTTTGATGTTCCTGTTTCACAAGAAAAATTTAGTATCCCAATGATTGGCACAAGGAGCAAAAGTTTAGATGAAAACTGGTTTAACATGTTTTTTAGTTGTTAGTGTATGATCCGACTTTCAATATCGACAGCTATTGATGCCTGTCTTTGGCTTTGTAATCCTGAACCACTCCGCCATATGGAAAGCCCGGAGTTTCGGCACGCTTCTCTTCAAATATGTCATTCATTTGCTTAACAATTTCGGGGTGGTCTTCGGCCACGTTATTTGTCTCCGAAATATCGTCATTAAGATTGTACAGTTGTGTTTCATTCATAATTCCGTAGCGAACACCTTTCCATTCCCCAATCCTTGCCGATTGTCGAAATCCACCATCGGGCGTTGTTCTACTCCATCCATCGAGTTGAAATTCCCAGTTCATGCTTTCGTGGCTTGCTTGTTCTTCTCCAAAAAGAACCGGCAACAATGATATGCCGATTGTTTGGACCGGTATCTCAACTCCAGCCACTTCAGCCAGTGTTGGAAGAATATCCTGAAACCCACTGAGATGATTTGTACTTATCCCTGCTGTTACTTTTCCTTTCCACCAGGCAATCATTGGCACACGAATACCACCTTCGAATAAATCCCTTTTAATGCCACGTAGTTCACCATTACTGTTAAAAAATTCAGGATCATGTCCCCTTCCTTCTCTGTGCGGGCCATTGTCGCTGGTGAAAATTACAAGGGTATTCTCAAGCTCTCCCATTTCATCCAGTTTATTTAATAGCCTTCCTACCTGCTTATCCAACAAAGTGATTTTTGCAGCATGCAAACGTTCTGCAGCGGGCCATCCCTTTTCTGAATATATTTCTTTGTTACCAATTTCATATTCGTGCCCATGAGGAGCTCTGAATGACATAAACAAAAAGAAAGGTTTGTCCTTTTGGATTTTATCAAGGTACCCGAAAGCTAAATTTGTCCTGAAATCATCTTTACATTCCCACTCATTAATATTGTAATAAACTGAGTCTTGTTTTCCATTTATCCAATGCATTTGCTCGTCGTATTGAATGCCTCCAAATCGCGATCCCCATTGTTCCTGCACCGCATAATCGAATCCACGGTTATAGGCCCAGGTTGAAATATCGTCCGGATCATCGAGGTGCCATTTGCCAATAAAACCGGTTTGATAGCCTGCTCCTTTTAACATTTCCCCCAAGGTCATCTCATCCTTTTTCAGGGCCACGCGCATCCAACGATCATCATTAAAAACGCCGCTATTACCGCGAACAGTGTTGTATGAAGAGGATTTGCCAGTAATTAAAACCGCGCGCGAGGGTGAACAAACCGCATTTCCGGCATAAAAATCGGTAAAGCGCAACCCATTTTGGGCCAGTTTATCCAGCTCCGGAGTTTGTATCACCTCTTGTCCGTAACACCCCAGTTCCCCGTAACCCAGGTCATCGGCCAGAAGAAAAAGGATGTTGGGCTTTTGAGGTACCGGATCCTGTTTTGCCCGGTTCTGGCAAGCGTTTAACAGTAAAATCGCAACTAAATGCAGGAAGATTAATCTTTTCATGCTACTATTTTTTTGTACTTAGTCTATTCTATTTTCTTGCTTATCACAAACAGTTACTCTTTCGAATCTCATCATTTACAGGCTAATTCCGACCGATTATCATATTACGCTTCCTATAGTCTCCACAAAAAACGAATCATCGCATTAGCCAAACACTCATTTGCCACTACCCCAAGTTAGTTCATCAATCCAATAATTTCGTTTTCAGTCAATTTTGTTTGTGGATCGAACTTTTCACTACTCATATAATTTTTCAAACTGAAGAGTAACTGTCGCGCTTCAGGACGAGTGTCAAGGTCTGATTGTAAATCAATCCCGGTCATTACCAGTTTGCCCTTGCCTACTTTAGCCTCGAAAATCAAAGCCAGGTTTCTGTTTGTTACCCAATCGTCGATAATTCGTACAATTGGATCGGGAGTGTTTTCAAATCCTTCTATATTAATTGCATTACAATGGCTCATGGCATCCCACCACTGCCAGTTGGAATGGTACTCGGTGGGAAAATCTGCCAAAGCCGGATGTTTCGGATCGCACAAAATTCCCAGAGTGTGAGGCTCCTGTCCATTGGTCCAGGCAGTGTTCCAAAAAATACTGGAAAATCCTACGGCTACTTCGCCACCTTTACCGTCTTTTATGCTGCCTTTTTTTGTTGTCAGTAAAACTTTACCTCCTTTTTCTAAAGTTGCAATGGCTGCCTTGTTTAGGCTTGAAAAAACCAAAACATCATCTTCGATTTTTGGTAATTCAGCCGGATAAACCCAAAAATCCCATGTGTTTATAAATCCGGCTACATTAACTGCGAGGCAAAACTTAGCGGCAGTTTCAACTTCGACATTTTCGCTGATTGCACCAAGCTTTTGGCAATTGCCCCAACTGATATTTGCCTCATCCAATTGTCCTTCTTTAACTACATTACCATTCGTATCCAGGATCTGCCACGAAGGAACAACCGACTGCAATTCTTTTTCGCCGTAATGCGCCACTTCAACCTCGCACTCAACCTTTTCATTGCTCGTGAAAATCATTTTTTTGAACCTTGCCAGTGGAACTGTTTCGTTACAAAATTGTCTGAATTCGTCGGGAGAGATGTATCCTTTTTCATCCCAAAACGGATCGAGCACACCAACCAATGCGGTACCCTGCCCCGGGAAATCGTGCAGATCGAGCAACTGAAAACCACCAAAACCTTTGGTCCGAAAGGCAGCTTCAATATCGGCTTTGTAACATAAGGCCTGCAGTTTACCCGAAGCTTTGAGAAAACTATCGGCAAGATCAAGCATACCGTGAGCTTCGAGGCTTCGTTTGAAAATTTTGAAATTGGTAGCTTTTAACACGCCATCGTATTTGGGTATTTCCTTAAAATTTGGATACACACACCACTGTCCTATTTCGTGGCTCACCATAGGCGCGGTTAAATCAGCCACTGTTTTCTCCCAATCGTAGTCGCTGCGTGGGGCCTGGCTGTTAATAATACTGTTCAGGTTTTGGCCCCATCCCTGGATGCGCGTACCACGATGCGAACTGTGAAAATCATTTTCCGGAATAACAGGCCATCCGGCTCCGGAAGTGTACAACCTGCGCGAGTCCTTCTTTTTCCAGTAGTTTACAAATTCACGTAAATACCCGGTATAGTTTTTTCCATGCGGTTCGTTTCCATAGGGCATCATACAAAATGAAGGATGATTTCCGTATTCAGCCACCATTCTTTCACTCTCATCGTATATCCATTGGTCAATTGGAGCACCATCGCCAACGGTTGCCCATGCCGACACTTCAACCTGGTAGTAAAAGCCCAGTTTATCGGCTGCCTCAAAGGCAGCTTTTGGCGGGCACCACGAATGAAAACGGATATGATTCAGGCCGTGTGCTTTACAAATTTTAATGATTCGTTCCCACGACTCCACATCTGTAGGCGGAAAACCTGTTTTTGGGAAAATAGCACATTCCAATGTTCCCCTTAAAAACACCGGACGGCCGTTAATTTCCAGTCCTTTTCCATTGGCTCGGAAATCGCGCATTCCAAAAGTTTCAGTATGCACATCTTTGTAGCCATCCGATTCAAGCTCAACTGAAAGTTCATAGAGATTCGGATTAAATTCATCCCACAAAAGCATGGTATCGCCCATCGGGTATGTAACTGTGATTGTTTTTGACGTGCTGTTCACCTCAAAATCAGAACGAATCTCCTTTAATTTCAGAGGCGTTTCTTCCGATGTACTTTGGGCAGAAAGTTTTACTTTACCGCTTTGCGCACCACCTGTTTTGTTTTTTATCCCAATTTCTACCCGTACACTTTTATTCTCCAAATCAGGGAATATCTGCACACCGGCAACAGACAATGCATCTTTCCGGATCAACTTTATATCGCCCACAATCCCATTCCAGTTGCTCTGTGTATTATCGCTTACACTGTGTGCATCATCTCCAACCTGTATCTCTTTTACCCGGTTATCAACACAAATTGTAATCGTGTTTTTGCAGGGTTGAAAAAACGAACCGACATTATAACGATGCGGAACACCTAAAGCATTATTCACCCCAACGTATTCGTTGTTTACCCAAACCCGGGTTTCCCAGTGACAACGCTCTAAATACAATTCAACATCCTGTCCTCTCCAGTTTTCAGGGACTTCAATTTCTTTTTGATACCAGGCAGCACCGGTGTAATAATAATCAGCAATCAACCAAAAGGGATACAAAAACTCGTTGCCGTATAAATACGGTTTATAATTTTCATCGTTGTACCACATCTTTCCATTGTCATAAGCTTTCCAATCATTACCGGTAAACTTTGTGTCGTATCCTACCGGTTCCCCTTTTCCATTTGAGGCCATCGATCCGGGCAAAACAATGGTATCCGATAAACTTTTCGTAAACCATTTATTGACTACTCCCTCATCTTGTTTATCCATACTAAAGCTCCATACCCCGGACAAATCCAGCTCTGATGGTTCTTGTTTGGAACAACTTATTGCAACAAGGGCAACGACAAATAAAAAAACTGATCTTAACCTGTAAAAGGGCACCAAAATATTATTCATTGTTCGCATATTTAGTTTTTGTAATTTTCAAAAAGTTCCTTAACAATTTCATTTAAAACAACCTAACTCATTCGGATGATTATTCTGACTCATGTATTTTACAAGGTCTTCACCATCCTGCTTTAGCTTATTAAATTGCGAATACATATCAATAACAAAATTTTCTATTACTCATAAATATCCGAAGCCTTAAATTGCTTTTGTGCCGTAATGTTAGCAAAATCAAGCTCATCGATAGTCACAGAACCGGAAGGATCAAATGCTTCGCTTTCCATGTATTTTAACAGGCTCGAGCGTAACTGACGCGCCACGGGGCGCTCATCGAGATTATTCATTAAATCAATGGAAGAATAAACCAGTTTGCCCTCTCCTACTTTTGTTTCGAAAACATTAGTAAGATGGTGGTTAGTTACAAAATTGTCGATTACCCGAACGATTGGCGTTACGTCCATTTTATCAACAATCAATGATTTGGACCTGATACACAAATCCCACCACTGCCAGTCAGTATATTCATCGGTTGGAAAATCGTTAAAAGCCGCATGATCTTCATCCATCAACAAGCCCATTGAACTTGGCTGATTCGGGAAATGAACCGGGCTCCAGAACACGGGCACAAAACGGCCGTCAATTCCTTTCAGCTTTTTATAATCAGGATTTAGCAGCACTGTATTTCCTTGCTCCAATTCCTGCTTAGCGTGCTGTAACGAGGCTGTTACAACTACTTTATCAGAGTTAACTTTTACCTCTTTCGGATACACCCAAACCGGCCAGCTGTTTTTATAATCAGTACCTTTTAATGCTACATTGATCATTAATTTTTCAGCATAATCAGCATTAAGCTTAAACTCAATATTGCCCAGATCACCATTGTTACCCAATTGCAAATCGATATTGTTCTCCGTTCCCGAATGCTCAATTTCGCCGGCTTCGTTAGTAATTGACCAATCCAGCGTTTGTCCGCTCATTTCCTTAAAGAAATTGGCAACCTCTAATGAAGCCTTAAAAGTTTCACCATTTTCATAAACTGCTTTTTCGAAACGAATGAGTGGTACCAGTTCAGAATTAAACTGTCTGAACTCATCAGCACTAATAACACCTTTCGATTCCCAGAAAGCATTCAACAAACCAACCAATGCGGTTCCCTGCCCCGGAAAATCCTGCAACTGCAGTAATTGGAATCCATCGAAAGCCGGAGTTTTCAGGGCACGTTCAATTTCTTCTTTGTAGAGAATGGCCGCCAGTTTTCCTGATGCATAAGTGAGTTTATCTGCCATATTCAGCAAACCGTTTGCCTCCAAACTATTACGAATGGCCATAAAATTGAGCGGTTTCAATACTCCTGTGTATTTCTCAATCTCGGTCATATCCGGATAAACCGAGTATTGTCCAATTTCATGTGAAATTAACGGAACCGGTACATGTTCGCTGTTAGCTGTATAATCCTCGTCGAAATTTGGCGACTGTGCATTAAATATCCCTTGTCCGCGTACCCAACCTTTATCAGTTCTTTGGGTAACAAAGTAATCATCCTCCGGTTGGGCAACAACACCCAAAGGTTTTTGAAACGAAAAACAAGTAGTCATGTATAAATGACGTGAGTCTTTTTTTCTTAAATCTGCAACGGTAGTATTCATCAAGCTGGCATCGCCCTGCAACTCATTCCCCAGTGCCATTAAAATAAACGACGGGTGGTTGCCATATTCTGTCAAAACTTTATCGGCTTCTTCCAATAAGAAATCGGTTGTTTTTTGGTCTTCGCCAAAGTGTAAGCTCCAGTGTGGCAGCTCTACCTGGAAATAAAACCCGGCTTCGTCAGCTGCTTCAAAAGCTGCTTTTGGCGGACACCACGAGTGAAAGCGTAAATGATTCAAACCATAAGCCTTCGCCTGTGAAATGATTTGATTCCATCCGGTTTTATCCATCGGCGGATGACCTGTTAACGGAAATATCGCACACTCCAGATTTCCTCGCAAAAAGATACGTTTGCCGTTTAATTCCAACACACCGTCATTATTCCGAATCTCTCTAAATCCAAAACGAACTGCTGTTGTATCAATGCCCATTTCGTTTTCAGCAATAATCTTGAAATCATATAAATTAGGGTTAAACTCATCCCAGTATTTTAATGCTTCTGGTTTCATAATTTCTATCAGTGAAACATCACTTGGAACTTTATCCTCAGCAATTACTTCTCCACCGGCGTCAGAAATCACATACTTCAAATTTGCTTCAACAGCTTTATGATTTTGAAAAACCGCCCGAATCCAATTTGCCTGTACATTTGTTTCAACCTGAATATTTTCAATCTTTTTTATCGCGGATCCAACCAGCTTAATATCTCCAATTATACCATTCCACTTTATTTGGGTATGATTGGTATAGGCATGCGCCATATCCTGATTTACAGGATCGGGATACTTGTCCCCCTGAACATTTATAAGCGGATAGAAATTGGAATTATCAATACGAATGGTAATAGTATGTTTTCCGGGTGTAAGCACTTCACTCAGGTCGTACCGGTGTGGTGCAATTAAACTTTCACGTCTTCCGACAAGAACCCCATCAATAAATACCTTCGATTCCCAAATTATTCTTTCCAGTTCCAAATCAATGTCTTTCCCCTTCCAATTGGCAGGTATATTAACCTCTTTCTGGTACCAGGCAGCGCCAATGTACTGGTGTTCGCGGGTTAGGCCCCACATTACGCTGTTGTCCATAACCGGCAGCTGGGTATTTTCTTTCCCAAGACCGGCATCATCCAAAGTTCCGGGTAATTGGATTGTGCTTCCCTGTAGATTTTGTTCCGCCCACCCCTCTTCAATACCAACGTTTAAAGAATCAAGTACAACGCTCCATTCTCCCTCCAGGCTAATCTCATTAACCGGAGTTTTTGAGCAACTTGCAAATCCCGCGGCTACAATTAATACTAAAAAACGATATAACAATTTCATAAAAAACTCCTTTCAAATTATCACGCAACTTCAGCAGTAAGCTGTTCCAACAAATCTTTTGAACCCACATGCATCGAATTCAACTGCAATACATCTTTCAGGTTATCTATCGCATCTCCATACGATCCCAATCCAACATGTGCAAGTGCAATCAGGTATTTTGCATCAATGGTATTTCGTTTCTGGATATCATCTTCGAAAACCAACAAAAGTGGCAACGATGTTGCAAAATAGTCGATCTGCGCTTTATCGTTCAATTTGGCTTCACCAAATTTTCTTATATCAGCCAATAGATTCTGAGCCTCAATTTTTTCGCCCAGCTCGTTGATCGACAGGGCTTTGTAGTACGACAACTCAGAATAAGCACTCACAGCCATATCGATAAAGTCGCCTTCTTCATTTTTACTTTCAAGGAAATGTGCCCTGGCTTCTTCCGTTTTCCCCAGCGCTTTTAGTGCCATTCCTTTCCAGTAATTAATGTGTGCAACTGCCTGTAGCGGATGGTATTTTTCACCCAGATTATCAGGTGTATTCACTGATTTATTAAAGTATTCCAAAGCAGCTTCAGCATCTCCGTTTTGCAAAGCCTGTTGTCCTAGCTTTAAGCAAGCGTAAGTAAACTGTCGTAAAACCTGACCTTCTCCTCCTTCCCATGGGTGGAAATCGCGGTTTTCAAGTAGGTCTAATGCCTTATCGTATTTATCGTTAAAATTGTACAGCGCTGCCAGTTCAACCGAGAAATCATCGCGGGTTGTAATCTGGTCTTTAATCGGCAACAAATCTTCCAATCGCTGTTTAGGATCGTCGTTCAGCTTTTTACGCAACTGGTCGAATTCGTAACGGATACGCATATCTTTTGGAGCCAGTTCTACCGCTTTCAGAAAAGCCTTTCTCGCTTTGTCGCCATCTTCAAAGGTATTCCAATAAGCGATTCCTAAATTTCGATATAAGGTACCATAGCTACTATTTGCCCCGGCAGCTTTTTCCCATATCCTTATTGCATTTTTGTGCCTTTTCAGATTGAAATAATAATTCCCCAAACCAAATGCAGCTATTGTATTTTCCGGATCAACTTGTAATGCCCATTCCAACACCAATTGTTCGTATAAACGCGATGGGAAAACATAGTCGTAAGAAGCTGACTTTGTTTTTTCAAGAGTCTCAGCCGATTTGGTGTTTTCGCCGTTCAATTCGTAGATCCAGGCCAAAACAAACTCGGTCATTACTGTTTTTGCCATAGGATTTGGCACAGCACACTCAGGAACTTCATTTTTATGATGTAACTCAATTACATCAATAGCTTCCTGGTAAAAACCGGCTTCGGCATAATCAAAAGCGATATCAATTATGGTTTGTGCATCGTTTCTTGATGATTCGATAAACTCATCGTAGTTACCTGACAAGCTTGTCCTATCAAATTTTGCCCATTGGTCAAGCGCATCAGTTTTGAACAATTCTGTCAGTACAGTTTCTGCTGTTGCGGTTTCACCCTGATTTTTCAGAATTACAGCTTTTAAAATATGTGCTTTATTATTCTGACGGTTGGTATCTAAGGATGCTTCAAGATGCTCCAAAGCGGTTTCATAATCCGACTTCAAACAATCGAGCGTAGCCAGCTGATAATAGGCAGCCGAACGCCACTCGAAGTTCCAGGTCGATTTGTAGAACAATCCGTAAGCTTCATCTTTTCGGCCCTGTAAAGAACAAGCTAAACCACAGAAGTAATGCGCCTCGCCCGATGCCGGGTTTGGATGATAGGTGGTCATAATATCAATGGCAGATCTGAAGTTTTTTTCAGCTTCATCGAACTTGCCGTTTTTAAGCTTAACGCGACCTAAAGCAATGTATGATTTGTAACTTTTCGGATCTTTTTTGATGGCTTCTTGCCAGTATGGTTCCGGGTAACGTGTAGGATGACGATACAACTCCAGGTGTTCTCCAATTAGTTCCAACTCGTTGGCACTTTCAATTTCGGTGGGTTGTTTTGGCTCGAATGCCACCTTGCGGTTTCGTTCTTTGTTAAATTCGCGATGATGATACGCGATTAATTCTTTCCCCGTTTCATCAAGCACTATTAACGAAACTGAATTCTCCTGTCCTGCCTCAATTTGCATTGAAGTATCTTTCCAGGGCTTTTCAGGTGATATCGTTTGTTTTTCAAAAACTTTCTTCTCGTTTCCAATAATTAGAATGAATTGAAGGTTTTCGAATTTACGGCTGCCGGCAACACCCAAGTCCAATTTGTTTCCTTGCTGAATCTCAAGACGGATAGCCAAATCTTTATTGGCATTTTGTACCGGTCCCAGATTTTTATAGCTCCACCAGAATTGAGAAAAGGTTTTTGTCTCGTATGGAAGCAGGTAAGTAAAATCGGGCTGATTATCGGTATAAACACCGGCCATTAATTCGAAATAGGGTCCGCCTTCGTCGGTCAGTTCACGGTCCCATGCGCGACCAAAATCTTCACTTCCCCAGGTCCATTGTTTTTTACCCGGAGCAATATGTCGATTCGCTACGTGAATAAATCCGCCATCGGCTTTAAAATCATAGCCTCCAAAAAAATCGAATTTTGTATCGCATACCATGTAACTGGTAGGCACCGGAATATTATCGTAGTTACGCAGATCGTTTTTACCCGGTCTTTCGTGGTAAGGAATTCCGTAATAATCGTTTTCAGCTAAAGGGAAACTGCTTTGTGCCCTTACTGCATGATCGGCAACATAATGTACATCGGGCGGGAAAAAGCTTTGGTAATCCTTATGCACCTCAACGGCTACGTTCGCCCACCACAAAAAGGTTTGTGTTAACGGCGTGCGGTTAAAGAGGCGACCGCGTAGTTCAATCAATGCACTTTCGGGGCGGAGACGAATTCCGTGCATGCCTTTGAGGCGGTACATTGGGTCGTATTCCGACATCCATATTGTTCTCGCTCCATCGGCTTCTTCTTCAATATATACATCGGTTGGCAAATAAGTTCCCGGGCGGTGGTGCTGTGGCCAGTTAAACTCTACCCCTCCGCTAATCCACGGACCGGCCAAACCAACAAGCGCCGGTTTAATCACCTTCTGCTGGTAGAAAAAGTTGTAATTTTTATTGGTTTTATCTTGTGCTTCAAATATTCGTCCACCGATTTCGGGCAACATTACCAGTTTCACAAAGTCGTTTTCAAGTGTTGCTGACTGGTAATTCTTATCCACTTTATGATCGTAAACCTTATCGATAAACGGAACCGGGTAAACTTTTCCCGATGATCCCTGGTAAACTCTTTTTTCGAAGAATACGGGGTTAATTTCTGATTTTCCCAGTTCGTAGGTTGGGATTACCAGGTTTTGTTTATGAGCTTTTACTTGCTTCATCTTCTATTCTTTTTCTCTATTAATGAAATCTCAATTCTCATTAGTTCAAAATTTCCTCTTCAATTTCTTCCAGTGATTTACCTTTTGTTTCCGGGAGCTTTTTGAATATGAACAGCAGACCGGCAGCACAGATTAGTCCATATAACCAAAATGTACCTGAAGCGCCAAATGCTGAATTTAGCAACGGGAATGTGTAGGTTAAGAGGAAACTTGCAATCCACAACGATGCTGTGGCGAACGACATGGCTGCACCACGAATCCGGTTCGGGAATATTTCCGAAAGTACTACCCAGGTAACCGGTGCCAACGACATGGCATAACAGGCAATTCCCAAAACCACCAGGAGTAACAAAGGCCAGCCTGTAACATGGAAATAATATCCGGCCCCCATTAAAGCATAAATTCCGGCCAGCCCGGCTGCACCAATTATCATCAACATTCTGCGGCCTAATTTGTCAACGGTATAAATGGCCACGAACGTGAATACCAGGTTTACACTTCCGGTAACCACAATGTTGAATAGCGTGTCGGAAACTCCATAACCGGCAGCTGCAAATACTTCCTGTGCATAATTGAAAATAACGTTAATACCGCACCACTGCTGAAAAGCGGCTATAACAATACCTATTAATAATATCTTGCGCATGCCCGGGGAATTCAGGAATTTTAAATTCACCCTGCCTGCATCGTGTACCAGGTTTTCGTGAATGCTTTTGTATTCTTTTTGGGCGTATTCTTCACCACCAATTTTTGCGAGAATACTCAACACTTTATTTTCATTGCCATTTTTAGCCAACCATCTTGGGCTTTCAGGCACAATAAACATTAATAAAAAAAAAGCTCCTGCCGGTAAAGTCTCGGCCCAAAACATCCAGCGCCAAGCCATTTGGCCGTTCCACGATGCCAGAATCTCGGTAGCGGTTGCGCCTTCCGGAACAGGTTGAGCAATTTGCCAGTTGGCAATCTGAGCCCCGAGAATCCCGATTACAATGGTCAGCTGGTTCAATGAAACAAACTTTCCACGCATTGCTGCCGGCGAAACTTCGGCAATGTACATTGGCGATAAATTAGACGCCAGACCAATACCAACACCTCCCAAAATACGATAAATAATAAATGGCGTAAAATTGTTAGCTGCTCCTGTTCCTATTGCGGAGAGCGTAAACAGAAAAGCTGAGAATATGAGTAGTTTTTTTCGTCCTAATCTATCGCTAAAAGCGCCTGACGTTAAAGCACCAATCAAACATCCGAGCAGTGCGCTACTCATTGCCCATCCCTGCAAAAAAGGACTTTGGCTGATATGAAAAAACTGCTCGTAAAACGGTTTGGCACCGCCAATTACTACCCAATCATATCCAAACAAAAGACCTCCCATGGCCGACACCATTGAGATCGTAAATATGTACTTTGTGTTTAATTTTTGCATTGTTAAATTTAAATCGTTGATTTTTTATTTTTCAATCACTAAAGTTTAAACTGAACGTTTGGGAATCCAATACACCAAGCAACTTCCATAATTTTTAGCCATCAGTTTTATTCTTTTGTAGTTCACTATTGGTATAATAAATCCACTACAAAAGTACAACGGCTGCCATATTATAGAAATGGACAATAATGTTTACTTTTGGACAATCCTATTATCACAAAAATGTGGCATAAAATAAATAAAACATACGACACCTCCCACATATCACTAATAATCAGAATACAGAAAGTATTAAAATTAGAAATAAACAACATACAAAAGTTGGACACCATTAATATTAATTGACATTCCTATTATAACGATGAAACAACAAAATATTTACAAGCAACCGGATTCAGGGAAAGAAGACAACTTTTTTGGAGACAGAAGTGTGGTGTTGTCAAAAAAGCAAATGGCAGCGGTTAAAAACAATCCAATTATTAATGACCTTTTCATTAGCGACATCGGTTTTTATCCCCATGCAAAAAACCACATCCGCAGTCGTAAAAAGGGTATTCAAGAACATATTTTAATATACTGTATTGATGGATCAGGGTCGATAGAAATGATGCATGAAGAATTCCAGTTGAAACCCAACAGCTTTTTTATAATAGAGGCTGGCGAGGCACATAAATACTGGTCGTCCGACTCCTCTCCATGGTCGATTTACTGGTTGCACTTTGGAGGAAAAAGAAGTCATCAGTTTAAAGCTTTTTTTAATCGGGTTCTCCATATCAAACAATCCAGCCGGTCGAGAATTGATGACCGTCTGCAACTCTTCAACGAAATTCTCACCGCCCTCGAATCAGGTTTTTCCATTGAAAATATCAATTACGCCAATATGTGCCTAAACAGTTTATTGGCTTCATTTTTTTATATCGAGACATTTAGGTTGGTAAAGGGTTATCACAACCCGAATAAAGTTGATCAATCAATTGTTTTCATGCAAAAGCACATCAACAAATTCCTGACAATCAAAGATCTGGCTGACAATATTCAACTTTCAGAATCGCATTTTTCAAAAATATTCAGAAATAAAACAGGCTCTTCTCCACTTGATTATTTTATCAACTTAAAAATGCAAGAAGCCGTTCGCCTACTCATCAACCAATCCTTAAAAATAAAAGAGGTTGCCTTTCTGCTGGGCTACAAAGATCCCTATTATTTTACACGGATTTTTACCAAACACATGGGTTACAGCCCCGGAACCTTTTTAAAGACTAATAATCCCCAATTTTAATTTTTATTTTTTTAGTCAATAAATATGATTATTTGGCAAAGTTTAAATATCCAGAAAAAAACCGATAAGGAAATTGACTATCAAATCAAATGATGGACTATCCTCTTATCCTAAAATGAAAACATAGAAATTTTATCCTTTTAGCTTCTTTATATCAGGTTTTCGGGAATCTATGTCAATTCTCCATCCCTATTCCCGAACATTTTTATCATCCTATAAATCCAGTTGAATATAATGTATTTCAATTTTCTGCCGGCTTAAAAGTAAAGCTATAACTGTAACTGCCCGGATGAATTTGATACTGGTCCAGAACCGGTAATCCCCACGCGTTGTCTCCTCCCACGCCCATTTGCTTACAATCAACATTAACAATCATATTTTGTCCTTTAACGATTTCATGATTGTGTTGAGCCTTTTCCAGGGCTTCTTGTTTGTATGGCCAAGCGCTAACAGAAAGTAAATTCTCAGCATTCGCAGAAAACTCAAAAACTCCAATACCTTCTCTGGCAAACTTCACCCACCTCACATCGCAACGATTGGCATTTTCCTGTGGCCGCACATAAGGAGTAATCCAATTGTTTATATTGGACTTATATATTCCAACCGGCGCAGCCGTTTTTCGATCAATATAATTCTCATGTGGCCCTCTGCCATACCACTCAATTTCAGTCAGGTTTTTATTTAATTGAAACTGTAATCCAAGCCTTGGTATATTTGGAGCCTCCTCTGGAATATTAATTTCTACATCAAAAGCTATTTGTCCATCCGGATAAAAAGTATGTTTTACGGTAGCGTGAGTTTGAGTTCCATTAAAAACCAGTTGGCTTTCAATGGAAACCAGATTCTCCAGCGAATCTATTTTTATTGATTGAAGTGAATAGTTTTGACCTTCGGCCTGCCAAATCCCCATTTTATCATCTACTTTCCACCCTTCATCATTGTCGGTCAGCGCTCTCCAAAAATTAAACTGCACACCATTCAAAATCACTTCTTCTCCGTGATACTGAGCACCTGAAATCATACCGGTTGATTTACTTAGAATAGACTTGAAAGCCTGACCCGAGATTAAGTACTCATCATTATTTTCAGTTACCATTACACGGCCTTCGAATGCCTCTTGTTGAGCCTTCACTCCGTCGGCAAGTTTAAACTGTTCCCATGCTACCACTTCACCTTTTTTAGCCCAAATACAATCGTCTTTTAAAGTGAAATAAAAAGTAGCAAAGGTTTCATTGGCATCATCAATATTCAGATCATCAATTACAATATGTACACTTTTACCTGCATCGCAATTCACCTCAGCTAAATTACTTTGCCTGGTAAGTTTGCCATTTTCAATCACCTTATAACCAAAGGTATATTCATTGGTATTGGCTCTCAGGTTGTGATTGATCACTTCGATCGTTAGCGGTTCTGATTTTACAAGTTTTATATAGACAGGTTGATATACTTTTTGCAATTCATAGTAATGAGGATGAGGAATCAAATCAGCTCCTATGAGACCAGTAATATTGAAGTTTGAGTTATTCGGAAAATCTCCAAAATCACCTCCGTAAGCCCACCCATCCTGTGGTTTCAAAGGATTTTTATACAACGCCTGATCAATCCAGTCCCAAACAAAACCGCCGGCAAGCATATCGTTGGCATAAATCTGTTCCCAGTAATCGCTGAAGTTTCCCAAACTATTACCCATGGCATGACTATACTCATTCATCACAAATGGTCTTCCCGACGGGTATTTCCCATGTTGATGTTCAAAAGAGGTTTCGCCATGTTCTCCTTTTCGTATTGCTTTTCCCTGCAAATGTTCGTCTATCCATTCAATGGTTGGATAGGTCTGACTATCATAATCGGCCACCAGGTTCATATCGGCATATTGAATCAGTCGATGCTCGGGATCATTTTCATGAGTTATCTTACGCATTTCTTCAAAGGCACTACCAAAGCCTGCCTCGTTTCCAAAAGACCACATGATCACGCTTGGATGCTGACGATCGCGCCTGACCATACGTTTCATACGCTCAGTACAACCATAAGTCCACTCGGGCTTATCGCCGGGTAATATTCTTTTATGGTAACTCAGGCCATGAGTCTCCACATTGGCCTCATCCATTACCATCATTCCGTATTTATCACACAGCTTATACCATCGGGGATCGTTGGGATAATGAGATGTACGTACAAAATTTATATTGGCCTTTTTCATTAATTCCAACTCCTTTATCATTTGTTGTTCAGAAACCACATAGCCTTGATCCGGTGAAAATTCATGACGATTGACTCCCCGTATTTTTAAAGGTTTTCCGTTAAAAAGCAATAGCTCTCCAACCACCTCAGACTTTCTGAATCCAACAGGAAGACGATAGGCTTCAATCACTTTTTCCCTGGTCTTTAATACTACCTGAACAGTATATTGTTTGGGCCTGTCGGGCCACCACAATTCAACATTGCCTAATGTGATTTCCGGCAACGATACTGCTTTGTTAAATCCTTTTTCTATATCCCCTATTTTATATTCCTTTTTTGTCAAAAGCTCATTGGCCGGAGACCATACAGAAACATCGATACTATGCGAATTACTCTTGCTTTTGGTGAAATTTGCGGCTTCATAGTGAACCGTAATTTTGCCTTGTTTGGATTTTATATCCACTTCGGGTTCTGCATAAACATCCCATAGTGTAGATTTGGGAACGGCTCTTAAAAACACATCGCGAAAAATACCACTTAAGCGCCAAAAATCCTGATCTTCGAGGTACGATCCATCGCAATACTTGTACACTTCAGCAGCAATCACATTTTCTCCTTCAACAAGATAAGAGGTGATGTCGAACTCTGAAGGCAGCCTGGAACCTTGCGTATATCCCACCTTTTGCCCATTTACCCATACAAAAGCTGCCGAACTTATTCCTGCAAAATGTATAATTATTTGTTTGTCCGACCAATCATCAGGCACAGAGAATGTTTTGAGATAAGAGCTAACAGGATTTCGTTGACTGTAACTGGTAAACCGGGAATCCGGTTCATCCATTACCCTTGGAGGATTTACTTTAAACGGGTATCGAACATTTACGTACAAAGGCACTCCATAGCCCTGCCTTTCAACAATAGATGGTACCGGAATTGTTGCCCATTCTGTGCTACTGAAGTCCAATCTGTAAAAATCCACGGGTCTAACATGCGGATCAGGCGACCAATGAAATTTCCAATCGCCGTTTAAGGATTTTACCCAGGTGGAATTCTCATAGGTTGTTCGCCGGGCATCTTCAATACTTTCGGCCGGCCAATAAGCTGTTCTGGCCGGTAGTTTATTAATTCCAATTACCATTGGATCCTGAATTTCGTCAGGAACCTGTCCTTTAATATGAAAAGGCCCCAGAATACAAGCTAATAATAGTACAAATGTTAGTCTCATGGATTTCTTTTTAATGGTCAGCAACAATCAAAAGTTAAAATTGAGCACATTTTCATGGATATGATCTCAGATTATTTTCTCATTCGCAGATTATCTTTTAATACACCGTGCGTGCAAACAAGATATCAAATCAAATTATTTGATCTTAGTAAAATATGGTAACCTCTCGATCGGAGCATCTACTTTAATTTTTCTTCCTCCTTTTACAACCGTACCGTCGTCCGCTTTCCATTTCCCTTTTGGTAACACCACTTCCCGCGTGTACTCACCTTTCTTTACAACAGGAGCCACCAAAATATCATCGCCTAACATAAACTGATCTTCTATGGTTTCGTAACCTGCATCGGGAAATACCAATGCCATTGGCTTAGCAATAGGCTCGCCTGTTTTTGCGGCATTATTCGCCAGTTCAAGAATTTTATCAGCCATTTTTAAATGCAGATTTGCCGCTTCAACGCATAGTTTTGAATTCTTCTCTGACAATATGCGCCAGGGAGCCACCGAAAATTGCATCATGGGCATTAAAGCATGTACTTGTGCCGAACGAACGACTAATTCTTCATCAATTTTGGCACCGGGAAGAAAAGTCAGGTATTGTCCGCCACCAATCATGTCGGGACAGGTATAAGCATATCCCATCAGACTTTGCGACATAATATCCGGTATAAGTCGTTGTAAATGGTTCCAGTCGTGATTTTTATCAGCTAATCGCTGTGCCAGTGGTAATCCTGCCATTTTCCAGGAGGCACGGTATTCATTTAATGGGTATTTAAGCCCGATTTCTGCAAAATAGGTGGTATGATCGTTGGGCGTAGACGGTTTAAAGGATATAATATCCTGAGTGTAAAATCCGGCATCACCGGCATCAAATTTGAAACCATCCACACCATATTCATTTTGTAAATAGTCGAGTCTTTCCTGAAACCATTTTTGAGTCTCCGGATTGCTTAAGTCTAAACAGGCACTGGCACCATTCCACCACCGAATAATAGCCGCCTTATTTCTCGAGTCAGTCAAAAAAATACCCTGTTCCTGATCTTTTTCAAGCAAAAGCATTTTTTCTTTCTGCAAATACCTGAATTCCCTTGAATCGGCACTTATAAAAGGACATATCCAAAGCATCACATTAAAACCCATTGCATGGAGCTCGTCCATCATGGCTTTGGGATCTTGAAACTGACGAGGATCGAAATCCCATACACCATAGTCTTGTTGCCAGGTGTCGTCAATCATGATTATTCCCGGAGGAAATCCATTATCAATTATGGCATGTGCATACCTTAAAATATCTTCCTGATTTTGATCATACTGTAACTCTATCCAGGTGTTAAACTGTGGCTTTGTAAACAGCTGTTCATCGGGGATCACACCATTTGGAGGGAAGAAATTTTTAACACAATAATGATATGCATCCTTAAGATTATTGCCTGCCACCCCCGACTGAATTTTGCCGTCACGGGTCGTTACCGTTAAGTTACCACTTCCGAATACGTATTTTATCGGATTCTCACTCCAGATATATCTTCCTTTACTTGAAAGGAGTAAGGGTTGCGCCTGGTTTCCTGCGTTATCTCCCCACAAATCATGGCTTACCTTTGAATTTGCATCATAGGGCATTTTGTAGCCTTGTGAACTTAAACCACCCCACCAATATTCGCCCTCCAACAAGCTTAAGTTTAATGTATCAGCTTTTTGGGCAAATAAACAAGTACCTGTAAATAACAGGATTATTGATAATAATTTCCTTTTCATCGCTTATTAATTTATTTTTTAATGGTATATAGAAACATTGCGCTTCCCGATGTATCATTCCATTTGTCTGCCCTATCTCCTTTATCTGCAACCTGGAACCACAATGTTTCCCCTATAAAAGCTGAGTACTCCTTCATAGTTCTATTGAAACTGTTTCACCGTTGTTTATTATCTTTTCTACAGCTACTTTATCATTTCCTGTGATTGTTATTTTCAGTTTCTCATCCATACGTTTTACCGAAATATTGAAATCATTTCCAAAGGCATGAATATGTTTTAATGCCATATGATCCCAATCCTTTGGCAACCGGGGTGTACAATCAAAGGCATTGAACCCTGTAGGCCGTATTCCGAATAATCCTTCAGTATAAATGCGACAATACAAGGCACTTTCGGCTGATAAATGACGTTGGTTCCCCTCAGGATAAGCCTCTACCGGGTATGGAACATGTTCGCCAAGCAAACGTCTGTTACTATAATACCGCAAATAATCCAGTGCTTTTTCTGTGGCGCCCGCTTGCAGCACTCCTCTTAAGGCATATAGGGTTGATCTGTCCCAAAATGTTTTATCGCCAGCTTGTGATGCCAGTCCGTCAACAGTCCACAGACGCGGAGAAAAGAGAGCATTGATAGTTGCATCCTTTCTATCAAAAATTCCTACGGTAAGTGGAATGCAAATCCAGGCACGCAGTACCGTGTTCCCTTTGTAATAGCGATTAGTATCAAATCCTTCCACATTACTTCCAAAATACTTATCAATATTTTTGCGTAGCGTTTTTGCCTGATTAGTGTATGCATTTGTCTGCTGCTTTGGTAAGCCCAATGATTCCCCCAACATGCTTGCTGAGATAAGTGCATCGTAATACAACGAAGAGGTGCACAGATTGGCATCGCCGGCTGGGAAACGGCCTTCCAGTTCGTCACTTTTCGACCAAACAACTCCTTCAGAATTAATTTGCCGCTGAAGATATTCCAATGACCATTCAATCAGAGGCCATACAACTTTTGCTGAATCAACATTACCATAAGCAAGCGCAAATCTTGAAGCGCCATAAGCTATCATGGCCATATCGCCACGGTCACCGGCTCCATTCCAATAGCTTTGGCCTTCAGCAATAATCGAGCTGGGAATTGGCTTGTATTCGGGGTTCATATAACGGGCAAACCATCGGAAGGAATTCATTGCCGATTTAGCCGCGACCGAATCTCCCGAAAAAGCAAAAAATGGATTGGCATACTCTGCCTGATCATTGGCCCAGATTGCCCCATAATAACTTAACCCTCCCGGTGCATGCATTAACCCACCTCGTGTATCAAAAATACTCTCTATGGCCCTGACTTTTGCAAAATTAAAAGCAGTATTCAACACTGAATCAGGTGTTATCAGCTGCAATTCCGAACAAATATCTGCCACCTTTTTCTTACGCGAAGCTTCTTCAGCAACAAGATCAAACTTAGGTGTACTTTGGCCTGCATGCAGTGCATAATATACAACAGCAAAAACCACTGAATCGCTTGGCTGAAGATTATAAGTCCCATCATTTATGGTCGATTCAATAATGCGGTGCGGACCGTTGACCGTAGTTGCCTGATCAAGTTGAATTTCCTTGTGCAAGGCTTCCATGGTTACCAAAACCGGCTTGCCGGAGTTATTTATGTAAGTGAATTTCTCGACAAAAAGAGGTTTGTCCGTTGATGGGAATAATTTCCTTTTCAACAAAACCTCGTTGGGTGTGCTTGCATCAGGTTTTGGTTCATTATCCTTCTTTGATTTCTTTATTGCTAATTCCAAAGTACTTTCGATTTCCAGACTACCATTTAGCTTAACTTTGTTAGCATAACCTTTATGATCGCCCATAAATTTCCCATTGTAAATGGTAGGTTTCAAAGAGACATGATTAATAAAAAACCTGGGTAAATCCGTATCCCTGAATGTATACATCAGGCTTCCGTGGGTGTCGTTTGGGATAGTCCGAAAGGCTGGAAATACCAACGTGCGCGAAATCCGGGTATGGCTTTCAGCATCAATTTCATATTGCAGCCAGGCGGATATACCCCTGCCACTCATTTCAATGTGATCAGCGTGAGGGATATTATCCTCATTTATTGTCCAGGTAATCTCTTCTTTTCCAGTCAGGCTCCATCTTTGGTTTTGGGAGAAAGATGTTAATACGAAAAGAATAAATGATAAAATCAAACTAGCTTTTTTCATAAATCTGATATCAATTCAAGTTTTAAAGTTGCCAGATTCTGTGAATAAGTGCAACAGGATATGTGTAAGATATCGCTTTCAATTACTTTAACATGGCCATTGCCGTCCACAATACAGGTGCCTGTCCGTGCAGATCGCCGGTATCGCGGTCTCGGCCGATGTAAAATTCCAGTTGTTTATCCAGATCAGGACCAACTTCTTTAAAGGCTTTGTTGGTTCCCACACAGACATCCTGAACGTTTCCTTCTTCATCAATTCGGCTGACAAGGGCAAGCCATGCTTTGCGCGCTGCAGGACCATATACATCGGCTTCCAACCAGCCATTTTTTACTCCGGTTACCATCGCAAAAGCAAACATTCCTGTCCCAGAAGTCTCGAGCCACGATTCTTCTTTGTCTACCAATTGCCGCCACAAACCTTCTTCACTCTGGTATTTTAAAAGCGACTCCATCATGGTTAAATAGCCACTCATTACCCGGTCGTAATATTGATTGTCTTCCGGCAATTCGCTTAACAATTCGGCCATACCGGCTGCGTACCAACCATTGCCTCGTCCCCAAAAGAACGGTGAATCTTCAGCATGGTGAAACAGTCCGTTTGGTTCCTGCAGTTTATCCAAATAAGTTGCGGTTGTAAGTGCGGCACGATCGAGGTATTTTAAATCTCCGGTTGCCCGGTATGCTTCCACCTGCAAGGCCGATATCATATAAATATCATCAACCCAGTAACGTGCTTCGCGGGTAACTCCGTCTTCGGTTGGTTCATCCCACTGTGCATCGGCCCAGCGAATACCATCGTTGAGGTATTTCTCGTCCTTCGTTTGAATATAAATTTCGAGCGGAATAACCCCTGTGACCCGATAATCAACATGAGCCCTGTCGACAATGTATTTACTTCCCTCATCAGTTAAAAACAGGTCGTAATGGCGAATCAGCTTTTCGCGGAGTGCAGCATCATCTGTTAAGTGTGCCACTTCCAGTGCCCCGTACCAGGCGCAAACCTCGGGGTAAATCAAACGGCCAAACTGTCCCTCCTGAAAATGAAATTTGCGTGCCAGGAAGTTTTCAGATAGCTTTTTGCCCACTTCTTCAGGAGAAGCTCCTTCCGGCCAATCGCTAAAGTATTTTGAACCGGGTGTTTTGTCGCCTTTCGGCTGGCACGAGAAAAGTGAGAGGGTTAAAAAAATGGTAAATAATACAGGTAATCTGAATGACTTCATAGTTTTTAGTTTTAATTCAAGTATTGCTTTTATTTGTAATTATTCGTTAAAATTTAGAACCAACTGTCTTTCTCCTTTCTGAATCTTCACTACACCACTGTTCCATTCGGCTTTTAAGAAAGGACTGTCATAAGCTTTTCCCGGAGCATAATTTACAGTTTCGCCATTTATCTCAGGAGATTTTGAGTAATCCGTATAAAAGGTAAATTCATCATCATAAATGCCTTTATATTTCAGAATATTATTCTCAAAAGATAATTGATTCCCCTTCACTTTTGACCGGAATTCCTCAAATGATTTGTAGTTTGACTTCTGATCCACTTCAAGGATAACCGGAGAATATTCCTTCTCGCAAACCAACCATTTTCCTTTGGTTCGCCCGGTTTCCTCTTCCCAGGTAAATCCACCGTCCACAACGCATACAGCAGCATAAGCTCCCTCCGATTCTGTAAAAATCCAATTTCCTTCTTCAATCGGGTTTTCAAGTCCCTCTCCCGAAAACCAAACCACGGACCGTCCTGCTCTTTGATTGGTTTCCAATTTCTGGCAAATAAGCGTTCCTTTTTGTTGAACCGACCATTGCGAATTGTATGCCCTGTTGCTGGCTGTTTTTTCACACTGAGGCAGTATTGCAGCATTTTCATGTCCGGCAAAAATCACCCCATGGGAACGGTTTTGCGAACTGATCAAAGTCCAGTCTTCACGCGGCCGAGCTTCGTACATGCAGGTTCCGATCACAAAATCGGGAGTACAGTACGAATAACGCAAAATGCCACCATAATCCGTCCGCATGTGGTAAACGGGCGGCCCGTATTCCCCGTCTTTTGCCAGCCCAAGCGGATGTTGTTTCACTTCATAAACGCCACGTCCTTTTCGGTCGCAAACAATATCGACCACAACCAACGGAGGACGATAGGTAGTTGTCATCGCACTTAACAAAACACTTTGGAAGCTTGGCCTTTCGCCAATTCCAAAAAACAAATATCCGTATTCCGAAGTTCCCTGATTGATGTCCTGGTACAACCTCGATTTTGCCCCTCCGGCAATGCCGTCAATTTGCTCCTGTCCCCAGTAGGTAAAATATAAATTGATGTAATATTCTGCTTTTCTTTTCAGTTCCGGATCGGTTGTAAAATCGTAAACATTAAACATTCCCTTTACCGATTTGTGGTTGTAGTCGCGGCTCATGATTTCCACGTAAATGCCCTTTTTAGCGCGTTCGGCAAAATAGATTTTGAGGTACTCGTTCCAACTTTCAAAATGCTGCCGGGCCGTTCTTCCATCGTCGTACTTGCGATCTTGAAAACCAGGGCGGTCTTTTATTAATTTCGAAAAGTGCCAGAGCGTGGTAAAACTTTGTGCATGGTGGTTTTCCGACTCGTAAATATACCAGGTATTTGAGATCTCATGATCGGCCTCGGCTTTGGTATTGGCTCCCACCTGATCTTCCTGCCGGCGTTTTGCATAAAGCCAAACAGCTTCAAATAATTTGTTTTCAGTCTCAGGTTTTATCAAACCTGCTGTTTTGATTCCATTCGTACCAAAAAATTCAATTAAACGAAGTGCCATTTCCGAATGCCAGTGAAAATGGTCGCGGTACAGAATCTTTTCCGGGTCGTTTATAAAATAATCGGCATATTCAACAAGTGTGATGTTAGCCGAATCTATATTCTGTTGAAACCAAAAGTTTACGGTTGCATACTCGATGAGTGGATACGAATGGCGTTGAGGCTCATTCCACCCCGAACTTTTCCACTTTGAAAGTGGAATATCCTTTTGTTCTTCAAAATACGCTGCAACCCGGGTGTCAAATCCATCGCGGATGGCAATGAGCGTTGAATCGGGTAATTGCTCATTTTTCACAACATTATTTGTATTGCAGGAAAACAAACAGGAAAGAATCAAACTATATATTAGAAATACTGAAATTCTCATAATTGCTGTTATTTATTTTTTAGTTGAACTTAGGTTTTCACGGTTGTAATACATCAATGTCCCTTTTTCGCGGGCAACCATCAAGTCCAGAACTCCGCGCCCCAAATCAACAGGAGCAGGAGAACAACTGTGTGTTCCAAGTTTAATGGCTTCTTCTTTGTATTTTATTCTTACAGGATATTCGAATACAGGTTTGGCGTTTGTGCCAACATTTTTCATAAATAGTACACATGCTTGCCGTTCATTTCCTTCCAGATTGTCAGGCATGCCACCCGGGCCAGGAATCGACTGCGCCCTGCTTGTGCCAACCATCAGGTCTATCTTTCCATCTAAATCCCAGTCAACCGGAACAATTTTAGAACGTCCCCACTGGCCAACAAAACGTTTATCGTGCGCCCGTATTGCTTCGCCGGTTTCCAACCTTAACACTTCGCCCCGAACTACATTCTGAATGTCGATTTGGTAAAAACACCGGAATTCGTTGTTCTCGTCGTTGGCAATAATGCAGGGCTCTGTTTCGCCCCCCCAGGTTGTTATACCGGGCTGAGTGCGCCACGATAAATGCAGGTCCAGACCTTCGCAGAATATTTTTTTCATTTCTGAAAAAGCAGGGCGGTTTCCTTCACTTTCTATTTGAATAAAAGTTACGATATCGCCCAAAATACTATTCATTACAATATCCAGCTTCCCGTCATTATTCCAGTCGTAAAGTGTTGGACAGGTATATCCCCAGTTAGCTTCGGGAGGTCCCTGAATTGAGCCCTGGTAACCGGCGCGGATTTGAAAGGTTTTACCGTCCACGAGAATTGGGACAGGGTTGGCAAATTCGGGTGCTTCCTTCGAACCAATATTTTTTGCAAAAAGCAATTCCCCCGCATCGTTTCCCACCAGAAAATCTACCAAACCATCATCATCAACATCTCCGGGAGAAATTACCGGTAACCTTCCACATAAAATGTCAGAAGATTTACTTAACACCAGTCTTGGTTCGCCATAAATGGGCGTGTTGTCATTCAGCATCCCCTTTAGCGGGTAAAACCACAAACGACCGGTGTCGCCAATCAATAAATCGGAAAGTCCGTTTTTTGGATTTGTAATGGTCTTTACATTGGGATGAATAACCGGGTGACGCAAAATAACATGTTCGGGAGTAGCGTCAACAGCGTATCGTACTTCGTTAATGTCTACCCCATCAACTGAAATATTTTGGAATACCCGTGTGAGCCCAGTTTGATTGGCTCCAACAACTTGTGGAATTTTTGTTTCGCTGTTGTAAATGGCCATGGTAAGACCTCTGCTTCCAAACTTGAAATAACAATTACGACTATCCACATCAACAGGTTCATTTTTCTCCAGCGTAGTCATTTTTATGTCGGAGAATTGAGCATGAAAAAGCCGTGGCCCGCGGGAATACCAGGATGGATTTTTTGCCAGCCCCGCTCCGTCGTAAGCATTGTATTCTTTCTGATGGTGATAAGGAACGTCGTCTTTATTTCGGGAACTACGCGAACTTGGGAACGGAGCCCTGTCACCTGCATCGGTTATTTCTGTTTCGTCGTTGCTCACATGAAACACATGAAGCTTGCCTTGTTTGTCGATAAAACCGCTTAGGCTGCCACTCATTTTGTCAACTTTATGACTGGCAATTGTTTTGAATTCCAACAAACTCCGGTCAAAGGATAGCAGCTGAATTTGAGCATTCGAATACGACAGTGCATAAATCTCCCCGTCGGTGTGTTGAAATACATAACCTCCAGAATTGGGAGAGCTGATCGTTACTTTTTCTCCGTAAACAGGCGTGCCATAATCATCAAAACGTTCGAACGGGTAAAGTGTACGTAAGCCCACGAACAGGTCATATGGTCCATTTCCATAAACATCGGCTGTTCCGCTGGCGGCTCCGTCAATAACGCCGTAATTACCTTCTCCACCGGCGGAAATAGCACTTCCTCCAATCAACTGAGCAGAAACCTGCAACGAAAATAAACCCAGAGAAAACAGAATAACGAAAGTTTTGAGTGCTCCACTCCAAGGGTTTCTTTTTTTCGTGTAAACTTTTTGAATCTGCTGTTCGGACAAGCCCTGCTGCGAAAATCGGTTTCCCGAAATACCGGTAAAAATTTCTAGTGACAGACAATTATTTTTAGAGTTTGTTCCCATTTTAGTTTTGTTTCGATAGTTCTAAAATTTTCACCGGCCCAAACAAACCGGATGGTTGCAAAGAATTATCTGCTTTTAATGTATTGTAAGACATCCAGATTTTACGTTCTTCCTCAGGAAGATTCAAATCGCCAATAATCCGGTTCATCCAGGTGTTCACTATTTCAATCTTTAGTTGGTTTTCACCCTGCTTTATTAAATCGGTTATATCAAGTTGATAAGGGGCAGTCCAAAGACCTCCTGCATATTGATCGTTCACATAAACTTTGGCCATGGCAGTAAAGCTTCCAAGATCAATTACAACCTTTTCGTCAGAGGGCAGAATGTCTACATTGAAAGTGTTATTATAAAATGCCGTTCCCGAATAGTATTTAATTCTATCGTCGTTGGAAATTGTCCAGTCCTGCAAGGTATCAAATACAACAGGCTCATTTGGTCCTCTCATGGTTGAATCAAAATTGACAGTCCATGGATTTGTAATATTTGCAAGTAACGTCGGAGTAGGATAATTAGCCTCAATGCCTGAGGCAGAAGGTTTATAAGCTTTATTGCGAAAAACAATAAACACACTTTCGTAGGCTTCCAGTTTCAGAGGTACAGCAGTAGTATTTCCAGTCTGTTTGTAAGCCGGAAGATTTCGAATATAACCGGTTGTTGCCTCCCAAAGTTCGGGTTGCATGCCAGTCACTCTGAATTCGGGTGTGATAATTTTAGTGTGATCTGTTTGGTTTGTTACAAAATAAATATCACCAACTTCCAATGTTCGGTGTCCGTAATGAATCGTGTTATCCTCAGGTAATTTGCAATCAGGGACACAGTTGATGACCTCAAAAGCCTCAGCCATTCCCATTCCATTCATGATCATACCCTTTCCGAATTTTCTGTGTTTTACATTCACGCCATCCACATCGCCCCATAATTCAGAGGCCAACTGTAGAACCTGTTTATCAGCCTCAGGTTGGTCTTGCAAACTTGGTGAGTGAGTTGGTGCAGGCCCCATAACAACGGCTCCGTCCTCCACCAGTTGTTTAATTTTAGCAGTCAGTTCCGGCCGCATTGTTTCCAGTTTTGGTAGCACTAAAATGCGGTACTGTGTGCCATGCGGTAAAGTGATCAAGCCATCCTCAACGGTCATGTTATTTAAAATCACTTCCGCATTCATGTAGTCAAACTGATAGCCCACAGGAAGCGCAGGATCAGTAATGCCAGTCATTTTTGGGGCATCTTCGCCAATAAAATAAGCCACATCGGCTACATTTAAACCTTGCTGGAGCATAAAATTACAACGCTTCAGGTATTCAATGTAAACATCAATTTGCGAGAACCAGGTGTTTTTACGGTGAAACTCATTGCCAAACCAGGCATTCATTCCCGGATTTTTATCTTCGTAAGGTTGCTGGATGTAGACATGTAACAAGGTATTATTGATTCCTTCGGCAGAAAACCTATCCCCTCGTTGTTTAATAACTCCCGGATACCTTGCGTAATGCGGTCCACCCGAAGTGTTAGATTCTGCAGAGATTTTTGTTTTTCCATATATGTGGCCACAAGAAGTGGCAGCCCGGTTTTCAATATCTCCAAGACTACCGGTACTCCAAAACTCACCGGCAATTTCGTCCGATTGACCACCATACTGTAAGAACTCTCCGGGAAACCCCCAGTGACCATAATTTTCGAGCCAGGTGGTAAGTCCGTTTTCATGGCACACCTCTCTCAATCCGGCCACGTAATCATAGGCAACTTTATCAGCCACCAATCGGCGAACGTCCCATAAAAATCTGTCCGAAGCTTTTTGGCTTTCCACAACCATCCCCCGGTAAACCGGTAAAAAAGGAAGCGGGTCATATCCATAGGTTTGTTGAAAATCTTCTAAAAAGCCATCGGTAAAGTTTTGACTTCCTTTTTCCCAACTGTCCTGTACTGCTACTTTAAATGTTTTTCTATCTTCTGCAGGAATGCGTTCCAATATCTTCCCAAGAAAAGAGTCAAAATGAAACCGGATATGCTCTTTACTCATCTTATCTATTTCGAGTCCAACACCTTCGCGTGAGGCCGGTCCGTTTTCAACACCTGTTGGCTTCATCCCGGTTCTTAAAATAATCCAATCACCTTCAGGCACATCCCATGTAAGCATCCCATCGCTGTCCGTAAACGCTGAAATGTCGATTACTTTTGTAGGATCAATAACCGTTTCTGTATCATCCACTTCTGCCTGATCTTCCCATTGATACTCATTCCAATACGGAAGCGGTGCCGAGAACATTTTCGCCAGCGTTTTTTCTGCATAATTCTCCACCCTTGGCGCAGTTGAGAAAATTACTTCTGTCAGGCCGTCTTTTTCGTTTAGCCCGCTAAATTTTCTGTAGGAGGGTTGAGTACTATTAAAAATCAAGCGGAAATTACTTGAAGTGGTGGCCGGAAACGAGACAACAACCGGGGCATAAGGAATAAAACCAACCTGAGTAGAAGCATTGGTTCTGTTGAGTTCAAATTCTCTTATGGTTGTATATTCTCCGTTTGCACTTTTGGCCTGAATGGTTACCAAAGCAAACATGATATTTTGGGTAGTTTGAATGGTAAGGCTTCGGGCTGTAAATTCTTTTTTTGCATTAAAATCCAAGGTAAATTGCTCTCCTTCAGGAAAAGTAAATCCGGTGGCTTCATCTCCATCTAGTATTTTTGAAAGACCTGAAATATTATCTAAAGAAGAAATGGTGCAGTTTTGCTTGTCTAAAATCAGTTGATCATACCTCGGTGACGGATAAGCAATCACTTTTACATCCTGAAAATCACCTTCGGGTTTATCCAATAATTGAGAGATTTTACCGGGTCCTTTTACCTTTGTTTTGGTGGAAGTAAAATAACGCATGGAAATTTCAGGCTTTACCCATGGGCCACCCGACTGACTCCATCCGGCAGAATTAAACATCCCGATTTCAATATTCAGCTCAGTAGCTCTTTTTAAAGCCGCATGTGTCACTTCATACCACTCATCGCTTAAAAATTTTACATCGCCATGGGGAACATTATAATAACCGATATTACCAATAAAAGCCCTGTTAATCCCCACTTTTTTCATGGCTTCAAGATCTTTGATTACCCCCTCTTTAGAGATGTTATCGGACAACCAATACCAGTAAACTGAAGTTTGAATGGAATCGGGAATGGTTTTGAAACCTGACTCAATCTGGCTAAATGCGGATTGTTTTTTACACGAAACACAAATGTTCAGCCCAATTCCGGCCAGTAGTACCATGGCCATCAGTATATTTTTTTTCATTTTCATCGTTGATGTTTACTTTTTTTCGCGTCACAAATCGCAACAAGATTTAATTAAAATCCCGCACTTTGTTTCTCGTCCCTTTCTGAATATGCACGATACCGCTGTTCCAATCCGATTGAAGAAATGGGCTGTCATATACTTTTGCCGGGGCATAATCAACTGTCAAACCATTAATTTCAGGGGATTTTGAGTAATCGGCATAAAAGGTAAAATCATCCCCATAAATGCCGGTATATTTCAGGATATTGTTCTGAAAAAACAATTGATTCCCAAGCACTTTTCCCCGGAATTCCTTGAACGATTTAAAGTTTGACTTTTGATCCACTTCAAGAATCACAGGAGAATATTCATTCGCACAAACGAGCCATTTTCCCTTTGTGCCTTTGGTAACTTCTTCCCATTGATAGGCACCTTCAACAACACGAACAGCGGCATAAGCCCCTGCCGATTCGGTAAAAATCCAACCACCGTCTTCAATTGGCTTACCAAGACCTTCGGCAGAAAACCACACCATTGTACGTCCTGCGCCCCTGCTGGTTTGCAGCTTCTGGCTAATTTGTGTTCCTTTTTCCTGAACCGACCACATGGAGTTGTACAATCTGTTATTTTTGATTTTCTCACATTGTGGAAGTATCCCTGCTTCCGTATTGTCGGCAAAGATTACGCCGCGCGATTGATTTTGTGAACTGATCATAACCCAATCCTCATAAGGCCTGGCTTCAAACATGGCTGTGCCGATAATAAAATCAGGGGTGCACCAGGAATACCTGACGATGCCACCGGAATCGGTTCGTAAATGATATATTGGCGGGGAGTTAAATCCAGCTTCAGCCAAGCCCATAGCACGTTGCCTCACTTCGTAAATCCCCCTGCCTTTCAGGTCGCAAACGATATCGTAAACTACCAATGGAGGTCGGTAACTTGTTGTCATTGCTGATATGATCGTGGTTTCAAACCGGGGTTTTTCACCCATACCAAAAAACAGGTAGCCATATTCCGAAGTGCCGGGAGATACATCCTGGTACAACCTTGATTTTCCTCCGCCGGAGACCCCATTAATCTGTTCTTCGCCCCAATAAGCAAAATAAAGATCGAGGTAATTGCCTGCATTCCGTTTTAGCTCGGGATCGGGAGAGAAATCGTAAATATTGAACATTCCCTTAAGTGTTTTATGGTTGTAATCCCTGCTCATCATTTCAATGAACAAACCTTTTTTGGCACGTTCTGTAAAGTACATTTTCAGGTACTCGGTCCATTTCCCGTAATGCCACGAGGCAGTGTGTCCATCATTGTATTTGCGGTCTTTAAAATCAGGCATTTCTTTGGCCAGCAATGCAAAATTCCATTTCGTAGTAAAGCTTTGTGCATGCAGGTTTTCTGATGAATTAATATACCAGGTTTCAGATTCCTTCGTATAATTTTCGGTCATGGTATTAACTTGTTCAGGGTCTTGTCCCATCCCTCCTTTAACATTGGTCCAGATCCCTTCCATGACTTTCTTTTCTGTTTCCGGTTTTATAAGACCGGGAGATACACTCCCTTTCGTACCATACATTTCAATCAAACGGAGGGCCATCTCGGTATGCCAGCCAACATTCATACGGTTCTCGTCGGGTTTGTCGATAAAATACTGGCCATATTCCTGAAGGGCAATATTGGCTGAGTCGATATTTTCATTCAACCAAAATTGCACGGCGGCATAAGTAGTACGAGGATAGGAATGAGCCAGACTCTCGTTCCAGTTAACCCTGAATGTTTCATCAAGAGTTTTCCCCTTTTGTTCATTGAATAAATCGGCTACCCGCGTGTCAAATCCATCGCGGATGGCAATTAGAGTTGAGTCGGGAAGTTGTCCTTCCGAAAATTCGCTTTTAGGCTCGCTACATGAAGTAAGAAATAAAAGCAGGATCAAAACAGGATTAAGGATTATTTTCATTTTTAAGAAGATAGATTTAGCGGTTCGCTTATGTTATATTTCCTTCGTTACAGCATTACGTATTTCCACCGGCCCAATCAACCCCGCTTCCAACAAGGGCGAATCTTCATCGAAATGCCGCCAGGTAGTAAAGGTTACACGCCCACCTGCCGGTTTTGGTTTTCCTTGTCTGAACCAATCGGGGAAATCAACAATTCCCGAACCCTTCGGACCATATTTTTTGAATTCATTTTCTACCGGTAACTGTTCATCGCCAATTAATCGGTTTGGCCATTGATTGGTTACTTTTACCTGAAGTTCGTTTTCGCCTTCTTTTACAATCTCAGTGATATCGTAGCGGTACGGCGGTTTCCAGACAATGCCCAGTTCTTTTTCGTTCAGCACCACTTCGGCAATCACAGCAATCCTTCCCAAATCAAGGAATACGCGCTTTTCACCTGAAATTAATAACGGCTCGGCTACAAAAGTTTTGTGATAAGTTGCTGTACCCGAAAAATATTTTACACCTTCCTCGGGATGAGTATGCAGCGACTTGAGCTCCGGTAAAACGATTTGATTCGGCGCTCCTCTGTTCTCCTGGAAACTTACTGTCCAATCGCCACTCAGCTCAAGAGGCTTATTTATTTCATCAACTACTATTTTTGATGTTCCGCCGGAAGCAGGCTGCAACACATATTCGCCATTCTCCCAAAACAAGAAGCCGGGTTCTTCGCCAAAATCGGGTTCAAGCACTTTATCGCTTTTTTCAAAAGAAACGCCTGCCTCAAACAGTTCTACTATTTCTGATTTTGTTAGAGGATGATCGAATACTTTAGGTGGAGTTAAATCTCCATCGTAATAAAATAATTTATCGTTGTTTTGGTAGTCAACAAATACCGGGTGCACAATCAGTTCCGATTTCTCCCCCTCTTTAATAAACGCCCCGTTAACATATAAGGCAGGTTTACCATCGGCATACACAACCGTAAAATGTGTCCACGACGAAATGGGCATAATGGCAATCAAAACTGCCTTTAAATTCTCGTCGGCCTTTTCAAATACTGCCACACCATTACGGGCCGCCAGTAATACAAAAGTAGCATGCCCGTCGCCAAACAGTTGTTTTCCTGAAGGTGCGAAAACCGGGTAACTCGATGTGTAGCGGGTTGTTTCCACATACCTGCCTAAATCGTCAGGTATTACCTCATCGGTTTCGGGTTTTACCCACAAACTAACTGAAAAATTATTGCTGATTTGTTTCTTGTCGTTTTTCCCGTTCTGCGAAAAATGCTTCGTACTGAAAAGGGTTTCGCCATTTTTAGCAATTGCCAGCAGTCTTTTTGCTGAATCAGTTTTTTTGAAAACCACAAATACAGAACCACCGGGCTCAAGTTGCAAGGGAAGTGTAGTAATACCGTTTTCGGTTGAATAAACGGCAACCGTCTTTCTTTCTCCGGTATTGGCATCCCACAATTCAGGTTGATACCCTTCGAGCCGGAAACTGCAAACCAGCTCTTCGTTAAATCTTCGGCGGTTGGCAACAAAATAAAGATGCCCGTCAGCCAGTTTTCGGTGAATATAGTTTACGGGTGCATCGCCCGATTGGGAAGTAAATTCAAAATCAGGTTTCAGGCTTAGTTTTTCGAATACCTGTTTCACCGGTAAGTTACTAAAAACACGCCCGGCCCCTACTTTTCTGTCAACAGGCGATTTTGTTTCAGCACCCCATAATTCCTCAACAATCGATTTGAATTCGGTTTCAGCACTTGAGAAATTGCTGAGCGATGGTATGGTCTGCGGTCGTGGCCCCGACAATATCATTCCCTGCTGAACCAGTTCCTTTAGTTTACGCGCCAGTTCTATAGTCAGAAAGTCTTTTTCGGGTAACAGCAACATGGAAAAACTCAAACCATCGGGCAAGCTTATACGCCCGTCTTTAACAGTCACTTTATGAAGCAGAATATCCCGGTTGGCAAATTGAAAATCGTAACCCGTCGGTATATCGGGATACAAGGCGCCCATTGTAATGTCGTCTCCCGGCGCTTCCTCTCCTGTAAAACACATTACATCTCCCACAAAAGTTCCCTGTTGCAACATATACTGGCAACGGGTGGCGTATTCCAGCCATTTTTTCCCCTGGTAAAACCAGGTATTCGTCCGTTCAAAATGAAAACCCCATTGCCCCATTGTCATACCGGGAACGGCTGTAGGATGTGGCTGATGTGCATAACGATGAAAAATAAATCGATTCAGCCCCATGGTGTACATAAAATCGCCCTGGGTTTTCATCGAGAAAGGATATTCCTGCCACTTGGAATAAAAGGGCCTTCCGGTAAACGCCTCAGCGCCTACTATTTTTTTGCCGTTCATGCTTTGAATGGAAGAAGCCACTTTTACCGAATGCGAAAAATGCCCTGTTTTCATCCAGAATTCACCGAGGTTTACATCCATGTTTTCACCGGCCCGCATCTCATCGAAAGGTCCTTTATTGTATGGTTCTGTAGAGGAAATGATGTTGTTTTGCCTGCAAAGCTCCACAAAACGGTCATAATAATTCTCAGCCATCATGTCGGCACATATTTTTCTGAAATCCCATAGGAAACGTTCCGAAGTATTGGTATCACCAACTACTCTTCCCGCGAGTACCGGCATAAATTTAAATATCCCGTAACCGCTTCTGTTTTCAAATTCCTGTGGCATATTTATGGTCCAGTTCTGAAGGTTAACTTCATAGCTGTCGATTAACATGCCAAACGTACCGTTTTCAGCAATTGGTTTCAACGCGGGCAAAAGCTTATCCATCATGTAATTAAAATGGAAATCGAGCGCTTCGCTGCTAAATTTATCGCACTCCAACCCTTGTCCGTTACCCGACGAAGGCCTGTTTTTTATTCCTGTGGTGGTATGGCCAAAACGTATGATTGTCCAGTTGCCTACCGGAGCTTCCCAATTCAGCATTCCGCTTTCATCCATAAAGGATGATATATCAATTACAGCGTCAGGATTTATCTCCGATTCTGAAATTTCGTCATTACTACTCAGCGTATCCAACTCAATTTGCGGATGAAAACCTGAATTGGGATAGTTGGCTTTTTGTTCCCAATTATTAATCGTTTCGGTAGCTGAAACAGAAGGAAATGCAACAACAATAGCATCGCGGTAATAATCCAATCTTTTAAAAGGCTGTTCCAATTGAAGTTTTACCGTTTTACCACCTTCAACAGAAGCCTCGCTCCAAACCAATTGTTGCATGGACAGTTCAGGTGGAATCCAACTACCGCCGCTTGAGCTCCAGCCCATGCAGTTATGCATGTCAAACTCAAGACCAAGACGCAGTGCCTCGCTTGCTGCATGTTGCATCAAATCAATCCACAGAGGGCTTAAGTAATCGGCATCGCCATGCGGCATGTCCATGTAAGCCGAAAAAGCCTGCACGCCGCCAATTCCAACTTCGGCCATGGCTTCCAAATCGCGGGTAATGCCGTCTTTGGTCACAAAACCATTAATCCAGTGCCACCAGGTAAAAGGTTTTGCTGATGATGGAGGATTCAGAAATGATCCTTCGATAGTGTCACTAACGTTTTTTTACACGAATAAAGCAAACCGGAGGGTGTAATCATTGTTACCAATCCGGCTGCTGCTGAAGTTTTTAGAAATTGTCGGCGTTTCATAAATTATTGATTTGCTGAATTTAATCTTGAACGATTGATAAATACTCCTCCCAAAAACCCTACAATAAAAATGGCGGTTGTTCCGAATACAATGGACAGGTAACTGTGGAAAGGACTGGCGTATGGTTGTAATGCATCGCTGGTAAAAAACAAAGGTGATAAACTCATCCACCCGATAATCAGAACACCGGCTAGTACACCAATAACAGCTGCTTTGCTTTTCACTTTTTTTGAGAAATACCCCAACAGGAACAATCCCAACATTCCGCCGCTGAAAATGGATGCAAGTTTCCACCATGCTTCCAAAGCGCTTTGTACATTAATCATAGCAATGGCAATGGCGATGCTCAAAACACTGAATATAAACGACGAACTGTACAGAATCTTCATCGACTTTTTATCGCTGTCTTTGTCATCTGCTGAAAGCTTAAAATAGTCGTTTAAGATGACGGTGGCCGAACTGTTTACGCTTGTAGAAATGGTACTCATTCCGGCAGCAAATACTGATGCAATTAATAAACCGGTGAGGCCTGTTGGCAGTCCATTCACAATAAAATACGGGAAAACCTTATCGGCTGGTGTGTCGGCAGGTAAAAGCCCCGGGTTGGCTGTATAATAAGTAAACAGCGCCGTTCCGATAAATAAAAACAACAATGAAACGGGCACGTATAGAAGCCCTCCGTAAAGTGCCGATTTTTTAGCCTCCTTCTCCGAACTGGCAGTCATGTAGCGTTGTATATAGTTCTGGTCAATACCATAATTCTGCACGTTTATAAAAAGCCCATAAATGAGCACCACCCAAAATGTTGAACTGGTGAGTTCGAGTTTAAAACTTCCCAAACTAAATTTGTCATGCTCCATGGCAATTGAGAAAAACTGTCCGGGTCCCTCAGGCATTGAAAACAAAAGCAAACCCGCACAAACAACAGCTCCCAAAACCAATATTATTCCCTGAATGGCATCGGTCCAAACAACTGCCTGGATTCCTCCAAGCAAGGAATAGATCATGACACTTAATCCGGTAACAATGATAATTGCAACGATGCTCCAACCTGTTATTACGTTAACGGTTAAGGCCAGCAGGAAAAGAATAGTTCCGGCCCGCATAAGCTGGGTTAGCAAGTACATCACCGAAACATATGTTTTTGCCCAGGGACCGAATCTTTTTTCGAGATAAGTATAGGCTGACGGGCTGTTTACTGATCGGTATAGCGGAACAAAAAAACGAACAGCCAAAAGTGTTGCAAAAGGAATGGACAAACTGAAAACAAATACATTCCAGTTGGTAAGATAGGCCTGCCCCGGCAACGCGAGATAACTGATGCTGCTTACAAAAGTTGCAAAAATCGACATGGAAATTACCCAGGTAGGGATGTTGTTATTTCCAACTGTAAATGATTTGGATGATTTATTTTTGCGGTAAAAAGAGCTGCCAAATACAACTACTCCGAGTAAATAAACTATAAAAATTGTGATATCGATAAAGTTCATGTTTTGTATTTAAAAATTTTTAAATCTGTCTTTTTTTTCTGCTATTTGAGCGTTATTAGAGACCTACTCTGTTAGCTTTTCAATTATAAACTCAGGAAAATCTTCGTGCATTACATTCGGTTTTTCGGGGTATACAAGCTCACAATCAACTCCCAATTCCTCACAATGTTCCTGGAGTTTAAGCCCAAAGTTGGCCGTGTGTGTCGGGTCTTTTTGCTCCTGTCCGATGGCGGGTGCCGAGCGGTAAAGCATATAAATTGGCGGATCGTCTTTACTCACATGTTCATAAGGCGAATACAATTTAATCCATGATAGTATCGAATCACGTTTTTCCAAAAACTCGGCAAAACTTTTATCGCGCGATTTTAGGTCGTTGGGATCCATAAAACCAAAAGCATGCCCGCCATACTTGCTGTTAGGTGTCCACTCAATCATCTGCTGCGGATCGAGCGAAGTTTGCGGATGCCGAACTCCGGCACACCAAAGACGGGTAGATTCCCGGGCAACGGGATCACTGCTATTGAGATCAGCCATATCATTGTGAAAAGCCAGGTACAAACTGGAACTTGCCCCGGCTGAGCTGCCGCTTGCCGCAATCCTTTCTTTATCAATGTTCCATTCTTTTGCTTTACTCCGAACAAACTGAAGTGCCCTTACTGCATCCTCAAGCGGCCATTTTACAGGCGGCATAACTCCTGCAAGTTGAGCCTGCCAGGAATAACGATAATTGATTGAAACAACCGAAATACCAGCGTCAAGGTAGCTTTCCAAACCGTGAACATTTTTTTTATCGCCACTTACCCAGCCACCACCGTGAATCCAAATTACAAGTGGGGTTGATTTGTCGGAATCAGCTTTATAAAAATCCAATACCTGTCGTTCATGTGTACCGTAGTGTACATTTGCTATAGTCGGCAGTATATTCGGATCATTGGTGTTATTCCTTCCCCAATTAACAGCGCTTGCTGTACTGGTTTTGTCCATGTATTTGTTTGTTGTTGGATCTTCTTGCTTTGCCAATTGCCGACTGGCATAGATTGGGTGTCTGTCAGACATTTGCGAGTTTGTAGTTTTAGAAAACAGTAACAACGCCACTACAAGAATACCGCTATAAAAGTGCTTTAAAATACTTCTGAAAGATACCATAAATCAATTATTAGTTTTGTTTCAAATCGACTACTATATCATCAGTTCTGAAGGGCGCAACAGGCAATCCCGAGGTATCAAATATGTTCCCGATACTACCATTTCCAAATGCATAGCGAACGTAATGCGGATTCTTTACCTCTCTGGATTTTACAATCAGCGTGTTGTTTTTTTTATCTATTTTGCCCTCCGCCGAATGAAATACCTTGTCTGCACCGGCAATCTCCAATCCCTCAATTCCTTCACCCTTGTAAAAAATACCATCTTCGGCATTATCGAAATAAATTCTAATCCTGTCATCTTCAATTTGCTGACCTTTTAGTGTTGCAAATTTGTATTTTGAAACTTCCCTGTCATAGGTTTCGGCCAATGCATAATTTGCCAGGCGGTAGCCCACCTGCTTTTTATATCTTGGGTGAATATTATTCGGATCATTCACCTGATCAGCTATGACAACCATTCCGGTTTTTTCAACCAGCCCCTGAACTGCTTCCTGTTGTTCGCGAATAAGCGCTGCACTAAATGGAATCGGATATCGTTGATAGGGTGCAATTTGCACATAGTAAAAGGGCAATTCTTTTTGAAATTTATCCCTCCACGCTTCTATCATATTTGCCAGCAAGCCGGAGTATGAATAGGCATTCGGACAATTGGCTTCTCCCTGGTACCAAATTGCACCTGCCATCTTCATTTTAATCAAAGGATGGATCATGGCGTTGTAGGTAGAACTTACGGTGTTATCCCAACCCGTACTTTTTTTCAAAAAACCAGCTTCTTTAATCACCTTTTCGGGATTCTCAATTTTGTCGATCGGAGTCCAGGTTTCAACAGGTGTTCCTCCCCAATTCGAATTGATCAGGCCAATCGGCGTGCTAAGATTCTCGTTTAGTTTTTGCCCAAAAAAGTAGCCTACAGAACTAAACCATTGCATACTCTCGGCATTGCAAACTTTCCAGTAGCCGGTACAATCATCCTGCGGATAATCTGAAGTCGCCTTTTTTACAAAAAAGAAGCGTATTTGATTATTTTCACAATCTGACAAAGCCTCTTTGGCATCAGCGACACCTTTTTTCACGTTATACTCCATATTCGACTGGCCTGAACACAACCAGAGTTCACCAATCAAAACATCATTGATGGTAATATTTTTATCATCAGATAAGACCTGAATGGTATAAGGGCCGCCGCTTTCCGGAGTTTTTAATGTGGTTTCCCATTTTGCTTTTTCACTCGCTGTTACAAACATTGTATCTTCACTCCACTCGGGAATGATCTTGATTTTTGTGCGTGGATCTGCCCATCCCCAGAATTTTACATCCGAATTTTGTTGTAAAAGCATGTGATCGCTCAGAATAGATGGCAAGCGAAGTGATGGTTGAGCTGTTAATACCTGTAAAAACAGCAATAGATTAAGTGGTAACAGAAATAATTTGTAGCGTACGTTTAGTTTCATAAGTTTTAATTTTCATGCTTATAGTGAGATCAGTTATAATTTGCCTTTCCTGCCGGAAGTTGGTATAACTCATTGCATAGGATCTCGTTCGGGAAGATTTTCCCGGATGCCAAAAGCGATCCGGGGAATCTTTAATTAATCAAACTAATTCAATGCGAAATTTAATCTCAATTTATAGCTCTGTGAAGATTATTCTCGTTACGGATTACTATTCATTATATCTGATCTTTAGGACAACTTTTTTTACTTTTTTCTGATCTCCGGTTTTCAAACACGGCCGGTGAATATCATCCGGGAAAAAGATAAAATAACGTGATGGATCAGCTGGCATCAGTTTTCCACCATCGTAACTATAAAATGTAATATCTTTTTCTTCCGAATAAGGAACACTAACAGGTATCGATTGGTCATTTGTGAGCCCAATCAACTCTCCACCCGAAATAACATATTGTAAATCAACGTATTCCCTGTGCGATTCAAACAAAGCATCAGGATGGTTTTTTGTTTCATATTCGCTAACCGCTGCATACACATCTTCATTTAAATCGATGCGGCCAATTTCCAGACTCTTCAGGTCAGTTTCTTTCAAAAACTCAAACACACTGTTCCAGCGATCGGGATATTTTTCGTAGTGTTTTTTAAATTGTTCGATATTAATCGATTCATCGGATTTTGCCGAAAATTCACTCTGGATTCCCTGTTCGGTAATAATAAGTTCATTCATTTTTTTATTCTCCTTTGTTGAGGTGCAATTGTTAAAAAACAAGGAACACAATGTACAAATGAATATTAAATATGCTGCATTTTTATCCATGTTCTGATCGTTTTATTTGGTTCTTGTTCTTTCGTTTGAATTCTTTTTAAAACTGGCCGGACATACGATATGAGTTGGTAAAAAACAAAAATCAGGTAGCACATTCGAGGCTCGTTCGGACTACGTACCGGGACTTATGAAGATGAACTTTTACTGTGTTTAGACTAAGCGACATTTCGTGAGCAATTTCCCTAATTGAAAGTTGATTGTAGTATTTCCTCATAAACACCATTTGCATTTTTTTAGGTAGTTCCGAAACTGCTGCTTTAATTGAATGTAGTAACTCATTCTCCTGCATATATTCAGTGTCATCCGATTCTAATATTGCCTCGAGATAAAGTAATTCATGTTTATCTCTGATATTTAGTAACCTGAGTTGACTGAGGCACCGGTTTTTTACAGCCCGATACAAATAACTTCGTACAGAAGTTTTGATGTTTAACTCATCGCAATGTTCCCACAGGTAAATAAAGACTGCCTGCGTTGCATCTTCTGCCGCATTTACATCAATCAAATAATGACAGGCAAATTTGACAAGTGATTCGTAATGCTTATTAAAAATCATTTTAAAAACATCATGATTTCTATTTTTAAGATGGGTTAAAATCAGCTTTTCATTCAAATTTTGTGTCATACTATTCGTTTTAAAATTTGTTGAGTAAAAAGATTTGCTTTTACATAGGCTCAGTTTTGAGAAGTTGAAGATCATTTAGTGCTTTCAATATCACTGCACTGTGTTCACTATCGAAATTTTGGTATGGTTGTGCCAGAACATTTTGGCATAAACCCAACACCGACAGCGCACATTTCATTCCCATTAAAAAGCTCGATCCATTTTTCCCCACATTATAAATTGTTGATGAAACCTGCATTACCTTAGCTTGCAGTTGCTGAACCCTATTGCTGTTTCCTTCAACCGCGGCGTGGTACAAATCCACATATAATTTTGGGAAGATATTTGCACCGCCGTTCACTCCGCCATCTGCTCCCATCATCACCGCCTCGGCCATCATTTCTTCGGGCCCAACAAAAAATGAAAAATCGTCACGATCGCTCATGGCGTGCATTACCGACTGAAAATACGTTCCGTTGCCGGAACTGTCTTTAAATCCAATTACGTTAGGATGATCTGCAATTCTTCTTATCGTTGAAGGTGCAAAAGAAACTTTGGTCATGTTTGGCATATTGTAGAGATAGAGAGGTAACTCCAGCGAATGCACCAGGTTTTCGTAAAACAATACCAACTCCGACTGAGACAAGGTAAAATAGTAAGGAGGTGCAGAAACCACCGCATCAGCACCGGCTTCATAAGCCACCTGCGAAAGCCGAATACTTTCTACAATGGAAGTATGAGAAATACCTACCAACAGCGGCAAACGTTTATTTAAAATACGACTTGATTCCCGTATCAATTCAGTTTGAAGTCTGAAACTCAAACTAGGACCTTCGCCCGTTGTTCCAAGAATAAATATTCCGTGCACACCGCCTTTGATTACATGCTCGATAAGTCTTTCCAGACCTTCGATATCTAAAGTATCGCTATCCAATAGCGGAGTAATCAAAGGAGGTACTATTCCTTGTAATTTTTGATTCATTTATAAACTTATTTAAAGGTTTTATTTTTTAAGAAATAGAAATGTCCATCTTCGGCACCCAGCAAAATGTCATACTGCCCATCTTTGTCCCAATCGATTGGGGTTGGACTTGTTGTATGACCCGACAAAATAATATCGCTGATGTTTCCCTTTATCTGTAAAATATGCACTGTTGCCTTTCTGTCTGGTGTTTTCGTAGTATCCGGCATTTCCTTTGTTGGTGTTCACGATTAAATCCAATCTGCCATCACCGTTCCAATCAACAAAGCACAACTTTCTGCGACCTGATCGCCCACCGATTCCGTCAGTCAATCGCAGCAGTTCTTCCTTAGTCCCGGAGTCTTCCAGGTAAAAAATTCGTTTGCCCGGTTTTAACCAAAGCTGCCCATCTTTTTTAAAACGTTCGTAAAAGCTCAAATATCCTTCGTGGTCGAGCATTACCAGGTCGCTTAAACCATCGTTATTCCAATCGATAGCATAAGGTGTCGTTCTCCATTGTGTTACCAGTTCGCTTGGTTCAGGATTCCACCAGTTCCAATCCGGGTTAAGAGGTTTTCCTTCCCAGTCCACCTGCACAGAATAAGGGCCTTCAAGATTTAACAGATCACCGGTGTTTTTATACCAAATCACTTTCCCGAAAATAGAATTTGCGATTATGTCCTTATTTCCATCATTGTCCCAATCGGCCACACTTAGTGTCATGTATCCCCACTTTTCTTCTGCCGGCCCCTGGATTGAGCCATTTTTACCCGCTAAAATCCGAATGTCTTTAAGATTTGTTTTGAGCAAAACAGGTGCATTCCATTTGGGATTTTTTCCGCCACTCAGGTTCTCTATAAAACTGATATTCCCGGCCGAATTACCGCAAATTAAATCTTCATCGCCATCGTTGTCCCAATCAACAGAATAAGGTGTTGAAAGCGCTCCAAATTTTAAATTGTCGGCCTTTTGTTTCAGATAAACCAGCGGTTCGAAAACAGGTGCGCTGTTTTTTATTTTTCCGGTATTTTTTAAATAAGCTACACTGCCGTCTTCGTCACCTACCAATAAATCAACAAAACCGTCTTTATTGAAGTCAATTGCAGTTGGTGTAATCATCTGAACGTGCAAACGAATGGTATCGCCCCGTGTATCTTTTAAAACCAGCCCTTCTGAAAATAAGGGTTCTGATGCTGAACCTATATTTTTAAACCATGTCAATTTATCTACAAATTCTCCACAAATCAGGTCGGCTTTACCATCGTTATCAAAGTCGGCCATGTTAGCACCAGGGGCGCCATATGTTTCCAATGGTTGCCCTCCTGCCTGAATTTTTCCTTTATTAACATACTTCCCATCCTGATTTTCGATGAAATATACAAAACCACGAAGCGGGCCGTTTTTCCAGTTACCGTTGTCATCGTAAGCATTGTCCCAGCCGTATTCAAACCAGTCGTCAATTCCGTTAATGAGGTCCAAATCGCCGTCATTATCAAAATCAACATAGCTCCACAGGTTGCTTCTTACTTTTTTAAAGTCGCTTGCCGGTAAAACATCAACCTTTACTGTATCCGGCTGAGAATAAATATTTTCTTTAAAATCTATGAATTCAATTTCCTGACGGAACACATGCAATTCACCGTTTGCATACGATGCCTGGATATTCTTAAAAGCCCTGTCGGAGAGTTTTTTTGACACATCGAAAAGCGGCTTTTCAGCTGTACCAATATTCTGATAATAATAGAGTCCTTTATAAGGAGTGTCGGGACATGACATAATGATATCGATAAGCCCGTCATCGTTGTAATCAAGCGGAATGGGTGCTCCCCAAAGCCCGGTACCAAGTGTAACTACTAAATCAGGATTATTGTATTTTACCCTTATATCATCGGCATGTTGTGCTGTGGAGCAATAGGTAAAAACTAAAAAAACAGCCAGGTTATATAATTTTATTGTACTCATTAATTTGAAATTTTTATCTTACTTAATCGTTTTAGCATATGTATATAAAAAATGTATCACGTATGGGTTAAAACATTCTTTTTAGGGGTTGAACTTTGTATAACCAATTCCGGATCAACAATTATAACATCGTCAGCAGCATAACTACTTCCCGAGATCAAATCAACTACTCTGTTCACAGCCTCATTGGCAATTTTTTCGATGGGTTGTTTAATATAGGTAACCGGAGAATCCAGCAAATTAAACACATCGCTTCGGTTGAAACCGACAAAGGCTATGTCGTCCGGAATTTTTTTATTCATCTCCTTTAAACAATAAATCCCGTTTATCGATAACATATTTGTAAGACACAAAATTGCTTCGGTATTTCCTTGAAATAAATGCCCCAAAACCTCTCGCATTTCTGATCGAGGATTGGACAGATTAATCCGGTTTATGTTGATGCTTTTTTCCAAACCGGCTTCACGCATCGTTACTTCGTATCCGGCCACACGCTCCATAATATGATTCATTTGTGTTTCGTATGATATTACAGAGATGTTCTCGTAGCCCTGATCAATGAGGTGCCGGGTTGCCAGCCTGGTTGCTTTAAAATTATCCAGACAAGAGTATTTTACATCCAAATCAGGAAAATTTCGGTCGAGTAAAACTAAGGGTACATCGTCGGCGATTAATTCGGCGATGGCATTTCTTGAACCATCGCACGGCACAACAATTAGTCCATCAACACCTTTATTTAGAAGAACTTTAATCAGTCTCTCGGTATTCTCCAGATTTTCGTCTGAACTACTAAATAAAACATTGTAATTCAATTCGTTCGCCCTATCTTCTATTCTACGCGAAATCGTGGAGTAGAATGGATTTGAAATGTCAGTAACAATTACACCGATGAGTTGAGATTTTCCGCCCCTAAGATTTTGAGCCACCACGTTCGGGTAATAATTCATTTCTTTGGCTGCAGCCTTAACGCGCTTCACCATTTCATCACTAATGCGATATTGTTTCGCTTTGCCATTTAAGACAATAGAAATCAATGCCGGGGATACCCCAAGTGAGCTGGCTAAATCTTTTATCGATGTTCTCTTCTCTTTTGCCATTGTGATGTGTTGATAAAAAACGCTAATTCGATTTAGCGTCAAATATATGCTAATTCGATTAAGCAACAAAACTTTCGTGTATTTTTTATTTAAGATTTCTTTAAAAGGAGTTTAGCCGGCCAAATTGCAGATTCATTCTTCTGCTTTCTAACAATTTGGTATTTTCATTATTATGACGTTTTCGCCCCCCATAAACGATACATTTTTACCTTTTCTACACCAATTATTTAACTATTTTTGCCGCCATTAAAAGACAATAATATCTTTAATAGTTTACATAACCAATTATGAGAAAATTAGTAACAGTTTCCTTGATATTTATTTTTGGCTCGTTATCAGCATTTGCCCAGAAGACAGCGGTAAAAGGAGTAATAATCGATAAATCAACAAACGAGTCAATACCATATGCCACGGTAGCCCTACTGAAGGCAGGTGATGAAAATGCATTTGCGGGAAGCGTATCAAGCGAAAACGGAAATTTTATTATCGAAGATATTCCCTACGGAACCTACACCATGTCGGTTTCTTTTATTGGTTATCAGTCTCATGAATTACCGGGTATAAACCTTTCTTCCGGCAACAAGAATATTGATCTTGGAAAAATTGCTCTTGAGCCTGATATTATTGGAATTGAAACCGTTGAAGTAACAGCTGCATCAAGAACTTCGGCAAACAAAATAGACCGAAAAACTTACCAGGCTTCCGATTTTGAAACGGCAAAAGGAGGAACAGCCATTGATGTTCTGAGCAAACTTCCATCGGTTTCTGTTAGCAGCGACAATGATATCTCAGTGCGCGGATCGTCTGATTTTGTGGTTTATTTGAATGGTAGACCAACCAATACCAGTGCATCGATACTACTTGGGCAAATTCCTAGTGAAAACATTCAAAACATCGACATTATTACCGTTCCTTCATCGAGATACGATGCGCAGGGAAAAGGAGGGATTATAAATATTACCACCAAAAGAAACACCACCAGCGGACTTACCGTGGTAGCAACAGGTATGCTTGGAGGAACGCCATGGAAAAATGAAACCGACGTATTCAGTAACCAAAAACGTGACAATAACAGAATTAATGGCGGCTTAAACCTGAATTACAACATGAACCGGATAAGTCTTCACGGTGCTGTAAATTACACCAACCGCCACAACAAGGGAATTGGCGATATTTACACCTATATCTACCAGGACGAAACACAGCCTAATTCTGGTACCTACTACATTTTGGATGGTATGGGGGCAAGGCCCAAATGGGATGAAAACTTTTACACCAATTTTGGTGTAGATTTTAAGCCCGGAGAAAATTCACAACTGTCGGCCAACTACCAGTATTCCAGAAGACACACTGGCCGAACCGCACATTATAAATATGACACGTATTTTAGCAACAGCACAAATGGAGCGCCCATTGACGGAACGCTCTATGAATTGTACAACCCGAATGAAATTCACCGTAAAGGACACTTTCAGAATGTAACCTTAGACTATTTCTGGGAGAGCACTAACAATTCAGCGCTGAACATCTCTTTCCTCTATGAAAACTCGAACCTGGATCAAACCATCGATAACAAAGAATTTGCGTACGACAACGACAGACTTTATTACGACTACAATTCCAATGAGCATGGAAATCCGGTGTTTCATTCCTACCAGCTCGATGAAACACCACTTGATGCCTATCGTTTCGAAATAAATTATCAGAAAGATTTTGATAACGAAAGTTCCCTCAACCTGGGAGCAGTATCGGAGTTGGTGCGTTTAGACGGTATTTATGAATATGACACGGTAAATGTAAACACCGGAGATTTTGCCGGCTACGATTATTTTAACAACACCATTGGCCTAAACAGAGATATCTACGCGGCCTTTGCCGAATTTTCAGGATCGGCAAATAAGTTAAAATATATTTTAGGCCTGCGTGTTGAATACCTGAATCAGAAAATGGATGTGAGCAGTACCCGTTATTTTGAAGAGGTTTATGATGTGTTCGGGGAAATTGGCCGAGATTTTAATGAGAAAGAATTCGAACAGAACAAGATGGATCTTTTTCCGTCGCTACATTTAAGTTATCAGCTAAACGATGCTGATGTTCTTACTTTAGCCGCCAGCCATCGGATTAACCGCCCTCCGGCGAAAGATATGGCGCCATTTTTATACCGTCGCCATCAGGAAATTTTTGAGATGGGCGATCCCTTGTTGGAACCCGAATATAGCTGGAATGCCGATCTCACGTACAACCACCTGTTTGGCAAACACAATCTTTCGCTTACCGGTTTTGTTCGCTCAACAAGCAATGCCATTTACCGGGTTAACCGTCTGGATTATAGCCTCGACAATCAGGGAGGTGTGTTGTTACGCAGTTTTACCAATGCCGGAACTCAGTTAGCCACAGGTGGTGAGCTGGGATTCAATTTCGATATCATGAGTAAGGTGAAACTATTTGTGGGCGGTTCAGTTTACCAGTTTTCGGTAGAATCGAATGAATCACTTTTTGGCGATCAGAGTAGTAGCAACAGCGTAAACTGGGATGCAAAAACGAACCTCAACTGGACGATCATAAAACCACTGAAGATTACACTCGATTACTCGTACAAATCGGGAAGTGTTACTCCTCAGGGCGAGGATCTGAAATTTCAGATGATGAACGCGGCGCTGAATTTTACTCCCCAGAAACTGCAGGGATGGAATTTTTATGCCAAAATGTTGGATGTAATTGGGACCAACCAGGCCGGCGGATTTACCGGAGCAACAGCAAATGGCATGGCCGTATTTCAACGCGACTGGGTGTACGATTACGAGGGGCAGATTGTAGAAATTGGCGCCTCATTCACCTTCAATCAGCGTAAAGAGCAAACAAAACAACGATTAATCGGGGATAAATATTTCTAGAGATCAGGCTCCATTCAAAATAAAAAAGCGCAAGTAATGGCATCAAATCCATTGCTTGCGCTTTTTTTGTTTATATCTGGCGTATTTAACTATTCGAGAATGGTAAGATCAGCATCGTAATCACTCTTATTCACCCAATTGGCAGGAACCTCTTCTCCCTGCGTATAGCGGTTGTAATAATCTTTTACCACACCTGAATATTCGTAATTATCAAACACATCGCCATTTCCAAAAATCCGTGGATCACCTTGTTTTTGCAATTTCGCTGTCATTTCCTTACTCATCGTATTTCTGAGTTCGGTATATTCTTCGCTGGCTGCAAGGTTGTTCATACAGAACGGATCCTCTTTAATATTATATAACTCTTCTGAGACGCGTTTACCAAAATTAAGTTGCCAGTACTCCGCTTCTCCTTTCTTTCTTCTTGTATCAAGAATGTATGTTTTTGTAGGGCTACCATCGCAATTGAGGTATCCGGTTTCAGGATTGCCTGCAGGCCATCGGTTCGGTTTAAAATTCCGGAGATACAAATAATTATCACGGATTATTCCACGTATGGGATAACCTTCATCATTCGGGCGGCCAACATCATGGCGTTCCTTCCCTATTAGCACAAAATCACGTTCCGGATTAATGATTCCCTCTTTTTCAGAATAAAAAATATCGGTAAGACTGGTCCCTGTAGTTGGCTGCATTCCAACTGCTTCGGCCGACAAACCGGTTAATTCAAGATAGGTAGGTACAAAATCAATAAAATTCACAAAATCATCAACAACCCTTCCCGGGTTTTTAATCCCGTTGGGCCAGCTTATCGCCAGTGGCAAATGATTGGAATACTCGTATTCCTGTCCCTTAATCCGGGGGAATGGCATTCCGTTATCGGCTGTAACAATAACGATGGTATTGTTTAACTCTCCAATTTCCTCCAACTTCTGCAACATTCGGTTTAAATGCGCATCAAAATATTCAATTTCAAAAGCGTAATCCAACATATCAGCCCGCACGGTATCCACATCGGGCCAAAAGGGCGGAACTTCATCAATCTCATCCATCTTTTTGTTTCCCTTGTTTATTCCCGATTTGAACTCGTATCCGCGGTGTGGTTCGTAACAACCAAACCAGAAACAAAATGGTTTGTCGGCAGGGCGTGCCGCTAAAAATGCCTCAAAATTTGCCGCATAGTCGTTTGTTGAAATTCCGGTGGTAACAGGTGCTGTTTTAAGCTCAGAAAAATTGGTTCCGGTTAGCGCTCTTCTTTTCCCGTCAATTTCTCCCGGATTGCCCGGAGCCCAGCCTTTTCCAACACTCCCCACAAAGTATCCGTTCGCGCTAAGCGCCTCGGGGTAAGTTCTGAATTTTGCCGGAAAATTTGGTGAATGATTACAAGCTTCTTCCAGTTGCCAGCTGTTACGGCCGGTTAATATGCACGACCGTGAAGGGGCGCATTTTGCATTAGGCGTATAGGCACGGGTAAATAAAATACCGCTACTGGCCACCCGGTCAAAAGCCGGAGTGTTTACCCAATTGCAACCATAAGCTCCAAAATGTTTCCACGAGGCATCATCAGCAATGGCGAAAAGAATGTTGGGAGCTCGTTTCTTCGCTTTTTTGGGATTTTCCTGACATCCACTCAGGATTGCAATAAGCGAAATCACCAACACAAGAATAGTTTGTTTCATCCGTTTAGTTTTAATTCGTTTCGGTTACGCTTCTTTTTCTTCATTCGGGATAGTTCTTTCAAAGATACTTATTCCCGGTATTCATAAGTATTAGGCACCAAATTCAAACTTCCCAAAAAATCCATACATGCTGCTTTCACATTATAGTCTCTGTTGGGCAAATCATGAACCGCGGTAATGGTTTGAATAAATGGCTCTTTATTTTCAATGTACATCAGGAAATTGATGGTTAAGAGAGCGATATCCATATTCTCTGACCGGCAACTTTCAGCAAGAATTTCCTTTGCCTGTCCGTTGTTCCACAGTTGGTACGCAATTGCAGCTGCCCCAATCCGAACCAAAGCATAGTCATCATTCATTGCTTTTTCGATGTTTTGGCGATAAGATTCCAGTGTTTCGGCTGGCTGGCTGCGTAATCCCATAATTGCCCAATACCGTACAATCCGGTTTTCACTGTTCAGAAGTTTAACCTGTTTTTCCGCAAAACGTTGCCCTCTTTTTCCCGACATTGAAGCAGCGGAATAAATCTCCTCAAAGGGATATTCTTTCTTGTTCAAGCGGTACTCATATGGTGTAGTGGTTTTTGAAATTAGCCCAATTTCGTATTCAGGTAAAAACATCACATCCCGGGCATTCAACAGGTTTTCGTCCAGTTGCTTTCGCATCCTTTCGAGTACGGTTTTGTATTCCGGATCTGAAACCAGGTTTTTTGTTTCCCAAAGATCATTTTCAATATTGAATAAATATTCATCCGGTCGGGGTTCAAAATAACTTTGCTGAAGCGAATCGAGCAATCCTTCGCGGTAATCGCTTCGCATTTGCTGAACGATCTCTCCAATATACATGTATCGGATGTAACGCCCCTGCGGAATAAAGGGCAGGTAATTGCGTGAATAAATGTACCGGCCATCCGTGATAGTGCGTACCATATCAATTCCATTGTCGGACCGATCGGCAGATAACAGCAAATGATCAGTGGTTTCAGACCGATCTTTTCCCATCAGGATACGGCCTTCCAAATGTTCCGGAATTTCTCCGCCGGCCATGCTTATCAGCGTCGGGGCCAGGTCTTCAAAACTTATCAGCTCATCGCTTACAACACCAGCTGTTCCCCAGGGCGACAAATCTTTATACATTTCAGGAAACCACACAACAAAAGGCACGCGGTAACCGTAGTTTATGCCATTGGTTTTTCCACGTGGTTCACCTTCACCATGATCAGCATAAAAGAAAATAATGGTGCTGTCGCGTAAATTATCCGCTTCAAGACGATCAAGCAATTCTCCGATTCGCTTGTCGGTAAGCGAAATTGAATTGTAAACACGTGCAAAATGTTTACGCATTTCAGAACTTTCGCGGTAAATGGGCGGCATCTCAAAACCATCTTCGGCAATGCGTTCATCCTCATCCAGCTGATTCCATACATTTTCGGTATACCATTCATAGGGCATGGTCATGGTTCTTGACTGGTGTGATTCGTTAAAGTTAAAAATGGCAAAAAACGGCTGCCCCGGTTTTCGGTTCCACCACCCTGCTTTTCCCGAGCTTTCGTTCCAGGCTTCGCGAATAAAATCCTTTGCATTTGCAACATTATAGTCGGTTTTCGAATTGTTGGACACATAGTAGTCCTGCTGTTGCATGTAATACGGAAAACCTTTTATTGATTCGGGAACAGGATAACTGCTGCGGTGATTTCCGGTGCCGGCTTTAAAAGTTCGCACTCCGGTTATTATTGTACTCCGGCTCGGAGAACAGACTGTTCCGGTTGAAAAGGCATTGGTAAACCGAACTCCTTCACTGGCGAGCTTATCAATTGCCGGTGTATGGGCATCCTGATTTCCGTAACAGCCAAAAAACTGAGGCGACGAGTCTTCAATGGTTATCCAAAGAATATTCGGTTTTTGTTGTGCATTGGCCGACAATACAAATAAGATCAGGATTAATGAACTGAAATAGGTTTTCATACTATTAGAGTTGTTTATTTTCAGAAGTATAGTATGGAACTCGCTGTATTTAATTATACTCTTAGGTGTAATTATTTCACTTGCTCGTTTCATAGTTTATGGTTTGTTTTGATATTCAGGATTTAGTGTTTTAGGAACAGGAGCATTGGTCTCAATCCTCCAGTTTTCGAGAATTTCCAGCAACTCGTTAGCCTTATCGGGTTTGAATTCTGCCAGATTATTTTTTTCACTAATATCATCCTTAAGGTTATATAATTCAATATCATTATTTTCGAAATATTGGATCAGCTTCCAGTCGCCAAGCCTCACTGCTGAGCCCGGACGGGTACGAAACAGCGGATCCTGGGTGGTTGTATCGTTCTTAACATAGGCTTGCAGGTATATGGGAAAATGCCAGAATAACGGACGCTCCTCAAGTGTTTGATTTTCGGTTAGTACCGGCAAAAGCGATTTTCCGTCGAGCACTTTATCTTCCGGTTTTTGAATGCCCGCCACTTCAAGTATTGTCGGATAAAAATCAAGATTGGTAACCGGAATACCGGATTTTTCTCCTTTTGGAATTTTTCCTTCCCAAAAAGCAAACATCGGTTCGCGAATTCCCCCTTCGTAATACGCTCCCTTGCCCGAACGTAAGGGCCATTGTTTGGTAATTCCGTAATGCCCGCCATTGTCGGAGGTAAATAAAACAAAGGTATTTTTTAACTTCCCCTGCTCCTTCAATAGTGAAATTATCCTGCCGATTTGTGCATCAACATTCTCCACCATCGATGCATAATTAGCATTATTCTGGCCGTTCCACTCATTTTTGTTTTCGTACTTTTCCATTAGTTCTTTTACTGGCTGAATTGGCGTATGAACAGCATACGGAGAGTAGTACAAAAAGAACGGGCCGTCCTGCACCGACGAAAGAAAATCAAGAGTTTTGTCGACTACCAGATTGGTTAAATAATAATCATCAGACGGAGGCGTAAGCGACGGAACACTTTTGTAAGGAGGATAATAGCTTCCCGGGTTCCCGGCATGGCTTCCGCCTATATTTACATCAAAACCACGTAATGATGGATCATCGGTAAGGTGCCATTTCCCGGCATGACAAGTGGTGTATCCATGTTGTTTCAGAATTTCCGGAATAAGCAAATTATCATCGGGCATGTACTCGTTATTGGTAACAGGAATTAGTTTGCGGTCTTTACTTTTTCCCCGGTCTGAATTGCTTACCGTATAAATTTCATGACGTGGTGTCCACTGCCCGCTCATTAAACAAGCGCGGCTTGGTGCGCAATTGGCCGCACCGGCGTAGGCCTGCGTAAAAATCATTCCGTTTTCTGCAAGCGCATCAATGTTGGGCGTTTCGTAGTATTCCGATCCCATAAAACCAACATCGCGCCATCCCATGTCATCGATATTAATCAAAAGGATATTCGGTTTTGCTGTATCCTTTTGTACCGGAACACAACTAATATTCAGCAGCAGAACCAGTAAAATTATCAGATTATAGTATTTCATAAGAGCTAATTATCTGCTTGAATTAGAAAAGTAGTTAATGAGAATATTGGAGCCGAATAGCTTAGTACGTCTTTTGCTTTTACGGGAGCAACTCTTTGGCAGTTCTCGGTTTCGCTTGTTCTGAATACTTCTGAAATTCGTTTTATTTTCTGTTTCCCTGTAAATTTCATGTTCACAGGTTTCACGCTATCCGTTGTATTTAAAACGGCCACTACAATTTCCTTTTTATCCGGACTTTGTGCTGCCAACACCGCATTGTGGTCGGTTTCCAAAAGTTGGTATCCCTGTTTGAAAAACCGGGTAATTTGCATACGTACATATAAATTTTTCAGAAGCTCGTATTCTTCAGTTTCAAAGTTGCATTTTACCAATCCCCACACATCGTTATTCTCCTCCATCAACTGCCAGTCGAGCCAGGCCTGAGGTTCCATAATTCGCAAATCATTAAACATTTTTTGGGCAAGCAGCAGATTATTTTCAAGTCCTCTTGCCGGTCGGGGTAAGCCCATTGGTCCGGTTTCCGATTGCCAAAATTCTTTTCCCGAAGTTTTAACCAGTTCTCTCGCTATTTCCCTTTCCTTGTTTGTTCCGCCATAAGTGTGCGTGTTTAGCTGCTTTATTTTATCCAAAATATCACCGGCTTCCATATAGCTTTTAACTACCCTGTTAAACGATTTCACATTGGTTTCATCGGAAGCTGAAATGGCAGTTTTCAAACCCGACTTTTGCAATCTCGGATACAATATTCTGATGATCTCCATCTGTGTTTCGGGTTCAAAATGGCAGCCTTCCTGGCTTCCCAGGTAGTTCCAGTACGCTGATGTTGATTCGTTAAAAGGCTCCAGTGTTTTAAACTCAATACCGTATTTTTCTTTGTAATGTATGCACACATCAAGCAGGTAATCGCAAAACATTTCATAAAACTCGGGGCGAAGGTTATCGTCGGCAGCATTTACATTTCCTGCCGAACAACCGCTGTAGGTCATCCAGTACGGCGGTGAATTTGAAAAAGCCTCAAAAACTGCATCAGAACGTTTAGCCTTAATCTTAAGCATGATATTTCGTTGAGCTTCATCCGCCTCCCAATTGTATGGCGATTGGGCCGAAGCTTTAAAGCCTTCCATTTCGGCCCGTTTCCCTTTTCCTTTTACCATGTGCCCGCCTGCATGCGACGGATCGTCTCCTCCACCTATATTGTACCTGAAAATGTTCATATTTAGACCTTCGGGGGAGGTAAATAAGTCAATCAGGCTATCCACCAAGGGTTCGTTCCAGTTTCCAACCTGGCCCGCCCACCAACACAATGAACTCCCCCATCCTTCAATCGTTTGTTTGGTTTTTTCAGTAGAAATCTCCACCTCCTGCCTTTCATCCTTTTCTTTATTTACCTGAGCAGGCAAAGCATGAAGGTCAAATAAAAAGCACAAAAGCAGCAGGGTTAAAACAGCATATTTCATAAGTTTAGGTTTAATTGAACAGAGCAAATTTATTTTTCGGTTTTAAATTTATATATTTCACTGGTTTCGTGACTATTAAAAAGCGTTTCTTTTAAATCAGAAACCTTTTCGGGATACTGGTCCAATACATTAAAACACTCTCCCGGATCGTGTGTTAAGTTGTACAATTCATAAGATTCCTGTTCAGGTTTGTTTACGCTTAATCGGATTAATTTCCAGTTGTCCTTTAGTACCGCCTGTTTGCCGCCCTGCTCATGAAATTCCCAGTACAGGTAATCATGCTTTTTTTGTTTTGTTTCGCCGTTAATAGCAGGAAGAAATGAAATACCATCAACCGCCTCCGGCACCTTAACATCGATTAAATCGCACATGGTTGGCAGAAAATCCCAGAAAGCAGAGACATGATACGAAACAGAGCCCGCTTTTACTTTAGCCGGCCAGTGTACAATAAACGGAGCACGGATTCCTCCGTCGTACAAATCACGTTTCCACCCACGGAACGGTCCATTGCTGTCGAAATGATTGGGCAAATGGCCGCCTTCTTTGTGGTTACCGTTATCGGATGTAAATATCACCAATGTATTCTCCAAAATACCCTTTTCATCCAGTAAATTCATTATTCGTTGTACATCTTTATCAAGCAGACTAACCATTGCAGCATAAACGGCCTTTGGTTTTTGCTGTGCAATATAGTGCTGGCCATCGGGATGTGAAATTTCGTGAAATTTACCATCGTACTCTCCAATTAATTCTTCAGGTATATCAATATCGGCATGCGGAATTGTTGGTGTCAGGTACAGAAAAAAGGGCTTATCAGCACTTCTGTCGATAAAATCAAGTGCTTTATCCATAATTAAAGTGTGACTGTACACTTCTTTCTTTAACTTGATTTTTTCTTCATTCTCGTACAGAAACTCGGGATAATACCGGTGTGCATTACCTTGTCCCAGGTAACCAAAAAAGTAATCAAATCCCTGTTTGTTCGGGTGCCCCTCCGATTCCGGACCACCAAGCCCCCACTTGCCCACACAGGCTGTTTGGTAGTTTTTCTGTTTCATCAGCTCAGCAACAGTAATTTCACTGCCGGCCATGGGGTAATCATATTTTACACCATCATTTGCTGTTACTCCTTTGTTGCCACGAACGAAGGAATGTCCCGTATGTTTTCCGGTCATGATGGTACAACGAGACGGAGCACAAACTGTACTACCCGAATAATGTTGCGTAAACACCATACCGTTTTTGGCAAGTGCATCAATTGCAGGCGTTTTTATCACATCCTGCCCGTATACTCCAACATCGCCAATACCAAGATCGTCGGCCATAATATAGATCACGTTTACAGGTGTATTGTTTTGTGCTGAGGCTACTTCGCTGTTCAGACATGAAAAACAAAGAATAAAGCTAAATACGAAAAGTAATTTTTGAACCATTTTCTTCATCATTTATTTATTATCAACTTATCAGTAAGTAAGAAAAACAGGCCCTGAATCAGGGCCTGTTAAACTCTAACTAAACCTAACTATCGGTATCCATTGTTTGTTGGATCAGTTTCCAACAATGCGGGATTTTTTCAGGAGTAGACTCATCAACATCTCCAATTCCATGGTTCAACCGGGCTGAACGTGATTTAACATTCTGATGTTTTAAGAAGTCGAAACACCGGTTGCGTACCGCTGTAAACAGATAGCTTTTTAACGAGCCATTTACTAAAATCTTTTTTGAATTAATCCAGATTTTAACAAACAATTCCTGAACAATATCTTCGGCAACTTCCTCTTCCCTAACAATTGTTTCGGCATAAGCACATAAACCACTGTAATAGTATTGAAACAAGAAGTCGAAAACAATCTTATTCTGTTCGTTAAGACCTTTTTTTAAGAATAGATCATCCACGCAATTAGCTCGTTAGTTAGTGTAATCTTACAAATATTAATAAAATACTACACTTCTTGTATGACAAGGAAAATTATTTTTAACGAGATGATGAAAAGTTACCGGCAATTCAGCAGATAAAGGCCTATCAGATAAATGGTTTCCGATCAGATTTATAATTCTTGTGTATTCGATTTAGATAAGAATACAAATGAAACAAAGCGAGGATTTACTTCACACAAAATAGTTAAGTAACTTTTTGCCCGAATGCTTCCATGCCTGCAGGTTCTGAAAAAGTTATATTTTCATTTTACGCCAATCGAGGTCGCCCAGTCATTATAGGCTTTAATCATCAGTTTTTGTCTGTCGGAATTTTCGTCGATAACATTTTCTAATTCTGTCGGGTCAGTATTTAAATTATACAGTTCCCAGTCCTCTCCGTCTTTTGATACCAATTTCCAATCGCCCATTCGAACTGCGGCATTTCCTTCGTGTTCCCAGAACAGCGGAGTGCTTTTCTCTGAAGTTTCGCCACGAAAAACAGGTACCAAACTTTGCCCGTTTGTTGGTTTTATTGCAGCACCTTTATATTCTTCGGGGTAGTTTGCATCTGCCATATCGCAGCATGTTGCCATAATATCGCGGATAGTACCAAGCTGTCGTGTTATTATTCCTTCATTTTCAATTCCTTTTGGCCACCTTGCTATCAGAGGGGTAATAATTCCACCTTCGTGAACCCAATGTTTAAACATCCGGTAAGGCGTATTGCTAAGGTTGGCCCACGAGCGGCCATAGTTGTGGTAGGAGTCACCTGTTCCGGGCACCGCATCACCGTCCCAGAAATTTCCCCAGAAGTCCTGCCCATTTTTACCTCCTTCGGCACATCCGCCGTTATCTGAAAGAAAAAGCACCAGTGTATTTTCGCTTTCTCCCATTTTATCCAACTTATCCATTACACGGCCAATGCCAATATCCATCCGATAAATCTGCGCGGCATAAATTGACATTAACAAATCCATTTTATCTCTCTCCTCGTCACTCAAATCTTCCCAGGCATCTACCATTTCATCTCGTTCGCTCATTTGTATATCATCATCAACAATGCCCATTTCCTTCATACGGACAATCCGTTCTTGCCGCAATACGTCCCAGCCTTTTCTGAATTTTCCCCGGAATTTCTGAATATCTTCCTGCAAAGCATGTAATGGCCAGTGGGGTGCTGTGTAGGCCAGATACAAGAAAAAAGGTTGTTCTTTTTGCTGAGCCGTTTGCAGATACTCCAATGCATTTTCAGTAATAAAATCGGTCATGTAAAATCCATTCGGATCGGGAACATAAGCCTTATTGTCTTTGGCAAAAACCCGTTTTACACGATCGTTTTTTGCTTTTGTTATATCGAAGTAGTTGGCTGCTCCGCTGATTAGCCCATGATAATTATCGAATCCCCTGTCGACCGGCCAATTGGGGCGTTCCTCTCCAACATGCCATTTCCCGGATGCTGCCGTATAATAACCAGCTTCTTTTAAAACTTCTGCAATGGTAACACATTCGTTATTCAGGTACCCCTGATACGGCCCCGGTTCTGTATCTCCGGTTTGTACCATCCCACCCATACCGGCTTCATGCGGATAAAGACCGGTGAGTAAGGATGCACGGGTTGGGCAACAGCGCGCTGCATTGTAAAAATTAGTAAACCGAATTCCTTCAGCGGCCAGCTTATCGATATTTGGTGTTCGCATTTCACCACCGTAACAGCCAATATCTGAATACCCCATATCATCAGCAAGGATAATAATGATATTCGGTTTAGTTTTCGTCTTTTCACTTTCATGAAATGCGAAACATGTTGTTGTAACATTCAGCAACAAAAGTCCAGTAAGTACCCGTCCAATAATTTGCATTCGTTTTCTCCGGTTTAATTAGTTTAATTAATTTCTGCCAAATGCTTTGCCTGGTTATATCTGTCTGCTGCACTGCGGCTTGTCAACCAAGGTCTGGCAGAAAAATATCCATCAGAATATTACTTTGATATTTCAACTGCAAAGCACCAGTCAGCAAGTTAAGAAAAAGCTTTCAACGAAAGAAACAGTAATAAATAAAGAGCTATTATTTCAATTCCAATGCCTCCACCTCTGAATTCAGTGTTCCAACAACTTTCTCGAAATCACTTACCATTTCATTCAGCTTGTCGGGATTTGTTTTGGCCAGATTCGTCTGCTGACCAATGTCATCATTCAGTTTGTACAGTTGGAAATCCGGAGAATTTCCCAATTCGATATTAACCTGCGCTGCAACAGCCGCCCCTTTGTATGGAGGAATCATTAACCAGTTACCTTTTCGAAACGCGGTGCGCGATGATGCCTCTAATACAAGTTCTTCTCTACCTTCATCCGATTTCCCAAGTAACACATCTAACAGCTCCTCACTATCCGATGAATTTGTTTCTGCGCCGGTTAATTTTGCAAGCGATGCAAGAATATCAATCTGGCTGATTAGCGCGTCCGATTTTTTAGGTTCAATCTGTCCTTTCCAATAAGTAATAAACGGTACGCGGGTACCGGCTTCAAACAAACTGTATTTTCCACCTCGCAGACCACCATTCTGATCGTGATTGCCAATTCGCTCAACGGCATCATCGTAATAACCGTCGTTAAGTACCGGGCCATTGTCGCTCGATAAAATGATCAGTGTATTTTCAAGAATTCCCTCTTCTTCCAATGTTTTTATAAACTCACCAATACACCAGTCGGCTTCAACAATCACATCGCCACGCGGACCAAGATCAGTACTGCCAACAAATCGCGGATGTGGCGTACGCGGAACGTGAGGTTGCTGCAGGGCATAGTACAAAAAGAAAGGCTCGTTTTTATGCTGCTTAACGTAGTTCTGTGCTTTAACAAGAAAATGGTCGGCCATATCCACATCGCTCCATTTAGCTTTCTCGCCACCTTTCATATAACCAATTCGCGGAATACCATTAACGATTGAGTTGTTATGCCCGTGATGCCATTTCATGGTCAGCAATTCAGGATTATCCTTGCCGGTTGGCTCGCCTTCAAAATTCTTACTGTAGTCCACTTCTATCGGATCGTTCGGATCGAGGCCTTCCACCAGGCCATTTTTAAGATAAACTGTTGGTACGCGGTCTTGCGTGGCAGCCATAATGTACGAATAGTCGAAACCCACTTCATTTGGCCCCGGCGAAACATGCTCGTTCCAATTCACCTGACCACTACCCAAGCCGAGGTGCCATTTACCAACCACTCCGGTATAATAACCCTGTTCTTTTAACATTTTAGGAATGGTTACCTGTGCGGTATCAATAATCAGCGGTGCGGTGCCCGGTAAAATTTTGGCATCCTTATTTCGCCACGGATAAACCCCGGTTAACAGGGCATAACGGCTCGGCGTACACGTTGCCGAAGATGCATGACCATCGGTAAACATAACTCCGTTGTTGGCCAAACGATCAATATTTGGTGTTTGAATTTCAGTAGCTCCGTAGGCTCCAACATCGCCATAGCCCAAATCATCAAGATAAATGATAACAATGTTTGGCTTTTCTGATTTTGTCTCGGTGCTTTTTGTGTCTGTTGAACAGGAGCTGAAAACACCAAGTAGAAGCAGAAGAAAAAGGTGAAGGTTTAATTTGCTCATCAGTTTTAGGTTTATGCTATTTAAGTTCGAAAGTTTTATTCCTATCGCAAGATAATTTATTGTTTCGAATTTCCAACTCTGCCATTTGCAACACACTCTCCCTGTTTTTTAACGGTTGATCGAAAATCCGTTTTCTCCCCTCGCCTTTTAGTTTTTCCAGATCATAACGTCGCCAGGGTTCCACATGATAAAAAATAAAAGCCCGACCGTCTTTTACTGCAACGCTGCAATGCCGCGCCATCGAATTATCCAAATTTCGTGTACCACCTTCTTTTAATATCGTACCCTTAAATTCCCAGCTTTCCGCATCGGCAGAACTGTATACAAAAAAGCCGTTGTGCGGATCGGTAATCAACCAATACTTCCCTTTCCAGTGAAAAATATAAGGTGCCTCCTCGAAATTTGATCCGGTTGCTTCGGCATTAAATACATCGCTTTTTGAGAAACCGGCTTCTTGCCAGTTGGTAAAATCGGAAGTGGTTAAATGGTAGAGCTCATTTTTCTTTGCCCCCTTTTCCTTTCCTTTAAACCAAACGTGATACAGATTTTGATTTTGGTAAACGGCAGCATCGATAGTATTCAGGTTATCGCCATGCAAGGCACTAACCTTTTGCCAGCCATCAACAGGGTTCGTAAGAGGTGTTTTATAATGCACAATCCACCCCTGCCCGCCCCAGGCTCCCTGAGTTGGGATGGTGTCGGTTTTCCAGGTAACAAACATGTGCAAAGTATCGTTAGCCGAAATAATTGCAGGCGCCCAAAATGTTGATGTTGCATCTTTTTCACCGCCTACACCATCAAATTTGCAATAACCCTTAAATTCCCAGTTTATCATGTCTTTTGAAACAGCCACCCCAATTGGTGTTTGAAGCCAGGTATTTTCCAGCATCGGACGACGGGCTGTATAATAAATGTACCACAGCTGTTCGTGTTCGTTCCAAACGATCTCCGGATCGCAGGATCCCTGATAGTTTGGATCGACAAAAAGAGGTGCCGGAGCTTCATTTTGCTTCTTGCTATTGTTGTGCGCACAAGTAACAAAACAAAATGAAGCTAACAGAAACACCAGGAATTTAAGGGTATTGGTCATCATTTTTTAAAGGAGAACTTTGTTAAATCAATGTCTAACGGATAGGTGTTAAACCATTCTTCCAGCTCTTTTTTTAACTCGGCAGCTTTGCCGGCTTCTTTATCTTTTAAGTTCTGTGTTTCGCCCATGTCCTTTTCAAGGTTATACAACTGAACATTCGATCCATCGAAATTCATCAACAACTTGTAATCACCTTTACGAACAGCTAAATCCGGCGCTCGGGTTCCTTCGTAACCGGGTCGATCCGGTGGACGGATCCAAAAAATCGGTTTTGCTCTTTTTTGTTGTTTTTTCCCTGAAATGGCGTCCAGCATCAACTCGCCGTCATATGCTACATTTTCATCCGGAGTGGCTCCCGCAATTTCCATAAATACCAAAGGAAGATCGATTGCGGCCATTACCGTTTTTGTGTTTTTTGTGCCCGCTTTCTTCTCTGAAATTTTACCCGGCCACCAGCTGATAAACGGTTCGCGGAATCCGCCTTCGTAAAGCACTGTTTTGTAGCCACGAAATGGCCCTGCTGTGTTTACTGCTTTGTCGGGACCATTATCGCTGGTAAAAATTATCAGCGTATTATCGCGCAGTTGCGGATTATTTCGAATGTAATCAAAAAGACGTCCCATGTGTTTATCCATCTCTTGCATAACACCCAAAAACCGCGCTTTCATTGAAAGATCGCCACGCAATTCTTTTGGCGGCTCGAGCGGCGTATGGATATCATCGGGCCAAAGATTAATGTAAAAAGGCTTGTTCGCTTTTTGTGCATTTTCGATGGCATCAATGGTGCGGTCTACAAAAATCTGAGTAAAATTCTCACGTTTTGCCCAGTGTACATCTCCCCTTCCCAAGCGGGCAGATTGTTTTTCCAATCCGCGCGTGCTGTCAGGAAGATTCAGCGTTTCGTAGGTCGCCAGAAAACGCTCGCCCAAACCTTCAAACTGTGTTACCGATTCGTCAAAACCGTACTCGGTAATTAACGGTGCCTCGCCAACATCACGTCCGCCACCCATGTGCCATTTGCCAATGTGTGCGGTGTAATAACCTGCCGCCTGAATATTGCGGGCTACCGACGGAGCCGACAAATCGAGGTAATTTTTCATTCCCCGGTTTTCATTCGCTTTACGACTGTCGATGTATGAAGTTATTCCCCAACGCGCCGGATATTGACCGGTTGTAACCGCTGTTCGCGATGGTGAACAAATGGGCGAATTCACATAAAACTGGGTAAATAAAATCCCCTCACTCGCCAAACGATCTATATTTGGCGTATGAACGTCTTCGCGGCCATAACATCCTAAATCGGCAAAGCCCATATCGTCGATAAAGACAAAAAGGATGTTTGTTTTTTTATCGTTGTTTTGCTGAACACCATTGCCGGCAAAGTTATTTGTAAAGCAAAACGATAAAATTATTGATAGAAAAATACTTATTCGATTCATAATTCGATGATTAATTTGACTCTACTTCCCAGGTCTTGTTTTTGCCTTTGGGTGTGCATTCAGCATTTTCTCCAATTCGGCTACTTTATCTTGTTTTTGCGCTGCCCAGTTTTGAGTTTCATGCGGATCGTTTACGTAATCGTACAATTCATACAAAACTTCTTTGTTCGCATCTCTCATTGGTGTCCAGCGCACCATACGGTACTGCTCCGTGCGTATGGCTTCTCCCATATAGCCGCCTTTGTTAAAAGCATGATAGGCATGATATTTCACTCGTTTTGTACCATCTTTTAAAACAGGCACCAAACTGGTTCCGTCAATAGGTTGCGGAACATCCGGTTTTCCAAGGCCTGCCAGGTCAGCCAAAGTGGTGTAAATATCAACAGTTTCAGTTAACTGGTCGGTTTTTGTACCCGGAGTTGTTACACCCGGAGCAACATAAACAATAGGAATTCGGGTTGCCTGCTCAAAGTTTGTATGTTTTGTCCAAGTTCCGTGATCGCCCAGATGCCAGCCGTGGTCGCCCCACAAAACAATGATGGTGTTTTCGTCAAGGCCCAGTCGTTCCAATTCGGCAACTACACGCCCCAGCTGAGCATCCATATAACTCATACTGGCATAATAACCGTGTATCAGCTTTCGTTTTAAGTCGTCATCGTAAATTCCGGTTTCCTGTTCAGGAATCGGGAAAAACTGAACAATTTCGCCCCTACGCTTTAAGGCACATTCAGGAGCATCTTTTGGTTGTTCTTCGTTTACCGGCATAGGTAATTCGTCGGGATTATACATGTCCCAGTATTTTTTAGGAGCACAAAACGGCAGGTGCGGACGGGCAAATCCAACGGCCATAAAAAACGGCTGATCAGGATTTTTACTCAGTTTTCGCAAGCGGTTGATCGCATGTGTAGCAACACGTCCATCGGCATAAGCTTCATCCAGCACATCAGGGCTTTCCCATGCAGCTCCTCTTGGTAATTTCCAGTTTTTTGGAAGATCTTCAATAAACATTGCCGAGTTCTGGAAATAAGCCTCTTCACGAGTTAGCTCTCTGTTGGTGCTTTCAGGAAGCAGGTATTCGATTACTTTTTCTTTGTGGTGAGGAATACTCCACGATGCTTCGTCGTTGTCGTTTCCGTGCCCGATATGAAATACCTTACCCATCGATTCAACGTGGTAACCTGCATTCATAAAATATTGAGGCAAAGTAACCGCATCAGGGTATACTTCACGAAACTGTGTACCAAAATTGAATATTCCGGTACTGGTTGAGCGGGCACCAAGTAATAAATTATAACGCGATGCCATACAAACTGCCTGGTTACAATAAGCATTTTTAAAAGTCATTCCTTTTGAAGCCAGTCGATCGATATTCGGACTCTTTGCGGTTTCATCGCCATAAACCCCCAGGTTGGGTTTCAGGTCGTCGACCAAAATTAATAATACATTGGGTTTTTCTGATTTCTGTGCAAAGGTGTATTTTACGTTGCTTACCAACAACACCAGTGCAATGATAAAATAAATTCGATTTTTCATATCGTAATACTGTTTATACAAAAATTTTTGTTCTTAGCTATCTGTTCTATTTTGTTTTTAAAGCTTGTCCTACTTTTAATTTTCAGGAAACCAGTTTGGCAAGACCGGACCGGAAAGCTTTTCTTTTTCATCGTATCTCGGTATCTGATTTTTCGATTTTAACTTATAAATATTACCGATTTCCATTTTTAGCTTTTCGACAACTGCCTCTTGTTCCGTATTTACATTAACGACTTCACCACGATCCTCACCTATCCGGTACAGCTCGGTTTTTTCTTGTTCTCTCGAACTATCAGCTGCATTACGTCGCCAAATTAACTTCCACTCGTCGGTATTTAAAGCAAACTGCTCCACTTTCTCCCCGCCTTGGTCGAGATAGGTGAACCATGAACGATCAGGCAATTTCTCACCTTGTAGTGCTTTTATCATATCTATCCCATCCAATTCAGCCGGTAATTGATTGCAACCGGCAATTCCGGCAATTGTTGGAAATACATCAATGTATCCAACTCTCTCTTCAATTATTTTGCCACCCGAAATATTTCCGGCCGGCCACCTGACTGCGGCAACAACATTTATTCCTCCTTCGTAAACAGTAAGTTTTGAACCACGGTGAGGTGAATTATCGGCCACCTTTTTAACGCCACCGTTATCGCTGCAAAACAAAATGAAGGTATTATCCAACTGTCCGCGATCTTCCAAACTGGCCAATATTCTGATCCATACAATCAACCATGGCGGCATAAGTTTTCTTGTCTCCTTGCCGATTTGGATATTTTTCCAAATCCTCATCTTTCGCTTGAAACGGCGAATGAGGAGCCGTAAATGGCACATACAAAAAGAAAGGTTCATCCTTTGGAACCGATTGAATAAATTCGATGGCGGCATTGCCAATTAAGTCGGTTGTATAACCAGTCTTTTCCGAAGGTTTGGTTAATTCCTGCCAATCCCGTTCTCCGTTTCTGTCTTGTGTAAAATAATCGACTGCACCGTTATGGCATCCTTCAAAAAACGTAAAGCCCTGGTTTGCCGGTGTCCATCTCTTTTCCTGGTGACCAAGGTGCCACTTTCCGGTTATACCACGGTATTTGTACCCTGCTTCGCTTAGCATTTCGGCAATTGTTGTTTCCTCGGGTGGCATACCAAACACACGTTGAGGCGGAACAACCGCGCGCATCAATCCGAAACGAATGGGGTAACGGCCGGTCATTAATCCGGCCCGGGTTGGCGAACACATCGGGCAGGCGTAATACTGCTCAAGTACCACACCTTCGCTTGCAATACGATCGATATGTGGTGTTTTAATATCGCTTCCATGAAAACCAACATCAGCATAACCCAAATCATCAGCAAGAATGATAATGATATTTGGCTTTGAAGTGGTTTCGTTTCCGGCAAATGCCCCGAAGCTGCCAACTGCAACTATTGCGAGAAGTACTATTGTATGTGAATACCAGTTCTTCATATTATTCATCAAATTTCTGTGCTTCGTCCGGTCCCGGAGTTGCGTATTCCGAAACTTTTGCGCGGATAATCAGTTCTCCTTCATCGTTGGTAAAAACATCGAGAGGAACAATTGTAGTTCCGCGCTGATTAATGGAAGCTGCTGTAAATATTAGATTTTCGTTCTCAATACCCTCTTTCTCAAGTGGGGGTACATTTCCATTATAAAATGCTGTACACCACCAATTTCCATCTTTTGTTCTGAACGGTGTTCCGTGACCAAGAAAACGTCCCACAAATTTGCGTTCGCTGTATGGGCCGGTAATCTTATCGGCAACAGCATAATACAAATTATAGGTCCCACGTCGCATCAGGCCTGTTGACCAGCCCGTGCCAAACAACACGTACTTTCCGTTTATTTTCATTATCAGGCAACCTTCGTGGCCCATATTTTTAGTGTCGCCACTAGGTCCTATTTTTATTGGTTCACCTTCAAAACCTGAAAAGTCAGCTTTTAGTTTTGCTATTTGCGTTGCTCCCCAAATCAGCCACCAGCTTCCATCGTCGTCTTTAAACAACGAAGGATCGTGCCGACGCCCAATCTTCTCTCCCATCGGGTTTTCCCAGGGACCAACAGGTTCAGCACCATTTGATAGCGACAGGTTTGCTCCGCTGTGCGGGAAAGGACTGGTATGAACCAAAGCCCAGCGATCGCCTGCCCAGTGAATTTCGGGTGCCCACAACAACCATTTTGAAGGATCGGTTTCCTCAAAACTTTCCGGATGTGTTTTAGCCCAGATTCCATCTTTTAAACTAAAGGCATTTTCAACCGGCTGCCAGTCTATCAGATCTTTACTTTTCCAAATGTGTGCTTTCCAGCCCACACATGAAAGATCGCCAAGTCCGATATTATAAGGATCAGTATTTTTCCAGTCGTCATCATTTAAGGGAGTAGTACCTGTTAAGTAATATTCACCCACATCGTTGGAAACAATATACGGATCGCGAATCCATCCGTCTTTAATAAACAACGATTTATCGTGTGCCTGCAATCCGGCTTCTATTGTTTCCCGGTTGTCGGGTTTTGCTACTTCCGGCACTTTGCTTAGCACTGTAACCGGAACACCCGATAAACTTTTTATAAGACGTATTTCTTTGTTATCGTAAGGTGTTCCATCTTCCCTAAACACATCATGAAACCAGAGCTCCGGTTCAGCAGTATATTCTTTTGTCCACGATTCCCAGGGATAAATGGTTTGCGATTTACCGGAAAACAATCCCCAGTTGTAAGCCGCCACCCTGTTTTTATGAAAGATGGGCAGAATGGCTTCAAAAGTTGAACCTGCCGTGCGGGCCATGTACTCGGTACACATTAGCGGGCGTTTGTATTTTTTCAAACCATCAACCATTTTTTGCGTTGATTCCGGACCATCATAACTGTGAAATGAGATAATATCCGAATTTTCGAGACTAAACTTCTCAATGGAATCAGGTTCTTCCAACCAGGTTGGAGCTCCCCAAACTCCGGCGGTTAAAGGTTGCGACGGATTTATTTCGCGCGCCCAGGCAAAAGTTTTCTGCAACAGCTCCAGTGCCCGTTCCAGTTTTTCTTCAGGAGCCATTTCCGGCTCTTTGCTTCCACCTCCAAAGTTTCCGGCATTCGAATTATCGGGTTCGTTAAACAAATCCCAAATCAAAACCCGTTCGTCATCTTTATATCTTGAAAGAACAGCCTGCACGTATTCTTTTAGTTCATCCTGTTTTTCGGAGTTCTCTAAAATTTCTCGACCGGGCGATTGCACCCAACCCGAATTGTGAACATGTGGCACCGGTTCAGGTTGTTTTCCAACTTTCGGATAAGGATTCCAAACACCGTCAAAGATCACAAACATGGGTTTAATTCCGTGTTTGTCGGCAATCGTCAGAAACTGATCTACCCGATTAAAAAATCCTTCTTTATCTTGTTTCCATGCCAAATCGTGTAGAAATACGCGCATGGTATTCATACCGATTTCTGAGGCTTGGCGCAATTCAAAATCAATACGCTCCGGATCAAAAGTATCTTCCTGCCACATTTCCAGCTGGTTGATGGCCGAGGCCGGCACATAATTGCCACCTACAAGAAACGGGTACTGATCGTACCATGAATTGGCTTTTTCGATGCTCCATTGTTTTGCCTGCTCCGTTTGATTTTGATTTGTGCAAGCCATTAAAAAGCCTGACAGTAAAATCAGCAGTACAACAAGCTTATTTATATTTTTTGAGATCATATCCTTGATTTCAATTCTTTTTTCTCTTCTCCTGATACATTTTCCTTATCTCAGTCCAGGGCAGCACATTGTTTTTTGATGCCCATTCGCTGTACATTTTATCCATTTCGGCAACCTTATCGGGCATACTCTGGGCTAAATCGTTCATCTCGGTCCGGTCGGTTTCCATATCGTACAATTCCCACTCGGTTTCGCGTTTGTTGTTCCATTTCGAAACCAGTTTGTATTTACCCAAACGAACAGCTTTGTTTCCTTCGTGTTCCCAGAAAATAGGTTCGGTATGAATGCGTTTGTTCTCTCCTTCGAAAAGCGGAACCAAACTTTTACCGGCCGCCTGAACAATTTCGTTTCCGTTGTATTCTGTCGGGTAGCGTGTTTGTGCAACATCAATACAAGTGGCCATCAGATCGGGCAAAAAGCCATACTCTGCAACAAGCTGTCCCTGTTTTTCTTTAGGAATAAGGTTAGGATAGTGCACAATAAAAGGTGTACCAATTCCGCCTTCGTGCACCCAGTGTTTGTATTCGCGGTAAGGTGTGTTCGAAGCATTGGCCCAGGCGCCGCCATAGGTCAGGAAATAACCCTCTTTGGTTTCGAGCTGCTCTGCAGGCCCGCCGCCGAGTTCTCCACCTTCGGCACATGCTCCGTTATCATTTAAGAAAATGATCAGCGTATTATCCAATTCATCCTCTTTTTTTAGGTAGTCAACCAGTTTACCGATGTTCTGATCCATCTGATCGATCATTGCCGAATAAATGGCCCGGCGCACATCCATCTCCTTTTTCTTTTCATCGTCCAGCGAATCCCATTCTCTTGAATCCTGATCGCTGAGTTCCCAGTTCTCATCGATGATTCCCATCTCTTTCATGCGGGCAAATCGTGTTTCGCGCAGTTTTGTCCATCCCTCCATGTATTTGCCTTTGTATTTTTCAACTACATTTTGAGGGGCATTCATAGGCCAGTGTGGCGCCGTGTAAGCCAGGTAAAGAAAAAAAGGTTTTTCAGGTTCTTCCTGTGCGGATTCGTCGATGAATTTTATCGCATAATCGGTAAAAGCATCGGTGGTATAATAATCCTCGTCGGTAACCGAAATCGTGTCGTTCATGTAAGTGATACCGCGCGGATAAGTAGGTTTAAAAAAGTTACTGGCTCCGGGTATAATTCCATAAAACTTATCAAACCCGCGTTGAAGCGGCCATTTTGATTTATCGGAAATTCCAAGGTGCCATTTTCCGGTCATCAGGGTTGCGTAACCGGCATCTTTCATTACTTCACCAATGGTAACCGCATTTCGGTTTAAAAAGCCACGGTATTCGGAGATTCCCAAATCGTGCTCGGTAAAATTATTTGGCGTGTTTGTCATGTGCCCGATTCCAACCTGGTGCGGGTAACAACCCGAAATTAAACTGGCACGTGTTGGGCAACAGCGCGCACCGTTATAAAACTGGGTAAAACGCAAACCATTTGCCGCCAGTGCATCAAGGTTTGGTGTTTCCACTTCGCCGCCATAGCAGCCCAGATCGGAATATCCCATATCGTCAGAAAGAATTAAAATGATATTTGGACGACCGGGCTCCGATTGTTCCGTGTTATGTTTTTCGCCTTTACAATTGAGCAGTAAAAAGCTCACAAAAAATAGCAGGCAGATATGTTTCATTTTTTAATTGGTTTAGACTGAAGTTTATGGTTTACACTATTTATTTATTCTTGTTTGGCATGTGTTCGAATGCTTCCATTTCGGTTTTTAATCCCTCGTCTCCGCACTCTTCCATCCATTTCATCAGCTCGTTTCGAAGCTGCTTTTTTATGCTTTCAAATTCAGGCAATTCGGCCAGGTTTTTCTCACACCACTTATCTTCAATAATGTCGTAAAGTTCTTCTTCCGGTCTGATTCGATACTTTTTCACGAGGGCCTCGGCGTTCTTATCTGTTTTCGCTTTTTCTTCCCACGATTTGTACCACAGTGTACCTTTTTCTCCAATGTTGTTTACAATATTTTTGAATTCAACATCGGGTGTAATATTCCAGATATAGCGGTAACGATCGTTAACAATAGCCCGAATAGGATAATGTTCGCTGCCATTATGAATACCTCGTGTGGTTTGCAGGCTGTACGCGTAATCTTTCACTTTTTCAGCTTTTCCGAGCATCAGAGGTAACAGACTTTCTCCATCCAGTTTTTCGGGAACTTTACCACCTGCTACTTCTATAAATGTTGGCAGCAAATCGGTATATTCCACAATGGCATCAGATGTGATTCCAGGCTGAATTTTTTGCGGCATTTTAGCAATTAGTGCCGATTTAACACCGGCCTCGTAACAGGTCCATTTGGCAAATGGGAAACTGTTGCCCTGCTCGCTGGCAAAAACAACCATTGTATTTTCGGTAAAACCGTATTTATCGAGCAAAGCAAGCGCTTGTTCTACCTGACCGTCAAGGAAGTTAATTTCGGCGAGGTACCGGCAATAGGCTTCGCGGGTTTCTTTGGTATCGACATAATGCGGCGGCAAAGTAATTTTCTCCGGATCGAACTGCGATGCATCGCCTTTGCTCCAAGGCGTGTGTGGTTCATTTGAAGTAAGCATCAAAGCAAAAGGTTCTTTGCTGTCTTTCACTTCCTTTAGAAAACCTTCAACCAAATCGAACTCCGGATTATTTTTGGTTCCGAGATACTCGAAAGGAAATACCGCTTCGGGCCCAATATGTCTTTTACCCGAAAGTGCAACCCTGTACCCCAGAGGGGTCAGGTATTGCACAATACTTTCGGTTCCCTGATATGCGTTAGTATGATTTGGATAAGCCCCCGATTTTACCGGGTACAAACCGGTAAAGATATTATGCCGGGTTGGCGAACACATAGGCGCTGCTTCGTAGCATCGTGTAAAAAGTATCCCCTCTGAAGCCAGCTTATCAATAGTGGGTGTTTTTGAATCCACACTTCCGTAGCAACCAATATCCCAGTGCGTACAATCATCGGCGAGGATAAATACGATATTTGGTTGCTGACCGGCTGCTTCGGAAGGTGGGTTACCTGCTGAAACTGTTTGAACAACAAGTAACAAACAACCAAAAAATATACTAAGTATTATAGCTTTCTTTTTCATGAATCAGATTAATCAAGTAATCCGGCTTTTTTATGAATTTCATAAAGTTTCTCCGGTGAAATTTTCATTACTGCCCTATCGTAGGTTATCAGTCCGTTAAGCTCACCTTCAACATCAGTAGTTTGGGTATAAACACCCGCACTGATTCCTTTTTTTCTTAACTCACCAAGAATTCTGCAACTTTCAACATAACGTTCGATGTATTCTTCTTTCGTTTTTGGCATTCCACCGTAACCCCAGTTTCTTTTCGATGTATCCCAGATATGGTCTTTCTCGGCCCAACCGTGACCACCAAATTCACCAACAGCTTTTACGTAATCATTGTAAAGTTCCACGTCTAAAGGATAATCTGGATGCGGATACTGATGCTGGTCGGCAATGTCGCCCACTTCGAAGAAGTTACCACCGCTGGCAATGTTTAAAAGTCGCGACGGATCGTAAGCTTCTACCCAGTTACCAACTTCCATACTGCGGTGTTGCCCCCAGCGTTCGTTAAAGGTTGTCCAAACTACTACCGACGGATGATTGTAAAGCACATCAATCATTGTTTTCAGCTCGTTTTTATACAACTCGTGTGCCCAATCCGGCCAGTCTGCATCAAGTGCATCTTCTCTGTGCCACTGATCTGGTCTTGCCGGAGCATAATCTTCGCTCTCCATGTGCAGTCTTTTCCATTTTGGCCATTCGCGGCCACCGCTACCACCGGATGTTTGATCTTGCCAAATTACAAATCCCATGCGGTCGGCATGATAATAATACCTGCGAATTTCAGCTTTTTTATGCTTGCGGATCATGTTAAATCCTGCCTTTTTCAGAAAATCCATTTCCCAAACGATAGCCTCATCTGATGGAGGAAGCAAAAAACTTTCAGGCCACCATCCCTGATCAAGCGGTCCGTAATGGAAAATTTCTTTGCCGTTTAAAGTGAATCGCCAGTTACCTTCTGCATCGCAGGCTTTTCCCACTGTTCTGAACCCGGTGTAAGAAGTTACCACATCAAGAACTTTTCCGTCTTCGTCGAGCAATTCAATTTTCAGATCGTATAATTTTGGAGAAGAAGGCGACCAAAGTTTAGCATTTTTTACGCTTAATAATACATCGGTACACAACCCCTTTTTTTGTGCCACAAGCTCGTCGTTATCAAAAACGCTAACCTGCAACTGGGCTTTTTGCTGTAAACCGCCAATTGTTGCTTCTGCTTTTAATTCGCCATACATATCGGCCAATAGTTTTACCGACTTAATATAGGTTTCAGGAACTGTCTCGATCCATACAGGTGCCCAAATTCCAGACGATGGCGTGTACCAGATACCACCGTTATCGCGCTTTTGTTTTCCGCGTAACTGGTATAAGTCGAAATCATCGGTTCCGTCGATCACGCGTAGTTTTACTTCGTTTTCGCCCGGTTTCACCAAATCGCTTACATCAAACGAAAAAGGCAGGTTGCCGCCAATATGCGAACCGGCCAGCTCACCGTTAACCCAAACCATACATTTGTAATCAACACCTTCGAAATTTAACAACTGGCGTTCGTTTGCTTTTGGAGCCAGTTCAAAAGAGTGTTTGTACCAAATTACTTCGTTTGATTCAATTCGTCTTCCAACACCTGAAAGTGGTGTTTCCAAGGCAAAAGGAACCAGGATATTTTGTTCCCAGGCTTCAGGTTTTGTTGCGTTTTTTGATGTTACAGCATATTCCCATAGTCCATTCAGGCTTTTCCATTCAGGACGCACCATTTGAGGACGTGGGTATTCTTTCCAAACATTGTCGGGAGTTACTTTTTCTGCCCAGCGGGTTTTAATTCTATCGCCTACCGGCTGCCAATCCTGGGCATAAAGTCCAAAGCTGATTAACAGAACAATGGCTGTTAAATTAAATTTAATCTTCTTCATCTTTTAAATTGTTTATGCAAAATTATTCTTGTTTTAAATTTCTATCTGGATATTGAATTATAGAACTGGTAAAATCATTTAATAAATCAGGAATTTGATTTCCACCAAACGCCCAATCAAAAACCTACAATTCAATCATTTAAGGCTTTAAAATGATTGCCTTTTCTTGCATTTTGCAGTTCTTCGTAAGTGTCGAGTCCGGCACCCGGATCGCCCTGTTCTTTCAGCCATTTGTCGAGTTCCTTCGAAAGCTTTTTCTGAATTCCACTTACCTCTTTCTGATTGCTCAGGTTCTTCATCTCGTCCGGATCGTCAGTCAAATTATAAAGTTCTTCTGCCGGACGTTTCTGGTAACGGGTTACCAAATCCAAAATTTCAGGATCATCCGAGGCATCGAAAACCCACGATGGCCAGTATTTATTTAGTGGCATTCGCGCCATCAGATGCCGCTCGATATAAAGGTTTTCAGGGCTAAGATTACGTATGTAATGGTACTTACCATCAGTAACCGAACGAATTGGATATGCCGGACCTTCGGGCACATTGTTATGCATGAAGTAGGCATAATCGCGGTGCGTATCTTTTTCTCCGAGCAGAACGGGTAAAAAGCTGCTACCGTCAAATTCGGCTTTGGTAGTACTTCCAAGTGCATCAAGCAAAGTTGGCAACACATCGTTGTACTGAATAAGTGCATCGGTGCGAACACCACTTTCTACTTTTCCGGGCCAGCGCACAACAAATCCGGTGTGCACGCCATTGTTCCAGTTGGTCCATTTACAAAATGGCAACTGTGCACCTTGCTCCGATGTAAAAATCACGATGGTATTATCGGCAATATCAAGCTCATCAAGCAAGGCTAAAGTTTCTCCTATTTGTTGGTCAAGCACCTCAACTTCGGCCAGGTATTTGGCAAATTCGGTGCGTGTTTCTTTGTTATCAGCCAGGTATGGCGGAAGGTCAAATTCTTCGGGTTTGAAATGAGAAGGATCGCCAACTGTCCATGGAATATGAGGCACCACCAAGGCTGTTACCATACAGAAGGGTTGTTCCTGATCGCGTGCCATAAACTCTCTCATACCGGCAGCATCGTATTTTGCTGTTGTTGAAACGCAATTGTCTTCCACTCCTTCCACTATCTCAAAAGGATAAACACTGCGGGGGTCGGCATGTACTTTACCGGTAATACCAACGCGGTAATCCAGCTCTCCCAAATATTGAACAATACTTTGGGTTCCGGTTCGTGCAATGGCATGGTTCCAGCAAACACCGCTGCTAACAGGTTGCAAGCCGGTATATAATTCAGCACGGCAGGGCACACACATCGACATGGTGACATAGGCATTATTAAATGTCATTCCCTGCGAAGCCAGTTGATCGATATGTGGTGTTTTAACATTCTGTCCTCCGTAAAGCGGCAAATCACTGTGCGTACAATCATCCGCCATGATGATTAGAATATTAGGTTTTTGTTCCGCATTTGCATGCAACACGCTAACAAAAAGAAATGCGAAAACTAAAGTGATGATGTTTTTATACATACTTGTTTAGATTATAAATTATACAGCTTTCAAAATTACATCTACCGACTGGCTCTCGTTAGCAAATATCTTCATGACATTGGGACTTTCGTTCAGATTTCAACATTTATTGCTAAAATCCCCGGAAACACTCCATCGCGGAGAATAGCATCAGAACCCCGCTATTTTAATGCTTTAAAGAAGTTTACCCCTATGCTACTTTACGATAAAGTACGGTTCTTGTAGTAATCGCGCCTTTATTCCGAAATAGTTTCTTCCCGGATCGTTGCTAATATCGTAATCTGTATTTAGCGTGGGTAATTGTATATCGTGCGTTTCAAAATAGCTGTCGATATCCCGATTTAACTCCTCGAGAATCTGCTGATTTAATTTAGCAATATTGTTCAACTCCAGAGGATCCTTATCCATATCAAAGTATTCAGAGTTGTCTTCAAAAAACTTGATCAGTTTATATTGCCTTCTAAAACCGACACTCAGCGATGCGTTCCCTTTTAATGTGAAAAGTATAACAACTTAGTAAAACAAATTGAATCATAGCATTAGAATTAGTTATTGACGATAAACCTTTCTTCTCTGGAATTGAAAGCATATCCCTTAACCAAGGGATATGCTTTAGCAAAACTAAACTATACTATGCGCCACTAATAACCTGGATTTTGTTCACACATTGGATTCGCGTCAATTTCAACCTGAGGAATTGGCATACGCACATGAAAGTCCTGTGCATTTGTGATTCCTCTTTCATGAGCGGAACTGATAAATTTTCCGTGACGAATTAAATCCTGACGTCTTTTCCTTTCGCTATAAAACTCCCAACCGCGTTCATTCAGAATATGATCTCTGAGTTCTTCTTTTGAAGCAAAATCAGCAACAGATATATCTCCCAGATTTGCACGATTTCTCACCATATTTATCAGATCAATCGATTCCTGGTTCGGACCATTTAATTCATTTAGAGCTTCGGCCCTTGCTAACAAAATATCAGCATATCTTATTTCAGGAATATCGTTACCATGGTCATTTCCCTGGGCATTTACATCGGGCCACCATTTAAATGATCGGGTATTATTTGCATTCAGTAAAGAAACTGTTTCTCCCTTTTTATTGATGAATTCAGATATAATCAGATCTTTTCTTTGATCACCTTCTTCAAAAGAATTATAGAAAGAATCGTATAAGCGATACTGAGCAGCCCAATTTCGCATGTTCGATGTCCAGGTAAAACCACTTTTTGGTTCTATTGAAAAATTAATCGGAAATGCTCCGTTAATGTAATTATTACCTGGCCCCTCAACCACTGCCTGATGAACCCAGATGTATTCTTTATTACGTTCGTTTTCCACTTTAAACAATTCCCTGTAATCGGGATAGAGCTCATAATAATTCATGTTGATCAGATCAGAAGCAGCATCGGCACATTTTTGCCACTGCTTTGAGGCCAGATAAAACTTACACAAGAATGCAGTTGCAGCTCCTTTATGTGCACGGCCATACAGTTTTTCGTCTCCCGGATCTGGTAAATCCGCTATGATTTCTGAAAATTCTGTTTCTAGAAAGGTCAACATCTCCTGCTCAGAGGCACGTGGTAATTCCATTTCCTGCGTTGCACTTGTACGCAAAGGAACCGGTCCAAAATAAGTGTACATGTAATAGTACTCGGTTGCCCGTACAAAACGTGCTTCGGCTCTGATTAGTTTCTTCTCTGAATCGGACAATGTTGATTCTTCGATATTATCGAGTATGGTATTGGCATCTCTTACCCCTCTGAAAGGACCTCTCCACATTAAATCAGTTATCCAGCCGGTTGAAGCATCCCATGTAAAATTTATCATTTGAACGGCAGTACGATTTTCACCACCACCGGTTTCCCATTCAATGTCTGTACACCACTCTTCAAGGTTTAACAAACTTTTTCCATTCCAACCATTCAGTTGACTTTCGCCATAGGCAGCATGAAGTACCGCTTCGGCACCTATAATATCATTAAATAATCCATCCGGATCCAATTCGGAATAAACATCCTCTTCCAGTACATTTTCACAACTATTTATAAAAAACAGCCCGAGAAGTAAAGCTAGTGTATATAATATATTCTTTTTCATAATTAAATCTTTTTTTAGCGTTTAGAATCCTATTTCACAACCAATCATGTAGGTTCTGGCAACCGGATATGAGTTATAATCAATTTTCAAACTTGGATTCCCATTGGAGTTGGTCGATGGGTCGAATCCGGAATAATCTGAAATTGTAAACAGGTTCTGTCCGGTAACATATACGTTTGCGGATTTCAGTACTTTATTTTTCAGTTTAAAGTAGTAACTCAACTTAACGGTTTTTAAGCGAATGTATGACGCATCTTCAACAGTAGTAGTGTTGACGGCTTTATTTCCCTGTCCGTTTGGATTTACAAACGAAGGATATTCATTGGAAGGATTATCGGCAGTCCATCTGTTCAAATAGGGTTCTGCTAATTTATTTCGTCGGAAGTTAATTGGGAAATAACTATCTACTAAATTATTATTTAGCATTTCAATTCCATGTACTCCCTCGAAAAAGAAGTTTAACGCAAAACCTTTGTATGAAAGATTATTGGATAATCCCCACGTAAATGTCGGGAATGAATTTCCTATAATAACACGATCATCATCGTTAATTTTTCCATCCGTTGCATCTGGCACACCGTCGCCATCAGTATCAACAGTTAGCTGGTCTTTGAATTTTGTATCACCGGCCTGAACAGGGTCCGAGGTAACACTAAAATCATCGTCAAGCTGCCAAACTCCTTCTACTTCATAACCATAGAAAGAATTTAGCGGTTCTCCTTCTTTGATTAACGCAATACCATTTGTCCATCCGGCTCCAGCGTGTATAATCTCAGGAATAGGGCCTAAATCCAACACTTCATTTTTAATGGTAGAGAAGTTAAAATTTGTATTCCACTTGAAATCTCCAACAAAGTTTCGTGTTTCTAACATGAATTCGAATCCCCGGTTACGGATACTTCCTATATTTTGTAATACACTGTTAAATCCGGAAGATGAAGGAACGGGAAGAGCAAGCAGCATATCGCTTGTTTCTTTTGAATAATAATCAACTGTGGTGTAAATGCGATTATCATAAAATCCCATATCCATACCAAAGTTTATTTGCTCGGTAGTTTCCCATTTCAATTCGGGGTTACCAATCCTTGACGGGTCGAGTGTAGTCGTTTTTTGACCATTCATTATTGCTGTTGGTCCTGTTGCAAAAGTGGTTAACGACTGATAATTTCCAATTCCCTGGTTACCGGTAATACCCCAGCTACCTCTAAGTTTTAGAAGACTAAAAGTATTGAGCTCTTTGATAAAGTCCTCTTCGTGCATTTTCCATGCACCTGCTAATGATGGGAAATAACTGAATTTGTTATTTTCACCAAAACGAGATGAACCATCTGCTCTAAAGGTAGCGGTAAACAGGTATTTGTCTTTGTAATTGTAATTTGCCCGGGCAATATATGATAACAATTTATAGGTTGATCGATTACTGAATTCCTGAAACAAAGTCGGATCAGCTGCATCCATATCCCAGGTTTTTGTAATATCGTTTGGGAAATTTCTGGCATTCATTGTATTGCGATCGGTATTAAATGCCTGATAAGTTACACCGCCCATCAAAGTCATGCTGTTATTTTCATCAAAATCTTTCATATAGGTTGATGTACCTTCAAACAGGTAATTGGTCTTAATTCCGTTGATAATGGATGCAATTCCACCAGCACCGGCCCCATTTTTAGTAGTTCTGTCAACATAAGAATCTCTTCTACTGTTTTGCACATCAAAACCTCCATTCAATTTGGCAGTCCATCCGGGAAGAATTTCGTACTGACCATAAAAACTGCCCAATGTTCTGTACGTATTACCAAATCCATCTTTCCCTGTTGCAAGCGCCATTGGATTGTCGGTAGTTATGTATGGAGATATTTGAAACGTACCATCTTCATTATATACCTGAAGGGTAGGATCGAAGTTTAATGCGGCGTACAAGGCACCTGCCTCCTCATTAATGGCATAACCATATGCCAAAAATTCATCCTGAGTATAAGATGTGGTGAAATTTACACCAAGCGTAAATTTGTTTACTTTATGCTGAAGATTTAAACGTGCATCGTAACGTTTAAAGGCAGAGTTTACAACAATACCTTCCTGGTTGAAATAATTAAGCGATGAGTAAAAACTTGTTTTACCGTTACCTCCTGAGAAGGACAAATTGTGACTTTGAATTAATGCACTACGCATTACCTCATCCTGCCAATCTGTTCCTTCACCCTGTATACCAGTTACACGTTCTTCGGGATTACCGCCACCTTCATCCAAAATATCATTCAATACAGTCATATACTCTTCGGCAGAAAGTAAATCTACCGTATTAGCTGCAGATTGTGTACCTACATAACCATTGTAGTTAACATTAAAAGTGCCGTCTTTTCCACTTTTTGTGGTTACAATAATTACTCCGTTCGCACCACGAGCTCCATAAATGGCAGTCGCCGATGCATCTTTTAAAATTTCAATAGATTCAATATCTGCCGGATTTATAGAACTTAGAGGATTTCGGGGAGCTCTTGATCCCGGTATGTCCGCGCCTGAACCGGCAGTAATCTGCCCGTTATCAATTGGCAGTCCGTCAATTACGTACAGAGGACTTGAACTGGCATTAATCGAACCGGCTCCCCTAATTCTGATAGCCATTCCACCACCTGGTTCTGCGCTTGATTGAATCACCTGAACACCAGGTGTTCTCCCTTGTATCATTTCATCAACCGATGAAACACCTGTGGTATTCATATCATCTCTGTTCAGTGATGAAACCGAACCTGTCAGGTCGCTCTTTTTTACAACCCCATATCCAATGGCGACCACTTCTTCAATTCCAATGGCATCAGCTTGAAGTGTTACGTCAATTTTTGACTGTCCATTCAGACTTATTTCCTGTGTTTTCATTCCAACAAAGGAAAAAACAATAATCTTTCCGTCGGTTACCGGCAATTGGTAATAGCCATTCATATCGGTTACTGTACCAATGGTAGTACCTTTAAATATTACCGTTACACCTGGTAAAGCTTCGTCATTTTCATCGGTTACAATTCCCGTAATTGAATTCTGGTCGGCAACACCCATTGCATCCTCTTCAACCGGAGTTACAGCAATGTAACGATCGATTATCTGATAGTTATATTTATCAGCATCAAACAGTTGTGTAAGCACATCATGAATATTGGCATCATCAAGATCAATATCCACATATCGATTCATTAGGTGATCATCATACTTAAGCATGAAGTAAAATTCGGTCTCGCTTTCGATTTGTTCAATCACCTCTTTTACAGTCGCCTTGTCCATTGATAGCGTAATTTTTGTGGATTGCGCATAGGATTCGGCAAATACGTTCAGAGTTAGTACAAAGATTAGAAAGGTCGTTAGTTTCATAATCATTAAAACTTTTTTTAGTTGCCCATGTAAACAAGGGCACTTGTCTGTTTTTTTCATAAATTTGACATGTTATTGGTAAATACTAAGTTTTATTTATCAGTGCTTTTCAGGTATTGGCGTACCTGTTAAGCTGAGCAGGCTAAAAATATTTGCAGTATTTTTGGCCTGTCATCTTTTTAGGAAGTATCAGTTCTATTCATAAGTCAGCATTAAGTTTTATTAGTTATTCTATATCTTATTTCCAGTAAATCAGACTTGGCTCATTTGCTCGGGGGACAATTTCGTATTCCAGCGAAGTGGTTAATTTTAGCACCTCAAGAATCTGATCGATAGGTTTGTTTTTCAAAATAGTACCAAAATACCGTTCATCGCCCAAGCCCTCTTTTTGTATAATTATTTTTACATTATACCAACGTTCAATTTGTTTGGCAATATCCTCCAACCTTTCATTTCGGAAAGTAACCAATCCTTCCTTCCACGAGGTGTACATTGCGGTATCCACTTTTCGAATATCTATGTTAGTTTCGCTTTCTTCGAAATAGGCTTTTTCACCGGGCACCAGTTTTGTCACCTCTTCTCCGCTTGTATTTAAAATACCAATGCTTCCTTCTATAAGCGTTGCGGTAAACGCTCTGTCTTCAGGATACGCCTGAATATTAAAAGAGGTTCCATAGACTTTTACTCCAAGAAGTTCGGATTTAACAATAAATGGATGTTCAACATCTTTTTGTACGTCAAAAAATGCTTCACCTTCAAGATAAACTTCTCGATTTCCATTAGTAAAATCGCCTGAATACTGAATCTTTGTTCCGGAATTGAGCATCACCAAAGTACCGTCGGGTAACTCAATATTGGTCATTTGCCCGGCTGGAGAAATAACGGAGTACATTTGCGAATAAACAGGGGTTTCAACTATTTTTGAAATGATACGGCCACCAATCGCACCACAACTAATCAGAAGCAGGAAAACAGCAGCTCGTGCCAACCAGTGTTGCAACGTTTTTATTTTTGCCGGTTTTGATTCCGATGTTTTAATATCACTCCAGGTTTTGCCTTCAACGTTCTCTTCACGAGAAGTTAAAGCCCATATTTTTTTTATCTCGATATATTCATCCTTATTGGAAGTACTCTCATCCAACCAGTTAAACAGTTGTTCCTTCTCTTCGTTACTTGCTTTTCCTTGCAGGTATTTTTGTATAATAGTGTAGTCCATATTTTTCTTTGTTAACTATTGTACACACGAACACTCCGCTACCCTTTATTGAAAGCGAAAAAAATCAAAAAAAATCTCTTTGAAAATAATATCGAGGTTGAATGGGGGGACAAAAGGATGATTTGCAGTTACGGATTAGAACATCCACATAACCGAAGGAAGGACATCTTTTAATTCCTTACGAAGAATTTTCAAGGCACGGGTAATGTTGGATTCAACGGATTTAAGAGCAATTCCCAATTCATCGGCAATCTCACGGTTTTTTTTGTATTCGAAACGACTTTTCACGAAAACCTGCCGGCATTTTTCGGGTAGTTTATCAAGTGCATTTTGAATCATTTCTTCCAGTTCCATATATTCGAGCCTATCGAATTTAAAAGACTCCAGAATTTCCTGATTCAAGAGTTTCTCGCGATTCTCAAGTGTGCTTTTTTGGTAGTTTAGTTTGTATTTTTCGTGACGTAAATAATTCAGACACTCTGTTTTTGCGGCCGTATATAAAAAAGCTCTGATTCCATTAATCGAATTAACCTCTTCCCTATTGGTCCATAGTTTTACAAAAGCTTGCTGAGCTATATTTTTTGCCTCTTCCCGATCGGGAATAAATTGACAGCAAAAACCAACTATTTTCTCGTAATTATTTTCAAAAACAAGTTTAAACACATATTCTTCACCATTTTTAAATGAAGAAAGGTCATAAAGTATATTTCGTGAGTCATAAAAACTCATAACCTAACGATAAAACTTGTTTCCATACAAATCAATATAGAAAGTTGATGGTCCAAATCGTAGTATCAATTACGAATGTATACAATTTTACCTTATTGGCAATAATCACAAACCCGGAACCGAATTGTCAGAATTGGACTCTTCGGTTTCGGGTTTGTTTAAGATCAAGGTTATTTATAACCTTTTATTTTTCCAGCATTTTAATAAAATAACCGCCTACTACGGAGCGAGCCTGGAATCCAACCTGAGTTGCGGTTGGTGTTTCGTACCAGTCGGTCATCGGTACACGATCAGGCGTTTTAGTAACAAAGGCGTATACCGGATCAATAAATTTCTGGAAAGTTTCGGTATCATCAGCTAAAGTAGCTGTCCATACAATCCAGTCTGATTTGGTATACGTTCTGCGGTTATCCAACGGTAAACCGTAGGTGTTCTGTTTAGTCAGGTAATAGGCAATTTCTGTTTGAGCCACTTCTTCGGGGAAAATTCCTAGGCCAAGCAGTTTATCCCAAACAATGTTGTATTTCTGACTCCAGGTTCCGGGCTTGTCGAATGTTAAACGATAGTGATCGCCATCGTCGGCCATTTTCATCCACTCCTGCGCCATACTTTTGGCTTCGGAAGTATACTTTTCAGCCACATCAGTTTTGCCCAGCATTTCGGCCAGTTTTCCGTAGCTGGCTATTCCCATAATTGCTTTTGCCGAAAGGTTTACGTTGTGTGCAAAGTGACCGGCAAAGTCGTCGGTACAAAGCTGATTCTCCGGATCAAGACCATTCTCCATCAGGTAGTTCGCCCAGGTTGTTAATACATCCCAATGCTCGGCTGCATAATCGGCATTTCCTTCAACATCGGCAATGGCAGCAGTTAGAATTAGCATGTTACCACATTCTTCAACGGGCATGTCGCCTCCGTATGTTTGTCCGTTGGCTTTCGGATAAGTACCTACATCGTGTGCGGCAAAAGGTTTTGTCCATTTTCCGCTTTCCGAATAATAGAAAATCGGGTTCAGCATCCCTTTTAATAATTCAGGATTGTATTTCAGGAATAATGGCGCCGACGGATAAGTTACATCCACCGTACCGATTGATCCGTTGCTGAAGTTTTCTTTTGAAAGGAAAAGAATGTTTCCTTTAGTATCTTCCACCAGTTTGTGCGCGGCAATCGACTGACGGTAAGCCAACAAACACAAACGTGCGTAGTTTTCGCCACCAGCTGCCAATGCTTCTTCGTAAATCTCTTTATCGGCTGCATCGCAACGCTCCATAATACTTTGGTAATCGTTTGCTGCAGAAGTTAAAACCTGGTCAAAACTTACCTGACCATCCTTAGCCCACCATGCTTTCAGGTTATCGCCAAAATACTGAATCGATTCAATATCGTCATAGCCAAGCATTATATAACCTTTAGCCGGTTTTGTCGAAACATTTCCAAGCACCTCAGAACAAGCCAAAACAGGCATATTTTGTGAAAGAACAGCTGTTGTTTTAGTGTCTCTTGCGTTTACTTTTCCACTTTCAACAAATACTTTTTTCATACCCGCGAAATCACCCATTGCAAGTGTTTTATTTTCAGCATCAGGCGATGCCAGGTAGAAATAGCCCCAGTCGATGCGTATATTGTCGCCTTTCTTTTCTAAAACCGGCTGCTCGGTAGTTCCGGTTTTCAAAAAGTTGATGTTGCCGGTTTTTCCTGTTGTAACTTCTACTTCCTGATTCAACTCGTTAACAGCCCACTCGGGAGTGGCTTCAATATATACTTCTACGTGGTGTGAATTGCCATCGGTTGAAAACACTTCGTAGTTAATGTAGTTTACCGGGCGCGAAAGCAGATCCAGATCGTCCATCAACAGCGGTGAAACAAATTCAATCCGCAAATCTACCGGGCCACATGTAAAATCGTACTTTGTTTGAGTAGCAGTAATTTTTACGCTGTTTTGAACAGCTGTTTGCGCAAAAACAGGTTTAATGTCGTTTTCTTTAAAGATGCCAAAGTCAACGTAAGCCAAACCTCCCCGATCCCAGCAATGCGCTGCAATGGTATTTTCGCCACCAATGTTCAGCAAGCTTTTATCCAGCTTCAACACCACGTTGCTTTTTGCACGGTTCCCGGTATTTATAATCTCTTTTCCGTTAAGGTACAATTCAAAATCATCATCGTGCGAATAAACCAGATACAGATCGTTTTCGCTGTTTACTTCGGGCATAGTAAATTCGCGGCGCACCCAAATATGTTCGGTATCCCACGATGTGGCTGTTTCACCGGTGTTTGGTGTACCAAAAGCTGCTTTTCCGCTTTTCCACGATGTAGCGTCAAAACCCGGCTTTTCCCATCCCGACTCAGGTTCCTGAGTTACATATTTTCCGTCCCAGGCTTCGAACTTGGCATTGAACACAACCGGTTCCAGCGGAATTTCTTCTTTTCCCAGGAAACGATACGTTTTACCATCTACACGAACGGCACCGATAAGCGAATGATTTCTGCCGGTCCAGTGTTTCACCGGTGTGTCGAATAAGTTATCCGACATTGACCAGGCACTTGTGTATGGGTCGATGGTTATTAGCGGATAGGCCGGGGCACGAAACTCCACCCCTGCCTCTTCTTTTTGTGTAACTTCCGACTGCGAAGTACAAGCTCCCAAAAGAGCGGCAATAATAAACACAGTCAGGATTTTGTTGACAGTTGATTTAAGCATAATTATTATTTAAATTGTAAAATTATTTATTCTCCACACACAATAAACCAGAACTCATTTGAAAATGAATACGGGATCTTCCGACCAGTTCATTAGTAGCTCTTTTTATTCTCTACATAATTCTCCCTGCAGGTATTTCCGTAACATAGTTAAGCCTGTATCATTTTTGCTGGTTATTGTACACATGAACCACATTTAACCCTTTACAATAACAGAAAAAAATTTCTTCAAAAGATCTTCAAAATAAACCCGTGGTTGAATCAGATTATAAAGAGACCTATCCATAATCGTGATTTTCAGTTTATTGTTTTTCTAATTCATATTTTGCCAGAACTGCATATTCAGCCGCAAATGCGAAATTGAACATCCCTTCGGTTTTGTTTTTTTCATGATCTTCTTCCCATCCCGTTAGTAGGTTCGTTGGCAGGAAACCGTTGTAAAGGAAGTTTTCGTAGGCGTAATCAAGATTCTGCTGAAAACTGTTGATGTATTCCGACACCTCCTCACAAGAAGAATGGGCATCAACAAAACCACGCATCAATACCCCATTAAACCAGTTACGAAAACCCCTTACATCAAAAGAGTAGTATCCGGGAATGTCCTTATCGATTTGAGCGAAATAGGTAAAGCTCGATTTCGATAAGTGTTGCGCATCTCTCCGATATAAATCATCTCCGGTAGCGCGAAACAGATCGGCCGCTCCCGAAAGCATTGTTCCGCTGTTGTATGTAAATGCCGGCCCAACCCGGTCGCGGCAGTTAATTCCTTTTCGGTAATTAACTCCGTTAATAAGCTCTGTTTGCGGGTTTCGTGGCGTACAACCGCCCATCATATCATCGTAAACACCATCGGCTCGAAGCAAATGTTCTTTTTGCCAGTGGTAAACTTTTTGGGCAAATTCAAGGTAGTAGTCGCTTTTACTAACCTTTTTTGCTATTCTGGTTTTCCGGTCAGACGGATCAATAGATCGATGAGTGATTTTATCTTTCTTTCCTTTATACATCTCGTGTAACCACACCAGCGGACTTACCATTGGACCATTGCTGCATGAGTGCTTCGACACATAGCCGGGTCCCCAGGTAATACCACCGTTCTCTTCACCTTTATCATTAAAAGTGCAGTCCCATCCATCGAGTACATACTCGGTCAGATACTCGGCTTTTTCAAGGAATTCGTTTTTACCGGTTAATTTATAGGCTTCAATAAATTCGCGAACCAACCACATTTGATCATCATACACATTCATTATGCCGGCAACTTCGGCCTGCCCTGTAGCAGCTCCGCGGTTAACCCCGTATACTGTCCATTCTTTGGTTTGTGTGTACGACACTAGTTCGAATGTTCCGAGGTAATAGTCTGCTTTCTCGTATAATTCGTAAAGCAAATCGGCGTATCGCTTAAAATGTGTATCGTATAAGGTCGTATTTCCGTTTTCCTTTTGCGCTTTTAGAGCATGAAGGATGGCGTTAACAGCTTCAATTGCGCTGGTATACATCCATATACTACCTTTTTCGTCAGAAACAGCTCCGGTATATGGATTAAAAAACCGGGCCATAGCCATTTCCTCCCCAATAAAATGAGCTTCAAAGGACGCATCTGCCAGAGTCATTGCACGGGTTAGATTTTGATCAGATAAATCCTTTTGATTTTCGAATGAAGTACAATTTACAGAAGTGAAAGAAGGCGAACTGCTGCTCTGTTTTGCTTCTTCAGTATTTTGCAATTCCGAATTTGCCTTATGTTTCCCTTCGCAGAAAGATGTACCAAAACAATGTATAGAGGTAAGGATAATTGTGGTTAAAAACCCGATTAGTTTCATTGTCCCAATAGTTTGATAAAGTTTTAATTCAACTGTTCTTAAAAATTCCGCTAACAGGGATATTCTTAATGAACAGCCCTCAAATATTGAAAGACAGTGATTAAATTATGGGTTAAAATCGGGTTAAAATCAAAAAAAAAACATTAATCTTGCGCAATTAACCGGGGGATTGATACAAATATTTGTTGCTTTTCAAAAAAAACGTCTCTTTTCGTTGTAAAAACGAGAATTGGAATATTCTTAACGTTTGCAATATTCTAAACGAAGTAAAAAATTAAAGATAAAAGAATAATAAACCAAGTTCAGTATTAACTACAATGTTGATTAAGCTACATTACATAACACTTATAATAGGTTTATTAAACTTTCAGGGCTCGTTTCTGAAGGGATTAAAATTCAACGGAGGAGAAGTACCAATAGCCGAGCGTACTTCTTACAATGTATTCGATGATTCCAACATCGCATTTTCAGATTCCTTTGACATTGATTTTGACTTATCCTTATATCCACCAACGCTTATTGGTTACATCATCCGAATAAAAAATACCGAAAGCGATAAAATTTTCAATTTATTTTATGACGGGCAAGGTTCTGATTTGGTGTTTAGATTTAACCAGGAAGGAAAAAGCAGCCTGATTATTGCAAGAATGAGTAAGGAATATTTGCTTAACACCTACTGGTTTAACATGAAAATTTCTTTCGATCTGAAAAACGATTCTATTTCGCTGAAAATCCATGACCAAACTTTTAGTGCTGCCAATGTTGGCCTCCCCAAAAAATATCATCCTGTAATTTTATTTGGTAAAAGCGATTATATAATTGATGTTCCTTCTTTTGCCATTAAAGAACTCACTATAGGAAATAAGGACAAGTACCACTTTGATCTGAATGAAAATGAAGGCAGCATTGTTCATGATATAAATGGGAAATCAATTGGCAATGTGAGTAATCAGGAATGGTTGATTAATGATGCCTATCACTGGAGGCACAAAATTTCATTTCAATCGGGTTCTGTTGCAGGTGCCAATTACAATCCTCAAAAAAAAGAGATCTACTATTTTAACCGCGATACCATTCATAAATACAATGTAAGAACCGAAAAAACAGAAGTTATTGCGTTTAAGGAACCGTGCCCTGTAAATCTGTTTTTGGGCACCAATTTTCTTGATCCGGCGAATAACAAGTTATATTCCTACGAAGTTTTTTTTGAGCGGAAAAACGATATTCCTACGGTTGCCAGCCTCGATTTGTTGACTCATAACTGGTCAGCCGAAACAACTCAGGAACTTCCGATACAGCTGCACCATCACGGATCCTTTTTTGATACTGAAAACAGACAGTACACTATCTTCGGGGGCTTTGGGAACATGTTCTACAATAACGACTTCTTTTCGTATAGCCTTGAAAATAAGGAATGGCACACGCTTGCAGGTTTTACGGGCGATTTTTTGTCGCCCCGTTATTTCTCATCGGTTGGCTATTCAAAAAAGACAAACACGGCCTACATTTTTGGCGGCATGGGAAACGAATCGGGAGAACAAATTGTTGGAAGAAAGTATTATTACGATTTATACAAAGTTGACCTGAACACCAAAAACATTACAAAACTTTGGGAAATACCATGGGAAGGCGACAATGTTGTTCCGGTTCGGGGAATGGTTATTCTTAACGATTCCAGTTTTTACACCTTTTGTTATCCGGAACACTATTCAGAATCGTACCTCAGACTGTATCGCTTTTCGATAGCCGATGGCAGTTATGAAATACTGGGAGACTCGGTTCCAATACGCTCTGATAAAATTACCACTAATGCGAACTTATATTTCGATGAAGGGCTACATACACTTTATGCTTTGATACAAGAGTTTGAAGATGATATCGCATCTGAGCTGAAAGTTTATTCGCTGGCATTTCCGCCGATTACGGCAGAGGAACTGGTGAATTATTCGAAGCCAAATAATCCCGGAACAGCGCGGTTAATAATCATTCTTTCGTCAATCATCGTTGTAATAGCTTTTATTTTTTATCGTAGAATAAAATTGAAATACAGCAGCGAACGGAATGGATCAGGAGGATTAAGCAGATTAAGAAACAAAAGGAAAGTTATTGTAAAACCTAATTCAATTTACCTTTTTGGCGATTTTGCCGCACACGATCGCAACAATAAAGACATCACTTACATGTTTAGCACCAGGTTAAAACAGATGCTTATCCTTTTACTGCAACACAGTGCCGAAAAAGATGGCATCTCGTCGCAAAAACTGGGGAGTATTTTATGGCCCGGAAAACCCGCACAAAAAGTTAAAAACCTGAGAGGTGTTACTATTAACCATTTGCGGAAGGCTTTAAGTGAATTTGATGGGGTTGAACTGGTGTACGAAAAAGGTTGTTTTAAGCTTGTACTATCGGATGAATTTTATTGCGACTACACCAGATGCTTAGAACTTATTTCAGGAAAAGAACCTGGCGAAAGCCAGCTCGAACTGCTTGAACTGCTAGGCAGGGGGAAATTTTTAAAACTCGCAGATGATTCGGTTTACGACTCGTTTAAACAGGAAGCTGAGAACAAACTTGAACCGGCATTATTACTGGAAATGGAAAATGCCTATAATGCGGAAGCCTATCAATTAAGCATCGAGTTCTCTGAGGTTATTTTCAATATTGATCCATTGAACGAAGTGGCGCTTACTTTCCAGGTAAAAGCTTTGCAAAAACTCAAGTTGAATGAAGAAGCAAAATTAAGATACAACGCCTATACGCTGGAGTACAAAAAGGTAATGGGAAACAACTACCCAAATCCGAATAAACTATTGGCTTAAAAGCGCCAACCGTTATTTTGAATCACTTGTTTATCACCAGTCGAGCAAACGTTTTTCTCCCTCCAGCGCTTTGATTTCTGAAATTTCCTGCGACACTTCAATCACTCCTTTGTAATTACCCGATTGATCTCTTACCGCAAAATACTGAATAAGAATAAACTCTCCTTTCATTTTTATCCAGAAGGAGGCATCATCCTTTTCTCCCGACCTAAACGATTCCACAATTTTCTCCACCACATGTACACTTTCCGGGGGATGGCAATTTTTAACCTCACGCCCTATGATTGCAACCGTTCGCGGGAAAATTCTTTTTTGAGGAGTAGAAAAATACTGAACCTTGTTGTGTTCGTCAACATAGGTAATATCGACGGGAAGATGATTAAAAATCAGTTTAATTTGTTCTGCTTTTAAAATTCCGGTTCCAAGATTTATAAATCCATCAGCAACACTAACTTGTTCTTCCTCGGTAATATTTCGGGGTTGAATATATGGATAGCCAATTTCAAAGCCCAAACGATTCATCGCTTGTAGTTCTTCTTCGTTAATAGTAGAAAGAATCACAGGAAACAAGATGTGTTCTTCCCTGAATTTGATGGCCATCATACTAAAAAAGATATCGCCCACACACCGGTTAAATGGTTTTATTTCAATTGATCCATTTTCAAGTTGGGCGATCACGAACTTTATATTAGCCCTGATATCATCATGAATAGACCACATAATCTGCAGGCAACGGTAATCGGGCCAGGCTTTTTCAATGGCCGGAAAGAGTACGTTTTCTTTAATCGTGTAATGTTTTACAAAAACCTCCAACTGTTTGAATTTGCTGAGCAGTTTCGTTTTCAAGGCATCGTTTCCGGGATCTTTTACAAAGGCTTTAAATACCGGTCTTATTTCATCCAATCCCAGCACCATTTCCCGATTATTTTGTTCCAACACCGCTAAAAATGAATCGGTAGGAGGTTCTATTTTTGGGTAAGTTTCAATGGGAATATGAAAAATATTCAAAAGTTTACTGGCAAGCTTTTTTAGGTCCACAACTGGGTATCCGTCTTTTACCAGGCTATCGAATAAAGCAATAAAATCACCGGGAATAACCGATGGTATAAAATCTTTATTGGCGATAACAAAGGAATGTGCATTTCCGGTATCGAGGATCAGTTTTGAAACTTCTTTTAATTTTATGAGCCTTTTCTCGTTGGTTTTTGTGAATTCCGACATAAAACTTCCTATTTAACAAAAAACACCCAGTATTCTTCCTCCGACTTCTTGTTAAGCCAGTGGCCGTAGTTCATGCTTAGTGATTTATCCAGCAATGGAGCCGGAATAAAAGGCGCTATTACTTTCAGTATTTCACTTTCTTTCAATTTTTTAATCGCTGACATTACTTCATGAACCGGTTGCTCTCCTGCATTCAACATCTCCCGGATATCAATTGTTTCCACGACATTGCTCTCGTTAAACCATTCCGGTTTTTTAGTTTTATAATGTACATTTTCATCGCCAACAGCATCAACATTGCTCTGGCCAACTTCACTTCTCAGTTTATTGATCAGCTCTTCCACTTTCAATCCGCCAATGGTAGCTGCCTGGCTTAAAGTTGTAATTTTAGTAATGGTTTTTCGTAACACCGGATTCCGAAGCTTTTTAAAAGCAGGCGCTGCACTAATCAGAATATCTTCCAACTGTGGATAGGCTTCCAGCAGATCAAATATTTTCGTTTTGGGTGTGATAATCAGTTTTTCCATCGCTTATTCTTTTTCGTCGGTGTAAGATAAAATCCTTCGTTCGCCTTCCAAACTCCGGTTTTCGGAAAGATCCTGCGAAACTTCCAATGTTCCAAGGTAGTTGCCATTTTCATCACGCAACGCGAAATATTCGATTTTAATGAATTTGCCTTTCATTTGTATCCAGAAAGGTGCGTGTGAAGCTTTTCCCGACTTAAAATCTTCCAATATCTTTTCAACAATATGAGTACTTCCCGGGGGGTGGCACAAACGCACATCGCGGTTAATAATGGAGCGACTGCGGGCAAATATCCGTTCTTTTCCCTGGGTAAAATATTTCACTTTGTCGTTCTTGTCAACAAAAGTCATGTCGAAGGGAACTGAGTTCAAAATGGCTTTTATTTCCTCAGCAGAAAAGCTCCCCGATGGCAACTGAATATTTCCATCAGAAGTAATGTTACTTTCCGCTGCTTCTTCGGTAAGTCCCTCAGGCTTCCATTCAACTTTTGGATCATACAGCGAAAAACCGTATTCCAGTGTTTGTTTGTGAATATTCCACCAATCTTCGGTAGTAAGCACATCCATGGCCATGGGGAACAAAATCTCTTCCTCCTTTTTAATCATATCAACCAAACCCTGAACCGTGACATAAAACAACAATTCAAGCGAATCAAAAAGATCTTCCTGTTTCAGTCCGGGTGTTTTCAGAATAGTTATACAGGCTTTCAGTTGATCTCGAATTTCATCGTGTTTGCCCCACATAACTTTTGGCGGACCGGTGATTTCATTTTTTTCGAGATAAGGAAAAACCAAATACTCTTTTCGCTGGTAATGTTTGTCAACATCCATTAACTGGTTAAACAGACTTTCCAGCTTTAGCGCATAGGTTTTAAACTCGTCTTCGCTTATATGTGGCAACTCATCGAGTTGCTGTTTGGCCTGTTCTGCCACTTTTCGCAGTTCAACATTCTCTTGCTGAAATACATCAACCGGATGTCCTTCAGGAATGGCTTTAGCCCCCGACAAATCAACATTTCCCTCCAGCACCGAGCCATGAACATCGCAGAGTTTTAATACTTCCTCTTCCGGCAAACCTTCCTGCATCAGTTCCTGTTCTACTTCAACTACCTCGCCGTAAGGAATATTTTTCAGTGATTCCACCAGTTCTTTCCGAACACTATCAGCCGATTCTCCCTGATGCAGTTTTAAAATCAAATGCTTTAGTTGTTCCTTTCTGTACTTCGAATTGTTAATTAGTTCACTCATAGCCTATTTCTCAAATTTTATAATTTGTACGGGGCAATTTTCAGCTGCTTCTTTAATTTCCTGTTCGTATAAAGTGTAATCAAGCCCCGGCACTACAATCATTTTATCGAAAACTTTAAATACCCGCGGCGCAAACAGATTACACATTTTACAGGCAATGCAGGTGTTTACGCTATCGTCTCGCCAAACTCGTTTAATCATCGCTATAAAACCCGGTTAACAAGGCACCAACATTTATTTGTATTAGGGAAGGTATTACTAAATAATTCCTCTGTTTAAAACAGCTTCTCCCCTTCGTATCTTATCCGACAGTGCTTGTATGGTTTCTTCTTTTACGATTTCAAAAAATTTATCGCGTACTTCCTTGTACTGTTCATGTAACGGACACGGATTATCATTGTTACATGATTTTAATCCGAAACCACATCGATGAAAACAGGCATCCCCTTCCATTACGTGAATCACCTGGTACAGCGTCAGTTCTTTCTGTTCACTGTTAAAAAAGAATCCACCGCCCCGGCCTTTGGCCGAGTCAACTAATCGGTGTCGGGTAAGCGTTTGCAAAATCTTTGCTGAAAACGCAGAAGGTGCCTCTATTTCTTTTGCAATCTCAATAACCCCCGGTCGTTTCTCCTCCCAGTTTCGGAGCTGGATGAAAACAAGTGCCCGTATTGCATATTCAGTACTTTTAGCCAACATAAACTTAGTTTTTCGAAATAATTTCTTTTTCCAAAGCTAATGCTTTCAAAAATAAAATATTGTTTTCTAAATGAATATGTCGGTGTAAATCCTGTTCAAAATCGTTCAATGTTTGATAAGTAATACGGTAAGTATTACAAGCATCGGGCGGACAGGTATAATTAGATGTTAATGCTGCAATTTCGAAAAAGCGCTCGCCTTCAGCCTGGTGTTCGTTCAACATGTCCTGAATGGGTGCATCAATTCCTCCAAATTCGGGCAACCCAGGATTTCCTCCGTTTTTAAATTTTACCAATTTGCGTATATACGGGAACAAATCCAACTCTTCCTTTTGCATGTGTGCCGCCAGGTTACCGGCTGCCGTTTCAAACATTTCGCGAACCTTAAAAAGCTCCGGGTGATTTTCGCCATGCACACTACAGAGTTTATTAAGCTTTTCGCTTAGAAAAGGAATATTGTCGTTGACATAAGAGTGATGCCTTTTTTCGATGTAATCGCACAGTTCGTTTAGCTGCATCGAACTGATATATTTCGAATCCGGATCGTTGGCCAGCACTACTGCTTCCAATTCAGGTAACAAAGTTGCAATATCAATATTTGCTTTTTCACAGGCTTTTTCAAGAGTAATACCGCCTCCACAACAAAAATCGATGTTGTTACGATCAAATATTTGTGCTGTTTTATAATTCTCTTTTACAACCTCGCCTACTGTTAATTTTTTACTGATTTCCATAGCTATTCTATTTTTTGACAAATATAGAAACATTTTATCAAAGGACAACAGGGTCTTTTTATAATTTTATTATACATTTGCAGTACTAAACTTTAAAATCATTATTTATGAATTCTAAAAAACTCTGGATCGGTTTTATCCTCGTAATGGTAATTTCGTTTGGAATACTTGGTTATTTTGGCCGGGAAATCTACCGACAAGCACCTCCCATTCCTGAAAAAGTAGTACTGCCTGATGGTACAGTTTTATTCACCTCGGCCGATATTAAAGACGGCCAAAACGTCTGGCAATCGATGGGTGGACAGGAAGTTGGAACCATATGGGGCCACGGCGCCTACAAAGCCCCCGACTGGACAGCCGACTGGTTGCATAAAGAAGCCCTTTTTATTTTAGACACCTGGTCGTTGGCCGAATTTTCTCAATCGTATGATGACCTGCAGGACGAAAAACAGGCGCTTCTTCAAAAACGTCTTCAAAACGAACTGCGGAAAAACACATACGACAAAGCTTCGCAAAGTCTCGTAGTTTCAAAAGTTCGTGCCGAAGCCATTAAAAGTAACAGTGCCCATTATTCCGGTTTATTTATGAATGATCCTGATTTGGCGCATCTAAGGGAAGCATACGCTATCCCGGCCAACTCGATTAAGGACGAAGCCCGAATGGACAAAATGAATGCATTTTTCTTTTGGGCCAGCTGGGCAACGGTTACCGAACGCCCCGGAAAAGATATTACCTACACCAATAACTGGCCTCCGGAAAAACTGGTTGGTAACGAGCCAACAGGCTCATTGCTTTTATGGACAGGATTTAGTGTAATTATTTTGCTGTTTGGAATTGGACTTTTGGGCTGGTATTATGCAACCAATCGCGAAGAAGATACAAATCCGGATATTCCGAAGGTAAATCCTTTATCGGGAACCCAACTTACTCCGTCGATGAAAGCCACCTTAAAGTATTTCTGGGTGGTAACTGCACTTATACTGGTACAAATATTAATGGGTGTAATTACTGCGCATTACGGAGTCGAAGGATTGGGTTTCTATGGCTTACCTTTAGCTGATGTCCTCCCGTATTCTATCTCAAGAACCTGGCACATACAGCTGGCCATCTTCTGGATAGCAACCTCGTGGCTGGCTACCGGACTATTTATAGCACCGGCCATTTCAGGTAAAGAACCAAAATTCCAGCGCTTTGGCGTAAACTTTTTATTTATCGCGTTGCTGATCATTGTTGTTGGCTCTTTAGCCGGCCAATGGATGGGCGTAATGCAAAAGCTGGGACTTGTTGAAAATTTCTGGTTTGGACACCAGGGCTACGAGTATGTTGACCTGGGCCGGTTCTGGCAGATTTTCCTACTGGTAGGTTTGGTATTGTGGTTATTCTTAATGGGTCGCGCCATTTGGCCGGCATTACAGGCAAAGAATGAAAACAGGCATTTACTTACCATGTTCCTGATTTCATCGATTGCGATTGCAGCTTTTTATGCTGCCGGTTTAATGTGGGGACGCCAAACTCACCTTTCAATTGCCGAATACTGGCGCTGGTGGGTTGTTCACCTTTGGGTTGAAGGATTTTTTGAAGTATTTGCAACTGTCGCAATCGCATTTCTCTTTGTGCGAATGCAGCTGATTCAAACAAAAATTGCAACAGCAAGTGTACTGTTCTCAACTATAATTTTCCTTTCCGGTGGTATAATCGGTACCTTCCATCACTTATACTTTACAGGTACACCAACTGCTGTACTTGCACTGGGAGCAACATTTAGTGCTTTGGAAGTCGTTCCACTGGTATTAATGGGTTTTGAAGCCTATCACAACATACGGATGAGCCGTGCTAAAGAATGGGTTGCTGCTTACAAATGGCCGATATACTTTTTTGTTTCGGTGGCATTCTGGAATTTCCTTGGTGCCGGAATCTTCGGATTCTTAATTAATCCTCCAATTGCGTTATACTATATGCAGGGATTAAATACGACTCCGGTTCATGGTCACACCGCTTTATTCGGTGTTTATGGGATGTTGGGAATCGGACTGATGCTTTTTGTTTTGCGCGATATGGATTTAAATGCAGTGTGGAAAGAAAAATCGATACGCAACGCATTTTGGATGATGAATATAGGTCTTTTGCTAATGGTGGTATTGAGTGTGTTACCTGTAGGTTTGGCGCAAACGGTTGCCAGTGTAAAGCACGGTTTGTGGTATGCCCGTTCAGCCGAATTTTTAGAAAGTCCTACGCTGGAAACGATTCGCTGGCTGCGGGCTATTGGCGATACCATTTTTGCGGTTGGGGCACTCTATTTGGGCTGGTTCGTTTTCGGTTTGAAAACGGGATGGTCGATAAAAAAATAGCTATGGTGTTGTTTATAAAAAGGGAGTAAATGTTTACTCCCTTTTTTATTTGCTGATTAATCAACAAAAAGTTGATTAGGATAGATCTTGGTTCTCAATAATTTTAACGTAATATTTATTTAAAGGACATATTTGTCTTTTATTCAAATACTTCGTAAATTACTACAACCAACAATATGAAACAGACAAAAGTAAAACACTTTGTGAAGGACTGCGATTAATTGATGGAGTTAAAAGGATCGGGGACGATCATAAAGCTATTGCCAACTCAGTAAAAGGGGATATTGCAGGAGTTGAGGTATATTAATTAAAACATTAAACATTATGAAAAAGCTTTCAGTATTGATGATACTAATAAGCATCTTTGCTTTTGTATCATGCGAAAAGTCTGATCTTATACCTGAAGATCAGCAGGAACTAGTTACCAAAAGTGCTAAAAAGGTTCTGAATTTCAGAACGCATTTATCAGGAGATAATGAGGTGGTTCCGGTAGAAACGATGGCTACGGGACAAGCTATTTTCCAACTGAGTAAGGATGGAACTGAATTGTCGTACAAACTTATTGTTGATAGTATTATGGATGTTACAATGTCACACATCCATTGGGCTCCAGAGGGGGAAAACGGCTCGGTAGTTGCATGGTTGTATCCGTCAGGACCACCACCAATGCTAATTGAAGGTTATTTCAGTGGGATTTTGGCCGAAGGTGTAATTATGGACTCCGATCTAAAGGGGCCACTTGCAGGTGGTACTGTAATGGATTTGGTAAATGAAATTTATGCAGGAAAAACCTATGTTAATGTACATACGTTACAAAATCCGGGTGGAGAACTCAGGGGGCAGATAAAAGGTAACATGCCCCAGTCGGACAAGAAAAATGACTGAAAGAAGGCAAAATTCTAAAACATACAATTGATTAATGAAGGGCAACCATAAAGGTTGCCCTTCATTTTTTACTAAAATCAGCCCCCTAAAACCAGACTGAACATTTCTGAATAAATATTTATTATTAAATAACTGTTTTTTCAGTTGCACAACTGAATAATCAGTTGTAAATTTATCTCCATTCACACAAATGATTAAAACACATGAAAATCAACAAATTCAGACAAACAGAAAATCGATTATCAACATTTGCAAATTGGATACAGTCCTTCTACTCATTGGGCACACAAACTTCGGCAATTCTATTTTTCTTAATGGTGATAACAGCTTGTTCCAATAATAAGCCTGAACAGCAAAAAGAAATCTACAATGTTCAAATTATCGACGCATTTAACAAGGAGGATAAGGCACAATTAAGCGAAATAGTTGATGGAAATATTGAATACATCCGTCTCGAAACGAAAAAGGAAATCCTATTAGGAAATTCGCCAAGGGTATTTACGAATGATTCCTACATTGTAGCAGTAACACACCGACAAGCATATTTATTCGACCGAAGAACCGGAAAATTTATACGCGAAATCGGGCACTACGGCAAAGATCCTGACGGTTATCGAAATATACTTAAAGCCTTTACTTTCGATGAAAAGCGTAACCAGGTTTATACGAAAAGTTGGGATTCAAAAATCTACGCCACCTATACATTGGACGGAACTGTTGCCAACGAGATTACCGTTCAACCAATTGAACGCGAAGAAGACATGGCAAATAATATTTTCAGTGAAATAATAACATCCATAGTTCCCTTAAACGATACCTGCCATATTGGATATGTATGGAACCTTAACGGAAAAGAAGAGGCAAAACTTGTTGTATTCAACAATAACAACCCGCGAATAAAGGTCTTTCCGCAATACAAACGTTTTGATTACGACATCAACCGCGATGGTATCTCGGTATTCGATTGGAACGCCAAATTTTATTTTTTGCAAGATCAGCTTCACTTTTTTGAACGGTTTACCGATACCGTGTTTACCGTTTCGATGGAGAAGTTGGAGCCAGAATTCGTGCTGCACAGAGGCGAAACAGAAGAAGCAAGTGGTAGCAATTTAACCGGCCAAAAGGGCGATGTACCGTATTTATTAATTGATGATCTGTTTGGGGCCGAACGTTTTCTCTTTTTCAAAATACGACAGCCACACGAAAAATTTAATGGTGATTCTTCTTACGGTTTTTACGACAAAGCTACAAATACCACCAAACTCTCAGAAAACAATTTGGGCATAAAAAACGATGTAAACAGCTTTCTCCCCTTCCCTTTTAAATCGGTGAACCAAAATAACGAAGTAGCGGGTTTACTCGAAGCTTTTGAAGTAAAACTATGGTTTGAGACAAACCCGGAAGCCGCCGGAAAATTGCCCGACAAGCTAAAAGCTTTCAGGACAATGGAAGAATCGGATAATCCGGTGGTAATGATAGCTAAATTGAAAGACTAAGTACCACAAAAACAGAAACTGTATTAAACCAAAAACGCTAAGAAGATGAACATTTTGATAAAGTTTTATACAATAACAATTCTGTTTTTACTGATTTGTTATTATGTGGCTGAGGCACAAAAAGTCGTTCAGATTCCAATGGGTCAAAATATCGGCAAATCAAAAGAACTACCAATCAGCAACATTGCTGAAAACATTCGTTTTATTCCGCTGGAAACCAACGAAAACTGTTTGTTTGGAACCGACATATCAAAAATTGAGCTTGTTGATGATACGATTTTTGTGAGCGATTACAATTACATTTTCAAATACGACCTAAATGGAAATTTCATTACAAGAATTGGTAAAAAAGGAAGAGGCCCAGGTGAATATGCAAAAGGATTTCAAACTTTTCTTGTCGATAAGGATAAACAGCACCTGATTGGGTTTGATCTGCTTGACCAAAAGATGATGGAGTATGATTTTGATGCGAATTTTTTAAGAGAAGTACAAGTTGATTTTTTTCCAGGTCCGGTGGAATGGAATGGAAATGGAGACATTGTAGTTTACAACATGAGTTTTACCTACGAAAAAGAGCCATGGCAGGATCTCTACCTATTGGATAAGAATGCTAAAACAATTCAAAAAAACAGGTTTAAAAAACAAACGGACAAAAGGTATGGCTTAATGGTTTACCCGGCCCTTTTTTACCGTTACAAAGGAAAAACCCGATATAAAAATCCATACGAAAATGTAATTTACGAACTGGATGAAAAAGGCCGAACCACACCGGTTTACGAGTTGGATTATGGGAAATATGAAAAATACAGTGATATTGACGATGTTGAAGTTCAGGTAAAAAACGGTATTGGCACCAACCGATCGAACCCGAAAAGTTTTGAAAAAATCAGCTTACTGGGTTTAAGTGAAACCGATGCGTATCTGTTTATCTGTTACGGTCACCAGGAAAGGCGAAAACTTGGAGTATTTGATAAACGTAGCGGAACATTTTTCAATCTGTTTGATACAAACTTTGATTTGTATGGTTTTCACGACGATTTATATGGAGGATTACCACTTTTCCCAAGGACCGGACTCAAGAATTCTCAGTTCTTTACCTACTACACAGCCTTAGAGTTTAAAGAGCTTTTAAAATCAGCAAAGTCGCTAAAGCCTGAATTGAAAAATATGCTTGACAAAATAGATGAAAACGATAATCCTGTGCTGATACTGGTAAAACTAAAACAAAGTCAACCAGATGAAAAATAGAACAATCTCAAACCATCAAACCATCTCAAATATTTTCAAACCATTTCAAACAAACTCAAACAGTTAAACAATAATCCGGGTACAATTTTTGCTACCAGCTAACAAACAAATAAGTATAAACCAAATTTTCATCTTTTCTATCTTCAATTTTACGTTTCTCGCAAAACATAAAAGACCAGATAAAAAGTAAATCACTAAAAAGCTAAACATATGATTTTAAAAAACCATGAACTAATCGAGTAACATCGTGTACATCAAGAATAAACGTTAAAAGTTATTGGATATAATAATCTGTTTGTTAAGTTTATAGTCTCAACAAAAAACCTGTATACCGTGAATACGCTAAAATTCCCTTCCATAAAACGACAAGTTATCTTGTTTCTTTACGCCTCTTCTTTGTTATTTACAGCTTGTACAAACAAACCCAATGCTTCTGCAGAGGTTAACAAGGAAGCCCTTCCTGAAGAAAAAAACACAGTAGAAGTAATCACCCTCGAAGAAAAAGATTTTCTGAAAGAAATAGTTAGCAATGGTAAATTATCGGCTTCACAACAAGCTGAACTTTATTTCAAAGTTTCCGGCTCGTTGGTTACCATTAATGTGAAGAACGGGAATATCATTAATAAAAATGATGTTATTGCCAGTCTTGATAATGAGACATACCGTCTTACGATGAAGAAGGCAAACATTACCCTGGAGCAGGCAAAAATTGACAAGCTGGATGCATTAATAGGTATGGGCTACTCCACTACCGACACACTTTATACTACAGAACATGAAGCAATTGCGAATATCCGTTCGGGTTATAACCAAGCACTGGTAACTTTTGAAGAAGCCCGGCTGCAATTGGATAAAACATCGCTAAAAGCTCCTTTCTCAGGGAAAGTTTCAGGAATTAAACAAAAACCATTTGAGCAGGTTAATGTTTCAGAACCATTTTGTACACTTATCAATGACCGACGATTCTACATCGATTTCCCTTTGCTTGAAACCGAAATTTCAAAAGTAAAATTAGGTCAAAATGTAAGCATCTCCCCTATTTCCGGAGCCGAAAATACCACCGGCAAGATTTGTGAGATTGACCCGAATATAGACGAAAATGGATTGATATGGTTAAAAGCTGAGGTAGAAAATCCCGGAGATTATATGCAGGGAATGAATGTAAAAGTAAGTATAAAACAGGCAATAGCCGATCAATTGGTTGTTCCCAAACAAGCTGTTGTATTACGACAGAACCGCGAGGTGCTATTCCGCTACACCCAGGGCATTGCATACTGGACCTACATAAATGTGCTCAACGAAAACGAAAATGAATATTCAGTGAAAGCTGCAGAAGGAGCAACACTTTCTGCCGGCGATACGGTTATCGTTTCGAATAATCTTAACCTGGCACATGAATCAGAAGTGGAAATAGAGGAATAGTTTGAGGTTTGAAAAGTTTGAGGGTTTGAGGGTTTGAGGGTTTGAACAACATCAAACAACTTCAAACCATATCAAACCTTATCAAACAACGTCAAACAATAAATAAACAAAATCAAAAAGCTATGGCAACCATAAACAATTTTGAAGATTTGGAAATATGGCAATTAGCAAGAGAAATTTGTCAGGATATTCATCGGATTATCAACTATGATTCTTTTAGTAAGGATTTCGGGTTGGTAAAACAAATCAACAATTCTTCCGGTTCTGTCATGGATAATATTGCAGAAGGTTTTGAACGGGAAGGCAACAAAGAGTTTCGACAGTTTCTGTTTATTGCTAAAGGTTCATGCGGAGAATGCAGATCCCAGCTCATCAGGGCTTACGATAGAAAATACATCAAGCAGGATGAATTTTCTATCATCTATAATAAGCTAACGAATGAAAGCGTGAAAGTTAAGAATTTCATTTCCTATTTAAGTAAAAGTTCCATGACCGGAAATAAATTCAAATGAATACCAATCTCCTTCCTACAATGACAAACAACGATCAAACCAATTCAAACAATTATCAAACAAATTCAACCGAATTCAAACAACTGTCAAACTAAAATTAAGCATGGTAAAATTCCTGATTCACCGACCGATAGCTGTAACAATGGCATTTTTAGCTTTCCTACTTATTGGGATAGCCACCACCGTGCAAATTCCGGTGTCGTTAATGCCCGACATCGATATTCCTGTTATCTCCATACGGGTACCATCGAACGAAATGCCGGCCCGCCAGCTGGAAAATTCGGTAGTGAAGCAAATCCGCAGTGTGCTAAAAGAAGTGAACCACATTGAGGAGATGAAAAGCGAAACACGTGACGGTACTGCCTGGATCGAACTGCGCTTTAAACACGGAACTTCCATCGATCTGGCTTCCATTGAGGTGAACGAAAAAGTGGATAAGGCCATGAACTATCTTCCGCGCAATATGAGCCGCCCGGAAGTGATTAGGGCCAGCGCATCGGATATACCCGTTTTTTACCTGATGGTGAATAAAAAGCAGGAACTAATAACCGGCAACAAAGAGGAATTTCTGCAACTAAGTAATTTCACCAGCCAGGTGATAAGAAAACGCCTGGAGCAGCTTCCTGAAGTTGCATTGGTCGACATGAGCGGTCTGCAATACCCCGAAATTAAAATTACACCGCACGCTGCCTACCTGCAAAACGGCACGTTTACCATTTCGCAACTGGAGCAGGAGCTGAATAATAACAACATTGATTTAGGAAACCTCTTAATACGCGATGGCCAGTACCAATACAACATTCGCTTTAACACGCGGCTTCGTGATGTTTCTGAGATTGCCGAGATTCCGGTAAACCTGAACGGAAAAGTGGTGTCGCTATCGGAAATTGCCGATGTGAGTCTTCAGCCGCAAAAACCACAGGGGAACATAAAGATCAACTCCGAGAATGCAATTAGCCTGGCAGTGATTAAACAATCCGACGCAAAAATGGCTGACTTAAAGGACGAGCTGAATGAGTTGGTCGGCTATTTTAAAGAAGATTACCCCGAACTGGAATTTACGATCACCCGCGATCAGTCGAAACTATTGGAGTACTCTATCAATAACCTGGGGCAAAGCCTGCTAATCGGCGGAATGCTTGCTTTCCTGATACTATTTGTATTTCTGCGCGAACGAAAAGCTCCCTGGCTAATCGGTATCAGCATCCCGGTTTCGCTGTTGCTGGCCCTCTTTTTCTTCTACCTGTTTAAACTCTCCATCAACATTATCTCGCTTTCAGGGTTGATACTTGGCGTTGGAATGATGATCGATAATTCGATTATTGTAATCGATAATATTACGCAATACCGCGACCGGCATTTTACCTTGTCACGGGCCTGCGAAGTGGGAACAAACGAAGTTATCCGCCCCTTAATCAGTTCGGTACTTACCACCTGCGCTGTTTTTATTCCTTTAATATTTATGAAAGGAATGGCCGGTGCACTGTTCTTCGATCAGGCAATTGCAGTTACTATCGGCTTAAGTATTTCGTTGCTGGTTTCAATCACCCTCCTCCCTACCCTTTACCGGCTGTTTTATTCAAAAGCGAAACAGGAAAAACAAAAGCGCCGGAAAGATCCCGGTTATTATCGCTGGTACGAACGCGGATTAAAAGTTGTACTGCGCAACCAGGCTGCCACTATCGGACTTGTAATCTTGTTATTAGCCGGTGCGGCGGTTTTAGGGCGAATGTTAACCACCTCGCGATTCCCGGCAGTAAGCCAGGATGAAATGGTTTTAAAAATCGACTGGAATGAACCACTGACCCTCGAAGAAAATAACAAACGGGTAAATGAATTAATGGCTTCTTTAACCACAAAACCACTTTATTTTATTGAAGAAGCAGGAAAACAACAATACCTTTTAAACAGTGGAGAGGATGCCGGAACAACAGAAAACAAACTGATCATAAAAGCAGAATCACCGGCCGGTTTATCGAAAATGGTTAAGTCGTTAAGCGCGTATTTCGCCGGGAATTTCCCCGCTGCTGATTTTAGTTTTGCAGAAGCAGATAACCTGTTTAACCTCGCCTTTGGCAAATCGGATGCCCCGCTAATTGCACGTTTTTCACACTTTAATCCGGGCAATAAAAATTACCTCGATGAACTTTCGGCCTTGTTGGCCGATCTGGATAAAAACTATCACAACAGTTTGCAATCGAAACTAATTACACGACAATTGATTTTGCTGGAAACCGATCCGGAGAAACTGATGTTTTACGAGGTAGACAACGACGAACTTTACCGCGAAGTAAAAAGTGCTTTTAACGTCAATACGGTGTTTACCATTAACAACAACAATATGTTTGTTCCGGTAAGTATCGGTAACTCCTACCAATCGGTTTATCATATCATTCAAAATATACAGGTAAGAAATCAGAACAATGAGGAAATTCCTCTGTCGGGATTGGTGAAAGTAAATAGTGGTTCAGGACTAAAATCCATTGTTGCCGGCAAGGAAAAAGAATATTTCCCGGTGGAATTTGAGATCAACCCGCGTGATTTTAAAACGGTTTCGGCGGATATAAAAACCATCGCGGCAAATCACTCCTCTTTCGACCTTACGTTTGGTGGTTCCATACTTTCGAACCGAGCCATGCTTACTGAATTACTGCTGATTATTGGCGTTAGTTTACTCTTGCTCTATTTCATTCTGGCCGCGCAGTTCGAGTCGTTTGTTCTACCCGTAATTGTTTTGCTTGAAGTTCCGATCGACCTGTTTGGTGCATTTCTGGCGCTTAAACTTTTTGGTGCAGGAATCAATATTATGTCGGCAATTGGAATTATTGTAATGGCCGGAATTATCATTAACGATTCCATCCTGAAAATCGATACCATGAACAAGTTACACGATTCAGGTTATTCCTTGATCCGTTCGGTTATGGAAGCCGGCCACCGGCGTTTAAAACCGATTATTATGACCAGTTTAACTACCATTCTGGCAATGTTGCCTTTCCTTTTCCAAAAAGGTATGGGAGCAGAATTGCAACAACCACTGGCACTGGCAATTATTGGAGGAATGCTGCTGGGCACACTGGTTAGTTTATATTTTATTCCGATGATGTATTATTTGCTAAAAAAGTGAGTGAAATTAAAATTATAAACGCTAAACAGTGATTATTTCAAAGAATTAGAACATGATATGCATTAACCAATCAATTCCTTTGTTGTATATTTTTTGAGAACCATCACTAAATCAAAGACTAAAAACCAAATGAAACGATCCTGTTATCCCGCGTCAATTTCCAAAATTTTACAAGTCGTAATTTTACTAATTGCAGTTACTGCGTGTAACCCGAAATCAGCAGAGAATACAAAATCCCAAATACCCAACGATACCTTGTCGGTAGAAGCTGAACCAGTTCGCGAATTTCAGAAACTGATACCCGGAGAAATAGAACTGAACGACGATTGTTTTGGCGAAGTAATTGAATTGGATGGCCTGCAAAAAAACACAAACGCAATTTTCGAAGTCAAAGAAACTCAAATATTGGTAAAAGATAGCCTACTGATTATGGCTAACCTGAACAATGGAAACATGTTTCTCATATTTTCTCTCCCAAATTTCAGGCTCGTAAAATCGCTAGGTAAAATGGGCCGGGGTCCCGGCGAATTTCAATTCCCCAAACTGGTTCCTTCCGAAAATAGTGAGAACCTCTGTTACATTTATGAACAGGCAAACAACCACCTTTTTTCTTTGCAGAAAGACTTTTCGATTACAGAGCTTCCTTTTAAACTTAACGACGGACAAACCAAACGCATGATAAATGATAAGCAACTGGTAAGTTTTTCGCCCAACGAATTTCTTTATGCCGAATCGATAAAAGGTGGCAAAGCAATTTTCGACTTCAAGGTATTGGATGATTCGATTCAAAATCAAATGATTTTTAACCTCTCCTTTTCCGATGCATACAAAAGCTGGGCATCGTACATCGGAGATTTTGGGGCCAATGCAGAAAAAGAACGGGCAGTGTATGCCTATAAATATTTTAAGCGCCTGGTTTTTACCGACCTGAAAAACAACACCTCGCGAACACTTATTTTTAATGCCGGAGATGCAAAAAAAGGAGATGCAATGGCTACAATGAGCCCGGAAAATACCACCCATTACTGGGGAATGTCGGCACAGAATGAGCATGTATATGTTTTGTATAGTGGCCGTTCGCCAGTTGAGGTGAACAAAGAATGGAGAAAAAAGGAGTATTACATTTTTGTCGAAAAATACGACTGGAATGGTAATCCCATTGCCAAATATCGACTTAACAACTGGGGCTATTTTTGCGCTGACGAACAACGGGGAAAACTTTACCTGGCTTCGGTAAACGATGCCGATCCGTTTTTTGAGTACACTATAGAATAGATTTTACTGATGCAATTTGGATTTAGAATATGTTGCGATCCTTACAAACTTAACCGAATAAAATGATCAAAGTCTGTACAATCATACTATTATGCTACTGCAATTTGTCGTATTGCCAGGAAATAACAGGGATTGTTATGGACTCAGCGCACCAAAAACCAATTGAGTTTGTAAACATTGGAATCGTAGGCAAAAATATTGGTACCGTATCCAATACAAATGGGGTATTCAAGATTCTACTTGATCCTCAAATGGATGCTGATACATTATTGTTCTCGGCCATCGGATACGAACCTCAGTTGATTAAAATAGCCGATCTCAGAAGTAAAACCAGCCATAAAATTTACCTCAAAAAGAAGGCCTATAACATATCGGAAGTAGTGATAAAACCGCGGAACTTTACTGAAAAAACCTTAGGAGTGCACGAAAAAAATAACAAGTTAATTGCCGGATTTAAAGACAACCTGCTGGGTTACGAATGTGGAATTCGGATAGATATTAAAAAATCGGCCATTTTAAAACAACTTAAGATCAATATTTCAACCTGTACATACGATAGCATTTTTTACCGCTTAAACGTTTACAGCGCTGAAGATGATATGACATTTACAAATATTCTTAAAGAACCTATCTATTTAAAAATGTCAAAAGACACGCTAAACAACGAACTCACAATCAATTTAAAACCCTATAATATTGTTGTAAACGGCGACTTCCTTGTGAGTTTGGAACACGTGAAAGATCTGGGCGAAGGAGAACTTTATTTTTACACAGGAAGCCAAAAATTAACCTTTTTCAGAATTACCAGCCAGGGAAACTGGCAGGCTTCACCGGTGCCAATCAGTATTAGCGTTTTAGCCGATGTGGAGGAATAATAAACCAAATAACTATGAATTTAGACAACCCGATTTTGATACTTATGAAACTTAAATTATAACCAAATGAAAAACCTGTCCATTTTACTAACACTTATTACAATCTTGTTTTCCTGCACACAAAAAAAAGAAGCAGAAAATACTGTTGACCTTACCGCACTCACCGAACCGGGTGTTACCAATTTATCAGAGCTGGGTTCGGAAATTATTTACATCCCGCTCGAAACAAATGCGGATTTCTTACTGTCACAAATTGACAAGTTGATTTATGAAGGCGGATCCTGGTTTATTTTAGGATCAGTAAATCCTAACAACGCAGTGCGCGATAAGAATGCCCCACCACCACCTCCAATGATGCCAAAAAGGTCTGTATACCGTTTCTCAAAAACCGGAGATTTTATTTGCCAGATAAGTCAACAGGGAGGAGGACCTTCTGAATACCGATTCATTGAAGAATTTTTGTACAATAAAAGTGACAATACAGTGGATATTTTTTCCCTTGGCGAAATCAAAGAATTCTCGTTGGATGGAACGTGGATAAAAAATACAACTCTTGATTGCGACGAGTTGACTTCGTTAGCTAATTCCAACGATCAGCTACTTGGATTTGTCTATAATGGACATGGCCAGAGCGAGTATAGCTTTATTCTATTCGATGAAAACGGTCGGACTACAAATAAGTATAAAAACAAGTATACATTTAATGTTTCAACAGGTGCTGTTATTATTAATCCTGAGTGTATATTTTATCAGTACGATGGAATTTTGCATTGTAAGGAACTTAATTCCGATACTATTTTTTCTTTTAATAACGGCACTTTTAATCCCAAATACATTTTAAAACAAGGCGAAGCGAAATATACAACCGCTGTAAGGGAAAAAGGCAATTCTGCAAAACTCAATCAGTTTATTATCCAAAAGAATTTCTTTGAATCAGAAAATTATCTTTTTTATCAGTACAAGTGGAAAAACAGGAAAAACTGTTTTATTCAAAACAAATCGAATGCGACTCAATATCTAATCGATAACGAATTAGGCCTGGTTAACGACCTGGACAATGGCCCAAACTTTAAAATTCAAAACACTGTAACCATCGATGATACTGAATACCTCATTTCATGGATAAACGCTTTTGAATTAAAAGCTCACATTAGTTCCGAAGCATTTAAAAACTCCACCCCTCTCCATCCTGAAAAGAAAAAAGAGATGGAACAACTGGCAAATCGCCTGGATGAAAATAACAACCCGGTTTTGATCCTGGTCAAGCTAAAAGAATAAGTTGCCCCTGACCAGTTACTGTAAACATTCAAACCATTTCAAACAATATCAAACAATATCAAACAAAAAAAACAAACAATGAAAATCAAACATCAACCACTGCAATTCTTTACTGTTCTTCTTGTGGTACTGGGTATTTGCAACTCATGCCAGGAGAAAAACAAAACACAAAACACCGAAGCAGCCAGTTCATTTTACACCATTCCGTTTGACGAAATTGTTAAAAACAAACAAGAGGTAAAATTATCGGAAATTGCATCTGACGCTAAAATTATCCAGTTTGAGAATATTCCTGAAGCAATGCTGGGAGACGTTGAGGACATTGAGCTAACAAAGGATTACATCTTTGTAAAATTCTGGGAACACCCTGTGTTGCAATTCTCGCACGATGGAAAATTTATCAGAGACATCGGAAAAAGAGGAAAAGGACCGGGTGAATATGGCACTTGTATGAAATTGTCGATAGATGAAAAAAATGAGAAGATTTATATTCATACAGGAGAGCTTGACGTGAAGGTTTTTAATTTTAATGGAGACTACCTGAAAACCTATAATTATGAAGCCCTTGAGAATTTCATGTGTTTCTGGATCTGGGGGCGCGATAGTTGTTTAATCAGCTATTTTGAACCGATAGACGGTACCGAACCCTTTGTTTTTATTGAGCACGATGCAAAAGGAGATACGTTACAAACTATTGCTAATCATATATTTTGGGATTCAAAAGGAGAATTCGGAAGTATAACTCCATTCTTTGGCGTACAGAATTTCTATTATTGTTTTAATGGTAAATCTCATTTAAAAGGTGCATATAATGACACCATCTACACGTATAATAACAGTAATAAGTTAGTCCCTAAATATTGTATAGACTTAGGTCGCCATAAGCTCCCGGATGATTTAATTTACGAACGCAAACGAACCCGACCTGTTCCTGACAATTTAATTTGGACTGGCGTGCACGAAACCTCCGATAACATTTTTATTCCTTATGGCTACCATTACGATATTGAGAAACCTGAGTTGCGGAATGAAAAGCAAGGATTGGTTTTGTATAAAAAAAATACAAAGGTAGGCCTGGCCATAAAAGAAACAAAACAAGGCGGACTTATTGATGATATTACCGGAGGCCCTGATTTCAGACCAAAAACAACAAACGGAAATACCGCTATAATGTTGGTAACAGCACTTGATATGAAATTGTACCTCGAATCAGATGCCTTTAAAAACAAAGCGGTAAAATTCCCGGAGGAAAAGGAAAAACTAATTCAGTTGAATAAAACACTTAACGAAAACGATAACCACTTTTTAGTGCTTGTGAAACTAAAAGATTAAATCCTTATTTACGATGGTATTCAAATATATATACCTCCCAATTTTGAGCCTTTTTATTTGTTTGGCTACCACTGCTCAAACAACTACAAAATCGATTCCGGTTATCGATAAAAACAAATCGTACCCGAAAACCGATTTTACACCACAGGTAGAAACAAAATATATTCCATTAGAAACCAGCAAAGATATTATCCTTGGTGCCGGAGCAGATGTTTATACCTTAACTGATAAACACATTTTTATTGCGGATATTCTTGAAGGAGATGTCTTTCTGTTCGACATGAACGGGAAAGCCATTTCCCATTTTAATGGTAAAGGCGGATTGGGTTACACCAGACTTGCCTATGCTTTTTACGATGAAAAGAACAGCGAAATTTTTGTTCTGGACAAAATAGGACAGAAAGTTGTTGTCTATTCGGAAGACGGAACTTATTTGCGGTCGTTTCGAATGCCAAAGAATTTGAAAATTGTACGGATTGATAATTTTAATGATGAATTACTGCTTATTTTCCATGAGCATGCGATGGGCACGGTACTTCCCGAAGAAAAGAATCCATACATGCTAATCTCCAAGAAAGATGGTCTTTTGGAATCCAAACTAAATATTCATTTGGAAAATGCCAATCCCCGCTATTTACTCTCCAATAATATTTGCTATTCGTTGTATTTTCACGAAAATGGAAATTGTAAGTTTGGTAACGAATTCATACTGTCGAACATGTCATCCGACACCATTTATTACTTAAGTGAGAATAAAACCCTCACCCCTCTTTTTGTACAGAAACCGACTGTATTTTCTGATTCTCCACAAATATGCGGAATCGTGACTAAAACTGATAAGTTTATGGTTATATCCATTTATCCGTACGACCTTAAAGTGGAAAAAGAGAGAGCCGACAACAACGAACCGATGAATTATGAAGTTAGATTTATTCTATTCGATATTGAAACCGGGAAGTTATCTCAGTTGAAAAACTGGAAATACATAGCAAAAGAGATTGATGCGCCTGAAAACACCAATGTAAAACTTTGGCAGGCATACAAACTGGTTGAACGTTACAAATTAAGATTACTACAAGGAGAACTAAAAGAAGTTGCTTCTCATTTGAAAATTGATGATAATCCGGTAGTTGAAATAACCAAGTTTAATTGATAAAACACTTAACGAAAACGATAACCACTTTTTTGTACTGGCAAAACTCAACTAAGCGGTTTTTCTTGTTTTACGGGAAGCAGGGCAACTACTCCTCTGTTTTTCAACAAGGTAAAAAATCAACTAACCTTTTAGGTATAGTTTTTGCTGGTTAACAAAAAATCAAAAAACTAATAAAACTTTACCCATGAAAAAACTAAATTTCACTCCCTTTCTAATGGTACTTGTGATTGTATTTTTTACCCAGTGCCAACCCCGCGAAAAAGGTTCGCATGCAAAAATTATCGAAGTAAACGACAACAAAGTTATCGACTGTAACATTAGTGAAATAACCGACACCATCGACTTTCCTCTGAGTAAGATAGTTGATAACTGCCAGTTAATACAACTGCAAACCAATAAAGAATCACTTTTTCAAAGTGTTTACCATATTGGCATATCCGAAAACTATATTGCCATTCACAGCTATGGCCAAATGCCCATAAAACTGTTTGATCGAAAAGGAAATTTTATTCGCAATATTGGTAAAATTGGTAGAGGCCCCGGAGAATTTAATTCGCTATACGGCATGCAAATTAGTGAAGAAACAAATAAAATCTATCTCGCTCCTTTTGCCCGGGCAACAAAACTAATTGTTTATTCACTCAACGACGAGAGTCTTCCCGATGTACCCCTATTGTACACACAAACTAAATTCCAGTTTTATATCGACAATAACATACTTACCGTTTTATCAATGCCTTTTGAGGGCGATCCAATTCCAATTGCCTTTCAACAAAGTATTGATGGGAAACTGATAAAAGAATGTTACGAACCGAAACACCTGGTAACTAACCCGCGAAATAGCAAAGGACAATATGTGGGATTTAATAACGAACTTTCGTCGGCACGAAATGATGGGGCATTCGATTATTTTAAATTGAGCTGGGGAGCCGAAACACCGGATACACTCTACTACTACAATGCCGAAGCCAACAAAATGGTTCCAAAATTTGTAACATCGTTTACCGGAGAAAATTATGGTACCTGGGTTCGTGAATTCAAAAATCATTACTGGTCGGTGATTTTTGGAGATAAATACAAAGGCGCCAAAATTATTGTCGACAAAAAAACATTAAAATCGGATTTCTTTAGATTGAAGAATGATTTTTACGGAGGAATTGAGCTGTACAAGTTTTTTATGAGTAACAACGGCTGGTTTGTAGCTTCAATGCCGGCACATGAGCTTAAAACCAAATTTACCGAGTTGCTGGAAAACGGAGATCTGAAAACGGCCGAAAAAGAAAAAATCAAAGGTATTACGGCTCAACTGGATGAAAACGACAATGAAGTTCTTTTTGTCGGAAAGATGAAATAACCAATTATAAACACATGACAAACCAATACTCCCTTTATTATTCGAAACTTGTTGGCATTTGCAGTCTGCTTATCTTTTTCGCCTGCCAGTCAAAAGTTAAAACCGATCAAAACGAGGAAACTACCAAAGAACAAGCGGTTGAAACCGATGCCTTTTACACCATCCCCTTTGCTGAGATCATAAAAAGCAAACGTGACATTAATTTGTCCGAATTTGCATCGGAAGTCGAAATTATTCAATTTGAGAATACCCCCAAAGCTTTGCTTGGAAGAGTTCAGAATATTCAACTTACCAACGATTATATTTTTATTAAACACTCGGGTAACAAGCTCATCACTCAATTTTCGCGCGACGGGAAATACATCCGGCACATCGGAACATTAGGACGAGGTCCGAAAGAATACGCCCTTTGCCGTTTATTTTCAATCGATGAGAAAAACCAGCGAATTTATATTCATACCAACTGGACACGTAAAATTTTGGTTTACAATTTTGATGGCGAATACATTAAAACCATCAAGTATCAGGCCGTTGAACGTTTGTATAATGTTTGGAGCAGAGATAGTCTGCTGGTCAGTTTCAGCGACCAGCACTCCGGTTCCGATCCTTTTGTTTTTATCGAACACAACGAGCAGGGCGATACCTTGCAAACCATTGCCCAGCATCTGTTCTGGGATAAAGATGAAACGAGTCATTCGATGGTTAGTTTTTGGGGACAAAACAGTTTTTACCGCTTGAATAACAAACTGCATATGAAGGCCTGGTACAACGATACCGTGTACGCTTATGATACCACCAACAAGCTTGTACCCAAATATTTTATCGACTTAAAAAACCACAAAATACCTGATGACCTGGTTTACGAACGAAAGTCGACACGCCCCATGCCCGAAGATGCCCGTTGGATCGGTGTTCATGAAACTGAAAATTTAATTTTTATTCCGTACGGATACCATTACGACATACAAACCCGTCATGTAATGAAAGAGGAAGAAGGTTGTGTATTGTATGATAAAAAGGCCAAACAGGGAGTGGCGGTTAAAGAATCCAAATTAGGAGGTTTTATAAACGACATTAATGGTGGACCCGATTTTAAACCAATAAACACAAACGACACGCTGGCTGTAATGGCTGTTTCGGCGCTGGATATGAAACTCTTTCTCGATTCGGATGAATTTAAAAACCGGGAAGTAAAATTCCCTGAACAGAAAGAAACATTAACGCAATTAAACCAAACATTAAAAGAAGATGATAACTCTTTTTTGGTGATTGTGAAACTAAAGATCTGAGTTGTCGAAACAACTCCAAAATAAGCTATCAAATAAGTTAGAATTTCCAATTATGAAACCAATTCTACTAATCATTACACTCACACTTCTAACATCTCCGTTTAAAACCTATTGTCCGAAAGCCGGCTATAATAATGAACCAAACCGCAAATCAGCTCTTAACCCAGCCGATGAGAATACAAAAGTGTTAGATGTGTTTGGTTCCGGGCATTCCGATTTATCATTTAAATCGATTGAACTTATTCCCATTGAAACTTTGCCCGATGTGCTTATTGGAGATTTCCTGCAGTTAAAATTAGATTTTGAAGGAGATGATTTCTATATTTCAAGCAATACAAACCAGAAAGAAATATTTCGTTTTAATAAAGAAGGGAAATTTCTAAATAAGATCACGAAGCAAGGTGGTGGACCTAAAGAATATCCTTCAATTACAGACATTTGCGTTCATGGGGATATTATTGATGTTCTTTCCAGATCGGCAAACGGAGTAAAAATAGTGGGTTATAAAAATGACGGCACATTTCTTTATTCTAAATCAATAAATTTAATTGCCTATTCATTTGAGTGGTTGTCTCCGGGATATATTCTCGAAACCAGTTACAGCAAAGCTTATCCTTTCAGAGTTTATACCACTGATGTAAACGGAAAAATAACAGGTAAATATTTGCCAAATACAACTGGGTTTTCAATGGCTATATCCGGAAATCATTTCTCAGGATTAGGATCAGAAGCATTTTACCATGAAGGTTACTGCGATATACTATATAAGACGATTGATCATAAATTACTCCCGGCCTATACTATTGATTTGGGAGAATATCGGGTTCCTGATGAGTTTTATAAAAGTGAACCACTACAGGCGTTTCAGCTTTTGAAGAGAAGTGCTTTCGCTTCAGTATTGAATTATTTTGAAACTCCTTCTTATGCTTTTTTCAGTATCAGGCAAAGCCCAAAACGCCAAGGCAATGGCAAAGAATTAATCGACTACATTTTTATTTTAAATAAAGAGACAAATGAATTGTTTAAAAGGTCCTATAAAATGCGATCGGAGGACTTTTTTAAACACCCGGTAACTGGCTCTATGAATGATGAAATTGTATTCCTGATTTATCCGCATATGATTTTAAGTGACAAAGAAGCATTTAAAAAACTCGCCATTACAAATCCGGAAATAATTGATCGCTTGGAAGTTGATGATAATCCGGTATTGGCTATTTGTAAAATGTAGATTCTAGTTACCAAAAATGAGTAATTAAGCCGCTCATTTCAACTTACATAATTTAAATCAAACACAAATGAAAAATCCAATTTACACTATTACACACACTATACTAGTCATTCTGTTATTAGGTACTTCGGCTAAAACTAACGCCCAAAAAACAATCAATTTTGAAATCGATGATTTTAATGAAGTTATTGAACTGAAGGGGGAAAAGTTACACCTCGAAGATCCATTAATGAATCCTTTGGAGATAATAATTTCAGATACCTTGATGTTTTTAAAAAATGACAAGGCCAATCCTGCAGTAGATGTAATCAGTCTGAATTCAGGAAAAATAATTTCCCAATTTTGTAAAAGAGGAAGAGGACCAGGGGAGTTAGTTAGTCCATTTTGCATTCAATACATTGAAAATGAAAAGAGAATTTTGGTACAAGATATTATAGGAAGGAAGATTGTATTTTTTGATTTGGATATGATTTTAGCAAATGCCCCTAAAAAATATACCCGTTCAATTACTTTCAAGAATGAAACTTGGGTAAGAAAAGTAATGGAACTTGAAGGAGGTAACTTATTCTGTAACTTGATTGGACATAAAGACGGGTATATGAACTGTTTGCTAACACGTGATGGAGAATTAATTAAATTTCTGGATACGTATCCTGAAATAGATTTTCCTTTTAATCCTGAAGAAGGTTCAAATATCTTTGGTTCTCGTCTTGCGATTTCTTCAGATCGAAACAGGGTTATTATGCCATATTTGCATTCTGACCGAATTAGTATTTATAATGCTGCGGGTGATAAAACTATAGAATTCCAAGGTCCTGACTATAAAGACCTTGATTTAATATTTAAAAACGGCAGGACTGCTATTACAAACAAAAATGCCTGTACTTATAACCTTCCTAGTTCTAATTCGGAAAGTTTTATGATTCCGTATGATGGAACCAGGTATAAATTTGCTCATTCACCAGCATATCACATTTTCCATTTTGGTTTCGATGGAAGTCTATTACAGCATTTTAAACTCGATCACTCTGTTACAAATATCGCTGTGGACTGGGAAAACAATATTATATATGGAATAAATAAAGACCTTGAACCTTGTATCTATAAATTTAATTTTTAAACATGAATACATTTTTTAGGATTTTATTTCTTTTTATAATCCTTGGATTAGCCAATAACGTTAAAGGGCAAGCAAATAAACTTTTTACACAAAATGAGATTGACTCATTAAATTCTTTTTATACACCATTATATCCATCAGATTCTCTAGATATTAGTCGTTTATTGAATTATCAGTACATATATGTCTTCTATTTCAACGGTGAATGTTCTCTTTGTCTAAACAAAATGCAAGAAGCCGATTTATTCTATCAAGAACACAAAAATGATTATCTAAAAACATTCTTTATCGTTGAAACAAGTGATACAATAACATTTAATTTTTATCGAGATAAATTTAACATAGATACCCAAATTTTGTGGGATCAGAATTATAATCTAATAGATCAAGCCATAAATACTTGCTTTCTAATCGACAAATCTGGGAATATAGTTATTGAAGGTGATTTCATCAATGATGATAAGGAACAAAAAGAATATATTAATATTATCAAGCAGATGATCACACGTAATTAAATCATATAGGTTTATCGCTAGATGAAACGATATTATGTATCAGAGAAATAATATTTATTTTTCAGTACAAAAAATTCCATTTCAAACGTTACTCAAAAAGATGAAATAACAAAATAAGGTCTGATTTTTGTTAAATTTAAAACTTTCAGAAACAAACAAATGCAATCTAAATTTAATAGGAAGTCAGCCTTTTCATCCTTCTCCATAATTGTGGTGTTTCTTGCCTTTATAATAATCGGTATGGCTTTTATACCGCAGCTGGATATCCGGTTTAAGCCCAGCCGTAGTTTACCACAGTTAAACATTAGCTTTTACTGGCCCAATGCATCGCCAAAAGTTATTGAGCAGGAGACATCAAAAATTGAAGGTGTTTTGGGGAAAGTTAGCCGGATAAAATCTATAGAATCCACTTCTTCGGTTGGTTCAGGCCGTGTAGTTATTGAGTTTGATAAATCAGTTAATTTGAACCAAAAACGTTACGAGGTGTCAACGCTTATCCGGCAACTGCGCAGTAATCTGCCTGCCGAAATGAGCTATCCGGAAATTACCACCAACGCCGCTGATGACGACAACCAGGTTTCGTTTATGGTGCTTACACTTAACGCCAACTCGTCGACTTATTACATAAAAAACAAAGCCGAGCAGCTGGTTATTCCCGAGCTGCTTAAAATTCAAGGCATTGCCGATATTTCGCTTTACGGAGCATCGCCCAATCAATGGGAAATTTGTTACAATCCTGAGTTGCTAAAACTTTACGGAATAACACCTGCCGAAATCAGCACCGTTATCAACCGTTTGGGCGATCAAAACTTTTTAGGCAACCAAAACGACGGAGCCAATGTTTCCGTTCCGGTTTTGGCTTCCACGCAGTTTATCCAACCTTCGCAATGGATCAGTTTGCCGGTAGCCAATAAAAATGGCCGCATTATCCGCCTCTCCGACATTGCCACGGTTAAATTGCAGGAAAAACCACCTACCTCCTACTACCGCATAAACGGCAAAAACACCATTAACCTGGTGGTTTATGCTGCACAGGGAGAAAACCAGCTAAAACTGGCCGGCGAAATAAAAGACCAGCTCCTGCAAATTCAGGAAAAACTCCCGATGGGTTATTCGGTAATGATCGCTTCCGATTCAACCGAATATATTAAAGAAGAACTGGAAAAAATCGGATACCGAACACTTTTTTCGTTGCTGATTCTTTTGCTTTTTGTTTTAGTTGCCAGCCGGTCATTCCGTGTTTTGGCGGTGTTATCCATTTCGCTGGCGGCCAATCTGCTTATTGCTGCAGTTTTTTATTACCTCTTTAAAGTTGAGATCCATATTTATTCACTTGCAGGAATCACCGTATCGTTTGGTATCATCATCGACAACAGTATAATTATGGTGAGTCACCTGCAGCGACAGAAAGGGCTGCGTGTTTTTATTTCCTTACTGGCGGCCACGCTCACTACACTCGGGGCTTTATCAGTGGTATTTTTCCTAAAAGAAAACCAGAAATTGATGCTCATTGATTTTACCTATGTAATGCTTATCAACCTAAGTGTTTCCCTGGTTATCGCCTTGTTCCTGGTTCCGGCATTAATGGAGCAGCTTTATCACACAAAACCCAAACCGATACCTGTAAAAACTCTAAAAAGAATAAGTCGCTCAAACCACTTCTACCTTCGTTTTATTCGTTTCGAAAAACGTTTCCGCTGGGCCTTTTTTATACTGGCCATACTTGGTTTTGGTATACCAATTGGAAAGTTGCCTGATGAAATAGACAGCACTAAAAAAACGGCTGAATTTTATAATAAAACCTTGGGTGGCGACCTGTTTAAATCGGAAATTAAACCTATTCTCAGCAAGGTAATGGGCGGAAGTTTACGCCTGTTTACCGAGCACGTTTTTGAGGGAAGCTTTTATTCCGATCCGGGGAAAACCACGTTATACGTAAGAGGGCAAATGCCGGAAGGTTGCACCATTCATCAGTTGAATGATGCTGTACGGAAAATGGAACAATACATTAGCCTTTTTGATGAAGTGGCGCAGTTTGAAACACGAATAACAGGCTATAAAAACTCGTCGGTTACCATACAGTTTACCGATGAAGCAGAAAGATCATCGTTCCCGTATTTGCTCAAAAGTCAGATTGAATCGAAAGCGATTTCCTTAGGTGGAATGGATTGGGCTGTATACGGTGTGGGAAAAGGTTTTTCCAATTCGCTGAACATGGACTACAAAAACAGTCATATTTTGCTTACCGGATACAATTACGACCAGTTGTATAAATATGCCGAACAACTGGAAGCCAAACTGCGTGAAAATCCACGGGTGGAGAAAACAGAAATAACCAGTTCCGACAGCTGGGGTTCGAACGCGCGTTACGAATACAAATTGAATGTAGATAAAGAGCTGCTGGCTGCTTATAATCTGCGTTACTCGGATTATACGGGGTCGTTATTTACGCAGCTTTATTCGCGCAACCTTGATGCTTTTTACAACCAAACAGAGTTGCAACCCGTGGTGCTGATTTCATCAAAAAACAGCGAGTACAACAACTGGGATTTTTACAACATTCCGGTTCAAACCAGCCGGGGGCAGAAAAAACTGTCGCAAGCCGGAGACATCGAAAAACGGCTGAGCGGAAAGTCCATTTTCAAAAAGAACCAGGTTTACCAGATGTATCTGAACTACAATTTTATTGGCCCCGGGCCGCTTGCCGAAATGGTTCAGGAACGCGAAATTGAAGCCATTAACCAAATACTGCCACTGGGTTATAAAGCCCAAAAACCGGAACGTAACTGGTGGAGCTGGGACAAAAACGATAAAAAACAATACGGACTGTTATTGCTTATTATCCTGATTATTTATTTTGTTACCGCAATTTTATTCGAATCGCTATTAAAACCGTTGGCAGTAATCAGCCTGATCCCCATTTCGTTTATCGGCGTTTTTCTTACTTTTTACCTCTTCGATTTTAATTTCGACCAGGGAGGATTTGCTTCCTTTATTCTGTTAAGCGGATTGGTAGTGAATGCCGCCATATACATTATCAACGACTTTAATAACCTGGTAAGAGGGAAAAACAAAACCTACAGCATTGAAAATTACCTGAAAGCTTTTAACAACAAAATTGTCGCCATTGCCTTAACCATACTTTCTACGGTTTTAGGATTGATTCCATTTATCTGGGGTGGCCAAAAAGAAGTTTTCTGGTTTGCTTTTGCCGTTGGTGCAATGGGCGGACTACTGTTTTCGATGGTGGCAATATTGATTTATTTGCCATTGTTCTTGCGATTAAATTCAGATTAAACCGATAACGATCAGAGGTAAACTCCAGGAAGAATTCCAAACCCGTTGATTTTAAGATTTCCAACACTGAACACGGTTTTACTAGATCAAAGGAGAGAGTTCACCAAACCCCGTATAATTAACTCACCCGTAGCAAAAAAAAATAATTAATCGTATTTTAAATGGGTTATTTTATTCCCCAAACTCCAGATAAAAGTCGAAAAACGGTAAAACCTGCTGCGGAATACGCCCGTCTTTGGTATAAATTCCACTTCCGTGCGTACCAATATACTCTTCGGCAAAATGGGTGATTCCAACGTTTTCCAATCGTTGACTGAACATATCACATTGCAGTGTAAACCGGTCGCCGGCATTTCGGCCCCAATCGAGTTTTATGGCTTTTAGTTGTTGCAGGTTTTCGAGGTTTTCATCAATCATATGAACGGGCATATTATCATACCATTTCTGTAGTACCTCCTGATTAACAGTGAGCTCATCTCCGTTATAAACAAATGGAAAATCACAATAAAACGGAGGGTTATTAGGATTTGGTGACCATGCACGGCCAAAGGCCATCATCACACTCCCGAAATAGGATTTTTTTAATCCTTCAATTGTTTTGATCGCCGACAATTCTCTGAATGTATTACTGTTTGGCCCATACTCGGCAACAATGGTTAAAGCTCCCGGACTAATGGCATAAACACTACTAAAAATATCGGGATGGTGCATGGCAATTTTTATAGCGCCATAACCGCCCATGCTGTGGCCGGTAATTCCACGACTTTCTTTTTTCGGAATAGTACGGTAATTTTCATCCATATACTTTACCAGATCGAAAGCCGTAAAATCTTCCCAATTCCCAAATACACCCGAGTTACTGTAGAAGCTTCCCTGGTAAGTGGTTTTTTCATCGGGTATAACCATTATAAAAGGTTTGATTTTGTTATCGGCAATTGCATAATCAAGAAGACCTGACATTATCTCCATCATTTTATTATCGCCCATAAAACCATGCAAAAAATAGATAACCGGATAACGCTGATCGCTGTTTTGATAGTTCGGAGGAAGATAAACCGAAACAGCACGGTTTGGATTCTCTCCAAAATTATTTTCCAGGTTTCGAGAATAAATCGTATCGGTTACTACAGTTCCTTTATCGCTTTGAGCAATAGACAGTATTGAAACGTTGAGAAATACAATAAGTAATAGAGATTGGATTTTCATAGTCAAAATTTAGGTTCTTCGAAATATAATAAAAATAAAGAAAGATGAGTGAAGTTAGTAAGTAATAGACTACATCATTAAACATCAGACGATACTACTCAACATCGCTTCGCAGAAAAGTCAATTTTAAAGGATTCCCCACTATCCCTTGCAAAAACGAAGGCAAAGTATTAAATTACAGGTATAGAGTTTATTACTCACAAATACTTTGCAAATGCAATTCTTTGTTTTCGGAATTTAAATTCAAAAAGCAGTGAAAAGTGCAAAATGAATCAGAACAGACATTGGACTGTTTGCAGTAGAACTAAAACCAACAAATCATGAAGTCGAAATCTGCTATCATTGTCACTCTTTATTTAATGCTCATACAAAAATGAAAGCCGTCGAAAGAGGATGACAATTTTGCTAATACAAAAATATATATCATGAAGTACAATTTATTAGGAAACACAGGATTATACGTGTCAGAACTTTGTTTAGGCACCATGACTTTTGGTGGCCGAGGTATGTGGACAGCTATTGGAACACTGCCACAAGACCAGGTAAACAGCATAGTAAAACAATCGGTTGACGGCGGAATAAATTTTATTGACACCGCCAATATTTACAGTGAGGGCCTGAGCGAACAAATGACCGGGCAGGCCATCCGCGACCTTGGCTTAAAACGCGACAACCTGGTAATTGCCACAAAAGTACGCGGACAAATGGGTGAAGGCCCCAATGAAGTAGGTTTAAGTAAAAAGCACATTCTGCAACAAGCCGACGAAAGTCTAAAGCGTTTAAACATGGACTATATCGACCTATACCAGATTCATGGCTTCGACAGACTTACGCCTTTGGAAGAAACGCTAGAAGCACTCGACTCGCTGGTTAAAAGCGGAAAAGTAAGGTACATAGGCTGTAGCAACCTGGCCGCTTGGCAACTGATGAAAGCACTGGGTATTTCGGCACAGCAACACCTTAGCAAATTTGTTTCGTTGCAAGCGTATTACACCATTGCCGGGCGCGATTTGGAACGCGAACTGGTTCCGCTGCTTCTCGACCAAAAAGTGGGACTGATGGTTTGGAGTCCGCTGGCAGGAGGATTATTAAGTGGCAAATACAGCCGCGATGCAGAAACAAAAGAAGGCCGGCGGGTAAATTTCGACTTTCCGCCTGTGAACAAAGAAAAGGCTTTTGACATTGTGGATGTTATGCGGAAAATTGCCGACAATAAAGGTGTTACAGTGGCTCAAATCGCATTGTCGTGGCTATTGCATCAACCTGCTGTTACATCTGTAATTGTTGGCGCCAATAAACCCGAACAACTTGCCGATAACTTAAGTTCCGTAGATGTAAAACTGGAAGCCGAAGAACTCGACCAATTAAACGAAGTAAGTAAACTGGCTCCTGAATACCCGGGTTGGATGATCGAACGCCAGGGCAGCGGCAGATAAATTTTTTATACAAACTACTTTCGTAACATAGTGTTTAGCTACTGCAGCTGCAGAATAACCAATACTTCAGAAAAATAAAAAAGAGGGCCGTCAAGTCCTCTTTTTATTTCCTCCCCCGCACCATTTTCAAAATTATCGACCCATCAATTTAGAGGCAAACAAAAGTATTTCTCCCCCATTCCCTGATTTTGGTTTATTCTTGAAAGACTAAAAATTGAACTGAATTTATTATCTTGTTACCATTGAAATCTAACGAATTAGATACAATTCTCAATTGTTTCTGACTAAACTACAACTATGAAAAACAGATTCTTCATCTTCACCATTCTCCTTCCGGCAATTTTCATAATTACAAGTTGCGGGAATGAAACACCAAAAACTGCAACATCAGACGATGGCGTTACAATAGCTTTTAGCAGTAAGGGAAAAGGAAAACCCGCCATTATTTTCGTTCATGGATGGACAAATCCCCGAACGATATGGGCCGATCAAATGGAACAGTTCTCGGAAAAATACAGGGCTGTTGCCATTGATTTGGCGGGCTCCGGCGAATCGGGCAATAAGCGTTCTGAATGGACAATGAATGCCTTTTCAAACGATGTAATTGCGGTAATCGACAAATTAAAATTGGATGAGGTTGTGCTGGTAGGATTTTCGATGGGAGCTGCCGTTGTTGTTGAAACAGCCAATCAAATCCCGGGAAAAGTAAAAGGAGTGGTCATTGTCGACAATATGCAGAATCCGGAAAGGAAATTACCTCCGCAAATGATTCCCGTAGTGGACAGTATGATGATGGATCTTTTAGACAACATGAGCAACGAAAAGCTGGTTGCAATGGGATTCTACAAAACAAATCAGGAAGCTAATTTCGAACGGGTGCTCAGTCTTTACCCTGAAAATGTATCTCAGGTTGGCTGGCAGGAATCACTTCACGGAAACATTAAATGGATGAATGAAAACTGCATAGAATCGCTTCAGCAATTGCAGGTTCCGCTTCATACCATTAATTCGGATATGGAACCAACCGAAGTTGAGATCTTCAAAAAATATGTTCCCGGGTTTAAAGCTAAAATCATAGCTGGTGTTGGTCATCTTGTTTTTTGGGAAAAACCAGGCGAATTCCAGCGTTTATTAGACGAAAGTATTCAGGAATTTATAACGCAGTAATAAAGCATTCAAAGCACCCAGTATTTTCAAATTTAGTTACCATATTAAGGAAACGACAGACTGTTATAATAGTCGCCCCTTAATACAAGCTGAAAGAAGAGAAGTACAAAATATAGACTAATAGAAATGAACATCACAAATAAAGAAATACTATGTTTTGGAGAGGTGTTGTGGGACCGGCTTCCATCGGGAGCTAAACCCGGCGGTGCTCCCATGAATGTTGCTTTACACCTCAACGCAATCGGCCTTAATGCCGCAATTGCCAGCTCGGTTGGTAATGACGATGCGGGGCAGCAACTCCTTGACTTTTTGCAAAATTCAGGGGTCGATACCTCGTTGATTCAAACCGATGAGAAGTTGCCTACCAGCGAAGTATTGGTACACCTTGACGAGAATAACAACGCCTCATACGAAATATGTAAACCGGTGGCCTGGGACAATATTCAGCTTAGCGACGAATTAGCTAAAAAAGCACAGAACTCGGGTTTGATCATTTATGGTTCACTGGCAGCACGCAAGCAAACTACACGCGAAACACTTTTAAAATTACTGGATAACGATACTGTAAAATTAATTGATGTAAACCTGCGCCAACCTTACGATAAACGAGATGTGCTGGAACTTCTGCTGGCTAAATCTGATATCGTAAAACTAAATGATGATGAACTACGTGTTTTTGCCGGCTGGAACGGAATTCAGGGCAAAACAGAGGAAGAACTGATAAAATGGTTTGTTAAGCATTACAAGGCAGAAATGCTTTGTGTTACCCGTGGCGACAAAGGAGCAGCAATGTATCTTGAAAACAAGTTCTACGAGCATCCCGGATTTAAAGTTAACGCAGTAGACACAGTTGGTGCCGGCGATGCTTTCCTTGCCGGGTTGGTTGCGGCTTTCCTGCAAAAGAAATCACCTGCAGAAGCGATTACCTTCGCCTGCGCAACAGGAGCTTTTGTGGCGTCGAAAGCAGGGGCTACACCGAAATACAACATGGATGAAATTCAGGCAATAATTAATCAGTGAATAGTAACCTGAATTCGTTTTCATATAAAAACAGTTTCTATAAAAATACCTTTTCTATCGATAAAAATCCCGGGTTCTTCTATTATGTTCCTTCAATTGCGGATTCATAAATAACTTGTTGACAATAATTAAAAATGTGGGAGATCGTAAAAATTAACGATACCAACTACATACATTTTAATAACTTAAAATTTCAAAAACGATGAAAAGAATCTTATTTTCTTCAGTAATGGTATTTATCTTTTTGTTGGGCATCAGCGCAACAGCAAGCGAAGGTATTACCGGAAAATGGCAAGCATCGATGGGGCCAGACGGCGATATGGTGATTACTTTCGATTTTAAAGTGAACGGTGATCAACTTACCGGAACCGTTTCTACCCCGATGGGTGACCAGGAGATCAGTAATGGAAAAGTTGATGGCAACTCTTTGTCATTCGAGACTAAGATGATGGACAGCACCATTAAACACACCGGGAAACTGGACGGTGAAGTAATTAAATTGAAAGTAGAAATGCCGGAAGGCGGTCCTCAAGGTCCTTCTCCGGGTGATGGAATAACATTAAAACGTGTAAAATGAACTACCTCGCCGTGAGCTAACGAGGTATGAATATGGAATTTAGTTAAAAACGATGCAAGCATCGGATTATTAACTCATTTATCCCGATACGCTATGCTATCGGGATTAGTTCGACTATCAGATTAGAGTTCGTTTCTTTTCTGTAATCTGGGTCTCACTGAATAAAAACAAAAAGGAGGTTGAAATCAACCTCCTTTTTTTAGGTTCTTCCTGCCTGCTAAAACAAATCAGAACCTTTAACTAACTATTAATTAACTTAAAACAAAAAATCTTTCGTTTTCTATTCTTCAACACCAAATTTATAGATACAAACCGAATAGTACTCATCACCCGGATTTACAATAACACTTGGAAATTCAGGCTTATTAGGACTATCAGGGAAGTGTTGTGTTTCTAAACAGAATGCACTTCTGAAATCGTATTTAATATCTTCTTTACCGGCAATTCTTCCATTAATGAAGTTACCACCGTAAAACTGAATACCCGGTTCGTTGGTGTATACTTCCAGTACTCTACCCGACTCCGGATCAACAACTTTTGCAGCCAATATGCTTACGTCATTCTTGGTATTTAATACCCAGTTGTGGTCGTATCCACCTCCCACTTTTAACTGCTCATCATCAGCTTCAACACGTTCGCCAATAGCTGTGGGAGTAGTAAAATCGAATGGTGTTCCGGCAACGGCAGCCAACTCGCCTGTTGGGATTAAACCACCATCAACAGGAGTATAATAATCAGCATTCAGATACATCACATGATCGTTGATAGAAGTTCTTCCACCGTCTTTTAAGTTGAAATACGAGTGGTTGGTAAGATTCAATACCGTTTTTTTATCAGTAGTGGCAAAATATTCAATTTTCAGTTCGTTTGCCGCTGTTAACTGGTATTTCACTTTTACGCTTACAGTACCCGGGTAAGCGGATTCCATATCAGGCGAAACCAGGCTAAAAACAACTTCCGTATCGCTTAACTGTTCGGCATTCCAAACCTGGCGATGAAAACCATTGGTTCCACCATGCAGATGATTCGCGCCATCATTTTTCTGCAACTGATATTCAACACTGTCAATCGAGAATGCAGCACCGCCAATGCGATTGCCGTAACGACCGATTACTGCTCCATAAAAATTCTCCGGTTTTTCCACATAATCTTTACCTGAGCCATAACCAACAATTACATCTGCCAACTCACCATTTTTGTCTGGAGTATACAAACTCACTACCCGTGCGCCAAAATTGGTTAACTGGCAAACTAGTCCGTTATCGTTTTTTAGGGTGTAAAGCTCAATGGTTTTCCCATTGTTATCAAACGCAAAATCTTCGCTTGATAGTCCCACTGAGGCTTCTTTCTGCGCACAGCCAAAAACCATTAAAACTAAAGCCATAATTCCTAAGTACTTCATAGGTTCTATTTTTTGGTTATTAATTCAAATCAAATTCAATAAACTTACCCAGTTTGTTGTATTTCTCGTAAAGCGCTTTGTATTTCTCCACATTTTCAGGAATTGGATGGTATTCCATTTCAAATCCGCCACCCATTTTTGCCTGCGCTTCGCCAATATTTTCGTAAACACCGGCTACAACTGCTGCTGCCATTGCTGTACCCAATGCACAAGCCTGTTCCGAACGAGCCACTTTAATTGGCATATCCAGTACATCAGCAACAATTTGCATTACCAGTTTCGATTTTTTAGCCACACCACCCAGTGCAATCACACCATCGATGCGGATTCCCTCAGAAATAAAGCGGTCGTTAATGGCTTTTGAACCAAAAGCAGTTGCTTCGACCAGTGCACGGAAAATACGTGGTGCATCCGATCCAAGGTTCAAACCGATAATTGCTCCTTTTAATGCCTGATTGGCATCCGGAGTACGACGACCATTCATCCAGTCGAGTGCTACGATTCCACTTTCAGCGATTGGAATTTTTTCAGCTTCCTGGCTTAATTTTGCGATAATCTTACCTGAAGTTTCATCGATCAGCTTTTTCTTGGTAGCCTCATCGATCAAATCAGAATCGGCCAGAATATTTTGCATTGGCCACTCCAGTAAACGGCGGAACCAGGCGTAAATATCACCAAATGCCGACTGACCGGCTTCCAAACCTAACATTCCGGGAACGATCGATCCGTCAACCTGACCGCAAATACCGCTTACCAGTTTATCACCCACTTCTTCAAGCGGCGCAATCAACATATCGCAGGTTGATGTACCCATAACCTTCGACAAGTGATAAGGCTCGATTTGAGCACCAACAGCACCAAGGTGAGCATCGAAAGCTCCTACCCCAATTACCACATTGGTTGATAAGCCTAATTTCTTCGCCCACTCTTCGCTTAGCGTTCCTGCCGCTACATCGCAGGTGTATGTTTCTTTAAACAAACGGTCTTTTAATCCGGCTAACATTGGGTCAAGCTGAGTCAGAAATTCTTCTGATGGCAGACCACCAAAAGCTTCGTGCCACATGGCTTTATGTCCAGCTGCACAACGGCTTCTTTTTAAAGTTTTTGGATTTGTATTTCCGGTAAGAACTGCCGGAATCCAGTCGCAATGCTCTACCCACGAATAGGCTGCACGGTAAACACCTGCATCTTCGCGCGTTACATGCAACAACTTGGCCCAAAACCACTCTGACGAATAAATTCCACCTTCGTATTTCGTGAAATCGATATCCGATTTTTTTGCCAATTCGTTAATTTCTGCAGCCTCTTTTACTGCAGTATGATCTTTCCAAAGTACGAACATCGCATTTGGATTTTCTTCAAACCCCGGAGTTAAAGCCAGTGGTGTACCTTTTTCGTCGACCGCTACCGGAGTCGATCCGGTGGTATCAACAGAAATACCCACAACATTTTCGGCCACACCTTCAGGAGCTTGTTTAAGTGCCTCAACGATGGTGTATTCCAGCCCTTCTAAATAGTCTTTCGGATGCTGACGAAACTGGTTGTTTGGCGCATCGCAATATTCTCCTTTTTTCCAACGCGGGTATTCAAACACAACGCTTGCTACCTCTTCGCCGGTCTCTACGTTTACGATTAGTGAACGAACCGAATCAGAACCATAATCCAGTCCAATTGTATATTTTGCCATTTTTTTTGATTTAAAAAGGAGCAAAAGCGGGCGGAGAATTCACTTCTCCACCAACTTTCCGTCCTTGTAATTTTTGTAACTGATGGACAGTTACTGTCCGTAGTATGCATTTTTACCGTGCTTGCGCAGGTAATGTTTATCTAATAAAAACTGATCGATCTCAGCGCCCGGAGTTAACTGTAAAGTAGTGTGTGCCATTTTTGCCACTTCTTCCATAACTTTTGCGTTATGAACGGCATTGTGGGCACTTGTTCCCCACGAAAACGGACCGTGGTTATTTACCAGAACTCCCGGAATTGCAACCGGATCGTGTCCTTCGAAAGTTTCCACAATTACGTTTCCGGTTTCCACTTCGTATGCTGAAGTTACCTCCTCCTCTGTCAATTTACGGGTACATGGAATTGCACCGTAAAAATAATCGGCATGTGTTGTACCTAAAGCAGGAATGCTTCTTCCGGCCTGCGCCCAGCTTGTTGCCCATGCCGAGTGCGTGTGTACAACTCCCGATATTCCTTCAAAAGCTTTGTAAAGCACCAGGTGAGTTGCGGTATCGCTCGATGGTTTCAGATTTCCTTCAACCACATTTCCTTCCATGTCAACCACCACCATGTCGCTGGCTTTCATGTTTTCGTACGAAACCCCGCTTGGTTTAATTACCACCAAACCTTTTTCGCGATCGATAGCACTCACATTTCCCCAGGTAAAAATTACAAGGTCGAGTTCAACCAGTTCCAGGTTCGCTTTAAAAACTTCTTCTTTTAACTGTTCAAGCATAATTTATTCTGTTTATTTCTACCAGAAGTAGATGTAAAAAGCTACTGTTAATACGAGAATTACAGCGGTATGAAATACATCCCAACCATTCCAGCTGGCACGTGTTGCGGCTTTTTGTTCCGGTGTATTGGTTCCAAATACCAAACCCTGAATTTTTTCGGCGCTTGGTGCTTTGGTTAACAAACTAACAACAATAACAACTACCAAACATACCAGCAACATCCAACCGCAGAAGAACAACCAGTTCATATCGAAAAACAGGCCTTTAAACCAGCTGTCGGCTGCCCCCTGAACATTCTCGTAATACACTTTAGCTCCCAAACGGGTAATACCAATTATAAATCCTGACATCAGTCCCCAGAATCCACCTTGGGCAGAAGCACGTTTCCATGTAATACCAAGAAGGAATGCTGCGGCAATACCAGGAGCCAGAACGGATTGTACGTCTTGTAAGTATTCATAAAGCACATCGCCAATACTTCTCATAATCGGAATCCAAAGGATACCCAGAATTACGATTACAACTGTTGCAACCTGACCAATTTTAACAAGCTTTTTCTCCGGAGTTTCCGGTTTGAATCGTTTGTAGAAGTCGATGGTAAACAACATTGCCGAAGAGTTAAACAGCGAAGCCAGCGAACTCATCAAAGCAGCCAAAATACCACAAACCACCAATCCTTTAATACCGGCAGGCAGCAACTGGGCCACCAACGACGGGAAAGCAGCATCGGCACTTGGCAAGGTATATAATTCGCCGTTCAGCATAACGTTTCCTTTGGCACTCATAGCATAAGCAATCATACCAGGAATAAGGAAAAGGAATACCGGCAACAATTTCAGGTAAGCGCCAAAAATTGTACCCCGGCGGGCATGTTTTTCGTTTTTCCCCGAGAGTACTCGTTGCACAATAAACTGGTCGGTACACCAATACCAGAAACCAATGATACTGGAGCCGATTAAAGCACCCAGCCATGGGAAATCGGCATCGCGGTTGTCCCGGATCAGGTTGATCATACTGTCGCCATATTCGTTAACCTGGGTAGCACCTGCAATTTCCAGTACCTGATCCCATCCACCAACGGCTTTTAAACCAAGCACCACAATTACCAGCGATCCACCAAGTAAAATCGGCGTTTGAAGTACCGAGGTGTATAACACCGATTTCATTCCTCCGAAAATGGTATAAAGAGCGGTTAATAAAACCAGACCAATAGCTGAAATCCAGAAGAAATCGATTCCCCACATGGTTTCGATACCGAAAACCTGCTGAAATACCAATCCTCCGGCATAAACCGTTACCGCAACCTTTGTAAGTACATAACTTACCAAAGAAATAAGTGACAGTACTGTTCTTGACTCGGGATTATATCTGCGTTCCAAAAACTCGGGCATGGTAAGCACCATACTTCGTGAGTAGAACGGTACAAACACCCAGCCGAGAATCAGGATCATCCATCCCTGAATTTCCCAGTGCGCCATTGCCATACCACTTGAGGCACCGGCACCGGCCAATCCAATAAGGTGCTCTGATCCGATATTCGAAGCAAAAATCGAAGCTCCAATGGCAATCCATGAAGCATCTCGTCCTGCCAGGAAATAGTCGCCAGATGTTTCCTCTTTCTGACTTAAAACCCATACAATAATGCCGATAAGTGCAGCACCAAACAGGCCAATTACAATCCAATCTAGTAATTCCATAAAAGTTGATTTATTTTTTGATTTAGTTTAAAATTATAACCCTTTGGCCAAATGATAATAAAGATCATTCCAGCGCAGTTCCTTTTTGAACTCCGAAATGGTAGTGTCTTTATCGATCAATACAAATTCTACACCTGTCATTTCAGCAAAATCTTCCATGTATTCAACGGTTAAGTCGTACGAGAAGCTGGTGTGGTGTGTACCACCGGCAAAAATCCATGCTGCAGCGCCTACTTCGAAATTAGGTTGAGGAATCCAAAGTGCACTTGCAACCGGAAGTTTAGGCAGTTCTTTTGAGTCGATACAGTCCACAGTATTTACGATCATACGGAAACGGTCGCCCATATCAACAACAGTTGCGGCAACACCAGGGCCTGTTTTACTTGTAAATACCAAACGTGCAGGATCGTTTTTACCACCAATCCCCAGCGGGTGAACTTCAAGTTTTGGTTTATGATCGGCAATTAGTGGGCAAACCTCCAACATATGAGCTTGCAGGATCGCGCTCTTTTCACCATCAAAATTCAATGTATAATCTTCAAGGAATGAACATCCTTTATACTCAGGAAGCTCCTGGCTCATGAACCACATCTGACGACACAAAGCTGCTGTTTTCCAGTCGCCTTCAGCGCCAAAACCGTAACCTTCGGCCATTAAACGCTGCGATGCCAAACCTGGTAACTGATCAACACCTTCCAAATCATCAAAGTTTGTAGTAAAGGCTTTTGCACCTTTCTTTTCAAGAAAACGACGTAAACCGATTTCGATACGAGCAGCATGAACAACCTGCGCGCGGAATTCGCCACCTTCTTTACAGTTGTCGGCAAAATCGTATTGCTGCTCGTAAATTTTTACCAACTCGGCAACTTCTTCATCCGAAACGTTATCCTGAACTTTTACCAAATCACCAATCGGGCTGTAATCAACGTGGTATCCGAAAACTCTTTCCGCTTCAACTTTGTCGCCATCAGTTACAGCAACGTTGTTCATTTGGTCGCCAAAACGGATGATCAGCATATCGCGAGAATCGGCAAAAGCAGCAGCAACGCGTGTCCAAACAGCAATTTTCTGAACTGTTTTAGGATCTTGCCAGTGACCTACAACCACTTTGCGGCTCATACGCATGCGAGCCATAATATGACCAAATTCACGGTCACCATGCGCACTCTGGTTCAGGTTCATAAAGTCCATGTCGATGTCGTTCCATGGAATTTCTTTGTTGTATTGTGTGTGCAAATGCAGAATTGGTTTACGCAATTCCTGTAAACCGTGAATCCACATTTTTGCAGGCGAGAATGTGTGCATCCAGGTAATGATACCAATACAGTTATCGTTGCTGTTGGCATCTTTACAAATTCGGTGTATTTCTTTCGATCCGGTTCCTGTTGGTTTAACTACAACTTTTACCGGAATTTCTGTAGATGCGTCAAAAGCAGCAGCAATTTCTTTTGAATGCTCTGCAACCTGCTCCAATGTTTTAGGTCCGTACAGGTGTTGGCTACCTGTTACAAACCATACTTCCATTTCTTTTAATGTACTGCTCATATTATTAGATTTTATTTTAAATGTATATATTACTCTTATATGCTTTTAAACTTTTACAATTCGGTCGAGACCCCGCTCGGTAACTTCGTTTTTACAGGTGTAATAAAAAGCACCTTTTTTCGATTCTGATAAATCTTTTTCATTCAGGCGCTCCAATACATCAAGTGATAATATTTTCTTTCTGAAGTTTCCGGGATCGAATTCACGCTGAAATATAGCTTCGTATAATTTGCGTAATTGAAGTAAGGTAAACTTGTCGGCCAGCAGTTCTTTTCCTATTAAGCGATAGCCGGCTTCCTGTTGCAGTTTTACCAGTGCCTGCTCCACCATTTTGCCATGATCAAAGATCATTTCCGGTAGTTCCGAGATGGGCCACCAATGTGCACCGTTCTCTCTGACACAGGCTTTATCGTGTTCGTCCATTCGCACCAAAGCATAATAGGCAAGACTAATTACCCTTGCTTCCGGATCACGGTCGGGATTGGCAAACGCAGCCACCTGCTGCATAAAAATATCTTCAAGGCCAATGGTTTGTTTTAATACGCGCTTGGCGGCATTGTCCGACGATTCTCCATCCTGAACAAATCCTCCCATAAGCGACCACGCTCCTTTTGATGGCTCAAAACCCCGTGGATAAAGTAACAAACAAAGTTCACCTTCGTCGTACCCCAGTATTACGCAATCAACTGCTACAAAATGCTTCGGATGTTTAGTATAGTGTTTCATAGTAATATTGATGGAACAAATCTATAAAAGTATTTTTAACTTTTATTATTTAAGATCTGACAAAATGATTTTTTATGCTGAAAAACATAAATAAAAATCATTGTCACGCCAAGACCACAACCAGCACAACAATTTAATTTTCTGAACTTTACAATCCAGCCGCAAATTACGAACTGATCATACATCCATGCGGTTTATATTTTTACACCAGGTAGGTATTTAAATTCATTCTACTAAAAAAAGGAGCCAAAAAGCTCCTTTGATACGAGTACTATGTACTGTTATTTCTTAATGAATTTATTTTGATTTTACAGCATTCCAATCAGGCGTTTCCTGTTGTAAAAAATTACGAACGAAAAAATCGCGGCGCTTTTGTTCGCCATACGTTCCGCCTAGCGTATGATTTACTCCGGGTAGCACTACCAGCTCAAAATCTTTTTTTGCTTTTATCAGCGCATCGGCAACCTGCATGGTTGATGCCGGATCAACATTATCATCCATCTCGCCAACAATCAGCATCAGTTCACCCTGCAGTTTATCGGCATTTTCCACGTTCGAACATTCAGCATATTCCGGACCAATCGGGTAGCCCATCCATTGTTCGTTCCACCATATTTTGTCCATACGGTTATCGTGACATCCGCACGAAGAAACACCTGCTTTGTAAAACTCAGGGTGAAATAATAATCCGGCTAAAGTGCTTTGTCCACCGGCTGATCCGCCAAACAAACCAACACGTGCGGTATCCATATAACTGTATTTTTCTGCCGCAGCTTTAATCCACAAAATACGATCGGGGAAACCGGCATCTTTCAGGTTTTTCCAACATACATCGTGGAAAGCTTTCGAACGGTTTGACGTTCCCATACCGTCCATTTGCACAATTATAAAACCTAATTCAGCAAGTCCTGAATAAGCGTAGTGCACCGCATTAAAACTTTTCTGTGCAAAGGAACTGTGCGGGCCGGCATAAATGTATTCGATTATCGGGTATATTTTGTTTTCGTCGAAATTGGTAGGGCGATATATATTTCCCCAAATATCCGTTTTCCCATCGCGGGCCTTGGCCACGAATGGCTCGGGCGCTATCCAGCCTTTCTCGAGCAACGAAGAAATATCGGTCTTCTCCAACTCAATAAGCACTTTTCCATCTTCGGCACTACGCACCACAGTAAATGGTGGCGTTTCAACCGTTGAATAGGTGTCGGTGAAATAGCTCATATCTTTTGAGAATGACACGTCGTGATTCATTTTTTCAGGTGTCAGATCAATTAAGCCGCTACCATCAAAATTTATATTGTAGCAATGCAAATAATATGGGTCTTCATCCTCGTTTTTGCCCGATCCGTAAAAGAATATTGTACGATTTTCATCGTCAACTTTTATTACATCACGAACTACCCACTCGCCTTTTGTGATCTGATTTTTCACCTCACCGGTTTTTGAATCGATCAAATACAGATGATTCCAGCCATCACGTTCCGACGCCCATACTATTTCATTCGTTTCTTCCAGATCGTAACGATAGCGTTTTCCGCTGTAATCAATAAATGTATTGCTTTGCTCGTCAATCAGAATCTGAACATCGCCGCTTTCGCCATCAACTTCAACCACCTTGTAGGCCTGGTGACCACGCTGGTTAAATTCAAAAGTAAATGCTGAAGCATCCTTTTTCCACCGTGGATTGGTAAGGTTAAACTGGTGTTTAAAAGCATCGGTATTTACCGGGATCTGCTTTTTGCTTTCCACATCAAATAATGCCGGATGTTTTATTGGCATCGCATCGCCCGGTTTGCGGTAATCACGTTTATGCAAAATGGACTGCAACTGGTCTTTTGGCGACGATTCAACAAAAAAGATCTCACGTTTTTCTGCATCGCGAATTTTATTTACCGCCAGCTTTTTTGAATCGGGCGACCACGAAAAAGACGACGAATAAAAATCGCCGGGTGCTCCGTCATAACTTAAGCGGAACTCCTTATTGGTTTTGTTGTCTTTTATAAAAACGTTGTCCTCGCTTATAAAAGCTGTCCATTTCCCATCAGGTGATGGCACCGGATCGTTTCCTTTTTCATCGAAATAATCCCCCCAGTAACGATCCCTTTTGCGATCTTTTTCAACCGAGTCTTTCTTTAACTCATATTTTTTCAGCTCACAAGTCCAGTAAGCCTTTTTGAAATTAAAATGAATAGTCCTTTTATCTGCATCAAATTTCAAATCGCGCAAAACCAAGTCGTTTGCAGAGATATCTTTCTCCAGCTGCTGATTCAATGCAGTAACCAGTTTATCGGTATCAAAAGCTATCTTTTTCGATCCTTTTTGGGCATCCACCAGCTGATACTTCATACCATCGCGTGTTTTTAGACGGTACCAGAATACGGCTGATGAATCGACCCAGGTAATTTCGGTAACCTGGTCGTAAACCAACTCGCTCAGCTTCATTACTGAATCGGCTTGCGCATAGTCTTTTTTAGTGATTTGTGCTGAACCTGCAAAAGCAAACAGAACAACTAATAAAACGGATAAAAAGTGCTTCATCTTTACTATTCCTAATCGGGTGATTTATTGATTAATTCACTTCAACTTTTACCACTTCGTTTTTAAGTGGAATAACATATTGTCCACGCTCATTTTTCTCAAGACCGGCAACTGAACTTGTCGCTGCTTCCTCGTCGAACGATTTAATTCGTAAATAAGCGTTTGGTGTATAATCGTTGACTTCTTCTAATTCAAGAATAACTTTACCGTTTGAACGGTTATACGAGAAGGCTTTAAATTTACCGGCGTCAAGCGTTAACCACATTTTTAACGGAGCTACATAAACACGTGACTTGGCCGCTGTAGTTAAAGCTACTTTCACCACATCGCCATCTTCAGTAACATTACCACCAAAAGCCAACCAGCCAAACTCATCGTTGTGCATTAAATATGTTGATGTGTTTACTGCATAACCGTAGTAGCCGGTTCCGTAGTCGCCTGAAATGGCATCGTTCTTCAATGTTGACGGGAAGGAGTGAAATGCTGCCGGAGCAAAACCATCTTCTGTAATATTTGAGATCGATCCCATTAAACCACCGTATCCAACTCGTAGCAGGTACAGATCATCGGGATGCTCTTTGTATTCGTATAATACAGGAATGGCATTCAGCGCCGAACCGTAGTGGTGAATCTGACGCTCAACACGCGACAGTTTACCGCCGTAAAGAAAATCCCAGTAACGACGTGCATTACCGTTGTATGCCCAGTGAGGAATTGTTGGCATGTAGGCCAAAATTGCTTTTAATGTTGTTTCGGCTTTTTCGCCGTAACCAAAATAGCGAGACCACATATAAACTTCTTCCTGACCTGTTGAGTCCCAGGGCATTTCACTTCCGAAAGGATAGTCTAACGATGCCCAGTGATCAGCACGGCGTTTCATCATTCCTTCCAGTTTACGGGCGTATTCCCACAATCCTTCTGCTTTCAAATCATCAAGAATGTGAACGAAAACACTACCTTCCATCTGTCCGAACTGGGCATAATACGGAGCCAATTCCATCATAGCCATCGATGTTTGGTAAGCATTCAACAAATACCAATCCCAGGTTTGTTGCGATACTAGCCCTTCATAGTTTCGGGCCAAACGATACATTACCCAATGTGCAGCAGCAACGTGTGGATAATTGTACGAACGCTCAACTGTTTCGGCATGTTTTTTATCCCAGGCAGCCCAGGTGTTGTAGTTCACATCTTTGCTGTAAGTTCCGGCAGGCATCGAATCAGGCTCGTAGTAGAACATACTTTTACGAACACCGTATTTTTCATGACCTTCGTTGTATTGAATTCCGCCCCAAATCGTTTTCTGCACGAAGTCTTCCAACATTGCCACCTCTTTTTTATCGGGTTGGATCAGTTGTTTCATAATGGCATTTAACCAGGCACCGGCACCACCTTCGTCGCTTAGGCCGCAAATCCAGGCGCGGCTATCTTCTGTAACCTGTTTTTGCTCTTCGTAGTCGTAAGTAATTACCGACGGACTGCGACCGAAAAGATCATCTTCGTCATCAAACCATTGTTTTGTCATCAGGAAGTTTCCGTTGTCGGCAACCACCTGCTCTTCAGGTTTAATAACTTTGTAGTTGATGGTTTGTGTTAAACCATCTTTATAAGTGATGGTTAAACGTGCTCTGCCCCATGTTTTTGCAGCAACAGCATATTTTACCCAACCATTTTCTGTTGTCTCCAGTTTTTTCAGTTCCAGTGCACCTTCAGGTTCAACCTGAATGCTTTTGACTTTTTGGCTGTACTTCAAAAACAAATCGGCATTTACATCTTGCGGAACAACATAACCCGGTACACCAAATGCAACCGGACGGTCGTTTTCAATTAATGCAGGTTCAATGTTTTTAATCTCGTCGGTAAGCACAAACTGAACCCCATAACTAACCGATTTTCCCGGTTTTAGTATTTTCGATGAAGGGGTGTTCCAGGGAGTGGCTTCCTTCCATTCGTTTTCGGCATAGGCTAAGGTTAACGGCATCCACTCGTGAAAACCTTCAAAAGTAATTCCTCTTCGGGTTGGATCATCAAGCAGCGGATTCCACGCTTCAAAAGGAGTTTCGCCATAAGGTAGTACCAACAAAACGGGACCACTACCTTTTAAACGGATTACCTGTAAATATCCGGCATCCATACCAATGTACGGATCGTAAAAAACATTTTCGGCGTGTGCCTCGTCCAGTGTTTTCCGGTCGTGGTTATTGTTGAAGATCAGAGGAATTCCAAGGGCACCAATTTCAACAGTTTTTGCTGATGTATTTTTTATCTCGAAACGCAAAGCAAGATGTCCGTCGTGCTTTTCCCAGTACCGAAGTACCTGTACCGGGCTATTTTCAAGAATTTCACTAAGATCGGAAACCGCTAACTGACGTTCGCTTTTCGGTTCCAGAGTTGTAACACTTTTGCGGGAAGCTGCAGATGAGAAAGATGTCCAATCGTTTGCTCCTTCCATTTTAACGCGGAAGTTAATATCACCCAAGTGATAAAAACCTGGCTTGTTTCTTTTAAATAGTAATTCGCCCGGAGTAAAATCAAATTCAGGTTCGGAGATTGGATGCAGCCCGGCTACTGTGTGCGATGATTGAACTAACTCAAGATTAAAATCAGGAAGTTCAAAACTTAAAACAGTCTGATTATAATCAATTGTATCGTTTATTACAGGATCAGAAACCTCCACAGCAATCAGCCTACTACTGCAAAAAAGCAATACATTGATAACAACAAAATACGAACATAATATTTTTCTCATCGCACTAACAATCTTATTTACTCGCGATTGTATCATTTAAACTTCATCCCCTGTCGTGCCTTCGGCGCTCCTGTCCTTCGTCAGTTGACGGAGACAATCGGAACGAAGCGACGACAGGGGTATTTAGTTGTAGATGAAGTAAATTTTTAGCCTCTAATTCTCAATTTTTACACGACACACATAAAATGCATTTCCCTGTGCTTTCAGTTTAAAGCCACTTTCGTCAGCCCAAACCGATGAATGAGTCGGCACCAAAGTATTCGGTGCTTCGCGTGTATTAATTGCTTCAGGCTGGTTGCTGTGTAAACAGGTAATTTTCACTTCAGCTTTTTCAATCGATTTTTTCAGTCCTTTCAAATCAATGTTAATATCCTGAACTTCATCCGAAGCATTTACCACTTTCACGATCACTTCTGAGGTGTTTTCGTCGATTACAGCGCTGGCGTACAAACTATCCTGTCCGGTAATATTTGCCCCATCAGCAGTAATGCTTAAGACATTTGTTCCGGTGTTGTGCCCATACATTTGCTGCACATAATAATTGGGAGTACGCACCACCTGCAGGTTATCAAACCAAATCATATCGGGTTTCCATTGCCAGGCATCATAATGCGCAAATAGCGGCGCGTAAGTTGCCAGTTGAACGATATCAGCATTGCGTTCCAAACCGGTCATAAAAGCTGCTTCGGAGATAGCCGCACGCAGGTTGTTGTCCCGGGTTTTATGGTGCGAAGCAAATTCTCCGGCAAACACTTTTGGCCCCTTACGGTCGTAACTATCGTAACGCTCGGCATTGGCTAAAAACCATTCCGGGCTGCGGTAATAATGTTCATCAACCAAATCAACTTCCAGTTCTGTCATTTTTGGCCACAAGTAGTCAAAATTCTCTCCATCAGGTGCTGGGCCTGCTGTTCCAATAATTTTTATCTCCGGGTATTTTTTACGAAGCACTTCCATAAAAGGAATCAAGCGTTCTACATATCCTTCGCCCCATTGCTCGTTTCCAATAGCCAGGTATTTTAGGTTAAAAGGCTCAGGATGCCCCATTTCGGCACGTACTTTTCCCCATTCTGAGTCAACCGGTCCGTTGGCAAACTCTATCAGGTCAACGGCGTCTTCAATGTAAGGTTCCAAATCGTCAACATGCACACATTCTTCGCTTTCGTACTGACAAGCCAAACCACAGCTGATCACAGGCAGAGGCTCAGCCCCCAAATCTTCGCTCAATAAGAAGTACTCATAAAATCCTAAACCATAAGTTTGGTAATAATCGGGGAAAAAGCGGTGTTTAAACGTGTAGTTCCAGCGGTTTTCATTCAACGGTCTGTTTTCTACAGGGCCAACACTGTTTTTCCACTGGTAGCGGGTTTCCAGCGTATTTCCTTCGATGATACATCCGCCGGGAAAACGAAATACTCCCGGATTCAGTTCATAAAGCGCTTCAACAAGGTCTTTACGCAAACCATTTTCTCGGTTAAGCCATGTTTCTGTCGGGAACATCGAAATATGATCCAGATCAACTTCTCCGGCCGTTTTCAAAAACAAACGAACTTTACCTTTTGCGTCCGTAGCATTCGATTTGATAATACATTCATATTTCTCCCAGTTATTGCCCGATACAAGCAATTCTCCCCTTCCGATTACTTCTTCACCGGAACTAACCAATTCAATTCCGAATTTCTTTTCGCCACCATCCAACGAGCGGGCATAAAACGAAAAACGATACGTATCATTCTTTTCAAAACCAATTCCTCTGAAACCATTATTTTCAAGGCCGGTGCCACGTCGCAAACCAGTTTCATTTAAACGAACGTAATTTGGATTTCGGCCGAAACATGGATTATCATTCTTCACGTCCACATTTCCGAAAGGCAACCACCCCACAAATGGTTGGTCGAACTCGAACGAACGGTTTTTAATCAGCTCGGCATACAGACCACCATCGGCGCCGAAATTTATGTCCTCGAAAAACACACCGTACATATCCGGTTGTACTTCTGCTAAGGTTTTACTTACATCAACTTCAAAATGTTTTTGGGCAAATAAACTCTGGCTACAAATGGCCATCAAAAAAATAATCGCTCTAAACTTCATCTATTTTGGTTTTAGTATTTGTTTCTAATGTAATGACGCAAAAAGGTTGTAAATGGACTACGGGAAATGCTACATTTTTTAGATTCATCCGGCGCTGAACATCAAATACAGATTGTAAGTCGCTTCAAATCGTAAACTTTTGCGCGTTGTTAATGGCAACGAAATTACAAATATTCGATAGTTAACAATGATAGTTTTTCAATAAAAAGGATCATAAATTCGACCGCAACCCTTCTTCAGATGATAAAAATATGTAGAAATTCCCCTATTTGATTTCTGTTCATGAAAATGAGAGGCCGGTTCGTTTGATCATGAAAAAACCACCTTACGTAAACTTTCCCAATCCGTCGATAAAATCGTCCGGTTCTTCTATTCTATTCTTTTAAGCGATGCGTCCACAGTAGCTTTATTCCCGGAAATTATAATAAAAAGCTATGAATAGAATAAAAAAAATCTTCTTCCTAATCGCAGTTAGTCTTCCGACTTTGCTGTTTGCACAAAACGACACAGCAAATAAGACCTGGAGCCTTAACGATTGTATCGATTACGCCTTAACGCAAAACGTTTCGGTCCGTCAGAGTATTTTGGTCAATGCATCAAACGAACTCAACAAAAATCAGGCGGAAGCCAACAAACTTCCTTCGGTAAGTGCTTCTGCCCGCCAGAATTTTAGTTGGTCGAAATCAGAAGATTTGCTTACCGGTGATTCTGATTTTTCGGGCAATAACAACACCAGCTACGGTGTGAATTCAAACATTACCATTTATAATGCAAAACGTTTAAATAACCTGATTAAACAGGCCGAACTGGATATGCAAAGTGGAATTTACGATTCGGAGTCCATTAAAGAGTCAATCTCGCTGAGCATTTTAAATGCCTTTTTGCAGGTTGTATTTTTAGATGAGAATGTAAAAAATGCACAAAACCAGCTGAATGCCACCACCGAGCAACTCAACCTGTCGGAAGCACGTTTACAGGCCGGTGTTATTTCGCGTTCCGATTATTTGCAGGTAAAATCGCAACTGGCAAACGAGAAACTGAGTCTGGCAAACGCAAAAAGCAACTATGCCATTTCGAAAGTTAGTCTGATGCAATTAATGGAGCTACCTGTTGACGATAACTTTGAGGTACTTCGCCCGAATCTGGAGGAATTAAACAATGAAAATCTTACTCCGATAGCATCGGAGGTTTACGCTACGGCACTGGCTATTAAACCTCAAATTAAAAGTGCCGGATACCAAAAAGAAAGCGCTGCCTTGAATGAAAAAATTGCTGCTGCAGGTTTTTATCCTACCATCAGTGCCGATGCAGGTTTATCGACCGGTTATTCGAGCTACAATACATCTAATTATTTCGGACAATTGGGAGATCAGTTCACTCCTTCGGTTGGCGTTTCAGTGTCCATCCCAATTTTCCAGAAAAAGCAAATTAAAACAAGCGTAGCACAGGCAAAAATTGCTTACAGCAATACAGAATTAAGGGAAATCGATACCAAAAATCAATTACGTAAAGAGATTGAACAAGCTTGTGTTGATGTGCTTTCGGCACAAAGTGAATTTGAAGCCAACAAGGAAAGCTATTCATCGTACCTGGAATCGTACGAACTGGCGCAGGAAAAATTCAATAACGGATTGATCAACTCGGTTGATTTCCTTTTCGAACGTAACAACCTGATCACCGCAGAAAGCCAGTTGTTGCAATCTAAATTCAACCTGATATTCAGCTATAAAATCCTTGATTTCTATCAGGGCAATCCAATCACATTATAAACCGAAAAAATTAAAACAAAATATCATGAAGAAAAAAACAATCATCATTATCGCATTACTGCTTATCGTTCTGGTATCGGCCGCATTGGTTCTAAAACCGAAAAAGGTTGACGTAGATCAGATCGATATTCAAACAGCAAAAGCAGAACAAGGAAACATTAGCAATATTGTGGAATCAACCGGAACATTGGAAGCCATTACAACAGTTGAAGTGGGTACCCAGGTTTCAGGAATTGTAGATGAACTCTATGTGGATTACAACTCATATGTAAAAAAAGGCCAGTTGCTGGCAAAAATCGACACCACAAACCTGGCAGCACAACTGGAGCAAAGCCAGGCAAGTTTGGACAATGCTAAAGCCGAGCTCGATTACCAGCAGGCTACCTATAACCGTATGGCGCCGCTGAACGATAAACAACTGATTTCGCAAACTGATTTCGACCAACTGGTTTACAGTTTAAACAAAGCAAAAGCCAGTTACAACAACGCTATGGCTCAACACAAACGCAACAAGATTAATCTGGATTATGCGTTGATCTACTCGCCAATCGATGGAGTTGTTTTGAATAAAGAAGTGGAAGAAGGCCAGACTGTTGCTGCAAGTTTTAATACGCCGACCCTTTTCACCATTGCCAACGACCTTACACAAATGCAGGTTGAGGCCGACATTGATGAAGCGGATATAGGCCATATTAATGAAGGACAACGTGTTGAATTTACAGTGGATGCCTATCCTGAAACCGTGTTTGAAGGAAAAGTTACTCAATTGCGTTGGGAACCAACAGTTACCAACAATGTGGTTACCTATACCATTATTATTGATGCGCCAAACCCGGATTACAAGCTGATGCCGGGAATGACAGCCACTATTCAGATTTATGTGTTGGAGAAAAACGACATTCTGGTAGTTCCAAGTAAAGCGCTTCGTTTTAATCCCGACCAAAAATTACTGATGAGCTACATGAGCCAGCAAACCAAACCGGAAATGCCGGAAGGGCAAGCTCCTCCTGCAATGGGAGGCATGCCACCACAAGCTGCTACCGGAGCAACAATGGTTTGGGTAAAAGAAGGAACCAACATTCATCCTGTTCCGGTAAAAATTGGACTGAACGACGACATCAACGCTGAAATCCTTTCGGGAATAAAAAGCGGACAAGAGGTAATACTCGGCATGGAGCAAAAAGGAGCAAATGTAGCTGCAGCACGACCAGGTGGCAATCCATTTATGCCAGGCCCTCCGGGAAGAAGGTAGAAATTGAGAGTGGAGGAATAGTGGAATCGGGAATGAAGAATAGAAATCCAGGATCAAGTATCCAGAATCAAAAAAAAGAAAAAAATGAGTAAAGCAATAATAAAAGTATCAGAACTGCGAAAAGACTATCATGTTGGAGAAATGACGGTAAATGCACTTCGCGGCGTTGATATGGAAATTTATGAAGGAGACTTTGCCGCCATTATGGGGGCAAGCGGCTCGGGCAAATCTACCATGCTTAACATCCTGGGTTGTCTCGACAAACCAAGTTATGGCGAATATCAGCTTGATGGAGTGAACATGGGAACAATGAATAAAAATCAGCTGGCAGGATTGCGCAACAACAAACTGGGGTTTATATTTCAGTCGTACAACCTGCTGCCTCGCACAACGGCCCTGGAAAATGTGGAATTGCCACTTTTCTATAATTCAAAAGTAAAGACCAAAGAAAGAAAAGAACGTGCCAAACACGCGTTGGAACAGGTAGGATTGGCCGACAGGATGGATCACATGCCCAACCAGTTATCCGGTGGACAACAGCAACGCGTGGCCATTGCCCGCTCGCTGGTGAACGACCCGGTGGTTATTCTGGCCGACGAGGCAACCGGTAACCTCGACACCCGCACTTCTTACGAAATAATGGAATTGTTCCAGCGGTTGAACGACAACGGAAAAACCATTGTATTTGTAACGCACGAACCGGATATTGCCCGTTTTATGAAACGCAACATTGTTTTTAGGGATGGCAGAATACAAAAGGAATCATTGGTTACCGATCGATTTAATGCAACACAACTGATCGAAGCACTTCCGGTAGAAGAGGATTATGAATCTTAAAAACAACGAGAAATGAACTATATAAATCTCACAAAAATAGCAACCACTGCCCTGAAAAGAAACAAGTTCAGAGCCATACTTACTATGCTTGGTATTATTATCGGTGTTGGTTCGGTAATCGCGATGCTTTCCATTGGTGAATCATCCAAACAAAGTATCCGCGAAGAAATGTCGGACATGGGAACCAACATGATATTTGTAATGCCTGGTCAGCAACGTCGTGGCGGTGTTATGATGGGTAATTCAAATACAAAAACGCTGACACTAAACGACATTGAAGCACTGCGAAAAGAAGCAAAGAACATTACCGAAGTATCGCCACAGGTGAGCACCAGCGGACAGGCGGTTAACGGCAACAACAACTGGCCAACCACTATTTACGGCGTTGATGTATCCTATCTCGACATCCGCAAATATGAGTTGGAAGACGGCCGGATTTTTACCGAAAAGGAAATAAAGTCGCTGGCAAAAGTCTGCATTGTTGGACAAACTGTCATCGAAAATGTTTTTAATGAAAATGTTGATCCGATCGGGCAAACCATTCGCTTTGGAGGCATTCCGTTAAAGGTAATTGGCGTTTTGAAAGAGAAAGGCGAAAACGGCATGGGAATGGATCAGGATGATATGATCCTTGCACCATACACATCGGTACAGCGACGAATGCTGGCGATTACACATATCCAATCGATTTATGCCTCCGCAGTAAGTGAAGAGCAGTCGGATGCTGCCATCGGAGAAATTGAAACGATTTTGCGCCAACAGCACAAATTAAAAGAAGGAGACGAAGATGATTTCCAGGTACGTTCGCAAGCCGAAATGGTGGAAATGGTATCAACAGTTACCGATATGCTCACCTTGCTTTTAGGAGCAGTAGCAGGAATATCGTTGCTGGTTGGCGGGATCGGAATTATGAATATCATGTTTGTGTCGGTTACCGAACGCACCAAAGAAATCGGGCTGCGCATGTCGGTTGGCGGACGCGGATTTGACATCATGATGCAATTCCTGTTCGAAGCGGTTATGCTAAGTATACTGGGAGGTATTATCGGAATACTATTCGGAACTGCGCTCTCCTACCTGGCGTCATTTGTATTAAACATGCCTTTTGTTGTCGACACTCAGGCAGTTGGATTATCCTTCCTTGTTTGTAGTGTAATCGGTATATTCTTCGGATGGTACCCTGCACGCAAAGCAGCCAACCTCGACCCGATTGATGCAGTACGACATGAATAAACATAAAGCCAAAATTCGCAAACTATTAGCGGGTTTTGGTTTTAATTTTAATACCGATGAAACAACAAAATGTCGCAAAATTTCACTTCGTTCCTTTACTCCTTTGTTGTAATATCGGCATTAACCATTGTAAATATAAAATTTGCTTTCGCGGCATTTTATATAACAATTGATTTAACTTTGTTAAAAACCACTAAGAATGAACAAACTTCAGGCAAAAAGACACAGTCTTCCAATTATAATGCATCTGCTGGTATGGCTGGTCTTGATTATTTTACCCCAAATTATAATAAGCCGTTATTCAGGAAACAACAATTTTATTGCCTGGGGATTTTATTTAAATGCTTTTATTATCGGAGTCATTTTTTACATCAATTATTTCTGGTTAGTTCCAAAGTTTTACCTGAACAACAAAAAGGCATTGTTCTTTCTTTTGGCAATTGTTGTTGTTATTTGCTTTTATTTTATTCTCGATTACTCCAACCATATTTTTCATAGTCCGGATCGCGACCGACGAATAGCAGAGTCGATTGAAGAACAAGCACGCAGCGAGCAACGGTTTCAGCGCCCTCCATTTAAATTAATGCAAATTTATGGCTACAGCCTGCTATCGATTGTTATTGTTGGTTTTTCGATTGGTTTGCGAGCCATTGAGCAATACACGGCCAGCGAAAAACGCCAGAAAGAACTGGAGAAAGAGAAGCTGAACTCAGAGCTTGCATTTCTGAAAAACCAGGTAAGCCCGCATTTCTTTTTTAATACGCTGAATAATATTTATTCGATGGTAGCTATAAATACCGACGATGCACAGGCCGCCATCTTAAAACTTTCGAAACTGATGCGCTACCTCTTATACGAGTCGGAACACGGAGAAACCATGCTTTCGGCAGAGGTAGAATTTATGCATCATTACATTGATTTAATGCAGCTACGTGTTTCGCAAAAAGTGGACATTCACATCGATCTTCCGGGCAAACAAAACGATCTGAAAATACCGCCACTCCTTTTTATTCCGTTCATAGAAAACGCTTTTAAACACGGAATTAGTTACCGCGACAAATCGTTTATTAACGTAAAAATGGAAACCGAGGGGAACAAAGTATACTTTACCTGCGAAAACAGCATTGCGAAAGAGAAAAAAGAGAAGCGTGATGAAAACCACTCTGGAATCGGATTGGAAAATGTAAAAAAGAGACTCAACCTGTTGTTCGCCGGGAAGTATGATTTAAACATTGAAACGACACCGGAAGTCTTTAGTGTACAACTCGAAATTGATACCGCCAAATGATACGAACCATTGCCATCGACGACGAACCTCTTGCTCTTCAACTGGTAATTTCTTACATTGAAAAAACTCCGAGTTTAGAATTAGCAGGTGCTTTTGACAACCCGATCGATGCCATGGAATATATGGATAAGAACGAGGTTGATCTTATTTTTCTGGACATTGAAATGCCCGACTTAAATGGTTTGGAGTTTACGCGAATTCTGACCAACAAACCCAAAATTATTTTTACAACGGCTTACGAAAAATATGCGCTGCAAGGCTTTAAACTCGATGCCATCGATTACCTGTTAAAACCATTCAGCTACGAAGAGTTTTACAAAGCTACCGAAAAAGCAAAAAAACAAATTGCTTACGAACGCGCCGATAAAAAAGTCGAAGAAGTGGATTCGAATCACGAATTTCTGTTCCTGAAATCAGAGTATAAAATCCGCCGCATTAACTTTAACGACATTATTTACATTGAAGGTTTAAAAGATTATGTGAAGGTATTTCTAAAAGATGAACCCAAACCGATCATGTCGTTAAGTTCGCTAAAAGCGCTTGAGGCCAAACTACCGGAGGAGAAATTTATGCGCGTCCACCGTTCTTTTATCGTTAACCTCGAAAAAATTGACACCATCGAACGCAGCCGAATTGTTTTTGGTAAAGTTTATATTCCGGTAAGCGACCAATACAAAGAAAACTTCAACAATTTTGTAAGAGATAATTTCCTGTAATATTTTATACCATAGGCAATTATCGATTTATATTAAAAATTACATCTCTTAACCACTATTTTGATTTTGTCTAAATAAAATTTGTAATTTTGCCCTCAAATTATTTCGCATGGGATCAAAGCAGGAACAAATTCAGAAAAACATAAAAATGTCGAAACTGCTTTTCAGCCACCCACAGTTAATTCTTGTATTGGAGCGGTTTGGAATAAAGTTAGGCGTTCGGGAAAAAACAGTTGAGGAGATTTGCCTGGAAAACAATATCAGCCCCAAAGTTTTTTTAATGGTGGCCAATCTTAACATCGACAGCTCGTATCATCAGGATTTGAATTTTAGTGCGCCTGAAATTAAACAGGTAGTTAATTACCTGATGAAATCACATGCCTATTATTCAGATGAGGTTTTCCCTGAGATTATTCAGAACATTCACCTGATGAGTGAATTCAGTCAGAAGCCCGAAATGCAGTTGGTTGAGCGTTTTTTTAATGATTACAAACACGAAGTTGATCAGCATTTTGATTACGAAAACAACACGGTTTTCCCATACATTTTAAACCTGATTGATGCCAACGCTGCCGAGAATTATTCGGTGATCGATTACCGGGAGCATCACGACGATATTCAGGAAAAACTCGATGATGTAAAAAAACTGCTGATCGAGCATCTTCCCCAAAAGGCCGACAATAACCTGAGGCGTAAAATATTATTTGCGCTTTTCGGTTTGGATGCGGATCTGCAAACGCATTCAAAAATTGAAAATGAGATTTTAATTCCACAGGTGGAACAATTTGAAAAACAAGGCCTCAACTAATTGGAAACGCGCTGCAAAATATTAATCATCGAACCTTCGGTAATTATTCGCGAAGGAATTGCTGCTATTCTGCAACAAATGAAAGACAGCGTAGAGCTGTCGTTTGCCGACACGCTTGAAGAGGCTTTGAAGTTTGGGCAATCCAATCTGTTTAAGATTGTAATCATAAACCCGGTTACGCTAAACAACTCGAAAAAGAACCTGAACAACCTGCTGTCGCTATATAATAAAACCAATGTTGTGGGTTTGATTTCCAATCATTACGACCGCACACTTTACGACAATTTTGCCGATAATATTTTTGTTACCGACAGGCACGAAACCATTACACAGATCATTTCGAAACACTTTAAAGCAACGCCTGCCGTAAACAACGATATCGACAATACTTTAAGCGAAAGAGAAATTGATGTGTTAAAGCTGCTGGCCAGCGGAAAATCGAACAAAGAAATTGCCGAAGAACTTTTTATAAGTATCCACACGGTTATTTCGCACCGCAAAAACATCAGTAGTAAAATTGGCGTAAAATCTACAGCCGCGCTGGTTATTTATGCAGTGGCCAACGGTTTAATAGATATTGACAGTTTTACCGAATAAAAGACCTACAATTTTCCAAGTTTCAAAATAAGAAACAGCAAAGGAGCTACAATCATTAAGGTCATTAAGGCTTTGCTAATGTATTTTCCTTTTTCTTTTCGGAATAAAACCCACCCGATCAATCCGGCGATGATGAGATAAAATGAAAAGTCGATAAAAACCGACGACACCAGCTCGTTTTGCGATGAGCTAACCGTTAGTGATGATATAAATGAAAAAATCATACGCGAGTCATTTAAAATTACCAGTGTAAAATTCAGTGTTTTTTATCGGGCTGACAATCGCGTAAAATGATGATTTTGTTAAGAGAAAACTCACATAAAAAGGGGAATTCAGACAAATTGGTCTTAATGTGCAAGCATTTCAGCATTGTTGTCGCAACAATCGTAACCGGCTTGCAGCGTTATGTGATCAATACCAAATTTATCGTGAAGTAGTTTCTCTGCTTTTGCGCGAACTTCCATCAACTCCAACATACTAATGTTACCTTCCATATTAATATGCGCCTCCAGATGAATCTGTGTATCATCGAGCTTCCAAACATGAATATGATGAATGTTATCGATCTCCGGAATCTTCTCAACTTCCTCTTTTATACTTCCCAAATCAATATTTGTGGGTGTCGACTGCATTAAAATATCAACCGTTTCTTTTACCACATCCCAGGTGTGATAAATAATGTAAATACCCACCAAAACGGTAATCAGCGGATCGAACCAGAAAACCTCAAATTTCCAGATGGCTATACCACCAATAATTACTGCCACCGACGAAAATGTGTCGCCCAGCAAATGCAGGTATGCAGCCCGTACGTTCAGGTTGTGGTTTTTATCTTTATTCAGCACAAAAACCGAAATAAGGTTGGCCAGTAAACCAAATATGGCCACAATAAACATGATTTTTCCTTTTATGGGCTCCGGATTTACAAAACGTTCGTAGGCTTCAAAAAACAGGTACAAACAAATTCCAATCAGTACCACTCCGTTAAAAAGCGCGGCCAGAATTTCAACACGTTTATAACCAAAAGTCTTTTGTTCATCCGAAGGTCTGCGGCTTCGTTTACCCGCCAGAAAAGCAATAAAAATCGCCGACGAATCGCCCAGATTATGCAGTGCATCAGACAGTAACGACAAGCTATTCGAGATAATTCCACCAATTACCTGCACCACTGTAATAGAAAGATTTAAAACCGTTACCCACAGTAATTTTTTCCCCCTTACTTCGTGATGATGATGGTGATGATGCCCATGATCGTGATGATGATCTGCCATTTCTATTCAGTTTTCAATAAATACAAATATGAGGGATTATAGTTTAACCTCAACTACTATTCGGTGAATATTTCCTGGTCCGGTTCAAAAGAAAAAAATTTAAACCAGTTGCAATATTACCTGAATTTTAGGTAAAGATTAAGACATTAACAAGAAAGCAAAATCCCCACAAATAGGGATATTACAAGAAGTTTTTTAGCAGTACTTTTGCGAACAAATTGGTTTAGTAAGAGTTTATTTTAGAAAAAGGTAAAAGTTTATGGATTTAGAAAACACTTTCAAAACAGGACGATGGTGCAAAGCCATTGAAGTGAAAGATTTTGTAACTTTAAATATCACCCCGTACACCGGCGATCACAAATTTCTGGAAGGCCCGACAGCACGCACCAGCAAATTATGGGACATTTGTAAAGATGCCCTAAAAGAAGAGCGCCAGAACAATGGGTTACGCGATGTGGATGTAAATATAGTTTCGGGATTGACGGCTTTCGAGGCCGGATACATCGACAAAGAAAGCGAAGTAATTGTTGGCCTGCAAACCGACAAATTACTGAAACGTGCCATGAAACCTTACGGAGGTTACAACGTGGTAAAAAAGGCTTTATCGGAGCACGGTTTAAAACCAAATCCTGTCGTTCACGAGAGTTTTAGCAAGTACACCAAAACCCACAACGATGGTGTTTTTGATGCTTACACCGATGAGATCCGGAAATTCCGCTCGCTGGGTTTCCTAACAGGTTTACCTGATAATTATGCCCGCGGACGAATTATTGGCGACTACCGCCGTGTAGCGTTGTACGGTATCAACCGCCTGATTGAAGGCAAAAAGGAAGACTTGGAAAAGATCACTGGCCCGATGACTGATGCTACCATTCGTTTACGTGAAGAAGTTTCGGAGCAACTCCGCGCTTTGAGCGACATGATCGAAATGGGTAAAATTTACGGTTTAGATCTTTCGCGCCCGGCACAAAATGGACAGGAAGCCGTTCAGTGGACTTACATGGCTTACCTTGCTGCGGTTAAAGAACAAGACGGTGCTGCCATGTCGTTAGGTAGTGTTTCGTCTTTCCTCGATATTTTTATTGAAAAGGATATTCAAGACGGTAAAATTACCGAAACCGATGCACAGGAATACATCGACCAGTTTGTAATGAAACTGCGTATGGTTCGCCACCTTCGCATGGAAGCTTACGACCAGATCTTTGCCGGCGACCCAACCTGGGTAACCGAAAGTATTGGTGGTTTACTGATCGACGGACGAAGCAAAGTAACCAAAACATCGTTCCGCTTCCTGAATACACTTTACAATCTGGGGCCGTCGCCTGAGCCAAATATTACTATTCTTTGGTCGAAAAACCTGCCAAAAGGGTTTAAAGATTATTGCGCCAAAGTATCTATCGAAACCTCATCAATTCAGTACGAAAATGATGATTTGATGCGTACCAGCTCAAACTGCGACGACTACGGAATTGCATGTTGTGTATCGATGCAGGAATTGGGAAAACACATTCAGTTTTTTGGTGCACGTACCAACCTGGCAAAAACACTGCTTTTGGCAATTAACAGCGGACGCTGCGAAAACACAGGAACACAAATGGTTGATGGAATTCCATTCATTGAAGAGGAATACCTGGATTACGCCAAAGTAATCGACAACTTTAAAATAGCCATGAAAGAAGTGGCGCGTGTGTATAACGAGGCGATGAACATCATCCACTTTATGCACGACAAATATTACTACGAAAAAGCTCAAATGGCACTTATCGATACGAATCCGAAAATTAATATCGCCTACGGTATTGCAGGATTATCGATTGTTGCCGATTCACTTTCGGCCATTAAACACGCCAAAGTAAAACCGATTCGCGATGAAAATGGCCTGACTGTAGATTTCCAGATCGAAGGCGATTTCCCGAAATATGGTAACGACGACGACCGTGTTGACCACATTGCACGTGATGTAGTGGAGCATTTTAACCTGGAGCTTGAAAAACTTCCGGTGTACAAAAATGCCATGCCAACCATGTCGGTATTAACGATTACTTCGAATGTGGTTTACGGAAAGAAAACCGGAGCTACTCCCGACGGACGTGCCAAAGGAGTTGCCTTTGCACCCGGAGCCAACCCAATGCACGGGCGCGATACACACGGGGTAATTGCTTCGTTAAATTCGGTGGCCAAAATCGATTATAAAGATTCGAAAGACGGTATTTCAAATACACTTTCTGTTGTTCCAAAATCGTTGGGAGCAACACCTGAAATGCGTATTGAAAACCTGGTTCGTACACTCGATGGTTATTTCGGTTGCAACGCACAGCACTTAAATGTAAATGTGCTCGACCGCGACACGCTGCTTCATGCCATGGAGCATCCTGAAGACCACCCGCAGTTAACAATTCGGGTTTCGGGCTACGCTGTAAATTTTGTTCGTTTAACACGCGAACAGCAGCAGGAAGTACTTACGCGTTCGTTCCACGAAACAATGTAATTATTCATTAAATACTACACAAGCATGCCGACCGGTTTAAACTGGTTGGCATGTTTTTGTGATAAACAGTATGTCTCCAACTAAAAATAATTTAATCGTCCATTCCATCGAATCGTTTGGTACACACGATGGCCCGGGAATTCGTTTGGTCGTGTTTCTACAGGGCTGCAACCTGCAGTGTAAATACTGTCAGAATGCAGATACCATTGCCTTAAAAGGCGGAACTGTAACCGAAATCGAGAGCCTGATAAAACGTGCCATAAATATGAAAACCTACTTTGGCGATGATGGTGGAGTTACCGTTTCAGGCGGAGAACCCATGTTACAAAGTAAGGTGCTTATTCCCTTTTTTGAGGCCTTGAAAAAAGAAGGTATTCACACAAATATTGACACCAACGGATTGATTCGAACACCGGAAGCCAAACATTTAATCTCGGAACTGGCCGACCTGGTAATGTTTGATGTTAAAGCCACAACAGAGAAGGGATTCAAATCGATTACAGGCGCAAAAGGACTTGATCGATTATTGGAGAACATTCAGCTTCGTGAGCAAAGTAAAAAACCATACTGGCTGCGTTATGTGCTGGTTCCGGGTTACACGGATAGCGAGGAATCGTTACGTTGGTTAGTCGAAACTTTCTCCGAAAACAATCACCTGGAAAAATTTGAAATACTCCCCTACCACAAACTGGGAATTTACAAATGGGAGTCGTTGGGAATGGACTATCAATTTAAGGATGTTAGCGAGAACACTCCCGAACAGATCGAGCGGGCTTTTGAAATGCTAAAACCGCATTTTAAGGATGTAATTGTGAAATAACAAGCTTCGAGTATCGAGTATCTAGAATCCAGTATCTAGCATCAAGTATCAAAAAAGAAAAAACAATGAGTTTATATTCACCAAAAGAAATTATTAACGAGGCCGGGAAACTGGCCATTGCAAAAGACAGCTACTCGGCAAGAAAAATACTGACACTGGCATTTTTAGCCGGCGCCTACATTGCTTTTGGAGGTTTGCTGGCCATTTTGGTTGGCGGTGGAGTACCCGGTATTGGTGCTGAAAACCCGGGTATTCCGAAGTTTCTTATGGGAGCCATGTTCCCTGTTGGGCTGATGATCGTTGTTATGGCCGGAGCAGAACTTTTTACCGGCAACAACGCCTATTTTATGCCTAATGTATTGGGTGGCAAACAACGCTGGACGGCTCCGCTTCGTAACTGGTCATTGGTTTATCTGGGCAATTTGATTGGGGCTGTGTTTGTAGCTTATTTTCTGGTTCACCTCACGCATTTGGTAAATGTTGAGCCCTGGATTAATACCGTTGAAAAGATTGCGGTTGGGAAAACATCGAATCCCTTTTTTACGACATTTTTAAAAGGTATTGGTGCCAACTGGCTGGTTTGTTTGGCGCTTTGGATGGGTATGTCGGCACAGCATACAAGCGGGAAGATCTTAGGCATCTGGTGGCCGGTAATGGCCTTTGTTACTATGGGGTTCGAGCATAGTATTGCCAATATGTTTTTTATTCCTCTGGCAATATTCGAGGGTGCTGATATTAGCTGGGCTACATTTGTTGTAAAAAACCTGATTCCGGCAACACTAGGAAATATTGTTGGGGGCGGCTTTTTTGTAGGGACCTTATACTGGTATGCTTACGCTAAAGAGAAATAGCAAAAGCCGAAGATCTTGTGATTTCGGGATAATGATACCGCTCACTTTAAGTAAGAGCATCAGGTAATTTATAAAAGTGTATCTACAATTCCGCTCTTTGGTTGTTGAAGCATACGCGCCGGAATGCTACTTTTGATAACCTTCTGCAAAGCATTAACCTGTCGCTCTTTGGCAAAACGTTTGGCAGTTATCAGGCTGATCTCGCGAACCGGCTCATTCGGAACAATTTCTTTGATCAGCTCTTCCTGCTCGGCCGGAATATTTATAGTGGCCAACTCGGGAATAAATGTCAGACCGCTTTTGTTCTCCACAATACGCCGTAACGATTCGATAGAATTACTGTGATAAACCAATGATTGTTTGTTTCTCTTTTGCGGGTTGATCTGACAAATCGAGTTGACCTGGTTCTGAAAACAGTTCCCCTCTTCAAGATACCATATTTCGCCTTCTTCAATCGATTTAAGATCGATGAAATCCTGCTCAAACAAACGATGATCTTCGGACAAATACGCATAAAAACGTTCGTAAAAAAGTGGAGTTATGGAAATATTTGTTGCTGAAACCGGGGTAGAAATTATACCACAATCGATATCACCCATTTTAATTTCGTCAATGATCTCTTCTGTTTTTAGCTCATAAATTTCCAGTTGCAACGCCGGAAAGTCTTTGCCCAATTGATGAATAAAAAGCGGAATCAGGTACGGAGCCAGTGTTGGAATTATCCCGACTTTCAGGTTACCACTTACTTCTTCACTGATATTAATTGAGATTTGTTTCAACGCCTCGATCTGCTTTAAAATCTCCAGCGACTTCTCGTAAAACACCTTTCCTTCATCCGTAAATTGAAATGGCCGTTTGGTTCGGTCGATCAATTTGAACTCCAGTTCCTCTTCCAGTTTCTGTATTTGCAGACTTAATGCGGGCTGTGTAACTCCCAGCCGGTCGGCAGCCAAAGAAAACGAACCACATGCATACAATTCTTTCAGATACTCCAGTTGTGCGATATTCATAGCATAAGCATTACTAATACTGCCATAAATATAATAAATACTACTAATAGTATCTTTGAAGTGTTGAAAGAAACAAAACAACGAATTAGAACAACAAAGTTTAATAAATTAAAATTTACATATTATGAAAGCAAAAAATCAAATTACAGTAGAGAAATTGAATCAGTTATTAGCAGATTATCAAATTCATTATCAAAACCTTCGCGGTTTGCACTGGAACATTAAAGGACAATTGTTCTTTGCCTTGCACGCCCGTTTCGAAGAGTATTACAACCAGGCATCTGATGTTGTAGATGAAATTGCAGAACGTATTTTAATGTTGGGAGGTCAGCCTTTACACACTTTCGAGGATTATACAAAAACTGCAAAACTGGGTGTAGTAGCCAATGTTTCGGAAGCAAAACCTGCAGTTGAAAGTGTTTTGGAAAGCCAACGTTATTTCCTAAAAAGCTTTAACGAAATTTTGGAAGTTGCAGGTGATAACAACGACGAAGGAACCGCAGCAATGATGAGCGACTGGATTGGGCATACTGAAAAAGAAATTTGGATGCTGGAATCATTTCTGGCATAACCCGAAAAGGATTTAACAAAAAAGCCTCGCAACATTGCGAGGCTTTTTTTTATGTTTTCGCTTCAGAACCTTTAATCATCGATGGTTTGAAATACCAGCTGGCGAAATTTCCAACCGGTAACGTCGTTAACCGGACCTTGTGTTTGTTTCATGATAATACCAATCACGTTCTCTTCAGGATCGGCAAAATACTGGGTATTAAAATAACCGCCCCAGTTGAAAGTTCCCTCACTTCCTAAACCTCCTTTGTTCTGTCCTTTTTCAGTTACCAGGTCGAAAGCCAGTCCGAATTTGGTATCTGAATCTCCACGGATATCTCCAATTTGATTCGATAAAATTACATCAACCGTTTTTCGACTTAGCAGGCGAACTCCGTTGTATTCTCCACCGTTCAGATACATTTGCAGAAAAATGGCATAATCTTTTGCCGTACTCGACAAACCGGCTCCTCCCGAAAAAAATGTTTTGGCTCCTTTAATCGGATAATCAGTATCGTAAAAAGTTACCGGGTACTTTTGCCATTCTCCATTAACCTGAGTTTGAACTTCAACCACACGATCGGTATTTTTTTCGGGTTGGTAAAACCAGGTGTCTTCCATCCCCAGCGGATCGAAAATATGTGTTTTCAGGTATTTATCGAAGGGCATTCCCGAAACAATTTCAATGAAATAACCCAACACATCCAAACCTTCACTGTAGGTAAACTGTGCTCCCGGTTCGTGGTGTAAAGGCATTTTTGCCAGCTTCTTTACACTCTCTTCAATGGTAGTATTTTCGGTTGTAAACAGGTCTGTTACACCGGCTTTTTTGTACAGCATTTTAAAACGTTCATCGCCATCAATTACACCGTAACCAATTCCTGAAGTATGCGACAAAAGATGACGAATGGTGATTTCATTTTTTACAGGCACTCCGGTCCAGGTCGTATCGCTGTAACTAAAATTGGTAAGCACCTGCTGATTTTTGAACTCGGGGATGTATTTCGAAATGGGATCATCCAACTGAAATTTCCCTTCTTCCCAAAGCATCATTACCGCTGTTGACGTAATCGCTTTTGTTTGTGAAGCGATACGAAAAATAGCATCGCGTTTCATTTTATCACCATCTGCGTTGGCAACTCCGTAAGCTTTCCAGTGAACGATTTTTCCGTTGCGTGCTACCAGCGAAACAATTCCCGGAAGATTACCTTTAGCAACTTCTTCTTCACACATTTTATCGATGCGCGCCAAACGTTCGGCAGAAATACCGGCACTTTCGGGTGGCATCTCTTCCAGTTTAGGTGATTTTATAATTGAACTGGTTTGAGCATTCGATACGCCCAAGAGAAAAATACAAAGCACAAAAAGTAGTGTTAACTTCTTCATTCGGTTTAAATTTTAGTGGCCCGATTTTAAAATAATCGATAGGCCGTGATACCTGGTTTCATTTTATTGCATTCAAAGATACAAATTACTATTTCTACACAACTCTTCTTATTGTGACAAAAACAGCAGAAAGCCAAACGACTTTCGGCGGTTGTTATGTACTTATTTTATGGGAATAATAAACGGTTGCATGCTACTGCTTAGTGATTTGCAAAAACAAATACAGGGGAAACATTTCCCCTGTATCAATAAAAATAGAATATTTGGTAAACTCACTATTCGATTACAGCATTTCGCGTGCCTCCCGATCCGGATCATTTTTGGCCTCGCAAACATCATTCAGAATCATCACCTCGCCATTCTCCACGGTAAATTTTGGCCACACCGGCATACTTTCGCAATTCGGGTCACCTGTTTTCATAAACGCCAATAATGCATCCGACATTTTTTCCGACAATTTACGAGGTCTGGCTCCGCCACCGGTATGTGTCAGCATCAAATCGGTATTGTAGAACCAAAAACAAATATCGAGGCAATGGAAGGCCCGCATTCGGTTATCAAATAACGGTGGTTCCCACCCGAACCAGGCCATATAAACCGGTGCACCCTGCTGGCTTTTGGCAGTGGCTGTTTCAACCGCACCTTTCCGGTTACTGGCTACCAACGTCATAATTTCAATTGGTTTGGCATAAGGAAATACCTTTGCATATGCATCGTACACTTCCGGTGCTTTGTCGCCCAGGCCCCCTCTGAAACCGGCACGGTCCTTCAGCATTTCTTTGGCCTGCTCAGCTGTTATTTTTTCCATTTCGGGCATTATCCGTGCCATTCCCCACTCGTGAAAAGTTGTACAGATCAGCATTGGTAAATCGGAAGAAACACCACTTGTTTCAGAATAAAATGTTCCTTTTGGAATGTTCACTCCGTCAGCTACCGGTGCAAATCCTATACGCATCAACCCACTTCCACCTTCCTCTTCGCGCATTTTCTGACTGGCTCTGTTGGCAATAAGAATATATTCCTTCCAGGGAATTTCCTGCAGTTTATCAATTTCTGATGGTTTCAAACCGGCTTCTTTTAGTACATATTCTCCCAGCTTTTGTGCATAGCCCTGATTCATACCTTCGGTAGTTGAACCGCTTAGCGGAACAGCTTTATGCACCAAACCTTTTGCTGCAGGCATGGCGGCCAGAGTACACACTTTGGCACCACCTCCCGACTGGCCCATAATGGTAACGTTTCCCGGGTCGCCACCAAAATTGGCGATATTCTGGTTCACCCATTCCAGTGCGGCCACCATATCGAGTGCACCAACGTTTCCTGAATCTTTATATTTTTCGCCACCTACTCCCGATAGGTCAGAAAAACCGATCGGTCCCAGGCGGTGGTTGATCGAAACAAAAACAATATCGCCTTTCCGGCTCAAGTTTTCGCCCATGTATCCATCCTGCTCAATACCATTTCCGTTGGTATAACCTCCACCATGTAACCACACCATAACAGGGCGTTTGTTGGTATCAAGAGCCGGTGTCCAAACGTTTAGTTTCAAACAATCTTCGCTTACATCGTCGTAATTCCAGTGGTCAACAAACGATGAATAGGCATTGCCATAACGGCCATCCATAAGCTGAGGAGCTGTATTTCCCCACCAAACTACCGGTTTAATATCGTTCCACGGTTCCGGTTTCTGGGGTGGCATAAAACGGTTTTTACCGCCGGTATCGGCACCGTAAGGAATACCTCTGAACTGTGTTATTCCACGTAGAATAAAACCTTTTACTTTTCCGTAAGCGGTATCGGCAATGGCAATATCGTCGCCAATAAAAAGTATTTGCTCGTCTTCGTCAGCAGCTGCCGATTCAGAAGGAGCTGCGCATGAGGCAAGCGGAAGTGCTGTAGCCAGGCCAAATCCTGCAGCTCCGGCTCCCATGGTTTGAAAAAAGTCTCGTCGATTCGTTTTCATCGTTATTAGTTTTAAAGTTTAGTTCATTTGAATAACAAGGGTGCTATCTCTTTTAAACAAACACGCCAGGTGTCCCAGTTATGGCCACCAACTTCTCCAAAATACGTGTGTTCCATGTCCATTTCATCAAGCCCTTTTAACAAACGCTCTGCATTTGCCCAGGCCATATCACTTTCGCCGCAACCAACCCAGTACAATTTGTAACCGGCATCTTTAACCGGCTTTAATTCAGCTTTCGCATCACGTCCGGGTGTAAACCCCATACTTAAAACACCAATATAATTAAATAATTCAGGATTTCGGGCAGTGGTATACAAGGTATAAATTCCGCCCATGGAAAGACCGGCAATTGCCCGTGATTCTTTCTTTTTAATAACCTGATAATGCGATTCGATGTAGGGAATTATGTCTTCAACAAGGTCTTTTGTGTACGCGCCTCCCGAATGCAATTCATCTGATTCCATACCCAGAGAAAAAATCGAAGGTCCCGGCAACGGATCCATAATATCAGGAGCAGCCAGACTATTCGGATCGGCATTAGGCATCACAACGATCATCGGCTCGGCTTTTCCCTGCGCAATCAGGTTATCAAGTATCTGACATGCCCTGCCAAGTGTGGGCCAGGCATCCTCGTCACCACCACCACCGTGCTGTAAATAAAAAACCGGGTATTTTTTATTTGTTTCTCCATATCCGTAAGGAGTGTATACCGACATTCTTCGTTCGACACCAAAGGCTTTGGACGGATACCAGACTTTTGACAGGGTACCTTTGTGGTCGCTGGCCTCCAGGAATGCATTGCTTTTTTCTCCCGGAACAATGAACATATTTGTTGTATTTTGTCCATCGCGAATTACCTTCAGGTTATTCGGGTCGAGCATTTTAATACCATCAACAGAAATGGTATAGGTATAAAAATCGGGCATCACATATTTAGCGGTATATTCCCACACGCCATCTTCTCCTTCCTTCATTTCCACGGGTGCAGGCAGCAACATATTCCCCATCGGAGTTCCCACTTCTTTTGCAGGAAGAAAATCCCCGTTTAGTTCCACTTTTATTGCTTTTGGTGCACGAAAACGAATGGTAACATTGTTACCGTCGATCTCCGGTGAAACCAATCGTGGAGGTGCTCCAAACTGAGCAAAAATACTAGTAGTAAAAATTATAAATGTAACTAACAGAATAAGTTTTCTCATGGTAAAACTGTTTTATGGTTCTTATCTAAAAAGTAACTGTGAGAAACTCTTTAGCGAATGTTTCCACACTTTCCACTCGTGTGTTCCTTCATACGTTTCATAAGTAACTTTTAAGTTATTCTTTTTGAACAGATCAACCACTTTTTGAGTGTGTTCCACTCGCGGATCCTGCTCGCCACATGAGAGGTAGAATAAATCCAGTTCCTTATTAAAATCGGCTGATTTTGTTAAGATACCTGGAGTTCGCTCTTCCGGATCGAAGGAAACGCCGGGAATTCCACCAAAAATACCTGAGCTGAAAGATCCAACCCAGTCAAATTTATCCACATTTCCCAATCCGATATAATATGATTGTCCACCGCCCATCGAAAGGCCTGCAAGCGCTCTGTGCTTCTGGTCGGTATAAACCGAGAATTCCTTCTCAATCAACGGAATCACATCGGTAAATAATTCATCGGCCATTATCTGAATACCCTCTGCACCATAAGCTCCGCCTTCGGATTGTTTCTCCACATTTCCGTTGGGCATTACTACAACCATGGGTACAATTTTATTCTTTGCCAATAAATTGTCCATAATGTTTGCCGTGCAGCCTTCTACATACCACGATGTTTCGTTACCACCCCCACCATGACGCAGATAAAACACCGGATATTTTTTTGCCGAATTATACCCCGGTGGCGTGTACACATACACTTTACGGTTGACATCTTGTGTGGTTGAAAAATATTTCAGAATGTGCATGGTGCCATGGGGAACATCCTGCAACTCATCAAAACGAGGCGGATTACCCGGCACATTTACCAGACTGAAATCGGGAGCCTGTCCCACCTGCATTTCAGGATTTGCAGGGTCGAGCACTTTTAACCCGTCAACAGAAAAAGAGTAGGTATACACTTCAGGCTCAACCGGCCCAACGGTAACACTCCAAACACCTTCAACATCCCTTTCCATCGGGTAGTTCTTCATCATCATGTTCACCGAAACTTCTTTTGCATTGGGTGCTTTTATCGAAAAAATAATGCTGTTATCCTCATTCACTACCGGAGATTTAATTCGTGGTCCGAATTGAGCAAAAACATTCAAACTGATTAACAGAATGAAGGACAAACTGAAGAATCGAAGCAGGTATTTATTGTTTGTCATTTTATTGATTTTAGGTTTGTCAGTTCTTAGATAAGAAAAAAGCACACCACAAGTGATGTACTTTTTTGTTGTCATTATTTATTGAAATAATACAGGAGCAAAATTTTTAAGGTCGTTCCGCCAAACCGGCCAGCTGTGGCCTCCGGGCATTTCGCTATATTCGTAATCAATCCCGTTTTTGTCGAATACCTTCAACATTTCTTTGCCATTTGTATACGCAATATCTTCAGGCCCTCCCTGTGTAAATTTCAGGAGTTTCACTGTTTTAGCTAAAGTAGGTGCAATCTCCTTCAAACGTTTATCACCGGTTTCGTACATTTCCTTGTTGTTGGTAAACCAACCCGAGCTCATTACATTTATGTACGCAAACAAATCGGGGTGTGCCATAAACGATTCCATTACTTCCAGTCCTCCCATTGAAAGCCCTGCCAGTGCGCGATGATCAGCATCTGTGTAAACATTGTAATTTGCTTCGATGTAAGGGATAATATCGTTTACAAAATCCTTAACGAAAAGGTTTACATCCATTCCTCCATCGGGCATAACCACAATCATTTCCCTGCATTTTCCTTCGGCCAGCAGGTTGTCCATAATAATTCCTGCACGACCAACTCCGGGCCACGCCAGTTCGCTGTCGCCACCACCGTGAATCAGAAAAAACACAGGCAATTTATTGTTTTTGGTGTTGTAACCCGGAGGTGTCCAAACCTGCATATTCCGCATTGTTCCGGTAGTTTTCGAATAATATTGAATAGCAGAAACAGCACCATGAGGCACATCTTTCCGAACGGCAAAAAATTCCTTTTCTCCGTTTGGTAGCACATCAACCAAGGCCGATGTTTTGTAAGCTTCCGGAGCTTTCGGATCGTAAACATTTACACCATCAACGATGAAACGATAACGGTAGGTTCCTGCTTTTACATTCGGAACCGTTATTGTCCAAACGCCATTCTCTGCTTTTTCGCTTTTTAGGTCTGTCCCCCAAGGAACAATATCGCCCCCCAAAGTCACTTTTTCCGCTTCGGGAGCATAAATCTGAAATTGAACATCGCCATTTTCCAAAACTTTTGTCGATTGCAAGTTGTCGTTTGGAGTTGGTGTTCGGTTAAACATCTGGGCCTGGGTGGCCACGTTAAAAAATACGGCTAAAAAACCAAGCAGTAATTTCAGTTTTAAGTTATTCATAGTTTCGTTTATTGATTCATTTATTTAAAAAGACGAGGAGCATAATCCGCCAAATAGATTCTCCAATTGGCCCAGGTATGGCCGCCTTCGGTTTCGTTATAAACACATTCGAAGTTGTGCTCATCGAGCTTTTTTAGTAGTGTTTGTACTCCTTCGTAACAGAAATCGTCTTTTCCGCAGCCCACATAAAACAATTTGTTTTTCATGGTTTCCAGGTGTTGGTCGTAGGCGGGTATCAGAATATTGTTTGAAATGAGATCGAATGGTGTATTAAAATGAATTCCGAGGCTAAAACAGCCTACATACTGAAACAATCCAGGATTTGACATGGCAGTTATTTGTGTTTGCAAACACCCCATTGATAAACCTGCTATGGCGCGATTCTCACTGTTAGCAATTACCTTGTAATGTTTTTCGATATAAGGAATCACATCGTTTACCAGGCTATTGGGAAATTTCGTCATCCCGTCTATTATTTCCTGTTCGTTGCCATTTGCTCCCGGCCCAAAACTCTGTGAAGCATCCGGCAGTTTTGACCAATCAGTTACAGAAGCACTTTGTTCTGCATTTCCGTTGGTCATCACTACTATCATTGGTTTGGCTTTCCCTTCGGCAATCAGGTTATCCAAAATATAGTTTGCGCGTCCTAAAGAACTCCAGGCATCTTCGTCGCCACCGCCACCGTGTAATAAGTATAGCACCGGGTATTTTTCCTTGCTCTTTGCATAACCCGGAGGTGTGTACACGTACATTCTCCGATTGAGTTTTAGGGTTGGAGAATCATACCACACTTTGGTGATCGCCCCATGAGGAACGTCGTTCACCTGAAAAACTTCAGAAGCTTCGCCGGGAATAATTAAGGTACTTGCATATCGTGTTCCGTCGCGCAGCGCTTTCGGGTTTCGGGGGTCAATAATACTCACTCCATCAAGAATAAAATTGTAGTGATACATTGATGGTTCCAAGGCAGCCGTTTTTGCCGACCATACACCATCATCTCCTTTTTTCATTTCCAGGTTCTGGCCAAATTCCATCCAGCTTCCGTTAACGGCAACTGATTGAGCATTCTCGGAATACAAGCGGAAAGTTACGCTGTTATCGCCGTTAATCTCGGGAGAAACAACCTCAACGCCTCTTCGTTGTTGAATTTCCTGAGCTTGTGTGCCACAAATAATAAATATGGCAATAAAAAGGAACCAAATCTTTTTTAGTGGTTTTTGATCATTCATATCTCTCCTCTTTTAGTTAGTTTTTTTAATATAATTAGTTGTAATAGGCTATTTCTGAATACTTTTCCACATCTCGCGAACCAGTTTATACCGGTCGTTGATAACCGAACATTCTGTATCAATCCGCATAAGCGAACGATTTTGAAGATTGTACGCCGGCCATTCGGGTTGTCCCGGCGCAGACGGCATGCCAGTCCGGGCAAAGCTGGTCCACAACGAAGTCATATTTTTTGAAGCCTCAAAACGATCTGCTTTTGTACCGGCCATTCCTCCTTCCACATTGTAAAACTTAAAAGGAATATCCAGCGCGTGCATCGAACCTGCTTCAAATTCAGTTCCCGGTATTTTCATATTCGATTTATAACCGAAGTTGTACAAATAGGCAGGAGCACCGCCTTGTTTGGCTTTTCTTTCCGCTATTGTAACCGATCCCAGTCCCATCATCATAATCGAACGAATAGCAATATAAATTTCGCCGGGCGTTTTTTCAGGATGCGCTTCGTGATAAGTTTTTCGGATAAGCTCCGCATTTTCTCCAAAGTCGTTTTGCAAACGTTGCTTTAGTCCTTCTTCAGTTAGGGTGAAAACTTCTGAATCTCCACTCACCAGGGCAAAGAAGATGTATTCATCTTCGTTCCAGCCTGATAATAAAGGTTTATCTTTTGAGAAATGGGGTGCCGTTGGTTCGAACGGGTGATTGGGTAAAACCACACCATCTTTCACTGCACCAAAACTACCTACTCCGGAGTTTCCAATTCCGTAGAATCCGCCGGAATGTCCACTTGGTTTTCGTGGAAGTTTAGATGATGCTTCCAGCAATTTTTCGGCAGGTATGTCCAGTAGCTTTTTCCAGTCGTTTTTTGAGATATTGAAATAATTCAACAGTTCGATTGTAGTTTGAGCCGCATCTTCAGCTTCGATAATTTCAACGCCGGGGCCACTTTCAACCGATGCTTTGTTAAAATAGGGAGCGGCTTCGGGCATGGCATACAAACAAGATGTTTTCATGCCACCACCCGATTCTCCAAAGATCATTACGTTTTGCGGATCGCCGCCAAACTGTTCAATATTTTCATTCACCCATTTTAAAGCCACCGCAATGTCCTGTACTCCGCGGTTTCCCGATCCCCGATATTCTTCGTCAGCTAATTCATCAAGATAAAGAAAACCAAGCAAGCCCAACCTGTGATTTGTTTCAACCACCACCACATCGTACATTCGGGCCAGGTTGCTGCCATCGGCTGTTACTGAACCTCCCGAGCCTGTCTGAAATCCGCCTCCGTGATTATACACCATAACAGGGCGTTTTTTATTGTCGTTGGCAGGTGTCCAGATATTTAAGAACAAGCAATTCTCATCCGGCTTCGGTTCATTTAATCCATAGGTTTGGTTTGGTGACTGAACAGAAGGATTTCCCAGTTGCAGGGCATCACGAACTCCTGCCCATGGTTGTACAGGAGCAGCCTTTTTAAACCTGTTTATTCCCGATGCATGGCCGGCATAAGGAATTCCCTTGAATATGTTTACACCATTTTCGCGGTAACCACGCAACTTGCCGTATTTGGTATCGGCAAGCTGGTAATCTGTGGAAAAACCCGGCCACGCCCCTGAAATTCCGGGTAACAGAATAAAAGGAAGCGTGGCTCCGGTTGTTCTTAGTATAAATTGTCGTCTTGAGAAATCCTTCATCGAAGAAACTATTTAAATAATTTAGGCGCGAAAGTATTCAGGTAAATGCGCCAGTTCGACCAGGTATGTCCGCCCGGAGTTACATAAAACGTATGCTCGCATCCGGTATCGGTAAGCATTTTATCCAGTGTTTTTGCTGATTCGAAAAGGAAATCAGTATCTCCGCAAGCCAAAAAGTACAATTTGTAACCTTCTTTTTTAAGTGCTTTAAACTGCGTTTCGTAATTTTTCATTACTTCCTCCTGGTTGCTGTTATCACTGCCATAACTCATACCAATTCCCATACTCAAGGGGCAGATATAATCGAAAAATCCGGGATACATTAAAGAGGTGGTAATTGTGTGTCCTCCACCCATTGAAAGACCGGCAATGGCCCGTGATTTTGGACGTGCATCCGCACGATAGGTTTTTTCAATAAACGGAACAATATCTTCAACAATACTTTTTGGATAAGAATTATTCATCCATGCATCACGATCCATTGGTTTTTCGTCAATCATCAAAGTTCTGGCAGCATACTGGTTTGGATTTCCGTTTGGCATTACACAAATCATTGGTTTGGCCAATCCTTTTTCAATCAGGTTATCCAAAATCTGACGGGTACGCCCCATGGTACTCCATGCATCTTCGTCGCCACCGGCCCCGTGCAACAGGTAAAGCACCGGATATTTGTCTTTGCTGTCGGCATATCCGTAAGGTGTATAAACAAACAAACGGCGTGTCATTCCCAAGGTTGGCGAATCGTACCAAACCTGGTTAAGATTACCACGTTCGTTGGCTTCAAAGTAATTTTCAGTAAGTTCTCCCGGAACCAGCAAAACACTGAGGTAACGAGTGCCATCGCGTTGCATAAAAATGTTGTTGGGATCGTTTACACTCACTCCGTCAACAATAAAACTGTAGGTATAAAGTTCGGGTTCAGGCATTGGAACGGTAACCGACCACAAACCGTTTTCGCCTTTTACCATATCAATATTTCCCGGCATTTCCATGGTACCAAACGAAGTTTCTACTTTTTGTAAAGGCGCAAAACCACCCGTAAGTTTAACATCGTCGGCATAAGGTGCCGAAAAGCGGAAAGTGATAGCCTCTTCTCCAATTTCAGGTGAAACAATAGGTTCGCGGCCCATAAAGTTGCCTATTTCCTGGGCAAAAGCACCTACACAAACAAACAGGGCTATGATTAAAAGTGTATATTTTTTCATTTTTTTAGAATTGTAATTTGTTGATTAATATTATTTATCTGAATAAAAGTGGAGCAAAGGTATTCAGGTATTTTCTCCAGTTTGCCCATGTATGGCCGCCATCGGTAACATAAAAAGTATGTTCCAGCCCGTTTCGGGTTAAGGCAGCATCCATTTCTTTAGCCATTTCCCAAAGGAAATCGCTTTCGCCGCATGCAAACCAGTATAATTTATAGCCGCCTTGTTTTACTGCCTGAAACTGTTTGTCGATATCAGCTGCATTTCCCCGCACACCAATACTAAGCGGGCAGATGTAATCGAATGTACCCGGGAATAAACGGGTAACGGCCAGCGTATGTCCACCTCCCATCGACAGTCCGGAAACTGCGCGGGCTTCGGGTTTGGCAATAACCCGGTAATGACTCTCGATATAAGGAATGATATCGTTTACAATACTTTTAACATACAGGTCGGCATTCTCGGGATCTCTTCTGTCAAATGGCTTTTCTTCGAGTAGCTGAGTTTTTGCAGCCTGCTGCCCGGGATTTCCGTTTGGCATTACACAAATCATTGGTTTAGCCAGCCCTTTTTCAATCAGGTTATCCAAAATCTGACGGGCACGTCCCATAGTGCTCCAGGCATCTTCGTCGCCACCACCACCGTGCAAGAGGTATAAAACAGGATAATCTTCGCCACTGGTTTCGTACCCGTATGGCGTGTAAACAAACATTCGGCGCTTTGTGCCAATTGTTGGCGAATCGTACCAAACTTTTGAAAGATTACCGTGTTCATTGGCCTCAAAGTAGTTCTCAGTTTGTTCGCCCGGAACAAGCAACACACTCAGGTAACGGGTTCCATCGCGCTGCATAAACACGTTGCGGGAATCGTTAACCACCAAACCGTCAACAATAAAGTTGTAGGTGTACAGTTCGGGCGATGGAGTTGGAACACTTACCGACCAAACACCGGCGGTATCTTTCATCATGTTAACAGATGAATTTCGGGCTTCCATCCACGAGCCATAGAGGCGTACTAACTTGGCATCGGGCGCTGCTATTCGGAAAGTAACAGTCTTTTCTCCAAATTCAGGAGAAATTACGGGCGTGCGTCCCATAAAATTTGCCAATTCCTGGGCATTGGATCCCAGAACTACAAAAAAGCAAAATAGTGCAAGGAAAAGTTTTTTCTTCATTTTTTTAGTTTATTGGTTTAATACATTTTGAAGATCCGGCCAGAACCGGATCTTCTATCTAACTAACCTGACCATGGCGTTTACAAACGCGGTCGGATTTATAATTTCTCAGGCCAATCGAAATCGCTGTTATCCATTCTGAAAAAGCGGGCTGCATTGTTAAAGAGAATATCTCTCTTCTGATCGTCGGATAAAAATTGTGAGTGTTCAATCACTCCCATTGATGTTTCTATCATGCGTGGCCAGGTCATAAAATCGGTTCCATACATAATACGTTTACCAAATCCGGCCTGTACAAGCCTTCTGATATATTCCTTTACATCGTCGAGCGGGTAACTCCATATCATTCCCGAAATATCAACATATACATACGCATTGGCTCCCATTAAAGCAAGCATGTTGTCGATCATCGGGTAACCGGCGTGCTGAACACAAACCTTCAGTTTAGGATGACGTGCCAGCAGGTCTTCCAAAAGGAAAGGGTCTCCGAGAGATGCGCGATATTTCGGGTTATTAATATTTGTCATTCCATTGCCTCCGGTTCCCATATGAATTCCGGCAGGAATACCCAACTCTTCGGCAACTGCAAAATACGGATCGAGCGACATATCGCTTGGCGACATTCCCTGGTACTGAGGGGCTACTTCTGACATGTATTTGTAAAAACCACTTTCCAGTGAATCGCGGAATTGCTCAACGGTCAATTGCCCGGGACTAATGCCCGGAATGATTCTTCCCTCGGGAACTTCAGCCATCCAGCTACGTATAACTCCGGGATCGCCAAAACAAACCATGGTCATATTCATTTCTTTAATCCGACCGGTAATCTCATTCTTCATCTCTTCGTCGGTGGCTGCTGCGGGAAGCGGATCCAGGCAATCAGAATTCATAACTTGTCCGAAGCCAAATTCCTCCTGCGGATCGGCGCCGGGCATATCGCTTAAAAACCAGGGGCACAAAGGACCTGAACCAGGCCTCACCTTTGAAACATGAACGTGCATATCGATAACAGGTTGGCGGGTTACTTTATCAGCACTTTGACCGAATGCAATGGCACACGAGCCAAGCGTGGCTGCAATTAATAAAAACAGGTTTTTCATTTTTTAGTTTTTAGTTGTTATGGTTTAACTTTTTTGAATTACAAACGCTGTAAGACCTCTATATAAAAGACTTACATCAGTTAAATTTAATTATTGCGGTAACAGTTGCTTATAAAAGGCAGGGCGATGTACAATGCTGAATGCCAGTACTCCCAGGTATGACCGCCATCGCGAACACGCAATTGGTAAGGAATCTGTTTCTCGCGCAAAGCAGCTACAAATTCCATATTCAAATCGAAAGTGAAATCATCATCGCCACAATCGACAAACCAACTAACCGTTTTTAAGCCAGCAAGCTTTTGGGCATCCGCGTTTTTTATGATGTTTACACAATTATTGTCGTCAACCAGCTTTTGCACTTTCTGCATCACCGGATCATCAGGATCGATAAATGGCAAATCCATAGCGTATAAATAGCCACTCATTTCGTAGGCTGCACAGAACAATTCGGGATGACTGGCTGCATAAACAACAGTTCCGCCACCTCCCATCGACAACCCGGCAATTGCACGGTGTTTTTTATCTGCAATAACCCGGTAATTCGATTCGATGTAAGGAATCATTTCTTCGAAAAAATAGTCCTGGTAACGCCAATCCGGATTGTTGAAATAATTCATAAAGGTTTTCCCGGCTTCCGGGCAAACAATGATCATTTCCACCGCTTCGTTTGATGCCATCAACTGGTTGGCAACATCGGCAACATGTCCGCGCGTTGGCCAGTCTTTATGACTTCCGCCGCCTCCATGCAGTAAGTAAAGTATGGGATACGACTTTTCGGTATTTTGTTCGTAACCGGCCGGTAAAAATATGGAATACTCGCGTTCTTCGTTAAGAATTTCAGAAGGCATTGTTTTGTACTCTACTCTACCCACACCTGGCACTTGAGCCGACAACTGCGAAACGACTACAACAAGCAGGACAAGTGGAAACAGTTTAATTAGGTTCTTCATTCGTTTTAGTTATTACAACTGCAACCGAAACAAATAAGTAACTGTTGCTTTTGGATTAAAAAGGCAATCGTTATCTGAACAGCAATGGCAAATATTCTGACAAGTAGATTCGCCAGTTTCGCCAAATGTGGCCACCGTCGGTTTCCATATACGAGTATTTCATGCCCATGCCATCGAGCTTCGCTCTGTATTCTTTATTGGCATCGTATAAGAAATCCGTTTTTCCGATTCCTATCCAGTACAATTTATAGCCGTTATCCATTTGCGTTTTCAAGGTTTCATCGATGTTGCTGTATACCTTTCCGGTTGCATCTTCGCGGGGCAAAAGTGCTGCTGAGAAAAGCCCGACATAATCAAAGGTATTCGGATAGTACCGCGAGATGTGGTGAGAGTGAAAACCGCCCATCGATAAACCGGCAATGGCACGGTTGGCTTTATCGGCTTTTACACGGTAGTTACTTTCCACAAATTTCAGGATATCCATAAAACTGGCTTCAAAATTACCGTCCATGGTATTCGGAATCATAAACGCAGGTTTTACAAAACCATCGCGGCCTTCGCCCGGTGCGGCATCCTGAATAACGTTTCCGTTTGGCATTACCACAATCATTGGCTTCACTTTTCCTTGTGCTATAAGGTTATCCAGAATACGGGTTGCTTTTCCTTGTGAAAACCAGGCTTCCTCATCTCCACCGGCACCATGAAGCAAATAAAGTACAGGGTATTCTTCGCTTGAATTTTCGTATCCAGGTGGTGTATAAATCACGGCGCAACGATCCATATTCAAAGCCGGAGAATCATACCAGCAACGTGTTACACTTCCGTGCGGAACATCCTGCACCATGTATAAATCGGCTTTTCCGCCTCCAACAACAAAGTAGTTCGAAAGAGAAGCAATATCGCGAATAACATACGGATTGCCGGGGTCGGTAGTTGTAAAACCATCAATTACAAATGAATAATTGTAAAGCTCTGATTCCAGCGGCTCAGAAGTAAACGACCACACTCCTTTTTCATCCTTTTTCATTTCAGCCTTTCCAGGAGCTTCCATTTCGCCCATTGGCGATTGTACTTTTTCGGTAGGTAAAAAGTCGCCAGTTACCAAAACCGTTTTGGCATTGGGGGCAAGTACGCGTAAGGTTACCGAGTTATCGGAATTTATTTCAGGCGAAACAATCTCTTGGCCTCCGAACAGCGCCTGTTGTGCAAATAATGATACTCCGGAAACTAATAGCAGAACAACAAGCAGGAAAAATCTTTTCTTCATAATTTAGTATTAATTGAATTTCAAAATTGTTCTCAATTCATTTTAGTAATTAAGATTTGTCTTTGACTACAAAGACCTCAATATGTTTAATTGACACATTAAAAAAACGAACTTTTAATAAATCATCAAAACGTTCAGGGTTAAAACAAAATGTTTTAATCCAACTTTTACCGGAAATATGTGTATTAAGCAGGACTATTTACAATTAAAAGTAGTCTTCTTTTTAGTAAACAAAGAAGGATTGATCCTTTTAAAGCTAAAATGCTTTTTTCGGATCAATCCTATTACTCCTCTTATTAATATCCTGGATTTTGAGCTCCTTCCAAAGCCGTATTAACGGTCATTTCGTATTCCGGAATGGGTAATAATTCATTTTTACCCTGTTCGTAACCGGCTCCTTGCGGCTCGTAATATCCTCCCGATCCATTCGGAACTTTTTTACCCTGATCTTTAAGTGCCTCATAGGCATCGCCCCAACGCTGAAGATCCATGTATCTTACCATTTCAAAAGATAACTCAAGTTTTCTTTCGGTTTTAATAGCCTCAAATAAGGCGTCACCTCCTGATGAAACGGGATCAAGACTTACTCTCTCTCTTACCTTATTCACATAGGTTCTGGCTTTATCATCGTCGGCGCCACTTTTACGGTTGTTTGCTTCTGCAGCCATTAATAGTACGTCAGCATAACGAATCATTCTTACATTGGTACCCACGTTTGAAAACTGTGTCCATGCATCAGCACCACCGCCTTCCGACAGGTAACCAAGGTATTTCATATCCAGGTATCCATCAGAACCATAAGGAACAAAGCCGGCCGGTGTTTGATAAGCTGCTCCCATGGCCGCCAATTCATCCGGACCAACTATGGAAGCTGCCAATCTTACATTGTCTCCTGCATCAACATAAGCATCATACATTTCTTTATGAGGATTGATAAAACCCCATGAGAATGGGAAAAGATCAAGCATAAAAAACGTCATTGCCGGTAAATATTCCGGACGTGGGCCATTCATTACTACCCAACCACCAATACCACTTTCAGCACCAAAAATACTGGCATAACTTAGTGTTGATGTATAGTTTAATTCAAATACGGATTCCACGCCATGCTCCGAGTCTTTCCTTAACACCTTTGCGTAATCGGGATAAAGATCATATTCTCCGGAACTTATTACTTGTTCAAATGTTGAGGCTGCTTTGTCAAAATCTTCTTTAAACAGGTAATGTTTGCCCAACATAGCCTGAACAGATCCTTTGCTTAACAATTGCTGATAAGCTGCCGGCATTGCACTTCGTACCGGCAATGCAGCAATGGCTTCATTAAAATCGGCCTCAATTTGTGCATTAATTTCTGCCATTGGCGTGCGTGGCTGATTGTATTCGTCAGGATTTAACTGTGTTAATACCAGCGGAACTTCGCCCCACAGATTTGATAAATAGAAATAGGCATATCCGCGTAAGGCCTTTGCCATGGCAACAAACATGGCTTTATTTTCTGTGTCAGTTTCAGTATTATTAATTACCAAATTAGCGCGGTTAACACAATTATACATCCAACCGTAAAATCCTCTGATTGCTGAAGTAGTTGGAGTAAAACGATATTCGTTCATTTCTTCCAGTGTTCCACCGTTATCGCCACGGGCACCACCACCTGCGTATGATTCATCCGACAGTGCGTTTAACATATAAACATAGTTGAATCCCATTCCGCCCTGCCATTCGTCGAAAACAGCCATTAGTGCTTCAAAAACCTGATCATCGGTCTGGTAAAATGATTCTACTGTTTGAACTCCCCGTTGTTCGTATTCCAGAAAATCTTCTGAACATCCAAAAGATAACAGAACAAGTACAATAAAAACCTTCGAAAATTTATATATCATAGTTTTCATCTTCATAAATTTTAGGATAATTAAAATGTAATATTTGCACCGAATAAATACGTTCTGGTGAATGGGTACATTCCCCTGTCGATACCAAGACTATTTACGGTTGACGCACCAACTTCAGGATCTACTCCCGGATAGTTTGTAAAAGTGTGAAGATTCTCAACAGACACATACAACCTTAAGCTGTTAATGAATGCTTTACTAACCAGGCTTTTAGGAAGTGTATACCCAAGCTGTACCTGCTTTACTTTCAGATAGTTTCCCTCAAACACCATCAAATCACTGTGCCATGCATTCGATTCGGTTGCAGCACCCGGCATTGTAGCATCGGTGTTGGTTGGTGTCCAACGATCATCAAAATAAACCTGTAGTTTATTAAAATTCAGGCGGTCGGTTCTAACCATACCTAACATTACATCGTGTCCTGATGCTCCCTGAAGGAAAGCTTTAAAATCAAATCCCTTGTATGAAAAATCAAGATTCAATCCATACATCAAAGTTGGAATACCACTACCGATGTATGTTTTATCTTCTGAGCTTACAGTTTTAACTGTTTCACCATCACGGTTGATGTACAACGGATTTCCTGTTTCCGGATCGATTCCGTTTGTTTTATAACCGTAGAAGTACCAAATGGGGTTACCCACATCAAAACGGGTAGCTGTTTCCAGGTTAATTGAGGCTCCTGTTAAATAAGGCTGATTGGGGTTCATGTAAGTTACTTCGTTATGAAGCGTTGACAGGTTAGCGCTAATATTGTAATTAAAATCACCTAAGTTGTTCCGGTAACTTAAATCAAACTCAAAACCCCGGTTCTCGACATTACCGGCGTTAACCGTTGTTGCATCGTTTCCGGCAATAAGCGGAGGTGTTCCTGTAGTTAACAGGTCTTTGGTTTTTTTAATGTAATAATCTGCCGAGAAAGTGATACGATCCTGCGCTGCACGTACTTCCAAACCAATATCGGTTTGCTCGCTGGTTTCCCATTGCAGGTTTAAGTTGCTTAGGTTTGCAGGAGCAGTTGCGGTTCCCATACTTGAAGATTGAGGACTAACCCAATAGGGATAAGATCCTGTAGTTGAAAGAGGCGCACCATACTGATAGCGACCAAGATTTGATAAACTACCGTTCTGTCCCCAGCTACCACGAACTTTAACAAAAGTTATGGGTGTGCCTTCAGGAAAAAACTCTTCATTAGAAATTACCCAACCTGCTGATACTGCAGGAAAAATTCCCCAGCGTGTATCCACAGGAAGTATGTCAGATCCTGCTCCGTCTCTTCGCAAACTGGCCTGCAACAAATATTTGTTATCAAATTCGTAATTAATACGACCAAAGTAGGATACTTTACGTGTTAGTGTTCTTGAGCTGCTTACATCGTCTGACGGGTCGGCTGCAAGAAATTCAAGATCGTCATATAACGGGCTGTCCTGTGTTAACGGACTTCCGCTTGCACTTAAATTATTCAACTTGTTTTGATCGGATGACATACCAACCAGAAAAGTCATGTTATGCTTATCGATACTTTTGTTGTAGATAGCAAAATTTTCCCACTGCCAGTAAGTTGTCATCATTGTAGCCTCGCTAACACTCGATTGCAAATTATTGGTTTGTGCATCGTAGTAGTAAACAGGATTGTAGTTATGCGTTCGGATACCTGAAACATTCCCACCAAATCTACTTGTGATATTTAAACCTTCAATGGGTGAAAATTCAACAAAAACGTTTCCGAAAAGGTTGTTACGTTCGCTTAGCGGATACGTTGCATCTCGTGTAACAAAAGGGTTTGCAGTACTGGTAACATACTGAGAAACACCATAAATATTTCCGTCAGGATCTTTCAGGAAGTTGTATCCGTTATCAATACCATCCTGAACAATTGAAGGTATCTCACTTTCAGTTTTGTATGAAACAGGTGTTAACGGATCGAGCATCATTGCACTGGTTATAACTGAAACGTATTCACTGTTTTCAGCAACTGATTTTAAACTGGTTTTTGAGAATGTTACATTGTGTCCAACTTTTACCCAATCATTAACTTTATAATCCGAGTTAAATGTAAAAGTATAACGTTTAAAATTGTCCTTGTCTCCGGCAACAACTCCATCCTGATCGAGATAAGAAGCCGAGAGCATAAAAGAACCTCTTTCGCTGCCACCTGTAAACGATAAGTAATGTTTTTCGGTTGGTGAAGCTTCAAATATTTCATCCTGCCAATCAGTATCATACGGATCACTCAAAGCCGATTCGGGTAATGTACCGGCTTCAGTCATGTAGGTTTTATAATCGGCAGCATTTAACACATCAACTTTGCGGGCTTGTGTTTGAATGCTGTGTTGAAATTCGTACATAATACGACCTCGTCCGGCTTTTCCGGATTTAGTCGATACCAGAACTACACCATTGGCACCCTCGGCACCGTAAATTGCAGCCGATGCAGCATCTTTTAAAACTTCAATATTTTCGATATCGTTTGGATCGATCGAGCTTAGATCCGGAACTTTAGTACCGTTTACAATGTAGATTGGTTCCGATGAACGGTTTGAGCCGTATCCTCTGATTCGGATATTCATTGCAGCACCCGGTGCACCCGAGTTCTGAATAACCTGAACACCTGAGGTTCTTCCCTGCAAAGCCTGTTCGGCTCTTGAAATGGATTGGTTTTGCAGATCTTCTGATTTTATACTAGATATCGAACCGGTTACCACACTCTTTTTCTGCACACCGTATCCAACAGCAACTACTTCTTCAAGCCCTACTGTTTCTACCTCAAGCACCACACTTATTTCCGTTTTATCGCCAATGGGAATTTCCTGTTGTTTCATCCCTACAAACGAAAACTGTAATATTTCGGCATCATTATCAACTTCCAAAAGGTAATTACCATTCAGATCGGTTATAATACCAACTGTAGTTCCTTTAACAACAACCGACACTCCGGGCACAGGTTCTCCGGTTTCATCGGTAATAGTACCCCTTATCTGTTTTTTTTGCGGTATGGGTTCATCCAGTATTTCCTTTTTTGTTGAATCAGTTGGAACGATAATGATGACTTTATCCCGAACTTCGTAAGTCATGTTTGTTCCTTCAAGACATTCATTCAGAATTCCTTCAACGGTAGTTTCAGAAAAACTGCAACTTATGTTGTCCAGCTTTTCAATGTCGTTGACATTGTACACAAAGGTGAATTCGCTTTGCTCCTTAATGTTTTTGAAAAGATCTTGCAGTGTGCCATTTTCGATGCTCACATTCAAACGGGTTGTTTGTGAATACGAACTGGCTGTTGCCTGGAGAATCATAAAGCAAATTAACACCAAGGTTAGTCGCATAATCAACAATAGTTTTCGAAATCTTTCGCGGAAACGAAAAATTTCAGTTACGTTACTTTTTTTCATAAGTTTACACTGTTTTAGTTTATTAATTTCATTTCTGCGGTAACAGAAATGGTCGACTATTACAACGGGAAATATTGGCGTATTTCCCGTTTTTAATTAATCATATTTCAAAATGGTGATCGTTTCATTGTTTAATTCAAATTTTACTTTTTTAGTTAGTTCAATTATCTCGGTAATTTTTGTAATCTCGTCGTAACGCTTAACATCAACAGAAAAACGCAGGTCTTTTAGTGCTTCGTTCTCGTATTCTACAGAAATGTTGTACCATCTGGCCATGTCAGTAAAAATTTCGTCGAGCGAATTGTCGTCAAATAAAATTCGGCCTTCTGTCCAGGCAGTATATTTTTTTACATTTACCTTTCTCACACTTGGGTTTCCTTCCTCGATTATAAACTGCTCGCTTGGTTTAATCATGAAAGTTTGTGCTGTTTGCGTGCTTGTAACATTTACTTTTCCGCGCACCAGTGTTGTGGCAGCTTTCGCTTCGTTACCAAAGGCCCTGATATTAAAGGCAGTTCCCAAAACATTTACCTTCATTTTATCTGTGGTAACTATAAAAGGAGCATCTTCGTTATGCACAACATCGAAAAATGCTTCTCCGCTTATAAATACTTCGCGTTTGTTTTTCGCAAAAACTACCGGATATTTAATTGTTGTTTCAGAATTTAGCCAAACATGTGTGCCATCAGAAAGTGTTAGCTGATATTCGCCTCCTCTGGGAATTTCTATGGTGTTGTATTGTAATTTTCGTTCGCTAACACGCCTTGTGTTTGGTTTGTAAACAACCGAATTGGTGTCGGAAGAAATAGTTGTTCCATCCGATTCGGTAATGTCAGTTCTTTTATTTTCGAGGCTTACAATCGTTCCGTCAGCAAGTTTTAAAATTGCTTTGCTCGCTCCCGGTTTTATAGCAAGTTCTTGAGTTGGTTCAACATTTTGTGGCGACAATTGAAACTGGAAGAAATAATATGTACCCACAACGAGTACCAAAACAGCAGCAACTCGCAATAATACTTGCGAGATTTTGATGCTTCTGGTTTTTGAAATTCTCTGTTCAAATTCGGCAAAAGCTTTTGCCGTATCAAACCTGCCCAGTTCTTTTAAACTATTTGTAAGATTTTCGTCGTATTTGAGTTTTTCGTAGAGAAAATAATTTTGAGCATCCTGTGCGAACCAATCCGTTAACTGCTGCTGTTCTTTTTCAGTCAGTGGTCGTTCCTTTTCTGCAAGAATTATTTCAGCAATAATATGTCCCTGCTCGAATTCGTTCATCTCCGGCTTAATTTGATTAGTTGTAGTTAGCAACTTGCTATTTTGGCACGTTGTATTTGTAAAACACTAAACCCTTACAAACCGGGTGACGGTAAAACGATTTTTTTTTAGTAACTAAAATAAAAGTGAATAAAATATTGGTCTTAAGCTATCTCGCAGAATGCGGTACGATCTTAGTTTTAAAGTTTTTACAGTATTTATAGAGATACCTTTAATTTTAGCAATTTCGGAATTTGTAAATCCCTGCATACTCAATAAAATGATATTCCTTCGCTCAGGAGATAGCTCATAAATGGCAGAGTAAACCTGACGGTGAACTTCTTCTTCAATCATAATTTGCTGAAATGAAATATCGCCATTATCCATTTTCTCCAGTTCATTCATTTCCGCCTTTTCAGCTTTTTTCGCTTTTTCGGCGTTGCGAATGGCATTTAAGCTGGCATTTTTTGCAGATAAATAAAGGTAAGAAACCAGTGCTCTTTCGGAAGGAAACTTCACATCGCTTTTCCAAAGCCGAACAAATAACTCTTGAACAATATCTTCTGATTCCGATAAACATTTGGTGATGCGATAAGAGAAGCGGCAAAGCGATGGAAAAAAATAGTCATATAAATATTTAAATCCCTCTTTCCTTTTAAGGTTTACCAATTCCAATACATGATCGTTCGATACGTTCATATTCAGTTTAGATAGATGAGTAGTTCACTACAAATATAATTTTTTTGTGTTAATACGACACATTGAAATTAAAAATCTGAAAACTTTCCTTCAAACAAACGGAAAAACCCAAAATCGGATTGAAAATGATGATACACCTCCGTGAAAAATAACGATTAATGCCAGTAAAGTTTCCCGATAAAACAATTTCTCATAAACAACTAATTTTCTACAACTTAAACGGTAAGCAGTAACGATACGCAATAGATGAAATCACTTCAGGAAACATTTCATACATCTGGTTTTAACATTTCATACTGTACAATTAACAAGTTGGTCATCTTTTTGATACATTTCTTTCACTGGTTTCAATCTTCTTGACATAATTTTGTAATCAGATTATGCAGGAGACTACAAAGTGTATTGCCTGCGTATCCAATAAAACGAAATTAAATGAGCAGGCTGGTGCATTCTGTATGTGGAAATTCAATCCACTCTGCACAATAAGAATAAAGTTTAATTAGATACAAATAAGCTAGTTAGTTAGATGTTTTATATGGATTTAAGTTCGGGCAGGTTACACAGGCCTGCCCGCAGCTTAAATCCTCGAAAAACAAAACTGGCTTCAGCGTGAAAATGCCTGTAATCGCAGGTGTTTCACACAAATAATCCATAACTTGAATACAAAACAATTATTTATACAAAATGAAGCAAGTATTTTTATTTCTGTTAATTGGTATTTTGGCTGTTTCCTGTTCGCAAAAGAATTGGGAAAAAACCCAGGATGCCGTAATTGTTTACCCCCAGAAAGCCGGCGAGCAACAGGCGCAGGCCATTAAAATTACGCCTGTACACGACGAGATCATTAAAGTTTCGGCAAGCGCAACCAAATCTTTCAGTACAAAAGAAAGTCTTATAACCGTTCCTCTGGAAGGAGCGGTTTCGTTTCAGGTAGAAGAAGACGGCGAAAATCTGATCATCTCAACAGCAAAAACCAAAGTTGAAGTTTCTACCTTAACCGGGGAGGTTCTGTTTATGGATGAGAATGGCAATCCTATTCTTCAGGAAAAGGAAGATGGTGGAAAATCGTTCGAGTCAATTGAAGTTGATGGCGTTAGCGCCTGGTCTACGCGTCAGGTTTTCGAATCGTCAGACGATGAAGCTTTGTACGGACTTGGCCAGCACCAGGCCGATGAAATGAACTACAAAGGAAAAAACGAGGAGCTTTTCCAGTATAACACAAAAGTATCGGTACCCTTTATTGTTTCAACCAACAATTACGGACTGCTTTGGGATAACTACTCGCTTTCGCGTTTTGGCGATCCACGCCCTTACGGACAGATCGATCAGTTTAAACTTTACGATGCCGAAGGAAACGAAGGCGGCTTAACAGCTACCTACATCGACAATAACGAGAACGACCATGTGTATACAATCCGTACGGAATCGACGATTGATTACGAAAATCTGGAAACGATCGAAAATTTTCCTGAAGGTTTTGATTTTAACCACGCCCGCATTGTTTGGGAAGGCGATATTGAGCCGACGGAAAGTGGCATTTTTCGTTTTCTGTTGTATTACGCCGGCTACACCAAAATTTGGGTAAATGGCGAACTGATGGCCGACAAATGGCGTACGGCATGGAACCCGTCGGTGGCTAAATTCCAGTACGACATGAAAGCCGGTGAAAAGTACCATGTAAAACTCGACTGGATTCCTGATGGTGGTGTTTCGTACATCGGACTGAAAGCGCTATCGCCGGTTGATCCTGATGTGCAGAACGATATTTCGTTCTACTCGGAAATGGGCGACCAGATCGACTATTTCTTTATGAAAGGAAACAGCATGGACGATGTGATAAGCCGCTACCGCACACTTACCGGAAAAGCCCAGGTGATGCCAAAATGGGCCATGGGTTTCTGGCAAAGTCGCGAGCGCTACAAAACACAGGAAGAACTGGAAAGCACGTTGAAAGAATTCAGAAGAAGAGAAATTCCGATCGATAATATTGTGCAGGACTGGTCGTACTGGGAGGTTGACAAATGGGGAAGCCAGGAATTTGATAAAGCTCGTTTCCCTGATGCCAAAGGAATGATCGACATGGTGCACGATAACCATGCACGGATTCTGATATCGGTGTGGCCTAAATTTTATCTGGGAACCGAGCATTACAACGAATTCGACAAAAATGGCTGGATGTATAAACAAGCCATCAACGACAGTATTCGCGACTGGATTTATCCGGGTTACATTGGTTCGTTCTACGATGCCTACAGCGAAGGTGCCCGAAAACTTTTCTGGGAACAGATTAACGAGCACTTATACTCAATGGGAATCGACTCGTGGTGGTTGGATGCTACCGAGCCGGACATCTTGTCGAATGCAAGTATTGACTACCGTAAAAAGTTAATGAACCCGACTGCTTTAGGGTCATCAACCCAATATTTTAATGCTTTTGCACTGATGAATGCCAAAGGAATCTACGAAGGTCAGCGCGAAGAAAATCCGAAAGACCGTGTATTTATTCTTACCCGATCGGGTTTTGCAGGCATGCAGCGTTACGGAACAACTACCTGGAGTGGCGACATTGGCACCACCTGGGAAGACATGAAAGCACAGATCTCAGCAGGTATCAACTTCTCGATGTCGGGACTCCCCTACTGGACCATGGACATTGGCGGTTTCTGTGTGCAAAAGAAATTTGAGCGTGCCACCGAAGGCAGCGAAGCCATGAAAGAATGGCGCGAATTAAATACCCGCTGGTACCAGTTCGGAGCATTTGCTCCGCTGTTCAGGGTTCACGGGCAGTATCCGTACCGCGAGATTTACAACATTGCTCCGGAAAATCATCCGGCGTACAAATCGATGTTGTACTACAACAAACTGCGCTACCGTTTAATGCCATACATTTACAGTTTAACAGGTGCAGTTTATCACGACGATTATACAATTATGCGTGGTTTGGCGATGGATTTCTCCGACGACCGCCGCGTGCTGAATATTGGCGACCAGTTTATGTTTGGCCAGTCGTTGCTGGTTTGCCCGGTTTACGAATACGAAGCCACAAAACGCGATGTATACTTCCCGAACAATGGTGGATGGTACAATTTATACACAGGCGAATTCCTTGCCGGTGGGCAAAAGTTAAGTGTGGAAGCACCTTACGAAAGAATGCCGCTGTTTGTACGCGAAGGTTCTATTGTTCCTGTAGGACCTGAAATTCAGTACACCGACGAGAAAAAAGATGCGCCGATTGATATTTACGTGTACACCGGAAAAGATGCTTCGTTTAAATTATACGAAGACGAAGGAACAACTTACGCTTACGAAGGTGGTGCATTCAGTACCATCGAATTTTCGTATTCAGAAAGTGACAACAGCCTTGTTATTGGCGCTCGAAACGGCGAATATCCGGAAATGGTTAAAAACCGCGAATTCCGAATTATAAAAGTTTCGCGCGAACAACCGGTGGCTATGCTTGGAAAAGCAAACGATGTAAAAACAGTAAACTACCAGGGAGAAAAAATTACCGTTGAATTGTAAACCTGAGTTAATCTTTTAAAGAATTCAGGTAATGAACAAACAGATTTAGTTGATTTGAATTACGGGGAACTGAAATTCCATTCTGTTTCCCGTTTTTATTTTTATGCTTACTTTAGCAAAAGTCGAAAACCGGACTTTTTAAATGAACGATTGAAACCTGAAATGAAGTCTTTACTGCATAAACTCTTACCGTTTATATTCATTGTTAATCTTGTAATTGTGCCAGCACTAAGCACACAGGCTACTTCCATTCCCGGGAACGAGCCTTATAAGTTTATGCACCTTAACATTAACAACGGCTTATCGAACAACGAAATAAGGGCAATATTAAAAGACCAGCAAGGTTTTATGTGGTTCGGAACAGCGCAGGGTTTAAACCGCTATGATGGCACAGGATTTAAAACATTTCTGCACGATTTTAACGACAGTACCTCGATACCATTTAACGGAATTGAATATTTGTTTGAAGACATTGACGGCCGTTTATGGATTCGTTCCTATGCCGAATTTACTATTTACGATCCCGTACTCGAACGCTTTTCAACACCGGGAGAAAATTATCGAAACACAGGCATTCCAATCGCCGGACTGCAATCGTTTTTTACCGACAGCAAGAACAACACCTGGATGGTGAATTCCAACCACGGTTTGTACAAGTTCAATCCTGCAAACCAAACAGTTGATTCGATACAGTTTGTATCAAAAGTTGACAGACCCAACTACGACAACTCCTTAAGCGATATTGCAGAAGATGGCAACCACATGATTTGGGTGGTATCAAAAGCCGGCGAGCTGTTGCAAATCAATCCGGAAACCAAACAAACCGAGCAGACATTTTTTCTGGGCGATGAAGTGATGGATGAATCTAATAACTTCCAGCTTTTTATCGATTCCGACAACGACATCTGGATGTATTCGCCCGGTATACCTTATGGCGTATTCTTTTTTGATCATCAATCGAAAAAAATAAGCAGATACACACAGTCGTCATCTCTATTTAAACTCTCCGCCAATTTGGTTTCGTCGGTTCTTGAAGACGATGACAGATCCATATGGATAGGTACTGATCACGGCGGGATTAACATTCTAAACAAGCAGAAAAAAACCATAAGCATTCTACAAAACAATAGTGAGAATCCGTTCGGAATTGCGCAAAACAGTATAACTTGCCTGTATCGCGATAATGAAAATATTATTTGGGCCGGAACCTATAAAAAAGGCATTAGCTACTTCCACAAAAATCTTATTCCTTTTAACCACTACAGGTACTCGGCCGAGGCGCCGAACAGCTTACCGTACAACGATGTTAACTGCTTTGTTGAAGATAATCGGGGAAATCTGTGGATTGGCACTAATGGTGGTGGATTGATTTATTTTAACCGCAGCAAAAACACCTTTAAAAGTTACCTGCACGATGCTGATGATCCCAACTCCATCAGTGCCAACGTAATTGTTGCGCTGCATATCGACAGTAAAGGAACGCTTTGGGCCGGAACTTACCAGGGCGGGTTAAACCGTTTTAACGGAACAACATTTAAACATTACCTGCACGATCCGGATAATTCCGGGTCCCTGTCGGACAACCGCGTTTGGTCGATTTTTGAAGATTCGAAACAAAACCTTTGGGTAGGGACTTTAAATGGCGGGGTGAATCTTTTCGACCGCTCGGAGGAACAGTTTATTCATTACACAGCAAACGATATAAATTCGGTCGGCTCCAATTTTATCATGTCGATAATGGAAGACAGCGGGCAAAACCTCTGGCTGGGAACTTCCGCTGGGCTTGATGTATTAAACCTGAATACCAAACGTTTTACGCATTACGATGCCGATCCGAAAACACCTGGAAAATTAAGCGACAGCAATGTAAACGACATACACGAAGATGTACGGGGATTAATTTGGGCGGCAACAACGCAGGGTTTAAACATCTTAAATAAAACACAAGGCACTTTTAAGGTTTTAACAGAAGCCGACGGGCTGGCCAATTCCAATATAAAAACCATTCAGGAAGACGAAAACGGTAACATTTGGATTGCCACCTTAAAAGGAATATCAAAAATCAGCGTAAAAAATTATTCGCATCAACTGCCCATTGCGAACATCAATGTTGATATCGAAAACTTTGGTTTGCAGGATGGCCTGCAGGGAAACGAATTTAACCAAAAAGCAGCTTACCGAACACGCTCCGGAGAGTTGATTTTCGGCGGTGCCAACGGGTTCAATTTATTTAAACCCGAAGATATTGTGGTTCAAACGCCCAACGATAAAATCGTGCTAACGAACTTTAAGGTATTCAATCAAAATATAAAAGTTAACGAACCTTTCCGAAAAAGGATTATTCTGGATAAATCGATTACCTACCGCAATCAAATTACCTTAACACACAAAGAGAATGTGTTCTCGGTTGAATTTGCGGCAATCGGCTATTTTCATCCCGAGAAAAACAATTTTCAATACCAGCTAAGTGGTTTTAACAACGAATGGATGGAAGTGAATCGCGGCATGCATGAGCTTACATTTACCAATCTGAATTCAGGTGATTACCAACTGCGCATCAGGGTAAGTAACGATAACTCCAACTGGCGCGAAATGAATCCGCCTTTAAGCATCAAAATTCTTCCGCCATTCTGGGAAACCGGCTACGCATACGTACTTTATATTTTGTTTATCGCCGGCTTGTTATTTATAACCTGGAGGATTTTGGCCGAACGCCAGCGACTGAAATTTGAGGCTGAACAGGAACACCGTGAGGCAGAACGTATTCACCAGGTCGACACATTGAAAACCAAATTTTTCACGAATATCAGTCACGAATTTCGCACACCACTTTCGCTGATAATCGCTCCCATCGATAAATTAATTGAAAACAGTAAAAACGACGACAATAAAAAACACCTTATTCTTATTCAGCGAAACGCCCGTCGATTGATGGCAATGGTAAACCAGTTGCTTGATTTCAGAAAAATGGAGCTCCAAAAAATTAAAGTAAATAAAAACTGGGGCGAAATGATCGGCTTTATTCACGAGATTTCAGCGTCGTTTGAAGACCTGATGGAAAGTAAAAATATCTCATTCCAGTTTTCAAGTAGTCACAAAAGCCTGTACACTTATTTTGACAAAGACAAAACCGATAAAATATTTACCAACCTGCTAAGCAATGCCTGTAAATTTACCAACAGCGGAGGAAAAATAAGCCTGGATATTATTTTGGATTCGCCGGCCGAAAAACCTGTTTTAACAGTAAAAGTATCGGATACGGGGATTGGGATTACACCCGAACAACAGATGCAGATTTTTAACCGCTTTTACCAAACCGATAATACGGGAACAGAAATAAATCAGGGCTCCGGAATTGGCTTGTCGATGGTAAAGGAATACGTTACCCTGCTGGGAGGCGATGTGAATGTTGACAGCCAGCTGAACGAAGGAAGTACATTCACCGTTGAAATTCCTGTGGAGTTGTTTACTAACGAAGAAATAGCCGCAAACAAGCAGCTTGAAACGATAGAAAGAAAAACTTACAAACAGCCTGTATCAGCGACAGCCGATAATGCTCCGGCTTTCGACCGGGAGAAAAAAACGCTGGCGATTGTTGAAGACAGCTCCGACCTGCGTTTTTACCTGAAGGAAAATTTTAAAATCAGATACAACATTATTGAAGCAGAAAACGGAGCAGAAGCCTGGGCGAACTTTGAAAAGCAGTTGCCCGATATTGTGATTAGCGATGTGATGATGCCCGAAATGAACGGCGTTGAACTATGCGCTAAAATTAAATCGAACAAAAAAACCAAACATATTCCGGTAATCCTGCTAACGGCAAAAACCGATACCGCACCGGTTGTTGAAGGTTACGAGTCGGGAGCTGATGCCTACCTTACCAAACCTTTCGACTTTAAAGTTTTGGAATCGCGTATTGAAAATCTATTGCGCTCGCGCGAGCAGCTGCGCCGGTCGTACCAGTCGATGATCGGAATAAGCCCAGAAAAGATACAGGTTGACTCGGAAGATGAAAAGTTTATAAAAAAAGCCTTAAAAATTGTTGAGGCGAATATATCAGAAGCGTCGTTTACCGTTGAAGATTTTGGTACAGAAATGGGGATGAGCCGCGTTAGTCTATACAAAAAACTGCTGGCTTTAACCGATCGGACACCCATCGAATTTATCCGCGTCATTCGATTAAAACGAGCTGCTCATCTGCTCGAAACAAGTCAGCTTTCGGTATCAGAAGTGGCGTACCAGGTAGGCTTTAACAACCCGCGGTATTTCTCGAAATATTTTTCGAAAGAATACGAAATGCTGCCATCAGAATACATCGAAAAAAACCGGAAGACCACAAACGATCTGTCAGATGATGTAAAAGACAAATTCTCTTAGTGAAAGGCAATCGCTCAAACACTCCTGTCATCTCGACGAGGAACGAGGAGAGATCTGTTGCAAGTTTCTTGCAAGTTCTCAGTCGCAGTTTTCAGTTTTAGAAAAAAGAATTAACCACAAAGTTGCACAAAGGAGTCACAGAGTTTCACAAAGTTACCGCGCATTCGCGCATTCAATCCTTCAGTCCTTCTGTCCTTACAAAAAGTCTTCCCGAACCGGGCTAAAAACATCGATCAGAATTCCGGGCTCCAAACAAAGTGCTCCGTGTAACATATTCGGCTCTATATACAAACCGTCGCCGGGCTCAACAATTACTTTTTCGCCGTCCATGGTAAATTCAAACTTGCCGCTAACACAATAAGTAGTTTGTGTATGAAAATGCGAATGTTCGGCACCAACGGCACCTTTTTCAAATTTTACTTTTACCATCATAATCTGGTTGTCCCAGCCCATAATCTGACGCGCCACGCCATCGCCAAGATCTTCCCAGCGTTTACTGTTTTTAAATACTTTCTCGCTTGCCATAACTTATCGGTTAAATTTTATACGGTTGATACTACAAAACTAAAAGATTTTCAACAACCTTAAAAGTATTGAGATCTTATACTTTACAGGAAAATGGGTCGTTAAAAATACCGTAAATCAAAGTTCCTTTTGAGAATAAGTCAATCAAAGTCTAAATTTAATTTCTAATTTTTTACGCATTCAATTTTCCCCATAATTTATTCTGAACTTCATTCCCAACAATATTCAGAACTCCCCCATTTACAGAAAACTCTGGATATTCATTTTCAATTTTTTCAAAATAACTTGTCGAAATTCGAGAAAATAAAAACGAAAAAAAACACATGTTAAAAAGGGAGAAAAAATTGTGATTTTCGGGCATTTATTACTTAATAAATTCCTCTTAATTAGATATCTTCGGAATTCTTTACGTCATATAAAAACATGATAATCTAAACTTAAATTTCAATTATGGGTACCAACTCAATTTTCAACTCCAAATTCATTCTGGTTTATTTTATTCTTAGTCATTTTATTTTATTCAACAGTTTCGCACAAAATAAGGGCACTTATTTCCCGCCCGCAGAATTAACATCGGTCGGTGCCTATTATTACCCCGAACACTGGGACGAAAGTCAGTGGGAACGCGATATAAAAAAGATGGCCGAAATGGGTTTTGAATTTACCCATTTTGCCGAGTTTGCGTGGGCGCAACTGGAGCCGGAAGAAGGCGTGTACGATTTTGCGTGGCTCGACCGTGCAGTGGCACTGGCCGACAAATACAAGCTAAAAGTGGTAATGTGCACCTCAACTGCTACCCCACCGGTTTGGCTGGTACGCAAACACCCCGATATTCTGAAACAGCACGAAAACGGAACAAAAATGGATCACGGATCGCGCCAACACGCCTCCTTTTCCAACGAATATTACCGCAGTTATTCACTGAAAATGATTGAGGAGCTGGCCAAACATTATGGAAACGACGACCGGATATTTGGCTGGCAATTGGACAACGAACCTGCTGCCAATGTGGATTATGGCGAGGATGCCCAAAAACGTTTCAGAGCGTGGTTAAAAGAAAAATACGGTAACATTGAAGCGTTGAATGAAGCATGGGGAACCAATTTCTGGAGCGGTACTTACACCCGATTCGATCAGATAAATATTCCGAAACACTCGCAATGGGGAATGAACCTGTACCAACGTTTGGATCACAGCCGTTTTTGTGATTACGAAACCTCAAGTTTTCTGGATGACCAGGCAAAGGTAATTCGCCAATATGCAAATCCCGATCAGTGGATTACCACCAATTACATTCCCTATTATGATGCGCGTTATGCCGGCGCCAGCAAGGAGTTGGATTTTATTACCTACACCCGCTACATGGTTTATGGCGAACATACCGGTATTGGCCCAAAAGGTTACCGGGTGGGCGAATACTCGCGCATTGCCATGGCCAACGATTACTTCAGGCCGCTAACGCCGATTTATGGTGTTATGGAGCTGCAACCCGGACAGGTAAACTGGGGCTCGATCAACTCGCAGCCATTGCCCGGAGCGGTTCGTCTGTGGTTATGGCACGTATTTGCCGGAGGTAGCAAATTTACCTGCACCTATCGTTTTCGTGCCCCCATTTATGGCTACGAGCAGTATCATTACGGCATTGTTGGCCCCGATGGCGTAACGCCTACACCGGGCGGCTTAGAATACGAAAAATTTATCGACGAAATAGAAGTGCTTCGTAACAATCCTTCTGATGGGCAAATTCCGAAAGACTATTTAAACCGGAAGACAGCTATTTTGTATGATCCGGACAATACAGTTGCCATAAACAACAACAAACAAAATTCGACATGGGATACCGAAGGCCATGTGCTGAAGTACTATAAAGCATTAAAAGCATTTGGTGCACCGGTGGATTTTGTCCGCGACTCTATGGACTTCTCACAATATCCGGTACTTGTTGCTCCGGCTTATCAGCAAATGAGTTTAGAGCTGGTTGACAAGCTAACTGAATATGTGAAAGATGGCGGAAACCTCGTGATGTCTGTTCGCACAGGGCATCAGAATGAATTCGGACATCTGTGGCAGGCAAAACATGCCGAGCCGCTCTATGAACTGATCGATGGCGAAATTGAGTTCTACGATTTGCTCCGTCCTTTTGCACCCGACACAGTTATAATGGACAATAAAAAATACGCATGGACAACATGGGGAGATATTTTAAAATCCAATACCGGCACCGAAACCTGGGGAACTTTTAGCGGTGATTATTATACCGGAAAAACAGCTGTAACTTTTAATAAGTTGGGCAAAGGAACAGTTACTTATGTTGGAGCCGACAGTCACGATGGCCAACTGGAGCGTGCAGTTCTGGATAAACTTTATGACCGCCTTAATATCGATGTAAAAGATTACCCAAAAGGTGTTATGGTGGAGTACCGCGATGGTTACGGAATTGCCGTAAACTATTCGAACATTACCTATAATATGGATTTACCTGCCGGTACCGAAATTCTTATCGGAGACAAATCAATTCCGACAGCAGGCGTACTGGTTTGGAAAACTAAATAAATCAACCGGAAAATACTTCAACTGATGAGACAAGCTAAAAACTTATACCTGTTAATCTTTACCATTTTCGTATTTACTTCATGCGAAAAAACAACCACCCCGGAGTGGCCTGATCAAACCAACGAAACCAAACCCTGGACACGCTGGTGGTGGCACGGCAGTGCCGTCGACAAAGCGAACTTAACGGCTAATCTGGAAGAACTGGCCAACGCCGGTTTTGGAGGTGTTGAAATTACGCCCATTTACGATGTTAAAGGTGATGAAGATAAATCCATTTCATTTCAATCAACAGAATGGATGGAAATGTTTGAGCATACTTTAAAAGAATCGAAACGACTGGGGTTGGGTGTCGATCTGGCCAATGCATCGGGCTGGCCGTTTGGAGGTCCGTGGATTGATGCGGAACAAGCCTGCAAAAACGTTCAATACAAAAAGTACCACTTAAAATCAGGTGAACAACTTAAGCAAAAAATTGAGTTTATCCAGCCGTCTTTGGTGCGTGCCGTAAACAAAAGAGTTGATATCTCGGAAGTAAAATTCCCAATTAGCAGCAATACCAATTTACAGGAATTAGCGCTCGACCAGGTACGCTTCGAAAAACCGCTGCCACTCCAAACGTTGATGGCTTTTAATGCGCAGGGAGAAACTATTGATTTGACTAATTTCGTTAACGCAAACGGGATTCTTGATTGGACAGCTCCCGAAGGAAACTGGGATTTATATGCTGTATTTCAGGGCTGGCACGGCAAAATGGTAGAACGTGCCGGAACGGGTGGTGAAGGAAATGTGATTGACCATTTTTCGGAAGAAGCAATAAAAATATTTCTTTCCGATTTTGATAAAAATGTCAAAGACATCGATTTGACGGGGCTTCGGGCATTTTTTAACGACTCATACGAAGTGGACGACGCCTCTGGCGATGCCAACTGGACTCCCCTCTTTTTTGAAGAGTTTGAAAAACGCAGAGGCTACGATTTAAAAACAAAACTTCCTGCACTTTTTGGCGATATGGATGAAGACTCCAACCAGCGTGTTTTGTGCGATTTCCGCGAAACCATTTCCGATTTACTGTTGGAAAAGTTCACCATCGTTTGGGCAGATTGGGCCGAATCATACAACGCCATCATCCGTAACCAGGCCCATGGTTCGCCGGCTGCCATTCTCGATTTGTACGAAGCAAGCCACATTCCGGAAACCGAAGGTACCGATCCGATGCGCATAAAAATGGCAACTTCTGCCGGACATACTTCGGGCAAACCATTAATTGCCTGCGAGGCTGCAACCTGGCTTAACGAACACTTTTTAAGCACCCTGGCCGATGTAAAACAAAATGCCGACAATTACCTGCGTAATGGTGTTAATCACATCGTTTATCATGGCACTCCTTACTCGCCTTTGGAAGAAAAATGGCCCGGATGGATGTTTTATGCAGCTGTTCATTTTGCGCCAACAAACACCTGGTGGAACGATTTAAAGGTGGTGAACGAATATATTACCAACTGCCAGTCGTTTCTGCAAAATGCTACACCGGATAACGACATCCTGTTGTATTTTCCCATTTACGATGCGTGGACGGAAAGAAACAGAAATGTACTCCCTCATTTTGGTGGCCACAGTGAAGAACTTACTGCTGAAATCAGCAATAAACTTCTTGCCGAGGGGTATTCATTCGATTACATATCCGACAAACAAATCCGGAAATTAAGCTACTCCAACGGAAAAATCCAAGCTGCCGGAGCCTCCTACAAAACCATTGTAATTCCCGAATGTAGTACGATTCCTTTAGAAACATTAAAACACCTTTTTAATCTGGCAGAAAATGGCGCAAGTATAATTTTCGAAAATGAAATTCCTTCAAAGAATCCGGGTTTAAACAAGTTTGAAATCCGACAGGCGGAGGCACAAAAATTGATTGATGATTTAAGGTTTAAATCCGAAGAAAATTACCAATCGGCTGCAAGCGGAAGTGGTAAAATTCTTGTGGGCAAAAACGTACCAAACCTACTAAATGCCGCCGGTATTTACAGCGAAGAATTGACTCAGCAAGGACTTTGGCATAACCGGGTTGAACGTAAGGACGGTACCTGCTATTTTATTTCAAACTGGTCAGAAAAAGAGGTGAACCAATGGGTCACACTTCAAAAATCGGGCAAGGAAGCGGTTTTATTCAATGCGATGGATAAAACATTTGGAAAAGCACGCACGCAAAAAAATAGTGACGGACAGACACAGGTTTACCTGCAATTAAAACCCGGAGAAACCATCATTCTGCAATGGTATTCCACAAAAGTAAAAGCTGAGGCTTATCCACTTTGGGAACAAGCTGCCCTAAAAACAGAGCTGAATGGCGAGTGGGAAGTCACCTTTGAAAAAGGAGGCCCGACTATACCTGCACCTTATAAAACTGATGAACTAAAATCGTGGACTAAACAATCAGAAGAGCTGCAAAAATTCTCAGGTGTTGCCAGCTATAAAACCAGTTTTGAGATTGCTGAAAACGATGATAATGATTATTTGCTTGACTTAGGCGAAGTACACGAATCGGCAGAAGTGTGGCTAAACGGGAAAAAGACAGGAACACTGATTGGGCCGGTATTTCAAATTGTTCTGCCAAAAGAAGCGTTACAGGAACAAAATACACTTGAGCTAAAAGTTACCAACCTAATGGCCAACCGCATTATCGACATGGATAAAAACAAGGTGAACTACAAGAAATTCTATAACATCAATTTTGCGGCTCACGAAAGAGAAAACCGCGGTGCAGACGGGAATTTTACAGCAGCAAACTGGGAACCACTGCCGTCGGGATTATTAGGCCCGGTAACGATTTCGAAGCTAACGCAAAAATAACATCATTAAACCACTAACGATGAAACAACTATCAATCTGTGTTTTTTTGGTCGCCCTGTTTATTTCCTGTAGCGTTCAAAACAAAAATGACGTTATCGACCGTAAAGCACTGGTAACCCGCAATAATGTACTTATAGAAAGTTTTGATCCCTTGGAATCCCTTACCGTTGGCAATGGGGAGTTTGCTTTTACCACCGATATTACCGGACTTCAAACGTTCTTCCTGGACTACCACGATGGTGTTCCTTTAGGCACCCAATCCAACTGGGGGTGGCACACAACACCTAACACCGAAGGTTATGAATGGTCAGAAACCCTGAAATACTTTGAGGTCGAGGGACGGCAAGTCCCTTATCGTCATCAAATTTCTGATGATGCAAGGAAACAAGCTGCCTGCAATTATTTTAGAGAAAATCCGCACCGTCTGCATCTTGGAATTATCGGATTTGTGCTCACCAAAGAAAGCGGAGAAAACGCCACCATACAGGATATTAAAAATCCCATTCATAGTCTGGATATGTGGACGGGAAAAATTACCAGCAGTTTTGATTTTGAAGATCAACCGGTAAAAGTGGAAGTTTATTGTCATCAGAATCAGGATCAGGTTTCAGCAAAAATTGAGTCGCCGTTAATTGCAACCGGACAACTGGCTGTTAAGTGGAAATTTCCTTATGCAGTGCCCATTCACGTCCATCCCGGATATGATTTTCAATCGCCCGACAAACATCAAACTGAAATGTTACCGGCAGGAGAAAACTCGGTGATCTTCAACCGTAAACTGGATGAGGACAACTATAAAGTAAGCGTAAACTGGCAAGGCGATGCAAGGTTTAAAAAGCAGGCTCAGCATGCATTTACGCTTCAACCCAAAAGTGGTGAAAAACTGGAATTTAATTGTTTGTTCGCTCCTGAACCAAATAAAAGTGAGCCAATTTCTTTTGAAGAAACAAAAGCTAATAACATACAAAGCTGGAAAGCTTTTTGGGAAAACGGAGGTGTTGTTGATTTTTCGGGCTGCACCGATCCGCGTGCCAAAGAGCTCGAACGCCGGACTGTACTTTCGCAGTACCTTACAAAGGTGCAAAGTTCAGGATCGCTCCCTCCACAGGAAACCGGCTTAACCTTCAACAGCTGGTTTGGTAAATACCATCTGGAAATGCATTGGTGGCACATTGCCCATTTTACACAGTGGCAACGCCAACAACTCGTAGAAAAGCAACTAGACTTCTACTACAAGATGTACACCAAAGCAAAACAAACAGCTGCCGACCAGGGATACAAAGGCATACGGTGGCAGAAAATGCTGGGGCCCAATCATGAAAACAGCCCTTCGTCGGTTGGTTCGTATCTCATCTGGCAACAACCACATATTATTTGGTTTGCAGAACAAATGTATCGCCAAAATCCATCGGAAGAGATTTTGAATAAATACAAAAAACTGGTTTTTGAAACTGCTGAATTTATGGCTGATTTCCCGGTCTGGAACGCTGAACTAAATCGCTACGACCTGGCACCGCCGTTAATTCCGGCACAAGAACACTGGCCGCGCGAAACAACCACCAATCCTCCTTTCGAACTGGCCTACTGGTATTGGGGACTAACAACTGCACAAACATGGAAAGAACGTCTTGGAGAACCAAAAGAGGAAGAATGGGAAAATGTGCGATTAAACCTGGCTGCTCCCGATAAAAATGAAGATGTTTATCTGGGAATTCAGGGGGCAACTGATTCCTATACCAATCCGGAACTGATGAGAGACCATCCTATGGTACTTGGCACTTATGGCATTCTCCCCCGATGGAATAAAGTTGATCCGGAGATCATGCGCAATACCATGCATGTAGTGGCAAAAAAATGGACATGGGACAGAACCTGGGGCTGGGACTATCCAATGGCAGCTATGTGCGCCACACGATTAGGAGAACCCGAAATGGCACTTGAGTTTTTACTAAAAGACGTACAAAAAAATACTTACCTGAAAAACGGTCACAATTTCCAGGATGACAGGTTAAGAATTTACCTGCCCGGAAACGGAGGTTTGTTGACTACCATAGGTATGATGTGTGCCGGATGGGACGGTTGTACAGAAGAGAACCCGGGATTTCCGAAAGATGGGAAATGGGATGTAAAATGGGAAAATATTTCGCCTGTATTTTAATGGAAAAAATATGAATATGATGAAGAAAATTGCTGCCATACTGATTATAATTGCTGCCTTCTCGTGTAATCCAAAAGCAGAAAAAAGCACTAAAAGCGAGTTGGTTAATCGTCTTGAAAGCATCTTTTACAACGACAACTTCGTTGTAATTCCTGACAAAACTTTTAATGTTGCCGATTTTGGTGCGATAGCAGACGGAAAAACACTGACAACAGAAGCCATTCAGCAAACCATTGATGCTGCAGCAGAATCGGGAGGAGGGAAAGTGATTTTTCCGGCTGGAACCTATTTGTCGGGGGCACTTTTTGTAAAGTCGAATGTGGAACTTCATATCGGAGAGGGCGTTGTAATTCAGGCGATTCAGAACAACGATTATTACCCACGAAAGTGGACGCGCATTGCCGGAATTGAAATGGAATGGCCGGCTGCACTGATTAATGTTTACGACGAAAAAAATGTGCGTATTACCGGAAAAGGGGTGATTGATGGAAACGGTAAATACTGGTGGGACAAATTCTGGGGCGATCCGAAATACAGTGGTGGCATGTGGGGCGAGTACAAAGACAAAGGTATTCGCTGGGCAGTTGATTACGATTGCGAGCGCGTGCGCCCTGTTGTTATATGGAAATCGGAAGATGTGCTGCTGAAGGATTTTACCGTAAAACGTGCCGGATTCTGGACCGTTTCGCTTACTTACAGTACCCGCGTGCATGTTGACGGGCTGGTGGTTCGCAACAACATTGGCGGCCACGGACCAAGTTCTGATGGCATTGATACCGACTCCTCAAAAGATGTGTTGGTAGAGAATTGCGATATTGATTGTAACGACGATAACCTTTGTATAAAAGCCGGTAAAGATGCCGATGGATTGCGGGTTAACCGCCCTGCCGAAAATATCGTTTACCGTAACTGCATCACACGCGCCGGTCATGGTTTAATAACACTGGGAAGCGAAACCTCGGGCGGCATGCGCAACATCGAAGTATATGGTTTAAAAGCCATTGGCACCAATATCGGAATACGTTTTAAATCGGCAAAAGTACGCGGCGGAATTATCGAAAACATTCATTTTCATGATATAGAGATGGAAAATGTAGCCAATCCATTTCATTTTGAACTGAACTGGTACCCCGAGTACAGCTACTGCACAATTCCCGACGATATTCCTGAAGAAGAAATAAAAGACCGTTGGCGGGTACTGAGCCAGCGTGTTGTTCCCGAAGAAAAGGGAATTCCGGAGTTCAGAAACATCAAACTCAGCGATATTAAAGTGGAAAAAGCGAAACGTGCATTTTATGCCAATGCTTATCCCGAACGTCACATTCATCACATTAGCTGGGAAAATGTTTCGGTTGAAGCAGAGGAAAGTGGCCAGCTCACTTACGCCAGCAACTGGACAATGACAGACGTTGTATTAAAAACTGCTGGCGGTGAGCCCATTGCGCTAATGGAGTGTAATAATATTGAGCAACCCGAATTAATAAAAACCAATTCACAAACAGTACAGGAAGCAACAAAACTCACGCTGGAAGAGCAGTTTCAGGCAATCAACCGCAATGCTGATGCTGCAATTATCCCCGTTAATCCAACCGAAGAAAAAGCCCTGGTTAATGGAGACAGCACTTTGTATTCCGAGCAATTCAAGCTGTATATTCTGAAACAGGAAGATGCCACTCTACATTTTTACGAACCGCTTGGCGACGGATTTTATTACTCGGAAGTGGAGATAGTTACCAGCCAAAACGGAAATATGATACAGGTGAAAGGTCAGAAAGACCATGATTACACCATTCTTGTTAACCGGGCATCCAAACCAAACAGTATTTACGGCGCCGACAACTGGACGTACCAGGAAAATACACGCCAGGCAATTATTGAAAAGAAAGGAAAGAACTTTTCCATCCAAATAGATTAAAACGCTAATTATGAATTCATTTCTAAGAACTACTACAACATTATTTTTTGTTCTTCTAATCAATTTCGGTTGGGCAAATCCGGCCAAAAAAGAAATAAAATACCTCTCGGGAACTGATAGTGAAAACACTGTTGCATGGGATTTCTTCTGCACCGCAGGTAGAAAAAGCGGTGTATGGACAAAAATTGAAGTTCCTTCGCACTGGGAGCAACAGGGCTTTGGCGAGTACGACTATGGCCGCGATTATCGCACTTACGGAAAAAAATTCGACTATGCCAAAGAAAGTGGTTTGTATAAACACCGGTTCAGCCTGCCTGAAGACTGGAACAACAAGCGTGTTTTTATTGTTTTTGAAGGCTCGATGACCGACACCGAAGTAAAAATTAACGGCGAATTGGCCGGCCCCATTCATCAGGGATCGTTTTACCGGTTTAAATACGATATTACCGACAAGCTCAGGACTGATGGAGAAAATCTGCTGGAAGTTAAGGTAGACAAGTGGTCGGCGAATGCATCGGTGAACCACGCCGAACGTTACGCTGATTACTGGATATTGGGTGGAATATTCCGCCCCGTATACCTGGAAGCAGTTCCGCAAAGCTACATCGAAAGGGTAGCCATTAATGCACAGGCCGACGGATCGTTTACCATGGAAGCTTTCCCGGTTGATGCGAAAGACGACCAGGTGATAGAGGCCCAAATCCTCGACAGTAAAGGAGATCTGATACAAACCTGCCAGCAACGGATTTCAGCAGGTGATTCGCTGGTTGAATTGTCGTGCGACATAAGCAATCCCGCAACATGGACAGCAGAAACACCAAATCTGTATACGGTAAAAGTAAGTCTGAAAAATGAAAGTGAAACCACTTACGAACTCTCTGAAAAGTTTGGTTTCCGCACCATTGAAATACGCGAAGGAGACGGTATTTACCTGAACGGCACCAAAATTAAAATGAAAGGGGTAAACCGCCACGTATTCTGGCCCGAAACCGGACGATGTATCAATCCGAAAATCGATCTTGACGATGTGAAACTGCTTAAAGCCATGAACATGAATGCGGTACGTTGTGCACACTACCCTCCGGATAAAACTTTTCTTCAATACTGCGACTCATTGGGACTTTATGTGTTGGATGAACTGGCCGGCTGGCAAAATGCATACGACACGGAATCAGGCAGTAAGCTGGTAAAAGAAATGGTGATTCGCGATGTGAATCATCCTTCCATCATTTTCTGGAGCAACGGAAACGAAGGTGGCACCAATAAAGAATTAGACGACGATTATGGTTTTTACGATCCGTCGAAACGACCGGTAATTCATGCGCACCACCGCCCCGGAAACGATTTTAACGGAATCGACTGCAACCACTACGAAAATTACTACAGCTCGAAAAAGATACTGGATGAAGGCCTGATATACATGCCCACCGAGTTTCTACATGCGCAGGATGATGGTGGCGGTGCCACAGCATTGGCCGATTTTTGGGAGTTGTTCTGGAACTCGGAACGATCGGCAGGTGGATTTTCATGGGTGCTCGCCGACGAAGGCCTGGTGCGCACCGACATGAATAATGTTATTGATGCCAATCGTGTAAATGCTCCCGACGGGCTGGTTGGTCCGCATCGTGAAAAGGAAGGCAGCTTTTATGCCATGCGCGAGATTTATAGCCCGGTGAAAATTGAAATGGAAAAACTTCCTGAAGATTTTGACGGTACTATTCCATTGGAAAACCGCTACCATTTTACCAACCTGGACGAGGTGCGTTTTGAATGGCAATTGGTTGATTTTAGCTTGCCCGAACAACGCGAAGCTTTTCATAAAGTAATAAAAAGTGGAACGGCAGAAAGCCCCGATGTGGCTCCGGTTCAAAAAGGCAAGCTGGATTTGGATTTGCCTGCCAATTACAAACAATATGACGCATTGTACCTGCGTGCTTTCGATCCATCGAACAACGAAATATACTGCTGGAGCTGGAAAACCGACGGAAATGCCAACCAGGTGGTTAAACTGGTTGAAAAAGACCTGAATGAAAGCGAAGAAGAGCGTTTAAAAGCACTGAAAGCCCTGGGAATTGAGGAAGATAATATTTTACCGATTGAACGTCAGGAAGGCGATACCAACATCAGTTCGTCGGTTGAGGTAAATGAAAACGATTCGCTGATCACGCTAAAAGCCTCGGGAATTGCTGTTACTTTTAGTAAAAAAGACGGTACAATCCGAAAGCTTGCCAATGATTTTGGCCTGCCTCTACCCTTTTCAAACGGACCGGTATTGGTGAGTGGAAATGCCAAACTACTTGCTATTGAACAGAGCAAAAATGAAAACAGTTACCGTTTAAACATGCTTTATGACGGCGACATCAAACAGCTGTCGTGGACCATGTACAACAGTGGCTGGCTGCAGCTTGATTACGAATACCAGATAGAAGGCGAACAGTATTTTACCGGTATCAGTTTTGATTTCCCGGAATCGGATATCATCAGCGCAAAATGGCTGGGCGAAGGACCCGCGCATGTTTGGAAAAACCGTTTACAGGGCGGCCGTCTCGATGTTTTTCAGCGTTTGTACAACAATGTGCTGCCCGGCGATAACAACTGGCAATACCCTCAGTTTAAAGGTTATTATGCCGATGTTTCGTGGATGGAATTCAATACCGTTTATGGGAAATTTACGGTTGTAGCACAAGAAGACGACCTGTATGTGCGCCTCTTTGATTTTTATGGAATTTCCGGACCACGGAATTACCCGGTGTTGCCAAAAGGCGATATTTCTTTTCTCGACGGCATTCCTCCACTCGGCACCAAACTGGCCATGGGAATCAGCAACGATACCTGGAACCTGGGACCTGCCGGCGAGCTGAATAAGATGGAATATTCGAAAAAGAGAACACTCTATTTTTATTTTGGATTGCTAAATTAAGATACGACTGTGCCGAAGTTTAGAATACATATCACTTTCTCTTTGATTTTCAATAATCTGCTGTCATGTCAACAAAAAGATGGAGAATCGGAAGATGCAAAGTTATGGCACAACCAGAAAAAAACTTACGTTACCAGCCTGATGGCTGCAAACTTAAAAAGCAACTGATATGCTTGAACGACGTCATTTTATACAACAATCAACTTTAATGGCAACTGGGCTGCTGGTTCCGGGAATGAAAGGTTTTGCAATTTCGACTAAAGAAGATTATGATAAAAAAAATATTTCCGATTTCTCAAAAAGGTTAAAACCGCTTGGCCGGATTCTGGAATTGAAAGGTTATTATGTTTGGGGATGTAGCCCAATTGTCGCACCCGACGGGAAGTTCCATGTATTTTTTTCCCGCTGGGATTCGGCAAAAGGAATGGGAGGCTGGATTAGTCAATCGGAAATAGCACATGCAGTTGCCGACAAAGCTGAAGGCCCTTATTCCAAAGTGGAAACGATTCTCGCTCCGCGTGGTGAAGGTTACTGGGATGGCACAACTTGTCATAACCCACATATTCAGTTTATTGATGGTGTGTATTGTTTGTTTTACATGGGAAACTCCAACAAAAAAACCAATACAAAACGAATTGGACTGGCCACTTCAACATCCTTAAACGGACCATGGAAACGATCAGATAAACCGCTGCTTGAAGCCGGACCTGAAGGCAGTTGGGATGACCATTGTACTTCAAATCCGTCTTTCATCAAACATCCGGATGGTGAATACTGGCTTTATTATAAATCGTGGAATACCGATGAATATGAAAATCCTGTAGATCCTAAAATCCGTGGTAACAGGAAATATGGTTTGGCCATTTCCAAAAACCTGGAAGGACCATATTATCGTTATTCAGATAAACCAATAATCGATTACTCAAAATTAGGAAACAACCGCCAACTGGAAGATGGAAATGTGTTTAACGAAAATGGCAAGTTTTATATGCTGGCCCGCGACATGGGACGTTTCGATCATGAGGTTGGAATAATTCTGGAGTCGGATGATGGTATTCACTGGTCTGAACCTAAAATAAGCTATTTTGGCGTTTCCCGCTACCTGAAGCAGCCACCAAAACCAAAGCATCTAAGTAAATACGGACGCTTTGAGCGTCCTCAAATCCTGATGCAAAATGGTTCTCCTACTCACTTATTTGTAACAACACAAGGTGGTCAGTTTGAAACCTCCTCTCCATTTGTATTTTTAATAACCCAAAAGTAAATATATAGTTATGCGAATTCTAAGCATTTTATTTGTCTCCCTGCTACTCTTAAGTTTTAGTAAAAAAGAAGAGCCCAAACCAACCATATATATTATAGGCGATTCAACGGTAAAAAACGGACGCGGTGACGGGGCCGGCGGACTTTGGGGCTGGGGCGATCCTCTGGTTCAGTTTTTCGATACGAGCAGAGTAAACATAGAGAACCACGCGCTGGGAGGTACCAGTAGTCGTACTTTCCGAAGTAAAGGCTTATGGGATGAAGTACTCAGAAAAATACAACCCGGCGATTATTTGTTTATGCAGTTTGGTCACAACGATGATGGCCCGATAAACGACGATTTTAGAGCACGCGGTACCATTTATGGAATTAGCGACGCCACGGAAGAGATTGATAATATGCTAACCGGTGCTCATGAAATTGTTCATACTTACGGATGGTACATCAGGCAGTACATTGCCGAAGCCAAAGCTAAAGGAGCAATACCTGTTGTTGTGTCGCCTATTCCGCGAAATGACTGGGAAAATGGCCAGGTTCCGCGTAATGATACGAAATATGGATTATGGGCCAAAGAAGTGGCTAATTCAGAAGAAGTTGAGTTTATCAACCTGAATGAAATAATGGCAACTGCCATGGAAAAATTGGGCGAAGATGCGGTCACCGGTCATTATTTCTTTAAAAGAGATCATACCCATACTTCGGCAAAAGGTGCAGTGCTTGCAGCCACCCTGATTGTTGAGGAACTAAAAAAATCGGACGAATGTTACCTGAAAGATTATTTGCTGAAGAATCCTAAAATAAACTTCCCGGTAAAGAAAAAGGTATTTATAATCGGAGACTCAACCGTTGCCAATGGAAACGATGAGATTGTTGGCTGGGGCCGCGAACTCTATAATTATATGGATACTACACGCCTTCTTATCTTAAACAAAGCACGTGGAGGCCGAAGTAGCCGAAGTTTTCATTACGAAGGCCTCTGGGATGAGGTGCGGACACAGTTAAATTCCGGCGATTTTTTAATCATCCAGTTTGGACACAACGACGGCGGCAACCTCGACAAACCCAAATACAGGGGATCACTGCCGGGGACGGGCGATGAGACGATAGAAGTTACCCGCGATGATGGTTCGAAAGAAACCGTTCACACCTATGGCTGGTACATAAAAAAATACATTGAGGACGCTAAAGCCAAGGGAGTATCTGTTATTGTACTTTCACAAATTCCACGAAATGAATGGCCTGACGGAAAAGTAGAACGGGTAGATGACAATTACGGCAAATGGGCAAGAGAGGCAGCCAAGGCAGAAAAAGCATTTTTTATTGATTTAAACAACGCTATTGCCGTTGAGTATGAAGCCATGGGACCAAAAATTGTAAAGCAATTTTTTCCGGGTGATCATACTCACACAAATGTTTACGGTGCCCGATTTAATGCTCTCACGCTTACCGAAGAGATACAAAATTTAGGAGATTGTAAGTTAAGAGGCTATACGAATTTGTATTAAACTATAATGAAGCTAAATACTGATTATAAAAAACCATAAACGATATGAATAAGAAATTAATTACCATTTTTACTGTTATTTGCACCTTGTTCGGCTTGACAGTATCGGCTCAAAAAGTAAACGATGTAACTACTCCGCTGCATCTGCTTCAACCGGACTATCCCACCCCTTACGGAAAACCAGATCCAGACGATATTATAAAAACCATCGATAAAGTTTATAACTATTTAAATGAAAGCACCCCGGCCAAACTCCAGAATAAAAATACCGGGAAAGAAATTACTGATTTTTCAAAAGTGGATGAAAATACCATTTTTATGCCGGGAGACTTTCGGTTAAACAGTTATGAATGGGGAGTTACCTATGCCGGCATGCTGCTCGCGAGTAAAACTTCGGAAGATCCGAAGTACGCAGCTTATACAAGCGAAAGGCTCAATTTTATGGGTAAAGCGCTGGATGCGTTTACAAAGTTTGAAGAACAAAACCCAGGCGCACAATACGCCTTGTACCGCTCCGTTCATCCTCACGCACTCGACGATTGCGGAGCCATTTGTGCAGCCATGATTAAAGCAAGCAACAGCGGAAAAGCCCAAAATCTGGACAGCAGAATAAAAAGTTACATCGATTACATCAGCAACAAACAATTTCGTTTTGAGGACAATACCCTGGCACGCAATCGTCCACAACCCAATTCCCTGTGGCTCGACGATCTCTTTATGAGCGTTCCGGCATTGGCTCAAATGGGTAGCTACAGTGGCGACAATAAATATTTTGATGATGCAGTAAAACAGGTGATACAATTTTCAAATCGTATGTTCAATTACGAAAAGGGGCTTTACATGCACGGCTGGATAATGGATATGGAAGAACATCCGCAGTTTCACTGGGGAAGAGCAAACGGCTGGGCAGTAATGACATTGGTAGAACTGCTTGAAGTACTTCCGGAAGATTATCCGGAAAGAGATAAGGTGCTCGACCTGTTAAAACGCCACATAAAAGGATTGGCCGGTTACCAGGATGGAACAGGATTCTGGCATCAGCTGATCGACCGGAACGATACGTACCTGGAAACATCGGCTACAGCCATTTATACCTATGCAATTGCCCGGGCGATTAACCGCGGTTATGTTGATGCAAAAGTTTATGGTCCGGTAGCCTGCCTGGCCTGGAATGCCGTATCAACAAAAGTGAACGAAAAAGGACAGGTAGAAGGTACCTGCGTGGGAACAGGCATGGGTTTTGATCCGGCATTTTACTATTACCGTCCGGTAAACGTATTTGCCGCTCACGGATACGGCCCTGTTATCCTGGCTGGAGCAGAAATGATAGAACTGGTAAAAACACACGACATCAGAATTAACGACAGCTCGCTTCAGTTTTATACCGAAAAAAAAAAGAGTGAATGGAGATTTGATTTTGGAAACGGAAAAGTAGCCGACGGTTTTCAGGCTGTAACTCCTGCAACATCGTATTCAAAAGAGAATGGTTTTGGAATCATTAGTGAAATTGATTTACAGACAGGTCAGAAGAATGGATCAAACAAAGCAAGCGATGACTGGATCAGTTCCGATGCACCGTTTTATTTCCAGGTTGATGTACCTGAAGGCCGCTACAAAATTACCTTAACACTGGGAAACGCCAGGGAAGCTACTGCTACCACTGTAAAAGCTGAATCGCGCCGTTTAATGCTTGAAAATATTGAAACAAAAAAAGGCGAGATCGTGACCAAAACCATTATTGTTGATCGCCGCACGCCACAAATTAATGCCACTGAGGAGATTCGCCGGAAAACACGGGAAATGACATACCTGAACTGGGATGACCGCCTAACTCTTGAATTTAATGGTCCCCACCCTTGCGTTTCGTCAATAATAATTGAGGAGGCCAACGATTTACCGGTAATCTACCTGGCCGGAAACTCAACAGTGGTAGACCAGGAATACGAGCCGTGGGCATCGTGGGGACAAATGTTTACACGCTTTTTAAAACCGGAAATTGTAGTCGCCAATTATGCCGAATCGGGTGAAACCCTAAAAGCATTCAGACGCGAAAATCGTCTAAAAAAAATAATAAGTCTGATAAAACCTGGCGATTATCTTTTTATTGAATTCGCGCACAATGATCAAAAACCCGGCGGCAACCATGTAGAACCGTATTCCACTTACCAGGATGAACTCCGTTACTACATCAAATCGGCCAAAGAAAAAGGAGCTCAAACCGTATTGGTAACTTCAACCAACCGAAGAAAATTTGATGAAAAAGGCAAAATAGTGAATACACTCGAAGAATATCCCGATGCTGTGCGCCAGTTATCAGCCCGGGAAAATATTCCTCTCATCGATCTCAATGCAATGAGTAAATATTTTTACGAAAGTTTAGGGGTAGAAAACTCAAAAAAAGCCTTTGTTCACTACCCTGCCAACGCTTTTCCCAATCAGGATAAACCCTTGGCTGACAATACACATTTTAGTCCTTACGGGGCTTACGAACTGGCAAAATGCGTTGTTCAGGAACTTATCGACAATGATAACGAGTTAAAAAAATACATTGTTGATGACTGGAAGACTTTCGATCCTAAACAGCCGGATAACTGGCAAAACTTTTTCTGGCCCAACAGCCCAAATTATGAGCTTATAAAACCTGATGGTAACTAAAATATTCAAAATCAGTAAAGAATCGGTAAAAGATCCTCGGGATCACAAACTTAAAATGCAGTAATCACTTTTAAATCAAACTATTTTTATCATATGGAAAAAGGAATAATTGTACTCATCAGTTGCCTCATTGCAGGATCAATTAACCTGCTGAACGCGCAACAACTTCCATCAAAAGCTGATGTAATAGAAAAAATGGAACTGACCAATGCCCACCTGATGAAAAAGTGGCCAGATCCGGGGGTGAATGTGATCACAAACAAAGAACGTCCCAGCAACCTGTGGACACGGGCAGTTTATTATGAGGGATTAATGGCCTTGTATTCCATCAAACCCGATCCGGCCTACCTGCAATACGCGATCGACTGGGGCCAGGCGCACAATTGGGGATTACGATATGGTGTTGATTCGCGAAATGCGGATAGCCAGTGTGCCGGACAAACGTATATCGATTTGTATAACATCGAACAAAAACCGGAGCGCATAAAAGACATTAAAGCCTCGGTAGATTTGATGCTAAAAACGGATAAAATTGACGACTGGGACTGGATTGATGCGCTGCAAATGGCCATGCCCGTATTTGCCAAACTGGCTGTTCTTAGCGGAGACAGCGAATACTCGGAGCGCATGTACGAAATGTATATGGACACGAAAGTAACACAGGGCCTGTATAATAAAAAGGATGGTTTATGGTGGCGCGATGCCGATTTCACACCGCCTTACAAAGAGCCCAACGGTGAAGATTGTTACTGGAGCCGTGGAAACGGCTGGGTAGTGGCCGCATTGGTTCGGGTAATGGAGATTTTACCGGAAGATGATCCGCACTACAAAGAGTACCTCAAAACCTACAAGGAAATGATGAAAGCCATACTTCCTATTCAGCGCGAAGATGGCTTTTGGAATGCCAGTCTGCACGATCCCAATAATTACGGGGGCAAAGAGACAACCGGTACTTCTCTGTTTGTATATGGCATGGCGTGGGGAGTGAACAATGGCATTTTGAGCGCAAAGAAATACATGCCGGCCATTACTAAAGGATGGAATGCACTGGCCACCGAATCGGTTCATGAAGATGGATTTTTAGGCTATGTGCAGGGAACCGGAAAAGAGCCTAAAGACGGACAGCCGGTAACCTACACCAGCAAACCCGATTTTGAAGACTACGGTTTGGGCTGTTTCCTTTTGGCCGGTAGCGAAGTTTACAAATTGAGTAAATAGAAGCTCCCCTTTTATTGATAATCGCATAAACTGAGACCAATGAAAAGGCTTTTAATCGTCCTGTTTTTCACCGCCTCTTTTGCACCTCTTCTCGCGCAAAACCGGAAACCCGTAGTAAAAGAGAATATCCCACTGGATTCGATTCGTTTGAGCGATCCGTGCATTCTGGCCGATAAAAGCACCGCCACTTATTACATGACCGGAACGGGCGGACTGCTTTGGAAAAGTAAAGATATGAAACATTGGACGGGCCCTTTTGTGGTAGCACAAACCGATCCTGAATCGTGGATGGGACCGCGCCCCATGATCTGGGCTGCCGAATTGCATCAATACAACGGCAAGTACTACTACTTTGCCACTTTCACGAACCGCAAAGTGATTATCGACACGGTAAAAGGAAATGAAATTGAACGACGCGCCAGTCATGTTTTGGTAAGCGACAAACCCGACGGGCCTTATGTTCCGATGAAGGACCCGACTTACCTGCCGGCCGACAAATCAACTTTAGACGGAACATTTTGGGTGGATAAAGACGGAAAACCGTACATGGTTTACTGCTACGAATGGCTGCAAAACTGGAACGGAACCATTGAAAAGATAGAGCTAAAACCGGATCTCTCGGGAACGATTGGTGAAGGAAAGGTTTTATTTCGTGCACACGATTCGCCATGGAGCCGCGAGAAAGATGAGCAGGGAAACATCATTCCGAATAAAGTTACCGACGGACCGTGGTTATTCGAAACGCAAACCGGAAAGCTGGGCATGTTATGGACCAGCTGGGTTTTTAGCGATTATGTTCAGGGCGTGGCTTACTCCGAAAGTGGCACTTTGGATGGCCCGTGGATACAGGAGAAAGAACCAATTACTCCTCCTAATTTTGGTCATGGTATGCTGTTCCGTACTTTCGAGGGTAAATTACTCCTGTCGGCACACAGTCATAAAGATGTAAAAGGACGTTATGTTCGTATCCCGCATTTGTTTGAAGTGGATGATTCGGGCGATAAACTGGTAATTGTTGGGACCTATAAGCCTTAGAACCTTGAAATATTCAATGTCAATCAGAAAAAAATTCCTGAATTTACCCTTAAACTAAAGTTTAAAAGGCAAAAACTTGCCGGCCAGGTCTTAAACTAACGTTTAAAGCCCAAAAGGAACACCCGACGAGGTTTAAACAAACGTTTAAGCCTTGAAAGGAACGCCCGACGCCGTTTAAACTAACGTTTAAGCCTCAAAAGGAAGACCGGAAGCGTTTAAACAAACTTTTAAGCCTTCACCGGAGCTCCGCCGGCGTTTAAACAAAAGTTTAAGCCTCAAAATTGTTTTTTGCTTTAAACTTTTGTTTAACCCTCCGGATAGCTTTTTCCAATTTCGGTATAAGACTCTTTATTTCAGATCGATTTATATTCACTTATCGCTTTTCAAGAAAGCCGATAAACTTTTCCTTGGTATTGATCTCTGCTTCACGACCGCAAGCCGACGATACCCAGGTTGTTAATTGTTTGCCCGGTTTACCGATGAGAAGAAACTGCGTACCATCGTCTTCAGTTTTTACAAAGTCAGCCGGATCGTACATTATGGCTGCGCCTAATTCAACCAGTTCGGCAGCTACATCTTCGGGGTGTAAGCCCCATGTGGCAATCAATCCGTCCTTTTTGTAAATCTCCTGTCCTTTGTGGTAATTCACTCCGGTAACAAATTGTACGGGTTCGTCGGATAAGGCAAAAGCTTCCACTTTGGCATTTCGTTCGCCCGAATACGCCGTAACGCGCACCAACACATCAATTTTTCGCCCCTTGTAAGGCACATCTTCCGATAACATTTCCATGTACGAGCAGGTAGGTTCTTTTACAACACGAGCCGTACGTTTTGAAACCGGATTCAACCGAATAACTTTCTCGCCGTCCCAAAGACGTACGCCACCCAATCCCACGGTTTCGCCGGCTTTGTAATAATCGGCTCCCCAACCGTTTTTTTGATCTTCAGCCGTTGGGTACCACACTTTTTCCCGCAGTTCAAGCTGAGGTTTGGCTTTCGAATACACATCAATAGCCACTTTATCGCTAAAATAAATGCGCAGGGCCATCCACTCGTTCTCTACAGCCGGACCATGATGCCCGATTGTATTGTACAGATCGCCCGATTCGGCGCTAATTTCGCTCTGTTGCAAACTGTCCGAGCGCATAAATAAACTTACATCGGTTTTATTTTGTGCCTGAGCCGTTGCAATCATAACAACAGCAAATAACAGCAGTACTAATCTTCTCATCTTCATTTTCGGTTTTGTTTGATTCTATTTATTTAATTCAATGGCAGCCACAATCAAAGGTGCAACACCTTTTTGGTCGTTATCCACTTTTTTTTCTGTAACGTAGTAGTTATAATCGGCTTCGCGATAAGGATTTCCTCCCAAACCACAAGAGCCACAAGTATTGGTTAAAGTTACAAATCCATTCTCATCTTCCGTAACCAGGTTTTCAACTAAACTGTCGAAAGCTTTATCAGCGATGTCAAAATAATCCTTCTGCAGCCAGTTGTTTTTAGCTCCTTTGGCAAATGCGTAGATAAACATTGCCGATCCCGATGCTTCCAGGTAGTTGCGATCTTCGCCTCCTCTATCCATCACCTGGTACCACAATCCGGTTTCCGCGTCCTGAACCTTCAGAATAGCTGCACTCAAATCATTCAGAATAGTGATCAGTGTTTCCCTGTCTTTATGATCTTCAGGCAGATTTTCCAACACATCAACCAAAGCCATCATGTACCAGCCGGTTGCACGGCTCCAGAAGTGCTTTGACTGGCCGGTTTCTTTGTTGCACCAGCGTTGCTCGCGACTTTCGTCCCAGGCATGGTAAACCAGCCCCGTTTTTTCGTCGAGGGTATGTTTGTACACTTCCTGCAACTGAAAAGTAATCTCATCAAACCATTGCGGCTGATCGAATTCTTTGGCATAACGCGACAAAAACGGCGAAGCCATGTACAAACCATCCAACCACATTTGATAGGGGTATATTTTTTTATGCCAAAAACCGCCCGAATTTGTGCGCGGATGACTTTTCATTTGCGCTACCAGTGTTTCTGCCCCCAGGCGGTATTTCTCGTCGCCATAATCCTGGTACAACGTAATGATGCTGTTACCGGGCCGCACGCGGTCGATGTTATAATCCGAAATCTTGTAATCGTCGATGCTGCCATCCTCGTTCACGAAAAAATCAATATAATCTTTAAGGTATGCGCCATACTTCGGATCAATATCCTTAAGCTTATATATTGCATCGCCCAAAAAGGCAAAATCGTACTCGAATTTAGGATTATCGCGTTTATAGTAAATCAGACTGTCGGCTTCATGCAATACGGTTTCGGCAAATTTTACCGACCACAAAGGTTCGGTTGTTTTTGCTGAATTTTGTTTGGTATTTTTTGAATTGCATCCGATCAGGGCAACAATCAGGAAGATAATTGAAAATGCTCTCATTAGTTTAATTTTGTTTTATAACAAAACTAATCTAACCGCAAGATTTTCAAAAGTAAAAATGTATTATATCGCGGGAAGCTATTCACAAAACAGGTAAAATCAGGTTTATCAAGTCTTTTTATTAGCTGAAACAGAAATAAATGTAATATAAACTTATTGATAGTTTGTCTCTTAGGTGGAGACAATGGTTTTTTATACTTGTTTATACTTATCAGTTATAACTTGTAATGGCTAAACATAATGTGCTGTATATATACCTTGGTAAACATTAAGAGAAACACATTCATAATAAGCCGGTTATTGGACCTGACAACACTTTTAATAAAATACCTACAAACCTTTTGTTTCTTTACTGGTTATACATAATTATCTATTTAACATTTAAATCATAATTATGAAATCAATTATTTTACTCTTTTTATTTTTCATTGCTATTTCTCAAGTATCAGCTCAAAAAACAAGGATTTCGACATCAGAACCTGATGCACAAATTTTTGTCAACGGAGAAAAGGCAGGTATTGGCTCGTATACACTAAAACTCGACGCAAAAGAATGTTACAATGTCCGGGCGACCAAACCAGGTTTTCTAATGTATGAAACTACTTTATGTGGAAAAAAAGGAGGCCCTGAGGCTCCGAAAGTTTTCTTTTTTGATATGCAAAAAGACGATTCAGAAATTGCATCTATTCAGACAGATCAATCGAATGTAGATTTTGAAATAGTAGTAAATCCTGATTTAACAGAGGATGAAGCCTGGAAATTAGTTTATATGATTGTAACTGACTATTTTGATGCAATCGAAGTCAGTGACAAGGAAACCAGTTATTTAAGAACAGCATGGTCTGTTCAAAGTTTCATGCAAAATACAATTAGAACCAGGCTTATTTTAAAATTAGCTAATTCAAATCCTCTTACATATAAAGTGAAATTAAATAGTGAATATAGTGGCTCTGCAAGAACTAGTGTTAAATCAGACGAACTATTCCGACCTTGGGACAGGGTTTTAAGAAAGTATGAAAATATTATTGGTGATTTTACTACACGTATACAAAAAAGATAATCCGGATTGGCTTGAGGTAAATAAATTACTCGTCATTAGTTGCCTCATTTAACAGATTAACTTTTGATGTAAAACAACATTCACCATTTTGTATAAGTATTGGCAGAGGTATTATGTAACATTTGGGTTAGTAGCTAATTCTAACTTTATCTCTGTTTGAAGAGAAACTAATATACAATCTGCCACTACTTATACAATTTTCCCTTCCTCCATGCTCCATTACCCGTAAAAAAGCAGGCTTACAAAAGCTTGTAACCCCGCTTCTCCCCTCTTTTACTAAATATTTATGTATTTATAGCTGGAAAGTATAAACATATTTCACCTGAAAGATCCGGTTTAAGAATTGGGGGTCTTCCAAACCATTGTCTACATAATCGCTTGTTGGTCGTATTTCGTTGTACACAACGTACAGATCATTTCCTTCTTTTGGATTATAACGCAGGCGGAAGTTGGCAACCGTTACATTGTTTACGCTATTGTATTGTAAAAATGAACTAAACGACAGTTTTATGTTGTACATGTATAAAAACTTCAGGCGCCCTACATGCGCATTCATTTCCTGGTTCCGGTTGGCAAACACCACATGGCTGAAGTTGTAATAGGCTGAGAGTTGCAAACTGGCCGAAAGATTATAAATGGGCTCAACAGTGGCAGTAACATTATTACCATCGTAAAACTGACCACCCGACATCATTACAGTTGTAGAAAGCGGCTTTGAAACCGGCGACATCAATGTCATCCGGCTGGTATACGTTTTATATTTATCGGCCGGAACAACAACATTATCATCCAGTTCAAATTCTTCATCAACACCCTCAATGCGGTAATTCAAATCCAGGTTAACAAACCAACCTTTTTTGGTATTTAAACTAAAGCCCGGCCCGTACATACCGGTATCCAGACCTCCGTCAGTAACACGGTACGATTCGTAAAAAGTTCCGTCAATGCTGTATTTAAAAAGTTTCGACCCGGCACCTGGGAGCCAGCCGTACTGAAATTTTAACCGTGGCCCTTTGGTTGCGAATTTTGATAAAAATCCAACCTGGGGATCAAAATTCTCTCCCGTATATGCATAAGATAAATCGTATGCAAAACCTTCCTCGCTCCGGCGTTGCCACGATGCACGATAGAATGTATTTTCAATACCGGCCGAAAAATCAGTGCCCTCGGGATCGGTAGTTTGAGCAATACCCGCTTCAATGTAGTCGTCGCCAAAAATGCGGAAAATTCCGTCAACACCGTAGGAATACGAATCGTTAATATCGGCACCAACCCGGGAAGTGATAATAGCCCCCACATACGAATTGCTATTGATTACCTGTCGGCGGAAGCGTAACACACCAAAATTTTCCGATGGGTTTCCATTATTCTTTTGCGTTTGCATATCCATAAAACCCATGTCCCATTTACCAACACGACCGGTTAACCGCGCACCACCCAAAATTGGCGTCAGGCAACCATCCTCATCCAAACCAATACGGCGACTGTAGAATAACTTACTTGGGCCGCTTAGTTTATAATCGAAAATGCTGGATCGCTCCTGAAAGAACATCCTCTTTTCGGGAAAAAACAGTGCATAACGTGTTAGATTCACCTGTTCATCATCGGCTTCCACCTGTGCAAAATCGGTGTTAAAAGTGAGGTCCATGGTAAGGTTGCTGGTGAGGCTGTATTTGATATCAACCCCACCGGTAAGTTTATTGTCCTTCGATGAATCAAAAGCCGTTTCATCCTCATTCAGGTCGTTGGTTCGTTCTACGCCGGTAGTGATATAAGGAGCCACATAAACAGGTTTTTTGCTTTCCACACCCGAAAGTTCAATGGTTTGAGCCAACGATGGTTTGTTGGATGCCAGCCGGCCGTATTTCGGATCGGTAGCCGGGTACGTATCCACTTCGTTGTTATGGCTTACCCCACGGTTAATCAACAATCCCATTTGTACGCGTCCGTTCACTTCCTGAAAACGAAGACTGGAAAACGGAATCCGCATTTCAACCGCCCAGCCGGTTGCGGTACGAGCTGTTTTAACATCCCAGAATGTGTTCCAGCTGTAGTTTAATGAAGATGCTCCGTATATGCTGGGCATCATTTGAGCATCGTTTGATACGGCAAAATCAATACGCTGTCCTGCCGGCATGGTACAAAAAGCCAGCGCATTTTCGTTATCATCGTAGGTATCTAATAAAATTCCGAACGAGTCGGGGTTTTTTGATTTCTCGTCGCGCTTTTTACTGGTAGAAACGATGTTCTCCGGATTCTTATAGTTCAGGAAAGCGCCTACCCACAAAAAATTATCGTCGTAAGTGATGTATGTTTTTGTATCCTCGCTTGGTGCAGCTTTAAAATTGGGGATGTGCATTATCAGTTCAAACTGTCGGGCCTTTAGCCAGAAGGCTTCGTCGGGCACACCATCGAAATTTACAGTTCCATCATTTTTGGCAATTTGGATAACGTCCTGCCCGAACACAATGATGGAACCAAACACGCATAATACAAGCGGTATTAGTTTTAAAATGAACGTCCTTTTCATGTTATTTTGGTTGCGGCCTAAAGTTTTATTCGAAATTTCGCACATCTGTTCCTGTACGAATAAAGCATTGGCAGATTTGGTTTAGCTGATTCAAGTTTTGGAATAAAAGGGCCTTCGGAAGTTCCGAAGGCCCCTGAAAAATGCGATTGTTTTATTTGTATGTATTTACTCTTTCGTCGTTTATCACTCCGCTCCAGTTCATTCCGTAGGCAAAATCGTATACATTGCCCATTTCATCGGTATAACAGTCCATGTCGCGCGGCACGTCTTCAAACTGCTCTTCTACCGTTTTCATGTTGGCAGGTAGCTGGAAAGGCAGCAAACCCGATGGTTCTGCATTACCTGTAACCAAATCCATGATCGCCTGATCCTGCACACCACAGTGAACAAGAATAGCATCGGCACTCTTTTCAAACTCGGCAGGAATGAAAGGATTGGCCACATTTACCACCACAATTACAGGTTTATCTCCCATTTTTACTTTTGTCTCGTTCACCACTTTCATATCGTAAACATTGGCTGCCTCGGTTGATTTACCCTTATAACTTCTGTCCGTGAAATCTTCGAACGGACTGCCGCCTGCAATACTTTCCTCGCGTGCATATTCAGCGGTATATGGTCCGTACTGAAGAGAAATAGGAACATATCCGTTACCACCTTTTTCCTTATCTTCAAGCGAGTACCCGGTTCCTCCTTGCGGACTTGAAATCAAACAAATTGCCACATCTGCCTTTTCAGGAGCATCAACAACCTCGAAATAGTTGGCTACCATATCCATGTTTGCAGCGTCGCTCCATTTTTCCTCGCTGCGCATACCAAACCAGTTGGTTCCGGCAGGTGTATATTTTTGTGGAATATATACTTTCAACTTTTTCTCAAGCGGCAAAACGCCATCCTTGTTTTTCAACATCACAACTGATTTCAGCTGCGCTTCGTAACCGGCTTTCATGTATTCCGGGTTACCTACAATTTCTTCCGATTCGGCAACAACCAGGTAAGGGTTTTCAAAAAGTCCCGGGCGGAAAATATTTTTCAGCAAACGAACCGCCGATTGCTCAAAACGATAACGCATGTATTCTTCGCCATGTTCTTTCACGCCCATCTCGTAGGCTTCCAGAACCGGCCCTTTTTCATTATTGCCACCAAACTGGTCGGCACCCGCTTCAATTACTTTATAGTGACGCTCGGCAATCGTTAGCTCTTCAACACCCCAACATTTCCCCCTGAATTCGTGCACATTTGCAGCATCTGCAGTTATCATCCAGTCGGTACAAACCACGCCATCGTAATCATATTCACCTCTTAACAAATCAGTGATGATGTATTTGTTGTAGGCATTTCCTACATTTTCGCCATTCTTCTGATCGATATTGTATGAGATGGTATAATAAGGCATAACCGCTGTGGCTTTTCCGGTTGGGCCATCCAGTTTAAAAGCACCTTCGGTAAACGGTTTTAGCTGATCGAAAAGGTTATTTCCGGGATAAACCGCATACGCACCATAACCAAAGTGTGCGTCGCGTCCTCCTTCTTCAGGGCCACCACTTGGCCAGTGTTTTACCATGGCGTTAACACTTTCAAATCCCCAACCACCGGCAATCTCTTTAGCCGCTGATGATGTTTGAAATCCATCGACATAAGCACGCGTGAGGTCGGCTGCCAAACCGGGATCTTCTCCCATGGTTCCGCTAAAACGGCTCCAGCGTGGTTCAGTTGATAAATCGATCTGTGGAGAAAGCGCAGTTGCAATTCCCAAAGCACGGTATTCAATCGAGGCGATTTCGCCAAATTTTTTCATTACAGCAGGATCGAAAGTGGCTGCCAAACCCAATGTTGTAGGCCACATTGAAATATCTCCACCTGCACCGGCATTGTATTCGGTTTCCGCTTTGGTTCCGTGGCGGGGATCGGTACTTGTGTTTCCGGGAATTCCCAAACCAAGGCCTTCAACCAAAGCCTGCATGTTGTTGTTCCATTGCGCAGCCACGCCCGGACTTTCAACGGTAGTAATCAACACATGACGAAGGTTATCCTCGGTAAGAAACTTGATTTGCTGATCGGTTAGATCGCTTGATTTTGCGCCACTATCCGACAACGATTTTCCATTGTATGTTCCGGCACCAAAACCGCCACCTCCGGCAGGTATCGACTGGTGCCCGCTGTATAACATTAAGCCGGCAATTTGTTCTACCGACATTTTTGAAGCCAGATCTTTGGCACGTTCGTCAACCGACTTGCGCCAGTCTTCATACACATCCAGCTCGCCGTTTTTGTTCAAATCTTTAAAAGCATAACCTCCATCAGTAAGAAGTGTTACTCCCGATTTGGGCGAATACCCCAAAGTTGCTCCACCTTCGTTATGAACGAGATTAAAATCTCCCATTTCTTCTTCACTCCACTTGGGGCCACAGCCAGTAAACAATGCTGCAAAAAGAAAGGCGACAGATATGAATTTCAGTTTTTTCATAATATGGTTATTTCGTTTTGTATAGTTCTAGTTGGAATAAAATGTATCAAGAAATTTGAGCAATTCAATACTTGGCAAATCGCCACATGCCGATGTGGTGTTAAAACGCATCGCTTTCAGATTATCGGTAGTTGCTGCTTCCCACTCCGGTAATCCTTCCGCATTTGGATCTCCTGATGTGGCAAAATTCACCCAGTAGTCCGACATTAGATCGGCCAGTTTATAATCCGCCTCAGTCCACGGGCGCGGACTCATTTTCAGGTTATTGTAAGCATACGGAACTTCTCCGGTATGGAAAGCCCCAAAGTCGCTCATTCCATCGGCGTAAGGCACATCGCGCTCAAAACGGTACATAAACACCTTTGATGTTGCCTTTTTATTTTGCAGCTGCATCCATTTGTACGACTGAATACCAAAAGTTTGCAAGGCACCAAGATCATTCTGAATGGCAAAGGCTTCTTCATCTGTTTTTAATGGAAATTTCGCTAAAAACTCATCGGCCTTATCGCCGAATAGTTGTTTTACACGCTCTTTGAACTGATCGGCAGGAACAGGTGCCCCTCCAAAACCTTCATCTTCGTTCCAGCCAATAATTACCGGAATATCGTTTTGCTCTCCATTGGCAAAGATTTCACTAACCGGTTTGGGAAGAAAATAACCGTCAACAATCGGATTTCGAAGTCCTGCACCTCTTAAAATCTCTTCGGCACTTTTTGCCCGCAATTCGTCAATAGATGATGCGCCAATTGACTCGGCAAATTTCACTCCGGCTTCCTCAGCAGATTTCAGGCTGCCTCCACGTGCCAACGCATTAGTTGAAAGCACCGCACCACCACTCTCGGCAATGGCGCGGTGAATCAATCCTTTTGTTAGCGGACTTGCCACTAAATAATTAACACTAAACGCACCGGCCGACTGACCGGCAATGGTAATATTGTTTGGATCGCCGCCAAAAGCAGCAATATTTTTGTTCACCCATTTCAGGGCTTCAACCTGGTCGAGCAAACCATAATTTCCTGAAGCGTTGTACGGCGATTCAGCAGTCAGTTCAGGATGTGCCAAAAATCCTAAAGTTCCTACACGATAGTTTATTGTTATAAAAACAAGGCCTTTCTTTGCCATTTCCATGCCATCGTAAATCGGCACAGCGCTTCCGCCACTTGTAAAACCACCGCCATAAATGTAAACCAGCACCGGGTGTTTTTCAGTCGCATCTTTGGCAGGAGTCCAAACATTCAGGTACAAACAATCCTCGCTTAAGGGCTCTTTCGGAGCGATAAACTCCTGAGTCCACATACTAAACGGCATTGGTGTTGCCTGCATCGGGCTGGCTGAAAATTCAGTACATTCTTTCACTCCTTCCCAGGGTTCAACAGGTTGTGGTGCTTTCCAGCGCAAATCGCCCACAGGCGGAGCAGCAAACGGAATTCCCTTAAAAGTGGTAATTCCGGTACTTTCATCAAAAGAACCACTTACCGTTCCGTCGGCAAGCATTACACTGTCTTTTATTAGTTTGGGTGACTGGGTAGAACATGCCCCAAATACCAGAGCAATACCCAAAAACAGAATTACGCGAAGGTTTTTCATAGGTAGCAGGTTTATCGTTTGTTTAGTTCTAAAAAGCTTGTTTATTCAAAGGTTTAGGAAAAGGGAACTCCCCCCCTGAACTATTCCAGGGAGAGAGTATTTAACCAAGTCCCACTACCTATGCATTTTTTCAAAGTCGCGTTCAGGCACCATAGCTTTTGATACCTTCTGAACTGTTATATCGTTGGCAACAGAAAATGTTGCTTTTTCTTTAATGTCTTTCGAAGAGGCTCCAACTTTTATGGCGTAATCACCGGCCTCTGTAATCCAGCTTCTACTTGCTTCATCAAACGAAGCCAAAAGTGCGGCATCAATATCAAATGATAGCGTTGCCGATTTGCCCGGTTTTAACAAAGCAGTTTTACCAAAAGCTACCAACTCTTCTTCTGGCTTTTCCAATTGTTTACCCGGCGCGCTGGCATAAACCTGAACCACTTCTTTACCCGCTACATCACCGGTATTTTTCACTTCGATGGAAACTGTAATTTTTCCATTAAAATTTTTGTCGCTCAGCTTCAGCTTGCTGTATTCAAATGTTGTGTATGATTTTCCGTATCCGAACTCGTAGGCCACCGGCACATCGAAAGTATTAAAATAACGGTACCCCACGTAAATATCTTCTTCGTAAACCACTTCCCAGGGTACGCGGCGCATCATCGAGAAACCGGATTGATCGGCAGTATTATCTTCTGCTCCCTCAACTTTTATTGCCTCGCCGGGGAAATTATCCGACGACGAACCATCCTCGTATTTCACAGGGAAGGTTTGTGCCAGTTTACCTGACGGATTTACTTTTCCTGAAAGTACATCAACTACAGAGTTACCACCCTCTTGTCCCGGTTGCCACGCACAAAGAATAGCATCAGGAATATTGCTCCAGCTGGCGGTTTCAACTACGCCGCCAACATTCAGAATAACTACTGACTTTTTGCCTTTTGCGTGAAAAGCATCGGTTACAGTTTTGATCAGGTCTTTTTCATTTTTATTCAAATAGAAATCGCCTTCAACAGCTTCGCGGTCGCCACCTTCTCCGGCATTTCGGCCGATAGTGATCAAAGCAATATCAGCTTTTGCTGCCATCTCTTCTGCAATCGATGCATCCAAAGCCATTTCCTCAACAGGAATTTTTCCGCCCATTAAAGCAGCAATAAAGTTTTTGGATTTATCCTGCACTTTACTCGCTTCTTCCATGTAGCTTTCGTAGGTATTCTTAAGTTCGTCGTAAGTATTGTAACCAGCACTTTGCAGGCCTTCAAGTAACGAAACGGTATAAGCTTCATTAACATCGCCACTACCGGTACCTCCTGAAATAAAATCGTAGGAAGCATTTCCGAATGCGGCCACATTTTTTATGCTGTTTGCAAATGGAAGCGCGCCTTTGTTTTCCAATAATACCATACCATCGGTAGCAGCCTGACGCGTTACTTGGGCATGCGCTTTCAGATCAGGACTATTTGAAATTTTTGTTCCTTTATAACGAGGTGTTTTAACCATAATATTCAGAATACGCTCAACATTTGTATCTAATACTGATTCATCAAGCTTTCCTGACTCAACCGCTTCGATAAGCGTTTTTATGGTCTCAGGCGAACCTGGCTGGATCATATCGTTTCCGGCTTTCATTTGGGCAACAACATCGCTACCACCACCCCAATCGGTCATTACATATCCTTCAAATCCCCAATCGTCGCGAAGGATTTTAGTCAACAGATCATGACTCTCTGAAGTATAAACTCCGTTTACTTTATTATAAGATGACATCACTGTCCATGGCTGACTTTCCTGAACCGCGATTTTAAAACCTTTCAGATAAATTTCGCGCAAAGCACGTTCGCTAACAATTACATCAACCGACATACGATTGGTTTCCTGGTTGTTTACCGCAAAGTGTTTGATTGAAGTTCCAACTCCGTTCGACTGAATACCATTCACCATGGCAGCTGCCATTTTTCCGGATACCAGCGGATCTTCCGAATAATATTCGAAGTTACGTCCGCAAAGTGGATCACGTTGAATATTCAGTGCAGGTGCTAAAAGTACATCGGCACCATATTCCAGCACCTCTTTACCCATCGCTTTTCCTACCGATTCTACTAACTCGGTATCCCACGATGAAGCCAAAACGGTTGCAATCGGGAAAGCTGTACAATAATAAGTATCGGTTTCTCCCGGTCGTGTTGGGCTGATGCGTAATCCGGCCGGACCATCAGCCAAAGTCTGGCTTGTAACTCCCAAGCCGGGATATTCTGAGGTTACACCGGCAGTTCCGGGTAAATATCCCCTGATCTTTTCTACCATCTTTCCGTAAGGAGTGCTTGTATCGAGACCTCCACCAAACATTGGTGGCATTTTTTCGCGAATAGAATCAGGCAAGGGAAAGTACATTCCGGTTCCGATTACCAACTGAGCTTTCTGCTCCAGGGTCATCGACTTAACGATTTCTTTTACGCTTTTTTGTGAAACACTTGCCGACAGACTGCCGGATACAAGTAATAATACAATGAGAGCTATCACACTGTTTAATCTAAGTTTGTTACCGATCATGGTGAATGATTTAGTTCCTAATTAAGTTTTAGTTTATTAATATGGTATTTATCAATGTGTCGAAGATAGAAATAAATTTCAAACCTAGTGTCATTGCGACACATTATTATATTTTTAAACATATCCAGTTAATACTTCGAGAATTTTTTCTAATTTGTAAGCATAAAAATTAAAGACCTTGGATAAAACAACGCCGATCAATTCAACAGAGTACATGAATCACATATCAATCGATTGTGTGATATTCGGATTTAACAACAATGAGCTTAAAGTATTGCTTTTACATTTAAAGTATTCAAAGGAATATTCGCTTCCCGGAGGATTTTTAAAATATGATGAAACGCTTGAGCAGGCAGCACAACGCATAGTTAGAGAGCGCACCGGGCTTGACAAGCTGTTTTTAAAACAATTTAAGGTATTTAGCGATCCGGAAAGATCAAAATCGAATAAAGCGATACTCGATGCCGATATGGCCGGCACAGAGCCTGACAAGACTTTTTTTGATAAACGTTTTATTTCTGTTGGATTTTATTCTTTGGTTGACTTTCGGAAAGTAAAACCAACACCTGACCTTTTCTCCGACCATTGCGATTGGGTTTCTTTAAACACCGATGTTTCGATGCTGCTCGACCATAAACAAATTATTCAGGAGGCCATCAGCACTTTGCGTTTACAGCTTAACCAGCAACCCATTGGTTTAAAACTGTTACCCCGGAAATTTACCATGCCCGAACTTCAGACACTTTATGAAACTATTCTTGGCCGTGATCTGGACCGACGCAATTTTCAGCGCAAAATGTTAAACTACAATATTCTCGACAAGCTAAAAGAACGGAAAACAGGTGGTGCACACAAATCGCCGTACTTGTATTCGTTTAATATGGAACGCTACCAAAAAGCATTGGAAGATGGATTGAGTGGAATCTGGTAACAACAGATAGCGACTAATTCCTTAACAAACATTATCCTGCTACATATTGACGCATCTTCAGGAGGCTGTAAAACTATTACAGGATGGGGAATAGTAAAAAACTTACGCTTTAATCCGCAAAGCCCAATTATACAGAATATTTCCCGAGAGAGTACAGAAGAAAAGTACCAATCCGAACGGGATAAGATCGCCGGTGTGAAACATCGCCATTATACTTCCGATTAGCGCACTAATGGCAAAGCGGGCAATTCCGATAGTAGCATTTGCCGATCCTGCAACTTCCGGATTATGATTCAGAATTGTGGCGGTTCCGTTTCCAAAAACCAAACCTAAACTGCCCACATATAAGACAATCGATGCAAATACCGCCCACAATTGAGGCTCCGGCATCAACACCGAAATGGCCAGCGTAACTCCTGAAAACAGCTGCAGCAATAAGCCGTAGCGCAAAATCTTTTCCGGATCGTGTTTCTTCAAAAGCATGGTATTTAAAAACGAAAGCATGATGTTCAGGACAACATTCGCACTAAAAAACAGCGGAAAGCGCATTTGGCTGATATTGAAATACTCGATATAAATAAACGATGCCGCCGTAATAAAAATGTACAAGCCCGACATGGGCAAACTAATGGCAAACAGCAAAATAGTACTTTGTTTACTAGAGAAAAATACCCGGTACTTTTCCAACAGCTGCCGGCCCGTAATTTTTCGGGTGATCAGCTCCGGAGCGCGTGATTCGGGAATAAGTAACCACATGGATAAAAACAACAAAATGGCAAATGCCAACAAAAACCAAAAGATACTCACCCAACCATACCAATGAATTAATGCGGCGCCCATAACCGGAGCAAACAGAGGAGCCAGCATAATGATCATACTAATGATGGTAACAAAACGAGCTACCTGTTTTCCGCTGTACCAGTCGCGGATAAACACATTTCCTGTAACCGTTGCAAAACCTCCTCCAAACGCCTGAAGCACACGCAACAACAGCACATATTCAATTTTTGTGCAGGTAGTTATTAGCAAAGAAGCCAAACCGTAAAGTGCAATTCCGGTGAGGGCAATTGTTTTTCGTCCAAAAGCATCAGACAAGGGGCCACCGAAAAAATTTCCAAAGGCAAATCCCAAAAAATACAAAGTAATGGTTAACTCGGCTACGTTTAGTTTTACGCCAAAAAACGCAGCAATATCAGGTAACGCAGCAATGTAGGTATCAATTGCAAATGGCGACATAGCCACCATGGCAGCCATAACCATTGTTAATACGGGAATAAAAAATTTGCCTGAACGGTTTAAACTCATACTTGTCTCGTTTCCATTTGGGCGCGAAGGTATAAGTTTTAAACGAAGACCTGAATTAATATTTCCCTTCCTCTTCCGAATTTAGCACGTTCAGGTATTAATCAGCTCATCCAACTGATCGGGCGAAAGTCCTTCGGGATCGAATCCGGCACTCCAGGCCAACAACAAAAGTTTCGCTCCTTTATTAGCCACATCCAAAAAGTCGAAGGCCTCTTCCATATCAACACCGGTGGCTAAAGCACCGTGTTTTTCCCACAACACAACATCGTGATTTGTTAATCCTTCCAGCGTAAGATTTGCCAGTTCTTCAGTTCCATATCGCGCATATTCGCAGCAGCCAACTCCGCGAGGAACATACAACTTTATTTCGGGACACATTTTCCAGAGCGAGTGATTAAACAAAGCCTCATCGTTAAACAATTTATGGTGGCTTAAAACAACCAACTCGCTTGGATGTGCATGAACAACAGCTTTTCGGCCGGTATGATTTGCTGCATTAAAAAGATGAATTTTTATGTGCGCCCTCAATTCGGAAGTGGGTTTAAAACCGGCACTTTTGCCGCCCCACAAAACAGAATAGGCCGTAGCTGCTGAATTAACAGCTATAATTGCTGCAACTTCATCAACCCTATCTACAAGATGCCGCAACCGACAGCCCGAACCGGTAACAAAAAGTACCATCCCGGCAGCATCGATAGGAAAATCGAAGGAAACTTCATCATGAATCCGGTTTATCGTTGATTCCTGAAAAAGCACGCTTAAATCAATTGAAATATTTCCTGAGCTTTTTTCGGCCCACTCTTTTTCCCATAAATAACCGGCAACTTCGTTAACCTGAATAATATGATTTACGACCTCGGCAGGAAGATTTTTTAATGCATCCACAGTTAATGATTAAGCAGTTCAACACTTCATTACTAAATGTATTGCATGCGTTCTTTAAATTTCTGATACAATTCGCCGTACAGCTTTTGATTTTCCGATGGCTCAATAATTTTAGGATTATAATTCACCAACTGCCGGGCTTCTTCGGGCGATTTTGCCACGCCACTTCCGGCAAATACGAACAAGGCTGCTCCCAAAACGGTTGTCTCTTTCTGATCGACCAATTGTATAGGCAAATTGCAAATATCAGCACGCAATTGATTCCAAAGATAGTTTTTTGATCCACCACCCACGCAAATTATTTTCTCAGCTTTAAAACCACCTGCATTTTCCAGCGCTTCGATGCCATATCGCAAACGATACGCCAGGCTTTCGAGAAATGCCCGGTATATCTCCCCCAGTGTTGTATTTATCGTTAAACCGTTGATTGCTCCGAAATTATTGGCTCCGCTTTCTCCGTAAAACGAAGGATTTACCCAAACCGAAGATTCTCCGGGCAGAACTGCACCCGCATCAAAAATCATTTTAGCGTACAAAGCATCACCACTTAGTTCGGGGTAAAAACTTTTGGCAAACCACTCCAGTATTCCCGAAGCCAGGTAATTCTGCCCGATATTGTAAAGTCCCTTCGTGGCATCCATTTCGGTGGTTAACTGCGCTTCAAGTTCCTTTTTCGTTGATTTAAACCTGGCACTGCGCGCCATAATTATTTCCCAGGTGCCACTGCTTAGTACCAGTTCATTTTCTTTTGCACCCGAGCCAAATACTGCAAACTGCGTATCGTGTCCGCCAAAAAACACGGGTACATTCGCCGGAATCCCCGTTTCAGTTTCAGCCTTTTGATGAACGGCTCCGGCCAATTCTCCCGATTCAGCAATATCACCCAAAATATCATTTCGAATGCCCAGCGCTGCAAATATCTTCTCCGAGGGTTGCTGCTTTTGCATATCCATCAACATGGAAGTGCCGGCCATAGTGGCGTCGTTCCGCAATTCGCCCGTTAGCTTAAAAATAAACAGCGAGGTGATAAATAAAAAACGATGCGCCTTTTCAATCACCTCAGGCCGGTTTTCCTTCATCCAAACCAACTTGTTAATGGTATTAAATGCGTAGGGAAAAGTGCCGGCTTCGGCGTACAATTCTTCAAGTGGAATATATTTCCCGATTTCATTCATAACAGGCGTTGTGCGCTGACATTGCCAAGAAATTACCGGGTAAAGCAATTGGCCTTCCTTATCGACAAACGCACCATCAACACCAAAAGTTGTAACGGTTACGCCGGCAATTCGTTTTGTATCGATCGCCGCCATTATTTTTTTGGAGGCCGAACAAAGTTTTGCCCACATTTCTTCCACGTCCCAGATTACGCCCCCCGAAAATTCAGGATCGGGACTTGTGTTGTTTGCAGTCGATTCCGAAGCCACAATTTTACCATGTACATCCATGGCAATCACCCGCAGGTTTGTGGCTCCGCAATCGAATACTATTGCCAGATCTTTTTCAGGCATATGAACTATTTTTTACCGTAAAGTGGCCCGTAAGTTTCACAGGCACGAAAATCTGAACCTTCTTTATTTTCACCAAACGAGGCCCACGCACTTGGCCGGAAAACCTTGTCCACAGCAACATTGTGCATGTTTACCGGAATGCGTAACATCGAAGCCAGCGTAATCAGATCGGCACCAATATGCCCGTAACTAATTGCGCCATGGTTAGCGCCCCAGTTGGCCATTACCGAGTACACATCTTTAAAAGCCCCCTCGCCATTCACGCGTGGCACAAACCATGTGGTTGGCCAGGTTGGGTTGGTGCGTTCATCCAATACTTTATGAATATCATCAGGAAGTTCAACCGTCCAGCCTTCAGCAATTTGAAGCACTGGTCCCAGCCCGTCAACCAGGTTTACACGGCTCATGGTAACCGGCATTTGTCCGGCAGTTTTAAACTGCGATGAATAACCTCCTCCACGGAAATAGCCGCGTTCTGCCTGTGGCCACAGGGTATTATCCAAACACTTCTGCACCTCATCTTCCGTAATCTCCCAGAATGGTTTCATAGCCGGATTTCCTTCGGAATCACGCTGCTGTGCTGTTGCATCAAGCGTTGTTGAACCCGAGTTGATCAGGTGAATAATTCCACCTTCGGCCAAACCGGTCAGTTCTTTTCCGCAAACGCGTTTTACAGCCTCCGGACTCCAGTAAGTACGTACGTCAGAAAATATCTGGCTGGTGTTGCTCAGCAAATGCCCGAACAACATCGACACACCATTTAAACTGTCGTTTTCGGTAGCAAAAACAAAAGCCTGACGAATACCATTCCAGTCGAAAGATGAATTTAGAATAGCCTCCGTAAAATCGGCATTTGGTTTATAGTCGGTCCACTGGCGCTGTCCCTGGAAACCACCCAGAATTGCATTTCTCCCTAAACCTTCTTCGCGATATCCTTTAGCAATCACTTTTTCATTACCGATCATCATATCGCGGCAGATGAGTGTCATTTTAACCACCGTCTCCCACTCTGCTTCTTTTCGGGCAGCATCTGCCTGATCTTCCGGTTTGTTTACATCTTTGCCTTCTTTGCAATTAGCCTTTGTCCAGGCCAGTGCTTTCTGATACTCCTCCTCATCGTAAATACCTTCGTCAATTCTTCTCAAAATCTCGACTGATTCCACAAACTCAGTCCGAATTCCCAAATATTTTTGAAAGAAAGATGAATCGACCATCGAACCGGCAATTCCCATCGAACTGTATCCGATCGACAGGTACGATTTTCCTTTCATTTGAGCCACTGCCAGCCCCGATTTTACAAAGCGTAAGATTTTTTCTTTTACATCTTCAGGAATTGTAGTATCGCCGGCATCCTGCACATCGCGACCATAAATTCCAAAAGTTGGTAATCCTTTTTGTGTGTATCCGGCCAAAGCTGCTGCCAGATAAACGGCACCCGGACGTTCGGTTCCGTTAAAACCCCACACGGCTTTGGGTAACAGCGGATCGGTGTCCATCACCTCGGTACCGTAACACCAGCACGGCGTAACCGTTAACGACACGCCAACGCCTTCTTTTCTGAATTTTTCGGCACACAGGGCAGCTTCGGCCACCCCTCCAATACAGGTGTCGGCAATAACACATTCTACCGTTTCTCCACTCGGAAATCGTAATTGTTCGCTGATAAAAGTTGCTGCTGTTTGGGCAAGCGTCATCACTTGTTTTTCCAGCGATTCCCGAACACCACGTTCGCGTCCGTCAATAACGGGACGGATACCCACTTTTGGCAAGTCGCCAATTAGTCTGTTAGCCATAATTGTTTATTTAGATTTTTAAACTTTATTGTATTTTTTAGTGATCACAAAGTACCACTTAACCGTTCCTAAAGCAATGGCTATTTTTATTACATTTGTATCTATTTCAAACATCGAACCAAATGACCATAGCTAAAACAAAGCCGGAAAAAGGCGATCCTTCTGATGTCGTTCAGTTTTTTCCGAACTACAATATTCAGCTACTTTGCTGCCGCCATTGGTGGCTTGAGAATTGGGAACACACCGAACTTTCGTTTCCCTACTGGCGCATATACCACAACAGCAAAGAAGGTGCGAAGGTGATTTATAACGATAATGAATATAAGCTTTCTCCGGATCAAATTTTACTGATAGCACCTAACACGTCCTATGCCACCCGCTTGTATAATAATAAAATTCCGAAGGAAGGCTACTCTTTTGCAGGCGGACCGGTAATCCCCGATTTGGATCAACAGAATCTGTCGACAAAACCATATCTTCTGCACTTTTTTATACATTTTAATATTGGAATTCCGTACGACAATATTTCGCCAGGAGTGTTTAGATTTGAATTAACCGATCATTTTCAATCGAAATTGAAATTGATAAAAGAACACCTGAACTACAACAACAAATCGTTTAGTTTTCACACCAGTTTAGTCATCAAATCTTTAATAACCGATATACTCTCAGATCTTCCTGAATCAAACTGGAATTTAATCTCAAACGATCATCGGATTATAAGCTGTTTACGATACATTGAAGGGAATTTAGCTGATGATTTGAGCAATCCAACGTTAGCCGAAAAAGCCAAAATGGCGACAAATGCTTTTATCCGTCTTTTTTCGAATGAAGTTGGAATTTCAGTTCAAAAGTATATTCGCAACAAACGCATCGACAGCGCATGTATTATGCTTCACCACTCGAACTTAAGCATTGATGAAATTGCACTAAAAACCGGTTTTGCAGACCGGTACCATTTTTCCCGGATCTTTAAACAAAGTACAGGAATTTCTCCGGCGCGGTATAAAAAAGAGTTTGGGATGCGATAAAAAACAAACAGCAGCAAGAAATTCCTACTGCTGCTTGTAATCACTCAATACCAAATCTATATCTAAAAATCTATTTGTATTCTGCTGCTTTCTTTTTATAAAAATCCTGCAATTCAAAATATGCTTTCTTTTTAACACCGTTGTTCGAGATGATTCCTTTGCGGTTGAAAAAATCCTGAATACCATTTAGCTGTCGACGTGGCGAATAAAAGTCAACCAAAATCCATGGGCTGGTTCCGGCAAAACCATCCACCTTGTTGAACATGGCAAGAGTTTCTTTGTATAAACTTGCCTGATACTCTTCCGTCCACTTTTCGTCGTTATCGCCATGTTTTCCTTGCAGGGCTCCTGCACCAAATTCGCTGATAAAAAATGGCTTATCGTAAGGAATTTCCCATTGCCGTTTTGCCAGATCCTCGATTGTACCTCCATACCATCCGTGGTAGCTGTTAAAACTTATGATGTCGACATACTTATTCATATTGTCTTCAACCTTGCTCAGGTTATTACCCTGACCGGTAACTTCCATCGCCATACTAATCAGGCGGGTATTATCTTTTTCGCGCGCAAACGAAGCCAGTTTTCCGAGAAATATATCACGTGCTTCGCTGTGCGGAGTTTCATTGGCAATAGACCAAACAGTAATGGCACAGCGGTTTTTATCGCGGTCGATCATATCCGAAAGCTGTTGCTGCGCATTGGCATAAGTTGCTTCATTATTCCAGTGGATAGTCCAGTAAACAGGAATTTCAGACCACACCATAATTCCCATTTTTTCGGCTTCGCGAACCATATACTCGTTATGCGGATAGTGAGCCAAACGCACAAAATTACAGCCCAAATCTTTGGCCCATCCCAGTAATACTTTCGCATCGTCGGCATTCCAGGCTCTTCCCTGGCGGAAAGGAGCTTCTTCGTGAATGCAAATTCCGCGCAAGAAAACTTGCTCGTCGTTAAGATAAATTGCTTTCCCACGGGTTTCAATATTTTTAAACCCTATCTGATCTTTCACCTCTTCACCGTTAGCAGTAAAAAACACCTCATACAGCTTTGGATTCTCAGGGCTCCAAAGTTCAGGCTTTGCTTTTATTGAAAATGCGGCATATCCGTTTTCATCTGTTGTAAGTTTCTCCTCAATATCCAGTTCCGGAATAGTAAGTATAACCTCTTCCCCTCTAACTTTTTCGTTGAGTTTTACATTCCCCACAATACGATCGTATTTCCCTTTTTCGAGCTGGATAAGATAGTCTTCCACAAACACCTCTGGAACATCTACGATCAGTACCTCGCGAGTAATGCCGCCATAATTCCACCAATCAGCATTAATCGTTGGAACTCCCTCGGGAATACGCTCATTATTTACACGTACAATCAAAAAGTTATCTCCATCTTTTACCTTGTTGGTTATATCGAAATTAAACGGTGTAAATCCACCAATGTGCTCTCCTATCTTTTCTCCGTTCAAGTACACTTTTGCATCGTAGTTTACCGCGCCAAAGTACACAAAGGTCTTTTGTCCGGCTTTTTTGGCGTAGTTGAAATCTTTTTTAAACCACACGCTGCCTTCGTAAAAAAACAGCTGCCCGTTTTTTGTATTCCAATCAGAAGGAATAACCATTAACGGAGATGTATCAAAATTGTACTCAACCAAGTCTCCTTTATTTTTTGCCTTCCTGTTTTTAAAAAAACCGTTTGGATTTTCGTTCAGTCGATAATCGTAATAACCGTTATCAAACGGATCGATAATATAGTTCCAGCTACCATTAAGCTTAAAATGGTTTCTGCCATTTACATTTTGAATTAAGGATTCCTGCGCCAAGCCTATTAAGGGCAACAGGAGCAATGCAAATACTGCTAATTTCTTCATTATTTCTATTTATTGTAATTCGTTGTTTTGTCAAAAATGCTGAGGTCCCACTGGTCCATCCATTTCAATACGGGCAATCCGTTTTCAGATTGAATGGGTAACCAAATGTAACTTGCTTCGATTGGTTTTTTAGGCGTCCAGCGATCGGCCATAAAAATAAAAGCATCTTCTTTCCCGGCCACAGGTAAAATGTATGTGCTTTGCGAGTGGAAAGTGAGATCGGCATCCTCGCCAACGCAAGGATTTGGATGCTGTTCCCAGGGGCCCCAAATCGATTCGGAGGTAAACAAACGAGCTGCATTCGGATCCCAACCGGTACAACCCGATGTTATCATAAAATACTTTCCGTCCTTTTTGAAAATGGCAGGCGCTTCGTTATGTCCTCCGGGAGCCACTCGTATATATTTTCCGGTGTAACTTAAATAGTCATCGCTCAATTCGGCAATGTGCAGTGTCAGGTTTTCTTCCGATGCATAAATATGATAGGCTTTCCCGTCATCATCAACAAAAAGTGTCATGTCGCGCGACATCTGTCCTCCATCAAAATCACGTCGGATAAATAATCCATCGTGAACTGCCTGTATCCAATCATCGGTCCACCAATCCGAAAAATCATCCATGGTTACACTGCTGGTTTTCTGCTCTTCAGTCATGTTCTGTGGCCAAACTCCTGCATTGGGTCGCAATGAACGCAGATAAGTGTAAGGCCCGGTAACATTGTCGCTAACCGCAATCCCAACCCGCGCAGCACTGTATCCTTTTCCTTTCAGCTCCAAGTGAAAATACAAGACAAATTGTTGCGTTTTCGCGTTGTAAATAACCTTCGGACGCTCCATTACACAACCGGTCTCAATATCGCTTCCAACACTGTCGCTAACCGGCAACACAACTCCTTCAGGTTTCCAGTTGTATAGATCTTTTGATGAGTAACAATTCACTCCCACCCGGGCCGAACTGGTATTTTCGCTTTTGTATTCGCCAAACCAATAATAGGTGTTATTGTAATACAAAATTCCACCACCGTGGGCATTTATGTGCACACTATCGGCATCGGGCCAGGGTTGCCCCGGAGTAAAACTTTGAAATCCTTGCGGCACTTCTTTTTTCGGATTGCATCCCATTAATGCAATCATTAAAAAGGCGCAAAAAAAAGTAAAGAGAATAGGAAAATGCAGGTTTAATTTTGGTTTCATAATAACGGTTATTTTGCTTTATTGATTTTATTCTAATCTTTCATCACAAAGTGCAGCAAAAATATCAGTCCGGTTTTGCAATCAGTGGCATAAATTCAACGTAAGATTGTACATATTCGATTAACTGCCTTTCATGTTGTTTTACTCGCCCGATCAGGTATTCTTTTCAATATACTCTTTTGGAGTGCATCCGTAAAAATCTTTAAAACAACGGCTAAAATACGACGGACTGGTAAATCCAACCATGTAAATCACTTCGCTGATCGATCGCTTTTTCTGCACCAGCAAGCCGGATGCGACTTTTAATCGTTGAGTACGGATAAACTCATTGGCCGTTTGCCCCGTAAGTGCTTTTATTTTTCGGTAGGCCTGATTGGCGCTTACTTTAAGTTCGGCACTAAAAGCCTCCACATCAAAATTGGTATTATCCAAATTGTTCTGTACCGACTGAACTGCTGCTTTAAGAAATTCCTCGTCCAAAGATGATAATTCAATGTGTTCGGGCTCCAAAATTTGCTCGGTTCGCAATCGCTCCTGCTTTTGTTTTTGCAGGGTAAGCAGGTTATAAATTTTCAGCGACAACGAAACCATATTAAAGGGTTTGTAGATGTAATCAACTGCCCCAAGCTTTAATCCTTTTATCTGATCTTCCTGCATGGTTTTAGCCGTAAGAAAAATTACCGGGATGTGCGAATAATTCAGATCGTTTCGCAGTTGGGTGCACAGTTCAAAACCATCCATTTCGGGCATCATTACATCCGAAAGAATAAGGTCGGGAGTGTTGGCCTCAATTTTTTCAAGTGCTTCCCTGCCATTATCAGCGCACTCAACATTAAAATGTTTCGACAAACCGGTACACAAAAACTCCTTTAAATCCGCATCATCTTCAACAACCAACACATGTGGTTTTGTATTATCCGATCCGTTTAAAGAGGTGTCGTGTAAAATATTTTCGAACGTGGCATCTTCAGGCTGAGCCAAAGTCGTTACGGAATCTTCCGGTTTCCATTTTTCACTTTTTTCGGCCTGCGCAGCCAGCTCGCTGTTCAGCGGTAAAACCAGGCGAAAACAGCTTCCCTTTCCTTCTTCGCTGTCCAACTCAATCGATCCGCCGTGCTGCTCAATCATTGCCTTGGCCATAAATAAACCAATTCCTCCCGTACTTTGGGTGCGTTGCTGCTTCACCTGGAAGAAACGCTCAAATATTTTCTCCTGGTATTCTTTTGCTATTCCAACGCCACTGTCCTGAACTTCAATCACTATCTCTTTATCTTCGTTAGTGTTCGTTCGCTCAAACGCATTTATAGAAATAGCACTGTTATCGGGCGAATATTTAAAGGCATTCGACAAGAGGTTAAATATTATTTTCTCCATTTTATCAGGGTCGAAATATGCCATGATAGTCTCGGGAGTGGTATTCAATTTAAATTCTATTTGACGCGAATCGGCCATTGGTTTAAAGAAATTGAAAACCTCGAGAAGCAGATTTGCCAAATTACAATGCTGGATGTACAAACTCTCCGGAATACCTTTCTCAATCTTTCGGAACTCAAGCAGTTGGTTAACCAAACGTAAAAGTTTATAGGCGCTGGTATTTATTAAATGCGCCAGTTTATGCGACTCGGCACTCAGTTTTTTATCGTCGAGCAATTCTTTCGATGGCCCTAAAATAAGTGTTAGCGGTGTTCTTAATTCGTGTGTTATATCGGTAAAGAACAGTGTTTTTTGTTCGTTCAGATTTCGTAATTCTTCGGCCCTTAAATGCTCAAATGCCAGCTCGCTTTTCTTTTGTGCATTTATTATCGAGTATTTCATGAAAAAATACAAAACGGCAAAAAACGACATAGCATAAACGATATAGGCAACAATAGATTTCCACCACGGTGGCGACATGGAAACCTGAAAGGTGGTAGCTTTTGTATAATCAACATCGTTGCCCGTGCTCGATACAACTTTAAACGTATAATTGCCCGGCGGGAGGTTGGTGTAGGTGGCCGTATTTCGTGTTCCGGCACTGTTCCACTGCGCATCAAAACCTTCCATCCGGAAGAAGTATTCATTTTTCCCCGGATTTTTATAATCCATATCCGAAAAACTAAACGTCACCATTTTGTCTTTGTACGACAATGAAATTTTGTCGGAATAGGCCACCGCCGAAGTTAGTCCATAATCTGTTCTCAGCTCTTTTTCGCGATTCAGGCTTTTATCGTAAACACGAATATCGGACAAAACAATTTCAGACGTTTTTTGAGTATTATTCATTCCCTGCAAATCGATTAAAGCAAAACTGGCCAGGTTTCCTGCTAACATCCTACCGTCCGACAACGCCATTTGGGTATTTCTATCCAGGAGATCATTACGATAATCCTGTGAGAAATATTTTTTCTCAATCACTTCGTTTTCAATGTCAAACTCCAGCATTCCCTGAAAAGTACGAATCCATAAGTGTCCCAAGTCATCCTCCATTAAACCCGAGATATAATCGTTTTTCAGATATTCGGTTTGTGGAAATCCCTTGAACTCAACAATCTTATTTCCTTCGTCGTCAAACTTTTCAATCTTTTTATTTAAGCCGGAGTTTGTTCCTATCCATAAATTACCAAACGAATCTTCAAGAATGGCGTTTATAGTATTGTCATTTAACGAGTTGGTATCCGATGGTGAATAAAAATAATAACTGATATCACCCGTCTCAGGGTTGTAACAATTCAATCCGTTTTCGGTACCAATCCACACTTTCCCAGAACGATCTTCGTGAAGAGCCCTGATTATATTACTGCTTAGCTCACGAGAGTCATTTCGCTGACCAATACTTTCAAATGATACTTTTCCCTGTGCATCAGTCTTCATTTTAACTAAGCCACGTTCTCTAACACCGACCCAAATTACACCTGAATATTTTTTTGATGGAATAAGCTCAACAACCTTATTCCCTGAAATCCCTGGCAGTGTTTCGGTGTTATAATATTTACGCCCGTTTATATCAAGACTAAGATCGGGGGTATAATTATAGTGAATAATGCCAGCGTCTTCAGTTCCTAACCACAAACCGGTGCTATCGGCAAACATATCGAAAATGGAATAAGCTATAAAAGTAAGTCCATTGTGTGAATAAGTTTGTTCGCCATAATCATTTTTCAAGACATATATTCCGTTGTGCTTTTCGTATTGCAGCAGATTATAGGATGTTCCCACCCACAACTGATCATTATAGGCGGCAAAATTCATTACTCTGATCTTGTTTCCCAGGTTATCAATTCTTGATGGTAGCACATAACGGCTTAACCCTTTGTCGGTGATCGAAGCTCTGTCAATTTTTGCAGATCCAACCCAGAGCAAACCACTTTTATCAACAAAAATTGTTGAGATGGCATTTGATGACAAACTCCCCGGGTTATCAACCGAAACTTCGTAAACCCAAAAATGTGCTTCTTCCGGAGAAAGTTGTTGCTGATCGCGTTTCAGTAAACTTAATCCCTCGTTCCACGATCCTATCCACAAATTATGAAACTGATCGTAGCACAATCGATAAACTCCATCGTCGATAATACTGCCCTCTCTGTCTTCTTCACGATAGACAAAAAAATTAACAATTTCACCGTCATCATTTAACACCGCTTTGTTCAAACCACCTCCCCAGGTTCCAATCCACAGAACGCCTTCCTCGGATTCTAATACCTGAGTGACGGTTGCATTTGAAATTGAATTTTTACCCGTTTCCGGCACATAACGTTTATAATCTCCACTTTCAGGGTTAAAACAAAGCAAGCCATTGTACGAAGCAATCCACATCATATTTCTGGAATCAAGATGTAAATCGCTTATTACATCATTGGCTAAGTGGTGTTTCATTTCTCCTGTTTCCGGATCAAGGATGTAGAGTCCGTCACTCCAGGTACCAATCCATATTAAACCTTTATCATCTTCCAGCAACGACATTATCCGGTTCCTGATTTTATAGCGTTTTATTGTTCCATTCCGAACATCCATAAAATTTAAACCGCTTGCTGTTCCAATCCACAAATTTCCGGCTTTATCGACCAATAACTTTGTAATTTCGCGGTTCGAGATTGAAGTGGAATCATGATATTGAGGCTGATATGTCACACAGTCGTAGCCATCGAACCGTGTCAAACCATTTATGGTACCAATCCAGATAAATCCTTTTTTATCCTGAACAATGTCGTTGGCTTTATCTATTGTTAGTCCGTGCTCTGTTCCCAGATGAGAAAAGTAAAGCTCGTTTTGTGCCACTACCACACAAGAGCAAAAAAGAAGAACAAAAAGCAGTTTAGTAATTCGTAGCATATTAGTTTGTGCTTTGTGCAAATTTATATGAAATTTGAAAAAGAAGGTGTGTACTACCCAATTAACGCCAAAAAGATAACAAGCCTCATGTGCCTGAACAACCCCTTCACAACACATTGATTACCTGTATATTACTCATTACTGCCTTGTCATACAAATCCTGCCCGTCAAATTTGTAATAGCATTTGTCAATTTTATACAATCGATTTCAATTAATTGAAAGTGTACATCGATTTTGTTCAATTCATTCCTTTTTATTTCCCCGAGTTTTGCAATGTTTCCTGGAAGAAAGGAAACAAACCAATAAACGAAAACTTTAATTTATGACTCGTATTAACCATACGAAAGCTGTTCTTATCCGACTGTTTTTAATACTGTGTTTGAGTGTTGGGTACAACTGTTTTGCCACCAATAGACAAGATACTGAGAAAACGAAGCCAAAAGATCTCCAACTGGTTTGGGAGGATAACTTTGATAACGACGGTTATCCTGATGCTCAAAACTGGAATTTCGAATATGGATTTGTACGCAACCGCGAACTACAATGGTACCAGCCCCAAAATGCTTATTGCCAAAATGGACGTTTGGTAATAGAAGGTAAAAAAGAAAACATTTATAACCCGAACTATAATCCGCTAAGCGACGACTGGCGCACCAATCGTTCACTCGCTCAATACACATCAGCATGCCTTATCACTAAAGGTCTTCAGGAATGGCCTCCGTATGGCTATTTTGAAATAAGTGCAAGAATTGACGTATCGAATGGTGCCTGGCCTGCCATATGGTTATTAGGAACAAAACAAGGCTGGCCTTATTGTGGAGAGATAGACATTATGGAGTTCTATCGTATAAATAATGTTCCGCACCTGTTGGCAAACGCTGCATGGGGCTCGGAAATCAATTACCAGGCCAACTGGGACGATGCAAAAATTCCATTAGAACATTTTACGAAAACCGACCCCGAATGGGATGATAAATTTCATACCTGGTCGATGCATTGGGATAAAAAACAGATCAGCATTTACCTCGATAATGAGTTAATGAACCAAATCGATCTGCAACAAACCATCAATCCTGACGGAGGCAATCCTTTTACTTCCGATCAGAAATTCTACTTATTACTCAACCTGGCAATTGGAGGCCATGGAGGCGACCCATCTCTAACCGAGTTTCCAATCAGGTTTGAAGTTGATTATGTAAGAGTATACAAAGCAACCAACTAAATATAAAGTTATAACTATTTCAATTTTAATAATTTAATCTTAAATCTTTATGAAAAAGAAGAGTAAATTGAATCAATGTTATTTCAGCAATGGGATCTTAAAAACCATGGCTTTGGCATTGATGTTAATCATTGTTCACGGAACAGCAGCATTTGCCGGTTCCGGAACTGCATTACAGGAAAAATCAGTCACTGGTACAGTGTTTAGCACTAGCGGCGAGTCATTACCCGGTGTTTCGATTTTAGTAAAAGGAACTACTCGCGGAACTATTTCCGATGTTGACGGAAACTTTTCGCTTAATGATGTTCGCTCTGAAGATATCCTTGTTTTCTCTTTTATTGGTATGAAAGAGGTTGAGGTAACTGTTGGTGATAAAACCAGCTTTGAGGTTACCATGGAAGATGCCGTAATTGGTGTTGACGAGGTTGTGGTAGTAGGTTATGGTACGCAAAAGAAATCGGATGTTACCGGATCAGTAAGTTCCGTATCGGAAGAACGACTGGCAAAAATTCCTGTTTCAAACGTTATGCAGGCCGTTCAGGGAGCGGTTTCCGGCGTTAATATTAGCCAGGCCTCTTCTATCCCGGGAGAATCTCCTTCAATTCTTGTTCGAGGTGGAGGTTCACTTACCGCCTCTACAAGTCCGTATGTTGTAGTTGACGGTATTCCTATTTCAAAAATGGACGGATCAATCAACGATATCAACCCTAACGACATCAAATCAATTGAGATTTTGAAAGATGCATCCGCTACCGCAATTTATGGTATGAACGGAGCAAACGGTGTAATTTTAATAACTACAAAACGTGGTAAATCATCAGCACCAAAAATCCGTTATTCAGGTTATTACGGAGTAGAGGAATTTGCTCATATTCCGGAAATGGTTTCTCCTGAAGAATTGCTAAACCGCTATGCTGAAGGAAACAGAATTAATGGTTCGCCTCTGTATGATGCGCCCGTTAAGTATGAATATGAGGTGGAGAACTATGCAAACGGACACATAATCGACTGGATTGATGCAGTTTCGCAAACCGGTATTCAGCAAAACCATAATGTTAGTATTTCCGGTGGAACCGAAAACCTGAATTATTACATTTCCGGAGACGTATTAGATCAGAAAGGTGTAGTTAAAGGATACAACTACAAACGTTATTCACTTCGTACCAATATCGACGCTCAGGTTACAAATTACCTAAAAATCGGTACTAATTCATCTATCGTTCACCACAACAGAGACGGTGGTCGTGCCAACCTGTTAAATGCAGAGGCCATGAGTCCGTACGGAAGAATGTATGAAGAAGACGGATCGTACACCATTTACCCGATGTATGGCGAAACGCTGTGGGCCAACCCATTGCTGCCAACAACAACCAATCCTGAAAGACGCCAGTATAACATGAATCTGAACGGATATGCTTTTGTAACTTTTGGCGACATTTGGAAACCATTAACCGGATTAACTTATCGTTTAAATGCAGGTTTCTCATATATTCCACGCCGAACCAGTAGCTATAACGGAAAGTCGGTAAACGACCAGCTTGGAACTGCAGAAATTTATCATGCAGAAACTCAAGCCTATACTATTGAAAACATTTTACGTTACGACCGTGATATTGACAAACACCATTTCGATATAACTGCTGTATACGGTGCGCAGGAAAGAAACTACAACAATAACTGGGCACAGGCACGTGATTTTGTTAACGATGAATTGTATTGGAACAGAATGCAGGCAGGTGCTAGCTCAAATGTTAGTTCGTATGCAGACAGGTACGCTTCCGTGTCGCAAATGGGACGTTTAAACTATGTTTACGATAGCCGTTACTTATTCACATTTACAGTACGTCGCGATGGTTCGTCAGTATTCTCCGATGGTGTAAAATACGGAACTTTCCCTTCAATTGCATTGGGATGGAATATGCGACAGGAGAACTTTATGGCGAATGCCGAAAATATTACCAACCTGAAATTGAGGTTATCGTATGGTAAATCTGGAAACGAAGCTGTTGGCGTTTACAATACATTTACAACAATGACCGACCGCCAGATTGCGTTAGGCGGAATAACCAATATTGCCATGGTTACCGACCGTTTAGGTAACAGCGATTTAAGTTGGGAAACAAAGGAAAGTTTAAATGCCGGTTTGGATTTCGGATTCTTTAATAACCGGATTAACGGTTCGCTGGATGTATATACGGCGAAAAACACTGATTTATTGTTGGCACGAAAACTGCCAATTGCATCCGGCTTCTCTCAAGTAACCTCAAATATTGGAGAAACCTCGTCAAAAGGTATCGAACTTACATTGAATACAGTTAACGTTAATTCCGGCGATTTCAAATGGAACAGTGCTGTTGTTTTTTCTACAAATAAAACCGAGATTGTTGCACTGTATGGCGACGGACAGGACGACCTGGGAAGTGGCTGGTTTATTGGCGAGCCTATCGGAGTAATTCGCGATTATACCAAAGTGGGAATTTGGCAGGAAGATGAAATTGCCAATGGCGATCATTTAAATTGGGATCCGGTAGCCAAACCTGGTGATGTAAAATTAGCCGACATAAGTGGTCCTGACGGAGTGCCTGACGGAGTGATTAATGACGATGACCGTTCGATTCTGGGACAGAGAGCACCTAAGTGGACCGGTGGTTTAACCAATACATTTAGCTATAAAAACTTCACCTTTAATGTATTTATTCAAACCACACAAGGTGCAATGCGCGGAAATGCTCACCTAAGTATGGCTTCCGACGAAATTGAACGTCGTAACAGTTTTGCCGAAATTGGATACTGGACTCCTGAAAACCAAAGCAACGAATGGCGTTCGCTAAATAAAAATTCAAATCCTCACGGATATGGATTCCCGGTTAAAAATAACTTCACAAGAATTAAAGACATTACACTGAATTACGACTTCCCATCGCAGCTAACCAACAAAATTGGTGTTGATGCATTGAGCATGTATTTAAGTGGACGTAACCTTTACACCTTCACCGACTGGATTGGCTGGGACCCTGAAGAAAGAAGTATTGGCCGAGGTTCGAACAACTGGGATATCAACTACCCAAGTGTGAGGACAATCGTATTTGGTATTAATCTTACATTATAATAGCGTATAACAATTATGAAAACGAATAGAATATATTTAATATTACTGATAGCTATTACAATGATAGCTGTCTCATGTAGCGAAGACTTTTTGGATGAAAAACCAATGTCGTCGTATGCTCCTGAAACTTTAACTGACGAAGCCGGTGTTGAAGCAGCGTTGAAAGGATTACACTACAACTTTGGAACAATATGGACCTGGGCAGGCCGACAAGGCTGGAATTGCGTGTGGCAGGTAGGAACCGATGTTTGTTCTCCCGGTGGTATTGAGGGTGTTGAAATTCCATTCTTTAAATACGAAGATTTAAACTCGGAAAATGGTGCCGTTTATTACATGTGGGAAAGATGTTACCTTGTAATTAACAATGCCAATACTGCTCTTGCGGCAATTGGAGAAGATGGTGATCCTGAAAAGATTGCAGAAGCCCGTTTTTTCCGTGGTTATTGCTATAATATCCTTGCCACACTTTATGGCGATGTTCCTTTACTTGTTGAAGCAACATCATCAGCACGCACCGACCTCGAGCGTACTCCGGTGGCACAGGTAAACACTCAAATCATTGAAGATTTAAAATATGCCGCTGATAACTTACCAGATATTACCGGTACAATAACCGAAAGCCGCGCTAATAAACATATGGCAATGCAGTGTTTAGGAGAAGTATACTTACGTGTTGACCAACCAGACCTGGCAGAAACTGTTTTAACCAAAATTATCAACAGTGGTTTATTTAGCTTGGTTGAAGAACGCTATGGTATTGCTTTAGATGTGGATGGCGACTATTTCAGCGATATGTTTAAATTCGGAAACCAGCGTCGTTCGCAGGGAAATTCAGAAGCTATCTGGACATTCGAACTGGAATATACAAAAAATGTGGCCGGTGGTTTTACCGGAGCTCCTCAGCAGCGTCGTAACTGGGTTCCTGCATACCACAATGTGCCCGGAATGACACCGTATTATGATGATGTTGATGACAGTTTTGTACATCCTTACGGAGGTCGTGGTAATGGTCGTATGCGCCCAAGTAACTGGGTGAAGTACGAGTTATACAATGATGGTGACATCCGTAATTCGGAAAACAACATTACACGAACCTTCTATTACAATTCAGTTGGCTATAGTGCTACCTGGGGTGTAGATGCCAACGGTTACAGAGTTGACAAAGATTCACCCAATGCGGTTAAGGTAGTTGAAGTTCATGAAGGCGATACTGCATTAATTGCGGCAAGCGACACCATTGAAGTAGCGTATCCATATACCCGCAAATGGGACTCATTCGATCCGGACGATCAGTGGGGTTGGACAAATATCAAAGATTTCCCGATGATGCGTTTTGGTGAAACGTACCTGCTTCGTGCTGAAGCTCGTTTTAAACAAAACAACACAAGCGGAGCAGCTGAAGACATTAATGTTTTACGCGATCGTGCTTTTAAAGCTGCCCGTGCAGAAAGTGGAAACAGCGACCTTGGAAAAGTATCATCAGCCGATATCGATCTTGATTTTATTCTGGACGAACGTGCCCGCGAATTGTTTGCTGAGGAAAACCGCCGCATGACATTGATGAGAACCGGAACCTTAGTGGAGCGGACAGCACTGAATACAGAAAGCACCATTAAAGGTACCATTAGTGGAGTGAGTAACAACAACCTGTTGTTCCCTATTCCATTAAGCGAAATTCAACGTAACAAAGATGTTCAGTGGGATCAAAACCCGGGATATAATTAGGATATATTCATGAGAAACCACGGTTTAATAGTTGATGGTTCTCAAGTTTAGTTAGATTAGTTAGTATGAATAGAAATGCCCTACGGGGCATTTCTTATTTTTATATTTGTCAATGTTATTTGTCCAAAACAATTCATCATGTTAAAAGCCACTTTCTTCTTCGTCATTATAATCCTGTTTTTCAGCTGCAAAACACCCGACAGCAACAGTCAGTCATTGATTTCAGTAATCGACCAATCATTGGAGCTTGCCACACAACAAAGTTTACGAATGGCTGAATCATTAAAAGATCAACCGGATAAACTTCCGCAAACGATTGACAAAAATGGTAAGTTGGTTACATGTTATTCAGATTGGTGGGTAAGTGGATTCTTTCCGGGAGTGCTGTGGTACCTTTACGAAAATGCACCAACTGACAGTTTAAAAATATGGGCTGAAAACTTTACAATGCGCGTTGAAGACCAACAATACACCACCGATAACCACGATGTTGGTTTTATGATCTTCTGCAGCTTTGGGAACGGTTACCGCATCACCGGAAATCCGGAATACAAAGAAGTGATTCACAATGCATCAGAATCGTTGATTACACGTTTTAATCCTACGGTTGGCTGCATACGCTCGTGGGATTATGCACCGTGGAGCGCCAAATGGCAATACCCGGTTATTATCGATAATATGATGAACCTGAAACTACTGGAATGGAGCGCCAAAACATTTAACGACACCACCTATAGCCATGTTGCCCGAACGCATGCCAATACCACCCTCGAGAACCATTTCCGCGATGATTACAGCAGCTATCACGTGGTTTCGTACGACACGATTACCGGAGCGGTGGAAAAGAAAAATACGTCGCAGGGGTATTCTGATGATTCGGCATGGGCACGCGGACAGGCATGGGGACTTTACGGTTATACTATGATGTACCGCGAAACAGGAGACAAGACATATCTGGAACAAGCAAAACATATTGCGGACTTCATTATCAATCATCCTAATTTGCCAGAGGACAAAATTCCATATTGGGATTTTAATGCTCCCGATATTCCGAATGCTTTACGCGATGCATCGGCCGGTGCAATTATATGTTCTGCATTACTTGAATTAAGCGGTTATGTTGCAGATGAAAAAGCAGCATCGTACCTAAATATTGCAGAAACTCAGCTTCGAAGTTTAAGTTCCGATAAGTATCTGGCCAAACCCGGAGAAAATGCAAATTTTATTCTGAAACACAGCGTTGGACACATGCCCAATGGAAGTGAAGTTGATGTTCCGTTAAGCTACGCTGATTATTATTTTGTTGAAGCTTTAATGCGTGCCAAAGAGTTAATAAAAGAAAGTAAGTTGTAATAAAAACAAACAGCAGCAAGAGAACCTTGCTGCTGTTTTTACGTCTATTTTCAAGTTTATATCTAACACCCGATTAATGTCAACACACCAATCTTCGATTAAATGCTATAATTTTTCGCCATTTTCCAATAAAAAGGCTTCGGCTTCCACATTCCACAATCCCATGTACTTTTTGCAAAGCTTATCCAGCTCAGCATACACCGGATTTTCTTTTCCTTTCTCTTCAAATTCAGCAATTGCTGTCAACGGGAAATCAAAATGCGTATAAATCAACTTTTTACCTCCCGGAATATTTGGCAGATTTAAAGTAGCTTCAGGCACTGCATTTAAACCACCAATATGAGTAACCAATCCTGCCGGATCTAATCCTGCGGTCATAATTTCCAGCGCTTCTTTCATATCATCGGTATTACCGCCTGATGTTCCAACAATATGTGTGTAAGCGTAATGTACGTTATAGAAATTCATTTTTGCCGTGAATTCGGTGTTCGATGGGCCGGCGAAAAAGTTCAGACAACCATCGAAGCCAAGAATTGCATCGCCCTGCTCTACTACCGGAGCAACCGGAGCAAAAACAAACACATCGTCGTAACCTTTACCACCGGTTAATTCCTTTAATCCGGCCACAGGATCAGCCATTTCTGCAGTATTGATGTATTTCAATTCGATTCCGCGCTCTTTCGCGAACTCAACGGAGTAGAGCTCAGCTGCACGGTCAAGCCTTGTCTGGTCGATATCGGTAACCACCATCAATGATGGTTTTCTGTCCTCGCGGCGCAAAACGTAATTAATAGCTGCCAGTCCCATTGGACCAACACCGGCAAGAATGGCCATTTTACCACCGTCAACAATTTCCATCTTGTGCACGTAGCTTCCGGCGGTGGTGTGGTAATTGGCATGCATTGCACCAATAACACAACTTAAAGGCTCAGCCAGCGACGCAGGATAATAACCAGGTCCATCATAGGCCAGCAAACAATCCTGCACCAATACATCTTTTGGAATGATCACATAAGTTGCATCACCGCCAATGTATTTGTACGAATAACCCGGAGCACTCAACACGCCCACCGGACCATCTTCGTAATAAATTGCAGGTTGGATAGAGAATTTTTGTCCTGACTTAAACTTACTTTGCCAGTTGGCTCCCACTTCAACAATCTCTCCGGCAAACTCGTGGCCGATCATAATCGGATTTTCAGCAATATTATCCGGAATACGTTTGTGATCGCTTGCCTGGTTGGCTGCTTTGTAACTCGACATACAAAGACTGTCGGTTATTACTTTGGCCAAAATCTCATCATCACTGATTGCTGGTAATTCAAACTCCTCTACCCGAAGGTCTTTTTTACCGTATAATCGAACTGCTTTTGTCTTCATTTTCTATTTTATTTTCAGATTGAAAAGAGATTGATTTAGATTGATAAAAGATTGAAGCTTCCAACTCGAAACTCGTAGCTAGTGACTCGAAGCTTTTTCATCACTTATCAATAATCCTTTCCAATTTTTGTTCCTCTGCTTTTTTACTACTTTGCTTTATTAACGGTTATTTTTACCGCCTTGCCGGAAATCCTTATGTTTTCCATGCGTTCCTTAACGTTTCCCGTTCGTTCCTTAACGTTCCTCATGGGTTCCTTAACGTTCACCGTGCATTCCTTTTCGTTCCTCATGAGTTCCTTAACGTTCTCCATTCATTCCTTAACGTTCCCCATGAGCTCCTTAAGGTTTCCCGTTCATTCCTTGTCGTTCCTCATGCGTTTTTAACGGCTCCCCATGCATTCCTTAAGGTTTCCCGGACAATTTCACACGGGTCACTCCTTCTACTTTTGCCTTCAATTCCTAGTGTAACATCGACTGTCCACCCGAGATTGGCAGCGCCTGTCCGGTTTCATTCTCCTGGTCGATCAGGTATAAAATTCCTTTCACCACGTCTTTTGGCGAACATCCTTTTCCAAGTGGCACCTGGTCTAAATAAAACTGCTTCACATCGTCGATTGTTTTAGCACCCGGCACTTTCCCTGCATTCAGGTACTGAATAAACAATCCGTTTTCAGGATCGCTCCACAGCGGACCTTCGTAAAAGTTACCCGGACAAACCGAATTCACCTTAATTTTTTCGGGTGCCAGTTCCAGTGCAAACGACTGAGTAAGTCCGATTCCACCAAATTTACCACCGGCGTAGGCGAAATTCTTCTTACTTCCTTTTAAGCCCGATTTTGAGTTGATCTGAATGATATCAGAGTAATAATCCGGCTTATAAGCATTTTGAAGTTTCAATATTTTAGAAGCTACTTTTGTGCAATAGAAATAGGCGTTGTAGTTGATTTTGGTAACAAACTCAAAGTTCTCCGGAGTCATTTCGTCCAGACCACCGGCACGTAACACGCCTGCATTGCTTACAAACACATCCAAACCACCAAAAGTAGCAACGGTCTCTTTCATCAAATTGGCCAGGCTATCCATATCGGCCACATTGGTTTTTACAAAAATCGCCCTGTTGTTGCCTTTCATGGCAGCCAGTTCGGCAGCCGTTTTATTACCAACTTCTTCGTTAATATCGGCCACAACAATATTGGCACCTTCTTCGGTTAAATGGCGGGCAATGCCTTCGCCAAAGCCCATGGCAGCACCGGTTACAATAATGGTTTTATTCTGAACGCGGCCAAGCGATGTTCCTGCAGCAATTTTACGACGGTAATTCTCCACCTCCCAGGTATCGATAAATGCAATTTGTTCCGGAGTCATAAAATGCTGACCGCCGAATGATTCAGAATAAGCGCTGATCTTCATCGCATCTTCAAACACATCCAAAATAGTATCGCACTGCGCCGCATGATCGCCAACCGCCAACAAACCAATTCCTTTTAGCAAAATTACTTTTGGTGCAAAGCCGTTTGTTGAAATAAAAGCCGCGATCTTTTCTTTGGCCTCCTTCAACAGTTCCTCAACGTTTTCGGTATTTTCAATAAATACATATTTCGATTTGCAGTAAACGATCAGGTCAGGTGTAAATGGCCTGGCCACTTTTTCAAAGGCCTGCGCGTCTTTTGCGAATTGCGCGATTACTGCATTGTTCCGAAGTTTCAGCGTTTTAATCTCCTCTTCAGAAACCATCATGCGGATGGCAGGAACAAATTCAGCAATATCATCGCGGATTGGAAGTGTTTCTTCCGACAATTCCTCCTTCAACGCACCGTTCAGTTTTGCAAATACTTCGTTGTAAATCGTTTCAATCTCATCGATAGAATCGGCAGCCACAAAAATTCCGTGGTTTTGTAAAAAGATGATTTGTGCGGCTTTTCCTTTTTCAGCTTTGAATTTGGACAATTGCGTTTCAACCTCTTTGAACAACACATAACCCGGATCGATGTATGGAATATAAACCATCTGGTTGCCAAACAATTCACCGAGGTATTTTTCCACCTCGTTGCCACACATCAGTCCATTTACTTTTGTTGGATGCAGGTGCACCACATAAGCATATTCGATGGCATCGTGCATGGATGTTTCTACCGACGGACGGCGGTCTTTTGTGATGGTAGCTTCCATCAAATCGTCTTTAATCTGGCGTTCGCGCTCAAACGGATCAGCGCTGTATGTTTTTTCTGAGATCAGCCCAAGCTTTTTGCGATCAAGCTTTGCAAAACCATCTTCGGTAATTGTCGCGAGTGCATGACCACTGGCTTTTACCCAAATATTTTCGTCGTTTTTGTAAGAGGTGTTTCCTCCTCCGGCAATCACCATCTCCGGATTTTTGCCATAGAACTGCGATATCTTAATAAGATTTTCTAATCCTTCCATAATTTATTTTTGAAGATTTTGCTCGCAGATTTCGCAGATTTACGCAGATGATTTTTTTTAAAATGTTTATCTGCGGTTTTCAGCGCTATCTGCGTGAAACTTCTTTCTGTTTTATGCGATCATTTCTTTTATAACCGCGTTACCCAGGGTGATCAGGTCGGTAACGGAACGCTCAGTACGATCGCCGTTTGCCAAAACAAATCCTTCTTCGCCATGGGTTTTTAGGTATTGATGGGCTGCGATAACACAAGCTCCGTTGTACGATACTTTTTTCAAATCTTCGGGCAGCGTATCTTCTCCGTCAACTTTCACTTCGAGAGGGAAAACTCCCGGTGTATTGTGCTCTGATCCCAATGAAATTACATATCCTTTTTTGCTGAAATATTTTATGAATTCACGCAATTTATGTACTGAATTCCGCGACGGAATCAGTTCGATCATATGCACGTTCATAGCCTTTAGTTGCTCATCCATAAATTCCCAGTCACGTTCGAAAACAGTGATCAGATTACCTTTTCTGTCATCAAGCAAAACAGGATAACAGGGAATACCACCGGCATCTAAAATATACTCGCTTATGCGCTCCACCGGCGGGAATGATGCAGGCGATTCAGGAACAAAGGCAGAACCTCCAGCTTTTAGCAATTTACCGCGGATTTCGTTTTCAATTGCAGGAATATCGTCAGGATTCGACTTTGGCTCTACATCAAAAAGTTCGGTGTAAAACATCATTTTGCCCGACTTTTTCGGATAATTTTCTTCCACCAAAATTCGAATGGCTTTGGCTATGTGTCTTTCACGCACCAGTTCTTTGGCATATTTCGCTTTTACATCTTCGTAAGTGAGGCTCATCTCCGGGTAGATCGATTGCAAAAGGTAGTTCACCTTTTCAATCATCTGCGCCACCTGTTTCTGGCTTTCCGCAATCAGATCGTCCAAAAACTTTTTGCTTTCTTCAGAAACCCGGTAGGGATAATTCAGTCCTTTTCCACTGAAATAAATGCGCCCCGGATTATTTGGGTCGTTAATGGTAACATTGCGGCGTTGCAGCTCCGGAATCAGTCCGATAAACTCGACGTTAAACAATGGAAATATGCCGTTTTTTACAGCGTAATTATAAAATTCGTTATAGCCGTCGGAAACAAAAAAGTCGTTAATTCCCAACACATCAACCTCTTCGTCTTTTGCCAGATCAAATATCTGCGCAATATTATCGAAAGAGCTGAATGAGTAAGGTGTATGGATGTGACCATTAACATGAGGAATGCTAACATCGCCTCCAATTCGCATTAATGTTTCAATATCCGGGTATTCTTTTAGAAAATTCATATCAGTTATTGTTATTGGTTAAAAAGCAGGTGTGAATATAAAAAATCCTTTCCTACCAAAAATGTATTCACACTATGCTTTTCAACTAACAAAGATTATATACCTAACTTATTTCTGCGGATTTGCTCGGCGTTTGTAAAGTTGTTTTTCACAACATGACCTTTCAGCGGAACGATTTTTTCGTGAATTGCATCCAGGAACCAGTCAACCTGCGGGAAGAAATACTCTTCCAGTTCGTACGCAGGAGTAATCCAGTTACGCGAACCAACAACTACAGGAGGTGCATCCAGATCGTCGAATGCCAGTTCCGTAATATTTCTTGCCAAATCATTCAAAAATGAACCGCGAGAATTGGCATCGCCCGAGATGATAATTCGTCCTGTCTTTTTCACCGACTCCAACACTTTTTCGTAGTTGAAAGGAACAAGAGAACGGGAATCGATAACTTCGGCTTCCATTCCGTATTCTTCTTTCAATTTATCGGCAGCTTCAAGAGCACGATACAATGTTGCACCAATGGTAAGAATGGTAATGTCTTTCCCTTCGCGTTTTACATCCGGCTCGCCAAACGGGATTTCGTAATATCCTTCCGGCACACCGCCTTCGTGGAATTGCTCGCCAATGTCGTAAATACGCTGGCTTTCGAAGAAAATCACAGGATCAGTTCCCTGCAGAGCAGTGTTCATTAAACCTTTGGCATCGTATGGAGTTACCGGGAATACCACTTTCAATCCTGGAATATGTGCTACCAGCGAGGTCCAGTCCTGCGAGTGCTGTGCACCGTATTTCGAACCAACAGAAACACGAACTACAACCGGCATTTTAATTACGTTACCCGACATCGCCTGCCACTTCGGCATCTGGTTGAAAACCTCATCACCACAACGTCCGAGGAAGTCGCAGTACATAATTTCAGGAATTACGCGACCACCACACATGGCATAACCAATGGCAGTTCCAATAATCGACGCCTCCGAAATTGGCGAGTTAAACAAACGGTTGTACGGCAGCGCTTCAGTTAAACCACGGTAAACGGCAAATGCACCACCCCAGTCGCGGTTCTCTTCACCGTAAGCCACCAATGTCGGATCTTTGTAAAAACGATCAACAACAGCTTCGAAAATACCGTCGCGCAACTGGTATTGTTTGATTTTTGAAAATGGTTTTCCGTTGGCATCAAAAGCAAAACGCTCTTTTTTAGCCAGCTGCTGTACGCGTGGATTTTCTTCCATCGGGTGATTCACCTCCACTTCACGGTCTTCCATTTTATCCAGGCTCTCGTTCGAGAACATCATGTCACCGATCAACTCAGGATATTTTTCCATATCCATGTGCGGAGAAACTTTATCATCGATAGCCAGTTTCATCGCATATTTCATCAACTCAACGATGTCGGCCTTAATATCTTCAAGCTCTGTTTCTTTTGCAATACCGGCTCCAACCAAATCGTTGGCATAAGAAGCTATACAATCCTGTTTTTCCCATGCTTCCACTTCCTCTTTGCTTCGGTACGACGAAGCATCAGAAGGTGAGTGACCGCTGTAACGGTAAGTTAAAACGTCGAGCAGAACCGGACCTTTTTTGTCTTTCAGCAGTTCCATTTTGCGTTTGTACGCATCAATAACTGCCAGCGGATTGTAACCGTCAACACGTTCAGCGTGCATACTGTCGCGGTTTACACCTGCACCAATACGAGCGGCAATATCGTAACCCATGGTTTCACCACAGGTTTGTCCACCCATTCCGTACTGGTTGTTCATGATATTGAAAATGATTGGCAGACCACCTTTGTAGGCGCCTTCCCAAAGTTGCTCAAACTGGTCCATCGATGCAAAAGCCAGACCTTCCCAAACAGGACCACAAGCCATTGAAGCATCACCAATATTGGCAACTACAATACCATCTTTTTTATTTACTTTTTTGAATAATGCAGCACCCACAGCAATATCGCCCGAACCACCAACAATAGCATTGTTCGGATACACTCCAAACGGAGTAAAGAAAGCGTGCATCGATCCGCCTAAACCTTTGTTGAAACCTGTTTCGCGGGCAAAAATCTCGGCCAGTGTTCCGTAAATCAGGAAACGGCGTGCCAACGATTTTACGTTGCCTTCGTGACCTTCTTTTACGATGTTCAGAATTGTACCGTCGAAGAAGTTGGTCATTACATCCATCAATTCATCGTCGCTCATTTTATGGATGGCCGACATACCTTTGGCCAAAATCTCTCCGTGAGAACGGTGCGAACCAAAAATAAAATCCTCAACTCCCAGGTGATAAGCCATACCAACTGCAGCCGATTCCTGCCCGATTGACAAGTGAGCAGGTCCGGGATGGTTGTACTCGATTCCTTCGTACTCCCCCTTTGTTTTAATCAGGTTCAACATCGTTTCGAACTCACGAATCAGCGACATATCATGGAAGATATTAACGAATTCTTCGTTCGAGAAATTTGCTTTTTCCTCTTCAATACTTTTGTTGTATTGATTTACAGGTATTTCCTTAAATTGAATTGAACCCGGTTTTCTTACTTCAACCGGATCAATAAATTGCGACTTAGGCATAATATTTTGTTTTAATTTATTTACTGATTATTAGTTAGCTTCTTGCTACTTAAACATTTGTCTTTTTGGACTGAAGACCGAAGACGGAAGAGCGAAGTTCTGTCTTTCTTCCAACTTCGCGCTCCGTACTTCAAACTTCCTAATGTCCAAAACTGAATACGGTTTCTTTAAATATCTCCGAAACGGTTGGATGCGGGAATACCACTTCTTCCATCTCTTTCAATGTCAATTCGGCTTCAATGGCCATGCAGGCTCCATAGATCATTTCACTCGATGGATTCCCGATCATGTGCACTCCCAGCACTTCGCTATATTTTGCTCCAACCAACACTTTGCACGATCCGCTGCCACCTTCATTTTCGGCAACAAACCTTCCGGCATAAGCCATTGGCAGTTCGGCAATTTTATACTCTATTCCTTTTGCTTTTGCTGTTTCTTCGGTCAATCCAACACCCGATATTTCAGGATTGGTGTAAACCACTCCGGGAATAGCATTGTAACGCATTTTATCCGGGCGACCAGAAAGGTTGTTTACCACCACTTCGCCTTCGCGGCTGGCAGTGTGTGCCAACAAGGAGAAACCAGTTACATCGCCGGCTGCGTAAACGTTAGGAATATTGGTGCGCATTTTTTCATCGACTTTAATTCCGCCTTTAAATAATTCAACACCTAAATTCTCCAGACCAAAACCTGTTGTTACCGGCTTGCGGCCAACGCTCATCAATATTTTATCACCTTCGATTTCTGTTGTTTTACCATCTTTTTCGTAGGTAACTTTAGTTCCGTCAACTTTGGTAACTTTCGACGAAAGATTGAACTCAATGCCTTTTTTAGCGTACATCTGGCGCAACATGGCACTTTGTCCTTTGTCCATTCCGGTCAATATCTCATCCAGCATTTCAATAATGGTAACTTTCGTTCCGAGGCTGTTAAAAATACTGGCGAACTCCATACCGATAACACCTCCACCAATGATCACCAACGATTTTGGCTGCTCTTTCAGTTGCAAGATCTCGCGGTTGGTCAAAACTTCTTCATTACCCAGAACTCCCGGAATTGGAGGCACAAAAGCTTCCGATCCGGTACAGATCATCAGGTTGGCAGCATTATAAGTTTTACCTCCTGACTCAATCTCAATACCTTCAGCACTTCTCTTTTGTATCATTGCAGCATCGTTGACCACATCCACGTTAAACTGCTTCATTTTCAGGCCAACGCCACCAACCAGTTTCTTTACCACTTTATTCTTACGGGCCATCATTTTTTGGAAGCTAAACGAAAGGTCGTTTGCTTCTACACCATATTTACTTCCGCTTTTTGCGCTATCGTAAATCTTAGCGCTGTAAAGCAATGTTTTTGTGGGAATACAACCTTCGTTCAGACAAACACCGCCCAGTTCTTTCTTTTCAAAAAGAACCACTTTCAGTCCCTTTGCTCCGGCTCTTTCGGCGGCAACATATCCGCCCGGTCCGGCACCTATTATTGCTAAATCGTACTTCATTTCGGTATTAATAGTCAAAGGTTAAGTTTTCAATTTCAATAGCTACCTGCTTCACAAAACGTGTTGCCATTCCGCCATCCAGCGCCTGGTGATCGTAAGTCAAACTCAAGCCCATGTATGGCACAAATCCGTAAACGCCATCGCCAAGATCTTTTGGACGCGGTACAATTGTATTTACACCCAGAATAGCTACCTGTGGAAGATTGATAACCGGTGTAAACATTTCAACGCCATAATTTCCAAGGTTTGAAACCGTAAACGATGCAGCCTCTGAAGAAAGCAGCTCAGGATTGATACTTCCGGTACGGCAGGCATCGGCAACTTCTTTAAATTGATTGGACAGTCCGGTAATCGACAGGTCGTCTGCATTTTTAATTACAGGAACCATCAAACCACGGTCGGTATCAACGGCTAAACCTAAATGTACTTTATTGAAATATTTGACACTGTCACCAAGGAAATGGGCATTTACATCAGGGAATTGTTTCAGCGCTTTGATAACGGCAAAACAAACCATATCGTTTAATGTAATATTCGGAGCACCTTCTTTGGCTTTAATTTCTTTACGTAGGGCCAATAATCTTCTTGCATCGGCACCCAAATGGTGAGTTAGCTGCGCCGAGTTCTGCAAGGACTGATGCATTGCTTTGGCAATCAACTTGCGGATATGCGGCATTTTTTTGATTTCGAAATCATCGGCATAAACCGGATTTGTTCCAAGGTCTGACGCCTTAACCGTTCCTGCCAACCCGCTTCCGGTACCTACGGCTTCCAAACCTTCGGCTTTGGCAACTTCTTTTGCCAGTGGCGAAAGTTTTGGCTGCGATGCTGCAAACACTTTCACATCGCGCTCTATTACACGTCCACCAGGACCTGATCCTTCAATCGATTCGTAAGGAACTGCTTCTTTCTCAGCCAAATTTTTGGCACGTGGCGAAATTTTCACTTTCTCACCTTCAGCCTTTTCTTTCAGAACAACCTTTAGCTCTTCTTTTTTCTCAGCAGGTTTTTCTTCCACTTCTTCTTCTACTTCAGCAGCGGCAGCAGGTGCTGTTCCGGCAGAAAACTCATCTATGTTTTCGCCAGGCTGGCCAATAACGCCAATGGTTTGCAAAACAGGAACCTCATCTCCTTCTTCGCAAAACACAGCCAATAAAACACCATCTTCCTCAGCTTCCTGCTCAAATGATGCCTTATCAGTTTCATAAGCAAAGAGCGCCTCGCCCTTTTTCACTTCCTCTCCCACTTCTTTCGTCCATTCGGTAAAGATGCAGGATTCAACAGACTGCCCCTGGCGGGGCATTATTATTGGTGTAGCCATAACTTTATTAATTTTCGACAAACTTAAACGACCCAACTTGTATTTACAAGTTAATTCTTAGTTTTCACTTAAACATCTAATCTACAACCTTTTTAATACATTTACAAGTAACTTGTAAATACATTTATTTAATTTTGTATTTACATCCAAAGATAAAATCGTTTATATTTGTCACTCCGGAAAAAGAATTCATGATGCGTTTGAGCAAAAATTTACCGCAATACAAAGTTGTTTACGAAATTATTCGCAAACACATATCAGATGGGGTGTACCAAAAAGGAGACATCCTCCCATCAGAAAACGAACTTTGTGCGGTGCATCAGACCACCCGACCGACGATACGAAAGGCACTCGACCGCCTGGTTCACGAAGGTTACATTAAAAAGAAACAGGGAAAAGGAAGTATTGTAATGGGCGTTCCGCAGGGTGTTGGAATTCTGTCGTTATCAGGAACCACCAGCGCTGTAGGACAGGAAAACCTGATTACTGAGATCATTGTGAAACCGGAGATCCGGCAGTGGGATACTTCTAATCTGGCATACCCGCTACTGAATAACGAAGAAGAATTTGGCTGTATTTATTTCGAGCGACTGCGCATTATGAACAAACAGCCTGTTTTTTATGATATCACCATGATGCCCAACATCAACCTGCGCCGTTTTATCAGCCGAAACCTGGAGAACAAATCACTGTTCAACATTCTGCGCACGATGTACGACATAGAAGTTACCGGTGGTGAGCAGCGATTGATGGCCATTCTTGCTGACAAGAAAATTCAGGAATACCTGAATGTAAAAGAGGGCCATCCGATACTTCACATTAACCGCAAACTGGAAACCAGCCGTGAGGGATTTTTCCTGTACAGCCAGGTGTATTGCAATAGCGAGAAGTACGCTATTTTCGGAACGTTCTAATTCTACACTTCAACACAATCCGCTACAGTACTTCAGCACACAATCCATGTTTACCGGAGCATTACTCCTTAATTCCGAGGTCGAGCTTGGCAACATCGGCATCCGACAAGGTATCGGCAATCACCATTGCTGCACCAAGCGCACTGGAGTTATCAATTTCTGAAACCAGAACTTTTTTAGCCGGAAAGCTCTTTTTCAAGAGCTCGATAAAAATCGGATTACGCGCAAAACCACCTGAAACATAAAGAATTTCAGTATTATCATTTTCCGGAACAACCAGATTAATGCTTGTTACACAAAGTGCCGTCAGGTCGATCATCAACTTGGTGTAAGCTTCTTCGTAATCTGCAAAAACACTCAGGTTAACCTCCTTCAATCCTTCCTCAAAACTTTCCTTGCCATTGGGAAAATATACGGAGGTATCACCGTATTTGTTTGAAAGCGTTTCAACCAATTCCTGATCGTTTTTCACTTTTTTAAATGTGTCTTTCGCAACATCAAAATGTTTGGCCAGATTTTCGGCCCAAACTTCGTGGAAATGCCCCATAAACAATCGCGAAGATTTTACCTGTTCTTTATTTGGAGTGAGGAAACACAAACAGTCCTGCTCCAACTCACTGGCAGTTAATGGCTCTTCGTTGAATGGATTCATATTTATACACCATGTTCCGGTTGAAACAAGGATAAATTTAGCCGGACTGGCTTTTAAATAGGGCACTAATGATGCTGAACTATCATGAATACCGGTTCCTACTTTTACTTCTTTTCCTGCCACGTCAGCCGGGAAAACCACATCATTATTGATAGGTTCCGGCAAAGCAATTTCGTTATCCGAAATCCACTGATGGTATTTCATTTGATCGAAATCCCACATGAAGGTATGACAACCGATTGATGTAGGTTCCGAAAGTATTTCGTTTGATAAAGTAAACGATAAATATTGCGGAAAATTTAAAACCGATTTTGCCTTTTTGTAAACCGAAGGCTTCTGGTCTTTTAGCCACAAAATCTGAATGCCCGAATTCAGCAGTAGCCCCAACGCAGGACTGGCAGTTTTTCGGCAAAACTCATTTTTCCCACCGTACTGCTCAAAAAGATCTGCCGCAATTGTTCCAGGAATCTCCTTTAAATAGTTGTAAACCGGAGTCAGGCGTTGCCCTTTCTCATCCAGAAACATCAGCGATGCACCGTAAGTGGAGAAATTCACTCCTTTCAAATCGTATTCGTTAGTGGCCACAATTTCTTCCAGACTTTTACTGATCCACGATGTTATCAGATCGATGTCGTCGCACTCAAATCCATCATCGTCGCTTATCACCGGAAACTTCTCTTCATGTTGTTTTACAACTTTGAAGTTACTGTCGAACAACAATATTTTCTTGTTGGTTTTTCCTATGTCGAAAACAGCTATTACTTCGGTCATTTTTGCAGGTAAAAAAATCCTTTTCCACCTTATTATCAGGCAAAAAAGGATTCAAATTATAAACTTAACTTATCTTTTTAACAGCACATCTTTTTCGTACTGCTGAATTTCACCGATATACCCCATTCCGGTAGGAACGCCTTCCTTCAAACAGTAGTAATCCCAAACAGCGCCGAATGGCATTGTTTTCAGTTCTTCCAACATCGCCAAACGCTCGAAATTCTGACCGGCTTCCTCAACTGCAACCAAATCTTTTGTTGGCTCCAAAGCAGCAATAAGGAAAGCTTTCATAGCGGCGCGGGTTCCGGTTACATAGGCTCCGATACGGTTAATCGATGCATCGAAGAAATCCAAACCAATATTTACACGGTCGAGAAAATCGTTGCGCATAATTTCAGAGGCAATCAGCTGAACATCTTCGTTTAAGGTAACAACGTGGTCAGAGTCCCAACGTACCGGACGAGTTACGTGCAACAGCACCTCATCAACAAACTGAAGCACAGATGAAATTTTATCGCCCACCTGCTCGGTTGGATGGAAGTGTCCGTTATCCAAACAAATTAATTTATTGTTTTTAATGGCATAACCCAGGTAAAAATCGTGTGATCCAACTGTCATCGACTCCACACCGATACCAAACAATTTACTTTCCACAGCATCTTTCATCTGCTTTTTCGAGTACTCGGTTTCCATAGCTTCGTCAAGCGACTTTTTCAGCAAAGTGCGGTATCCGTTTCTGTCAACCGGAACATCTTTTGATCCATCGGGAATCCAGGTATTGTGCACACAAGGAGTACCCAGTTGTTTACCAATTTCAGCTGAAATAGCACGACAACGTTTTACGTGCTCTACCCAGAATTTACGGTTCTCTTCGTTTTTGCTCGACAAGGTAAAACCATCGGCAGCACGTTCGTGCGAAAAACAGGTAGCATTAAAATCCATGCCAATTCCCTGTGCTTTACACCAGTCTATCCAGCTTTGAAAATGTTTTATCTCAATTTCGTCGCGGTCAACTTTTTCTCCCTTAAAATCGCCATAAATGGCATGCAAATTCAGGCGCTGTTTCCCGGGAAGCAAAGCCAGTATTTTTTCAAGGTCGGCGCGCATTTGCTCAATAGTTTTGGCTTTTCCCGGATAATTTCCGGTTGTCTGAATTCCACCTGAAAGTTCGCCATCAGCTGTTTCAAAACCACCAACATCATCGGTCTGCCAGCAGTGCAGCGAAATATTTACATCTTTCATTTTTGCAATGGCAGCATCCGTATCTACGCCAATTGCAGCATATTGTTCTTTAGCTATTTCGTAAGCTTTTTTTATTAATTCACTCATAATTTTGTCTTATTGATTGCTAATTATTCCATATAAAAAACTTCCTCCAGCGGCACCGAGACGGGCGAATTATCCGAATTTGATTTCATGATGTCTTTCATATAAGCCCACCACTTTTGTACAATTTCTGTTTGCCCCAAATCCTGCGAACCACCATCGCCAATTACCTTCTGAAACGCAAACAAGGTGTTTGTTTCGTCATCCAAAAAAATGGAGTATTCGCTTATGCCGGCTTCTTTCAGTAATTGTTTCAGCTCAGGCCAAATTTCAGCGTGTCGTTTTTTATATTCCTCCTTTTGCCCTTCGTTGAGGTACATTTTAAAAGCTAATCGTTTCATTATCCCAGGGCATTTAATTCAGGATATAACCATTTGGCTATTCCTATTACGATAACCGATAAAAGAATGGTTCCGATTCCGATAAGAATCATATTGAAAGCCTTCCGTGAAACACTTCGCCACTCTTTCCGGTAAAATCCCCACAGGTTAGCAGTAAGAATGATAGTTGCCATGTGGAGCGTCCAGGAACTGGCACCGTTGCCGATTTTGGTTTCCCCCATTCCGTAAAAAAAGAACTGAAGAAACCAGGTGGTTCCTGCAAGTGCACAGAAAAGATAGTTACGCAATAATGGCGTTTTTTTGTTGACAAAATCGCTGCCGGTTTTATTTTTTAAGATCAGCGCAAGCGACCACAAAAAGTTGGTTGTTAACCCTCCCCACAAAATCACAAAAAATATGATGTTGTTTTCGAAGAGGTATTTAAATCCGCTGCCATTTTCTGTTACAAAAGAATAGCTCTGTTCCACCGCCATCGAGCGGGCTACTTCTGCCATTTCTTTTCCGGTATCGATTCCGAAACTAAAAAACGCGCTTAAAACACCTGAAATAACTGCTATTATAAGTCCTTTTGCCAGTTTAAACTCCTCGTTAACACCTTCTTTATTACCTGCCAAATCGCGGTCTTTTATAATTCCGGCGCGGCCACTCAAAATAATCCCAACTACCAGAATAACAATACCGAGTAACACAATTCGGCCACCGGTTGAGCCAAAAAGATCAGAAAATGAAAGTCCATCGGGAAGTAAATCGGCAACACCCGGAATATTACGTAAAATCGGTAATCCGAGCGATCCTACCACTGAAGTGATACCTAACAAAACAGAATTACCCAGCGACATGCCCAGGTAACGAATTGCCAAACCATAAGTTAGTCCGCCAACTCCCCACAGCAAACCCATTATATAAGTATTGCGGATAACACTTCCTTCGGCTGATTGTAATATTCCCTGCCAATCGGGGATCGTTAAAACAACAGCCAGGTAAGGCATAATTAGCCATGAGAATATTCCTCCTGTAATCCAGTAGATTTCCCAACGCCATTTATTCACCCAGTTATAAGGCATGTACCAACTTCCGGATGCCATACCTCCAAGCGAATGAAAAATAATTCCAAGTAAAGCCTGCATTTTGATTAATTTTTAATTGGTTTGAAAAAAGTTCTAAGTTCTAAGCTTTTAAGACAAGTCAAAAATATTATGCTTTTTTTAGCTCATCAATACAGAAAGTGGCAAATAATTTATATTTTTTGGCACAATTTCAATGAACGAGTATTTTAAATATCTAACAACAAGTGAAGAAGATATAGACTGGGGTTTATATTTAAAGGTGGCCGGATATGCCCGGATAAAAGCCGATACCCAATACCCAACAAAAGATCATCCGTCGGAATATTATTTTGAATGGAAAAACGGACGGGTTCTTCATGAATTTCAGCTGAATTATATAACTGAAGGCACAGGAATATTTGAGAATTCAACGGGAAAATTCCAGGTAAAACCGGGAAGTTTAATTGTAATTTTCCCCAATGAATGGCACCGCTACCGCCCAATAAAAAAAACAGGATGGTTGGAAAACTATGTTGGTTTTAACGGACACATTGCCAAACAGCTTCTGAAACACCCAACGTTTTCGTCGCAGCAACCGGTTATCCAGTGTGGCATTCGTGAAGAAATTATCGACTCGTATTTAAAAATATTTGATCTGGTTGAGAAAGAGCAACCCGGCTACCAGCAAATTGCTTCCGGAATGGTTGTAAAACTGCTGGGGTACATTATTTCATTCGAAAAACGAAAAGGATTCTCCGGAAAACAAATCTCCAAAGTAATTGAAGAGGTGCGTTTTTTAATGCGGCAAAATGCGGCTCAGGAATTCGATTTGGAAGAGCTCGCACGTCGGCACAATGTTGGCTATTCGTATTTTCGGAAAATGTTCAAAAAATACACCGGTGTTTCGCCCGGCCAGTATCATTTGCAATTGCGTATAATACGTGCCAAAGAACTGCTGATTTCTACCGATAAAAGTATTAAAGAGATCAGCCTGGAACTTGGCTTTCAAACCATTCATTATTTCAGTTTAATCTTTAAAAAGAAAGTTGGCATGAACCCTTCGGAATTCCGCAAACGCCTGAATTAATGATTAAAAAAACGTTTCAAAATTCAATGTTGGTATTTCTTTAAAAACCCGTAAATATCATTGCTCATCCGTGTAAACAGAACTAAGTTGGCGCAGAAAATTGAGATTCAAAAAAATTCGGTTATTTTGTAGTTTTTAAAATATTCAGACATTGGCAAATCTTCATCTTAACGTTTCAGAGGTACTCGATCATATATCTTTAGATTGTGTAATATTTGGTTTTCACGATAACGAATTAAAGGTTTTAATGCTGCGCTTAAAGCACACAAATGCGTATGCATTGCCCGGAGGTTTTTTAAAACATGAAGAAACGCTGGAACAAGCCGCCGAACGAACCCTGAAAGAACGAACCGGATTGGACAACATATTCCTGAAACAGTTTAAGGTTTTTAGCGACCCTAACAGGGATAAACTCAAAAAAGACAATCCTGAGTTTTTAAAAAACGAACCACCTGAAGTAGTGGCATTTTTTAATAAACGATTTATTTCAGTTGGTTTTTATGCATTGGTTGAGTTCTCGAAAGTAGATCCCCAGCCGGATGTACTTTCGGAAGCCTGCGAATGGATTAGCCCGTTTGACGATGTTGAAATGTTCATCGACCACAAAGATATTATCGATAAAGCACTGACAACTTTGCGTATTCAATTGAATCAGCAACCTATTGGGCTAAAATTGCTGCCCCGGAAATTTACCATGCCGCAGTTACAAAAGCTGTACGAAACGATTTTGGGCCGCGAACTAGACCGCAGAAATTTTCAGCGAAAGATATTATCGTATAAAATCCTGAATAAACTTAATGAACGGAAAACCGGCGGAGCCCATAAAGCACCGTTTCTTTACGAATTCAACCGCGAGAGCTACAAACAAGCGCTGGAAGATGGTTTGAGTGGCATTTGGTAGCACTTTTAGCTACACAAAATGTTTCCGAACAAAGGTGCGGCTAACCCACCACAACAATATAAGGAAGAACACAAAACCAATGGTAGCAAATAAACCTATCGAGAGGTTTTGTGTAGCTTTATCGATAGCCTGAAATACCCAGTGCGTTGGAAAAAACCCAAACAGATGCACAAATTTTTCGGGAACAAAAAACGCTGCAACCGGAATCAACACCAGCATATTAAACGCTTTTATATACACCATTCCCTGCATGCGGTTTTGTACCATCGAATTGATGGCCAATGCATAAACCGGCACCACTAGCGCAGCCAGAAACGAAATAAGCAGTATTGCCAACACCGATACCTCGCAAATAGTTTGCACCGACAATAAAACCAGGTTCAAAACAACTGTAAACAAATACGGTATCAAAAAACGGGAAAGTATATATTCCATCTTGTTTAGCGGAACAACTCCATAAACTTTTGCAACATCCGACTCTTTCTCGTCAATAAGCACCATACTACTGATAAAGCAAAACATCTGAGTGTTTTCAATAACGCCAATCACTAAAAACAATGAAAGGTAGGGAGCCAGAATCGCATATTTTTCAATCAACGGAGGCACTGCCCAAATAATCAGGGCAAACACAATTACGGGCAACACCAGAAATGATCTCAGTGACGGATCGCGAAAGATCAACTTAAAATCAGTAAAAGCCAGTTTAAAAATCTTTTTCATTTCCGGTGTTTTATTGGTGAACAATTTTTCTTAAAAATCGGCGATATGCAAGCCAGTAAAAAAGCGGAATAAACACCACAATTGATGCTATTGCAAAACCAAAATTAATTGCTGTGCCGCTTACCGAATAATCAATCAGATCGAGACTTCCCTGGATGGGGAAAATGCATTTCACTACTCCCATTTCAAAAACACCGAGATATTGGAGAAGTGGCAGGTTTACAAATGCCAGGAAAACAGGGATGGAAGTCATGGCAAATTTTAAAAACTCGTTGGAGAAAGTCAGCATGTACAAGCCCAACAGCGAGGAGAGGATACAAATTGAAAGTGAACCGACGGCATACCATGCAATATTAAAGTCAAATCCTTTAACAGAAAATGCCAGTCCCAATGAACACACCATTCCAATTAACGAGACTGAAATAACTTTCGACAAAAACAGATGATGCAGATTAAAAGGGGTTACAAATATGGCCTGCAAAATCTGGTGTTTCATCTCGATATAAATGGCCAGTGCAATAAAAAAGTAACCAATTACCGAAGGATCATTCAGAACAAGTGCAACCAGCAGTTTATCGAGGCTGCCAATATCGCGCAGGAAATACAGCACCAGTCCATACATCAGTGTTACCACAATACTGATTGTTATTATACTGTTCTTTTGCAGCAAAACAAATTGCCATTTTAATTGCGAACCAAAACTATTCATCACCAAGCGATTTTCCGGTTACACGAATAAAAACCTCTTCCAAAGTTGCCTCCAGCGTATGAATGCGTTTCACCTCATCCTGTTTTAAAAATTCCAGAAATTGTGGATTTGCACCAAGATCTTTCAGTGGAAACTCCTCCGTCTGCCCGTTTTTCAAATCAACTTTAACAGCCTCTTTACCATAACTGCTTTTCAGGTTGCGGGGCGTGTCGGTCAGCACCAGTTTGCCATCTACGATAAACGACACGCGGTCGCAAATACCATCGGCAGTTTCCATGCTGTGCGTAGTTACAAAAATGGTTTTTCCCTGGTTTTTCAAATCAAGGATATGCTGTTTTATTTTGTGCGCATTTACCGGATCGAGGCCGGAGGTTGGCTCATCGAAAAACAAAATATCCGGATCGTGCTGAATGGCCCGGATAAAGTTCAGGCGCATTTTCATTCCTTTCGAATAGGTTTCAACCGGCTTATCCATGGCATCTGCAAGGTCTACCATTTCAAACAGCTCTGTACTGTAATGTTTTTTACCGTTTGGGTAGAAAGCCGCAAACAACTCAAGGTTTTCTTTCCCGCTTAATTTCAGGTAATGATTGGGCAACTCAAAGCCAACACCGATTCGCTCGAAATACGAATTATTCCACTCCGAAAGGTTTTTCCCATCAATATTTACCTGTCCTTTGTAGCCTTCCAGAATTTTATACAACACCTTTTGTGCAGTACTTTTCCCTGCGCCGGAAGGGCCAAGAAAGCCAAATATTTCTCCTTTTGCAATCGAGAAATCAAGGCCTTTTAATGTTGGCCCCTCATTTCCGGGATATTGAAACACCAAATTTTCAACCTGTATCATTCGTTTAGTTTTTATCAAAAGCCGGTTTGGCCAGTTTTATATAGTCAGCAACTACCTGCATTAAATCGTTCTTTTTACCGAAATACACCGGTTGTTTTTTTTCTATGCTTTCCCTGGGATTGATTACGCCGCTTACTTCCAGTTGCTCCTGAATACTGAGACCCAGTTTATACAAAAAGAATCCCTGTGTTTTTACCGGAATATCAGAACGAAACAGCCCTTTTTGCACTTCATATTCCACCATCTTTTCAAAGCCTGTCACCACCTGCGACAGCAACTCGTTGTACAAATGTTTTATGGAAGGCGAATTGAGGTTTTGTGTCAGGTTATGCAAAAAATGACTGTGCAGCGGATTCTCATCATCAAAGCAAAATCCATGTTCATACAAGGCAGAAAAGAATGCCCAAAAATCGGGGTAATTTTCGCGTTTAACCGCTTCTGTGTATTTTGTTTTAACGGCCACCGATTCGTTTACCAGGTACATAAACAAATCGAGTTTATCGTTAAAATACTGGTAAACGCTGCCTTTGGCAATTCCCAACTGTTTTACCACCATCGAAATGGAAGCTTCGTCGTAGGTCTTTACGGCAAACTCCCTCAAAAAAGCGTCTGTGATCTGCTTTCTCTTTTCTTTTTTCAGCTTTATGAATGTTTCTTTTGGCATAATTATGACTACCTGGTCACAAATATAGAAATATAAATGACTACATGGTCACATTATTCAAATAAAAAGATAAGTTGAATTTAAGATTGAAGTTTTTTCAGTACCCCATCTTTATAACTACGACTTACAGGGATTTGCTTTTTCCCAATTTCAATGATTTCGGCAGTAAACGAATCAATCGCATTCACCGCCACAATAAACGAGCGGTGCACACGTAGAAAATCCTGTTGCGGCAATTTGGCTTCAATACTCGAAATGGTTTCGCGGGTTACAATGGTTTTATCAACCAAATGGATCTTTATGTAATCGGCCAGACTTTCGATGTATAGGATCTCCGGGAAACTTATTTTTATCATTTTGCGGTCGGAGCGCACAAAGATCGACTCGCTTTTTTCGGGCTGAATTCGCGCAGGTTCTTCAAAATCCACCTGCTGATTTTCACTCAGGTATTTATTAATACTTTGCATCAGGCGGCCAAACGAAATGGGTTTCAGCAAATAATCCACTGCCTGCAAATCGAAACCATCAACAGCATACTCGCGATAAGCCGTGGTGAAAATTACTTTCACCGCATTGTTTATAGATTTGGCGAACGACAAGCCTGAAATCTCGGGCATATTTATATCCAGAAAAACCAGATCAACCGGTTGGCTGCTTATCACATTAAAAGCCTCGACTGCATTTTTACACAAAGCAACAATTTCAACGGTTTCGATCTTTCGGAGGTGACTTTCCAGAATTTCACGCGCCATGGGCTCGTCATCAACTATTATGCAGCGTATCTTTTTAGTCATTTTTCCGGTTCGATTGTTCAGTTTTTGTCAGGTCACAAATAACAAGTTTCGCGCTGTACCAGCTTTCTTTTATCTCGTGCACCAGCTCATAATTGTTCGGATAATTCAAATCCAGTCGTTTTCGAATATTCAAAAGTCCCAGCCCACCATTTTTGTGCTCGTTACCCTCATCAATAAACGAATTTCCAATTTCAAATTCCAGGCAGTCATTGTCTACCCGCACTTCAATTTTAATGCTCAAATATCCATTTACTAAGTTACCATGTTTAAAGGCATTTTCAACAAACGGAATCAACAACATCGGCGCCACCTGAATTTCCTCGTCCACTTCTGTCGATTTAAAATCCACCTTCAGCGTATCCTGAAAACGAACTTTTTCCAGCTCGATGTACTCCTGAATATGCAGCACCTCTTCTTTCAAACTTACAAGTGGCTTATTTACCTGATACAATATATAATCAAGCAAATTCGAGAGTTTCAGAATAATATCGGGCGTTTGTTTCGACTGTTTTAAGGCAAAACCATAGATCGTATTTAAAGTATTAAACAGAAAATGAGGATGAATCTGGCGTTTTAAATAATGCAATTCCTGCTCTTTTAACTGAAGTTGCGTTTCAAGTATTTTATTCTGTAACTCCTTGTTTGCCGTGGCGGTTTTAAAACTCTGATTCAGAATACTTACAAAACTAATTACGCCAACAACAATAATAACCAGCAGCAAAACAAAGAAGAAGTTTTTGCTCATTGGCGGCATCTCATCCAAATTAAATTTAAGGACCAAAATCAGGCAAGTGTAAATAAGCAACGAGATGACATAGGAAATATAAACAAAAGTGTAAAAACTGTACAGCGCAAACTTCCAATAACGTTTGGCCAGCAGATACCGCGGAATAAGGCGGTAATTAACAAAGTAGGTAACCGCAATGGTAAGCGGCAATAATCCGCTCGAAAACCACAGCGCATAATCAACTTTATCCGAATTGTAGCTAAAAAAATAGAAAAAGAAAAACCATACTGCCACCCAGAACAGCGAATGGAAAAGAATCGTTTTAAAATTTATTTTCTTCCAAAAGTTCATTAATACAATACTACTTATTTTTCGTGAACCGGCATTTTTTTAGCGACGAATTGCGGGTTTTCTTCGCTTTGTTGCATTTATAACATTTCAATTTCGGTTTATAAGCTTAATTTTGAAAAAACACGTACAGAATCTTCCATCTGTCGCAATAAAATAAATGCGATCATTTTCTGACATACATTTGATTCGTATTTATTTAAAAACTAAAATTATGAATGCACTGATTGAAAAACTAAACGATGGCGGCCCTGCTTTTACTTACATTATTGTACTTACATTTTTGATATTAATCGGGCTTTTCGTGCGTGGACTTTTAATGAAAGGGGAAAAATACAAGACCATTGAACTAATGAAGCAAATAAGTTGGTTTGCAGTAGCCTGGGGATTTTTGGGGCGTACTTTCGGACTGATTATGATATTCGACAAAGTTCAGGCAATGGGCGATGTGGCGCCAAGTGTATTTGCCGACGGATTAAAAATAGCCCTGGTTGCTCCTTTGTGCGGAATTCTTGTTTTTGCTTTAACACGATTGGGAATTGTTGTACTCGTAAGTCTGCAGAAAAACTACCAGCCACAGGAAAACAATTGAACACTATTGTCATTTCGAACGAAGAGATAAATTTGTTACTTTTCAACTATAAGGTAACAGATTTCTCCTCATTCTTCGTCGAAATGACATTTCACTTTTTTTGCCTTTTCTATCCGCTTAGCGCATAATTTCAACACTTGCCTCGTTTTGTTGTTGCTTAATTAGAATACACGCAAATTAAGCAACAAATGAAACCAATCGAAAACATCGACGACGTTATCCTTATCCTGGATTCTATCATAGAAGACTCGTTGAAAACCGGCGACACACTGGGTTATTTTGCGGTGCTTTACCAAAAAGTAACGGTTAAGGTAAAAGAGGAAATTCAGAATAATTATTTTGATGACGGCCCGCGAATGGAAAAACTGGATGTTGTTTTTGCCAAACGGTACATCGATGCCTATTTTGCTTGGAAGAACAATGAGCCGGTAACTCAATCGTGGGCGATTGCTTTTACGGAAACCCGAAACAATAATCTGCTGGTGGTTCAACACCTTTTATTGGGAATGAACGCCCATATTAATCTCGACCTTGGTATTGCCGCGGCAGAAATTTCAAAAAGCAATAACATCGCTGCGTTGCAAGATGATTTTAACCGGATAAACGACATTCTTGCTTCGATGGTTGACGAAGTGCAAAACGGACTTTCTTCCATCTGGCCATTTCTACGGAAGTTGCTTTTGTGGTTGGGGCAGGCCGATAATTTACTGGTGGATTTTAGTATGAAAATCGCGCGTAACGGAGCCTGGAAATTTGCCAAAGAAATAGCTGCAGTTGAAAAAACCGAATGGCAGGAAACGATTAAAATCAGAGACCAAAAAGTAACCGATAAAACCCGGCTGATAACCGATCCCGGGAAAGTCATCCGCTTTTTGTTTCAAATTATTCGCTGGACAGAACGCGGAACGGTTGCCGATAAAATTGAAAAATTAAGGCGATGATATTTGCTTTCACCGCCTTAGTTTTTTGTTTATGCGCTAAGCGCGTAAAATTTATTAACCTTCAATCTTTTTATTTACGATTTCCAGAATTGCCGCCTCTTTTTCTTTAGCTGCCTTCAGCAAATTCTCTGCTTTTGTCAAAGCCTTTTCCAGGTATTCAGCATCGGCAAAACCAGCCGCGTTGATTTTCACATTCAGGTAAGCACCATGAACGGCTGTTCGTGCACATAAAGCCCCTACCCCGGCATCGGAAACCGAATTCGGGTTACCAACTTCGGCCATGGCCTGCATCACTTCCAGCGAATCGTGCGCCAGTTGCATCACTTTTAACGGCACTTCAATGGCATTTTTTGTAGCATCGTGGATGGCTTGTTTGCGTTCGGCTTTTTCCTGTTCACTGGATTTTGGCAATCCAAAAGCAGCCATAATTTTGTTGAATGCATCGGTATCTTCATCTACGCAGTTCAGCAATGCGGAGTGGTAATATTTTCCTTTTTCAGCCCAGCCGGAGAATTCTTCCCAGCGTTCGTCCCAGCCACGTTTATGTGCCGAGAGGTTAGCAACCATAGCCCCTAAAGCGCCTCCCAAAGCACCAACATAAGCAGATATAGAACCACCGCCCGGAGCCGGCGATTCAGAAGCTGTTTCATCTTTAAACTGAGTTAGAGTCATATCAATCAGCTTTTTCGCCGATTTATCTTCGATCACATATTCAATAATCTTCTTTTTAGGATCGAATGGCCCAAGTTCATCCAACCCAAGAGATTTTATCGCAATCTTTATAATCTCCTCATCCGAAATTCCGGTTGACCGTTCCTGTTTACGCAGAAAATATTTCCCGGCATCCAACATCGCCTGAAGTGGGATTAATCCCACCAACTCTGAACCGGTTACACGAATTCCACGCTCAGTAGCTTTTTTGCAGGTTTCATCAAAAGCCACGTGCACAGGCGTAACTGTTATGTCGGTCAAATTAATCGAGATTTGAGCAACTCCATATTCTTCGATATACCAACCAATGGCGCGGGTCTTTTTTAAACTGCCCGGTATACGAACCGGCTCACCGTTTTCATCAGTAACAATTTTTCCGGTAATGGGATCTCCTTCGCGTTTTACACGCCCTGCTTCACGAATATCAAAAGCAATAGCATTGGCACGGCGGGTTGAAGTGGTATTCAGATTGATATTGTATGCTACCAAAAAGTTACGTGCACCAATAGCCGTTGCACCACTTCCGGCAACTCTTTTGTTCCATTCATTCGGACCAAAATCAGGTTTCCAACGCTCGGTGGTAATGCGCTCTTTTAAAGCTTCGTATTCGCCTGAGCGACAATTGGCCAAACTGCGGCGTTCTTCTTTAAAGGCTGCAAACTCGTAACTAAATACCGGAATTCCCAATTCTTCACCAACTCGTTGCCCGAGTTTTCGGGCGTATTCAATGGCTTCTTCCATGCTAACATTGGCAACGGGCACTAAGGGACAAACATCGGTGGCACCAAAACGCGGATGCTCACCATGGTGCTGACTCATATCGATCAACTCGGCAGCGCGTTTTATTCCGCGAAAAGCAGCTTCTATCACGTCATCCGGCCTACCAACAAAAGTTACCACTGTGCGGTTGGTCGCTTTTCCCGGATCAACATCCAGCAAACTTATATCGGCAACACTTTCAATGGCATTGGTAATTTCCTTGATTATACTCATATCGCGCCCTTCAGAGAAGTTTGGGACGCATTCGATTATCTTTTTCATAGTTTAATTTTAGTCGGGAGTCCGAAGCCGGAAGCCCGAAGTTTGTATTCCCTTGACAATACGAAAATAGAAATACACGTAGACTTAGCTCATGATTTTTTGCAGTGATTGTTCATGATTTATAATCAGGTAGTATTTTTCAAAATCAATCTAATTTAAGCATTAGAAATGAAATATCTTGAGGATTGATAAGATTGAAGAGATTGATAAAGATCGATTTGAGCACCATCAATCTAACTCAATCTTCCATCAATCTGTATGTACTTTCTGTCAGAATATCCTTCCAGACAAATCACTGGTGTAAATCCAATATTGAAAGCTAAACCTAGAAGTTTTGCACCTCACCGTTAATGATCACCGTTTCTACCAGGTTAGAACCATAAGCATACGGCAAATATTCAATTCCCGGAACTTCGCTGGTAATAAAAAGGTTCGCAATCTTTCCGCGGGCAATACTTCCGTAGCTTTCACTAATTCCCATGGCGTAGGCTGTATTTAACGTGGTGGCATTAATCACTTCTTCGGGCAACATTTTAAAGTTTATGCAGCCCATTGCCGAAATCAAACTCATGTTTCCACTTGGTGATGATCCCGGGTTAAAATCGGATGCCAGCGCCACCGGCAAACCGGCTTCTATCATTTCGCGCACCGGCGACAATTTCATATTCAAAAAGAATGCTGCTCCCGGTAATACTGTCGGCATGGTTTCCGAATCTTTTAGCGCTGCAATTTCTTCCTCTCCCACATATTCCAGGTGATCGACCGAAAGGGCATTGTATTTCACTCCGGCCTGAATACCACCCGTTAATCCCAGTTCGTTGGCATGGATTTTTGGCCGTAAACCGTATTTCAAACCGGCCATAAGAATTCGTTCAGTATCTTCCACCGAGAAAAATCCCTGGTCGCAAAACACGTCAATAAAATCGGCCAGTTCTTCGGCGGCCACTTGTGGAATCATCTCGTTGATAATGATATCGACATATTCTGCCGGATCGTTTTTATACTCCGGTGGAATGGCGTGCGCCCCCAGAAAATTGGCACGCACACAAATAGGAGAAGTGCGTTTTATCCGCTGAATAACACGCAACATTTTTAATTCATCTTCGGTGTTCAAACCATAACCGCTTTTAATTTCAACGGCTCCGGTTCCCATTTTTACAATCTCCAAAACGCGCTCCATGGCACTTTCGTACAGCTCATCTTCCGAAGTTTCGTGCAACAGTTTGGCCGAATTCAATATTCCTCCTCCGCGGCGCGCAATCTCTTCGTACGACAAGCCCTTTATGCGGTCCACAAATTCTTTTTCGCGAGGTGCCGCATAAACCAGATGCGTGTGCGAATCGCAGAAACTGGGGTAAACCAGCCGGTTCGAGCAGTCGATCTCTATCAGCAGGTCATCATCAAAATATCTATCTTTTAGCTGATCCATTGTGCCGAAGTCCTCAATCAATTCATCGCGGATAATCAGAAAGGCATTTTTTACGGTATTCACTTTTGCCATTTCCTTTCCGGCTCTGAACAAAACGGGTTGATCTTCAACCTGAACCAGCTCTTTTATATTTTCAAGTAATAGTTTCATTCCTGTGCTGTTATTCTGTTTGTTTTAAAAAGGTACAAAAATGCATGCATAAATCAACCTTTTACATCCTGATTTTGGAATGATGGATATCAGCAAATCAAATTCGGGCCCGGAAAAACAAAAAATTGCAGGGTTAACCTTTATAGTGTTCTCACGTATTAGTGGGAAACTTTAATCACAACTATTATGAAAAACTTATTTCTTCTTTTTGGGCTTTTAGCTCTGCTAATGGCTTGTCAAACTGTTGATCCCGAGCAGGAGAAAGCTGCTGTTGAAACGACTTTAAACGACTTTTTTAACGCCATGGAAGAATTCAACTACGATGCCATGCGCGCATTATGCACAACAGATTTTAGTGTGTACGAAACCGGTTTCGATCATGCTGATCTCGATGGCCTGATTGCGTCGGTAAAATCGATGGAAGGAGCCAACCTAAACATTACACTTGATATAGATAAAACGGAAGTGGTTGGCGATATGGCGCTGGTTCTCCTTCAGTTTAATGCTGCAATTGAGAGTGGCGGCGCAACCATGAATATCGAAGCAAATGAAAATTATGTATTAAAAAAAGAAAATGGAAAATGGCTAATGCATTACTGCCACAGCACACACTTACCCAATAAAAACGACAAAAATATGGCCAGCCTGCATTTGCTAAAAGTACCTGAAGACAAGTCGATTGACACACTGCTGGATGCCTTGAATAATTTGAACCAGGCCATTGCCGAAATGGGTTTCTGGGATTGTGGTTATACGGTAATGAAGGTGGTTCCGGACAGTAACGACGAGTTCAACTACTTTATAAAAGGCAACTGGATAAATCAGGAAATTTACGACGCCATACACGATAGTGAAGCATGGAAAACAATTACCGACAATTTTCCTGAAGAAGCTTCCAGCCTAATGGACGACCAGATTTATTTGCAAGTTGCAGATTTGTAAAAGAAATTAATCCTATAAATAAAGCAGCCATAATAAGTTGAATTATGGCTGCTTTATTTGTTCCTGTTAAGTGCTCTACACTACTCCGGCATTTTGGTTGATTCATGTCCCTGGATCAGCGACCATTTTCCTTCCTCCTTTATCATTGTTGCCGTAAAAGCATTTATACCTTCAAAAACAGTATCGTTCTGAAATTCAAGTTTAAACTTAAATTTACCGGAAAGCAATGCAATGTTTGTAGCTAGCGGACGAACATCGCGCGAAAGCCATTTCACATCCATACTTCGCGAAGAAGCATAATAATTTTTTAGCGTGGAGTGAATAGAATCGCGATTGGCAAAAAAATCACCGAACTCAGCAAATCTTAAATCGTCCGAAGTCGACCAAAACTCTATTGCCCGGTCAGGATCCATAGCATTATTATCATCAATCCATTTTGAAGAGACAGCCATTACTTCAGCGATAATGTTTTCTTTTTCCTGATCATTTAAAGTTCCGTCATCAGTTTTAACCTGTGGGGAATTACATGCTGTAACAAACAGAATAAACGACAGGATAGATATGATTCTTAAGTTTTTCATAGAATATAAATTTTACCTGTTATAAATCTGTGGTAACAAACTCCGATTCCTGCAGCGATTCATGAAAATGAATCACCTCCCACTTATTATTCTTCTTTTGCAGCACCAGTGTACTTCCGCATTCAGGAAAGCTTATCGTAGAGCCCGGGAAATAAAATTTCCCTTTATAGGGCATGGTAACAATAGCAACATCGCGGGTAACTATCCGAATATCGGGAGACGAAAAGCTAAAATCTACTTTTTCAAGATTATCGAATATCCCATGAACCTCTTTGGTAAAAGCATCCACATTCATCGTCTCACCACGAATTCCGATGTACTTAAAATCTTTATCCAGCAAAAAATTAGCCTCGAAGGCCTGTTTTACATCCATGTTTTTCATACCATCCATCATGGTATTAATGGTGATTTGCACCTCTTGGGCCAAAACTTCTTTTTCTGTCTCAGAAAGTGGTTTCTCAGCATTGTTTGTACATGCAGCAAGTGCGAACAAACCTGCGGTTAAAAGGATTGAAATGGTTTTCATTTGATTAGTAATTTTGATTTGAGTTAAAGTTATGGTGATTTTTGAGAATACTTACATTGAAATAAGTTTGCCAATAATTTCATCGGGAGTAGTCAATTCTCCCGACACGTTTTCCTGGTGAAAATAGTTGTACCAGCCGGCTTCCATCACCAGGGCTTCAAATTCTTTCTTCATATCCAATGTTGGAAATTTCCAGACGGCATAAAAATCGAAGTTAGCCCGATGGGTTGTGGCCTCATCGTTTACGCCCCAGCCAACAATTTCTACTCCCTTGTTGAGCAAGGCCTGCACATGCGGCCCGATTTGTTCAAGGTAACTGCCACGCTCGTCATGCGACAGTTGTTTCCAGGCATCTCTTGCACTCCACAATTCGATAAAACATTCCATAATTGTTTGATTTTAGTTACTACCTACAAACAGACCGCCCCGGCCTGCCTGAATTTCAGACTTTATAAGTTACGAAATAAACACCTGAAAAACAACGCATTATTAAACCGCAGACCCAATAAACCCGCTACTGACTTTTTTCACCAAACCGCTGATAAAAACCATTAAATTTCTGTTTATTGCTGCATAAACCGAATGAAACAAACCCAATCTCCGGTGCCAATCATTTTTAGTAATTAAATCTTTGACTTTGAACATTTTTCATCAGGCAAGCGTTCTCTAATACTGTAATCCTGTTAACCCATTATCCATATATACATTCTGGAAAATCCCCGGTGTTTAACCATTAATTAAAAGCTTGAGAATATGCCCTACTTTATCGATAATCACGAGCTAAATGGTGATACCCAATCCGAAGCAATAGCACAAAAGCACCTTAAGGATATTAAAGTTCAACACCTGTACAATTGCCGGAAACTAGGTTACTGGTTCGACGAAAAACGAAAGGTTGCCTTTTGTTTATTTGAGGCCCCCAACCGCTCGTGTATCGAAGAACTGCATAAGAAAGAACATGGCAATGTTACCAACCACATTGTTGAAGTTGACTCGCGGATTATTGATTTTTTTCTCAAACAAATACAATCGCAACCCCAGGCAGAAATGGTCGATATAAACAACATGAACACACAGCCCCTTACAACTATAGTGGCACTAAGTATCGATTCGAACGAACTGTACGGTTTAGAATTAGACGAGCGACGTGCACTGGTAAGGTTGTTCAAAAAACTGGTAATTGATTATTGCAAACACTTTAAAGGAACCTTTATTGTTCGCGATCAATATGCATCGCAACTAACTTTCGAAACAGCCAGTGCTGCGGTTTATTGTGCCTTAAAAATTCATAAAGAATTTGCGCCTATCCTAGGTAACCTGCAACGAAAATTATTTCTTAAAGTGGGCATAAGCGGATGTTTCCTCGAAAATATTAGCAATAGCGAATTTCAGCAATCGGTAAAACTAGCCAAACGTTTGTGTTACGTTGCCACAACGCAAATACTGGCTACCCTCGAAGTACGAAATTTATTTCAAAGCGAAAGCATGAAAGTGGTGATTAAAGGAGATCGCATAAAATCGGTTTCGCCCGACGATGCGCGGTTTTTAACCACACTTATGGATTATATGGAAAAACACTGGAAAAATCACGACCTGCATGCCTCAATGCTCGAACAACACCTGGGATGCAGCAAATCGCAGATTTACAGAAGAATGAAAATGCTTATTGCGCAGTCGCCAAATTCGTTTATTAAAACGTATCGCCTTAATCGTGCCAAACAACTGTTGCGCGACAAAAGCGGCAACATCTCCGAAATTGCTTTCGATACTGGTTTTAGCAGCCCATCCTACTTCTCGAAATGTTTCCAGGAAGAGTACGGAATAAAACCTTCCAGCTTCCAGGCGGAAATGATAAAAGCATAAAACTACCTATTTAATACTTAATGATCTTTTTTTATTCTTTTTTGAATCAAAATTGATAACACCTGTACCCTCTTGTGCCGTAAATTTGCATATAACAGTTCAATGGATGACAATTTGAAGAACTAACCCAACACAATAAACCCTATATTTTTTAGCTATTAGTTAGGTCCAAAACATTCAGATTATGGATATTATTTTGGCAAGTAAAAACAATGAAAACAGAGATATTAAAACAATTAAAAACAAGTATTTGAAAACTATTAAAACTCAAAGTCATGAAAACAATTAAATTATTATTCGTTTGTATGTTGGCAACCATGTTTGCTTATGCACAAGAAAATGTACCTCCCTACATGATGACAGATGTGGAAGTAACACCTCCCAAGTTTACAGCGGTGAAGTATAGCCCTGTTGACAATACAAATTCGCTAAAAACCTACATCGCCAATAATTTTAAATACGATGCCGATTTTGGTGGATCTGCTGAAGGTACCGAAGTAGTTAAGTTTACAGTAAATGCCGATGGAAGTTTATCGGATATTCAGATTGTAAACAGCGTTTCGCCAACAGTTGATAACCTTATAACAAGTATACTGGAAGAAACCGATTACATGTGGATGCCGGGCAAAAACAATGGAACTCCGGTGGCTATGGAAAAAGAAATAGCCATTCAGGTAAAACTTGGAATGACCGAATCGTCAGCTGAAAATCGCGATTTTACCGTAATTGCCCAGGATCATTTTACAAAAGGTGCTGAGAAGTTATTCTTCGACCGGAAAACCAAAAAGGCAATCAAACATTTCGAGTCAGCCATTCGCTACCGACCATACGATCAGGGTACCTTGTATATGCTGGCACTTTGCGAAGTTGACCGCGGAAATAGAGAAGCAGCTCAGGCGTATGTTGACCGGTTCAGGAAACTGGGAGGCGATAAAAATATATTGGAAGAAGAATTGGCTCAAAAACTAAAAAATGTTGAAGGCTACGAACTACTTTCAGAACTTTTTGCAACCAAATAATTAAACGTATTACTTAGAAGGTTTTTACAAAGGCCGTTTCGGGAACTTTTCCCGGAATGGCCTTTTCTTTTATCCGCAGCTGTTTGTTACCATTCCCACGAACTAATATCTCCCTTTTCCAGAAAACCATAATTCGAAATAGTTTTTGTACGGGTAATTTCGGAAATGCTGTTAACTCCCTCCACCTCAACCGTATCCATACGCGACATAACTTCAGTATGTTGTTCATTTACACGTAAACTAAAAACCTCATCCTTATAAATAAAACGTATGGTACCATCGTCTTCAATTTTTAATAGCTCAAACAATCCATGCTCAAACGGTATTTCATAAACTCCTTCCAGTCCGCTGGCACAACCGGCTCCGGCAGTACCGGTTAAACAGGCTCCGCTTCCATAAATGAGTTTCAGATTTCTGTTAATTTCAAAATCGATAATGCCATTAAGCGTTTTCATTTCCTCATCGTACCGATAGGTTGGAAAATCAATTTGAATTACCGGTGGCTCCGGACCTGAAATTAATACGCCATCGGTTTCGGTACTGTTCTCTACAAAAAGGTACAAGTGCAGCTCATCGTCGTCGTTGTTAAAAATACAGGCGCCAAGAGGCAACAAGAATAGCAGTGTAAAAAGCAGTTTTATATTTTTCATGATAAAAACCATATGTTATCTCTTTGATTTTGAAGTGTTCTAAAGGTAAATATTGTTTACAGAAATTAAAAGCACACAAAAAGATTTTCAATGAAAGACACCAACCGCCCGGCGAGAGCTAAAACAATGGAGTACCGGAATAAGCCGCACGAAATAAAAGGGAGAAAAGGAACGTAGTTGAAGTTTTATTAAAATTACAACTACAAAAAGGCCATCCGTACCGGATGGCCTTTAGCTCTGAAAAGTTTTATATGAATAAGTATCGGGTATAATTTTATTCCCGCTCGTCGGTTCGCATATAAAGACTTTGATTCATTATTTTTCCATCTTTATTAAAATAATTCGTCATCATTACCGGAATCGACAGTTTCTCTTCAGTAGCCGTAACAACGGCCGACCAGGTCCACCACGAATAAACAACCATCATGTCTCCGTTTTTATAGTGGATACAATCGGGATAGCCCTGTTGTTTTAATGTGATGTTATCGTAAGTTTCAAAATTCGAAATCCAGCCGTTTTTAGCTTCATCGAGGCCAAACGATTCGTTCCAATCCATGGTTAAATCGCTGAACCGGGCATTTTCGGCATAAAAATCAACCAGGGCATCAAGGTTTTCGTTGCAATAGGCATTAACCAATTTGCGCACCGTGGTAATGTACGGATGATTATCATACACTTCGCCGTTTTCAGAAGTTGTGCTACTATTACGAATAGCATCGAAAGTGGCGGTTGGGAAATAGAAACCGATATTTGCAATTTTCCCTTCGTCGTTAAACATATACAAGTTATGATACGGCACCGCTATATTGATGCCACTTTCAATGTGAGTGCCCGTAAACAACAACCAATCCTGCACCCAGGTACCACCCTCTTTGTACTCAATTGCATCCGGGAAAGCGGGCTTATCATCTTTTACCTCCAGGTTTTCGTAAGCTTTGCTCCACGATTCGGCAGCATTTTTAAACACCTCGTTTGATACCTTGCTCCAGGTTCCGTTCATCGAGCGGTAAACACTGTCGGCAAAAAAGCTTTGAAAAGCTACTGCGTCGCCATCCTGAAAGGCTTTCCACATTTCGCGTGTTTTGGTTATGTATTCGTGATCCGAATACACTGTTCCGTTTTTGGTTTGCGCAAAGGCGCAGGTGCCCCATACAAGCACCAGTAAAAGGCAGGCAATTTTTTTCATGTTATTTTTATTTGGTGAAACTTAAAATAGGCAACAGGGATCAGGAATATTGCGGATCAGGATTGAGATTTCTATAACACAACCGTTTTATACGTTACAACCTTTAAAAAGGATACCAAATAACATGGCCAGTGCCATTTACAGTAAACAATGGTAAACTTTCAGGAATAAACAGCTCACAACTGTGGCAGGATGAAATATGGATGAAAACATGGTATGTATGGATCAGATTTCTTCGCGACACACGTAATCACAAGCAATAAACAAATTAGTACATTTACCTGATGAACAAATCCTTACAGCGCATGTTACACTTTATACTGAACTTGTAAAAACTGCACTATGCCGCTCATTATGAATTACCACATAACCCCCGGCATAAAACCCGAAAAAGCTAAAAAAGCATACCTCCAATATTTTGTATTGAAGTTCATATACAAAGTAAGGCAACACTGTTTTTACGACTAAGTGAAACACTTATTTCTCTCTTCGCAGGTAGCTGTATGAGGTAGCAACTCACCATCCCGCGCATAGTAACTCCCACTCAATTAAGCTTTGATTACCAGGATAATATTTCACACAAATGTTTTGCCACGCCGGCAATGCTCAATTGTTGTGAAACAGGCATGCGTATGTTTTTAGTTTTTAACCAAAAATTATAAAGTCATGGAAATTATTACAAAATCCGGTAACAAAACAACCATCGGTCAGCAGCTGATCGATGATTTTAGCGCATCGTTGGGTGGAACATTGGTAACAGCTACGGATGCCAATTACGACGAAGTTCGTCAGATTTGGAACGGCATGCACGACAAAAAACCGGCACTTATAGCACAGTGTTCGGGAGTGGCCGATGTAATTGCATCGGTAAATTTTGCCCGAGAAAACGACATCCTGGTGTCGGTGCGCGGCGGCGGCCATAATGTTGGTGGCAGTGCATCGAACGATGGTGGTCTAATGATCGATCTCTCGCAAATGAAAGGGATTCGGGTCGACCTGGAGAAAAAAACCGTTTATGCGCAAGGCGGCGTTACCATTGCCGATCTCGACCGCGAAACATCGGTATTCGGGCTCGTTGCTCCATCCGGAGTGGTATCAACAACCGGAATTGCCGGCTTAACGTTGGGGGGCGGTTTGGGTCATCTTCGAAAAAGATATGGATTGAGTATCGACAACCTGGTATCGGTGGATGTGGTAACTGCCGACGGACAATTTATTACCGCCTGCGAAAAACAAAACTCCGACCTGTTTTGGGCCGTGCGTGGCGGCGGTGGAAATTTTGGCGTGGTTACTTCGTTCCAGTATCAAGTGTACCCGGTGGGGCCATTGGTAACTCTGTGTGCGTCTTTTTACCCTGCCGAAGAAGCCCCGGAAATCTTACCGGCATGGCAGGCATTTATGGATGAATCGCCCGACGAAGTATCCTCAACTGCCATGTTCTGGACCATTCCACCGGTTCCCGATTTCCCCGAAGAAGCGCATGGCAGACGCGTACTTATCCTTCTTGCTGTTCATTCCGGCGAAGTGGAAAAAGGTGAGCAATTGCTTAAACCTTTACGCGAACTCAGCACGCCACTGGTCGACCTGAGTACGCCCCTCCCCTGGACCACACTGCAAACCATGTTCGATCCTTTCTTCCCGAAAGGCGAACAACTGTACTATTTTAAATCGAGATACATTAACCGGTTGGATACAAAATCTATCGATGCGATTGTTCCAAAAGCGAGCAATCCGCCGCAACCAATGGTGCTGATCGCCATTTGGCACATTGGAGGAGCCATGAGCCGCGTAAAAGACGATGCCACTCCTTTCTCCGGACGGCAATCGAATTACCTGTTTAGCATTGATGCCATTTGGGCCGATGCCGCAGCAAACGATGAAGTAATAAGCTATTCCCGCGACTTTCTCGATGACCTGAAGGATTTTTCGCCCGGTGGGTTGTATGTAAATTTTGCCGGTTTGGGCGAAGAAGGAACCGACCTGGTAAAATCGGCCTACGGGAAAAACTACGAGCGCCTGTCGGTGATAAAAAAGAAGTACGATCCGGGAAATTTATTCCGCATTAACCAGAATATTAAACCGGCTGAATAGATAAGCACAGGGCCAAATATTCGGTACATATAAGCGTTGTCCGTAAGGGCAACGTTTAATTATGAACCACATACCACGCTTAAAGATTCGCGCTGGAGCAGCACTTTAGCACCGTACTTAAGGGCGGTGATATTGAAAAATGAAGAGTATAGGCTTTAACCCTTTAAGAAATTATTAATGGCCAAAACCACGGTGCAAAAAGAAAAGTCATTGCGAGAGAAAATCGGGACAGGCTTTGCCGTGAGGAGGAGAAATCTCTGCCATACCAATTTCCCCTCCTGTCACCTTAGATTTGAGGTATTAATTCCCAATGAAATAGAATGGATTAATTTTGAGTATAAACCATAAACATTAAAAAAGAAAGGAAACCAGACAGTAAACTATCTCCTGGGGTAAGCAACAAACTTATC